>Ga0116180_1000026_pt1 | contig 122060 bp, 106 predicted proteins | sample AD_UKC073_MetaG_FD_89804 | JGI IMG/M metagenome (GOLD analysis project Ga0116180, IMG submission 89804) | Active sludge microbial communities of municipal wastewater-treating anaerobic digesters from USA - AD_UKC073_MetaG | ecosystem: Engineered > Bioreactor > Anaerobic > Digestate | place... | reverse complement strand
GGGCGCCAATCCGAACGGCACCATCAGCAACCCGCACAACTGGCCTTGGACGGCTGTCATTAATACGGCACACGCAAACGGCGTCAAAGTGATCCTGGTGGCCACGCAATTCGACCCGAATTCGATCCTGACGTTGATCACCACGCCGGCCTACAAGAGCGCCTTCTTCGCCAATATCAAGGCTCAGATCCTGGCCGGTAACGCCGACGGCGTGAACATCGATTTCGAAGGTTCCGGGCCCTGGCGCAGCCACATCAACGGATTCATGGCCGAGCTGACCGCCTACCTGCACGCGGAGATTCCCGGCTGCGAAGTGACGTTCGCCGGACCGGCCGTCAACTGGAGCAACTCCTGGGATCTGGAGGGACTGGCGGCCAGTTGCGACGGCATCTTCATCATGGGCTATGCGTTCAGCGGTTCGGGCAGCGCCAACAGCGGGCCGCAAGCGCCGCTCACCGGCGGCAGCATCAACATCACCAACACGGTGACCGTGCAATACGGGGCGGTCACGCAAAAGCATCCTGAAAAGCTGATCCTGGGCGTGCCCTATTACGGCGGGCACTGGAAGACGACCACCGCCAACCCGCGATCCGCCGTGGTTTCCTACGTTGGTTCCACCCGGTTCCGCGACACGTACGAGGAGTCGATGCTCTACGGACGGCTATGGGATTCCGTTTCACAGACACCCTGGTATCGCTGGCATGACGGGACGGACTGGCACCAGGTGTGGGCTGACGACGCCGAGAGCCTCGGCCTCAAGTACGACCTCGCCCGCCAGCACCGGCTGGCCGGCGTGGGTATATGGGCGCTCAACTACGACGGCGCGCGGCCCGAGCTGTGGGACGAACTGGATCGGCAGTTCCGCACGGGTTGCCCGCGGCCGGCCGATCTGGACCACGACGGCGACGTGGACATGGAGGATTACGGCCTATTCCAACGTTGCCTGAGCGGCCGCAACGTAGTCCAGGCCAGCCCTGCTTGCGCCGGCACCCACCTCGACCTCGATACCGACGTGGACGAGAACGATCTCGCCTTGTTCCTACAATGTTTCACCGGGCCCGGCCAGAAAGCGGCTCCGGGTTGCACGACCGTGCCATGATGAGGCGGGCAGGATGCCCGCCCCCGGTTAATCCTTCTTCAACAGTGCGCCCTGCCCCGGCGCGAGCCAGCGGCCTTCGCCGGCCCAGCTTGTCAATTTACCCGTGTAGTTGTTCACCTGCCGGCACTCGCCCGGCTGCTTGAACTGGATGTCGGCATACATCGAGCGATGCAGGTCCTTGTTCACCAGCATGACGTAGACCTCGCCGTCCGGCCCTTCGAACTCACCCATGAGCAAATCGCCGCCGGAGACGTTCGCCACGTGCTTGCTGTCGGCCAGACCCGCGCAGCCATCAGGCACGCTGGGATGATGGAAGACGCCGACGCTGCGAAGCTTGACCAGCGTAGGGGCCAACGCATGGATCTGCAGGTTCGTGCGCCGCAGCATGTCCCAGGTGGCGGTCTTCTCGCCGAACTGATCGAGCGGCGCCAATCGGTAGTTGCCGTGCAGCGGCGTGGTGTACGTGAAGTAGCTGATGCCCCGCCCGCCGTATGCCAGCGTGGTGAACGCCTGGAAGCGGAAGCCCCCTTCGTACGGCTCGGCGTAGTGGAAGTGAGCGTTGGACAACACGATGTTCCAAAACGGCAGCTGATGAGCCAGTGACGCCTTGCGAACGGCCTCCAGATTCTGGAAGTACTGGCGGCGCAGCGAGCCGTCGTTCATGAGCGCGTAATGATCGTAGCTGACGAATGGGGGCTTGACTGTCGTGATGAACCGCTCGAGGTACTCGTCGTACGTGGCCGTGCCCAGTTGCTCCGCAGTGGCGTAATTGGGGAACAGATTGATGTAAGGCCGGGCAGCTGGATCGGCCTTGCGCAATGCATCCACGTACACCGCCAACGCCGGGAAGAGCGCGGCATTGGGTTCGTCGCGCAGGTAGTAGCCGTATATCGCCGGGTGCTTGCCCACTCGCTCGACCAGCGCCGAGACCTTCTTCTCCACCGCGACCGGGTCCTCGGCGGGCCCGTCGTTCACGTGGAGTCCCGACACGATGGCCTTCAGCCCGGCGGCCTGCACGGCGTCGAGCGCGTCGACCGGCACGAATCCCGCCAGGTTGAAGCCGCACTCGTAGATGCCCTTCAGCATCTCGGCGTCGTTGGGAATCCAACTCCAGGGCAGGATCGCGAAATCCTCCGGGGCCACGCGAGCCGGGGATGCGGCCGAGACAAGTTGGGGAAGAACCGCCAGCACGCACGCGCAACAGATTAATCGAGTTGTCATGTTGGTCCCCTGCTTAAAGAGTTGTACTTGACCGGGCCAGGTTGCCCCGGGCCGGAACGCCCAGGCCTGCGGGCACTGGCCGGCGAAATGCCTATCTTACCGGCACCCGCGAACGATCTGCACGAGCAGATCAGGCCTTCGTTCTGCCGCGTCAAGACGTCTACAGGATGACCCCGCTGAGGATCAGCGTGGCGAACGTGAAATAGATGATGATGCCCGTGACGTCCACGATGGTTGCCACGAACGGAGCGGACGAAACCGCGGGGTCCAATCCCAGTCGTTTCAGGATAATGGGCAGCATGGCCCCGGTGATCGTGCCGACCGTCACCACGCCGATGATGGCCCCAGCCACCGTCAAGCCGATCATGCCGTAGTTCGGCCCGTACAGTTTTTCCCGACCGGGCCACAGCACCACGCGGGCGAAGGCGATCACCGCCAGAATCAGCCCCAGACCGATGCCAGACACCAGCTCTCGGCCGAGCACCTTCAACCAGTCACGTAGGGTCAGCTCGCCCAGGGCCATGGCCCGGATGATGAGCGAGGTGGCCTGCGAGCCGCTGTTGCCCCCGCTGGCGATGATGAACGGCAGGAAGAAGACCAGCACTTCGGCCTGGGCGATTTCACTCTGGAAGAAGGTCATGGCGCTGGTGGTAAGCATGCCGCCGATGAGCAGAATGCACAGCCACAACCCGCGCTTGCGGATCATCTGCAGGACGCCCACCTCGAAGTACGGCGCATCGAGTACTTCCACCGCCGCCATCTTCTGAATGTCTTCCGTGGTCTCCTCTTCGGCGACGTCCATGATGTCATCGACGGTGACGATGCCGACGAGCAGGCTGGTCGAATCGACCACGGGCAACACCGTGCGATCCAGCTCGGTGAAGAGGCGCACGGCCTCTTCCTGGTCCTGCTTGGCCTCCAGGGCGAAGACCTGCCCGTCCATGAGCTCCGACAGGGGCGTGGCCGGGTCGGCCAGGACCAGTTCTCGCAGCCGGATGTCATCGACCAGCTTTCCCTGCTGGTCGACCACGAAGATGAGGTTGAGCGTTTCCTTGTCGTGGCCGACCTGGCGGATGTGCTCGAGGACCTGGCCCACCGTCCAGTTGGAGCGGACGGCGACGTAGTCGGGCGTCATGCGTCGGCCGACCGAGTCCTCCGGATAGCCCAGCAGCGTGGTGGCAATCCGGCGTTCCTCGGGGCTCAGCAGCGAGATGAGCCGCTGCGTGACCTGCCCGGGCAGTTCCTCGAGCAGGGCCGTGCGGTCGTCGGGGTCCATCTGGTTGAGGACCGCCGCCACATGCTCCTGGCCCAGCTCCTTGAGCAGCGGCTCCTGGGCTTCGAAGGGCATGTATTCGAAGACGTCGGCGGCGAATTCACGCGGGAGAATCCGGAAGACGATGGCCACGTCCTTGGGGTCCATGTCTTCGAAGATCTCGGCCACGCTGGGGGCGGGCAGCGCGGTGAGCGAGCGTCGCAGAGCGGTGAACTGCCGCTCTGTGATCATCTCGACCACATCGGGACCGACCAACTGACCCAGCACGCGTGAACCTCCGCATCTCGCCGTCCGGAGAAAGACCTCAGACCGTCATGCAAAGTTCGGTATCATACCCATCCCCCCGCCCCTCAGGTAGGCGCAACCCCCAGCTCGCGGCAAAAATCTTCCTGCCGGTCATTCCGATTGTATCCCCCACCAATCCTATCGCGAGAAGGCGTATGCTACCCTGGCCTTGCGGGCGTGGAACTTTCTCGACGTGAAGACGGATCCGTGCAATGAAATAAACAGCCCGAAGCACATGGCCCCTCATTCAGGCTTCGTCATTCAGGCTTCCTTCGTCATTCGGATTTCGTCATTCGGATTACGCGTTCAGTCCAGCGTCCGGTGACCGAAGCTCATCGCCCCGGGGCTGGAACCGACGAGAATCTGCGGATGCAGGCGGGTCTTCCCGGCGAAGCATTCGCAAGCCTCGGCCAGCGCCTGATGAGCCTGAGGCGTGTCGGCCATGAGGACGGCCACGGTGCCGCCGCAGCCGGCGCCGGTGACCTTGGCTCCGTACAGCCCGCGGGCCGCTCCACGGTCGCGGATGAAGTTGACCAGCAGATCGGTCTCAATGCTGGCCATCCCGCAGCGCTGGCCGTAGCTCCAGTGCGAGGCGTACATGAGCTCGCCGGCTTCCACCAGCGCGTCGCGTTCCCCCGTACGGCGGGCCCGGGCCAGGCGCTCCATGAGCCGGTGCGTCCGATCGTTCTCGTAGATGTGGTGCTCGGTGCGCGACCGAACCTTGTAGATCCGGTCGGGATCGAGCAGGCCGTCCACATCGGCGGGAATCCCGAACCGCGCCGCGAAGTCCTTTCCCTTAATCTTCACGGGCAGCTCGTTACGGAATCGACGCACATACTCGTTGGGCGACACGTTGGCCAGGTACCCGCCGGTCGGATCACCGACGTCGCCGCTCTTTTTCACGATGCGATCGATGAGATAGCGTCCCAGCAGGCTGGACACACGATTGTCGGAATAGCGCTGGGCGTAGATGGGCAGCCGGCTGCCGATCTCCACACCGGCGAAGATGACCTCGTCAGGCAGCGGCAACTGACCGAGCACGTCGTCGGGCTGGCAGCGGATCTGCAGCAAGTGATCGGCCTCGCCCAGCAAGCAGGTCAGGTGATCGACGAGGCCAGGCTCGGCCCCCACCACCTCGACGTTCGCGGTGCGGCAGGCTTGCACGATACGACGAGCGTCGCACTCGACGCCCATCAACGTGGCGATGGCCTTGGCGGTGGCCACCTGAATGGCCGCCGAGGACGCCAAGCCCGCGCGGATGGGAATGTCGGACTGCACGACCAGCGTCACGCCGCCGGCCAGGTGCGGCACGTCGCCGGATTCGAGCATGCACAGCATCACGCCGGCGATGTGACGAGCCCACGGACAGGCGTCGAAGTGGCGCCCCAGCGCCGCCGGCATCAGAAACTGGCCGTCGGACTGATAAAACAGCGAAATAGGCCAGGAAAATCGGGCGGGTTCCCCCTCGGGTCGAGGGCTGGCGATCTCCACGTGAATGCGCTGATCGTCACGGCGGCCCGCCGCCACGTAGGCGGCCCGCTCGATGGGCATCTGCAACACGAGGGCGCCGCTGTAGTCCGCCATGCCGCCCATGCAGTCCAATCGGCCCGGTGCACGCGTGACGATCGTGGCCGGCGGCTGGTCAGCCGGCCACAGACTCTCCACCACCTGCACAAACCGCTCAAACCCGGCGGCCACCCCGTTTTCAGTTCCCGTAATGCCCACCGTCTCCCTCACCCTTGTTGATCGGCCGGTCATCGCAGGCGCAGCTTCAGGCTCGCCTACGTGCCGGCCCGGAAACTCGGCCTGTGAAGATCCCATCCCCGCGCGGTCTGGCGCCGCACCGGGCGATCATCCCTTCCTCTCGCGAGATCCCGCGCCGGGAACCCGCGCCTCTTCATGCGGTCGCGCCGCCTCGGACGAGCGCGGCGTCGGTCAACTCTCCGGCCCGTCGGAAACCTGCCGCAGTACGCTTTCCTCGACGTAAATCGGCGTGTCTCCGGCGACCCCCAGCGCAATGGCGTCCGAGGGCCGGGCGTCCACTTCGTACAACCGCCCGTCTCGGCGAATCACCAGCTTGGCATAGAACGTATGGTCCCGCAGATCGTGAATCACGATCTTGTCGAGCTCGCCCTCCAACTCATGGATCACGTTGGCCAGCAACTCGTGCGTGAGCGGACGGGCCGTGGTGATGTTCTTCACCCGGCGGTCGATGGCGTAGGCCTCGGTCAGACCGATTACGATCGGGAACTGCCGGTTGCCATCCCGTTCACGCAAAATGATGATTTGCTCCTGGCTCGTTTCGCTGATGACGATGCGAGCCAGATCCATCCGCACTTCCATGTCTATGCTCCGCTCGGGTTGCGAGCCTACCCACGCCTGAGAATGGTGTCAAGCAACTCCCGGCCGGGCCCGGAAAACGGGGACCAAACGCACGGAGTGTTCGGCAGGAAAAGGGCTTGACACGCGACGACGTCTCGCGCCCCGGCACCGGCCAGCCACCTAACCGGCGTCGCGTCACCCATCCTGTCCGGCTTACCGGCCGACCACCAGGAAAACGTTGTCGTGGCCGGGCACGACCAGATCGGCCACCTCCATCACGTCGCGGAACGACTCCTGGGCAGCCTCCAGATCGTACACCTGCTCGTAGACCCGGCCCGCCTCGAAGTAGTCGCGCGAGATCACGGCGTCGCCCATGATCGCCACCGTCCGGGAGGTCTCAGTGAGCAACAGGCCGGCCGAGCCCGGCGTCACGCCGGCCGACGGGAACAGATGCACCCGGCGAGTGAGCTTGTCGTCGGCCCGCTGCATCCGCGCGAGGATGGCCCGCTCCTGCTCGATCATCCGGGCCACGTCGCGGTCAACGGCCCCATCACCCGAATCCCGCGTCTGCTCTTTCATCGACGCCGCCAACTGATCCAGGTGCTCGCGGACGGCCGTGATCTCCGGCTCGTACATCATCCACGTGGCGTTGGGAAACAGCCCCAGAGCTCGCCGATGGACCGGCCGGAAATTGGTCAGAAAGACCATGTCGATCTGCTCGGGCTTCAGGCCCGTGCGCTCGTCGAGACGCTGGGCCAGCGGCTGCTCGGGCAGGCCGGGATCGACCAGGATGGTCGTGTTGCCATCACGCACGAGCGTGGTTGTGGAATGGCCCAGCCGCTTGGGCTCGTTCTCGTTCCAAAGCCGGTTTCGGCTCAGTGCGCCGATGCTGACGACGGTGTAACTCAACGACATAGGTTGTTTTCTCTTCGGATTGCTTCTCACCTGGTTGGTTATGGTCACGCTTCCAGCATGCCCGATGTCCCACGATCAACGTTCGCCCGCGCTCTGCGACTCGGACGAGCCGGCCCCCCCGCTGCGCGCGTGTACATAGCCGCGAATGGCCGCAACCAGCCCCGCGACGTCGTGGGGATCGGCTTCGACGGCTTCCGCGTAGCCGCGCTCACGAATCGCTCGCGTGGTCACCGGACCGATGCTGGCCAACTTCACATTGTAGAGCCCGCCGGCGCGCTGCGGCCCCAACAGGCTCAACAGGTTGTACCAACTGGACGGGCTGGTCAGCGTGATCCACCCGATCTCGCCCCGGTCGAAGCGGCGCACGAACTCCTCCGGCAACTGCTCGGGGCAGACCGTCCGGTAGACGGCCAAGTCGTCGCAGGCCGCTCCGGCGGCCGCCAGAGCGTCATTGAGCACGCGACGAGCGACCTCCGCTCGCAGGAGCAGGACACGCTGACCGGCGATCCCCTGCGCGACCAACGCTTCGGCCAGTGCTTCGCCCACCGCCTCGCCGGGCACCAGATCGGGCTTGATGCCGTAAGCCGCCATGCGGGCGGCGGTGGCGGTGCCCACGGCGGCGATCTTCACGCCCGCCAGCGCCCGACTGTCGAGACCCATCGCGGCGAGCCGTCCGAACGTCGCGTCCACGCCGTTGGCGCTGGTCAGAACGAGCCACGCGTATCGGCCGATGTGACGTAGCGCCTCATCCACCGCGGAGTAATCGACCATCGGCGCAAGGGCTATCGTCGGCGCTTCGATCACCTCCGCCCCCAGCGAGGTCAGTTCACCCGCGAGCGAATCCGCCTGACCGCGCATGCGCGTGACCGCGATCACCTGCCCGTGCAGCGGGCGGCGTTCAAACCATTCGATGGACTCGCGCATGCGCACCACCTCGCCGATCAGGACCAGTGCCGGCGGCTGGATGCCCGCGACCGCGGTCTTCGCCGCAATCGTAGCCAAATCGCCGATGACTGTCCGCTGCCAACACCGAGTGCCCCACTGGATCACTGCCACCGGCGTGCTCGACTTCATGCCCGCGTCGATGAGTTGGCGGCAGTTGCTGTCCAGCGTGCGCACGCCCATGTAGATCGCGATGGTTTCCATCCGCGCCAACGCCGCGAAATTCAGCGGACTGCCCCCGTCGCCATCCCCCGGGTCCGCGTGCCCGGTCACGAGCGTGAACGACCGGCTCAGTCCGCGGTGCGTAAGCGGGATGCCCGCCGTCGCCGGAGCGCCGAACGCGGCCGTAATGCCGGGCACGACTTCAAACGCGACGCCGTGCCGAGCCAGATACTCGCACTCTTCGCCGCCGCGACCGAACACGAACGGATCGCCGCCTTTGAGCCGCACGACTCGACGACCCGCACGAGCGTGCGCGACCATCGCCTCGTTGATCCGCTCCTGTGTCCAGGGCACGCCGCCTGGCGGCCCGGCCGACGCTCCGCCGGAACCGCTTCCGTGCGCCGGCCACTTGCCCACGAAAATACGTTCCGCATCCGGCCGCACCAGCCCCAGCAGTTCCGGACCGATGAGCTTGTCGTGCAACACGACGTCGGCCTGCGTCACGCGCACCGCGCCGCGCAGCGTGATCAGCGTACTGTCACCCGGCCCGGCCCCCACGAGGCTGACCGTGCCCGGTGACAACTCGCCGACCATGGACATCAATCTCGACACCTGCTGCCAGTCCATCTCCTCGATTCTAATTCCTGGCGAGACATCTTGCGATTCTGCCCCGCAATGGTCCCATCCCCCACCGGACTACAATGGAAAGACTCGCTGAACTTGTGAGCCTCCACGCTCGTCCGTAAACTGGGATGTCGCGAACGCTGCAAAGACTGTCCGACGTCTGAGCCGGCCCGCCCGGCTGTCAGAAGCAAGGAATCCACACATGCGCAATGCCATGATTCGATACTCCCTCGTCGCCATGATCGCGTTGTCCGGCCTGCGAGCCGGCTCCGTGGCAGCTCAGACGACGACGCGCCCGGCCGGCGAGACCGGCACCCGCACGCTGCAGGGCAAGGTCATCTCCTTTGATGCGGCGACCGGCGACCTGAAACTGGCCTGGAGGCATCGCGGTGGACATGGGCAAATGGAGATCGTGGTCAAGGTCGATTCGCAGGCCCAGATACTCGCCGGCGGCAACCCGGCCACACGGGCCGACCTCCAGCCAGGCATTCAGGTGGCGCTGACCGGCCAGTCTAAAGGCACGGGTGTCAACAACCACTTCCTGGTGTCCAAGGTCGAGATCACCGGCCCCGCCGCCACGGCGCCCGCCCAAGCGACGACGGGCGTCGTGCATCCGGATCCACAGGTAAACGACATCCTCGACCGGCTCGAACGCAAGAAGATCGAGGATGTCGAGACGCCCATCCGGTTCACCAAGATTGACCCCATCCTGGAAGACAAGCAGGTCTTTCAGGGCATCCTGCGGTTCAAGCAGGACCAGCCCAACCCCCGCTTCTTCATCCGCTTCGACAAGTTCACGCAGGAAGGCATCACGCGTGAAAAGCTCGAATGGCACGTGTTCGACGGCCAGTGGTACATCGAAGCCCGCCAGAACACCAACACCATCGTGAAGCGTCAGATCGTCCGGCCGGGCGAAGAGATCAACGTCTTTCGCATCGGCCAGGGGCCGTTCCCGCTGCCCTTCGGCCAACGCAAGGCCGACATCCTCAAGTACTTCGACGTGAAGCTCGTGCCGGCAACCGACAAGGATCCGGCTAACAGCGTTCACTTGGAGTGCACGCCCAAGCCCGGCACGGATATGGCCGAAAAGTACGGCAGCGTGCACTTCTACATCGACAAGCGGTCGGACATGCCCGTGACCGTGCGGACCATCGAAAAGAATGAGAACGTCGAGGTCATGGCCGAGTTTCCGCCCGACCAGATCAAGCTGAACACCGGCATGGCGGCCAGCCACCTGAATCTGCCCGACCTGCCGTCCTACCAGGTGGACACCATCCCGCTGCCCGCGCCCGGCCCGCGTTGAGCGCGCAAGCGAGAGGATACCGCTGACTACTGTCCGTCGCTCCAAGCCGACCGGCATACTTCCGCGGCAAGCGTGCCGGCAAGCCCGGGCACGTGTTTACCGTGCACGAGATCGACGTGGCTCCGCGCTGAAAGAGCGCGAAGTCAGTACAGATCGGCGCAGCTTCGCCCCGAAGGGGCGCGAAGTGAGTAGCCGTCGGCGTTAGCCCACGGACCGCTGGCTCCAAGAAGGGAGTTAGTGCGAGCCCCGGAACGACGGGGCGAGAAGGTGCCGCACGCTAAACACGTACAGCCCGACTTGCGCAGCCATCGGTTCATTGCTGAGTTTTTCGAGTCATAGTGCCAAAGGCAGGCATTCCCGCACTAGGATGCAACACCAAGTGCCCGGAAAGGGACCGAGCGCCACGCATATCCACGACCTCACAAACAGGTGTGCGATGAATGCAACTGCCATGGAGAACGAGCCGCTGGGAACCGGTCGGCCGGAGCGGGATGACTCCGCGCCGTCGTCCTGCGAATCGCCTTGCCGCCCGGATTCGGAATCGAAAGAACCGGCTCTTCCATCGAAGGCCCGTGCGTTCCTGCGCAATCTCGTCGCGAAGAAGCGCAACCGCTGCCAACGCGCACTGGCGCACGTGGCGTCCGTGCTGCCCGGCGGTCCGATCGGCAATCTCTGCGGGCTCGCCGAATGCATGCCGCTCACGGCGGAGAACTTGCTCCTCTTCACCGCGCAGGGACTGTTTCCGCTGGAGTGGCGGGGGAAGCTTCGCTGGAGATCGCCGGAGATGCGCTGCATTCTCCCGCTGGACCGATTCCGCGTCTCGCCTCGCATTGCCCGGCTCGTTCGCAAGAAGATGTTCGAGATCCGATTCGACACCGACTTCGACGGCGTGCTGACCGGCTGCGCCGCTCGCGAGCCCACCTGGATCGGCCCTCGACTCCGCAAGACCTACCGCGAAGCGTTCGAGATGGGCGCCTGCCACACGGTCGAGGCCTGGCACGAGGGACAGTTGGTGGGCGGCGGATTCGGCTTGACCGTCGGGACGGTCTTCACCGGCTCCAGTATGTTCACCCGCATGAATCACGCCAGCAAGATCGCGTTCGTGGTCTTGACCGAGCATCTGATCGCATGCGGATTCACCTGCATGGATTGTCAGAACACCGCGTCGCATCTCACGCAATTCGGCGCCATTGAAATCCCCCGCGACGCATATCGGGCCCTGCTGGCTCGAGCGCTCATCCGTCCGGCACATTTCCTTCCGCATGGAGCAACACCGGGACAAGAGGCCGCATTGTGTACTCCCGCATCATCCGCAACGGGTCGACCGCCGGACGATGAGCTTCCGGCTTGCGTCTGAGGGGGTGAAATTCGCGCGTCAACAACAATGATGCCGGCAGGATCGATGGAATCGATTCGACAGGCACGTTGCCATTCGGCCGATCCGCCGAGTATGCTCCCGCCATGGAGCGGTTGTCGTCGTCTGAAATCACGATTCTGCTCCTGGGGCTGGGCGTGCTGCTGACCACGGCACGCCTGCTCGGGGAGCTTGCTCAACGCTGGGGTCAGCCCGCCGTTCTCGGCGAGATGCTCGCGGGCATTCTGCTCGGTCCAACCGTGCTCGGCACGCTCGCGCCGAGCGTCAACCACTACCTGTTTCCGGAAACCGGCGCGGCAGCGCTGGCGATGGACGGGTTCTCGACGCTGGCTATCACGCTCTTCCTTCTCGTCGCCGGCATCGAAGTGGATCTCTCCACCATGTGGCGACAGGGGCGAGCGGCAGCCATCATCGGCTTGGCTGGCATTGCCGTCCCTTTCGTTCTCGGCTACGCCGTGGCCGTCCAGCTACCGACATTCATCCCCGAGGCGCTGGCCAACGGAGACGCGGACGTACGACTCTTCGCCCTGTTCTTCGCGACCGCGCTGTCCATCTCCGCCCTTCCGGTCATCGCCAGGACGCTGATGGATCTGGCCCTGTATCGAAGCGACCTGGGCATGACCGTGATCGCTGCGGCCATCCTGAACGATCTGGCGGGCTGGATCATCTTCGCCATCATCCTGAGCCTCATGGGCACGACCGCCGGACACGCCGCGAGCGTCCCCGGCACTATCGCGCTGACGCTGGGGTTCAGTCTGCTCATGCTGACGGTCGGTCGATGGGCCATCCACCGATGCTTGCCATGGATCCAAGCCCATACCAGTTGGCCCGCCGGTGTGCTCGCCTTCGCGCTATGCGTGGCGTTGTTCTGCGCGGCCTTCACCGAGTGGATCGGCGTCCACGCCATCTTCGGAGCTTTCCTCGCCGGCGTGGCCATCGGCGACTCGCCGCACTTGCGTGAGCACACCCGCACCATCATCGGCGACTTCGTGTCGTTCATCTTCGCCCCGGTGTTCTTCGCCGGCATCGGCCTGCGCGTAAACTTCGCGGAGGAGTTCCACCTGCCGCTCGTGCTACTGGTCCTGGCCATCGCCTGCGTGGGCAAAGTGGTGGGCTGCGGCCTGGGAGCAAGATCGGCCGGACTGGCTCGCCGCGAAGCCTGGGCCATCGGCTTCGGCATGAACGCTCGCGGAGCCATGGAGATTATCCTCGGTCTGCCGCGCTGCAGTATGGGCTGATCGGCAAACCCATGTTCGTCGCGTTGGTGGTGATGGCCGTGGCCACCTCCATGATGAGCGGCCCGGCCATGTATCGCATCCTGGGCCTTCGCAAACAGCGGCGCGTGAGCGACTTCATCAGCCCGCGAGGATTCATCAACCCCATCATCGCCGACAACCGCGAACAGGCCATCCGCGTGCTGGCCGTCCCCGCCGCTCAGGCCAGCGGCCTGGACCGCGAGCGCATCGTCCGGGCGGTTCTTCAGCGAGAGGAACTCATGTCCACCGGCATCGGCACGGGAATCGCCATTCCCCACGCTCGCATGGAAGGCTTGAGCGGAGCCGTGGTGACGCTGGGCATCTCGCGGCACGGCATCGACTTCAACGCCCCCGACGGCGATCCGGCCCATCTGATCTTCCTGATCCTCACGCCGCTGGAGGACAACACGGCCCAGATCGAGATCCTCTCGCTCGTCTCCCGCCTGTTCCGGGATCCCCAGGTGCGCAGCGCCGCCATGCAGGCCGAGAACTACACGGAGTTCCTCGCCCTCCTGCGTAGCCACCAATCCTGATCGCAGGAGTCTCCGCTTTCGCTTCGTCGCCGCGCCTGGCTGGATTTTGCCGCCGGCCTGCATGCCGTGACCATCGTCTGGATTGCCGAGCGGTTCACGGACGAGCACCGGGCCGCGCTGGACTGGCTGAACGAGGCCACGCGGTCCGAGATCTCCTTCTTCGGCATCGAAGTTGAACTCGGGCGAATCGGCGACCCTCCCCCCGCTCCCAAGTTCAACGTGATGTCCCGCCCGTACGGCACGGTGCCCCCACTACCGGCCGGCTTGACGAAGATAAGAAGCTTCAGCTCGAATACTGGACGCAGTTCGCCGAATTCGTTCGGACCGCCGGCCGCACGATTAAGGCCGCCAAGCCCGCCCCTCAGCACTGGATGAACATCGCCCTGGGCACTTCCGGTGTGCGCCTGTCGGCAGTGGCCTCGTTCTACGACTCCGAGACCGGCAGCTACACCGGCCAGGAGGTGCGTGCGGAAGTTGTTCTCCACGACGAACATGCCAAGGAGTACTACGCCGCACTGGAAGCCCAGCGACCCGCCATCGAAAAGGAGATGGGCGAACCGCTTACCTGGCACAACCCACGAGACAAGCAGATGTGCCGCATCTGGACGCGTCACAAGTGCAACCTTGAAAACCGCGACCGCTGGCCCGAGCAGCAGAAGTGGCTGCTGGAGAAATTGGAGCGCATGCACGCAGTGTTCGGGCCACGAATGCGTGAGTTGAAGCTGCAGATGGAGGAAGAAACGGCTTCTCAGCTGTGAGCTAGGGGCTATGAGCATTAAGCCGCTTCATTACCCCGAGGATTCGTTGTCACAGCGTATCCATCTGTTCGCACAGGACCCCCGGACATCACACGCACCACCGCCCCCATCCGGCCCATAGCTCACAGCTCATAGCTGACAGCTGAGAGCTGACAGCTATTCTGGACTTCCCTCCGCGGCGGGTCTAGATTGGACGCCGGTTGCTTGACTGGGAGGAGATTGCTGTGTCGCGAAAATCGAGGAATCGAATCACCATCGGTGACGTGGCCGCGGTGCTGGACATGCTGGCTCCGCCGGCGATGGCACAATCGTGGGACAACGTGGGGCTGCTGGCCGGCGACCGCTCGGTGTCGTGCAGCCGCGTGCTGTTGTGCATCGATCTGACTCCGGCGGTGCTGGACGAAGCAATGGCCGGCCCGTACCAGATGATCGTAGCCTATCACCCGCCGATCTTCCGCCCCATCAAGCGGCTGCTGGCCGACAGCGGCCAGACCGACGCCCTCGTGCACCGGGCGGTGGCCTCAGGCATCGCCATCTATTCGCCGCATACCGCACTGGATGCCGCACCGGGTGGAACCAACGACGTGCTCGCCGGCCTGTGCGACCTCACGGAGGTCGAGCCGTTCGAGTACACGACCGAGGACGGCGGTCAGTGCAAGATCGTGACGTTCGTGCCGGCCGAGAAGGTGGATGCCGTCGCGTTCGCCATGGCGGCGGCCGGCGCCGGACGCATCGGCGGCTACGAACTCTGCAGCTACCGCGTGCGGGGTGAGGGAACTTTTTACGGCACCGAAGGCACGCAGCCGCGCGTCGGCCGCCGCGGACGGCTGGAGAAGGTGCCCGAGATCCGCATCGAGATGGTCGCGCCGCGCGGGCGTCTGCCCGAAGTGATCAACGCCCTGCTGCGGGCGCATCCGTACGAGGAGCCGGCCTACGACATCTACCCACTGGCCGGCGCGCCGAGCTTCGGCATCGGCCGCACGGGCCTGTTGCCGCCCAAGACCACGCTGGCCGGCCTGGCCGCCAAGCTCAAGGCCCGCACGGGTTCGCGCGTGGCGGTCGTGGTGGGCCACGGCAAGGCGCGTCTGACCCGAGCGGCCGTCTGCGTCGGTGCTGCCGGCTCACTCCCGCTGGAAAAGCCTCGGGCCGCCGATTGCGACGTGATCATCACCGGCGAGATTCGGCATCACGAAGCACTCGCGCTGTTACGACTGGGCAAGACGGCCATCGCTCTTGGGCACTGGGAAAGCGAACGACCCGCGCTACCGTCGCTGGCGACCCGCCTCGGCCAAGCCGTGCCCGACCTGTCCGTCCGCGTGAGCAGGAAGGACACCGGACCGTTCGCGTTGGCGTGACGCGGCAAGAGCATGAAAAAAGCCGCGGGTGCGAACGGTGCCGATCACTCGGCGGCTCGCTCGCGCTCGCGGCTCGTCAATTCGGGCTTGTCTCAAATGTCCTCGGTCGGACGCTGCTTCCGCAGGACTTCCAGTTCGTCGCGAAGCCGGGCCGCATCCTCGTAGCGTTCTTCTCTCAGCGCCCGCTTGAGCAGCCGTTGCGTACGGTGAATCGGATCCTCGGGCACGTGAGCGAGGATTTCCTTGCGAAGCGTCTTGAGCACCTCGACCTCGCCGCTCACTCGGTAAGCCTTGGGCTCACCGTAATTGCGGAAGAACTGCTTGATCCGCCGCAACCCGCTGTTCACGTGAGCCAAAGCGGTGCGGAACCGACGATGCTCCAGGGCAAGCAGGGCCTTGCTCCGGGCGTTCATCATGAGGATGTACGGGTGGTACTGCTCGAGAGCGTACTTGTCCTCATCCTCGTCGGCGAACTTGGCGCAGAGCTCGAGCACTTCCAGATTCCGCTGCGTGTCACGAGCCACCGCCTCGTAGTCTTCGAGCACGAAGTTGGCGAGGTAGCGATGGTAGTACTGGACGGCCTCTTCGCGGATCTCGCGGCACTCTTCCGAATCGAGCGTGAAGCCCAGATCGGTGCCGTTGCGTCGCCGGTACTCTTCGAGCCGTTCGAGGTGATGGTGCAGGAGCGACTCGCAGTTGTAGGGCCGCGTGCCGTCGGGCCGGCCGTCCACTTCCATCTGCAAGACACCGAGGTTGACGCGCATCTGGATCTTCACGCGCCCATCTCGACCGCGGATCTTGCGGACGCTGATGTGGCCGGGCTCATAGGGCCATTCATCGATGATCGGTGATAAATCCTTCGAAGACATTGTCTCGCCAGATCTCTGGCACCCCCGGTTGCCGTCGAGTCCTGCTCGCCGGAGCAACGCCTCCAGCCGAGCCTCCTGTACCCATAGATGATAGGCCTTTTTGAGAGGTGAATCCACCGCATCAGCGGTTGCCCGGTTCGCCGGACCGGACCTACCCTTTAGCGACAGCCTGACGGCGCAAGGCATGTCACGCGAGAGGGTTGTGCCCGGTCAGGCCTGGATTCCACCCAAACCCAAAGGAGCCAAGCAAATGCAACGCAAGCACCTCGTTAGAACGACCGCCTTGTTGTGTGCCGCCCTGGGAGCCTATGCCCTGACGCTCGCCCAGAATGCCGCCCCGGACTCGCCGCGAGAGGCGGCCAAGCTCGGTTCGGCGGCACCGGACTTCAAGCTTAAAGATACCTTCGGCAAGGAGTTCACGCTTTCTGAATTCAAAGGGCGGCCGGTCGTCCTCGAGTGGATCAACCAGGATTGCCCGGTGAGCCGAGGGGCTCACGAAAAGAGCAAGATGCAGGACGTCTACAAGAAGTACGCCGACAAGGGTGTGATCTGGTTGGGGGTGGATTCCACCTACAACATGACGGCGGAAAGAAATCGGGTATACGCCGCCCGCATGGGGCTGGCCTACCCCATTCTCATGGACACGGACGGGCAGGTCGGCCGGCTGTTCCAAGCCAAGCGAACGCCGCACATGTTCGTAATCGACAAGAGCGGAACGCTCGTCTACGACGGTGCCATCGACGACAAGAAGGACCAGAACTACGTGGCGGCGGCGCTTGACGACCTGCTGGCCGGCCGCACCGTCAGCAAGCCCAAGACCGACGCGTACGGCTGCGGCATCAAGTACGCTCCGGCACGGTGACCGGTCCGGTCCTTGCTTCATAACCCCGCGTCAGATCGGCGGCAGGAGTTTCGGAAGGGTTTTCGCCGATCTGACTGGTATGAGCCGACGGTTTTTCGCTTTTCTTCCGGCAGCGGGTTACCCGGATGCTCGGATCGGCCATCTGGGATTCTCCCTGTGGCTGATCGGATGTGCAGGGCTGGCCGGCTGTTCGCAGTGGCCGACCGCCCCCCAGCCCGAGGCCGCCTCATCGCCCGCGCTGCCTGCGTTCGTGTACCCGGCCGATCCGCCCGTCGTGTCGGCCGAGACGCTGCGAAGCTGGATCATTCGGCTGGACTCGGCGAAGACGGCGATCTGGGTGTTCGACGCCGCGACCGCTTCGGCCGACACCGCCCGGCTGCTGGCTGACTCTCGCGATGCCCTGCGGGCCAGACAAACAGCGTTGATCTCTCTTTACACCGGGCTGCCAAGCGACTGGGCTTCGCGGGTGGTCCCCCTGCTTCGATCGGCGGACGCCAACTTTCCTTGCGCGGTCATAGAGCCGGGTCAGGGGCCAACCATTGGGGTCTGGCTGGCTTCGCATCCCAGCGTCCCGCCGCCGGGCCTGTATGTGCTCTCGGCAGAGCGACGGGTTATCGCCCGAGCGATTGGCGACGAGGCGACCGTGCGGAATCTGCTCGACGGCTTGGCCGGGAATGTTCCTGCGTCCCAGCCCGGTGACACCCGGCCCCGATGGCTCGCTCGAGTGCGGATCGTGGAGCTGGCCGGCGGGCGCGTTCTCGCCCGGGCTGAGGCTGAGGCGGACGCCCCGAGCCGACTCGCCCGGCTGATCGCGGTTGAACTGTCCAAATCGCTTCCGTCGCCGCCGGCGCTGGCCGTCGCTCCCGTGCGGCTAATCGGGCCGGCTGAGCGGCACACCAACGACTCAGGTATATTGTTCAGCCATCGATTGGGCGAGGAACTCGCGGCAGCAGGCTGGCAGAATCTTATTCCGGTTCAGACCGTGGATGAGATGCTGAAAGCGTCGGGGCACGGTCCCCTATCGGCCGAGTTCGATCCCGGCGCGTTGTCCGCCCAGACGGATTGGCAAGCCATTCTCGTGGGCACCATCGCAGTAAACGCCCCTCCGGAATGACCCTGGATTAACGCTGAGCCCGCATGGCCTTTCCGAGCAGGAGCGCGGTCAGCCCCGCTTCCAAACATAAAATCCGAATGGCCGGTGCCTTGCCAGTCCCGGACCGCTTGGTTACATTGCTGAGCTGTGAACGTTTGTTTCAGAAAAGGCGCGGTCCCATGCAGGAAAAAACGACACGTAACATATACAACGTTTGGGCCTACTTCTACGACATGTTCTGGCCCAGCATCGTTCACCGCCGCACGACCCGGGCCATCCAGCGGATGGAAATCCGCCCGGGCGAGCGGGTTCTGGACATCGGCGTGGGCACCGGCTTGGCCCTGCCCTCCTATCCCAAGCACGCCTCGGTGGTAGGCATCGACCTGAGCGAAGGTATGCTTCGCCGGGCCCGCCGCCGCGTGGAAGAGAGCAACATGACCTGGGTCAAGCTCGCGCTGGGCAACGCCCTGGAACTGCCCTTTCCCGACAACTCGTTCGACCACGTGCTGTTGAGCCACGTGGTGACGGTGGTGAGCGACCCGGTCAAGTTGATCGAAGAAACCCGCCGTGTGACCAAGCTGGGCGGACAGATAGTCATCATCAACCACTTCCGCTCGACCAACCGGATCGTCGGGACGATCGAGAAGCTGCTCTGCCCGCTCTGCCAGCATCTCGGCTGGCGCAGCGATCTCGGCCTGCAGGAGCTCGTCGAGCAAACCGGTCTCGAAGTGGACTTCCGCTACAAGCTCGACAATGTGGACTTGTTCCAAACCGTGTTCATCACGAACCGGCCTGCTCGCGAGGAGCGGCAGACGGCCGCAGCCTGACCGCCGCCCGTAGTCGCGTGTCGTTGCGCGCCCGGGGCCCGGCTATAGAGACCCGACACGACAAGACGTGCCGCAGCCCGGGGCGCCGGCGCATCAAGACCCCCTTGCAGCAAAGGTAATCTGATGTGGGTGCGTGACAACTTCCGAAGGAACGTGTTCGTTTCGGTGGTGGCGTGCGTCTGGATGGTCGGCTGTCACGACTACAAGTGGCAGTGGAGCTTCCAGTCGCCCGAGGACATGCAGAGAATCGAAGAGCAGGCCCGCCAGCAGCAAAAGCTCGTGTTCATCTTCTACAAGTGGTATCTCGACAGCGACGCCAATCGCATGCACGGTGACGTGCTGGCTGACAACGAGGTTGGCGCTCTGTTCTCCGACACGGTGAACCTGCTGATCGACAAGGCCGCCGGCCCGAACTACGAGCGCTATCTGACGAAGTACGGCGTGACCGCTCCACCGGCCTGCATCCTCATCGCCCCCGATGGCCGCTACAAGGTGCTCACCGGCTACGTGCCCAAAGAGCGCTTCATCGAGCTGGTCAAGGCAGCCCGCCGCGAACTGTTGGACAACCAGCAGCGTCCCGCACCGAGCAAAGTGGTGCCGTGAGAATGGGGGCTGGGGACTAGGGCCTGGGGGCTAGGGAAGAAGACCTTAGACCTGAGTCCGGAGGCTTGAGGGGCTGATAAGCTATGAGCTATGAGCTGTGAGCGGTGGGCTTGAGCCAGATATGCCGGCCGACAGCTGATAGCGATCCCCATCCGTGGTGCAAAAAGCCCTCTTCTTCCGCGGCTTCGTCAGGAGTTCTCACGGCGCGATTCGGGCGGGCCCGCACCGGCAGGCACGTCGCCCGCTTCCGTGGTGAGCACAAAGCGATCCAGTTCGAAGCCGTCCTCTCGCTGATAGAAAGTCACGGTATGCAGGCCGGGTGAAGGAATGTGAATGGTGATGGTTCCATTCTCGCCGCAGGGCGTGCCGCCCGAGTCACGCTGGGCACTGGTCCAAGCCCAATCGCCGGTTCCGCACCGTTGGATCCGCCGACCACTATCGGGAATCACGCCGTCGACGCCCACGTGCAATCCGTTGTCTTCGGTTCCAGTCGAATACGCGCGCACCCACACGTAGTAAGTGCCCGGCGTTTCAAACCGGATGTCGTAGCTCAAACTCGCGCCACCCGCGCCGTCGTGGTAGGAGCCGGTCTCCATGGGATCGCCGTGTGTGACCCGCATGTCGGGCAAGACTTCCATGTATCCACCGCCGGACGCGCCTTCGTGATAGCCGTCGGGATCGGGACCAGGTCCGGCAGCAGCACCGGCCTGCAGATACCACTCGCGCGTGCCGGAGACGTCGGCCTGCTTTCGCGTGTAGTGCTCGGCCTCCACCACCACCAGGCCGTTCCGTTCGATGTGCGGGCCTGATCCACTCGAAGCGCCCCCTTGGGTATCAGTAAGTCGCCCCTGACCTGAATCGCCACCTCGATTCTCCGGCCCTTGCGGGCATCCCAGAATGGCCGCACCAATGAACACAACACCCGACAACACGAACAGCTTGTGGCCCATGCAACGGTCTCCTTCGGGCGAAGTGTAGTGACGCCATACTCTCGCAGCCAACGCGCAGCCCGCGTTTGTGCGCATTTCGCAGCAATCAGTGATCGGCGGTGAATGCGAAGGAGGTGGTTCAGCCAGCAGCGTCGGGCGCCGGGCGGATGGTTCGGTAGTACGGATCCCACCAGACTCGCTGGAGCTGGGCGGCGAGTTCATCGCCGGAGGCGGGCGGAGCGACGCGGTCGTCCACGGCCTGGCGGGCGACGGCCAGCGCGATGCAGCGCGAGACCTCACAAATCCGTTCCAGTGGCGGCAACAGCGGCTGGTCGGTGTCATCGGTTCGCAATTCGCACGTGCACAGCGCGCGGCTGGCTGCCAGCATCATGCGATCGGTGATCCGGCGGGCGCGAGCCACGATCGCCCCAAGCCCTACGCCGGGAAAGATGTAGCAATTGTTGCACTGGGCGATGTGGATGCGACGGCCGCTATAGTCCACCGGCTCGAACGGACTGCCGGTGGCGATCAGCGCGCGACCTTGTGTCCATTCGATGAGATCGACCGGGCGGGCTTCGCTGAGCGACGTGGGATTGGATAGCGGCAGGATCACGGGACGTTCCACACGAGCGGCCATCTCGCGAACGACGCGTTCGTCGAACATGCCCGATCGGCCGCTGATGCCGACCAGCACCGTTGGCGCGACCTGCCGCACCACTTCCGCCAGTTCGATGCAATCGCCCTGGCTACGCTGCCAGCTCGCGACTTCGTCCGCCGGCCGTGCCCACGCCGCCTTGGCCGCGTCGACCCGATCGCGACCGGCGTAGATCAGCCCGCAACTGTCGCAGATCCAGCAAGCGCGTTTCGCCTGGGCCGCAGGCACGCCTTCCTCGGCCAGGGCTTTGACCACTTCTTCCGCGATGCCCAAGCCGGCCGACCCGGCACCGACGAGGACAATCCGCTGCTCGGCCAATCGCCCACCCGTGCGCTGCAGCGCGCAGAGAATGGCCGCCAGCGTCACCGCGGCCGTGCCTTGAATGTCGTCATTGAACGTGCAAAGTTGATCGCGATAACGGTCGAGGATGGTCCGGGCCTGAACGGTGGCGAAGTCTTCCCACTGCAGGATGGCATCGGGCATGGTGCGCTGGACGGCCCGGACGAAGGCCTCGATGAAGTCGTAGTATTCCTCGCCGCGGACGCGGGAATGCCGCCAGCCCACGTACAACGGATTGGCCATGGCCTTAGGGTTGTCGGTGCCGACGTCGAGGCATATCGGCAGCGTGCGGGCGGGATTGATGCCCCCGCAAGCCGTGTAGAGCGATAGCTTGCCGATGGGGATGCCCATGCCGCCCGCGCCCTGGTCGCCGAGGCCGAGGATGCGTTCGCCGTCGGTGACCACGATGACATCCACGTCGCGACAGGGCCGATTCTCCAGGAGCTTGTCGATGCGGTGGCGTTGAAGGTAAGGAACGTAGATGCCGCGGGCACTGCGATAGATCCGGCTGAACTCGAGGCACCCCATCCCCACGCCCGGCGTGTAGATGATGGGCAGCATCTCGCTGAGGTGCGCACGGATCAACGCGTAGAAGAGCGTCTCGTTGCGATCCTGGAGCGAACGCAGGTAGATGTAGCGGTCCAGATCGTTCGAGGCGGCGAGAAAGTTGCCGTACACGCGTTCGAGCTGGGCGTCGAGGTTCGATTCGCACGTTGGTAATAGCCCGAGCAGGTTCAATTGTTCGCGCTCCTCAGCCGTGAACGCGGTGCCCTTGTTGAGCAGCGGGAAACGCAGCAGCGGCATGCCCCGCAGTGTGGTCTCGATCACGTTCGGATCCTGCGTCTGCCGGAAATAGTCCTGCATGACCGCTCCTTTCTGGCTCAGATTCTAGGGAAGGGGAGATGGAAAGAATGACGCGGAGACGCGGAGACGCGGAGACGCGGAGAAAAATCGAGGGAGAGATGGCCCCCTGCGGGCCGCATTGGCGTCGGACGGATCGGACGGCCGGTTCGGCACGAAGGCGGCGTTCTGGACGGAGGGCCGGCAGAACGTATAATGCTGATGCGACAAGAACTTGCGTTTGTGACCTGTTGCGAGGGAATTTCGCTATGCCGGCAGATGCCACACCGAAGCGGACCAAGCTCGAAACCGTCGAGCCGCTGGGAAAGCGCGTGCTTATCCGCAAGGATGAGGACAAGAAGCAGACCAAGGGCGGAATCGCCCTGCCCGACAACATCGAGATTCCCACGCTGACGGGGCGGGTGGTCAGCGTCTCGCATCAGATTGCCAACGACGAGGATTTCCCCATTGCCCAGTACGACAAAGTGCTGTTTAACCCCAAGAACTCCATCCCGGTGGACCTCGAGCCGGGCAACCAACTGTTCGTGGTGCCGATCGACGACGTGGTGGCCGTATTTCGGCCCGCCGTGTGATTGAAAAAACGACGCGGAGACGGCGACACGGAGACGTGGAGAGAAGACAGAACGCGGTTTGGGAGTGAGGGGCCGGGAAACGGAAACTCCGATCGCCACGTGGCCTTCGGCCACCATTCAAAGTGAGTTATCCGGCTCAAAGCCTACCGCTCATAGCTCACAGCTCTGCTCGGATTCGAGCACGTCGGGGTGTTGCCTCATGGAATCCTACTATCCACTGCCGCCGCGAGCGCTCATCGGCATGGTCCATCTGGCCCCCCTGCCGGGCAGTCCGGCGTCGGAGCTACCGCTCGCCCGCATCTGCGAGGACGCCTGCCGCGACGCCCGGACGCTGGCGGAAGCCGGGTTCACCGCCATCGTGATGGAGAACTTCGGCGACGCGCCTTTCCGCGCCACAACTGTGGATCCGCACACGGTGGCGGCGATGACACTGGTGGCCAGAGCCATCCGCCGCGCGGTCGATCTCCCGTTGGGGATCAACGTGCTGCGAAATGACGCGCAAGCCGCCCTGGCCATCGCAACCGTCTGTGAAGCGGCATTCGTGCGAGTCAACATCCACACCGGCGTGTACGCCACGGACCAGGGGATCATCGAGGGTCGAGCCGACGAGACGCTGCGATATCGCCAGCGGCTCGGCAGCCGGGTGGCGGTGTTCGCCGACGTGCACGTGAAGCATGCCAGTCCACTGCTGTCGCAGTCGATCGCCGAGGCGGCCGAGGAAGCGGCCTACCGCGGCCGGGCAGACGCGTTGATCGTCAGCGGCACCGGCACGGGCAAGCCAACCTCGCTGGACGATCTGCGATCGGTTCGGGATGCCGTGCCTGACCGACCTCTATTGGTCGGCAGCGGCGCGAACGTGGAGAACATCCGTGAGCTACTGGCGGTGGCGGATGGCGTGATCGTCGGCACGACAATCAAAGAAAACGGCCGCACGACCGCCCCGGTGGACGCCGACCGCGCCCGCACGTTCGTCCAGGCCGCGCGGGTGTAGACCCGCCGCCACGTTGTGGTGCACGCTCGCTTCCAGCGTGCACTGTGCAGGCAGGATGCCTGCACCACAATTCAGTAAGTGCACGCATGACGATAACGAAGGGGACACGCAGCAGATGAAACCCAGGCGAATTCACATCACGGCAGTCGGCAGTCCCACGCGAGGCGAACTGCAGCGGTTGACGGCCGGTCTGGAACTGTCGCCGACCAAGCAACGAGGCAAAGCCGAAAAGAGTTTCGATACCGAGATTCGCCAGCTCGCGGCGCTGGCGAGCGAGGCGGTCGGCCCGAACTATCGCATCACCATCAATGCCGATCTGTTGACCGCGGAGGAAGACGACCGCAACGCCGGCCGCAACGACGACGAGGCGCGGGCGGCTGAGATCCAGTCGTTGCTCGCCGATGATGATGTAACCGCCCTGGTCACGCTGCGCGGCGGCGCGTGGTTCGTGCGTCTGCTCGATCGCATCGACTTCAGCGTGCTGGAGAAACGCAAGCGTCCCCTCCACATTTTCGGCTTCAGCGAGATGACGCCGTTGGTGAACATCGCGGGACAGTACCGCCAGGCGATCGGCCTGTACGATCTCGGCCCCGGCTTCCTGTACGCGGGCGTGAAGCGGCACGTGCAAATGAACATCGAGCGATACGCACGAGGTATCGAACTGAGCGCGGATCAGCACGAAGCGTTCGCGGCCGGATGGGCGCTGGCGCGGTTTCGCGCCGGCATGGCCGACTTCTTCCGCGACGTGGTGAGCATCGTCGAAGGGCTCGGCTGCTCGCGTGTGCCGAAGGGCCGGCTGCTGGCCGGGCGTCTGCCCGCCCGCAGCACCATCCGAATCGTCGGCGGCAACCTCAGCCTGACGCTTCCCATGATGGGCACGCCCTACGCGCCCGCGTTCGACACCACGGGCAAATGGCTGGCACTGGAGGAAGTCAACGAGTCGCCCGAGCAGTGCGACCGCATGATCGCGGGACTCAAGCACAACGGTCTGTTGGAGCGGGCCGAGGGCATCATCCTGGGCGACTTCCATAGCAGCAAGGACGGCGCGTTCGTGCCGGCCGTGGTGCGAATGCTGAAGTACCATCTGCCCGCGAGCCGCAAGACGCCCATCGTACAGATAGACAACTTCGGCCATATCTGGCCGATCGCCCCGCTGCCCATGCACCGCGACGTGATCTTGCGTCACACGCCCGCCAGTGGCGAGGTTCGTATCGAGATCCCGTGGGACGAGTGGACGGAAAAAGGCTTGAGACCTGAGACTTGAGGCTTGAGTAGCTGTGGGCTATGAGCCCAACGAAGCCAGCATTCGTCATTCGGGTTTCGTCATTCGGGCTTCAGCCGGCCTCATCTGGGGTCCCCAAGATCACCCGGCGGAAAGGTAGCGGCACGACTTCAGCGCGCGTGTCGGTGGTGGATTCGACGGGCAACACGGTGCCGGGATTGGCGTAAGCGACCTTCACGTAGCCCAAGCCGATGGTACCGCCGACGACATACGACTCGCATACACTGGTGACGCGGCCTACGGATGCGGGGGGCGAGGAAGGAACGTCGGGCGAAGTGTTTGCGTCACGGTCGCGATCCGTGGTGCTTGCCGCGAACAACGCGCAGCCCGGCTGAGCGCCCCCACTGCCGCTGAACCTGAGGCCGACCAGTTTGCGGGCGAGGCCGCCCCGCGACCGCATGCGTTCGACGATCTCCTGACCAAGATAGCAGCCCTTCACGTAGCTGACGGCACGCTCAATCTGCTGCGTCTCCGCCGGCAGTGTTTCCTCGTCGATGTCCTGGCCGTACACCGGAATGCCCGCCTCGATGCGCAGGATGTCGACGGCTGTCTGGCCGACGGGCCGGAGTTCCGGACCGCCGGTTGCGAGCAGTTGTGACCAGCACGCGGCCGCATCCTCCGCTTCGACGTAGAACTCGAGCCCGAGCACGCCGGCGAAATCGTGGCGGACCAACAGCCGCGGCCCACCCGCCAGTTGGACGGTGGTCGATCCGATCGACGCCATGCTGCCCGCCTGCCGGGCGCCGAGCGCGGCGGCGATATCGGCAGCGCGCGGCCCGAGCAGCGCGATCCGGCGAAACTCGTCCGAGCGATCCGTCACACGAACGTCTTCGGTGATGATATACCGTTCAAAGTGAGCCAACGCCTTGGCCACATACCGGCGGTCGATGTCGAACCAGATGCGATCGGCGAGCACGATGACGTTGCCGTCGAACAGAATTCGGCCCTTGACGTTGGTGGCGAACGCATAGTTGCCCTCGCCCGGCCCCAGCGTCTTGACGGCATTGGTGAGCAGATTGTGCAGCCAGGATGCCCGGTCGTTGCCGGTGATCTCAAGCAGTCCGCGACTGCGCGCGTCGTAGATTCCGGCGGCATTCAGGGCATGGTGGTACTCGGCCTTGGGGTCGCCGTAGTCGCAAACCGTCGGGATTCCCGCGATTTCGACGGTTCGGGCCCCCGCCGCGGCCGTGATCTCATCCAGCGTACTTGCACTCATGTCGCGTGTCTCCTGATTCACGATGGTATAGGCCGAGACCGTCGGTTCGGCCAGCGAGTCGGGGACGACCGGCACGTCTGTGTTGCCGGCATTCTGCGCACGCGCACGATGAAAACGCGCTGCCGAATGACGTCACCCGAGCGTGCCGCCACGGCGGTGGCCGGCCGTCGCCGGAGATGCCTATAGCCTGACGGGCACGGTGTTGCGGGGAATGCACGGCGGTCGCCGCTGCAACTCTTGTCGATGGTGGAGGCTCGCGTGGAGAACCAGGCCGAACAGCGAAACCAGATCCTGTGGCGAGCGGTGAAGAAGGGCCTGAACCAGTTGTTCACCGACGGGGCCATGAAGTCGGTGGCCGCCCTGTCGTTCTATCTCGCCCTGTCGCTGGCGCCGCTGGTGCTGGTGGCCATCGCCCTGTCGAACCTGGTGTTGACGGAACCGCAGGCCAGCCAGAACGTGGTGGCGCGGGCCGAGCGGTTTATGGGTCTCAAAGGAGCGCAAATCATCACCGGGATTATCGAGCAGGCGGAGGAGGCCGGAGCCGGCACGGCATCGCTGATCGCCGGCCTGTTGGTCGGCCTGTTCGGCGCGACGGGGGCGTTCATCCACTTGCAGGAGGGCCTGGACAGCATCTGGAACGTCCACCCGGGCAAGCTGGGATGGCCGGACAAGATCCGCGATCGGCTGGTCTCGGTGGGAATCGTGCTGGTCATCGGCAGCGTGATGCTGGCCTCGCTCTTGCTGACCGCCTTGGCCACCGCCGTGAACCTGCGATTGCAGACACGGATTCCGGGTATTGCCTGGGTCTGGCAGGGGCTGGATTTCCTCGGCTCGCTGGCGGTCATGACCGTGCTGTTCGCCTGCGTGTACAAGTTCCTGCCGCACATCCAGATCTCGTGGCGCCAGGTATGGATGGGGGCGTTCGTAACCGCCCTGCTGTTCGATTTTGGCAAGACCGCGACCGGCTGGTACCTGGGATGGACCGGGTTGGGCACATCATCCCAGGCGGCCGGCGTGATCGTGGTGATGCTCCTGTGGGAGTATTACTCGTCGCTGGTGATCCTGTTCGGAGCCGAGCTGACGCACGCGTATACGAAGCTCTCGGGCAAGCAGGTTCAGCCGACGGCGGCCACGAGCCTGACCGGCGCCGCCCCGCCGCGGGTGCCGTAATCCTCCTCGGAATAAACCTCCTGGACGGCCAGCGTCGAACGCACGCCGAGATCGTCGTAGTGCTCATCAAGCCAGCTCGAAGCGGCGCGATAGCCCACGTCATGCAGGTGCCGGAGAAACGCCCACTCCGCGTTCAGCTTGCTGGAGACCGACAGTGGCCGCAGCTCGTCCTCCGCGCTGATGCGGTGGAGGAACACGTCCTTGAATCGCTCCTGGTCGAGCCCCTCGGCGTTGATGATCCGCTTGAGATAGGCGATGGAACGCAGCTCCTTGATCAGGCTGGCATTGAACGTGATCTCGTTGAGGCGGTTGAAAATCTCGGCGCTGCGTTTGGGGATGTTGTCGCGATAGATGGGGTTGATCTGCACGATCACGATGTCTCGCGAATGCTCGTACTCCACCAGCGGGAACAGCGCGGGGTTGCCCATGTAACCGCCATCCCAGTAGGCCTCGCCGTCGACCTCGACGGCCTGGTAAATGAACGGCAAGCACGCCGACGCGAGGACCATGTCCACCGTCATTTCCTCGCGGCAAAAGATTTTGAGCTTGCCCGTGCGGACGTTGGTGGCCGCGACGAACAACCGGATGCCCTCGGCGTGACGGACGTGGTCGAAATCGATGAGCTCGCTCAGCAGATCGCGGAGCGGGTTCAGATTGAGCGGGTTGAGATCGTAAGGAGAGAACAACCGGGTGAGCAGTTCGGACCAGATGTAGCCGGGCGAGGTATCGAGCGTCCATCGGCCCAGCAGGTGATCGATGAGCGTGCGTTGAAACGGCGAGAATCGGGCCGCCCGGCTGACGCCGCTCCAGAATCGTTCGAGGGCTTTGATCGCGCCGGGCCGGCCCTCGCGGTCGAGCCCGTCGGCGAGAACGGCGGCGTTCATGGCTCCGGCGCTGGTGCCGCAGATCGCCCCGATCCAAATTCGATCATCCTGGAGAAGGCGGTCGAGAACGCCCCACGTATAAGCACCGTGAGCACCGCCGCCCTGCAGCGCCAGTTCGATGGTCTTGGGGTCGGCCATGTGAACATCCTCGGTATGGATTCGGCCTTCATCGTGAGGGCCGCTGCATCATACGTGCGGCGTCCGTCCGAAGCGCCGGCCGCCAGATGCATTGAGGGCCGGCACGAGCCGATAGCTGAGAGGCTCGCTTAGCTGAAGTTACTGAGTGGTTGTGGTGCACGCTTGTGGTACACGCTTCCAGCGTGCACTGAGCAGGCAAGATGCCTGCCCACCTGGGCGACGGGAAGCTCCGTTTGAGGACAAGCGCTTGCGTGCGCGCCCGGGCGTAATACAATGCTACCCGAACGCAGGAGAGTCACTCAAAGAACGGGAACCGCATGGCCATTCATCCAACCGCCGTCATCGACCGACAAGCCGAGGTCGACACCACCGTCCAGATCGGGCCGTACGTCGTGGTCGAGGGCCCCGTCCGCATCGGGGCGGGCACGAACATCCGCGCCCACGCGTATCTCAGCGGTTGGACGCAGATCGGTGAGAACTGCGAGATCCATCCGTTTGCGGTGGTGGGTCACTTTCCGCAGGACTTCCACTACTCGGGCGAACGCAGCTACTGCCGGATCGGCAATCGGGTGGTCATCCGCGAAGGTGCCACCGTCCACCGGGGCACGCAGCCGGAATCGGCGACCGTCATAGGCGATGAATGCCTCCTGATGGCCTACTCGCACATCGGTCACAATTGCGAGCTGGGCAAGGGAGCCAAGGTTTACAACAACGCCTTGTTGGCCGGGCACGTGGAAGTGGGCGACAACGCCATCGTAAGCGGCGCCTGCCTGGTACACCAGTTCACCCGGATCGGCAAGCTCGCGTTCATCGCGGGCGGAGCCCGGATCGGCATGGACGTGCCGCCGTTCTTCATGGCCTACGGCGAGTCCACGGTGGTCCAGCACAACATCGTGGGCATGCGGCGAGCCGGCTACTGCCCGGCCGACATCCGGGAGATCCGGCAGGCGTTTCGGACGCTCTACCGGTCGGGTCGACTCTTCCGGGCGGCGGTGACGGAGCTGGCCGGGACGGTCCGGACGCAGGCAGGCCGGGAACTGCTGGCGTTCCTCCAGGCCGAATCACGACGGGGCTTCTGCGCGGCGGGCAAGTCCAGCCGCAGCCGGTTACGCTCCGACGGCTCGTCCGATAGCGACGCCCTCGCCGGCGAATGAGCTTCCCGGCCGGCCGCCGACGTATTCTCATGCCCCCGCGGCGGGTAACGACCTTATTTACCAGCGATTTGCGCAAATGGTACCCCACAGGTGCTATTTATCCTTGAAATCGTACCCCCCAGGTACTATATTGTTTCGGGAAAGGCGTTATTCGTCTACTGAGGATAATGCAGACTCATGCTGGCCTTTACTCGCAAGACCGACTACGCCCTGATCGCGCTGACGCACCTGGCACAGCACCCGGATGAGTGCAATAGTGCCCGGGAGATCGCCGGCCGTTATGGCGTGCCGCTGCCCCTGCTCATGAACATTCTCAAGCAGATGACGCAACAGGGGCTGGCTCAATCGGTCCGGGGGCCGCGAGGCGGATATCGCTTGGCCACCTCGCCGGACAAGATCACGTTGAACGACATCATCGATGCCGTCGAGGGTCCGGTCCAGTTGGTCCAGTGCGTGGATTGGTATCAGAACAAGACTCGTGGCAAACTGAAGACGGGCTGCGATTTGATGGCGGCCTGTCCGGTTCGTCCCACGATTTCTCGCGTACACGCCCGGCTGGTGGAGTTCTTGTCGGGCGTCACGCTGGCCGACGTGGTGGACAACCATCACAAGGGACACACGGAAAACAATCAGGCGGAGGGTACCCACGGGACCGGTGCGTCTTACGAGCCATGTGGATGCTCGATGGCGCCCGCCGAGGGTTGCCCGGCCGCTGCGGGAGAAAGCACAAAGTGAAGCCGTTGATCTATCTGGACAACAACGCGACGACGCCGCTGGATCCGCGGGTGCTCGAAGCCATGATGCCCTACTTCCGCGAGAAGTTCGGCAACGCGGCCAGCCGAAACCACAAGTTCGGATGGGAAGCAGAAGAGGCGGTCGAGAACGCCCGCGAGCAGGCGGCCAAGGTGATCGGGGCGACCGGCAAAGAGATCATCTGGACCAGCGGGGCCACCGAGAGCAACAACATCGCCATCAAGGGCACGGCCCATATGTACAAGGAGAAGGGCCGCCACATCATTACGCAGGTGACCGAGCACAAAGCGGTCATCGATCCGTGCAAGTATCTCGAGCAGCAAGGCTTCGAGGTCACGTTCCTGAAGGTGGACAAGCTCGGCCGCGTGAACGTGGACGAATTGCGGGCCGCCATCCGCGACGACACCATCCTGGTCTCGATCATGTTCGCGAACAACGAGATCGGGACGATCCAGCCCATTGCCGAGATCGGGGCGTTGTGCAAGGAACGCGGCGTCCTGTTCCACACGGATACGGCGCAAGCGTACGGCAAGCTGCCCATCGACGTCGAGGCGATGGGGATCGACCTGCTCAGCGCGTCGGGACACAAGATTTACGGCCCCAAGGGCGTGGGCATGCTCTACGTGCGCCGCAAGAAGCCGCGGGTCCGCTGCGAGGCGGTCCTGCACGGCGGCGGTCACGAGCGCGGCATGCGGTCGGGTACGCTGAACGTGCCGGGAATCGTCGGCTTCGGAGCGGCGGCGGAACTCTGCGACGCCGAACGCGAGGAGGAAGCCAAGCGGCTGGCCAAGCTGCGGGATCGGTTGTGGAACGGCATCACCGAGAAGCTCGACGACGTGTACCGCAATGGCGATCCGGAGCATGCCTTGCCGGGCACGCTGAACGTCAGCTTTGCCTTCGTGGAAGGCGAGTCGCTGATGATGGGCTTTGATAATATTGCCGTGAGCAGCGGATCGGCGTGCACGAGCGCGTCGCTCGAGCCGAGCTACGTGCTCAAGTCGCTCGGCGTGGGCGAGGATTTGGCCCACAGCTCGATCCGCTTCAGCCTCGGCCGGTTCAACACGGCGGCCGAGATCGAACAGACGGTGGCCCAGGTGACCGAGACGGTTCAGCGACTGCGGGCGATGAGTCCGCTGGCTGAGCTGGCCGCCGAAGGCATCGACCTGAGCACGGTGCAGTGGGCGGGCCACTAAGTGACCGGGCGGGCGTGAGCGGCCGTGTGTGAAGCACAGCGGCCGCTCGCGGCAGCGGCTTTGGGTGAACCCAACGCATACGGACGGCGACGAGTGGCCGTCGTATCAGGAGTAAAGACCTAATGGCATACAGTGACAAGGTACTGGACCACTACAACCGGCCGCGAAACATCGGCTCGCTCGATCGCAACGCCCCCAATGTGGGGACGGGCATCGTGGGCGCCCCGGAGTGCGGCGACGTGATGAAGCTGCAGATCCAGGTGGACGAGAATGACCGCATCGTCGATGCGAAGTTCAAGACGTTCGGCTGCGGCAGTGCCATCGCCAGCAGCTCGCTGGCCACCGAGTGGGTCAAGGGCAAGACCATCGACGAGGCGCTGGCGATCAAGAACACGGACATCGTCAAGGAGCTCGCGTTGCCGCCGGTGAAGATTCACTGCAGCGTGCTGGCGGAAGATGCGATCCGGGCAGCGATCGCCGACATCAAGCGGAAGAAGAACGGGACCGCCAACGCCGCGACGGCACCGGCCGCCTCGGCATCTGCCGCCTCGGCACCGGCTGCCCAGGCCCAGAGCGGCGTGTAAGCGGAGCCTCGGGCGAGCGGAAGGCCGCCCGGCTTGGCGAAGTTTCGTCGAAGGAAACCGGAGCTGTCAGACAGGAAAACGGGAGAATACACGAATGGCTTTGAGTTTGACCGAACGTGCTGCCCAGGAAGTCAAGACCATTCTCGAGCAGCAGAAGCTGGAACCGGACAAGACCTTCCTGCGCATGGGGGTCAAAGGCGGCGGGTGCAGCGGCTTTACCTACTCGCTGGACCTGACCGAAACCAAGTCGGACCTGGACGAGGAGTTCGATTCCGGCGGCATCAAGATCATCTGCGATCCCAAGAGCTACCTGTACCTGAACGGGACCGTCCTGGACTTCAAGGATGAGATCATGGGCCGCGGGTTCGTGTTCAACAACCCGAATGCGACCACCAGCTGCGGGTGCGGGAGCAGTTTCACGGCCTGACCGACCGGTGGGTGCAGGTTTGGGGTGCCAGCGAACAGGCCTGCGATGGCCCGCCAGCGCGCGGGTCACGCAGGCTCTTTTGTTAGGCCTGTACAAACTCCCACGGGAAGGTGGATAATTGCCTTGGCGAATGCCGCCAGCGGATGCGGATTCGCAAAGGGGCGAGCATCCGGCCCGGCTGAGGCGGGCGAAACGCCCCCTGGATCGAGGACACCATGAGTGACAGCAAGAGCCGACCAGTGTTGTGTACGGAATGCAGCCAGCCGATGGAAAGCCCCATCTGCTGCGCGGGCTGCGGGGCCTTGAATCCGTTACCGCCTTCGCTGTTCACGTATTTCGAGCTGTTCGGGCTCGAACCGACGTACGAGATCGATCTCGGCGAACTTCGCCGCAAGTACCTGACACTGAGCCGTTCCATTCACCCGGACGTGGCCGGCCGAACATCCGACAGCCAGCGGGCCCAATCGCTGGCGTTGAGCTCGGGCCTCAATCGCGCGTACGAAACCCTGCGCAATCCGGTGGACCGGGCGGAGTACCTCCTGCACCTGGCCAACGGTCCCAGTGCCGCGGACGACAAGTCCGTTCCCGGCGAACTGCTGGGCGAAGTGATGATGCTCCGCGAGCAGATCGAAGAAGCCACCGAGGCGAACGATCAGGACTTATTGGCCTCCACGCGAGCCGAGGTGTTAAAGCAGCAGAAGGAGACGCTGGAAGAAATCGCCTCGATCTGCCGCTCGGGCGACCTGAAAGAGCCGGCCACGCAGCAGCGGCTACGCCAGCAGCTCAACGCCGTGAAGTATTGGAACAATTTGCTCGAGAAGATTCCCCTCCAGGTGGAGAGCTGACGGCGGTTCGGGTTTGGGCACAGGCCGTCGCCCAGAGCACCAGGGACGAAGGATCGGGGACGAAGAACGTGACCAGCAACACGACCAACAACATGAGCGACATTATTATCGGCATCGATCTGGGGACCACGCACTCGCTGGTGGCGTACGCCGACGCATCGGGTCCGCATGTCATCAAAGACGAGAGCGGCGATGCGCGTCTGCCCTCGGTGCTGCGATTCGAAGATGACGGCCGGGTCGTGGTGGGCTGGCACGCCAAGACGCACGCCGTCGAGCGGCCGCGTTCGACGGTGTACTCGGTCAAGCGGCTGATGGGTCGCGGGTACGACGAGTTGGTGGCCAGCGGTGAGCTGGCTCACCTCCCCTACCGCGTTGTTCAGCGGGCCTCGGACACGCCGGGCCGCGACATCGCCGCCATCGAGGTCGGTGACCGGCTGCTGACGCCGCCCGAGTTGAGCGCCATGGTGCTGCGTGAACTCAAGGACCGGGCGTCGCGTTACTTCGGGCGAGAAGTCCATAAGGCCGTGATTACCGTGCCGGCTTACTTCGACGACGCCCAGCGGCAGGCCACCCGCGATGCCGGGCGAATCGCGGGGCTCGAGGTGGTGCGGATCGTCAATGAGCCGACGGCAGCGGCGCTGGCCTACGGCATCGGCTTGCGCGAGCAGCTCGCGGAAGCCTCGAAGAATACTGAGAAGACAGCCCATCGCGGAATCGCAGCGGGAGGGCTCAGCCTTCAGCTCGCCGGCGCTTGTTCATCGAGCGAAGGCTCGTCGAGCGAACAGTCACAGGACGGAAGCGACGCCGACGAATCGCTGGTGGCCGTCTACGATCTGGGCGGCGGAACGTTCGACATTTCCATCCTGCGGTTGTGCGCGGGCGTGTTCGAGGTGTTGAGCACGCACGGCGACACGCAACTGGGCGGCGACGATCTCGACCGCGAGATCATGGGCCTGATCTATCGCGAGATTCAGGATCAGTTCGGGCTCAACGTCGAATCGCCGGCGACGCAGCAGTCGATTCGGCTCCTGGCCGAGAACGTCAAGATGCGCCTGAGCGAAGAAGAATCGGCGGCCATCGAAATCGATCTGGGCCACGATCGCGTCTACCGCCGCACGATCAGCCGCGACGAGTTCGAGAAGATGATCGAACCGTGGGTGGAAAAGACGCTGAATTCCTGCCGGCAGGCGCTGCGCGACGCCAAGGTGCGTGGCAGCGACATCCACCAGGTCGTGATGGTCGGCGGCTCCACGCGCATTCCGTACGTCCGGCGCCGTGTGCAGGAACTGTTCCAGCGCGTGCCCTACACCGCGTTGAATCCCGACGAAGTGGTCGCGCTGGGGGCGGCGGTGCAGGCGGCCGTGCTCGCGGGCCTGGAGAAGGACGCCCTGCTGCTCGACGTCATCCCGCTGTCGCTCGGGATCGAAACCATGGGCGGGGCCATGGGCAAATTGATTCTGCGCAACACGCGAATCCCCTGCCAGGCCACCGAGCGGTTCAGCACGTTCGTGGACGGGCAGACCAACGTGAAGATCAACGTCCTGCAGGGCGAGCGTGAGTTGGCTCGCGATTGCCGTTCGCTCGGCGAGTTCGAGTTGCGGGGTCTGCCTCCCATGCCGGCCGGCATTCCCAAGATCCTGGTGACCTTCCTGATCGACGAGAACGGGATTCTGAACGTCTCGGCGGTCGAGGAACGCAGCCGCAAGGAAGCGAGCATCCAGATCGTGCCCACGCACGGACTCACGCGTGAGGAGGTGCGGCGGATGGAGCTGGAATCGTACGCCCACGCCCGCGAGGACATGACCGCCCACCGGCTGATCGATCTGCGCAATCAGATCGCGTTCGACACCGCCAAGGCCGAGCAGATGCTGGCCCGGGTGGGCGATGAGCTCGATCCGGCATACCGTAGTGAGATCGAGCAGGCCATGCGCGAATTGCGCCGGCTCGGCGAGAGCGAGTCGGATCCGGACGTGATCCACAAGGCATTGAACGATTTCGACCGCAAGACGATCGCGCTGGCGGAGAAATCCATCGTCAACGCGCTGCGATCAGACAACAAGGAGTAGAACATGGGCGGCCAAAACCCATACATCCAGGATGCGGAAGTCAAACTCCCGACGCAAAAGTACAAGATCACGTTCCAGCCCATGAACGTGACGGTCGAGGTGGACCCGGCCGAGCTGCCCTACGGCGATCACGGTTTGCCGGGCAGCATCCTCGACATCGCGCTCAAGCACGGGATCGAGCTGGACCACGCCTGCGGTGGTGTGTGCGCCTGCTCGACCTGCCACGTGGTGGTCCGGGAAGGACTCGACCATTGCAACGAGCCGAGCGAGGAAGAAGAGGACCAGTTGGACGACGCGTACGGGTTGACGCCGCAATCGCGGCTGGGGTGCCAGTGCATCCCCAACGGCAAGAAGGACATCGTGGTCGAGATCCCGCAGTGGAATCGCAACCTGTCGCGGGAAGGTCAGCCGCAGGAGTAAGGGGCGGCGACATCGGGTGTCAGGGCGGGCTCGCTGAGCCGGGTCGAGCCGGGCACTGGGTGCTGCGTCATTGTCCCCCCTACCGGTTTCGCGGAGACCGGCGTTGACAGGGTTCTCGTAATCCGGAGACATGAACATGGGCGGTCTGAAGTGGACGGACAGCGAAGACATCGCCATCGCGCTGCACGAGAAGATGCCGGACGTCGATCCGCTCACGGTGCGGTTCACCGACCTGCACCGGTACGTCTGTGAGCTGGAGGACTTCGACGACGACCCCAAGGCCTCCAACGAGGCCAAGCTCGAAGCCATCCAGATGGCCTGGCTCGAGGAGCGACAGGACGCTCGCTGAGCCCGGCCGCGCGACCTTCCTACTCCCCGGGCTTCTGCATATAATGCGCGATTCGACGCAGCCGGGGACGCGCCTGTCGGCTCGGCCGCGCCGGCGAGGAACGCAGCATGAGCGAAGCTGAACCGAAATCGCGCAACTTCATCGAAGAGATCATCGACGAGGACCTGCGAACCGGCAAGTGGGACGGGCGGGTCTACACCCGCTTTCCTCCGGAGCCCAACGGGTACCTGCATATCGGACACGCCAAGAGCATCTGCCTGAATTTCGGCCTGGCCCAGCAGTACAAGGACAAGGCCCCCGGCGGGGCTCGCTGCCACCTGCGCTTCGACGACACCAACCCGGTAAAGGAAGAGCAGGAATACATCGACTCCATCATGGAGGATGTGCGCTGGCTGGGCTTCGACTGGGGCGAGCACCTGTACTACGCCTCGGACTACTTCGACCAGTTGTACGCCTGGGCGATTCAGCTTATCAAAGACGGCAAGGCCTACGTCTGCGACCTTTCGGTCGATGAGGTCCGCGAGTACCGCGGCACGCTCACCGAGCCGGGCAAGCCAAGCCCGTATCGCGATCGCAGCGTGGCCGAGAATCTCGATTTGTTCGAGCGCATGAAGAACGGCGAGTTCCCCGACGGCGCGCGAACGCTGCGGGCCAAGATCGACATGGCTTCGCCCAACCTCAACATGCGCGACCCGGTTTTGTACCGGATCCTGCACGCCGAGCACCCGCGCACCGGCCGCAAGTGGTGCATCTATCCGATGTACGACTTCACCCACGGCCAGTCGGATTCGATCGAGCGGATCACGCACTCGATCTGCACGCTGGAGTTCGAGAATCACCGCCCGCTCTACGACTGGTTCTGCGAGAACCTGGGCATCTACCACCCGCGGCAGATCGAGTTCGCCCGGCTCAACCTCACGTACACGATCATGAGCAAGCGGCGGCTGCTGGCGCTGGTCAAGGAAGGGTTGGTCAACGGCTGGGACGATCCGCGCATGCCCACGCTGCGGGGCCTGCGCCGGCGCGGTTACACGCCCGAGGCCATCCGGAATTTCTGCCGCCGCATCGGCGTCAACAAGTTCGACAGCACGGTGGACATGAGCCTGCTGGAGTTCTGCATCCGCGAGGATCTCAACCGCCGGGCCCCGCGGATCATGGGCGTGCTGCGGCCGCTCAAGGTCATCATCGACAACTATCCCGAAGGCCAGGTCGAGTACCTCGAAGCCATCAACAATCCGGAGGATCCGTCCGCCGGCACACGCAAGGTGCCCTTCTCCAAGGTCATCTACATCGAGCAGGACGACTTCCGCGAGGTGCCGCCGCCCAAGTACTACCGACTCAGCCCGGGCAAGGAAGTGCGGCTGCGTTACGCGTACTTCATCACCTGCACGGGCGTGACCAAAGATCCGAACACCGGCGAGATCACCGAGATCCATGCCACGTACGATCCGGCCACCCGCGGCGGCGACGCACCCGATGGCCGCAAAGTGAAAAGCACCATCCACTGGGTCAGCGCGCCGCACGCCATCTCGGCCGAGGTGCGCCTGTACGATTACCTGTTCTCCAAGCCCGATCCCGACGACTTGACCGAGGAGGAACGGGCGGCCGGCAAGGACTGGCGGGCGAATCTCAACCCCAACAGTCTCCAGGTCATCCAAGACGCCAAGATCGAACCGAGCGTGGCCAGTGCCATGCCCGGCACGTCGTACCAGTTCGAACGCAACGGGTACTTCTGCGTGGACCCCGACAGCAGCGTCCTGGGTAGCGGCGCGCCGACCAAGCTCGTGTTCAACCGCACGGTCACGCTCAAGGACACCTGGGCGAAGATCGAGAAAAAGCTGTGAGCTATGAGCTGTGGGCTCTGAGCTCTGGGCTTTGAGCCGGCCTTTGCACTCGGGATGTTGCCGATGCCGTAGAGCTGAGCGCGCCGGGACAAGCCCGCGGCCAGCGCTTACACCTGCAACAGGAGAAGTGCAGCCCCCATGGATCCGACTGGGCAAAGATTGTATAATCTTCGCCCAAGAGGAGGATCCCCATCATGTCCCAGCGCAATTCTCTCCCCAATACCAGGACAACTCGACGCAAGTTCATGCAGACCACCGGCGCGGTGGCGGCAGGCGTGGCTCTGGCCGGCGGATCGCGGGCCCGGGCCGCGGAGACACTGGCCAAGAACGGCGGCCCCCAAGCGGTGACGTTCCCGGCCGACCGCCACAAGGCCGTTCTCAAGTGGCCGCAGTACGATCCCGAGGATTTCGAGGTCATCCAGAAGATCACGGACCTCGATGCCGCGGACATGTACGACCACCTGCCCGCGATGGAAAAGGAGTGGAGCAAGTTCATTGGCGTGCCATTCTCGAAGAACCACAACAACGGCACGGCCGCGTTGATGAGCATGTACTTCGCCACCGGCTTCCCGCCGGGCACGGAGATCATGGTCCCGTCGTACACGTTCTACAGTGCGGCGGTGGCCATGCGCTTCTTCGGATACGTGCCCATCTTTGTCGACATCGATCCCAAGACGGCGTGCATGGACGTGGAGGATGCCGCCCGCAAGCTCACGCCGCGGACCCGGGCCATCGAGGCCATGCACTCGTGGGGCCTGCCGTGCGAGATGGACAAGATCTGTGCCTTCGCCAAGGAGCACGGCCTGCTCGTGTTGGAGGACGCCGCCCACGCACATGGGGCGTCCATGCAGGGCAAGCGCATGGGCGCCTGGGGCGACATGGCCATCTTCAGCTTCCAGGCCACCAAGCCGCTGCCCAGCATCGAAGGCGGCATGGGCACATACCAGAAGCGCGAGCATTTCGAGGCGGCATCGGTATTCGGCGAGTATCGCGACCCGCCGCTTCTGCCCGCCGACAGCCCCTACCGCAAGTACGTGGGCACGGCGTTCGGGCCGAAGTTCCGCATGCATCCAGTGGCCGGCGCGCTCGTGCGGCGGCAAATGAAAGTGCTCGACGCCCGCAACGCGATGATCAAAGCCCAGGTGCGCCGGCTCAACGACGTCATTTGCCAGCTGCCGGGCTTGAGCGAGCCCTACTGCCGGCCCGATCAGGACCGCGTGTACTACAGCAGCAACGTACTGTTCTTCGACGAAGCCAAGGCGGGCTTTTCGCGCAAGGCCCTGGTCGAGGCGCTCAAGGCTGAGGGCGTCAGCATCAGCTCCGGCGCCTACCCCGAGCAGCACAAGAACGCGATCTACAAGGAAGCCAAGTGGTGGCACCATCCGCCGGTCGTGCCCGATCTGCCCGGCACGACAAGGGTGAACGCCACCGCGATCAACGTCGGGCTCATGCGAACCGAGGCGCCCGAACTGGTGGACCAGTACATCAAGGCCTTCCAGAAGGTCTGGGCCCACCGCAAGGAGCTGGCCTGACGGTACACGCGCCGGCGCTACCCGCGGCGGGGGTAGATTCCCCTCTCGGTAGTTCCCGATAACCGAGACGATCCCAGCAAAGGCGGTGCACGCTTGCGGCGTGCACGCGCAGGCGGGATGCCTGCGTCTCGATCTCGCGCCCCGGCGCTTGACGCGGGGGGCCGGCGTCCGTACCGTTTCGGGCCGTGCGGAATCGGCGCTAGAATTGGCCGAGCGTCGTGGAGCGGCCGCGAGACGGACGGCACCGACACCGCATACAGGGATTCACAAGCCGTGCAAGAAGCGATCAATAAAGCCAACGTGCTGGTCGAGGCGCTGCCTTACGTCCGCAAGTACTACGAGAAGATCGTCGTGATCAAGCTCGGCGGCTCGGTCATGGACAACCCCGAAGCCGAGCGGCAGTTGCTGCAGGACATCGTGTTCATGAACTACGTGGGCATGCAGCCCATCATCGTGCACGGCGGCGGCAAGGAGATCAACGCGGCCATGGACGAGGCCGGCCTCGAGCCGCAATGGGTGCAGGGGCTGCGCTACACGGACGATCGAACGCTGGCCATCGCGGAGAAGGTGCTGTGCGGGAACATCAACCGGCGGATCGTCGAGACGCTCGAATCGCTCGGTTGTGAAGCCATCGGCCTGAACAGCCTGACCAGCTGTGTGCTCTTCGCCAGCCGGCTGTATCTGAGCGGCGACGAAGGCCGGCGCATCGACATCGGCTACGTGGGCAAGATCGACGAGGTGAACGCCAAGATCCTCACGCTGCTGTGCAACTCGGACACGATCCCCGTGATCGCCCCTATCGCCCGCGACAAGACCAGCGGCAAGCTCAACTGCAATGCCGACACCGCCGCGGGCGAGGTTGCGGCGGCGGTCAAGGCCGAGAAGCTGGTCATGGTCTCCGACACGCACGGCATCCGCGAGCGGCCCGACGATCCGCAATCGTTCCGGCCCACGCTGAATCGGGCGGAGATCCAGGACTTCATCGACCGCGGGATCATCGACAAGGGTATGCTGCCAAAGGTCCAGGCCTGCCTGCGGGCCCTGGACGCCGGCTGCAGCAAGGCCCACATCATTGACGGTCGCATCCCCCACTCGCTCCTGCTGGAGATCTTCACCGACCGCGGAGTGGGAACGCAGATTGTCCAGTAGACAGAAGACGGGAGCCAGGAGACAGAAGCACGGAAGGCAAGATCTGCTTTTCACTTCTGGCTTCTGTCTGCTGTCTTTTGTCTCCTGACTCCTGACTCCTGACTCCTGTCTTCTCTCCTATTTCAATCTGCTGCGGAGAAATTGCCCCGTATAGCTGGCCGGGTTGGCGGCGATTTGCTCGGGCGGCCCCTCGGCCACGATCCGGCCACCGGCGTCGCCGCCCTCGGGGCCCAGGTCGATAATCCAATCGGCCATCTTGATCACTTCGAGATTGTGCTCGATGACCAGGACGGTGTGACCCTTGTCCACCAGGCGTCCGAGCACGCGCAGAAGGTTGTCCACGTCGGCGAAATGCAAACCGGTGGTCGGCTCGTCGAGCACGTAGAGCGTATGACCGGTCGGCGTCTTGGCCAGCTCGGCCGCCAGTTTGATGCGCTGCGCTTCGCCGCCCGACAACGTCGTGGATGACTGACCGAGCGTCATGTAGCCCAGCCCCACGTTGTCCAGGGCGAGCAGAATCTGATGGATGTTGTCGAAACTGGAAAAAAACGGAATCGCCTCTTCCACCCGCATGTCCAACACGTCGGCGATGCTCTTGCCGCGGTAGCGGACTTCGAGCGTCTCGCGGTCGTAGCGGGTGCCTTTGCACACGTCGCACTCGACGTACACGTCGGGCAGGAAGTGCATCTCGATGCGCTTGGTGCCCTGGCCCTGGCAGGCCTCGCAGCGTCCGCCTTTGACGTTGAAGCTGAACGTGCTCGGCGAGTAGCCGCGGATCTTGGCCTCGCGGGTCTTGGCGAAGAGCTGGCGGATGAGGTCGAACGCGCCGGTGTACGTGACCGGGTTACTGCGGGGCGATCGGCCAATGGGCGACTGGTCGATCTGCACCACCTTGTCCACACGCGACGCGCCGATGATGCGATCGTGCTTGCCCGGCCGTTCCTTCGAGCGGTACAGCCGGCGGCGCAGCGCCTTGAGGAACACCTCGTTGACCAGCGTGCTCTTGCCGCTGCCCGACACGCCGGTGACGCAGATCAGGCCGCCCAACGGGAACCGCACGTCGATGTGCTTGAGATTGTTCTCGGCCGCCCCGAGGATCTGGATGGCGTTGGAGGGATAGATCTTGCGCCGCTTGTCGGGCAACGCCACCCCAAGTTCGCCGCGCAGGTACTTGCCCGTGATCGAATTGGGATGGTTGGTCACCTCCTCGACCGTGCCCTGAGCGATGATGCGGCCGCCGTGCGAACCGGCGCCCGGCCCCATGTCGATGACGTGATCGGCGGCGCGGATGGTGTCCTCGTCGTGCTCGACCACGAGAACGGTGTTGCCCGCGTCGCGAAGCCGGCGGAGCGTGCGGATGAGCTTTTCGCTGTCGCGCTGATGCAGGCCGATGGTCGGCTCGTCGAGCACGTAACAGATGCCCACCAGCGCGCTGCCCACCTGCGTGGCCAGGCGAATGCGCTGAGCTTCGCCGCCGGACAGCGTGACGCTCGGGCGGCTCAGGCTCAGATAGCCCACGCCCACGTCGATCATGAACCGCAGACGCTGCGTGATCTCGCGGACGATGGGCTCGGCGATCTCGTGCCGCTCGCCGGTGAACTTCAGACCGGCCAGGAACGCATGAGCCTGCTCGATGGTCATGCTCACCAGGTCATGAATGTTCGTGCCGTCTATGCGGACGGCCAGCGTCTCGGGTCGCAAGCGTGAGCCGCCGCAGCTTTCGCACGGCCGCTCGCTCAGATAGGCGTGCAGACGCTGCTTGACCGACTCGCTCTCCGTTTCGTTCCACCGCCGCTGAAGATTGGGCAGCACGCCCTCGAACTTCGCGCCGTACTTCTGCTCCGTCTCCGGCGTGGTGCCGAACATGAGGACGTTGCGGATCTCCTCGGGCAGGTTCTGGAACGGCACGTCAGGCGAGACGTTGAACCGCAGCGAAAACTCCGAGAGCAACTGACTGTAGATCGCGTTGAGCCGCTTGCCGCCGTGCCGCCATGCCTCGATGGCGCCGTTGGCCAGCGACAGCGTGGGGTCGGGCACGACCAGATCGGGATCGAATTCTTGCACGTTGCCCAGGCCGCCGCAGGTCGGACAAGCTCCGTGCGGCGAGTTGAAGCTGAACAGCCGGGGCGACAGTTCGGAGAGATTGGCCTGCGGGTGCAGCGGGCAGGCGTACCGGGTAGAGAAGACGACGTCTTCCCATTGATTGCGATCCTTTTCGGCCGCGATGAATACCGTCTCGTTGCCCAGCCTCAGAGCGAGTCCCACGCTTTCGGCCAGTCGGGCCGCGACATCCGGCTTGACCGCGAGTCGGTCCACCACCACGTCGATGTCGTGCTTGCGTTTCTTGTCGAGGCGAGGGATCTCGCGAATGTCGTGCAACTCGCCGTCGATCCGCACGCGAACGAAGCCCTCTTTCTCGACGTGGCGCAGGACCTCGGCATGTTCGCCCTTCTGGCCGCGAACCACCGGCGCGAGCACCATGATCCGCCGCCCCGCCGGCCAGGCCAGGACCGTATCGACGATCTGCGACGGAGCCTGCTTGTCGATCCGCCGGCCGCAGATCCAACAGTGCGGCTCGCCTACGCGAGCAAACAGGAGGCGCAGGTAGTCGTAGATCTCGGTCGTGGTGGCCACCGTCGAGCGGGGACTGGTCGTGCCCGAACGCTGCTCGATGGCGATGGTCGGAGGCAAGCCCTCGATGTGGTCGATGTCGGGCTTGGCCATCTGCTCGAGGAATTGCCGGGCGTAGGCGCTGAGCGTCTCCATGTACATCCGCTGACCTTCGGCGTGGATCGTGTCGAAGGCGAGCGAGCTCTTGCCCGAGCCGCTCAGGCCGGTGAGCACCACCAGTCGGTCGCGCGGGATAAACACCGAGATATCCTGCAGGTTGTGCTGGCGAGCCCCTTCGACGCGGATGTAGCGGTTGTCGTCAGACATTTCGGGTTTCTGGTCCCTCAGCGTAAGCGGTGCCGCACGCGGCACCGCTAAACAGCACCGCTGAACACGCCCCCAAACAAAGCGGACCGATTCAAGATTCGGAAACACACTGGAACCCTGGAGTCTGGCTCAGTGCGCCAACCTGTCAGGGTAGGAGATGGGCGGGAGCAATGCAAGGACCGGCCCAACGCGCACGACGCGCGAGCGGAGTCTCGTTCCAGAAGCGTGAAAACCCGCGGACTGCTATCTGCGGGTTTTCATCGCGCGAGTGAAGGGGTGTGTTTGCGTCCGATTCGCTACCTTCTCCCCCCGCCACCACGGGCGGCGCCGCCCCGGGCGATGCCGGCCCCACCTCCGCGGCTGAAGCCCCCACCGCCGCGTGAGATGGCACCACCGCCGCCCCGGCTGAAGCCACCGCGGGCGATCGAAGGGCTCGACCGTCCGACAGAGGGTCGCGGTGCCGCCGCGATCGAACGGCTGGGCCGCGGCGACGAGAAGCCTCTCGAAAAGCTGCTGGATCGCGGCACGGAGATGCCTCGGGAAGCATTCATGCGCGGCGAGCTGCCCGATGAACGAGGGATCGATACGGCCGGTGATCGACTGGCAATGCCTCGGGAAGGTGTCATCGAGCGAACCGTACCGGAAGATCTCGGCACGGTTGACCGAGTGATGGTCTGCGGGCTACGCGTGATGGTCTGCGGGCTACGCGACAACGAGCGCGACGTCCCGGACGGCCGCGTCACATTCACGGAAGATCGTGGCACGCTGGGTGAGACGAATCCGAACGTGTTACTGCCGCTCGCCCGTGGAACGCTGACCGACGAACGCGGAATGGACGCTGAACTGGTGCCGGATCGGCTCACCGCTCCACGGTTGAATGACCCGCGCGGAACACTTGCGGAACTGGTACCCGCACGGCCCACCGTACCACGATCGATAGTACCGCGCGGGATGCTTGCCGAGGCCGGGCCCGACCGGTTCACCGTGCCGCGGTCGAACGTGCCGCGGGGAACGCTCGCCGATGCGATGCCGGTGCGTCCCGGTATGCCGCGGTCGAATGTACCACGTGGGATGCTCGGGTTGGCCGTGGTGCCGCGGCTCCAATCGCGGGCGACGGACCGTGGGATGCTCGGCGAAGTGAAGCGGTCGATGGTCCCGCGAGAGCCACCGAAGCGGCGATCGCCGAACCGATCGTGACCGTATCGCCAGCCATCGAAGCCGAACACGCCGTGCTTACTGCCGTAGTGCGTGAAGAATCGCGGGTAGTAGCCGTGACTGAACAGCCCGTGCGAGAAGTTGTGATAGCGAGGCCAGAACGACGGAGCCACGATGAACGTGGAGTAGCATGGCCAATAGTACCCGCCGTAGAAGAATGACGGCGTCGCGTAACCGTAGTAGCTGTAGTACGGCGATCCGTAGTAGTCATAGTAGGGTGAACCGTAGTAGCCATAGTATGGCGCGGCGTAGCCGCCGTACCCCATCGCGTACGTGTCGTACTCGGGCGTCGTGTAATACGTGTTGTAGGTGTAGTAGTTGTTCTCGAGCGGCTGCTCGCCCGGCGGCGCGGTGGCCTCGGCCTGCGGCTGCCCATACGGTCCCTCATAGAGCGTCTCTTCTTGCCGGCCCGGCACGGCCTGTTCATCGGGCGGCTGCGTCCGCTGCTCCTGCTGCATCCGGGCCGCCTCCCGATAGAACGCCACCGCTTCATCGTACGATTGCCTGAATCCGTCGCGCCCGGTCATGGCGGTGCGAATGAAGTTTGCGGAAGCATCCATCGCGCTGGTGATTTTGGACGGGTCGGCTTGCTGGTCGAACCAGGCCAACAGCTTGCCTGCGGTCTGTTGGACGAACGGATCATCCGGCGACACGCGAACGGCTTTGGCTGTGTGCCCCAGCGCGGCGTCGGTTTCGCCGCGACGCCCGGCGGCGTCAGCCAGCACGGCCCATGCGGCACCGCGATTCGGATCCCGCTCGACGATTTTGCGGGCCTGCTGCTCGGCCAACGCCGGCATGCCGAACGTGATCATCCTCTCGACGAGAGCCGTTTCCGCAGTCAGATCGTCGGGACTGCTGCGGGCCGCCTCGGCATAGAGCGAAATCGCCGCCGACGGATCGGATGCCTGCCGCAGTTGTTCGATGAGCGAACCGCTCGACGCCGCAGGCTGCTCGCCAAGCCACCGGGACGAGGGCTCGGTCGAGGGAGGCACCGGCGGCGGAAGTGGCCGATTCTCTGAATTGTCAATCCGGGCTGGTGGAACATCGGTGTATCTGTTCTGCGCGTTGATCTGCCCCGCTGCCGCAGCCATGGTCGCAACAGCGATCAGTACGCGCGATGGCGTCATAGAGAACATGGCTTGTCCTGCCTCGTGCGTGGGTGGAGTCCACAATAGATTGTAGGGGCTGGGGGCTGAGGACTGGGGCCTGGGGGGCAGCCATCTTGCCCGCGTCATGCGTGAAGTTGCCCTCCATCCGCGGATGCGGCGGTCTGGAAGGGCAGGCATCTGCACGGCGCAAGAAAAAAGGCACCAGCGCCCGGCGACGGTGCCGGCACGCTGATGCCCCGGATGTCCAAGCGCTACGAGGTCTCAGTCGTTGCAGTGTGGATCGGGCTGGTTGCCAGGGCCGCTGCGGCAGCGCTGGAACGTGCCGTAATCGACGACGTCCACGTCGCCGTCGCCGTCGAAGTCGGCCTGCGTGCACACGGCCGTACCATCGTGAGCGAGGTCACCCCCGGCCGCACACGCCTCGAAAAGCTCGAGGTCGGCGTCATCCACGTCGCAGTCATGGTCGAGATCCGGCGCGACCTGAATGCATTGGGCGGCGGCCAGGCACGGGATGATGCCGGCGTGCAGATAAACGCCCCCACCGATCGTGCGGCCGATCACCGTTTGGCCGGCATTCTGGAAGGATCCGCTGGTGGCGTCGGTTGCCGCTCCGGCCGATACGGTCTGGCACGCGAATGCGACCCATCGGGCCGCCGGCGTGATCGCGAGCACGCCGATCAGAATGTAAGCTGACGTTTTCACATTCGCCTCCACAAGCAGTGGCTGCTCGAATCCTTCACTGCACGCCGATAGGCGGGACTACTGCAGACTGACCAGCACGAGCACCAAACCGCGTCCTTCGGCCAGCGACGACATGGCCTTGCCGAGAACTGCCCCCTGCGCCTTGCCGTGGTCGGTGACCTTCATGGCATGGCCAGGCACGGCCGACGTGGTGAGCAGATCGCCGGGCTCGATGGCGCCGGTGGATGCATCGCAGAGCACGTACACGCGGCCGGTCAGCGCGACCGGAGCGTGTCCGTCGGCGGCCGTGCCCTTCTGGCCCATGAGCATGCCGGGCTTCACGCCGCCCGCCCCACTGACCACGCCGGCCACCGTGCGATCGTAGGCCTTGCTACTGACGACCAGTTCGCCCGGACGTTGCGGGTGAATGCAGACCACCATGCCGGGGACGGCCTCAACCTCGCCCGCGGGAACGATGTTGAACTGCTCGGACAAGTCGCTGCCGCCGGTGATCTGGAGTTCCTGTGTGGTGATCCGGCCATCGCCACTGACGTCCGCATCCAGCGTGATGGTGGCGGTTCCGTCGGCTTTGCGAAGCTGGATCCAGCCCTCGCCGGTCGTGCCGAAATGTCCATCGAGCTCGATTGTCGCGGTGCCAGTGCCGTTGCGAAGGAGCATCTGCCCGCCGGTCCCGGCGGTTTCGGCGGCGAGCAGTTCGATGGTTTCCGTGCCGTCACCGTCAAACAGCGAGATTTCACCCGCAGCATCCGTGCTGTTGCCGTTGAGAGTGATTTTGGTCGCACCGGAGTTATTGCGGACGGTGAGCGTGCCCTGAGACGCGTTGAGTGCGAGACGGATGTCCTGCTCCGCGTCGTACAGATTGATCACGCCTCCGGTCGCGTATCCTTTGACGAATGCCCTCGTCCCGCCGGCCGGTCCATAGAGCGTCAACTCACCGCCGTTGTCCGAGAAGGGCGGGACACCCAAAAAGCCGCTGTTGCCCGCGCTGAGCAGAACGGTCTGCGTGTTGTCATCCTGATCGAACAACATGATCTCACCCCAGGACGGTCCCCAAAGACGAATCTGCTCGAGGCCGTCACTGCCGTACGTGCTGATCTGGCTGTTGGAGCCGGAGAGTTCCACCGACTTGGTGCCCGCTGCGGTTCGAAAGATCGTTAGGCTGCCGGCGGTGGACGACGTTCCCAGGCTGATGATGTCGTCGAGTTCCTCGCTAGCCACGCGGTTGACGCGGAAGGCGTAGGGAACGGCGGTCAGCGGCAGACGCGGGCTCATTTCCGCTCCCCCGTTCACTTTCACGCCCAGCCAGCGAGCCTTGCCGTCGAAGCTGTCGGCATTAACCGGCACCTGCACGTCGGCCACGCCGTTGGTCAATGCCACACCCGGCATAACAATGGGGCCCTGCACCAGCCCCGGACCGATGGCCACGCTGTACAGGTTGAACTCCAAGTTCACCGGTCCGACCAGTGGCGTGCCTACGCCGTCCTTGAGCAGAGCCTGGAAGCTGATCTTGCTCGAACCGGCATCGAAGATGGCCTGCGTGATGGCTCCGCCGCTCTCCTGGCCCGCCTTCTCGCCAGTCTCGACGACCGGCTGCGCTGGCTGCCCCTGCACCGCCGGTGCAGGAGGTGGCGCGGGAGCCGGCTCCGGTTCGGTCAGTCCGGCGTTAACCTCGTGATCGCTGGCAGTCGAAGGCGGTGATGAACCGTCCGCACGCGCAACCGGGACCGTCCCGGCCCAAAGCAGCAACATGGAGAACAGTCCGATCGTGCAGGTCTTGTACGAACGCAGCATGGCAGCCTCTCCCTTTCTCGTGGGATCTTTACTCCGTCGCCGCAGGATCAAAAGCCCAGATTCGCGGCGTTTTGGACAGTTTGAATGGACAGGTTCTTGGTTCCCGTCAGGTTGGCGGCCTCCGGATAGTTACCGCCCGGGAAGATGAGGATTCGCCCTGAACTGGGGGCCTGGTTGTACGCGGCCTGGAGCGTGTAGTTCGGGCCGGTGGTAGACTCGGGCACGTTGTTGTAGCCGCGAGCCACCCATCGGGTGTTGGCGACATAGTCGATGAGGAGCATTCCGCCTCGCCCGTAGATGTTGTCGTTGCCGGACGTGCCCCAATCTCGCCACAGGTCAGCCTGTTCGAGGATGAGCCAGCGAATCGCGGATGCGCCGTAGCCGCTGTGAGCGTCCCAGAACGTACAAGCCGCTCCCGCGCAGTTCGGGGTGGAACAGCTGGTGCCGGAGAAGCCGCCACCGTAAGCGATCGTGGTCGTATTGGTCGGCCCGCAAATATCCGGCAGCGTCATACCCGAGTTGCTCGGGCCTTGGCTGCTGTAATTGGCAATGATACCGGTCGTGCCGTTGGCCGAGTTCCACGAATTGAACGCGACCGCTCCGACGGAGATGACGTTCGGATGCGTCGTGTTGCTGGGCGAGGTCGTCGAACCGGCGGCCATGGCGTATTGGAAGCTCGTTACCGTGCCGCTGGAGTGCAGAAAGATTTCAAACTGCGACGCGCTCCCGCCGTCAAGATATACCGCCAGGTGAACGGTCCGATTGGCACCAAAGGGGCTGGTCCAGGTAAAGGACTCGAAGTTGCTGTTGCCGCCGTTGGTGCTGCTGGCCAGGACCGTCGTGAGATCCTGGTCATACAGATAAAAGTCGTAGTCGGAAGCACCCGCCCACTGCAGGAAGAAACTGCCGCCGCCGTTGGGAGCCACCACGATGTCGATGGTCTCGTCGTTGCCCGAGAACCCGTGCCACTTATCGTTGTCGGAATCGCTGAAATTGCCCTGCCAGTGTTGCTGGGCGCGGTTTCCGGCGGAGGTGAAAAAGAGGATGCCGGCGTTGGCGGCGGCGGTGGCGGCGGCACAGGCGGGGCCAGTGTTGTCGGCCCAACCGGTGTTATACCGGCTCATCGAATGCGTGATGATGTCCACGCCGTTGGCGATGCAATCGTTGACCGCCGTGCCGAGGTCGGTCACCGAATCGGTCTTGTAGAGCCGGTAGTTGGCCCCCGGTGCATGGTCGAACGCCGCCTCGACGCACGCGGTGCCGTGCTGCGTATCGTTGCTGTCCTCCCACGGGGCGGCGGCGTAGTTGATGGTGACCGTCCGCACCGCGGGCGGCGCATCACCGGCATTGCGAGCCATGGTGAAGTTGGCGAACCCGCTGTCGATCACCGCGATGGTCAAACCTGCCCCATTTTGCCCCGCGTCGCGATAGCTGTCGGAGTTCACGGCCGTCGCACCTTGGCCGCCCACATCATCCGGATAGCCGGGATCGGCCCGCTCCATGAAATAGCCGGCGGGCAACGCGCGAGCCAAACCGGTGAGCGCTTCGGCCGGAACCCAGAGATCCGCCCGATTCTGCCACGTGTTGGTAATCTCGCCACCGAGCGGCGCCACCACTTTCGGATCGATCGGCCCCGCACCGGCCGGCCCCACGATCTCGACCTGAATCTTGGCGTCGTCGCGCATTCTCAGGCCGCGGCCGGCCATGTTCTTCTTCAACTCCGCAATCGGAGGAGCCTGGTTGGTCGCTCGGGCAGCCTGGAAGATCTGCTCGGCGTGAGTGCCTGCGTCGTACAGGATGGATTGCATGGGCAGCGACTTGGCGGGATGCCGTGGCGGCACCCGTTGCAGATCTTGCCCGAACGCCATGGATCCACAACAGGCCAGACCGCTCGCCAGAAGCAGAACGGAGACAGTTTTCTGATGCATGCCGGAATACCACCCTCTTCAAAAGGCGACCGACAGATGTCGAAAGCGTAACCCCGCGGGAGAACCCCGTTTCATGAATGCCTTGAAAGCGTCCCGGCGGCTGGGGGAGGAAAACGCATGCAGACCGCACGAGATTCGGGGAAACAGTAGGCGGTGCCGCGTAACCCGGCCAGTACCGGCAGCAAATTTTTTCTGCTCAGGCTGGACTCTGCAGCCCGTGCCGATATCGCCCAAAGTGTCAGAATTGAGTCACGAACAAAATGTAGCGAACGCGGACGAGGGCGAAATCACGGCCTAACGCCGTGCTCGGCCGTGATCACCGAGTGGATGCCGCCGCGAACGCTCCAGGTGGTCTGAACCTGCATCCATTTGGGTTGGGTGCAGCGCACGAGGTCGTCGAGGATGACGTTGGTCACGTCCTCGTAGAAGATGCCGCGGCTGCGATACGTCTGCAGGTAAAGCTTGAGCGACTTGAGCTCGACGCACCGCTCGCCGGCCACGTAGCGGATGACGATCGTGCCGAAGTCCGGCTGGCCGGTCTTGGGACAGGTACTGGTGAACTCGTGCACGTGGTGCTCGATGAGGTAGTCGCGACGGGGATGCGGGTTGGCGAACGTCTCGAGCAGCATGAACGGATCGGATTTGTCGCTAGTCATCTCTACTGGTCCTCATCACCCTCGTAGACGCACCCCGACGAGCAGGTCTCGCGCACGACCAGCTTGCACAGCCCGGGCAAGCGCGGCTTGAGCCGCCGCCAAATCCAGCGGGCCAACACTTCGCTGGTCGGGTTCTCGAGTCCCTCGATTTCGTTCAGGTATTGATGGTCGAGTTGGTCGTGGATCGGCTCGAACGCCCGTTTGATGTCCGCGAAATCGGTGACCCAGCCCTGCTGCGGATCGACCGCTCCGCGCACGTGAATTTCCACCCGGAACGAGTGGCCGTGAAGCCGCTGGCACTTATGTCCGGCCGGGGCATGGGGCAGCCGATGAGCCGCCTCGAAACTGATCTCTTTGAAAATCTCCATACACCTACAAGATAAGCGATACCAGGGTCAGACTTCCACTGCTGGCATTTGTGGTGCACGCTTCCAGCGTGCACCGTGCAGGCAGGATGCTGCACCACAAAGCCACTGGCGGGCGAAATGCCCCCCCCAGAAAAAGGGGACTCATGGGATTCGCAGGATCTTGTGCAGTTGCAGGCTCAGTCGCCATCGCGGGTGAGCCAGGCAGTATTGCAGGGCGGCCTGCGTGTTGGTCTGGAGGTCCGGCCCATCCATGGGTTGGAGGAAAAAGTGCCGGAACGCAAGCGGCTCGAAACGCTCGGGCTCAGCCCCGGACTGCGGATACACCAGCTTGAGCTCGTCGCCCGATTGCTGGACGAGAGACGCACCGCCCTTGGGGCTGACGCAAACCCAGTCGATCCCGGCCGGGACGGCGAGCGTGCCGTTGGTCTCGACGGCGATTTCGAAGCCGGCGGCATGCAGCGCGTCGATGAGCGGCCGATCCAGTTGCAGGAGTGGTTCGCCGCCCGTGCAGACCACGAACGGACGACCGGGCTTACCGGTCGCATCCACTCGCTCGCGGCTCGCAGCGTCGCGGTTTATCGGCCAGGTGCGGGCTACGGCAACGGCGAGGTCCTCGGCCGATTCGAAGCGTCCGCCGCCCGGTCCGTCGGTTCCGAGGAAGTCCGTATCGCAGAACCGGCAGACGGCGGTGGCGCGGTCCTGTTCCCGGCCCGACCACAGGTTGCAGCCGGCAAACCGGCAGAACACAGCCGGCCGACCTGCCTGGGCGCCCTCCCCCTGGAGGCTATAGAAGATCTCTTTGACCGTATAGACCACTGGGATTGTCCGTTCAATTCGATGCGGACCGCCCGGGCGCGCTTCGTTGTCGCCCCCGGAAACACCTAATCGTCATAGGCGATCGGATCCGCCACGCCCGCCTCGCGGAAGCCCTTGCGGCGAAGCGTGCACGCGTCACAGTGGCCGCACGCACGTCCGCCCGGCCCTGGATCATAGCAACTGAGCGTCAGCGAGTAGTCCACGCCCAGTTCGAGGCCACGTTGGATGATCTGAGCCTTGGTCAGCAGGATGAGCGGTGTGTGGATGCGGAGCATCCGGCCCTGCTCCACGCCGGCGCGGGTGGCCAGCCGCGCCATCTTCTCGAACGCGTCGATGTACTGCGGGCGGCAGTCGGGGTAGCCGCTGTAGTCGATGGCGTTCACGCCGATGAAAATGTCGTCGGCCCCCAGGACCTCGGCCCACGCCACCGCGAACGACAGAAAGATGGTGTTTCGAGCGGGCACGTACGTGATGGGGATGCCGGTGGAAATCTCCCCGGCCGAGCGGTCGCGGGGCACCTCGGCATCGCCGGTGAGCGCCGAACCGCCGAACACCCGCAGGTCGATGTCCACCACCTGGTGGCGGGCAACCCGGAACGCTTCGGCGACCCGCCGGGCGGCGTCGAGCTCTGCCGCGTGGCGCTGGCCGTAACGGAAGGTCATCGCATAGGGCTCAAAGCCTTCGTGGACGGCAACGGCCAGCGCGGTGGTCGAGTCGAGCCCCCCACTCAGGAGGACTACCGCTTTGGGCCGATCCGATGCGTTACTGGTGGAAGTCTCGGACATAATGCATTCATGTTAGCCCGAGAACCCGTTGCAGTTCAACGCGGAACGCGGCAACCGTCTGCTGTCGGGATATCGCCTATCTGCTTGAGGCGGGCCAGACTGCTACACAACCGTACAACAGACAGAACGCAGACAACGACGAGATAGGCGACGCCGATGACGAACGGAAGGATGTATCCGCCGCGGACGAAGAGTGTCCGCTCGCGGCATGGGTGGACCGTGCCGAAAACCAGCCCCGCCCCCTCCCGGTGCGTTCGCTCGGCGAGCACGCGGCCGGCCAGGCCCTCGCAACGAAGGACTTCCTGTCCGACGAATACGAACGGGCATGCCCACAGCATGCCACTGGCGAGAACCGCTCTATGAGTTTGCGGGCCACGCACATGGCCAGTGCCAGCCATATCGACAGAACCAAGATGATCGCTGCGGCAATGAATCCGTGGATTTGAAACAACCAGCCCAGCCCCAACCGGTAGTACACCAGGCCCAGGAGTACGCCGCCAAGTCCGGCGTCGATTGGCGTGAGGCGCGGCAACCCGAGCAGGTACGGCACGAAGGCGATCCAGGCCAGCCAGTGCGCGTTCAGCGGCCAGTAGCATGCGGAGATGAGCAGACCGGAAGCCAACGATGCCGCGCAGGCCCACAACCACGTTGGCAGCGGTCGTTTTCGTTGTGATTCAGGATTGATCCGTTTCGCGAGGCGGGACGTCAAGGACGCCAGGAGTGATAGGGAGCCATTATTATGTCCCTCAGGGCATGGACCGACAATTCGGAAGAATCGCCCGGCTTCCACCTGTACTATGCGCGCACCGGCGAACAGGTTTCACGACTGTGGTGCAGGCAGCTTGCCTGCACTCCAGACGTTGGAAACGTGCACAGGAGTCGAGGCGGGCGGGACGCCCGCCCCCCGGATACGCGTTAGAAGCGAAGTTGGAGCGGTTGCTTGAACCGGGCGGCAATGCCGAGACGATCGCCCGAGCCGCGGCCGTCACCGAGGCGGTCGCAACGGACGACCTCGGCTGCGGCCAGAATCTGGACATCGTACGGGGAATGCCCCGGACCGGGCGGAACGATCACATCGATCTGGACCGCGGAGCCGACCTGCGGCCGAGACGTTTGTTCCGGCACGTCCAGTTCGAAGAACACCCCGCCCGTGCTGATGTCACGCGTGCAGGAGCGAAAGGGCTGGACGACTCCCGCCATTCGGCATTCGAGCGGTAGTCGCAGCGTCAGCCGTTGGTGTTGACGCCGGTCGGCTTGCATTGCGTGTCCCTCACTCCCGGGCTGCTCCGCAAGCGCGGTGCCAGTCGTGCCACCGTTGACCGGCCGCTGGCGATCCCGTGCACATAAATCACCCAGAATCCTACAGTTGCGTTCGTCGGAGAGAATCACGCTCGCGATCCGGCCCACGTCTGCAAGCCCGGCGACTGTCGCTTTCGCTCAACGTCGGCCGCAAACGCGTGGCCCGAACGCCTCGTCCGGCTGCGAGCCGAAAGGATTCCGGGGTCCTCCGGCGCCGCGCATTCCCCGGCGTTCCAACCAAGAAAGCTGCCGAATCCGGGCAGGAAAGGCCGATAAAAAGGGTTCGAACGGGGCGAGACAGGGCCCCTGCGGCAAGGTACAATCGCCGCCGACGCTTGGGCGACACTCTCTCGCCTCGATTGCCGGTCGTCTGAGCCGGGTTGGGGAGTCCGGCGTCCGGTGCAGGGGAAGCGGCCGGCCGCAGCAGCTGCCGGCCCGGGAAAAATGGACGTTCGGTCGGTCACGGAGGACTAGCGGTGCTTTCGATTCGCGCATGGGTATGTGTCGGTCTGCTCTCGGCGATTATCATCAGCGGCTGCACGAAGCAGGAACCGCCCCCGATCGTCGAGCAGGAAAAGGATTATCGCAGGCCGTTGCCGCCGGGCGAGAAGGCCCTGGTCAAACTGACCGATCCGGCCATGTTCCCCGACTTCGGCCCGGGCTTTGAGCACAAGAGCGGGCTCGTCCAGGCGGCCATGTACAGTCTGGACTACCTCAACAAGCCTTCAAGCCAGCAATTCTTCCCCTACCTGGATATCACGCATGAACGGGCAATGCGCAGCGTGCAAGCGTTCCTCGACGTGCTGAAGGAGTCCACGTCACCTGAGGACTTCGACGCCAAGATCAAGGAACGCTTCGACATCTACATGTCGCGGGGCTGCGATGAGAAAGGCACGGTCCTGTACACCGGGTACTACCGTCCCATTTTCGATTGCCGCCTTCAGCCGGATGGCGAGTTCCGGTATCCGCTCTATAAGAAGCCGCCGGATCTCGAGCAGGATCCCGTGACCGGCCAGTATCACGGCCCGGGCGGCGCTCCCTACCTGACCCGTGCACAGATCGAACACGGGGCGCTGGCGGGCAAGGGGCTCGAACTTTGCTATCTCCGCGACCGCTTCGAGGCCTACATCGTCACCGTGCAGGGCTCGGGCAAACTGCGGCTGCCCGACGGCTCGTTCTTCGAAATCGGCTACGCGGGCGACAACGGGCATGATTACAACTCGGTCGGCCAGTACCTGGTCAACAACGGCCTGATCGACGCCGAGGACCTGTCGCTTCAGGGCCTGATCGCCTATTTCAAAGCCAATCCCGACAAACTGGATGAGGCGTTGGCCGTCAATCCGCGCTACGTGTTCTTCACGCCGCGTTCGGGCGGACCGTACGGCTGCTTGAACGTGCCCGTGACCCCCTACTACTCCATCGCCACGGACAAGGACATCTATCCGCGAGCCTGCGTCAGCTACATGATGACCCATCTGCCCGCCCGCACGAGCGATGGCCGCATCACCAACCACCAGTACGCCGGATTCGCCATGGACCAGGACGCGGGAGGCGCCATCCGCGCCGCCGGCCGATGCGACGTGTTCCTGGGCACCGGGCCCGAGGTGGGCGAACTAGCCGGTCGAACCTACTCCGAGGGCCAGCTTTATTACATCTTCGTCAAATGACGATGGTTGTCGAGTGACGACGGAGATGTTCTCGCGAACGTGATTCACGAGGAGGACGGGTCCGGCGGATCCGTCCTCTTCTTTATTGGGGATGATCCTGCGACGACGACACGGCCTCCGGAAAGCTACCGGGTCATGATATGCGGGCGCACCTTCTTCTTGGTGTCGCGATGCTTGGGGGCGGTCTTGCGTAGCACTTTCATGGCCTTGTTCATGTCGGCCACTTTGAACACGCCGTTGGTCTTGCCGCCCGGAGCGCCGGTCGTGCAATAGGCATAGCTGATGTTGATGTGGGCTTCGGCGAGCTTGCCGCAGACGTCGGCCAGCGATCCCGGCTTGTTGGGCATCTCCACCAGCAGGACGTCCGTCTCCGTCATGGGCAGATTGAGTTCGGCCACGGCAGCCCGGAACTTCTCCACACCATCGCTGACCACCATGCGCAACACGCCGTGCTCGCTCGAGTCCATCATGGTCATGGCCAGCACGTTGATCCGGGCCTTGGCCAACTGGCGAGCCACCTGGGCCAGCAGCCCCGGCTTGTTCTCGAGGAAGAGCGAATACTGTTTGACCAACTGCATAAGCTACCTCCGCCTTTTGGCACATGCGGGCGCGATCGGATGACGTCCACGTCATGTATCCGCACGGGCTCAATGCCCGCAGCTCGTTGGTTCCGTCTTGTCGTACGTCCTTGTCCTGCGTCGGCTCGCTGATGCCGATCATCGCGGGCGCCGCCGATACACTTCGACCGCATCCAGCATCGCCTCGTGCGTAGCCGACGGATAATCCCACTCATCATCCGGGCCGACGATGTAGCCGCCCTCTTTACCGAGCTGGCTGATCCGCTCGTGCGTCCGCAAGCGGGTGGTCGCCACGTCGCCGGCCAGCAACGTCGAAGCCTCCACGCCGCCGCACAGGCAGACCCGCCCTGCCGTCCGCCGCCGCACGTAGTCCAGCCGGTTGCAGTTCGGCTGCAGCGGGTCGAGCACGTCGATTCCGACCTCGACCAGATCGTCGATCAACGGCGTGATATTGCCGCAGCTGTGCAGGATCACCAGCACGCCGGCATCATGGTAGCACTTCACGATGCGCTGAAGATGTGGCCGCACGAACCGATTCCACATTTCCGGCGAAAACATCATGGCCGAGTTCATGCCGTAATCGTCGCAGATCCAGGCCGCCTCCACGCCGATCCGCACATAGTGCCGCGCGATGCGTTCCTCGAACTCGCCGATGCGGGCGAACAGCCGGGCTACCCGCTCGGGTCGTTCGGCCATGGCCGTGAGCAGCGGCTGCATGCCCGCCAGCAGCCACGCCCGCTCGTAAATCGCGAACGGGTGCCGCCCCACCAGCAGTAGCTCCGGATCGGGTCGCAGGTGCTGCAGATCGGCAAACAACCGGGGGTCATCAGCGTCCGGCCACGTGACCCGGTTGAAGTCTTCCAGGTCGGCATCCAACGGATGGGCGATGGGAAAAGGCATCATGGCGGGATCGGGGCTTTCCTTGCGCCAGGTCACGCCCCAGTTGTCGGTCCACCGATTCTGGTCTCCGTGTCGGAAATCGCACGGATCGCTTCCCCAGTAGCTGATCCGGTGAATGGGCCAATCAAGCTTGCAGGGCAGCAATGCACCTCGCCGGCACTGCATGGCCGCGGTCAGTTCGCTTTTCGGAAAGTAGGATCCCATTTATCGGCCCGCAGGGTCAGGTTTTGCCTCAACCCTATTATAAGACAACTTGACGGCCGGCCGGTAACCCCTTGGGGGGCGGGCATCTTGCCCGCTTCCGAGGCGGGCGAGACAACCGTCCCCCTCCAGCGCTACTTGTTGGCGTCGCCGGCCGGCAGATCGAGCGTGCGGCGAATGGCCTCGATCATCCGCGGCGTGAACGTCTCGGCCAGAGCGAGGTTCTCTTTCACTCGCCCGAAAGGCGTGGCGGCTCGCAGCGACGGCGCGAGCACCTGGTCGATCCGCTCGTTCTTCAGCCGGCTGAGCGGTCCGACCTGCCATGCCCAGGTATTCTTGTACCCGTGCTGGCCGTACCAATCCTCCAGGGCAGTCAGGTAGCGAGCCAGTGGCGGTCGCGTATCCGCGCCCGCATCGACGGCCGCCGTCAGCTCCGCCATCGCCGCCTGGTATCGCAACTGGAACATCAAATCCCGCATGAATCGACGGGGACTGCCGAAGAGCAATCCTTTGAGCGGACCGGGCAAGAGCGATCCGTCGGCCACCTTCTCCAGCCGGTCCGCCAGCTCCCGCTGCCGGGCCGGTTCGTTCGAGCCGATGGCCTCCCAAGCAGCCAGGATGAGATCGCCCTGCCCGACGATCAGATCGTTGGCGAACTGCAGGTAATCGGCATCGGTCGGCAGCGGCCGGCCCGTCGCCCCCCGCGAGAATGCGAACGTGTTGGGCAACTGCACGCAGTGTGTCTGGGCATTACCCACCACGCCCCGCAACGCCGCCGCTCGGCCCGCGTTGTACGCCTGATCGCTGCCGAAGTTGGTGATGGGCATGGTGGGCTCACCTTCGATGGCGCCATACTGCAAGAGCAGCACCCGCTCTGACCGGCCGATGCGCCGCGCCCGCTGGACTGTACACGCAATGCCCCAGGGCTCGAGATCCTCCGCCTCGATCAGGCTCAGCGCTTCGTCGAATTCCTCCGGCTTGCCCCACTCGAAGTGGCCGCTTTCATAGTAGCGGGCGTAGGCCGGCCAACCCGCCCACATCCAGTAGATCAGCTCGATCCCGGGCCGGATTCGATCGAGCAGCTTGCGATGCTCAACCAAAAGAAACACAAACTCGGCATTGGTGGAGCCCGGGTAGCCTCCCGGATCGCTGTCGATGATGAACAGGCCATCCATGCCGGCCAGACGCGCGAGGAGTTTGCTCCGGCGCTGAATCATGAGCTCGACGGCTTCGGGCTCGGCCGGATTGATCCGGATATCGCTGTGAAAGAAGTGCCGATGCTCGAACGTGGCTTGCCCTGCCGTCGCACTGTCGGCGATGACGTTGGGACAGAGCACCACGTAAACCCGCATCCGGAACTCGGCGTGGGCCAGGTCGATCACTCGCGCGATTTTGAGGAGGTTTTCACGATCGCTCGGCGTGAGCGGCTCGGGCATGGTTTCGAGGACGGGCCAGATCACCACCGCGTTGAACCCCAGCCGATGCAATCCGTCCAGGTATCCCCGCCAGTCCTCCACCGTCCAGGTCCTCGCGGCATAGGGATGGTTGTACGGCCAGTGCTGGTGCACGTACATGGCCACGATGGGTTCGGCTTGTGTCGTGGCCTCCTGCGCCTCGGCCTTCAACAATTGAGCCTGCCCCAGCACGAGTGAGATCGACGTGATGAGGATGGTGCGGATGAACATGTCGGCTTCTCGCATCAAGAGACAACGCTTGGCGGTTGCGGCTGAGCGTGGAGATGGGATCGTCTTGCCTCGGCCGCGGATCCGCTGTGCCCGGTGCCCTACCGCCGCCGTTCCTTGGTCTTGACGTTGTGCATCTGGATCAGCATTTCCGGGCTTTCGGGCTGACCCGTGCGAGCGGAAAGGTACGCGGCCTGAATGGTGGCGACCACGGGCAAATGCTGCCGCAGCGTCCCTCGGAGCTGGCGCGGGTTGCTTCGAAGCGTGCTGAGGAACTCTTCGACCTGGGCCGCCAGCGTGCTGGCCGGCCGCTTCTGGCGGACCAGCTCGCGCTCGCCCGTGCGATCCTTCAGGTATGCACAGTCCTCCCGGACATGTACCGACCCGGTCGTACCGTACAAGTCGATGGAGCTTTCGGCCGGTCCTGTCGTCCACGAGGCATTGACTGTGGCCAACGCGCCGTTCGCGTAGCGGCAGACCACAGCCGCCGTATCCTCTGTGTCGTACTGGAAGCGGGTGCCCGGCCGCGAGATCGCCGAGCAGGCGGCATACACCGTGCTCGGCATGCCCATGGCCTGGATGAGCATGTCGATCAGGTCGTAGGCCCCGTACAAGAGCACGCCGCCGCCAGCCCGTTGCGAGTCGCCTCGCCAGTCGAAGTTCTCCTCCATACAGAACGTCACGCTGATGCGGGCCAGGAAGAACTTGCCCGCCTGGTCCAACCCCAGGGCGTCCGGATGCAGCGCGGGCTCGATCCCCCACGCTCGCGAGACGACGATCGGGCATTTGGCCGCCTCGAACGGCTCGAGCCAGCTCAGCGCTTCGTCGATGCGGCGGGAGGCAGGCAGGAGCATGTACGTGGGAATCTTTCGCTCGGCGGCGAGCGGCAGATAGTTGCCACGCATGAACGGCGGCACGGCAACGAACAACGCGTCCAGCGGCGTGCTGACGATGAGCGAGCGGAAGTCATTGTGGACGGCGATGTCGGGATGCACCTCCTTGAACTTCTCGATCCGGTTGGAGTGCACGCTGGCCACCGCCACCAGTTTGCACCAGGAACTGGCGATCAGGGCGTCGGCCAACTGCCGCCCGCCTCGGCCCAGCCCCAGCAATCCGACCCTCATCTGCTCCATGCGCGTATGCTACCGGCTGGGCGGCGATTCGACCAGAAACCCGGCGAGATCGACCCATTGCCCGACGGTGAGTTGTTCCGGGCGGGCCTCCAAGTCCCAGCGGCCGTCGGCGGCGACTCGCGCCAGCGCCGCGTCGTCCAGGAACTGACGCAGCGACCACTTCAGCGTCTTGCGGCGGTGGAGGAAGCAGGCATGAACGACCCGGGCGAGACTCGCTTTGAGTTCGACGGTCTGATCGGCCCGCACATCCAGCCGAACCATCGCCGAGTCAACTTGCGGGGCCGGCCAGAACGACTGGGGCCCGAGCCGAGCGATCCGCCGGCTGTCGGCCAGCGCCTGAGCATAGATGCTGATGGGGCCGTAGTCCTTGCCTCCCGCGGTTGCGAGCAGGCGATCGGCCACTTCGGCCTGGACGGTGAAACACAACGGCGAGACCGGGTCGCGACCGAGCAGCAGGTCCACGATCAGCGGCGTGGCCGCCTGATACGGCAGGTTCGCGACCAGCATCATCCGGCCGCCCAGCCGCTGCTGCCGATCGTGAAGCGTTTCGAGCACCGCCGCCGCGATCCGGCTCTTGCATTCGAGGACGTCGGTGTGCAGGAGCGTAAACCGATCGTTCCCGCCGAAGCGATCCCGGCAGATGCCGGCGAGCCCATTGTCGATCTCCACGGCGACGACATGGCCGGCGACAGCCAGCAATTCTTCCGTCAGCGTGCCGGTGCCCGGCCCCACTTCCAACACCACGTCGTCCGGTCGAATCTCCGCCGCCTGCACGAGTTTGCGGATGAGATTGCCGTCTATAAGGAAGTTCTGCCCGAACCGCTTGAGCGGGCGTATTCCCGCCCCGTTGAGCAGGGCTTCAATCTGGCGTCGTGTTTGGGCCAAAGGTCCTCCTGTTCGCCACGCACCACCAAGGCTGCGCTTTACATTCCCGTTCTCATGGCCGACACTAATCCAGACGCGGGCCGGGATCAACACAGGGCCGGGTTCGGCAGCCACGAGGGCCGAAATTCGAAGTCCGAAATCCGAATGACGAATGACCAACAAGACCTGCAGCGAACGGTGAGGTGATGGAACGCAGCGACGAAGTGCTGAAACGAGCGGCGGACAAGATCGGCGTGAAGGCCCTCGCGGCGGAACTGAAGTTGTCGCCCGCCCTGGTCTACAAATGGTGCCAGCCTTTCGACCCCGAGGATCCCGATTCCTCCGGCACGCGCAACCCGCTCGACCGCCTCGCCCAGATCATCGAACTGACCGGCGACGTGGATCTTGTCAACTGGGTCTGCCATCAGGCCGGCGGCTTCTTCACGCCCAACCCGGAGGTCGAGCAAGGCCGCTTCCGCCGTGATCTGCTCATGGGCGCCCAGGGCCTGGTCAAGGAATTCAGCGACATGCTCGAAGAGGTCAGCCGAGCGATGGCGGACGATGGCGCCATCACGCCGACCGAGGCCGCTCGCATCCGCAAGCACTGGGAAGTCCTCAAGCGAGTGGCTGAGCACTTTGTCGTCTGCGCCGAGGCCGGCCTCTTCCACGAAGAGGACGCGTAGTAAGATGAGCTGTGAGCTATGGGCTATGAGCTTTGAGTCATCTCACTAACCCGGGGGCTCCACGAGACCATAGCGCGTGTCAGTTCGCGAAGGAGGCCCAGCCCCGCGCTCGCTGGAAGACATGAAGATTATCGGTCCGGCTCACAGCTCATAGCTTCATTGGCCGATCTCGTCGCTGCGGATGTTGTCGGATGCGGCGGATACGTCTTGGAAGCCGAATCGACCGTCGGGTCCGGCGCTGATGAAGATGGGTCGGCCTTGGTTGGCGGCGACAGCCTTACGGTGGACGGCCAGCGGACTGGACGCCGTGAGGCAATGCAAGGGCCTGCCCCACGGGTCGCGGATTGAGCCCCATGCACCGGCTGACCGGGCGGATTCCGCGGGCGCCACGCGCAGCACCGCCGGTAGCGTTTCCAGTCGAGCCCGCGCCGCAGGAACGCCGGCCATGAGCGCGAGCATGCGATCCACTGCGGCCGGATCCGCCTCGTAGCGTTCGGGCGACGGAGAATCTGCATCCTCATCCGCCGCCGCGGCGGGCCGCGCACCGGAGTCGGCATCCACCGGCCACGCACCGGTCTGCGCGTGGTATGCAACCAGCGCCTGGTCCAGGATCTCCATCATGGCCACGGCCTGCTGCCGCTTGAGGTCGTTGCGAATACCTTCGGTCCCCAGGCCGAGAGCCGCCAGCACCACGGCGAGCGCGGCGGCGGTCACCAGCGTCTCGCTGAGCGTGATGCCGCGGCGGCGAGGTTTCGTTCCGGCAGGCACATTCGCAAGAGCGACCATGCCGCAATCCTGCGTGGCTCGACCGGCCTTGTCAACCGGCACTCATCTGTCCGGCCCCAGGCCTCAGACCTCGGATCACGTTGACAGCCCGGACCGGTACGGCCATCCTATTGCCATCCGCCGGGGAAGTTAGCCCGGCAGCAACCCGACTGCCAAACCGAAAAGAGAGCATCATGGCCGAGACCATCCGCGCAGGAATGATCGGACTGGACACGTCCCATTGCAACGCCTTTGCCAAGATCTTCAAGGAGCATCCGGACTGGGGCGTCAAGGTCGTGGCGGCTTATCCCTCGTTCAGCCCCGACGTGGAGTCCAGCGCGAACCGGATCGAAGAGTACAAGAAGGTCATGGTCGAGACCCACGGGGTCAAGCTCACCGAATCCATCGACCAGATGCTCGAGATGGTGGACGTGGTGCTCATCGAGAGCGTGGACGGCCGGCGGCACCTGCCCGAACTAAAGGCGGTCGCCCCGTCGGGCAAGCCGACGTTCATCGACAAGCCCTTCGCCGCCAGCCTGGCCGATGCCAAGGAGATGGTCAAGCTTATCAAGCGGCACAAGCTGCCGTGCTTCAGCGCGTCGAGCCTGCGGTTTGACAGCGCGTTCCAAAACGTCCTGGCGGAAAAAGAAGAGAAGTTCGGCAAGATCCTCGGCGTGGACGCGTTCAGCCCCGCCCACCTGGAAAAAACCAACCCGGGCCTGTTCTGGTACGGCATCCACGGCGTCGAGATTCTCTACACGCTCATGGGCCCGGGCTGCCAGAGCGTTTCGTCCACCGTCACGCCCCAAAGCGAAGTGAACATCGGCGTCTGGCCCGGCGGCCGTCTGGGCACGCTGCGCGGCATCCGGGCGGGCAAGAACCACTACGGCGCCACCATCATCAGCGAAAAGGCGCCCCCCACCACGGTCACCATGAAGGCCGACTTCTATCCGAAACTGTGCGAGGCCATGGTCAAGATGTTCCGCACGGGCGAAGTCCCCGTCCCCATCGACGAGACGCTGGAGATGTGCGCCTTCATCGACGCGGCCATGAAATCCGCCCGCGAGAACGCGGACGACATCAAGCTGGATCTGGAATAGCTGTCAGCTGTGAGCTATGTGCTATAGGCTATAAGCCAAAATCTGCGCAATCTGCGGACGTTTGCGTTTCTACCCGAAAAACGCAGACATCCGTTCATGTCGTCTGCAGTGCGCGCTCAATGTCACTCCACGAGGAGCCCGAGCGCGGGCCGGCTGGAAGGGAACGAACCAGATCCGACATCGACTGTCGCTCCTCCTGACAGGCCGGGACCACCACAATCACTTCCACCTGATCACCTTCTTTGAGTCCGGGAGCGGAAACCTCAACCTTGCTTCCAGGGAGGACTCTGGTAGAGATCCGGTAAGATGTGTGGCTTATGTTGGGTCTCCGGGAAGATTATAACCGCTCGGGACAGAATCGCGATAACCGGCTGGAAGCTTGTTGCTCCGGTTGGGGGCTATATAATGGGTAACATGCTGCCGACGCGGACAGGGATGGAGAGCTCGCCCGTCCGGCTTCAGCGGGAGCCGGCGGTGATTCTCACTGCGCTGGTGGCGGCGCTGAACTTGTCGATCCTGGCCGGACGGCTCGGCGGGCGGACGAGCCCGTATCGCGGCGACGTACCGGCCTGGCGGGCTCCCATGACCGCCGTGCCCGGCCCGACCGGCGAGGCCGCTTCCACCGAAAAGCCCCCTTCCAACCCGACCCGCTTCTACAACGCGGGGACACTCGCGCTCAACACCGGGATCGCGGTGATCGCCCTGGCCGCCTGGCTGGGCGTCATGCGGATCAACGGCTCCCGCGGCCAGTAAGCTCGCAGCAAACGGGCTCCCGCCCGACGACGGGCACCTGCCCGACGGTAGGCGCCTGCCCGACGGCAGGCAGACGCCCCGACAGCGAGGCCTGCCTCGTCATCTGTTTTGCCTCACTCGAAAACCCCATGCGGCCGATAACGAAAGTTTGAAGACTCGGCGAACTCCGCCTCAGGGTGAACTGACATGGTTGCGATTCTGGATTGGCCCCAAACGATATTCCGCAAGATTTTCGGCACTCGAAACGACCGACTGCTCAAGCGATTCGGCGCCGTCGCGGACAAAGTGCTCGCGTTCGAGGACGAGTACCGCAAGCTCTCGCCCGAGGAACTGCGCGCTCGCAGCGACGCGTTCAAGAAGCGCCTCGCCGACGGCGAGCCGGTCGAGTCAGTGCTGCCCGAGGCCATGGCCGCCCTGCGCGAGGCGTCGGACCGCGCCCAGGCCCACCGGCACTTCCACTGCCAGATCATCGGCGGGCAGGTCTTGTTCGCCAGCAACGTCGCCGAAATGAAAACCGGCGAAGGCAAGACCATCGTCTGCCACCTGGCCGCCTATGTGAAGTTCCTCCAGGGCAAGAAAGTCCACATCGTCACGGTCAACGATTACCTCGTCCGCCGCGACGCCGAGTTCGCTCGGCCCATCTTCGAACTCCTGGGAGCCACCGTCGGCTACATCCAGGCCGGCGAGGACCCCGGCGGGCACGAGGGCAAGCGAGCCCAGGCCTACGCCTGCGACATCACGTACGGAACCAACAGCGAGTTCGGCTTCGACTACCTTCGCGACAACATGAAAACCCGTCGCGAGGACCAGGTTCAAGGCCGCCTGGACTACTCCATCGTGGACGAGGTGGACTCGATTCTCATCGACGAGGCCCGCACGCCGCTGATCATCAGCGGGCCCGCTCACGACGACGTGAGTCGATACAAGTGGGCCGACGGACTGGCCCGCTCGCTGGTCCGCAAGCAAGGCGAGCTCAACCGCGAGACCGCCCGGCGTCTCGCCGAATGGGGCGACAACCCGCCCGAGCAGTTGCTCAAGAACCCCAAGTTCGATGATGCCCGCAAGCGGTTCCGCGTGGACCCGGACATGCTCACGGAGGACGAGGCCGAGGCCATTCTGCACAAGCAGTTGTACGTCGTGCAGCGCGACCGCAAACAGGTGCATCTGACGCACGAAGGCGTCGCCCACGCCCAGGAGGAAGCCGGCATCGGCAGCTTCTACTCCGGGGCCAACATGCAGTATCCGCACCTGATCGAGAACGCCCTGCGAGCCCACGTGGTCTACGAGCGCGACAAGGAATACGTCGTGCAGGACCGCGCCATCATCATCGTCGACGAGTTCACGGGCCGTCTGATGTACGGCCGCCAGTGGTCGGACGGACTCCACCAGGCCGTCGAGGCCAAGGAGAACGTGCCGATCAAGGAAGAAACTCAGACGATGGCCACCATCACCATCCAGAATTTCCTGAAACTCTACGACAAGATCGCGGGCATGACCGGCACGGCCATGACCGAGTCGGAAGAGTTCATGAAGATCTACCGGCTTGAAGTCGTGGCCATCCCGACGAACCGCCCGGTGAACCGCGTCGATCACAACGACCGGATCTACCGGACGTTCGCGGGCAAGTACGACATGATCGTGGAGGAAATCCACGAGATGCGGCGACGCGGCCGCCCCGCCGACCCGTTCCTGCTCGCCGAAGTGTTCAAGCGATATCGCCCCATCCTGCAGCGCAGCATCGCCGCGGGCACGGAAACCGACGGTGCCGCCAAGCTCGAGCGTCTCGACGAGGCGCTGCGTCGATTCGACGCCGCGGAACAAGGCGATCGCAAGACCATCGCCTTCATGATGGAGGCGTACGACTTCATCATGGGCGAGATCGCCACCGGCCGGCCCATCCTGGTCGGCACGACCAGCGTCGAGAACTCCGAACGGCTGAGCCAGCAGTTGACCCGCACGTTCGGCATCGAGCATGAGGTGCTCAACGCCAAGCATCACGCCCGCGAGGCCGAGATCGTCGCCAAGGCCGGCCAGCGGCAGATCCCCGAACGAGGCGATCGCACGCCACTGGGCAACGTCACCATCGCCACCAACATGGCCGGCCGCGGCACCGACATCAAGCTCGAGGCCGGCGTGGTGTTCCCCAAGTGCAAGGTGCCGTTGGACGTCCTCCAGGTGCAGCCGAACTACCCCGCCGACTCGCTGTCCATGTATCCCGAAGGGGCCACCAAGTGCTGCATCAACTGCCTGGAGTATGATCCCAAGACCAACTGCGCCCACTGTTTCAAGCCCAAGCTCGATCCGCGTTTTCCCGAGCTGGGCCGCAAGATCTGCTCGCTCAACTCGCCCTGCGGGTTGCACATCGTGGGCACGGAACGTCATGAGGCCCGCCGCATCGACAATCAGCTTCGCGGTCGATCCGGACGCCAGGGCGATCCGGGCTCCAGCCGCTTCTTCCTGTCGCTCGAGGATGACCTGCTCAAGCTGTTCATGCCCGACTGGATGCTCAAGATGATGGAGCGGCTGGGCTTCACCGAGGGCGTAAGCCTCGAGGACAAGCGCATCAGCAAGGGCATCGAACGGGCTCAGAAGAAGGTCGAGGAGCGGAACTTCAGCATCCGCAAGCACCTGCTCGAGTGGGACGAGCCGATGGACTATCAGCGGCGAAGCTTCTACTCCGAGCGGCAGCAGATTCTCGAAGGTCGCGAGCTCGACACGCTCATCTGGGGCATGATCGACGATGAGATCGAAACCTTCGTCGACGACTATCTGGCCCCCGACTACACCGCCCGCCGTGTGGCCGACTGGTGCCGCAGTACGCTGGACGTGTCGATTCCGCCCAGTGCGCTCATGGAGGAAGACGCCCAATTCCTCGAGCAGCGCATCCGCGAGAAGGCTCGCGACGAGGCCCACGACGCCATTCGCACGAGCCTCGGCGAGTACATCGACGCGGAGGCTCCACCCAACGAGTGGGACATCGGCGGCCTGATGAAGTGGGCGGAACGCATGTTCCACCACGTGGGGGCCACGCAAAACCAGCTGCGCAAGATGAGTCCGCCCGAGATCGAGGAACTGCTCATCGAGGCGGCAAACCGCCATTACGATGAAATCGATCTGTCGCCCATCGAAGCGTACCTCGATCCCATGTACGCCCGCTCCGCGCTGGCGGACTGGGCCCGGGCCAAGTTCGGCATCGACTTGAAATCCGATGAGATCGCCGAAGGCTCGCCCGACCAGGTCAAGCAGATCATTCGCGAAAAGGCTCGCAGTGCCTACAAGTGGCGCGAAGTCCACTATCCGGTCGAGGCCATCATCAACCGGGCATTCGGGACAGCGGGGGCCGACAGCGTCTATGCGATTCAGCAGATCGTGGATTGGGCCAACGCCAAGTACCGCGTCGGCTGGACGGTCGATCATTTCGCAGGCAAGACCATCGACGCCATCGCCCAGGAACTTGTCGAGGCACGCAACCAGTTCCTCGACGGCGGACGGCTCGACCGGGAAATCGACGAGGCGCTGGCCAAGTACGGCAACAGCAACGGCGAGTTGATCGCCTGGGCCCGCGACCGCTTCGGCAAGACGGTGGATCTCGAGGCCCTCGAAGCGGCGGACGGCGACCGCCGCGACGTCCTGCGGCGGGCGGGCGAACAACTGGCCCGCTGGGAGCTGACGCATCTCGAACGCTACGTGCTGTTGCGGATCTACGACCAGGGGTGGAAGGATCATCTCCTGGAGATGGACCACCTCAAGCACGCGATCATGCAGCGGCCGCTGGGCGGCGACCAGACGCACCCGCAAAGCCAGTACGCCATCGAAGGCCGCGACCTGTTTGAGCAGATGTGGAAGATCATCCGCGACAAGGTCACGGATATGATCTTCAAGGTGTCGACGGGTGGCCCGGAAGGCGGTGAGACAGCACCCCGTACCCTGACCAGCAACCTGCAGACCCGCCACGACTCGGCCATTGGGGCCGGCTTCGCCGGGGCTTCGGCCGATCAGCAGGCGGGCCTGCGGGCCCAGGGCGAGGGCGCCAAGCCCGTCACTATCCGCCGCGAACAACCCAAGGTCGGCCGAAACGACCCCTGCCCCTGCGGCTCGGGCAAGAAATTCAAGCAATGTCACGGAAAGACCTGATCGGGTAAAATGGATCGAGCAGCAAGCCGGACTGCAGAACGATTGAGGAGTGTTGAGACTGCTTGACTCCCGCGGATAATCTGTCCGGCACGGAGCGATCGGGCCGGCGGATGAGCAACAAGTGCCGCGGCAAGATGCGGTAGCGGAGACAGCAATGGCTTTGGATGATCGTCGTATCGGTTCGCGGTTCGACCGCAAGCGAGAAAAGGAGCAGCAGATCAAGGCGGGTCTGCCCGGGGAGGATGAGCCCCCCCTGCCCCCGCCGGTTCAGCCCATCCACAAAGACCAGGAGATCGGTCGCAACGATCCCTGCCCCTGCGGGTCGGGCAAGAAGTACAAGAAGTGCTGCGGGAAGTAGGCCGACCGTTCCAGGATTCCAAGCAGCCCCACCCGGGGCCCGGACCCCACCCGGGGACTCGCCCCCGTCTGGGGCTTCAGTCCCGCCTGGAGCATGGGGGGCGGTGATCCCGCCAGAGAGTGGTGATCCCGCCGAACAGCGGCGATCCCGCCGGAAAGTCACACACCATGGCGCCCGAACCTCAGTTTGAGTCTTCTCCTCCGCCTGCGTCGCGCCGCGGCCGTTCGACCAGACCGGCTGCGCTGGCGCTTTGCCTCCTGCTGGCCTGCCCCGCACTCGCCCAGGCCACGACCGAGCCTGCGGCAACCGCTTCCTGGTTCAGCGAAGTGCTCGGGAAGGTGAACAGCCCCTGGTTCTGGTTCGGGATGACGGCCCAGTTCGTCTTCTTCATGCGGTTCGTCGTCCAGTGGATCGTCAGCGAGCGGCGGCGCCGCAGCACCGTTCCCGTCGCCTTTTGGTATCTGTCGCTGGTGGGCAGTCTGGCCCTGTTCGTCTACGCCGTCCATGAGCGGGACCCGGTGATCATGGCCGGTCAGCTCCTGGCCTGCTTCATATACATTCGAAACTTGATGCTCATATCCGACTGGCAGACTCGACGACGACGGGCGGGACTGCCCGTGACGGATCTCGACACCGAGGACGCCCTGAAAGAATCTGGAGCAGTGGCCGGCAAGTCCGGCCAATAGAGGCGGACCCGGCCCAGCAGCGACGTCCGTTGGACGCAAAGTCATATTGTGACGACATTTATAGATCCGCAGTCGCGCTGGGTTCTGTGGACATATAATTGGAGGAATAGTGGGCGTGTGGCCAATAATCGCCGCTATCAGGCCCGAACAAACTTGGTGGATTCTCGTCAGCTGCGCAGTTATTGCGCTGCTGGTCATTGTTGGCGGATTGGGCGTCTGGTACTATCGCAAGCAGTTTTTGTTCCCCGACCGGACGGAGGGCGGGGGGCTCTGGACGTTTGAAGATCTGCGGCAGATGAGAGATCGAGGCGATCTGACGGAAGAGGAATATCAGTCGCTTCGAGCCGCCATGATCGGGTCCTTCGACGCCAAGCCGAAACAAACCGGCGGACTTCCCAGACCGAATTCGCCTGAGGATCTCATCGATCCCGAGAGGTGATTTTGATCTGGAGAAAGCCCCGAAGGGCTGACGATAGATTCGTTCAGAGCGGTATTCCGTATATCAGACGTGGAAAGCCGTTTCACGCAGACTCATGGTCTGCATGACGTGTTCCTCAATAACCGGTGGTGTGAGACCGCCGGCGGAGATTCTTGAATGGCAGGGGCTCGTACCGGACATACAAGCGGAGGCGGCGGAGGCAGAGGCGGCCGGCGGACCACGACGTGCAGCTTCTGCGGCAAGACCCAGCGGGAAGCGGGGCCGATGGTGGAAGGCCCCGGCGACGTGTACATCTGCGCCGCCTGCGTCGATCTGTGCCACAACATCATCAAGCAGGAAAAACGCAAGACCGGCCCGGCGCGGTATCTTTCCGGTTCCATTCCCCCGCCGCGGCAGATCAAGGAGTTCCTCGACCAGTACGTGATCGGCCAGGAGCGGGCCAAGCGTGCGCTGGCGGTGGCCGTTCACAACCACTACAAGCGACTCGCCCACGCCGACTCTGCCGATGAAGACGATGTCGAAATCGACAAGTCGAATGTGCTGTTGGTTGGTCCCACGGGCTCGGGCAAGACACTGCTCGCCCGGACGCTGGCTCGCATCCTCAACGTGCCGTTCGCCATCGGCGATGCGACCACGCTGACCGAGGCCGGCTACGTCGGCGAGGACGTCGAGAACATTCTGCTGCGTCTGCTGCAGAATGCCGACTACGACCTCGAGGCGGCCCAGCGCGGGATCGTCTACATCGACGAGATCGACAAGATCGGCAAGACCAGCCAGAACGTCAGCATCACCCGTGACGTCAGCGGCGAAGGCGTGCAGCAGGCCCTGCTCAAGATGCTCGAGGGCACGATCTCGAATATTCCGCCCCAGGGCGGCCGCAAGCACCCCGAGCAGCAGTACATCCAGATGGACACGACCCACATCCTGTTCATCTGCGGCGGCACGTTCACCGGCCTCGACGAGATCATCGCCCGCCGGCTCGGCCATTCGTCCATCGGTTTCATGGGCGAGCTGAGCGAGGAGGACGAAGCGACTCGCAAGAGCAACATCCTCGCCCAGGTCACGCCGGAAGACTTGGTCGAGTTCGGCATGATCCCCGAGCTCATCGGCCGGCTGCCCGTGATCACCGTGCTGGAGCAGCTGTCCACGGCCACGCTCAGCCGCATCCTCACCGAGCCCAAGAACGCCTTGGTGCGGCAGTATCAGCGGCTGTTCGAGATGGAAGGTTGCGAACTGGAAGTGACGCCCGAAGCACTGACCGTCCTGGCCGACAAGGCCCTCAAACGCGACACCGGCGCCCGCGCCCTGCGCAGCGTCATGGAAGAGCTCATGCTGGATGTGATGTACCGTCTGCCCGAGGAAGGGGCCAACGGCAAGTACATCTGCACCGAGCGAGTTGCCCTCGGTGAGGCCGACCTGTTCGACCAGCGGGTCCGCCGCAAAGAGTCGGCGTAGGCGATTTCAAGAAGCAGCGAACACAACGAAAGCCCACGGATGCGAGTCCGTGGGCTTTTCTTTTGCGCCCCCAGTACGACGATCGAAGCGTCGTGGCCGTTGTGGTGCACGCTTCCAGCGTGCATTGTGCAGGCAGGGATGCCTGCACCACAACGCCCTGCCGGTTTACTCGGCGGCAGGCACCGCCAGCGTCTGCAGGTACGTGCGCAGGAATGCGTACGGATCGCTCGCGGCCGCCGCCTGGCGGAAGATCTCCAGGCTGGCGGACCAACTGCGACCCGTGCTCTCATAGACGTCGGCGAACAGATCCAGCTCGCTGTTGTATCGCACGTTCACCAGCAAGAAGGCGTTGTTGTAGTTGAGCGTGCCGTAGCCGCTGTAGGCCTCGGGATTATGCAGGAGCGGCTGCACCTCGGTCTTGAACCGCTGACGGGCGGCCTCGAAGATCGCCTCGCGCTGCGCAATCTTGTCTTCGGACGGAATGTCCTGGGCATACAGCGCCTCGACCTCGGCCGCCAGCTGTTTGAGGAACGCGTCGATGCGATCGGAGTTCTCGTGCAACTGTTGCGCCTCGGCCAGCAGGTCCGAATCCTGGCCGAACTCGAACGCCAAAAACTCCATCGACCCCGTGCGTCCTACGAACGTCGCCAACGACTCGTTGAACACTGCGTGCCCCGTCTTCCAGATCGTATTGTGCAACAACTCGTGCACGACCGTGTCGGCCAGGCTCGGCAGTGGTCGCTCCAGCAGTGTGGACGCCACCGGGTCGGGCATGACGCCCAGCGTGCTGAACGCATCGAGTTCGTATAGGAACGTGTCGTAGCCGGCCGCAACCAGCCGGTCGCGCTCGGCCAGCGCCTCAGCCTCTTTGAAGAAGCCCAGGTACGGCATCTCGCCGGCCACCGGAACGTTCCAGAGGTACGGCTCGAGAGCATCCTTGCGTGACGCCGAAAGATTCCAGGCCAGACGCTCGCCACGAAGATTCACGAACTGCCGGAAGCTGTCACCCACGTTCAGACCGATCACGCTCTCGGCGTAATCGCGAACCCGGATGACGAACTCGAGACGGTCCTTCTGCTCCTGCGTGAGCTCGGGATCCTCAAGCCCCTGCTCGATGGGGACGGCCCGCGACAGATACTCCAACTCGCCGAGGAACGCCCCTATCGCATAGTTCCAGCTCCACGCGTCGGCTCCACAGCCCGTGAGCCCCGCCAGCAAGACGACCGTGATCAAGCCACCAGTGCGTTTGACAGGTTTTCGCAACATTTCGACTCCATCCCCGGTTTTGGAGGGTGGGATTATAACGGAATAACTTTTGGAGGCATAAGCTCTGAAGTCCGAGCCATGAGCTGTAAGCTATGAGCTCTCAGCCATTCAGCCCCTCAAGCCTCAAAGTCTCAGGTCTCAAGTCTTTCCCCCAATCCCCAGGCCCCAGTCCCCAGCCCCGCTCTATCGCCTGCTTGCGGTGGTACGGATCTTCCGTACCATGGGCGCCGGAACCATTCAACGGAGGTGCCACATGCGGCGCGGGATCCTCTTCTTCGGGCTGATCGGCCTGGTCTGCACGACGGTGCCGGCACAGGCGGGCGACGACGGCTTCACGCCTATCTTCGACGGCAAGAGTCTCGCCGGCTGGGACGGCGATCCCAAGCTCTGGCGTGTCGAAGACGGGACGATCACCGGCCAGACCAGCGCCGAGGACCCCATCAAGGTCAATACGTTCCTCATCTGGCGACAGGGCGAACTCGACGATTTCGAACTGAAGTGCGAATTCCGCATGGCCAGCGGCGACAAGGGCAATAGCGGCATCCAGTACCGCAGCTTCGAAGTGCCCGAAGCCGGGCGATGGGTAATCGGCGGCTACCAAGCCGACATCGACGCCACCAACACGTACACCGGCATCATGTACGGCGAACGCTACCGCGGCATTCTCGCCCATCGCGGTCAGAAGGCGATCGTCGGCGACGATCACAAGCCCAAGCCCGCCGGCAGCTTCGGCGAGAATGACGCCCTCAAGGCGGCCATCCGGCAGAACGACTGGAACGAGTACCACATCGTCGCCCGCGGATACACGTTTCGGCACTTCATCAACGGCAAGTTGATGTCCGAGACCGTGGACGAGGACAAGGCCGATCGCCGCCGCGCAGGGCTCCTGGCGTTTCAACTGCACGTCGGGCCGCCCATGAAAGTGCAGTTCCGCAACATTCGGCTGAAGCGTCTGCCGCTGGAGAACGGCCGAAAGGTCGTGTTCGTCGCGGGTTCGCCCGGGGAAGGTCACGGCGAGAACGACTACCGGGCCGGCTGCACGCTTCTGGCGCGGCTACTCAACGAGAACGTGCCCGGCGTGCTGGCCGTCACGTATCACGACAACTGGCCCGCCGATCCGACCGCGTTCGACAACGCCGACGCGGTCGTCTTGTTCGCCAACGGGGCCGAGACCAACCCGGTGCTCGTCCATCGCGACCGGATCGCTGAGCTCACGAAACACGGCGTCGGCCTGGCGTGCCTGCATGAGGCCCTCGACGTTCCCAAAGGCGAGGCGGGAAACCAATTGCTCAGTGCGATCGGAGGATACTTCGAGACGGGCTGGTCAGTGCGGCCAGTGTGGACCGCAGAGTTCAAGAGTCTGCCCGAACATCCGATCACCCGCGGCGTGAAGCCGTTCACGGTTCGCGACGAATGGTCCTATCACATGCGCTTCGTCGATGAGATGAAAGGCGTGACGCCCATTCTCACTGCCGTTCCGCCGGACGAGACGAGGCGCGGGCCCGACGGGCCATATACGGGCAATCCGCACGTGCGGCAACGCCTGGGCCAGAGCGAGATCGTGGCTTGGGCTTACGATCGATCGGCCGCGGGCAGTAAGGGACGCGGATTCGGATTCACCGGCGGCCGGAGTCATCAGAACTGGACGAACGCCCCGTTCCGTACGCTGGTGCTCAATGGCATCGTCTGGGTCGCCGGTGCCGATGTGCCCGCGAACGGCGTTCCTTCCAAGACGCCCACGCGCGAGGAGCTCGAGGCCAGCTTGGCGGCCCCGGCTCGGAAATAGGGATGGGACTGGGGCTGGGGAAAAGAGGATACCGCTCCCCCAAAACAGGCACCAAGCCGTGGGCGCAAGCTTGCGCCGCGCGGACGGCGAGAGATTCAGATCGGACGGGTGCGTGCAGTATAATAGGCACGCAACGTCCGAGGCGGGCAAGATGCCCGCCCCCAGCGTCTGGCTCCTGTCTTCTGTCTCCTGGCTCCTGTCTACTTTCGAAATGCCTTCCCGCGGTCAAACCTCGGCTCGGTCTCCAACGCCTTGGTGATGGGCAGGTCGCCGTGATCCGGGTGGCCGAACCAACTGTCCTGCACGAAGATGCCGGCGTCGGTGTGATAGATCCACGACATCTGAGCGAACAAGGGATCTCCCCAGTACTTCGGGTGGTCGGGGTTGAACCGGCGGAAGGTTTCCAGGTTCATGTCGCGGTGCAGTTCGGGCGTGACCTTCGGGTAGTTCTTGTCGTCGTGGTTGTTGAGAAACGTTCCGCCTTCGGTGCTCAGGATTGGCACTGGGTACGGCAGGTACCGGTCCATGAGATGCATGATCAACTCGCCGCACAGATAGCACGTATTGTCCTTGGCGAGCGAGGCGAAGCGTTCCTCACGCGTCGCGTGCGGCAGGTTCTTCTTCTCGTTGAACGGATAATCGAGCGGGTGATTGATTGAGCCCAAGTGCGAGCCGATGGCGCAACCCGCAAACGCCTCTTCGATCTTGCCCCACTTCTCGAACGTGGCGAAGCAGTCGGCGTACCACTGGCCGGCCGAGCCCGGCGTCATGGCGTAGAACACGGGGATGCCGCCCGCCTCCTTGATGATGGGCACCACCCGCAACCACTGCTTGCACAACCGCTCGATGCGGTCGGGCTTCTCCCACTCGCCCACCGCCCATTCGATGTCGAGATTGGGTTCGTTACCGGTCTCGAAGTATCGGGCGCCGGCCTTGACGTAAGCCGCAAGCTCCGCCCGGACCCGCTGCTCTTCGGCACCCGGTGCGGGAAAATGCGGACTGGGCCGTTCCACGTACAGCCGCACGACCGGCTCCACCCCCTGCCGCCGAGCCGCCTTGACCACTTCGATCTTGTTCAGCCCGCAGGCGAGCACCTTGTACCAGGTGAAGCCGTAACGCTCTCGGAGTTCTTTGAAGAACGCGTCCGGATCGCGAGCCGCCCACGTGCAGTTCGGGTCGTCGTGGATGCCCCAGCCCGTATCCGGCGCCGGCGGGCGCGGATAATCGGACAGCGCCATCCACGGAGCGGGCGGCTTGCGATCGCCCACCCGCGTGCATTTCGGCAATGTGTCGGGATCCCAGCCCAACGCCGTCGGGGCCGACAGCAGCACCGCCGTCAGACAGACCGCCAGAACCCTGCTCCTCCCCGAACTCGTCATCGGGCCAACCATCAGCTCACCTCGTGTATGAATGATCCCACACCGCCCGCCCCGAATGCGATGGCGGTTATCCGTAAGCCTCCATGTACTTGGCCCTGATCCCGCCGTCAAGCCGTCACGTGCCTGCACGTTATCGGGAGCGACCGCGGTCCTCGCCTCTCACAACGCGCACCGCGAGCCGAACTTCCCGTGGGTTTGGGTACAAAACCTTGTGTACGTTGTCGCCTCGCTGGACGATAAACCGACAGAACGACATCGCTTGTGTTCGAGAGAGTATCTTCATGCTGAACCATCCGCAGATTTCGCTCCATCGATTGCTGCTTTCGGTTTCCCGCGCCGTGGACCAGGTGCATCCCAGCGTGGCCGACCACCAACAACGCGTGGCCTACATGGCCACGAGCATTGCCCGCCAACTCGGGATCAAAGGCGCGGACCTTCTCGACGTCTTCCAGGCGGCTTTGCTGCATGATATCGGGCTTATCACACCCGAAATCCGCATCGCGGCCGCCAGGCTCCGGGACCTCGAGAGCATTGCCTGGCATTCCGAGGTCGGATATCAGTTGCTCAAGACCAGCAGTCTCTTCGCCGGCGCGGCAGCGATCCTGCGGGACCATCACGTGCCCTGGGGGCATGGAGCCGGCGCGACCAAGAACGGTCGAGCCGTTCCGTTGGCCGCCCATATCATCACACTGGCCGATAAAATCGAAACGAGCATCGACCGTGACGTGCCGATCCTCGAGCAGGTCAGCTCGATCAACGAACAGGTGATTGCGGGCAGCGGCGAGATGTTCCATCCGGAATGCGTGGATGCGTTCCTGGAGGTCGCCTCTCGCGAATCCTTCTGGCTCGACGTGGTGACCACCCACATCGGTTCGCTGCTCACGGATCGGATCGACTGGCCCGTGCTGACCATCGACGAGGCATCGCTCGGCCCGGTGGCCGAGATCTTCGGCCGGCTGGTTGACTTGGCCAGCCCCTGGACGGCCGTCCACAGCGCCGGCGTCACCGCGACCGCCGCCGCCCTGGCTCGGCTGATGCACTTTTCGCCCCGCGAACAACAGTTGATGCGAGCCGCCGGCTACCTCCACGACATCGGCAAGCTCTCGGTCCCCAGCGCCATCCTCGACAAGCCGGGCAAGCTGACCCGCGAGGAGTTCCTCGTCGTGAAGGCTCACACGTACCACACCTACCACATTCTGGAAGCCATCGGCGGGTTGACCCAGGTCAGCGAGTGGGCCGCGTTCCATCACGAACGGCTCGACGGACGCGGCTATCCGTTCCACCTCGGTGACGACGAGCTCACGCTGGGCTCGCGCATCATGGCCGTCGCCGACGTCCTCACCGCCATCACCGAAGACCGCCCCTACCGCAAGGGAATGGATCGTGCCGAAGCCATGAGCGTCATCAACAAGCTCGTCGACAAGGGGGGACTCGACGGACAGGTCGTTCGCGTGCTCGAGGCCCATTACGACGAGATCGTCGATGAGCGGCAACTCGTGCAGGCCGAGTACGGCGCCATGCAGAGCATACTCACCAACATTGTTCAGGGGCCGGCTGACGCGCACCAGTCGGTGCTGGCCGGGGTCGGAAACGCGATAACGTAACCGCCTCGGCAGGAGGAAAGAGGTACGCATCCGCGTGCATTCCGGCGGGGGAATGAGTAGGCGGGGCCACTCCGACGACGCGTTGAACTGACGCATTCGCGTGCGTTCTGACGCAAGAACGAGTCGGCGGGGTCAAGCCCCGCCGCTCGCTTGTTGAACCACCGTCGTTGGGGTGGTCAGCCGATCAGGTCGTCGCCCTGCGAAAGGCGACGAAGCATGGACTTGATGTCGGCCACGCCCTTGATAGCCACGTAAATGGTCACCGTGGAATACCACGTGAGGCAGGACACCACCAGCGCGAGCCAAAAATACTCTGCCATTACGCCACTCCTTTCGTCACGGCGTCTGCGTCGCCTGGTTGCCTCGGCTTGAGCAGCGACCCGACGACCATCGCCACGCCGGCGGCCAGGAATGTGCAACTCCCCACCACGTATTGCCATTCGTCATGCCAGGCCTTGTACCGGTCCGACTGCTGCATGACCAACAGGAAAATGGGAATCGCCGCTCCCACCACGATCGCTGCGCCCGCGCCCCAACTGTTCGCCCTCCGCCAATAGCAACACGCGATCAGCAGGATGGACATGCTCGACAGGTAAATGGCTCCGGTCACGGTGAGGTACGTCCATACGTCGCCCTTCAACTCGTAGTATAGCCCGAAGAAGAACAGGAACACGCCGATGAGGGCCACGATCATCCGGTTGATGAGGATGCCCCGCCGCTCGGACCATTTGCGACGGAACGGGGCCAGGATGTCGTTGTAGATCACACTGCCCCAGGTCAGCATGTAAGCCGAATCCGTGGACATGTCCGCGGCCAACATGGCCGCCACCAGGATGCCCATGAGCCCCATGGGTACGGCGGTGGACAAATAGCGAGGCATGGCCAACAAGGAGCGGCGAGCTTCCTCCTCACCGGCGAACAGCGTCGGCAACTGGTCGGGCGCAAAGGCGGTCAAGGCCGCCACACCCCAGATGCCGGGGATCAGGAACCGGCACACGAAGAAGAAGCTGGTCTGGGCATAAATGCGGCGGCCGGTCCGAGCATCTTTGGCTGACAGAAGCCGTTGAATCATGGTTTGCCACGTCAGGACCGCGGCCAGATTGACCAGACCCATGAACACCACGTAGTCCACGCCCATGTCCTTGTGCTTGAATGGGTTGAACCCGCCTTCGCCGTGGTGCTGCGCGACGGTCTCCACCATCTTGCTCCAGCCGACGTCATGGAGGATGAGAAAAGTCACCACCACCAAACCGGCGCTCATGACGATGAACTGCATGAAGTCGGTCACCAACACGCTGAGCATCCCGCCCAGGATGGTGTACAGTGCCACCGCGGCCAGCAAGGCGCCCATCGTGCCGACCAGCCATTTGGCATCCATCCCACAGGTCTGCACCAGGAAATCGCCGCCCACCCGCAGAAACACGCCCATGTTGAGCAATCCGCCCAGCACGATGACCACGCCCGCCAGCCAGCGGATGCGGGGCCCGAAACGGTTTTCGAACAATTCAGGAATGGTGACCACGCCGGCCTCGCGAAGCGGCTTGATACAGAATCCGGTGAGCCCCACCACCAGCATGGCCAACGCGTAGAGAATGCCCGGCGTCGCTCCGGCGAAGCCCTTGTCGTAGCCGTTCTGAGCGGCGTACATGCACGTCACCACGCCGAACTCGGTAGCGGCCAGTGAGGCGATACCGAGATACAGATTCATCTCGCGGCCGGCCACCAGGAAGTGCTCGACTTTGCCGACGTACTTGCGCACCATGACGCCGGCCGCCATGGTCACCGCCAGGTACACGCCCACAATCCCGCCGTCGATCCAGGTGAAGTTGCTCATGTCGAATCCTGCAGATTGGAGTCTGTGAGCCGCCGGTGCCCGCTGACGTAGCACGGACCCGCGCCGGACGTGCGTAGATTAAGGGCAGATCACCCTGTCACGCAACGGGCGAGTGACGAGGAATGCTACGGCGCCCGCAGCTGGACAGAAGCGATGTACGCCGAAGGAGCATCGTTCCTGTGCGGTCGCGGTTGGCGTCTCAGAACATCCTTGTCGCGGGTGGAACCGCCGGGTATCTTGGCGACGAACTCTCCCGTCTCCTGCGAGGAACGTTACATGCTTCTTCCCTGTCTGCTCACAGCTATGATGGCAGCACCACCCCATTCACCCACGTTTTCTTCGATCATTCCGGCTCCCGTCGAACTCACATCGGCGGCCGGCGAATTCGCCATCTTGCCGGAAACCGTCGTGGTCGCTGCGCCCGGCCCCGCCTCCCGGGAGGCCGAAAAGCTCATTGATGCGCTCGCTCCCGCCCTCGGTTGGCGGCTTCGCGCTTCGACCAGCCCTGTCGATGCATCCAACACGACCGGTTCCTCGCCCGGCTCCGGCCGCACCTCGAGCGGCTGGATGCGATGGACGTGAACTACCGAGCGATGAAATGACGAATGACGAAACTCGAATGTCGAACGACGATTTTTCTGATATCCACAAGAGGGGTAGGGTCATGAATCGGACACAAGATTTGTCACGTCGCAGCGTTCTCGCGGGTGCGGCGGGTGCGGTCGGCACGTTGGCAGTCACACCGCTGGCTCGGGCCGCTGATGCCGAGCGATCCGCGTCCGGCGGTCGCATCCAGCAATCCGTCTCCAAATGGTGCTACAATCGCAAGCTGGAATACGACGAGTTGTGCCGCCATGCCGCGCACATCGGCTACAAAGCCATCGACCTGATCGGGCGGGAGGACTGGCCGACGGCCAAGAAGTACGGTCTGATCGCCTCCATGTGTCCCGGCTCCGGGAGCATTGCCAAAGGTTGGAACCGTCGCGAGCATCACGCCCAGCAGATCGACGAGATGAAAAAGAACATCGATCTGACGGCCGAGGCGGGCTTCCCCAACGTGATCTGCTTCTCGGGCAACCGCGACGGCCAGAGCGACGAAGAAGGCATTCGCAACTGCATCGAGGGCTTGAAACAGGTGGTCGGTTACGCCGAGAAAAAAGGTGTGACCATCTGCATGGAGTACCTCAACAGCAAGGTCGATCACAAGGATTACGCCTTCGACCACATGGCCTATGGCGTGGCCATCGCCAAGGGCATCGGCTCCGAGCGGTTCGGCATCCTGTACGACATCTATCACGCCCAGATCATGGAAGGCGACATCATCCGCACCATTCGCGAAAACCACGCTTACATCAAGCACTATCACACGGGCGGCAACCCTGGCCGAAACGAGATCGACGAGACACAGGAGATCTATTATCCCGCGATCATGCGAGCCATCGTCGAGACCGGTTACCGTGGATTCGTCGGCCAGGAGTTCGTGCCCAAGCACGATCCGGTCAAGGCGCTCGAGGATGCCTTCCGCATCTGCGATGTGTGAGCGCGGAGAGGGGGTTGGCGAAAGAATGTCTCAGGGGGCGGGTGTCTCGCCCGGTGCGTGGTTTGGGATTCCATTCCCTCGCTCGCGATGCCGGCAATGCCGTCATGTGGCTGGTCGTTCACAGGTTCGCGTAGAGCAGGTACGCGCCGCTGATAGCCAGAAGGATGTACACCACCCGGTGAAAGAGTGCGGGCGACATGTGATGGTTCATGGCCGCCCCCATCCAGACGAACAGCGGAGCCATCGGCAGCAGCCAGATGCTCTTGACCAGCGTCTCGCGGGTGATGAGCGGCTCGAAGTTCGAATCCAGGAACGGCACGACGGCGTAGAACGGAATCTTGGCCGAGTTGAACACGAAATAGAACCGGGCCTGCGTGCCCACGAAGTCGCGTTTCTCCATCCGTTGGGGCAGGAAGTAGATGGTGGTGATCGCCCCAGCCGCGTGGGCGAGCATGGTGGCGATACCCGCGGCAATCCCGAAGGGCATCGCGGTCAGCCACGTCGGTCGAAACGGCGGCAACTCCCCGTCACGATCGATGCGACGCTTGAGCCACGACCGAACCCAATCGAGTCCGACGAACGCGATGGACGTGGCCCCCACGAAGATCTTGGTCGCCTCCTGCGAGATTACGCCGAGCAGCAGCGCTCCCAGCATGATGCCCAGGAGCATCCACGGCGCGATGAGCAGGACGGGCCGGGCCTGCCACTCCCGCGGATAGTGACGCAGCGTGAGGATGTCGCACACGACCAGGATCGGCAGCCACATGCCCAGCGAGAACTTCGCCGGCGCCACTGCCATCATCAAGGGGATCGACAACACGCCCACGCCGCCGAAGCCGCCCTTGGAGATGCCCGTCATGGCCAGGGCCAGCGTGGCGACGATCATGTACACGGCCGGGCTCGCCGTGACCCCGGCCGGCAGGATCCAATCGTGCACCGTCAGTCCCCCCGCCCGGGGCGAATCTCGAAGATCCGCACTTCGGCGTCGCGATCCCGCAGCACGCCCAGCACGTTGCCGTCACGATCGGCCACCACGCTCAGTCCGCCGTACGTCTTGCCCTTCCACGGTCCGCGGGAGATCATCCCCACGCAGTCCGTCCCCACCACCGGGCAGCCGACCACCTTGGCCGCGCGGCAGACCACCTTCTCCAACTCCTTGCCGTGACCTGGCCACTGCTCTTTGTCGGCCGCCCACCCGTAGGGCACGAGCAGCAGATCCGGACGCTGCCCGGCCACCTTCTCGAGGAACTCGACCTCGAACGTGTCCGCGCAAATCAACAGCCCCACGCGGCCGATGGGCGTGTCGACCACGGTGATATCCTCGGGCTTGCCGTCGGCATACGGCGGCTCCATCAGCTTGGCGTGGTGCAGATTGTTCATCTTGCGATGCTTGGCCAGGAGCTTGCCGTCGGCCCCGATCAACACCGCCGAGTCGTACAACTTGTCACCGTCTTTCTCGTCCATGCCGATGCAGATCATCAGCTGATGTTTGCGAGCCAGCTCGGCCAGACGCTGCGTCATCGGCCCGGGGATGGGCTCGGCCAGTTGATGCGCCTCGGGGTTGATCCAGCCCAGAATGACCGACTCCGGGAAGCAAGCCACCGCCGCTCCCTGCCGAGCCGCTTCCTCGACCGCGTACGCAACCCGCCGGAAGTTGCCCTCGGCATCGCTGTCGATACAGAAGACTTGACACACCGCCACTCGAACGGGCTTGACGTCTTTTCCTGCGCTTGTTTCGTTCGGCACTGCACTCCCCACCAAAGCCGCCAACAGGCATGTTGTGAACGTGATCAACTGTCCGCCTCCGCTTCGCAAGTCTGGCCAAGCGACAGGTATCCCGCCTGCCTGCCGGCAGGATGCCCGCCTTGCCCATAACCATGTGCCGCGACAGTATACCCGCAACGGCGGCCCGGAAGTATGTGGTCCACGTTCCCGCGAGAAGCGTCGTCCATGTTGAGCGATTCGCTTTTTCGCCTTCCCGGAACGAGAGCCGCGCGAACTGACGGGCCAACGAGCCGGCAGGGGCAAGCCTGGCTCATAGCTCACAGCTCACAGCTCATAGCTTCCGCTCAGTGCAGTTCGCTGCCCGTACTGGTCATGGATAACTCGGCGTGCAGGACGCCCTTCTGCTGGTGGATGGCGTCGGCGAGCTTTCGGATCAGGCTGGCCCGGCCGCGAACCAGGATCACCTCGGCACACAGATGGTGACTCAAATGCACGTGCGTGGTGACCAGGACCGAGGCGTGATGATGGTGCTGCAGATCGATGAGCTTTTCCGCCAGGCGGCGCTGGTGATGATCGTAGACCATCGTGATCGTGCCCAGCACTTCCTCATCCTTGTCCCACTTGCCCTTGACCAGCCGGTCGCGGATCAGGTCGCGGACGAACTCGGAGCGGTTCTCGTACCCGCTCGTCTTGACCAGCTTCTCGAGCTGCTCGAACAACGGCTTTTCAATGGACAGACTCAATCGCACCAGGTCGGACACGCGGACACCTCACAAGTTCAGCACAGTGGTTTCAGCGTATGGCTCGCGGCACACTCGGTCAACCGGCAATACGGCCACGGGACCTGGCAGCGGTGGAGTTACCGCGTCGCACCCGGCGCTCGATGCCGCAACGGGTCGTTCGGCCCGGCCGAGTCATCAGCCAATGAACCGAGAGGCCCGGTGCGCCGGGATCTCCGGCCAGCGCGGCAAGCCGGCTCGAGCGGGGCCGGCATGGTAGCCGCCTCCCGACGCTTGTTCCCGGTGTGCCCGGCGGCTGCACCCGATGGACGATGGATGCCGGCTCCGATATATTCCTGGGAATGGTTCACAGGGACGAGAACAACGACGAGATCCTCGACCAGGAACACAAGGAAGACCCTGGCCCGACGGATCCGCACGCTGGCATCGACGACGCTCCGCAGCCGGACGAGCCCGCCGCGTCTGATCAGGACACGGTCGTCCCCGCCCATGCCGAGGACGATCGCGAACCTGCCCCTGCGCCTGCTGCGGATGACGACGTCGACCCGGCCGAGACTGCGCCGGCCGACGCTGCTGCGGACGATACGGGCTCCGACGAGACCGGCTCGGACGATGCCGAAGAGGCCCTCGTCACGGCCGAGAGCCCGACCGACGCCGACGACGAGGAAGGCCCCGTCGAGCGTGGCGAGGGGGATGCCGACGCGGACGTCGATACGCTCGAAGCACCGTCCGGCCTGGGTGAGCAGGAAGTCACCACCGAGCGCGTCGTCGAGGCGGTACTCTTCGCCTCCGACGCCCCGCTGCCGCTCTCGAAGATCGTGTCCATCCTGGGTGTCGGCTCGGCCCGCGACGTGCGAAACCACATCAAGGCCCTCAACGAAAAGTATGAGCGGATGGGCGCGTCCTTCCGCATCGAGCAGATCGCCAGTGGCTATCAGATGCTCACGTTGCCCGTGTACAACACCTGGATCCGGCGTCTCAAGCAAACCAAGCAGGATTCGCGGCTCTCTCAACCCGCCCTGGAGACACTGGCGGTGGTCGCCTACAAGCAGCCGGTGGTCCGCGCCGAGATCGAGGCGATTCGCGGCGTGTCGGCGGGCGAGATGCTGAACCGGCTTCGCGAACTGGGCCTCATCAAGATCGTGGGCCGGGCCGAGGACGTTGGCCGCCCCATGCTCTATGGCACCACCCGCCGGTTCCTCGAAGTCTTCGGCCTGTCCAGCCTCGATGATTTGCCGCGCGTCGAAGAACTGCAGCCCGGAGAGTGATGCAAAGGGGGCTGAGGGCTAGGGCCTGGGGGCTGGAGGTTGCGGTGAAAACCGCGATCCGCTCAGCAACGATACAGATAGCAATCTCTCACGTTGCCCGGAAGAGCCGATGATGCGTGCCGCCCGCGCCGATGCCGACGCGAACCGGCCGCTGACAACGCGGGCAATATCCTTCATAGGCCGTCGCCTCGCGGTTCCGGTAAATTCGCGTGTACAGGCCACAGCACTCGAAGTGAATGCCGATCCACGCCCGACCCGTTCGCGAACCGGTCGGAGACTCGGCCGGCTCGTCAGGCTCCGGGGACTCGCTCTCGGGCGAGTCGCATTGCAGGCTCTGCAAATCGAGAATATAGGACGGCTCGTCAGCCATAATATTTTCATCGTCTGAACCCGGCATCCGCCTTTAGCCGCCCCATGAGCCCGGTCCCCGCACCTGTGACGACGCAACGCTTTTTCTTTCGAGTCACTGGCTTTCCCCTCGGCGATTTGAATCGTAGGCTTAGTCGTCCGTGCCGCGGGGTCCGCGCTGCGGCATGGAAAGCACCGCGGGACACCGGTGCGAGCATCCCAGGCAATGGGGAAAAGGAGTGACCGGTGGAAGACAGGCTGATAAACTGGCGACACAGGACTCTGGATTTCCTGGTGGAGGATCTGGGCGTCAGCGCCGCCGAGTATGCGATCCTCCTGGCCATCCTGGTACTGGGATCGGTCGGCATCATCAAGTCGATCGGTTCGAGCTTCCGCGGAATCTATCTGGCCATCGCCGATCAGATTCCCGATGCGAGCGGAAGCACCTGACCGGGTGATCCTCAGTACAAGGCGCGAAGGTCCACGCCCTCGAAGTAATGCCGCACGATGTCGCGGCATGCGTAACCTTTGAGGGCCATGCCCAGGGCTCCGATCTGGCAGAGCCCCGCGCCGTGTCCCCATCCCGCGCCAACCAGCCGGATGCGGCTGGGCAGGCCCGCCTCATCCCGATCCATCTGCACTTTGAAGGCGCTGCTGAACAGGAACTTGTCATGCAGCGCCTCGCGAATACGGTACTCGCTGCGGACCACGATGCGGTGCGTCCGACCCGCCCCGTCCAAGTACTCGATATCCATCTCCGACGCCCGGCCCGAAGGCCCGCGTTGCCGCAGGCGCAAGTCGACGAGCTTCACCAGCATCGGCACCCGCACATCCATCACCCGCGGCGGCAGATCAGCCACGAGTATCGGCTCATCGGCCGGCCCGGAAGACTCGCCTGCCTCCGCGAACACGTGCGCCAACTTGCGACGCAGCAGTGCTTCCAACTGCTCGCGCGTATACTCGACGCACCACCGGAAGTGCCCGCCGCCCTCATCCACCGAGCCGAGATACCGTGGCAGATCGCAATCGGGAACCACGGCCGGGCTGCAGAACACGTCCGTGCTTTCCAGCCACGCCCCGGTGAGGAATTCGTCAAAGTTGGCGTCGCTGATGGGCATGAACCGCCGAGCCGTCGAACCGGCCGGCGCATCCACCGCCGCCCGCTGGCCGGTCTTGGACGTGAACCACACATGCTCGGGAGCCTCGATAATGCCGCCGCAGTTCTTGGAATAGTTCGCGTCGATGATGTGCCCGGCCGAGTCCACCACCGCCTGTCCTCGCGTGGCGAGCACGGCCTCCGTCGCTCGCGGCGTCAGATAACTCGTGCCGTGATACCGTTGGCAACAGTCGTCATTGCAGCGGTCGATGGGCCATTCGGTGTGCTTCTGCTCCGTGTGCGCCAGCACCCATGAGCGGGCTACCACGCACTGGGTCTTGAGAAACTCCACCGGGCACAGGCCGCTCATCTCGGCCGTGATTACCCCCTGCAGGTAATCCTCGAGCCCCAGCTCGTTGATTCCTAACAGCCGTCCCTCGTAGGCGCGAAACTCGAGCGTGCCTTCGAGCGAAAAGCTCACGCGCTTTTGCCAGTGGAAGCCTCGGCCGGTGAGTACATCGTGCAGCCGTACGCCCGAGCCCTGCACGGGCTGAGCCGTCTCGACCGGCACCAGCCGAATCGCCGTCCCACGATGTTTCGCTCCCGATGAGTCGGTCAACGCGACCTGGTTGCCATCCACCCGCAGTTCAGCGGCACCGGCTGCGATGCGACCGGCACGAGTGCCATTAACATGCAATTCGTACGGCCGGTCCGGCAAATCCGCCCGCATCCGCTCATTCCCGTCCGGCGGCAACACTACGCCCACCCGGATGTACGGCTCACGCCCGGTGCCCACACTCCATTCCGACAACGAACAACGAGACATGTCGCGCCCCTATTCCCCCGGTCCCCGCGGCCCCGAGATGACTTCGACCGCGCAATCTCACTGTCTTTTCTTCAAATCTGAGCAATCTTGTAATCGGTGGATATTCACTCCGCTCCGCGTGCCAGTCCGGCTCACAGCATCCGTTCCGGCGCGCCCAGGTATGATCCACAGATTACAAGATTACAAGATTTACAGACCATTGACACCGCGGACAGGGCGGATGCGGGTGAACAAGGAGAAGGAATACGGCTGGCCTTCTTGCTCATGCGGCGGCGTTAGTTGTCCGCCGGGACCGTTGTGGCCGCACCCGCCGACGGGAGCTTGCCCCCGCGACGCTCGACGACCAGTCTGCGCTCCGTCAGCCGAACTTGGCCGCGCCGAGCCACCTCCGCCGGGTAAAAGACCGCCTGCACGCCGGCCTCATCCATGCTCTCGAGAATCACACGCGTGCGGTTCGGGGAGTCCGCCTCGCCGCGCAAATACCGGATCTGCAACGCCATCTCACGGTCGCGCATCACCGCCGAGGTCATCTGCGCGTTGCCGACCACCGACAGGATGTATCCGTTGACGATCTGGACGGTGACCGGCGGCGACAGCGGGCTGTTCGCATCGAGCCGCACATCGAACGTGTCGGTGGCAAAGGGCTCGGGGCCGTACGCCCGCAGATACCGCACCGGCGGCAGATGCGTCTTGCCGCAGATGAACCGCAACCGCCTCGTGCGGCGCGTGGTCTTATCCGCCTGCCCGCCGGTCGCCTCGTGGTCGCCCGGCAGAAACGAGAACGACACGTCGCGGTCACCCGCCCACCATTCCGTCTTGGGCGTCAGCCAGCGGCCTTTGGCCTTGCGGCCCGTCGTTCCCGCCCCCTCAGTGCCGCCTGGCTCGTCCTTCCAGTACTGCACCTTGATCTGTTCGCGATCGGCGATCGCGTGCCGAAACTCGATATTGACCTCGGCCAGCTCGCGAGGCTCGTCCCACTCCACGCCGATGGTGTACACGCCGTCGTCGCCACGGACCGCGTCCCAGCCGTTGGTCCCGCGAACCAGTTCGTCCGCCGCCGTCGTCACGGCTTTCGGCTCGTCGGGCATCGCCACCACCCGGCCGAACTCGACCAGGTCAACCCGTTTATCCGGCGCCGCCCATCCGCTGCAGGCGGCAAGCAAGCTCGCCGCCGTCGTAGCCGACCATCCTTTGAACTGAAGCATCGGTGAGTCTCTTCTCTCGAGCCCCGCTCTCAGGTATCCGGGGACTGAATTCGTCGATCTTCTCTCCGGTCGCCCGCTTGTCAAGCGGAACAAGCGGGCTGGCCCGGTGAGCAACGGCAAGCTCTCGGGCCGCTGATACGTGTGGCCGACCATCCGGCCTCGCCTTGTGGAAACGACCGCATCATATCTACAATTGGTCTTGACGCGCGTTCACGCAACCCCGGGGGCACTGGCGTCGGCCTCCTGTGTCTGCTGACGGCCGGAGCGGAGTCCGGCCCGCCGCGGAGGAACCACCGGCGTGCTGATCAGAAATAGCTTATCGCCCGACACAATCGAAATCCTGGAAACGGCTGATAACGCGGTGAGCGTCATCCGCCGGCTGGCTGAACGGATTGCCCGAGTTGGCAAGCTCGACGCCAGCCGCATCGAGCAAGCCGCCCTCGACCGCGAGCGGACCCGCACCACGGCGTTCGCCAACGGAGCGGCTCTGCCGCACTGCCGATTGGCGGACCTGTCGCGGTTTCTGACCGCCCTGGCCATCCTCCGCAAACCCATGCGATGGGACCTCGAAGGGCACGCCGTGGACCGGGTCATGCTTATCGTCGGCCCCCTGGCTGCCGTTTCCGACCACCTGCGCATTCTCGCCAACGGTAGCCAGATCCTCGACAGCCCGGCCATCAGCGCGAAGCTTCGGGCTGCCCCGGAGGCTTATTCCGCTTACGAACTGATGGTCGCCGCGGAGGAAACCCTCGAGGCTCGCCGCGCGCAAGTGGGTGTGTTGACCGAAATTCGACACCACGGCGGCGAGAACAAGGATTTCCTCGCGGTCGTCGCGGACCAATTCCGGTGGTAATGACTGGAGAACCTCGCGGTCACGATGGACATGTTTCGTAATGAACTCCTGAAGTGCTATGCGCTGTTTTGTCGCTATTGAACTGCCTGATACGGTCCGCAATCGGCTGGCCGAACTTCAGACCCAGCTGCACGGCCTCGATCGCACCATTCGCTGGACCCGCCCCGAGCAGATCCACATCACGATCAAGTTCCTCGGCGAGGTACCGGACGCCGACGTTCCCCAGGTCTGCACGTCAGTGACCCGCACCGCCGCTCGGATGCCCGCAATTCCGCTGACGGTTCGCGGGCTGGGCGTGTTTCCTCCTCGCGGTCTCACCCGCATCGTGTGGGCGGGAATCGACGGGCCGCCGGCCGGCCTCGTCGCCTGCTATGGTGCCTGCGAGCAGGCCCTAGCCGAACTCGGCTTCGCCCCCGAGACCCGCGTCTTCAAGCCGCATCTGACGCTCGGCCGGGCCCGCGACCCTCGCGGCGCCCGCGACGTCCCGAGAGCCCTCGAGCCTTTCGCCGACTTCACTGCCGGCTCATTCACGGCGTCGCAACTCGTCGTGTTCCAGTCCGTGCTCTGCCGCACCGGCCCCACCTACACCGCGCTGGCCCGGGCTGATTTGGCCGGCTTACCCACCTGACCGAGACGGCGGCTGGTCCCCCGTCTTCGTTTGATGTGCCCGTGTCCGCCATCCGAAAGGCCGTCATCCCACGGTCCATCCAGGATTTGTGATGGTTTTGTCGGAAACCGGACTTGCCATTCGCCAACGAGCGGGAATAGAAACCCCGACACCGGAGGGGTCTGCGGTGCAGGCCCCATGCGTCACCTGCCGTCGGCGCGCCAAACCGCGCGACGCATGAACGTCAGCTTCGGCCCACGGGCCTGTGCCGCGTGTGTTGTGCGCCGACGACCAGATGCCTGGCCCGGCGGAGCCGGCGCCAGTCAAGGGAGGAAAGGCCTATGCCCGGACGGCTGACCGCATCAGCGGCGATCGCCCTGCTGTTGTGCACCGCGAATCTACAGGCCGGTTGGATCATGCTCGACACGTTCGATGGCGAAGGACCGATTGGCGGGGACACGTGGTATCAGACCACGCCCGTCCCCAGTTTTTACATGGGCAACGGGCGTCTCCTGACCACGGGCAAGGCCATGGCCCTCCATCAGGACTTCCCCGCTCCCGAAGGCCAATGTCGCATCCGCTTCGAAGCCTACAGCGGCTTGCCCGACGTCGGACAACGCAACGCATCCGTACAGTCCGTCAGCGCCATCGTCGGAGCCAAGAGCGAATCGGACTACTTTGAGGTCAAGCTCCTGTCCGACAACCTCATCACGACCGATTTCTATCGCCTGCAGCTATACACGGTGCTTGGCGAAGCTGTGACGAGCAGTCTGACCTTCGACTTCGACGAGCGGTACGACGCCGTGAGGCTGGACGCGCACTTCGGCGGCAGTACCGTCAAGGTGGAAGTGCAACCCTTCGACCGTACCTCCGGCAATGACATCGGAGCCGCCCTGAGCTTCACTTTTGACACTGTGCCGGCCGCCTTGGCCAACGATCCGGACGCCCGCCGCGTCGGGCTGGCCGCCCAGGGCGCGTATGTGGAAATTGATAATTTCGAAGGGTACATCATCCCCGAAGCGACTACATTTATGGCAGCGGCGGTATTGTCGGGGCTTGCGTTGCTGCGGCCTGGGCGGCAGAGGCGCGTGCGATAGTAGTGCGGTTTGTTCGGGGATCGGGACCCGAAGGCTGGGAAGAGTTACAGCCCGCTTTCATCTGGGACGGCCCCCCTTGGGGGGCGGGCGTCTTGCCCGCCTTGACGGCGCAAGCCGCCGAAGAATGCCGCCCCAACGAGGCGAGAATGTCCTCCAGGTGAACGAGCACGCGCGGGGAGCGTGCATTATAATAGGCACCACCGGTCGGAGGCGGGCAAGATGCTCGCCCCCCCGAAATGCGCGAAAGTCGGCAACCGGAAACGACAGTAGTTACCAACAACCCCACACGCCAGGGGAGGGCAGAGATGACATTCACCAGATCCGGACTGCTCATCGTGGCCGCGCTGGCCGTGGCCGGTGTTGCCTCGGCCGATACCAGCGTCACCGTCGTGAACGGCATCATTGTCGAAACCCAAACCACGTCCGGCAGTTTCGCTCCCGGCACGATCATTCAGATTGAAGCCCCCTGCACCCGCAGCCAGTTCCTGGGCTGGTCGATCGAACCGGTCACGCTGGAGTACTGGGAGGCCATCAACGATCCCGGCGAGCCGCTCACGCAGTTCACGGTGCCCGACACCACCGACGCCATCATTCTCACCGCCCACATCGACATCGACCAGGACACCATCGAGGATACGCTGGATAACTGCCCCAGCGTGCTCAACCCCACCCAGCTCGACACCGACGACGATACCGTTGGCGATGCCTGCGACAACTGCCTGAACGTGCCAAACCCGGACCAGGCCAACGACGATGAGGATCTGTTCGGAAACGCATGCGACAACTGTCCGACCGTGACCAACCCCGACCAACTGGATACTGACGGCGACACCGTCGGCGACGCCTGCGACGCCTGCCCGAACACCCCGCCCGGGGAGCCGGTCGATCAGACGGGCTGCTCGATCCTCGACGATGACAGCGATGGTGTCACCAACGACCACGACGAATGCCCGTTCACGCCCTTGTGTGCGCAGGTGGGTGCGAACGGCTGTCCTCTCGACGGCGATCTGGACGGCGTGCCCGACGGTTGCGACCTCTGCTCTCACACGCCGTGGTGTGCCATCACCGACGAAACCGGATGCCCGCAGGACTTCGACGGTGACGGCGTGCCCTTCGGGTGTGATGAGTGCGAAGGCCAGGTCCTGCCCGCTTGCGCCACCGTGGGTTTCACCGGCTGCCCCAGCGATAGCGACGCCGACCTCGTTCTGGACGGCTGCGATCAGTGCCCCGACACGCCGCTGGGCACGCCGGTGGACGAGTTCGGCTGCTCGACCAACGACTCTGACGGCGACGGCGTCCTGAACGACTTCGACGCCTGCCCCGGCACGCCGTCCTGCGCCATCGTGAACAGTGCTGGCTGCCCCTCCGACCAGGACCTCGACAACGTCGTCGACGGCTGTGACGCCTGCCCTGACACGCCGTTGTGCGCGACCCCGGTGGGCCCCGATGGTTGCGGCCGCGACAGTGATGGCGACGGCGTGCTCGACGGGTGCGACGCGTGCCCCGGGACGGCCTCTTGCGCGACGGTGAACGAATTCGGCTGCAGTGTGGACCTCGACCAGGACAAGATCCCCGACGGCTGCGACAACTGCCCGTCCGACTTCCAGAAGATCGAAATCGGTTTCTGCGGCTGCGGCGCGATTGAAATCGACAGCGATTTTGATGGAACGCCCGACTGTCTCGACGCCTGCCCGGCTGACCAGAACAAGATCGTGCCCGGCCAGTGCGGCTGCGGCGTCGCCGACGTCGATGCCGACAACGACGGTGTCGCCGACTGCATCGACCTGTGCCCGGGCGATCCCAACAAGATTACCCCCGGCGCCTGCGGATGCGGCAAGCCTGATGTCGACGGCAATCGCAACGGTATCCCCGACTGCAACGAAACGGACGACGGCCACGTCACGCCGCCCGATAACGAGCCCGGTAACGGCGGCAGCGGGGGCAACAACGGCGGCGGAGGCGGCGGTAACGGTGACGGCGATAACGGCGGAGAGGACAATCCGCCCAGTGGCCAGGAACAGCCCATCGTCGAGGACGACGAATCCACAACCGGGCCCTGCTGCGGGTTCGGCATCGGCTCGACGCTCACGCTCGCGCTCGTGGGGCTGGTCGGCCTGCACGCCCGGCGGCGCCGAACCATCAATTAGCCGCCCGCACGCACGGGCGTAACCTATACTCCGGTATTCGAGCACGGCGAGCGCGAGGTAGCGCTCGCCGGCTTGGCTGCGCACTCGGAAGCGTGCCATGCAGTACCGGCGTTTGGGCACCACCGATCTGAACGTCTCCGTCGTCGCCATGGGCGGCTGGGCCTTCGGTGCCGATCCCGCGGTCTGGGGCCCGGTGGACGACAACGAATCCATTGCCGCCATCCAGCGTGGGCTCGACCTGGGCATCAACCTGATCGACACTTCGCCCACCTACGGCCGCGGCCATAGCGAGGAGATCATCGGCAAGGCCATCCAGGGTCGGCGCGATCACGTGCTGGTGGCCACCAAATGCGGTCTGGTTCGCCGCAACGGGAACGGCACGTACGTGAGGTGCTTGCGCCCCGAGTCGATCCGCGCCGAATGCGAGCAGAGCCTCCGCCGGCTGCGCATCGAGACCATCGACCTCTACCAGATCCACCGCCCCGACCCGGACACGCCCATCGTCCATACCGTCGAGGCGCTGCTCCGGCTCCGCGACGAGGGCAAGATCAATGTTCTCGGACTGTGCAACTTCGGCTGCGAGGGCATGAGCGAGGCCCGGCGGCTGTGCGCCTTCCATTCGCTCCAAACCGAGCTGTCGCTACTCGAACGCGACGCCCGGGACGACCTCCTCCCGTACTGCCGGGAGTATTCCATCGGCGTGCTGGCCTACTCCGTGCTAACCCGCGGCCTGCTCACCGGCAAATACGCCGCCCCGCGACGCTTCACGGATTTGCGGGCGACCGATCCGAGATTTTCCGGAGAGGCGTTTTCCCGCAACCTCAATCTGGTACAATGCCTGACCGCCGTCGCCCGCCGGGTCGGCTGCTCCGTCGGCCAACTGGCCATCCGATGGGCGATTCAGCAGACCGGTGTCACCGCCGCCATCGTCGGGGTCAAACGGATCTCCCAGGTGGACGAGAATGCCGGCGCCGGCGACCTGAACCTTCCTCCCGAGGTAATGGAGGAAGTCGATCGACTACTGGCGGAGCAGGCCTGAACCAATGCCCGAGCAGTCGCACTCGTCCGACATTCCCGAGCCGTCGTCTCCCCTCACACCGGAGACTCCGCCCGATTCCCCCGATGCGGGCGTCCTTCCCGCCGCTGCGGACAATCCGGCGGCCGGGCACACGATCGAAATGCTCAACCAGATACTGGCCCGGCTGGAACGAATGGAAGGCGGGCTCTCCGAGCATGAGCAGTGGCTTCGCCGAATGGAGGAGGAGCAGCAGTCCGGTGCCTCGAAGACGCAGACCGGTCAATCCGACGAGGAACTGCAGCGGCTCGTCGGCTCGCTCACGCTGGAGCGCGACCGGGCAATCAAGTCGCTCAACGAGGCCCAACAGCAATTGGGTCAGTATCAGCAGGAACTCGCCGGGCTGCGAAAACAGACTGCCGAACTCCAGGCGCAGCTGGCCGAGCGGGATCGCGAAATCGCCCAGTTGACCAGCACCTCGGCCAAGGGACTCGAGCGGGCTCGCACCGTACAAACCGAGGCACAGCGAGCCCTGCAGGCGCAGCAGCAACAGCTCGAGCAGCTTCAGGCCCGTGTGACCGCCGCTCAGGCCCACATCGAACAGCGCGACCGGCGCATTGCCCAACTGCAGACCGCTCTCGAACATGCCTCGGCCCGGTTCGAAACGCTCACCACAGAGTTGAAAGCCAATGGGAGCGACCCGACCGCCGGCTTGGCCGACCGAGCGTGGGCGCAATTCGCCCGCGTCGCCCTGGTTGCCACGTTCTTGTGCGCGCTGGTTTCAGTCGGTCTGACCGGCTGGCTGCATCAGCACAACCTCGCGGGCAAGCTCCACGTGGCCAGTACCACGCTGTTTTTACCCGGCATCGATGCCCGGACGCTCGCGACCTGTGCGGCTGCCGCGCGGCGCGAGCAGGGAATCGAGGTGATCGGGGACTCTAAGCGCGGAACCATCGTGTTGACGCATCGCGGGCCGGATCCCGCCCAGGTCAAGGCTCGCCTCGACGCGCTGGCGACTGAACTGTTGGCCGGCATCAGCGCCCCCGCGTACGTTTCGACGCCCCAACCGGCCAGTCAGCCGGCGGCCGTCGCCTTGACCAGCCGGATCGCTCAGGCTGACGCCCAACTCGCCGAACTCGCCGGTACCGAATCGCCGCCTGATGCCGCCAATGCGGTTACGCTGGCGGCGCAATGGCAGGCACTCGCCGACGAGCGGGCGAGCATCGGCGAGAAGCTCACCCAATTGCGCGACCAGCTCGCGAGCGCCCAGTCGCAGCCGGCCGGCGTTGACGTCACGGCTGACCAGATCACCCGGGCTCAGGCCGCCGATCCCCATCTTCGGAGCGAAAGCGAGGCCCTCCAGCAGCGTGAGGAGCAATTGGCGGCCCGCCTGCGTGCCACCATCGACACCGCCGGCCTGCAATTCCAGTCGCTCCAGCAGGCCCTGACCGAGGCCGACGCGCAGCTCCAGAAAGATCTGCAGGATAATCATCCCGCGGACGTGAACGATCAACTCGTGGCGATCCGCGAGTCGCTCAAGACGTGGGCCCGGGCCGTGACCGATTTGGACACCGAGTGGAAACGTCAGCGGTCGCTGATGAGCCAGCCGGGCGAGATCGACCTGCTGGCCATCCAGGCCGCTCTGGAGAAATCGGCCCGCGCGTTCGTGACTGACATCACCGCCGCCAGTGCTGCATTTGTGTCAGCATTGGAAGCTATCGGCCAGGGCCAGGATCAGACCACCAAGCGGCTGGTGCTGCGCAACACGCTAACCAAGCAATTGACCCCGGCCACCACCGCTCAGCAGACGGTCACCGCCGCCGTGCGCAGCGCCGTGCTCGCCGACAACGTCGAGCTGACCGCCATCGTGCAGCGGTACGACTCGCTGCGCAAACAGGTGCAGCATCGGAAAAGCCAGATCGCCGCCGCGGTACGACAAGCCCGCACATCCGAATTGCAGAAGCAGCAGGCGTTGCACCTGGCCCGGCTCCGAAAGGAGGAGCAGGAACTGTCGAGCCGCGCCGCCCAGATCGATGCTCAGCTCCTCGAGCTCGGCCGGCAGGCCACGCAGGCCGCCGCGGTCCATGCCGAGCACGCTCGCCGTCTGGCCAACCGGGCCGAACTCGTCGGGCACCAGGCGTCCGATCTCAAGTCGCTCCTCGGTCTGCACGAGGAGTACGCCCGGCGCGTCGCCGCGCTACCCGCTCCGCCTACGCCCAGCTACACGCCGCCCGCCCTTCTGGCGGGCGAATCGACCGGCCCCGGCTTTGCGTCCGCGGTCCTCCTGGGCGCCGCTCCCGTTCTCATCTGCGCTGCGGTCCTGGCCATGTGCTGGCTGATCATCTCCTCTCGACGATCGCATCAGACCATCGAGGAGTATGCCCGCACGCTGAAGGAAACCGCCCGCCGAGCCAGCCTCGCCGCCGACGAGCCCCGGGCATAACGCCGTTTCCGGTTCGCCGCCCCAACGAGCGGCGGGGCCTGCCCCTGCCGTCCCATTCCCTCGTCAGTTCGCCTTCCTCTCGCAAGATTCATAGCGCGTGCACTCGTTCGCGTGGGCGACCGGGCCCCGTAACTGAGTCCGCCGGGACAAGCCCGGCGGCTCTGATACCCCAAGCCCCAGGCCTCAGCCCCCAGCGAAGCGTGGCACGATCCGCCACGGACGAGTAACATGCGCCTTCGGTTATCCGCTTGTCCTATCTCTTACCGGCAGGTGACGCATGCGTGGGATCTCGGCTTGGATGACGTTGTGGGTGGCGTGGGTTGGCACGGCGGCCGCGGCTACCGAGGACCTTGGTAACGGATTTCTGCACCATGGCGTGGCCACGCCGGTCAGCAACCATCGCGGGATCGTGGCCACGGTGGACGGCCAGGGCCGCAATGTCGTACTCGTCTGGCTGTTCGATCACCGCGGCGGCTACGCCCTGCTGCTCATCGACGCCGAGACCGGCAAGAGCGAAGAGTACCCCATGCCTTTTCCGCCCGGCGGAGACTGCCCCTACGCTTCAATCCTCTCCAGCGGCAACAAGTTCTACACCCATTTCAACAGCCACTTCTGCGAGTTCGACCCGGTCAAGCGAGCGTTCACGTTCCATCACAAGACCGTCCCGCAGATGGCCATGGGCATGACCGAGGACGACGACGGCCGCATCTGGCTCGTGAGCTATCCGCAAAGCGGCGTGGCCTCGTTCGACCCCACGACGCGCGAGTTCAAAGACTACGGCCATGTGCATACGGAGAACTGGAACCAGTACCAGCGGCACGTCGCGGCCGACGATGCGGGCTGGATCTACTTTGCCGTAGGCAGCACGGCCAGCCATCTGCTGGCTTTCGATCCGGCCAGCGGCAAGGCTTCGCCCATGATCCCGCAGAGCGAGCGGCTGCCGGGAGTGGCGGGTGAGGTCGTCCGCGATCTGAACGGAAAGGTCTACGGTACACCCGGCGGAACCGACAATTGGTACGAACTGTACCGTGGCCAGGCTCGCAAGATCGGCCCGCGTCCGAACATCCAACCCAAGCCGATCATCACGGCCAGCCAGTCGCTGTTTCATCGCGAGTTTCCCGACGGCCGCCGCATCGTCAGCTGCGACCTGGGCGAGCGTGTTCTTATCGTCGAGGATCCCAAGAGCGGCCAGAAGCGCCGACTTTCGTTCGACTATCACAGCGAGGGAGCACACGTGCTGGGCCTGGCCGTCGCCCCGGACGAGACCATCTGCGGCGGAACCGCGTTTCCCATGCGATTCTTCAGCTACAACCCGCGAACCGATCGGTGGGTCAACCGCGCCTCCTACGGCCAGTGGAACACCGTCGTCCGCCAGGCCGACCGGTTCTTCGTGGGTGGCTACACGCAGGGCTTCCTGCTCGAGTGGGATCCCGCCCGCGAGTGGGTCGCGACCGTGAAAGACGATCCCGCATGCAATCCGCGCTTCCTCACGTCGTGCTCGCCGGACATCTATCGCCCGCACGCGCTACTCGCGCTGAGTGACGGCAGCCAGGTCATTCTGGCCGGCACACCGGGCTACGGCTACACGGGAGGCGGCCTGCTGTTCTGGGATCGCAAGCAGTCGAAGCCCACATTGCTCAAGCATACGGACCTGATTCCACAGCACTCGACCATGAGCATGGTCGCCCTGCCCGGCGGCAAGCTTCTGGCCGGCACGACCACGGGTGCGGGAACCGGCGGCGAACGCAAGGCGGAGCTCGCAGAATTGTACGTGCTTGATCTGGCCAGCCGAAAGATCGAGTGGCATGAGCCGGTGCTGCCCGGCGTCCAAACCTACGCAGATTTGCATGTCACCACGGATGGACGGGTCTACGGCGTGGCCGACTACAACCGGTTTTTCGTGTTCGACCCGGCCACTCGCAAGGTTATCCACGAACAGACCGCGCCCGGCGAATGGGGCCGTACCTGCACCGCCCAGGCACCACGAACGTTCGTGGCCGGCCCGAAAGGCGATGTCTACGTGCTTTTCACGAAAGGAATCGTGGGCGTGCAGCCCGACACGTTCGAACTCGTGATGGTCGCTGAATCACCTGTGCCGATCAATGCCGGCGGCGACTACCTGGACGGCCGAATCTATTTCGCGTCCGGTTCGCACGTGTACAGCTACCGGCTACCCGCCCCCACGGGCCCGCAACGACCCCAGTAGCATCCGCTCACCACGGATAACGGATGCAGTCAGCTGTCAGCTGCCAGCTCTCAGCCATGAGCCAGACGGTACGTGTTTAGCGTGCGGCACCTTCTCGCCGATCTCGCACGCTAAGCACGTGCGCCAGATGTCTGGCTCATAGCTCATAGCCCACAGCTCACAGCTATGTTCAGAAGGGAGCGGCGTCGTCGCCGGGGTCCGGCCGGCCGCAGCCGGGGCCGTCGGCGTTGTACATGGGCGTGGGCAGCGCCGGCTCGGCCTGGACGGCGTAGTCGGGCACGAAGCCGCCCGCGTTGGGTGCGTAGTTGTCGAAACGGGTGTAACGGTTGTTGAAGAACAAGCGAACGATGCCCGTCGGACCGTTACGCTGCTTGTCCACGATGATCTCGGACACGCCGCGCAGTTCCTCCGGGCAGTTCTCCTTCTTGTAGTACTCCTCACGGTGGAGCAGGATGATCACGTCGGCGTCCTGCTCGATGGCGCCCGATTCGCGCAGGTCGCTCATGCGCGGCCGATTATCCGTGCGCCCTTCCGGATTACGGTTCAACTGGGCCAGCACCACCACCGGGATGTTCAACTCACGAGCCAGAGCCTTGATGCCGCGGCTGATCTGCGACACTTCCTGCTGACGGCTCTCCTGACGCCCCGGACAGCTCATGAGCTGCAGGTAGTCGATGAAAATCACCTGGATGCCGAAGCGCGCCTTGAGCCGTCGCGACTTGGCCCGCAGTTCGAGCACGCTCATGCCCGGTGTGTCGTCGATGAACAACTGCACGTCCGCCAGTTGACCGCACGCCTCGTGCAGGGCCGCCACCTCGGCGTCAGACATCATGCCGCGGCGGAACTTGTGTGAGTCGATCCGCGCCCGCGAACACAGCAGACGCTGAACGACCGAACGGCGGCTCATCTCCATGGAGAAGAACGCGGCCGGCCGACCTTGGACCGCGGCGACGTGCTCGGCGATGGTCAGGCCGAACGCCGTCTTGCCCATGCTCGGGCGCGCCGCCACGACCAGCATTTCGCCCGGCTGCATCCCGCTCAGCATGTCGTCCAGCTCGATGAACCCCGTGGGCACGCCCGTGATGTAATGCCCGTCGCGCGACTCGATCAGCTGGAAGATCTCTTCCAGGCTGTCGCGAATCGGCGTCGCCTGATCGGCAATCCGCTGATCGGTGACGTTGAACAGGATCTGTTCCGCCCGGTCGAGGATCAGGCGGGCTTCTTCCTGCTGGTTGTACGCTTCCTCGATGATCGTCCCGCCGGCGAGGATCAAGTCACGCAACATGGCCTTGTCGCGGACCAGGCGGGCGTAGTGCTCGGCGTGAAGATGCGACGGGACCGACTCGGCCAGTTCGGCGAGATACTCGACGCCGCCCACTTCCTGAAGCAGACCCAGGCGGTCCAGTTCGTTGCGCAGCGTGACAATGTCGATGGGGTCGCCCCGGTCGTACATATCGACCAGGACTTCGAACAGCCGGCGGTGATCCGGCCGGTAAAAACGATCGGATTCGTTGCGGTGGATGATCGGCAGAACGTCGCCGATCGCGTCACGGCTCAGCATCATCGAACCGAGCAGGCTCATCTCCGCCTCGATGTCCTGAGGCGGAACCCGGTCGGTTCGAAGGATCGCAGGGCGGGTCGAGCTGCGCGACCCGCCCCGATCACCATGGTTGTCAGAGGTCCGTCTCGAGGGCGTCAACCCCGGCTCCGTAGCCATACTGCTCCGCCTCCCTGCGTCGCTTCTCGCGAGCTTCCTCGCGTTCCCTCTCCTTGCGGGCTTCTTCCTCTTCGGCTTCGTCGGCGGCGGTCTCGCGCACCACCCACACCTTCACCTCCACACGCAGGTCGTCGGCGAAGACCACCGGCACGGTCAACGAATCCAGCCGGCGGATGGGCTCGTGCAACTGGACCTGCTTGGGATCGACCTGATGCCCCTCGTCGCGGAGGGCGGCGGCGATTTCCCGCGGTCCCACCGAACCGTACAGATGCCCGTCCTCGTTGCACGCCGCGGCGATGGTCACCTCGACGTCGCGCATGCGGGCCGCCTGGCTTTCCAACTGGAGGCGCCGCTGCTTGCGTTCCTCTTCGGCCAGCCGCTTGTCCTCTTCAATCGCCTTCATGTTGACCTGCGTGGGGAGCACGGCCAGGTGCTGGGGCAGCAGGTAGTTGCGGGCGTAGCCTTCGGTCACTTCCACCACATCACCCGCCAGGCCCACCTTCGGAATATCGCGTCGCAGCAACAGCTTCATCTTTAATCACCTCGGTTGACAGCGTTCTTTTTATACCATCTGGGGCGACGCGTTTCACGCGAGTTTTCGCCCTCGGCTTCGTTGTTCCGTCAACGGCTCGCTGGACCGTCGAGATCTCACATTGGCCACGGATATCACAACTTCTGTCCGGGCGAGCCGTTGAGTTTTCTTGATGGCGGCCCTCCCGGCCGGTTGCGAGCCGTTCCCTCACACCCGGCGCAAACGGGCCGGCAACTCGTTCCCTCACGACGCACGGTCGTGAATCAGAACGGGATGTCCGCGTCGGTCGGCGGAGGCATATCGTCCAGGGGTGGCGGCGCGTCGGGCTCCTGGCCTCGAGGCGCTCCCCCGGGCTGGGACCGGTAACCGCCGCCTCCTCCGCCGCCGCCTGCGCCTCCGTCGATGAACGAAAACGACTCGAGCACGACTTCCAGCTTGTTGCGCTTCTGGCCTTCCTTGCTGGTCCACTCCCGGTAACGCAGACGGCCCTCGATGAGAATGGGCCTGCCCTTGCGGAAGTACTGATTGATCACCTCCGCCTGCCGGCCGTATGCCGCCACATCCACGTAGCACACCTCATCCCGCTGGTTCCCGTCCTTGTCACGAAAGCGACGGTTCACGGCCAACCCCATGTCGCACACCGCCGTGTTCGACGGCGTGTACGACAGTTGCGGATCGCGCGTCAGATTTCCCGCGAGAATCACCCGATTGAAACTGGCCATGAGTTATGCCTCCGGGTCGTCATGCAGCCGGGTCGCCACGCCTGCGGGCGGTTATGCCTCGGGTTCGCTCTCCACCGTCTCGACGGCGGCGGGCCGGTCTTCCTCGCGCCGACGCTCCCGCCGACGCCCCGCGTCGCCGCCCTCGTCCTCGGCCGGCTCACCCGCGGACTTCTGCTGCTCGATCCGCGTGGCCGAGGCCGCTTCCTTCATTTCCTCCTCGGTCATGTCGTCGTCCAACCGCAGAATCAGGCATCGCAACGCCGACTCCGACAGGTTGACGTCCCGCTCGATCCCGGCGATCCGCGACGGATCGGCCTTGAAATACGTCAGGGCGTACACGCCACGCTTCCGCCCCTTGATTTCGTAGGCCAGACGCCGCTCGTCCCACCGGCTGCAGGCCACCACCTGGGCCTCCGCCCGCTCCAGGATGCGGTACACTTCCTTCTGCACGCTCTCCCAGTCGGTCAGAACGCCGGGATCAAACAGAAACATTCCTTCGTAGTTATTCAAGATCAGTACCTCCGCAACATTGCCGGAACGCTCGCATACTCGTTGTCGCTCACATCGCCGTTCGCATTCGCTTGTGGCTGTGCGTTATTCGCCTGTTCCACGTGGTTCGCTGGTCCGACGCGCGTCCGTTCGACTCGCACGGCGAACGCCGCTTCGCCGCCTACTCCGGCTTGGAGTCCGGCTCGCCGGACCGGTTGAACTTCGTCATGGCCAGATCCGGACCTTCCGTGACCCAGCACTCGACGGCATCGGCCGCCGTCCGCACCGCCCGCGATATCACCGGGCCCTCTTCCGCATTGAAAGTGCCCAGTACGTGACTCACCATCCGATCGCCGCCGACCTGGCCGATGCCAATCCGCAGCCGGCAGAATTCGTCGGTGCCCAACTGCTGAATCACGCTGGCCAGGCCGTTGTGCCCGCCCGCCGAGCCCTTCTGCCGAATCCGCAGCCGCCCGACGGGCAGGGCCAGGTCGTCCAGGATCACCAGAAGATCCGCGGTGGCGATCTTCAGGAAACTCGTCGCCTCGCGCACCGAGGTGCCACTGAGGTTCATGTACGTCTGCGGTTCGAGGAGCAACACGCGTTCCTGCCGGATGCAGCCGTCGGCCAGCAGACCGCTGAACTGACGGCGGGCCTTGCCGTAGCCCCACCGGCGGGCCAACTCCTCGACCACCAGGAACCCGACGTTGTGACGCGTCTTCTCGTACTTGCTGCCCGGATTGCCCAGGCCGACGACGAGTTTCATGGCCCGTACTCACCTGTCGGTCCCGCTGAGGGAGAGCCTCACTCCTCGGTTTCCGTCTCCTCCTTCTTGCGGGTGATGATCTCGGGCTCGGCCGCCTCTTCGCCTTCGGCCTCCGGCGCCTCGACCTCGGCCTTCTTGGTCCGCACCGAGCAGACGATCGCCTCGGGCGGGCTCACCGCCGTGACGTTCGGCGGCAGTTGCAGATCGCGCACGTGCAGCGACTGGCCCAGCCGCAGATCGGTGATCATGACGCGGATCGAATCCGGAATCTCCGTGGCCAGACACTCGATCTCGATGTCCACCATGTCGTGCTCGAGCACGCCACCTTCGTTGACACCCACCGGCGTGCCCTTGAACTCCAGCGGCACGCTCACCGTCACGCGCTCGTCGCGAGCCACTCGAACGAAGTCCACGTGCACCGGCTCGGTGCCCAGGTGCGCGTATTGCACGTCCTTGATCAGGGCAGCCTGCGTGCTGCCGTCCAGATCCAGCTCGACCAGATGCGCTCCGTGCTCCAGCAGCAGGTTCAGGTCATGCGCATCCACGACCACCGGCTGCGGCGCCTGCTGATGCCCGTACAAAATGCCCGGCAGCTTGCCGGCCTTGCGCAGACGCCGGGCTGCCCGGCTGCCGGCGGCCTGTCGGTTGTCCGCCCGAAGTTTCGCGATTTCCATCCTCGGCCACTCCTTACAAAGTTGCAGGCTCAGCCGGCGGTCGGTGCGGCGAGCCTCTTCGTGCCCGCCGACGCCGCGGCCGCCTTCTTTCCTAGTGCATGTTGAACAACGCACTCACCGACTGATTCAGGTGAATGCGCCGGATTGCCTCTCCCAACAACCGCGAGACGGTCAGCACGGTCACCTGCGGCAGCCGCTGGCGAACCGTCGGAGCCAGCGGGATGGTGTCCGTGACCACGATCCAATCGACGTCGGCCGCCTCCAGCCGTTCGATCGCCGGCGGCGCGAACACCGGATGCGTGGCCGCGACCAGGAAACGCTTGGCTCCGTTCTCGCGGAGCACGCGGATGGCCTCGGTCGCGGTCCCGCCCGTCGTGATCATGTCATCGAACAGCAGGACCGTCTTGTCCTTCACCTCGCCCATCACGCGGGCGGCCACGGTGTGGGCCCCGTCCACCCGCCGCTTGTCGATCACCGCGATGTCCATCTGCAACTGCTGGGCGTAACGGGTCGCCTTCTTCAAGTTGCCGACGTCGGGTGAAACGACCACGCCGTCTTTGATGTTCAGCGTCCGAATATGCTCGGTGATCACCGGCAAAGCCGTCAGATGATCGACGGGCAGATCGAAAAAGCCCTGGATCTGCTCGGCGTGCAGGTCCATGGCCAGCACGCGGTGGGCCCCCGCCTGCGTGATCAGGTTGGCCACCAGCTTGGCCGTAATGGGCGTGCGGCCTTCGGCCTTGCGGTCCTGCCGGGCGTACCCGAAGTACGGAATGACCGCGGTGATCCGGCGAGCCGAGGCGCGGATGAGGCAATCGATGAAGATCAGCAGCTCAACCAGCATCTCGTTCACCGGCGGGCAGGTGGACTGCACGATGAAGCAGTCGCGTCCCCGCACGTCGTCTTCGAGCTTGATCAGCGTTTCGCCGTCCGGAAATCGCTCGATGTTGGCCCGGCCGACCTTCACGCCCAGGCTCTGAGCGATCGCCTGCGTCAGGGCCGGGTTGCTCGAACCTCCGAAAATCTTCAGCCCGGCGTCGCCGATCGAGTTGATGAAATCAGGAGGATGACCGGTCATGACGCACCACCCTGCTTCGAGCAGTTCTGGGCCGATCCGTTGGAGTCGTTCTTCACCACGGTCCCGTGCGGGATCTGTTTGTTCTGGCCCACCTGGATCGGAGCCACGATGATCGAGCCGTTTCCAATATAGGTGTCGTGTCCCACCTGCGACCGGTGAATGCGCTCGCCGTCAAAATTGGCGAAGAGCGTGCCCGCTCCCACGTTCACGCGCTCGCCGATTTCCGCGTCGCCGATGTAGCTCAGGTGCCGTGCCCGCGTGCCGGTGCCCAGCGTCGAGTTCTTCAACTCGGTGAACACGCCCACCACCACGTCGTCGGCCAGGACCGTGCCGTCACGGAGGTACGCGAACGGCCCGATGGAACAATGCCGGCCAATCCGCACGCGTCCGTGAATGTACGTGAACGGATGAATCACCGTGTCCTGACCGATTTCGGCCCGCACGTCGATCCAGGTGTTTTCCGGATCGACGATGGTGACACCGTTCATCATCAGGTTGCGCTGGATGCGATTCTGCATCACCCGCCCGACCAGGGCCAGATCGAGCCGGCTGTTGATTCCCATGGCGTCTTCCGCCGCCACCGCGGTGATCGCCACCGCCCGATGTCCCGCACGAATGAGGATGTGCAGGGCGTCGGTCAAATAAAACTCCCCCTTGGCGTTGTCCGGCCGAACCTGCTCGAGGGCCTCGAACAGCAATTTCTTGTTGAAGCAGTAATAGGAGGGGTTGACCTCTTTGATCTTCTTCTGCTCGGGGCTGCAGTCGCTCTCCTCGACGATGCCTTCGAGGTTGCCGTAGCTGTCGCGGACGATGCGGCCGTACCCCGTGGGATCGTCCAGGACCGCGGTGGCGAGCGTGACCGCCGAGTTCTGGGCCTGATGTGTCTTGGTGAGCAGTTCCAGCGTCTCGTGTCGCAACAGGGGCATGTCGCCGGCGATGATCACCAGGTCGCCGTCGAAGCTCGCCAACGCCTCACGGCAAACCATGACGGCATGGCCCGTGCCCTTCTGCTCCTTCTGCTCGACGAACGTGATATCCGGCTCCCGGCCGAACGCGTTGATGACCTCATCCTTGCGGTATCCGACCACGCAGACAATGCGCTTGATCCCCGCCGCCCGGCATGCATCGATGACGTAGGCCAGCATCGGCCGACCGCAGATCTCGTGCAGCACCTTCGGCATCTCGGTGACCATGCGGGTCGATTTACCCGCGGCCATGATGACCGCAGCGGTTTCTCTGGGCATCACAGAACCTCAGAAAGAGCTATGAGCTGTGAGCTTTGGGCTACGAGCCGAACAAACAAACATCCGCTCCAGCCCGACTGATCGCCCACCGCTCATGGCCGCCAGCTGAGAGCTGGCGGCTGCCAGCTGACAGCTTTTTTTCCAATTCAACTACCCGGCCTGGACTCGAACCAGGAATGCAAGGACCAAAACCTTGTGTGTTACCAATTACACCACCGGGTAACGGAACACCCGACCACCAGGGTCGGTTGTCATGCGACGGATGATGGCAAGCCAGATCGGTCGCAGTGAACCACGCACGAGGTCTGAGCCCCCGCTGCGAGCCGGAAGCCCATTGCCCCGCAGCCCTCCTCGAGCCCGGGACCCACCCCATCAGGGCGTGGAACGCCGGCATGACCGCCCCAGCCAAGGGCCGGGCGGCCGGATGCCAGATCGCTAAGCCTACCCGAACTGCCGGGCCCGGGTCAACTCCAAGCGGTGCCCCTCCGACCCGGCGACTCTCGCGGGAAACGCCGAAGACCCCGGAATCTTGTCCTGGAGCGGCTTTTAGGCTAATCTGCCGGTTTCACCGTTCAAGGTGGACGATTCGGTCGTCCAGCAGGCACGGTAAATTCTCATCTTAACTGAGCCTCGCCCCGTTTAGGGCTCGGGGAGCAGACGGTATGGAAGCCATGCATTGCCGGATTCGGTCCGGCCGGCAGCCACGGAGGGTTGTTTGTTCGGCAAAATTCGCGAGGGTGCCTCGGCGATCTGTTCGGTGGGCACTCGTCGCGGCAGCCGCCCTGGTTATAGGGACGGGCTGCCAAAACTCGAACTGGTTCGCCAAGAAGGACGCCGGCATCAGCCGCCTCAACGCGCGGCCCGTCCCCTATCTCACGGGGGTGCCCGTCCCCGCGGGATTTCAGATTGCCGAGCGGTTGACCGATGCCTACGAGTCGGGCGGCGTGCGATTCGCACGCCAGGAGTACACCGGCAACGCCGAACCGGCCGCCATTCGAGAGTTCTACCGGGAACAGATGCCCCTGTTCGGTTGGCGGGAGATCAGCTCCCACGACATCAAGGGCAGGCTGTCCATGCGGTTCGAAAACAACCACGAGGAGTGCAACCTGACGATTGAACCGACGGGCTGGTTCAACCGGACCACGATCCAGGTCGTCGTCAAACCGTTCAAGAGGAGTGCTTCGGAGCCACCGGCCAAGCGACCCATGCCATGAAACAAGCCAGAAGAAAAGAGCTGAAGACCAACGAATTGAGCCTCTATCTGCAGCAAATTCGGGACGCCATGGCCCGTAACTCCAGCTACGTGATAGGCGGCGTGGTGCTGGTCGTGCTGATCCTGATGATCGGACTGTACGTTCAGAGCAGCCGGTACCAGACCGAGGCCGCCCGGTGGACCGAGTACCGCGAGATCGAGCAGGAAGCGGCGATGCAAGAGCAGATCAAGCCCGAGCTGCTCGACCGGGCCGAGAGCCTGGCTCAGCAGACCGCCGGCGATCCCAAGATCGGGCCGGACGCCCGTGAGTTGCACGCCCGACTTTCCTATCGCCGCGCATTGGAGACCTCGCCGGTTACGAGCCTCGACGAACACCTCCGTTCGCTCGAACAAGCCAAGGCCAGCTATCAGACCATGATCGACCGGTACGCCAACCGACCGGATGTCGTGGCCCGCGGTCGCATGGGTCTGGCGACTACGCTGGAGAGCTTGGCCGTGGTCAACAGGGCGGACATCTCCCAGGCTGCCGAGCAGTACCGCAAGATCGTCGACAGCGGCCATGCCTCCTGGGCCAAGGCGGCCAAGGACCGGCTGGATACGCTGACCGAGCGGACCAAACCGCTGCAGATCGTGGCGACGCGGCCGGCCGAACCGGTCGAGACGGCGCCTGCTCCGGTCACGCTGCCGGCGACGACCGCCCCGGCCGAAGCCGCCCCGGCCACAGCGCCCCAGCTCTGAAAGCCCAGGCAATTGAACCCCAACACATTCAGGGCGATCGCCCCGATCCACCGCCGCGTCCACAGCGACCGGCAGCCGTTTCCGATGCGCGCCGGCGGAAGCGTTCTCGAATCACTGGGTCGCTTTTGATACCTTCGACGCATGGGAGCACGTGGGGTTCCGGCTCGCTGGACCGCGATGCCCGCTCGCCCCTATAGTTACAGAACTCATCCCCGAACAACGATGCGGAGGTGCAACCGGTGAGTGACACGGCCCTGGACGCGAAGTTCGAAAAGCTCTTGGACATCATCCGCGGCATGCAGCGCGTGGCTGTGGCCTTCTCCGCCGGCGTGGATTCGACGTTTTTGCTGAAGGCGGCCGTCGAGGCGCTCGGGCCCGAGCACGTGGTGGCCGTCACCGGCAAGAGTGACAGCCTCGCCCAGGCCGAGTTCGAGCAGACCATCGAATTGGCCAAGTCCATGGGCGTCGAGCACGTTCTTCTGGAAACGCACGAATTCGAGGATCCCAACTACCTGGCCAACCCCACCAACCGCTGCTATTTCTGCAAGACGGATTTGTTCAAGCACGTGAATCGTTTTGCCGCCGAGCGCGGCCTGAACGCCGTCCTGACCGGCGTGAACTTCGACGACCAGTCGGACTGGCGTCCCGGCATCCAGGCCGGTCGCGAGCAGAACGTCCGGGCTCCGCTGGCCGAGGCCGGCCTCACCAAGGACGAGATCCGCGTGCTTAGTCGCCGCATGGGTCTGCCCACGCACGACAAGCCCGCCAGCCCCTGCTTGTCCAGCCGCATCCAGTACGGCGAGCAGATCACGCCCGAGAAGCTCAACCAGATCGATCGCTCGGAGCGGTTCCTCCGCTCACTCGGTTTCCGCGAGTGCCGCGTGCGCCATCACAACAACCTCGCTCGCATCGAAGTGCCCGCCGACCAGATCGAGCGTCTGTGCAGCCCCGAGATTCGCACCCAAGTGGATGCCGCCCTCCGCGAGTTCGGCTACGCGTACGTGACCATCGACGCCCGCGGCTTCCGCAGCGGCAGCATGAACGAAGTCATCGCCTTCGGCAAACGCCAGACGATCTGATCGTTCGCACGATCCTTGTCGGATTCCGATACGCAACGAAGCTCAGGTGGGCAGGCCGCCGCCGTTGAGCCCGATGGTCTGGGCATTGATGAAGCCGGCCAGCGGCGAGCAGAGAAACGCCGTCAGGCTGGCCACGTCCTGGACCGTGCAGGCCCGTCGCAGCGGGTTCTTGGCAATGCGCTTGCGCCGCAGTTCGTCCAAGTCGGCGACCCCTTCCTTCTCGCAGCTGATCCGCACGAGTGTCGGGTCCTGCCACGTCTGGGCGGGGGCATCGCCCTCGGGGTATACGTCGGACGGGCAGACCACGTTGCAGGTCACGCCGGCCGGCCCCACCTCCAGGCCCACCGCCTGGGCAAGCCCGCGAATGAAGAATTTGCTGGCCGAATAGACGCTCAGGCCGGCCGATCCCTTCATGCCGCTGCCTGAACCGATGAACACCAATCGGCCGTAGCCCCCCTGCCGCATGGGTTCGACAGCCGCCTGGGCCACCCACAGCGAGCCGCGCATGTTCACGCTGAAGGTGATGTCCACGTCGCGATCCGAGATGTCCGGCAGGTAGTTGGCGAGCGTCAGTCCCACCGACTGCACGCAGATCTGCAGCCGGCCGAACCGTTCGACCGTACGATCGACCGCCGCGCGGACCTGGCTGCGATCCGACAGATCGCAGGCCATGCCGAACGCACCGCCGCCGATGCGTTCGGCTTCCCGACAAGCCGCCGCTTCATCGCGGTCGGCGATTGCCACCCGCGCACCTTCCGCGCCCAACACTCGCGCGATGTGACAGCCGATACCACCTCCACCGCCGAACACGATGGCCGCATGATCTTTCAGTTGCAGGTCCATGATGCGCCGCCCTTTGCCGTGCTGTCTCCTGTCTCCCGGCTTCTGTCTCCTCTTTCCTATTTCCTATTCGGCTCCAGGCACGGCCGCAGATGCTTGTCGGCGAAGAAAGCTTCAACGCCGCCGGGGGCTCGCAGGTCGTCGAACGTGTAGGCCCTGCCCGCCAGCCGTGCCGCGTCGAGGCTGCCGCGAGCGAACAGGCCCAGGCAGATTTCCACCATCTTGGTGTTGCAGCCGCTCGTGCCGATTACGCCCGCGTTGCCGTAATGCCACACACCGCTGTCCACGCTGCACGCTCCGCGAGTGCCGGCAAACATCATGAGCCGCCCGCCCGTGTGCGTGATCAGCTGGTGCGAGATGGCCACGGTTTCGGCATCGCCCGCGCAAACAATTACGTCGTCGAAGCCGCGGAACGACCGGCCCGTCCGCTTCGTGTATGCCGCGGCGTACTGCTCTTGGATGGCTGCCTTCATGCTCCGCTGATCGGCACAGACCACCATTGCGACCGGTTGATCGTGCAGGATCTTGCGGACGAAGTCCGCTTTCTCGCGGCTGCGCACGACGAAGACGATTTCGCTCGCCCGCCCCATGCGGATCACGGGGTCATCCATGTTGGCGAACATGGCCGCCATCAGCGCCATCGATCCGCTGCCGACCACGCAGGTGACGCCACCCGGCCGCACACCCTTGACCAACACCGAACCGGTCGCGTTCTGTCCCACCTCATGCGTGGTCTTCTGGAAACAGTCGAGCAGACACGCCGCCGGTTCGGCCAGCGCCGCGGCCTCGGCCGACACGCCGGCAGGGATCGTCAACACCGAGCCGCTGCAGATGATCTCCGGCGTGAGCCGTACGCGCGTGGCGTATGCGCCACCCAGATTCATCGCCAGATCGGTGATGTTGCCGCCCAACAATTGCACGCCCCGTAAATCCCGCGAGGCGGGCGTCTCGCCCGCCTTAGTCGCACCGGATGGACGCCCTCCGCAAACCGCCATGTCGTCCACTGGCCATGCCGGCGGCGGGTCGTAGTAGGCGATCCGGCTCTGGAGCACGCAACGCTGCCCCGGCTCGAACGTCACCTGCTCGCGCGTCAATTCGACACCGTCCAGATAGCCGATGCCCTTGCGCAGATCCTTCACCCGCGACCCCACGCGCTCGACGGTTACCATGGTCTCGTGGCCCAGAATGCGTCCCCACTGCTGGCGCATGCGGCTTTCGAGCTCTGCGCGGTCGGCCGGCGACATGGCCTCGATCCGGGCCGCAATCGCCCGGTACAGCGGGTCGCGGATGTTCGTATCCACCGGCCCGCCGCGAGCGAGACGCGAGTAGACGAGAAACGGCACATCGCCCGGTTGTTCGTCGCAACCGAAGATCGCCCTGAGCTCGTCCAGCAGCGATTCCTCGCACTGGTCGGGCCGGCCGTTGTAGTAGATCTTCACGTCCGTGCCGCAGCGGTGCACGCGATCAACGCGAACCACGACGTCCTGATCCGTGCAGACGATCGGGCGATCATCGACCACCTGCATGTCGCCCTTCCCAAAGTAGACCAGGGCGGACATCGTGGACGCCCACTCGATGGGCCGCCCATCGCGGGTTTCGCCCACCTTCGTACCGAGCCAGTTGGGTTGAAAAGACAAGCGCGTCGCTCCAAAACGCCGCGGGCTGTTGGCCCGCGCGGCAATCCGAATCGAATGGTCACAGAGCAGGCACTCAGGCCGCCTTCAGTTTGGCGTAGCCGAGCGTCTCGAACATCTCGTCGCACACCGCCGCCACATGCCGCCGGCGAATGTCGTGGAACCAGCTCTCGCTGTTGATCCACAAGTTCTGACTCTCGACGATAGCGGCATGCTCGCGCAACAACCGGGCAATCTTCGTGCCGGCCCCCACCGCCATGGCCGTATAGAAGTTCACCTTCACGATGCCGTCGGCCGCCGTCGTGCCCACCTTGCCACCCAGGCAGCTCGAACCGTGCAACGACATGATCGCCCCCACGCGGTCGCGAATAGCCGCCGCCAGCTCGCGCTCGTATTTGCGTTCGGCCGTCCCCACGCCCACGCTGCGATGCTCGGTGCCCAGGTTGGGCACGATCAGATCCACACCCGTGCGCTTCACGAACTGCTCGACGAAATCGGGCCGGCTCAGTTGATCCTCGCGCGACAGTTTGAGCCGGGCGATGTCCTTGGGATCGTAAATCTTGTCCGCCGCCGCCTCGACCACCACGCGATCGCCGAACTTCTCGACGTACTTGGCAACTCTGGCGATGTTCTCCTCGTGATCGAACTTGCTGGCGTCGTACATGATGATGGCCATGCGATCAACGACGCTGGGATCGCAGAGCATGGCGTCTTCTTCGGCGTCGGGCACCCAGCCGTGATCGATGAACGGCAGGACGCGGACGGCAGGAAACGCATCGCCCAGATTCTCGTAGCATCCCAGCATCCGCAGCCAAATCTCGCAGCCCTGCCGAACGTTGCCGCCCGTGATGCTCGAAACGTCCTCGGCGATCCGGCAGTCGAACGAGAGCTTGCGGAACTGCGGGTTGTCGGCATAGATCCCGGTCATGCCGATCGCCACCGGGATTTCGGTCAGGCCGTGCCGGTCGGCGAACGCCTGGGCCCCCATGCAGATGCCCTCGAGTTCCGCCGGCAACTCGCCGTTGGGCGCGAACAACGCCGCCCCTGCCCGGCGAAAACGATCCAGAACGGCGAGCGTCTCCCGGCGCTGCGTGATGATCTTCATAACCTGGTCCTACCCTATAAAAACGATTTAATGATATCGTCAGATTCGGATATGATACACACGGCGCCGGCATTGTCCATCGGCAGCGGCGTTCCGCGGCTTGGGGTGGTCCCGACCGCCCCGCCGCCCGGAACGGACGCAGCTTCCCCTGGCCGATGGTAAGATCTGGCGCCATCCAGGTACCGTGCGATTTTGTCCTTGCGTTGGAGACCGAACATGCTTCCTCGCGTCGAGCGACTGCCCAAGCCCGATCCCGATGTTAACAACCTGCTGGCCGCGCTGAAGCGCGGTAAGCCGGCTCGCGTGCCCATGCTCGAAATCAAGCTCGACGATGAGGTGCAGGCGGCCCTGTTGGGCGAGCCGCTCATCCCGTGGACGACGGACGCGACGGCAACCGAACAACGGACGGCTTCGATCCGCCAGCATATCGGCCTGATGCACCGGTTGGGCTACGACGCATTCCGCATCCGAACACCCATCCCCTTCGTCAGCAACAAGGCCGTGACCGAAGACACCGCCGACCTGAGTCGCGGGCAGCGGGCCTGGCAGGACGAGCACACCGGCCCCATCCAGAACATGGCCGACTTCGAAGCCTATGCGTGGCCGCGGCAGGCCGACGTCGATTACTCGCAGGCGGAGGCTTTCGCCCGCGAACTGCCCGACGGCATGGGTTGCGTGGGCTACGTCAGCGGCGTGTTCGAGTGGTCCAGTTGGATGATGGGCCTCGAACCGTTCATGCTCGCCCTGTACGAGCAGCCCGAACTCGTCCGGGCGCTCAGCGATCGCATCGGCCAGATCATCTACGACGCGCTCGTGCCTTACACGCAGATGGACCACGTCGTGGCCATCTGGGTCGGTGACGATCTCGGCTTCAAGACCAGCACGCTCATCAGCCCGGCTCACCTGCAGGATTACGTGCTGCCCTGGCACCGCAAGTATGCCGAACTCGCCCATCGCGCGGGCAAGCCCTACCTGCTGCACTCCTGCGGGAACATCAGCCAGATCATGGAAGACCTGGCCAACGACGTTCAGATCGACGCCAAGCACAGCTTCGAGGAAGTGATCGAGCCCGTCGAGGACTTCCACATGAAGTGGCGGCACAAGGTGGCGGCCATCGGCGGCGTGGATATCGACTTGCTCGCTCGCGGCACGGAAGCGGAGGTCAAGAACCGCGCGTTGCAGATCCTCAACACCTGCGCCCCCGACGGTGCCTATGTGGCCGGCAGCGGCAACTCCATCACCAACTACATCCCCGTGAACAATTATTTGGCCATGGTTGAGGCACTGCACGAGTACAACGGCCGGATGTGATGTGGTGCAGGCATCCTTGCCTGCACTGTGCACGCTGGAGCGTGCACCACAATAGACACGCGCCCCACAAGAACGCGGGCATCACAGATGCCGAGTGCCTTGCGCCGGTTGAGGCGGGCGGGACGCCCGCCCCCCAATGCACTAGGGTTTCGCACTGGCGGCTTTCGCCCATTCGTGGGCGCGCTGGAGCGCAGCGTTGTTCTTGGCCGGACCGGCGCCGGGCAGGTAACCGGAATCCTCATCTGCCCAGGCTTGCGCTGCGAGGATCTCGGTCAGACACGATGTGTAAGGCGCTTCCTCCTGCGGCACGATCGTCGAGATCAGTTCAACTGCCCAGCGTTTCTTCGCTGCCTCGTCAAGCTTCGCTGACCGGGCGGCTTGGATCAGGACGGATGCGGCGGCACTGCGGCTTGCCGTATTCTTCATCCGATTGATGAGCGCTCGCACCGCCGGTTTCCCAGCGAAGTAACTCTCGTGCAACTCTCGAATCACCTCGGCCGTGATGAAGGTCTCACCGGTAATCCACGTCGGCATCTCGATTCGCAGCGGGTTCAGCTGTTCGCGGCCCTGCACGGACGAGATGAAGTAGGACGCCAAGTTGCAAGCGCAACGCATAGGAAAAAAGGCTTGAGACCTGAGTCCTGAGACCTGAGGCAAAGCTATAAGCTGTAAGCTATATGATGTGGGGGGCGAGGCAAACAACCGGCTGACAGCTAAGCTGCCAGCCGGTTCCACTGGTGTCATTAATGGTTCACGCGCGAGCGACGTCTTGTTTACGCGATGGTGACCGTCTTGCCCGTGGTCGCGCTCTGCTTCTCGGCCAGGGCGATCATCACCGCGTCGCGGCTCTGCTGCGGCGTGCTCACCGTGGGCGTGCGATCCTTCTCGATGCAATCGAGGAAGTACTCGATCTCGTTGAAGTACCCCGTGTTCGCACCGACCTCAGGCACCTCGCCCGTCTTTTCGCCCTGGCGGAACACCGTCATGGGCTTGCCGGTGCACAGATCCCAGACGATGGCCGCCTTCTCGAACAGGATGGTCAGGCCCATGTTGAACCCGAACCCGTCGGGCATGTCCCAGAAGCCTTCGATCTGCACGACCGGACCGTCCGGGTAATGCCACAGGGAGTGGACGCGGTCGTACGAGTTCGTGCCCGCCCGCGTGGCGGCCTGGGCGGTCACGGCCTGGGGCTTGCCCAACAGCCACAGCGTGTAGTCCACGTCGTGCACGTGCAGATCCAGGATGGCCCCGCCGGAAAGCGATGGATCGAGCAGCCAATTCTCGAACGAATATCCCGGCGTGCTGGCCTGCCGGCGCAGGTTGACCGCCTTGAGCGCTCCGTACCGGCCGTCTTCGATGCACTGCTTGACGAACGCACACTCGGGCCAGAACCGAATGCACTGAGCGATCATGAACTTGCCCTTGGCTTTGGCGGCGGCCTTCAGCATCTCGTCGCACTCCTCGACGGTCAGCGCCATGGGCTTCTCGCAGAGGACGTGCTTGCCGGCCTCGAGAGCGGCGATGGCCATTTCGGCGTGCAGGTACGTCGGCGTGCAGATGTCCACCATCTGCACGGCCGGATCGGCGATCAGCTCGCGCCAATCGGCGTAGGGCTTGGCCCCCTTCAGGTCACGCCGGGTGCCCTGCATGTCGCCCACGTTGCCACCCACTTCTGACCAATCGCCCAGCCGCCGTGCCTCGACCCGATCGCTGATGGCCACCACCCGAGCCCGCTCGGCCAGTGCCTCGTACTGGTTGAAGTGGTTTCGTCCGATGAACCCCGCACCTATGATGCCGACGTTGATCATCACGTTCTCCCATGCCGTTTGGTCTCGATGCGATTCGGCCGGATGTGTGTTAACCGCGCCACGAGAACGTGTCAAGCCGTGCGGTCTACCCTGCCGCAGCCGCTGCGGGTGCCTCGTAGACGATGCGATCGAGCCTTTCCCCGCGTGCCAGACGGTCCAGATTCTCGGCAATGCGAGCCAGCCGCCGTTGCAGGAGCGGCTCGGTCCAGGCCGACGAGTGCGGCGTAAGCAACACGTGGTCCAGCTCGTGGAATGGCAGCTTCGAGCCATGCTGCCGAACCGCCGGCGCCGGGGGATAGTCGTACCAGACATCGAGAGCCGCCCCCGCGAACCAGCGCTCGCGTAGAGCGCGGTACAATGGCTCCTGCTGGACGATTTCCGCCCGGGCCACGTTGACCAGGAACGCCGTCGGCTTGAGCCGCCGGAGCCGGGCTTCGTCGATCAGGCCGCGCGTCTCGTCGGTGAGTGGACAGACGATGGCGACAAAGTCGCTCATCTCGATGAGCTGATCGAGGTCACGGGTTGTGCCGTACCAGTCGAGTTCCGGCTCGGTGCGTGGCCGACGCCCCACCGCCGCCACTCGCATGCCGAACGCCCGGGCCCGCCGTGCGGTCTCACGGCCGATGTGGCCGTACCCCACCAGGCCGAGCGTCTTGCCGTAGATCTCCCCGTGCACCTGGCCGTCGAACCGTCCGCTATCCGTCCAATCGCCCTGGCGAAACCGCCGTTCGATCTCCCGCAGCCGTGTGGCCAGCACCAGGATGGCCATCATGATGTGCTCGGCCATGGGGATCTCGTGCTCGTACACGTTGCACAACGTGCAGCCCGGAGGCATGCTCGCCGGGGGGATCCCATCGACGCCCGCGCCGACGCAATGGATCAGCTTGAGATTGGCCGCCGCCTCGCGCCACTCCGCCGAGAACACGTTCCCGATGAACGCATCGGCGTCAGCAAGTTGAGCTCGAAGCGCGTCGGTCCCGGCGTCGCCCGGCACAGCGGTCAGCGTCCACTTCGTGGTCAGCTTCTCGGCGAGCAGCGCTTTGCGACGGATGATGGTGCGGTCGTAGAGAACGGCTTTCATGTGTTTCCCGGCATACCGGCCGGCCCTCCGCGGCAATTGTAGGCCAGCGTCCGCGGGTCGGCCGCCGCGACGTGCCGACGGCCATTCGAGTTGCGGTCCGGACCGGGCCGTGGCATAGTGGTCGCCATCCTGCACCATTGGCCGCGCCGAACGCCGCACGTCTGGCGCGGACCGGGAGGAGTGTCGTGAAGTTGTTGACACCGTTCATCGTCGCCGTGGCTCTGCCGGCGGTCACCATCTGTTTCGCTGCTCAGGCCGCTCCCGCTCGCAGCGACGGGCCGGCCGAACCGCCCAACGTGCTGCTCATTGTCTCTGACGATCACCAGCACGACGCCTTGGGCTGTGCGGGCCACCCTGTGGTCAAGACGCCCAACCTCGATCGGCTTGCTCGCACCGGCGTCCGCTTCACGCACGCATTCTGCGAGACGCCGATCTGCACGCCCTCGCGTGCGGCCTACCTCACGGGTCGCTCCGGGGCGGCCAACGGCGTGACGTTTTTCGGCATGCCCATTCGCGAGAACACGCCCACCTGGCCGGCGTTGCTGGCCGACCACGGCTATCAGACCGCGTTCATCGGCAAATGGCACAACATGCGCCGCTTCGATGAGTACGGCTTCGACTGGACGGCCAACGTGTTCGACGCCGGCATGGGCAACTATCGGAATCCTCGGCTCATCCAGAAGGCCGGCGACAAGCCGCAGGTAGTGCAGGGCGAGATCACACAACTGATCACCGACGCCGCCGTGCGCTTCCTGAACGAACCGCACGACAAGCCGTTCTTTCTGTATGTGGCTTATACCGCACCGCACGATCCGCGTGAGCCGCCGCCCGAATACGAACGGATGTACGATCCCGAGAAGATCCCGTTGCCGCGGAATTTCCGGCCCGTGCCCGAACCGGATCCCGGCACGCTCGACATCCGTGACGAAAAGCTCCTGCCCCTGCCTCGTGATCCGGCCGCCGTCCGCCGCGAGATCGCCAAGTACTACGGCCTGATCACGTACATGGACGCCCAGATCGGGCGCATCCTCGAAACGCTCGATCGCCGGGGGCTGGCCGGCAACACGCTCGTCCTGTTCGCGGGTGACAATGGCTTGGCGCTGGGTGCACACGGCCTGCTCGGCAAGCAGACGCTCCACGAGGAAGGCGTGCGCGTGCCCATGATCATCCGCCATCCGCGTCTCGGCATCAGCGGACAAACCCGCGACGCCCTCGTGTACCTCATGGACATGATGCCGACGGTCCTGGAGTGGACGAACACGCCCATCCCCGAGGGCCTGCAAGGCCGCAGCCTCGCCGACGTGTATGTGGGCCGATCCCCCGCCGTCCGCGACTGCGTGTTCGGCCGATACGACGAACGCCAGGAGCAGTTGTTCCGCAGCATTCGCACCGATCGTTACAAGCTCATCCAGTATCTCCAGCTCGACCGCGAGCAGTTGTTCGATCTCGAGCAGGACCCATACGAGATGCACGACCTGGCCGGTGACGCCGGCCTGCAGGACGTCCAACGGCAACTGCGTGAACGCCTGCTGCAGTGGCGGCAGGAGCAAGACAAGCTTGAGGGTAAATGACGAATGACGAAGCCAGAATGTCGAATGCGAACTCTGGCTCACAGCTCATCGCTCATGGCTCATAGCTTTTCGTCATTCGGATTTCGGATTTCGTCATTCGGTCTTTCGGTCTTCATTCACGAAAGGACTCAACTCATGTTCACATCCCGACGCCCGCGTCTCTTCCTCGCCGTCCTCGTCCTGCTTGCCGCGCCGGCGGCCGTGTGGGCCATGGCCCCCGCCCTGCCGCGTGTGTTCAGCGACAACATGGTGCTGCAACGTGAACGGCCCATCCCCATCTGGGGCCGGGCCGGTGCTGGCGAGGAGATCACCATCACGCTGGGTGACGTGACGGTCACAACCAAGGCCGATGCTGCCGGCCACTGGATGGCGCAGCTGCCCGCCATGCCGGCCGGCGGTCCGCATACACTGGTCGTCAAAGGACAGAATCCGGTCACGTTCAAGAACGTCATGATCGGCGAAGTCTGGGTCTGCTCGGGCCAGTCGAACATGGCCTGGACGCTGAGCCGAGCTCAGGATGCCGAGAAAGAAATCGCCGCCGCCAATCACCCGAACCTGCGGCTGTTCACCGTCCGATTGAAGACCTCGCCCCTGCCGCTGAAAGACGTGGAAGGCGGACCCTGGCAGGTGTGCACGCCACAAACGGCCCGCGACTTCTCCGCCGTGGCGTACTTCTACGGCCGCGAGTTGCAGGAAAAGCTCAACGTGCCTATCGGCCTGATCAACACGTCCTGGGGTGGCACGGCCATCGAGCCCTGGACGCCGCCGGTCGGCTTCGCCGCCATGCCGGCGGTCGCCCAGTATTATGACCAGATCGAGCAGGCGGACCGCGAGTACATCGAGGCTCTTACGCAGTATGTCCAAAAGCGAGCCGAGTGGGTTAAGTCCGCCAAGGACGTCAAGCTCGATGCCGACGACAAGGTTGATCCGGCACCGACCGTGCCCGAGCACGCCCTGGCCAACAACAATGGTCTGCCCTCCGTGATCTATAACGCCATGGTCGATCCTCTCGTGCCCTATGCTATCGCCGGTGCGATCTGGTATCAGGGCGAGACCAACTGCGGCCGCAACGACGGTCCCCTCTACCATGAGAAGATGAAAGCCCTTATCCAGGGCTGGCGCACGGTATGGGACCAGGGCGAGTTCCCGTTCTACTACGTGCAACTGGCCCCGTGGGAGTACGGCGCGAAGAACCCGGGCAGTCCGGACCGCCTGCCGCTGATCTGGGAGGCCCAGACCGCCACGCTGTCCTTCCCGAACACCGGCATGGCTGTCATCACCGACGTCGGCAACACGAAGGACATCCATCCGAGGAACAAGCAGGCCGTCGGCCGCCGGCTGGCGCTGTGGGCGCTCGCCAAGACGTACGGCATCAAAGACCTCGTCTACTCCGGCCCGCTGTACAAGTCGATGAAGATTGAAGGCGACAAGATCCGCCTGAGCTTTGACCACGTTGGCAGCGGTCTGGCCTCGCGCGATGGCAAGCCGCTGACGTGGTTCCAGATCGCCGGGGCGGACAAGCGGTTCGTGGACGCCCAGGCCATCATCGACGGCGACACCGTCGTGGTCTCCAGCGATCAAGTGAAAGAACCCGTAGCCGTTCGTTTCGGCTGGAACGAACTGGCCGAGCCCAATCTCATGAACCGCGAAGGCCTGCCCGCTTCGCCCTTCCGGACGGATAGATGGTGAGAGGAGCTATCAGCTAACAGCGGTCAGCCGTCAGCTATGAGCTGTAAGCTATAGGCCACAAGCCGAATAGCGTGTGGCTTTACAACAGCGTACGGCTTGGCTCAAGGCTTGAGGTCCAGGCTTGAGTACTCTGCACTCAAGCCTGGGGTATCAAGCCTTCTTCTTCGCCGGAGTCTCTGGTGTATCCCGAGCTTGACTATCTGCTGAGCCTCATCGAGCCGAACGTCGAGCGCATCGAACGTGGCCGTCGCCGCCAGGCGGCACTCTGGCGGCAAGAGAGGCCCGACTGCCCGCCGATCGTGCTCGGTCGATCCGAATGCCGCCAGATCCTCGACCGAGTCGGTCCGCAATACCTGCGGCTGTGTGAGCATCAGCTCCGCGGCGGCCGGGCCATCCACGAGTATTACCAGTTCGATCACTACACGCTGCGCCAGCAGTTCGACAACCCTCACGCCATGCTCATCGAGTCGTTGTGGGACATGGTCGGCTGGTCTCGCACGCCCGGCGATCAACAGCTCTCGTTTCGGCCCAACTTCGGCGTCGGCACGCTGGCCAGCGTGTTCGGCTGCCGCATCGACATGGGCGAGCAGGACATGCCATGGGTGGCCGAGCGACCCGGCCGCCAGCAATTGCTCGAAGTCGATCTCGACGGGCTCGACCGCGCCGGCCTCATCCCCCGTGTCATCGAGTTCATCCAACTCGCCCGCGACGCCCTGCGAAACCTGCCCCAGATCCACCTGTTCATGCCCGACCTGCAAGGGCCCATGAACACCGCCTTCCTCCTTCGCCAGCAGGACATCTTCTTCGACATGGTCGATGACCCGGAATACTACCACCGGCTCATGGACGTCATCTGCGAGGTCTATATCCGGCTCACGCGGCGGCTCAAACAGGAACTGGGCGAACCGCTCGACGAAGCGTATCACGGTGCCATGTATATGACCAACGGCGGGGCCCGCGTGGTGGACGACGTGAGCGTCATGCTCTCGCCCGGCCAGTATGAGACGTTCTCGTTGCCCTACGCCCGCAAGTGCCTGGCGGCGTTCGGCGGCGGCTGGATCCACAGTTGCGGCGACATCTCGCATCAGCTTCGGTTCTACCTCGATGCCCCCGAGATCCGCTGCATCAACTTTGGCGAGCCCGAAAAGTACGACTTCGCCGAGGTCCTGCCTCGCTTCGCGGCGGCGGGCAAGTTCTGTTATGGCGGGCCCGTCCGCCGGCCAGGTGAGTCCGTCGCCGATTACTTCGCCCGCGTAGCCGGCTATCTCCGTGGCGGGGCCGAAAAAACGCTCATCTTCATGCCGCGCTATGGCGGCCAGGATCAATCCGAGGGCGATTGGCCGGATCCGGCCGAGATGGTCGAGATGTGGCGAGAACTGAATGCCGGCACGTGATCGTGGTCGTACCGAATGAACTTGACGCCCCCGCGCGGGACGGATATACGGGGCGAATTTCACGCGGAGATCGCAACCATGAGCGAGCCTGTCGTCATCATGCCGTGCCTCGACATGCAGAACGGTCGAGTGGTCAAGGGCGTTCACTTCGTGGACATCAAGGACGCCGGCGACCCCGTCCAGTGCGCGTTGGCGTACTGTCAGGCCGGCGCGGACGAACTGGCCCTGCTGGACATCACCGCGACCGTCGAAGGACGTCAGACGCTGCTCGACGTGGTCAAGCGCGTGGCTGACGCCACGACCGTGCCCTTCACCGTCGGCGGCGGCATTCGCGACGTGGCCTCGGCCGCCGCGGT
>Ga0116180_1000025_pt1 | contig 126059 bp, 94 predicted proteins | sample AD_UKC073_MetaG_FD_89804 | JGI IMG/M metagenome (GOLD analysis project Ga0116180, IMG submission 89804) | Active sludge microbial communities of municipal wastewater-treating anaerobic digesters from USA - AD_UKC073_MetaG | ecosystem: Engineered > Bioreactor > Anaerobic > Digestate | place: USA... | reverse complement strand
TCCCGCGCTGTCCTTCATCGGGGTCGATTGGGGCATGGACGAAGCGGCGACCCGCTTGATGCAGGGTGAGTGTGGTGGTGGCGTCATCGTGGTGGGGATCTGGAACAGTCCGCTGCGCTGGCGAGAATACATGCCCGACAAGCCGCTGGCTGGATTGCAGGGGCGAGCCCTGCGAACTCGGTTCGCCGAACAGGCCGGGGGCGAGCCCTTGTCGGAGGCGTATCTGAAGTTTCTGGTCCGAGAACTCAAGCCCTTCATCGACAAGATCTATCCCACCCTGCCGGACGCGGCGCACACCTTTCTGATGGGGTCGAGCATGGGAGGATTGATTTCCCTGTACGCCCTGATCGAATATCCCGAACTGTTCGGCGGAGCCGCTTGCTTGTCCACCCACTGGCCGGCTGGCGAAGATCCGCTGGTGGATTTCCTGGGTGCAGCCTTGCCAAGAGCCGGTTGGCATCGGCTGTATTTCGATTTCGGCACCGAGACCCTGGATGCCGACTACGAACCCTATCAGCGGCGCATGGACAAATGGGTGCAGCGGGCGGGCTATCGAGTCGGCCACGATTGGTTGACCCGCCGTTTCTCCGGCGCAGAGCACTCTGAACGGGCCTGGCGGTCGCGGGTCGACATGCCTCTGGCCTTCTTGCTGGGATGGAAAGCGGGCGCTGCCGTTCACCTGTCCCGATTGCCGTAGATCCGCGCCACCGCCAGGGTGGCGTCGGCGTTCTTCTGCTTGGCGATCAGCAACTCGGCGGGAAAATCATGGCTGACCAGCCGCTCGGCGTGAGCCAAAGCTGCGGCCTCGGCCACGCCATAACAGCCGGTTGCCCGCAGGACGATCTCCGACTTGCGGCTGAGCCGGTCGCCGTACTGGTTCAAGATAGCCGCGGGATAGAACGCGATCGGTATGCCCAGGGCTGCTGCCAGTGCGTGCAAGCCAGCCTCGTCTTGCTTGAGGTCGATGCTGGCCAGCGCATGCAGATCGCTGCGCTGCAGCCCGTGGTGCTCCAAGGTCTGGTCGAACAGCGCCAGCAACGGCTCTAGCCCGCAGCCGCGATTGCAGCCGACCCCGGCCACCAGCAGCGGTTGGGTATAACGCTGAGCGCCGGTCAGGACCGCCTGTGCGCCCAGGAATTCCGCCACCTGCCGCGCCCATTCGTTAGCGCCGCCCTCGTGGCCGGACAGGATCGGCACCACGAAGCGACCGTGTTCGTCCAGCACCAATACCGCCGGATCCTGATATTTGTCGCGCAGGATCGGAGCCAGGGTGCGCACGGCGATGCCGACCGCGCACAGCAGGATCAACCGGCAGCCAGTCTGGAACCGGGCGCGAACCACCTCCTGGAACGGCTGTGGTCGGTCGAGATGCTCGGCGTCGGGCAGCAGAGTCAGCAAGCGCGCGGCCAGTGCGCGGCCGGGATCGGTCAGGCTGACGATGACCGGGTGAGGCGTGGAGGTCGGAGCAGGATGCATGATGGCGAAGGTTTTCCTGTCGAGGAGGTGCGGTGTCTTGCCAGCGGGTCTGGTAAAGTAACATCGATGGGGTTCCGGCGTATCAGCGAAATGCCCGGTCCCTGACCCTGCCACCCTTGACCACCGTCCGGTTGCCGATGGAACGCCTCGATCCGCTGTACGTGCCTTTGCGTGGCTTCAATCTGATCGAGGCCAGCGCTGGCACGGGCAAGACTTATACCATCACCGCGCTGTATCTGCGATTGGTAGTGGAAGCCGCCATCCCGGTCAACCGCATCCTGGTGGTGACCTACACCAACGCCGCCACCAAGGAGCTGCGCGACCGCATCCGCAATCGCCTGGCGCAGGTGCGAAGCGCCTTCCTGCGCGGACGCGCCGCCGAAGGCGACGAGCTGGCGGAACGCTTGCTGGATTTGCTGGCGGTGGATCGCGATCTCGCCATCCGCCGATTGACCAATGCCGTGCGCGGCTTCGACGAGGCCGCCATCTACACCATTCACAGCTTCTGCAAGCGGGTGCTCGGCGACAACGCTTTCGAAAGCGGGCTGTCGTTCGAAACCGAACTGATGGCCGACACGCAGGATCTGTTGCAGGAGATCGTCGACGACTTCTGGCGCAAGGAATTCTATCCAGCCTCGCCCATGGTGGTGAAATACTTCCTGGACGCCGGCTATACCCCGGAAAAGCTGCTGGCTCAGATCGAACCCCATCTGGGCAAACCCTATCTGCAGGTCGTCACCCAGAACGACGGCGTCGATGGCGCGGCGCTGGAACAGAGCTTCGTCGCTGCGTTCCAGCAAGCCCGCGAGCTTTGGCAGCGCGATCGCGCCGTTATTGAGAAACTGCTGCTCGAATCACCCAGCCTCAACCGGCAGAAATATGGCCAGAAATACATCCCCGGCTGGCTACAGGCCATGGACGATTATCTGGCGGACGAAACGCCACGGCTGATGCTGTTCGAAAAATTCGAACAGTTCACCACCACCAAGCTGCAACACTCGGTCAATAAAGGGAAAAATCCCCCCCAGCATGTTTTTTTCGATGCCTGCGAGCGGTTGAAAACCGCCGCCGAAGCGCTGGCCGACCTGTATCGATATCAGCTTCCCGGCCGATTGCTGGCCTACTGCAACGCCGAACTGGCGCAACGCAAGCGGCGGCAACAGCTGCAGTCCTACGACGATCTGCTGCTTGATCTTTACCATGCCCTGCACGACGCGCGACAAGGCCCAGCGCTGACCAGCCGCTTGCAGAAGCGCTATGCCGCCGCCCTGATCGACGAATTTCAGGATACCGATCCGATCCAGTACGCCATTTTCCAAGGCGTCTACCGCAATACCGACCAGCCGATGTTCCTGGTCGGCGATCCCAAGCAAGCCATCTACAGCTTTCGCGGCGCGGACATCTTCGCCTATCTGCGCGCTCGTCGGGACGCCTCTCGACGCTACACGCTCGATGTCAACTGGCGGTCCGATTCGCGCCTGCTGCAGGCGTTGAACGCCGTGTTCGGCGCGGTGAGCGAGCGGCCGTTCCTGTTCGACGGCATTCCGTTCCATCGAGCGATCCCGGCCGAACAGAAGCGGCACGCCAGATTGACCGTGCATGGCCAGGAACTGCCGCCGTTGCAGCTGTGGTGGCTGGCGGCGGCTGGCGGTCGGCCGGCAGACAAGGGCGCAGCCAACGAACAGGCCGCGCGGGCGACCGCCGCCGAGATCGCCCGGTTGCTGAATCTGGGTGCGCGCGATCAGGCGCGGATCGGCGAACGAGCCTTGGCCGGCGGCGACATCGCGGTGTTGGTGCGCAGCCATCGACAGGGTCGCCTGATTCGTCAGCACTTGCTGCGCCTGGGCGTGCCGAGCGTGCAGCAGGCCGACGACAGCGTGTTCCTCAGCGACGAAGCGCAGCAGCTGGCCTGGTTGCTGGCGGCGGTTATGGAACCGGGCAATGAAGGCCGGGTGCGGGCGCTGTTGGCTTCCGACCTGTTCGGCCAAAGCGGCGAGGAGTTGCACCGCCTACGCGAGGACGAGCAAGACTGGGCGCGCTGGCTGGAGCGGCTGCAAGATGATCGCCAGCTGTGGCGCGAGCATGGCTTCATCCGCTTTTTCCGCGCCTGGCTGGTGCGGGAAGGGGTCGCGCAACGGCTGCTGGCGTTTCGCGATGGCGAACGGCGCTTGACCAATCTGCTGCATCTGGCCGAGTTGCTGCACGGCGCTAGCCGCAGCCATCCCGGCATGGCCGCGCTGCTCAAATGGTTGGAGGACCGTCGCCGCACTCCGGGCCATGGCGACGAGGAGCAGCAGCTGCGGCTGGAGAGCGACGAGAATCTGGTGCGGATCGTCACCGTTCATAAAAGCAAAGGACTGGAATATCCGGTGGTGTTCTGTCCGTTTCTGTGGGATGGCCGCCTGCGCGCCGGTCAGGGTGACGACGCCGTGCTGTACCATGACCCGGAGCAGCAGGATCGCAGCTGTCTGGTCATCGGTGCGAGTGAGGAGCATCCTGCCCGCGCCCACGCCCGGCGCGAGGAAATGGCCGAGAATCTGCGCCTGTTCTACGTGGCGCTGACCCGTGCCCAGCAACGTTGCTATCTGGTCTGGGGCAAGATCAAGGACGCCGGTTCCGCGCCGCCGGCCTGGCTGTTGCACCATCCGTCGGTCAAGGGGGCGGACACGGACTGGTTGCAGGCGACCGAGGAGCGCTTCGGCCAGATGAGCGATGCGGCGTTGCGCGAGGAGTTGCAAACCGTTTTCGAGCTTGCGGGGGAGGCGGTGGCGATCGCCGCTCTGCCGCAGGAGGCGGGCAGCCGTTATCAGCCGCCCGCTGCGGTGGAAGCGACACCACAGGCGCGGGTATTCACGGGATCATTGGCCGACGGCTGGCGGGTCGGGAGCTTCACGGCGCTAACCGCCGGGACGACGGTGGAAGCGCCTGACCACGACATGATCGCTGCGGTTTCGAGCCAGGATGCCGAACCGGTGATCGGCAGCGCCATCGGTCGCAGCGTGTTCGATTTTCCTCGTGGCGCGCGGGCCGGCAGCTGTTTGCACGCGCTGTTCGAGCGCTTGGATTTCGCCCACTACGAGCGGGAACCGCTGGAAAAACTGGTCGAACGCACCCTGAGCAGTCATGGCCTGGATGCGGCGACCTGGACCGGGGCTGTGGCGGACTGGGTGGAACGGGTACTGGCGACCCCGCTGAATGCCGATGGCTTGCGCTTGGCGATGGTGACTACAGCGCAGCGGCTCAACGAGATGGAATTCTATTATCCGCTCGCCAATCTGCGCGCCGACGCCCTGCGCCGGGTGCTGGAACGGCACGGCTACGCCGCCGGCCCGTTTCGGGAGCTGATCGAGACCCTGGAATTCAACCCGCTGCACGGCTACATGAAGGGCTATGTCGATCTGGTGTTCGAAGCCGGGGGGCGCTTTTATCTGGTCGACTACAAATCCAACTGGCTGGGCGCGGAGCCAGCCGCCTACCGTCGCTCCGCCTTGGCCGAAGCCATGGCCCGCGAGTCCTATCTGCTGCAATACCTGATCTACACCGTGGCCCTGCATCGCTACTTGCGTCTGCGGGTGGCGGGTTACGACTACCCGCGCCATTTCGGCGGGGTTTATTACCTGTTCCTGCGCGGCATGGACCCGGCATGGGGGCCGGATGGCGGGGTCTTCCACGATATGCCAGCGCCGGCGCTGGTGATGGCGCTGGATCGGTTGATGGCGACGGGAGAAGCCGAATGAACGCAACTGTGCCCGAAGTCGCCAACTCGCACGATCCGCTGACGGCGCTGATCGAACGCGGCTTGCTGAGCGAACTGGATCGATATTTCGCCCGCTTCGTCGCCCGGCTGGCCGGGGGCGGTTCGCCGGAACTGGCGTTGGCGGCGGCGCTGGCCAGCCACGCCACCGGCCAGGGCGACATCTGCGTCAATCTGCGCCAGTGGGCGCGGCGTTGGCATGCTCTGGCGGGAGAGACGCCGCCGATCGCGCCGCCGCCGATCGGCGACTGGCTGGAGTCGTTGCGCGTCAGTCCGGTGGTGGGCCGGCCGGGCCAGCGTCAACCGCTGATTCTCGACCGGCGCGGCCGACTGTACCTCTACCGCTATTGGGAATACGAACAGCGTCTGGCCGATACGCTGGTGCAGCGGGCTGCCGAGGCCACGCTGACCGTGGACGAGGGGCGGCTGCGCGCCGATCTCGAGCGACTGTTTCCCCGTCATCCGCACTTGCAGGGGCCGGACTGGCAGAAAATCGCCGCTGTCGTAGCGGCACTGCGGCCGATCTGCGTGATCTCCGGCGGACCCGGCACTGGCAAGACCAGCACGGTGTTGAAGATCCTGGCCCTGCTGACTGGCCAGGCTGGGGCGCGGCCGCCACGCATCGCTCTGGCCGCGCCCACCGGCAAGGCGGCAGCCCGCCTGCAGGAGTCGATTCGTGCGGCCAAGCCGGCTTTGGGTCTGGCGGCGGAACAGGCGGCGCTGATTCCCGAGGACGCCTCCACGTTGCACCGCTTGCTCGGCGGTCGGCCGGATTCGGTGTATTTCCGCCATGGTCCGGATCATCCCCTGCCGGTGGATGTGCTGGTGGTCGATGAGGTATCGATGGTGGGATTGGCGCTGCTGGCCAAGACCGTGGCCGCACTGCCGTCGGCCGCGCGGCTGATCCTGTTGGGCGACAAGGATCAGCTGGCTTCGGTGGAGGCGGGGGCGGTGCTGGGCGATATCTGCGCCGGGGCCGGACGATTCTCGGCCGGATTCCGCACCCGGTTGATGGCGCTGAGCGGGGAGACGCTGCCGCCGGTTCGGGAGGCGTTGTCGCCGTTGAGCGATGCCATCGTGCTGCTGCGGCACAGCTTCCGCTTCGACGCCCGCAGTGGTATCGGCGCGCTGGCGCGGGCGGTGAATCGGGGGCAGGCGACCGAGGCCGCTGCCTTGCTGGCCGACGATGGCTATCCGGATATCGCCGCACATCCGTTGGGCGACCCGGCCGACCTGGTCGAGCAACTGGCCGAGCCGGTTGCCGGTGGCTTTCAGCCCTTTCTGGCGGCGGTGCAGGCCCATGCCGAGCCGGTGGCGGTGTTCGAGGCGTTCAACCGTTTTCGGCTGCTGGGCGCGGTACGCAAGGGGCCGTTCGGGGTGGAGGCGCTCAATCGCCTGTGCGAGGCAGTGTTGCGCGAGCGGGGCTGGATCGACCCGCGCCAGACCTGGTATCGCGGTCGGCCGGTCATGATCGTGCGCAACGATTACAACCTGCGCCTGTTCAACGGCGACATCGGCATCACCCTGGCCGATCCGATCGACCCGGAGCGGGTTCGGGTGTTCTTTCTGGGCAACGATGGCGCGCTGCGCGGCTTCGCTCCGGCCCGCCTGCCGGAGCACGAGACCGTTTACGCCATGACGGTGCACAAGAGCCAGGGCTCGGAATTCGAGCGGGTGCTGGTGGTGACGCCGAACGAGTTTTCGGCAGTGCTGAGCCGCGAGCTGATCTACACCGCGCTGACCCGGGCCAAGGGTCAGGCGTCGTTCTACGGCGCGCCGGAAGTTTTCGTCGCGGCGGTGGGCCGGCGACTGAGGCGCTCGTCGGGCCTGCGGGACCGGCTCTGGATCGAGCCGCGGGCCGATCGGCGTTGACGGTTCGAACCGACGTGTCGTCCGGCCCTTCCCGGTTGCGCGCGTTTCTCCACAGATTCTGGGAGGGATGGATCAGCCATCCGCTGTGGCAGCCGAGACCCGCGCACCAGGCGCCCTGGATCAATGCGAGCGCCCGACGGGTCATCGACGAGAATTCGACTTTTCGCCTGTGCTGGGATCTCTTCATCGTCCTGATGATCGTCGTGACCTGTTGTCTGATCCCTTTCCAGCTGTCTTTCCATCAGGTGGTGCTGCCGCTGGGGACCGTGGCGGTCTACATCATCGACAGCTTCTTCTGGCTGGATATCCTGCTCAATTTTTTCACCACTTTTCGCCAGGGTGGGGAAAAGATCACCGATGCTCGGCAGATTACCCGGCACTATCTGCGCGGCTGCTTCGCCATCGATCTGCTGGCGGTTCTGCCGCTGGATGCGCTGTTCCTGGACCAGCCGCAGCTGACGCTGGCCGGTCTGCCGCTGGCGCTGATCCTGCGCCAGCTGCGGTTGTTGCGTCTGGTGCGGCTGTTCGTCATCTTCAATCGCTGGAAACACCAAGCCTGGGGACGGGCCGATTACCTGCGTCTGGTGCACTTTTTCATTCTGTTCCTGATCTTGATGCACTGGATCGCTTGCATCTGGTACCTGATTCCTTCGCTGACCGGACGGGGGGAAACCTCCTGGCTGGCCAAGGTGCCGAGTACCGATCCCAGCACGCTGTACATTCGCGCGCTCTACTGGGTGGTCACTACCGTGGTCACCGTTGGTTATGGCGATGTGACCCCGGTCAACAATTACGAATATGTCTTCGCCATCATGGTCATGCTGGTGGGGGCGTTCATGTATGCCTTCATCATCGGCAACATCGCCAACCTGCTGCGCAATCTGGATGCCGAACGCGCGCGCTATTACCGCCGGGTCGAGGCCATCGGCGCTTATCTGGACGAGCGGCCGATTCCGCTGCGGCTGAAGAGCCAGGTTCGCGACTACTACGACTATCTCTGGGCGCATCATCGCGGCGTGCAGGAGACGGCCTATTTCGCCGAATTGCCGCCGCTGTTCCGGCTGGAGCTGCTGCTGTTCCTGACCCAGGATCTGCTGGACAAGGTGCCGCTGTTCCAGTTGAGCACGCCGGTGCTGCGCAATGCTCTGTTGTTGGCGCTGGAGTCGCACATCTACGCCCCCGGCATTCCGATCGCCGAAGCGGGCGCGGTGGGCCATGAGCTGTTTTTCCTCAGTCGCGGCAAAGCGGCGATCCTGTCCGAGGATCGCAGCGAGTATTTCGGCGTGCTGGAAGAGGGCGACTATTTCGGCCATCTGTCGCTGATCCTGGGCGAACGCCGCACCGCCGGAGTCCAGGCCATGACCTACTGCGAGGTGTTGATCCTGGGTCAGGAGGCATTTCATACCATCCGGCGCGAGCACCCCGAATTCGACGGGGTTCTGCAACAGGTCGCCGCCGTTCAGTCGGACAAGTTTGCCGATCTGTTGCTGAAGGGCGTGGTGTTGTGAGTTCGCCTGAACCATTTTCCGGGCAGGGGCGAAAATGCAGGTAAAATGAACGATACGGAAGTCAAGCACACAATCTTCTCACGCCAAAGGTGCGCAACATGCTGGCGAAACTCAAGCGATTCGGCCCGCTCGTCAACCTGATCCCGAACACGGCCATCCAGTTTCTGGACTTCGGTTTCAACCTCAACGAAGTGCGGGTCTCGCGAGCCTTTCTGAGCGAAACCGGGGCCGACGGCCATACCGGGTTGACTGCTTTGTATGCCGATGATGCCAGCGGCCAGTTCGTGACCCAGGACGGCCGGGCGATCAAGCCGGAACAGGTCTATTCGATCAATGCCGCCAAGGCCGCCGCCATCCTCGATGGTTGCTGGCTCCCGATCCCGTTCCTGCGGGTGCGGGAACCACGCCCAGATGGCTATCACCTGTTCGACAAGGGGCCGACCAACTGGGCGCGGGCGCGCTTGGTGGAATTGCCGGCTCCTGACGCCGACGGCCATACCCATCGCCTGACTCTGGCTTTCGATACCCAGTTGCTGCCGACCCGCGAAGGTCGGCCCTATCTGGCCCCGAGTCCGCTAGACATGCAGTCCGGCGAGGAATTTGCCCTGAGCGATGCCGAAGCCGACACCGGCTGGTTCCTGGAGCAGGAATGGGTGCGGGAATGGCTGTATCAGCGTTTCCACGCCTTCGAGCTGCGCCGCCGCGCCCCGCGCCGGGTGGACGAGGCCGAATTGCGCAAGAGCCCGGACGCGGTAGCGGCCTACCTGACGGTATTGACGCTGCTGATGCGGGCGGTCCAGCCGCCGCGCCTGCGCTTCACCTTCGTCGATGACGGACCGACCGCCCGGCTCAATCGACCGGTCGAGGTCGATCTGGTGCTGGACATCGGTAATTCCCGCACCTGCGGCATGCTGATGGAGAGCAGCGGTGACGATCCGGTGGACATGAACGACAGCTACCGGTTGGAGATGCGCGACTTGAGCCGACCCGAGCAGGTCTACGACGAGCCGTTTCCCAGCCGGATCGAATTCGTGCGCGGCGGTTTCGGCGACGAGAAGCTGTCGCGTCGCAGTGGCCGGGCCAGCGCCTTCCTGTGGCCGACCGTGACCCGTGTCGGTTTCGAGGCGCAGGCGCTGTCCTATTTCAGCCACGGCACCGAGGGCAATACCGGCCTGTCCAGTCCCAAGCGCTATCTATGGGACACCGACCCGCGCCATCACGCTTGGCGCTTCAACGCCGGCCCGGACAGCACCGTGGGCGACAGCGGTCCGGTCACCACCGGCCCCTTCGTCGGTCATCTGCGCGAGGATGGCGAGGAACTGGCGCCCGGCGATCCGCCCGCCGTGACCGCCCTGTTCTCGCGCGGGGCGCTGATGAGCTTTTTCGTGGCCGAAGTGTTGTTGCAAGCCTTCGTCCAGGCCAATTCGCCCGCCCGCCGCTACGAGCGCAATTATTCCGACGCGCCGCGCCGCATTCGACGGATGATCCTGACCCTGCCCACCGCCATGCCGCTGGCCGAGCGCAAGCTGTTCACCCGCCGGGTGAATACTGCGGTGCGGCTGACCTGGCGGGCCTTGGGGCTGGACGAGAGCCAGGCTCCGGAGCCGTTCCTGCAATGGGACGAGGCTACCGGCACCCAGATCGTGTTCCTCTACAACGAGATCAAGCACAACTTCCAAGGCGACGCCGCGCTGTTCTTCCAGGTGTTCGGCCGGGTGCGCGACGGCTATGGTGAATTGCCCTGTGTGCGATTGGCCAGCATCGACATCGGCGGCGGCACCACCGACCTGATCATCACCACCTATCAACTGGAAGGCGGCACTGCGGTCAAGCCGACCCAGGAATTTCGCGAGGGCTTCAACATCGCCGGCGACGATGTGCTATGCGGGTTGATCGAACGCAATGTGCTGCCGGCCTTATTGGACGCCATCCGCCAGAGCGGCGCGGCCAATGGCGAGGAATTGATGGCCCGCCTGTTGGGGGCCAATCGCGGCGATCAGGCCGAGCGCGACCGCACATTGCGCCGCCAGTTTGCCAATCAGGTTGCTCTGCCGCTGGCGCTGGAGTTGTTGCACCGCTACGAGACCACCGACCTCAGCGCTGGGAACGAAGCGGTCACCCTGCGGCTGGCCGATGTTTATCCGGCTGGTAGCGGGCCGCACGAGCAGGTCACCGCTTTCCTGGAAGAGGCGGTGCACGCAGCCGGCGGGCAGGGTTTCAAACTGGCCGAGGTGGCGTTTTCCACCACCATGCTGGCACTGGACACCACGGTGCGCCGCATTCTCGGCCAGGTGCTCAGCGACTTGTGCGAAGTGGTGTACCTGTACGATTGCGACTATCTGCTGATTTCCGGGCGGCCTTGTCGGTTGCCAGCAGTGCGGGCAGCGATCCTGGCCAAGTTGCCGGCGCCGCCGGATCGCATCGTCAGCTTGCACACCTATCGGGTTGGCGACTGGTATCCGTTCCGCGCGGTCAGCGGGCGGCTGACCGACCCCAAGACCACGGCAGCGGTGGGGGCGATGGTGTGCGCATTGTCGGAAGGGCAATTGTACAAGTTCAATCTGCGCAGCCGCGAGCTGGGGATGAAATCCACCGCTCGTTTCGTCGGGGTATTGGAGCAGACTGGCCGATTGAAAAAGGAGAATGTGTTGTTCGCCAATTTGGAACTGGAGGATCACAAGACCCGCTTGCCGGAAGCGACCTTCGATTTTTACGCGCCGGTGTTTCTGGGTTTCCGGCAACTCGGCGTCGAACGCTGGCCGGCCACGCCCTTATACCGGATCACCTTTGCCCATCCGCAGGATGCCCGCGCCAAGGCGCTACCGCTCAAGGTGGTTCTGGAGCGTTCTACCGATGAGAATGTGGATCTGGACTTCAAGGTGAGCGATGTGGCCGACGCCAACGGCAACCAGCAGCCCGGTGGGGTGGTGCAGCTGAAGTTGCAGACCCTCAAGGATGAATACGGGTATTGGCTGGATACCGGCATCTTCTCGATCTCGGCCCACCATGGTGCATCATGACGACCGCGCCGGTTTTCCTGCATGCCAGCCTGCACGCGCTGGCGGTCACCCATCGTCGGCGTCTGCGGTTGCTGAGGCTGTTGCTGTTCATCGTCATGGCCAGTGCGCTAATCGGCGAGATGAGCACTGCGCTGAGCTATCGGAGCGCGGGCAATCTGTTGCTGTTGGGCCTGGTCGCTTTGTTGATGTTACCGACCGTGGTGATGATGGGCGGGCTGCTGTGGTATCTGGATCACGTTTTGTCGAAGGCTTTGGATGGAGCGAATGCGCTGTTGCAGAGCTGTACGCCGCTGACGGGGCGACTCAAGCCCTTGGGTCCGGAGAGTCGGGCGGGCACCTTGGCGGAGTTGCATCTGCCCGCCGATGGCAATGCACCGGCAAGGTCGATTTATGGGCTGATCAATCCGTCCTTTCGCTGGAATGCGCCGCCGCGTCACGAAGTCGAGGTGCAGTTATATGGTCGGGACTGGATGCCCGGCAGCGATTGGGTGGCGTTGCAAGCCGATGGTGTTTCGCTACTGGGCAAGGTGGTGGATCGAACAGCATATGAGCGCCGACAGCGGATACTGCGTATCCTGATACTGGTGCTGTTGTGCGTAGTGTTGGTGGCGGCCTTGGTTTTCGGGAAAGCAGGACACTAGCTTTTTATAAGCTGGTTTTGAAAAATCAGGAGGATGACTGAAATGGAGAAACAAGCCGAAATTATTACTGGCGCATCGGGTGGTATCGAGCGACTACTACATCCAGTGGCTCTCGATGGATGGAATACCTCACATATAGATTTAAAGCGCGAGTTGTTAATTTTCTTTTTTATTTTGAGTTTTGCCGTGCTTTGCTACTTGACTATCATATCTAATTATTTTGTTTCAGATGATTTTTCTTTAATCGAACGAGTCGTTCAACAGGGTATGTTTTATTCGTGGGGGGAATCTCATGGGGGATTTCTACGCCCAATAATAATATTATCTTACCTGATAGACTACAAGTTCTGGAATTTGAACCCGGTTGGGTACCATCTTACAAATATTATTTTCCATGCTATTGCGGCTTATGCATTGTATATTATAAGTTGCAATTTGATGGATAAAGCAAGATACCAAAATGGGCGCGCCCTTTCTTTTTTAGCTGCATGTCTTTTTGTTGCGCTGCCATGTCATTCGGAATCAGTATCCTGGATTGCAGGTCGGACAGATGTTATTGCTACTGCTTTCGGCTTTATGGCTACAGCAGTTTTCTTTTTTATTATGCGGAGGGGATCATTATTCCTGTCTGGTCTGGCATTGCTGCTTTTTTCTTTGGCTATTTTGACAAAAGAATCCATTATCGTTTTACCATTTATTTGGTTTCTGTTATATGTTTATTGTTGGCGGGTAGAGAACGCGCGTCCATCAAATTGCTCTCTAATTACTCTAGGACTTGCGTGTTTTCTGTTGATTGGTTACTTTGGTCTTCGCAAGGCTATGATTGGCCATTTTATTGGAGGTTATGGAACAGAACAACATATCTCTCTCATGCATATTCAAACGCTATTCAATATTTACCAATATATTATTCGGACATTCCTGCCAGCATTTCCGCTGAGATTCTCTGATCCACTACCGTTGTCAGCCATAGGATTTTTAATAGGGATTGGTGTAATACCCGCCTTCACGCTTTATAGGAAAATGTCTCTAGCGCATCACTGGCTTATTTTTATATTTCTGATGGGCTGCTATTTAGTGAGTCTCGTGCCAGTAGCAACAATGAAGGTTTCCATCTTTGATACCCAAAATGAGCGCTTTCTCTATTTGCCAAGTGGATTCGCATGTATAATTGCGGCTAGTTTTATTGGAGTTATATTTCGATCACGGTTTATTCAGAATAGTGTTTTAGTAGTCTTTGTACTTATTTTTACTCTTACCCTGCAATGGGTCAATACTCGATGGGTAACTGCATCTATTCTTAGTAAAGAGATTGCTGATGAGATTTCTAAGATGGATTTGGACAGCATCGTTGTCCTCAATGTCCCAGACAACTATCAGGGTGCGTATGTTTTTCATAATGGATTGCATGAAGCAGTGACACTGTTTGCTGGAAAAAAAGCAGGGCGTCAGTTGGGATGCCTCCAAGCTATTGCTTACCATAACCTTATCTCATTACAGCAAATTATCAAAGTGGACGCTAGCGGGGCGAGTATTCTTATTGATTTCCCCAGTAGGCTTGATTTTTATGAAATTGGCCAAAAAATGTTTCCAACCAAGCATGAAGGTCAAACATTATCGGTTTTTATGTCAAATGACCAACGCTTTAATAAGTTAAAATTCCTTTCGTTCAAGAGTGGGGCTGATATACCGATGCTTCAGGCAATAGCATTTAGATGATATTGCTGATCTTGCTGTATGTAATTATACGCTCTATATAAAGTAGTGAGATACGGAAATTCATAGAGGCGCGTCCTATAGTTACTATATGCGCTGGTGATATTGAATCATGGGAACATTATTTTTAAATCGATCCTGAGGCACGAGACCGTTGGAATCGAGAGCATTCAGTTTTCATGAGGAGTACGCGCCATGTATTTTGATCTACTTACGCCAGGCAATACCGAATTTGTTCAAAGCATCGGACGGATACTGGGTTATAAAAGCACTCGTTTGAGCAATGTGATCTCAGCTTTCGAGGCGGCTCAGAAGGTATTCAACCAAGCTAGTCTATTGACTCTACTCAACGCATTGCAGGCTTGGCGAGTACAGGACCCGCAGGAGTTTGCCAATCGTGGCGGTTCGAACGGGGTAGCTTACCGGCTCTGGATGGAAACGAAGCAATTCCTCGCTAATCGCTACAATCAACGCTTCACCCAACCGAATCCACCGATGTCTACTACGTGTCCTGGTACTGAACTACTGGGCATTTACGTGCCAGAAGGTGAAGGACACGTCGAAATTTGTCACGCTTTTGCTTATCGCTGGGCTATTGCAGCAGGCAAGATGACCGAATCTCCCGCGCTACCTGCTCGAAAAAGATCTGGCAGTTATAACGCAGCCAATGTGACTCCAGTGCTTTATCCTGCTGGGTTTACTGGGTATGCATCTGTACGAGTGGGAGGCGCGATGCAAACTCAACCAGGCGACATTATCGCTATGTTCGATAATCCGAACCCACCGCAGCCAATGAAGCTCGGCCATTCCCTGATCGCCGAAACGGCATCCATCTGGTTCTCGGCTAATAATGCCGGTACCTTCGGTGTTGGAACAGGTCGAACCCGAATCGACACGGCTAGCGCATTCCCAGTTATTGCCGGTTTTCAAGTCGGTTGGGTTGGCACTGGTAATCAATGGATGCGCCCAGATGGGCAAATTGTACATGTCGTGTATCGAAGGATTCCATAGCTCGGTTTTTTATGGCGCAACGATAAAGGCTCCGAAGATGAAGACGATTGGCCTTATTGGTGGGATGAGCTGGGAATCGACCAGCTCATACTATTCGTTGATTAACAGAACCGTCAATGAACGCCTTGGTAAGAATCACTCGGCTTCCTGCTTGATCTATTCTTTCAATTTTCAAGAGATTGAAGATCTGCAATATGCAGGGAAATGGGATGAGCTGGAAGCAAGGATGCTGTATGCTGCCGATGCTCTGAAGAAAGCTGGAGCTGATGGCATTGCGGTATGTACCAATACCATGCATAAGGTGGTTGATCATATTGAGGAACTGACAGGGTTGCCACTGCTTCATATTGCTGATGCAGTTGGTGAAGAGATTATCAGGCATCGTGATAAAACTGTTGGGTTGTTGGGTACGAAGTTTACGATGGAAGAAGATTTTTATCGATCGCGACTCGAGCAAAAATACAGCCTGACCGTTGTCGTACCAGAGCGAGATGAGCGATTGAAAATCAATCAGATCATTTATGAAGAACTGGTGAAAGGCATCATCAAGGGAGAATCCAGGAATACCTATATTGAGATCATGGATAAAATGAAGGAAGAAAGTGGTATGGAAGGTGTGGTTTTGGGGTGTACTGAAATTGGTTTACTTGTAAAAGAATATGATCGATATTTATATGATTCGACCATCATTCATGCGAAAAAGATCGTTGATTTTTGTCTAGGAATTGAAAATTGAGTTTGGATTTAAGCTAAAATCTATAATTACTTACCGCATGTGATTTGTCTTGACCTTATCGCCAATGTCTTACATATGCAATGGTAAGAAGTTTGGTTTTTTGTTGGGGTCTATTTCGACTGGTGGTCATGATGGGATCGAGTCATTTGGTGGCGAGTGTCGATAATGCCAACCTGCTTAAGATCATAGAAATACAGACAGAAGTGGTTCAGGAAGGCATAAATTTTAGCAATATCATGTTTTTGGTGGCAGATAGAGCACAAAGAGTAACGGACTCCGATGGATCGGTTATCGAGCTCAAGGAAGACGATGAAATGGTTTATCGTGCTACATCAGGCTTGGCTGATCCACAGTTGGGATTAAGGCTAAAGGCGAAAGGTAGTCTGTCAGGACTCTGTATAGAACAGAGAGAGCCATTGTGTTGCTACGACTCGGAGACCGATCTACGAGTTGATCGAATGGCGTGCCGCGTTGTCGGCTTGAGATCAATGATCGTCACTCCTTTAATGCACAATGATAAGGCTGTTGGAGTATTGAAGGTATTGTCGAGAAATATCAATCATTATAACGAAGAGCAAGTACAAATATTGACATTGCTGTCCCGATTGATTGGCGCAGCTATGTATACCGCCGAACAGTATGGGCAAGAGGAGTTGTTTATCAAAGCAACGACTGACGGAATGACTGGAATCAGAAATAGATCTATGTTCTTTGAGCTATTGAATGCGCGCCTTGCAAAAGAAAAAAAAGTGGAAGAGCGGTTTGGAATCATCATGGTCGATATGGATAATCTTAAGAAACTGAATGATGCGTATGGCCATAAGGTGGGAGACGCAGGAATATTAGCGATTGTCGATCGTATCAAGAGTGTAATAAGGGGATCAGATGTATTTTGTCGTCTTGGTGGAGATGAATTTGGAATAATTGTGGAAAAGATGAGCTGTAAAGAAGATATGCAAATATTGCTTGATAGGATACGCGATTATGTGAACAGTGAAATGCTATTCGAAAACCGTCGATATGAATTGGGCGTCAGTCTTGGGTATTCGATTTATGGAGATGATGGGGTTGATCTAAAGGAGTTATTGGATATTGCAGATATGAGAATGTATGGAGAAAAGAAAAAGAAAAAATCGGCTTTGTCGCAAATGCAGATATCAACTTCACTCATGGAATGATACCACCCATCTTCGATAGAGTTAATAAGTAGCTTGGATGGCCGGCTGACTTGATGTTGAGCAAGAGATCGTAGTGCTTCAGGCCAATAAATTTGGTCTTCTTATCACTCACAGTGGAGAAGAAAATGGCTCTTAGGACTCGGGTATGGCCTGGCGGAGCTGGCCCGGCACTGCCAGCCAATCAGCTGGGAGCAAATGCAGCTGCTGGGATCAGCAATGCGATCGGTCGGGTTACGGCAGGCAATATGTTCGGCACACCAGGCACGGTTCCTGGATTGGGCGACATCTTTGGTTGGCGAGTTGATCGCCAGAATGCCCCCGGTGGATTCATCAATGTTTCGATTCAACGGAATGGGGTTGGGGCGCCCAGTACAGTCGCGTCGGTTTTCGTACCGGGAAACTACAACTCTGCAGCACCAGGAGCGCATCTCGGCCCAGCAGCCCTTGTCCAATTCAATGCGCGTAACCGCGAGTTGGAGCGAGCTGTGCGGCGCGGGTTGGAAGAGAGTTACGCAACCTATGCATTGCCTGCCGGAGCGCCGCCAATGCTGGGTGGGTATCCCAATAACAGCCGTTCCATCAGCCGCTATGAGGTGCATGGGGTTTTTTCTTCCTGATCGACATGCAAGCACTGCCTATAGGCAATTGATACTATGTTCCTGAGCCGATTATCGATTATTGAGCGAGGTTAAAGTCTATGGATATGCAGCTTACCGATAAACTGGCGCTGGTCACGGGCAGCACGGCCGGCATCGGTTATGCCATCGCTAAATCGCTTGCCGCCGAGGGCGCGCGAGTCATCGTCAATGGGCGCACCCAGTCGTCGGTGGATGAGGCGGTTTCTGCACTGGTAGCGACCACTGGTAGTCAAGTTCTGGGTTTTGCCGGAGATCTCAGCACGGCTACTGCTGCTGAAGCGCTCCTGCAACAGTATCCAAATATCGAAATTCTGGTCAACAACCTTGGGATTTTCGAGCCGAAATCCTTTGAGGAGATACCCGATTCCGATTGGATACGATTCTTTGAAGTCAATGTCTTGAGTGGCATTCGTTTGGCTCGCCTATGTCTGCCGGCCATGAAGCGGATGAACTGGGGGCGAATCATCTTTATTTCCAGCGAAAGCGGGGTTCAGATTCCTGTGGAGATGATTCATTACGGAATGACGAAGACCGCTCAACTGGCCGTTTCACGTGGTTTGGCTGAGTTGGTCGCCGGGACTGGCATTACCGTGAACAGTATTTTGCCAGGCCCAACCCGATCGCGTGGAGTCAATGATTTTGTCGATGCGCTTGCCAGTGCCGAAGGAAAATCCTTCGCTGAATTCGAAAAGGAATTCTTCGAGAAAGTTCGTCCTACTTCGCTGATCAAGCGGTTCGCCTCGCCGGAAGAGGTCGCTGCGCTGGTCAGCTATATCGCCAGCCCGTTGGCGTCGGCCACAACAGGGGCGGCCTTGCGGGTGGATGGCGGGGTGCTGAAGAGCGCATTTTGATTCGTTCGCACGTCGGTGTATGGAGACACCGATTTGTTGGATCATGGAGAGCAGACTCGTAACAGCTTGGAGAAGTGAATGGAAGTTCGGCCCTGTGAAAGCCGAGATATCGAGGCTATTTGTGATGTTTATAACTATTATATCGAGAATACAGTCATTACTTTCGACGAGACACCGCTTCAGGTTTTCGAAATGGCTGAGCGGATCAGGAGTTATACCCGGCTTTATCCGTGGTTGGTGTGCAGTGAAGGCAGGGAAATCATGGGCTATGCTTACGCTAGCAAGTGGAAGGAGCGTACAGCCTATCGCAACAGTGCGGAAATTACCGTATATCTGCGTCAGGGGCAGAGCCGAAAAGGTTATGGGCGAGCCCTGTACGAGGTGTTGCTACCACGCTTGGTCGAGACAGGTTGTCATGTAGTCTTGAGCTGCATCGCACTGCCGAATGAAGCGAGTGTCGGGCTGCATGAGCGTTTTGGATTCAAGAAAGTAGCGCATTTTACCGAGGTTGGGCGCAAGTTCGAACGTTGGGTTGATGTTGGCTACTGGCAATTACTCGTCAACCAAAAGTGAGCATTGATGCGAAAAGGTCGACTGGAGGCATTCAGCGATGGTGTACTGGCCATCATCATCACGATCATGGTGCTGGAACTGAAAGTGCCCCATGGCGCGGATTTTGAAGCGTTGACTCCGCTGATGCCGGTATTTCTCAGTTATGTGCTGAGCTTCATCTATGTCGGTATCTATTGGAGCAATCACCATCACCTTTTGCATGCTGCACAGCGTGTATCGGGTGGAGTCCTGTGGGCTAATCTCAATTTGTTATTTTGGCTTTCGCTATTTCCATTCGCTACGGCATGGATGGGGGAGAATCATTTTGCACCGTTGCCATCGGCCGTTTATGGATTCGTCCTGCTGATGGCAGCCATTGCCTACTATATTTTGGAGCGCGCCATTATTGTAGTGGATGGTTCGGACTCTCTTTTGAAGCGCGCCGTTGGTTCCGACTGGAAAGGTAAATTGTCGCCAGTGTTGTATTTGTCGGCGATCGTCGTGGCATTCTGGGCGAACTGGCTGGCGCAACTCATTTACGTTTTGGTTGCGTTGATGTGGCTAGTGCCGGACCAACGGATCGAGCGGACTATCGATCACAGTGAGGTATAGCAACGAGCTTCACTCTTCGCTTGCCAATGTTTCCAGTGCTTCCTGTGTTTCCAGCCATTCGCCCTCGATGTCCTCAACCTCCTTATCCAACTGCGCCTTGCGCAACAGCGCTTCCTTCAGCCGATTCTTGTTGGCGTCCTCGTACAGGGCAGGGTCCGATAGTTGGCTGCTCAGGCGGGTTTGCTCGCCATGCAGTTTCTCCAACCGCTGTTCCAATTTCTTGAGCTGCTGTTCCAGCGGCTTGCGCTTGATGGCCCATTGTTGGCGGCGTTCGGCTTCCAGCCGTTTCTGTTCGCGCCGTTCGGCCGCGCTGTTGCCGTTGCCGCCAGCGCGCGGTGTCGCCTCCCGATTGGCGGCCCGTTGCCGTTCGTTCAGCCAGTCGCGATAGTCGTCCAGGTCGCCGGTGAACGGTTGCGCCCGGCCTTCCGCCACCAGCAGGAATTCGTCGGTCGTCGTGCGCAGCAGATGGCGGTCGTGCGAAACCACGATCAGCGCGCCCTGATAATCCTGCAGGGCCAGCGTCAAGGCGTGGCGCATGTCGAGATCAAGGTGGTTGGTCGGCTCGTCCAGCAGCAACAGATTAGGCCGTTGCCAGACCAGCAGGGCCAGGGCCAGTCGCGCTTTTTCCCCGCCGGAAAAGGGCGCGACCGGGTCCAGGGCGCGGTCGCCGGGAAAACCGAAACCGCCGATGAAGTCGCGCAACTGCTGATCGGTAGCGCGCTCGTCCAGCTGTTGCAGATGACGCAAGGCGCTCCAGTCGGGCCGTAGTTGCTCCAGCTGGTGCTGGGCGAAATAACCGATGGCCAGTCCCTGACCCGCTTCGATTCGCCCGGCCTGCGGTTTCAGTGCACCGGCCAGCAGCTTGATCAAGGTGGACTTGCCCGCGCCATTCGGTCCCAGCAATCCCAGCCGGGTGCCAGGACCGATGATCAGATTCACCCGTTCCAAGACCCGCCGCTCACCGTAGCCGGCCGCCACTTTCTCGACATTCAACAGCGGGTTGGGCAAGCGTTCCGGTGTGGCGAAGCTGAATTCGAACGGCGAATCGACATGAGCGGCCGCGATGCGCTCCATCCGCTCCAGCGCCTTGATGCGGCTCTGGGCCTGGCGGGCCTTGGTGGCCTTGGCTCGGAAGCGGGTAATGAAGCTTTCCAGATGGGTGATTTCGCGCTGCTGCTTCTCGTAGGCCGCCTGCTGCAGGGCCAGGCGCGCCGCGCGCTGTTCCTCGAAATCGGTATAACGGCCGGTGTACAGGGTGATGCGCTGCTGGTCGAGATGGGCGATATGGTCGACCACGTTGTCGAGCACATCGCGATCGTGCGAGATCATCAGCAGCGTGCCCGGATAGGCGCGCAGCCATTGCTCCAGCCACAATACCGCGTCGAGATCGAGATGGTTGGTCGGTTCGTCCAACATCAACAGGTCGGAGCGGCACATCAGGGCGCGCGCCAGATTCAGCCGCACCCGCCAGCCGCCGGAGAATTCCGCGACGGGCCGGTCCAGTTGATCGACGCCGAATCCCAGCCCGGCCATCAGCTTACCGGCGCGGGCGCGGGCACTGTAACCGCCGATGGCGTCGAACTGGGCATGCAGCTCGGCCTGACGCGCGCCATCGTGGGCCGCCTCGGCGGTTTGCAGCGCGCGTTCGATCTGGCGCAATTCCTCATCGCCGTCCAGCACGAACTCCAGCGCCGGATTCGGCAGTGCCGGGGTTTCCTGGGCTACGTGGGCGATGACCCAGCGCGGCGGCAGCTCCAGATCGCCGGCGTCGGGATGGATCTGGTCCAGCAGCAGAGCGAACAGACTGGATTTGCCGCAGCCATTGGCGCCGATCACCCCGACCTTCCAGCCGGGATGAAGAGTCAGCGAAGCATTGTCGAACAGCGGCTTGCCGCCGCGTTGCAGGGAAAGTTGTCGAAGGGTCAGCATGGGGGCGAAGTTTAACAGTTTGCCGCTATTGACGATGCAAGGGATTGCGATAGTCCACTACAATCGGGTAGCGTCCGATTTTGATTCACTCACTTGTCGAACTCTATCGAATCACCATGACCGACGATGAACTGTTGCGCTATAGCCGGCAGATCCTGCTGCCGGAATTCGATATCGAAGGCCAGGAGCGACTGATTCAGTCGCGGGTTCTGATCATCGGACTGGGGGGACTGGGTTCGGTGGTGGCGATGTATCTGGCTGCAGCCGGGGTGGGCCGATTGACGCTGGTCGATTTCGATCGGGTGGATCTGTCCAACCTGCAGCGACAGATCATCCACCACAGCGCCGATATCGGCCGGCCCAAGGTGGAATCGGCCCAAGAGACCTTGCTGGCGCTCAATCCGCTGATCGAGATCGTGCCGATCGCCCACGCCCTGGCCGAAGATGAATTGCTGGAGCAGGTGCGGCAGGCCGATGTGGTGGTGGATGCCTGCGACAATCTGGCGACCCGGCTGGCGATCAACGCCGCCTGCGTGCAGACCAGAACGCCGCTGGTGTCCGGCGCGGCGATCCAACTGGAGGGACAGGTGCTGGTCTGGCGACCGGGAGGAGAGGGCGCTTGTTACCGTTGCTTGTATCGCGATACCAGAGTGGAGCCGGAAACCTGTTCCCAGAACGGCGTACTGGCCCCGGTGGTGGGCGTGATCGGCAGCATTCAGGCCGTAGAAGCGATCAAGCTGCTGGCTCGATTCGGCGAACCGTTGACCGCCCATCTGTTGCTGTTCGACGCCAAGCGCGTGGAGTGGCGGACCTTGAAAGTTCGGCGCGATCCGGCCTGCCCGGTGTGCGGGCCGACGATCGATCCGGAGAACCGGAGAACGGATCGAGATGAGTGACTGGAGCGCCGAGGACTGGATTGCCTATCTGCAACTGGAGCCGCATCCCGAAGGTGGCTATTTCCGACGGGCCTACGCCGCCCAATTGCAGCTACCCGCCGGAGCGCTGCCCGACCATGGAGCCGAACGGGCGGTGGCGACCGCCATCTACTATTTGTTGCCAGCTGGGCAGCGCTCCCGCTTGCATCGCCTGAAATCCGACGAACTGTGGCATTTTTATACCGGCTCGCCGCTGACGGTGCAGGTGCTTGGGGCCAGCGGCGAATGCGCGACATGGCGTTTGGGTCCCGATCCCCGTGTGGGACAGCATTTTCTGCTACCGATCCGGGCCGGTTGCTGGTTCGGGGCGACGGTGGACGAGCCCAGCGGATTCAGCCTGATCGGCTGTACCGTCGCGCCCGGTTTCGACTTTGCCGATTTCGAGCTGGCCGATCGCGACGCTCTGCTCCGCCAGTATCCCCATTACGCCAAATTCATCGAACGCCTGACCTGACCGTCAAGAGAGGACCCGCCATGACCTTTTCCATTGTCGCCTTCGATCCCGCCAACGGCGATCTGGGCGTGGCCGTGCAATCCAAGTTTCCCAACGTCGGGGTTTCCATCCCGTTTGCCAAGGCTGGGGTCGGGGCGGTGGCGACGCAGTCGTATTGCAACACCAGTTATGGTCCGCGCGGGTTGGCCTTGCTGGAAAACGGTGCCTCGCCGCAGCAGGCGATCGAGATTCTGACCAGCGGCGATGCCCAGCGCGATGACCGCCAGGTCGGCATCATCGATGCCCAGGGTCGCACGGCCAGTTTTACCGGGGCGCATTGTTTCGACTGGGCCGGCGATCGGCAGGGCGCGCACTGCGCCGCACAGGGCAATACCCTGGCTGGCGCACAGGTGGCAGCCAGCATGGTCGAGGCGTTTGAGGCCCACGGCGGTCCGTTGGCCGAACGTCTATTGGCGGCGCTCCAGGCCGGACAGGCCCACGGTGGCGACCGGCGCGGCCAGCAGTCGGCGGCGTTGCTGGTGGTGCGGGCGGGGGGCGGCTATGGCGGATTCGACGATCGCTACGCCGACATCTCGGTCTACGACCATCCCAGACCTATCGACGAATTGGAGCGGCTGTACGCCATCCACCGGCTGACCTACTTTCGCAGCGATCCGGCGCAACTGGTCAGGATCGATGGGGCCATTGCCAACGAACTACAGCAGATCCTGCAGGCGCGCGGCTTTTACAAGGGGGTTGCGACCGGCCTCTGCAACGAGGAGATGGTGCGGGCCTTGCGCGATTTCATGGGCTGGGAGAACTACGATGAGCGCATTCGCGACGACGATCTGATCGATCTGGAAGTGCTGGCCGATATTCGCGCCAAACACGCGATCTGGTTGCGCGCGCAGTAGCGAATGTCGTTGCGCTGTGCGTGGCCCGAAGTGGCTAAAACGCCCCTCTCCACAGCGCGTGGGAGGGGTTTGACGCAAGGCGAAGCGAAGTGGGTGACTGGCGCGGACCGGGGCTACTGGGCCAGTGCGTCCTGCACCAGGGTATCCATGCCGACATGACGGACATCCTTGCCCTTGACCAGATAGATGATGTATTCGGCGATGTTCTTGGAATGATCGCCGATCCGTTCCAGGGCCTTGATGATGAAGATCACGTTGATGGCGTGGCCGATGTTGCGCGGGTCTTCCATCATGTAGGTGATCAGTCGCCGCAACGCCGACTGAAATTCCTGATCCAGCTCGTCGTCGCCTTGGGCGACTTCCACCGCCTTTTCCACGTCCAGTCGGGCCAGCGCGTCCAGGCAGCCGTGTAGCATCTTGCTGGCCAGCCGAGCCATCGGCGCCACATCGCGCAGCAGCTTGGCGCTCGGCGGACTGCTGGCGGCGTCGTAGGTCTTGACGGTCATGCGGGCGATCTTCTCGGCCTCATCGCCGATCCGCTCCAGGTCGGTGACGATCTTGGACAAGGACATGATCAGGCGCAGATCGCTGCCGAGCGGCTGGCGCAGGGCGATGAGGCTGACGCAGTCCTCGTCGGCCTTGACATGAAGGCCGTTGATGATCTGGTCGCGTGAAATCACCTCGCGCGAGGCAGTGATGTCTTCATCGTCCAGCGCCTGCACGGCGTGCTTGATCTGGTCTTCGACCAATCCGCCCATTTCCAGGACCAGGTTGCGGAAATTGGCAAGCTGGATATCGAATTGCTTGACGGTATGGGCGTCTTGACTGATGGCCATGGTCGATACTCCCGTCTCTCTCGTATGAGGGCAAGGTCAGCCGAAACGACCGGTGATGTAATCCTCGGTCAGTTTGTGCTTTGGATTGGTGAAAATCTGGTCGGTTTCGCCGATTTCGATCAGATCGCCCAAATGAAAATAGGCGGTGCGCTGCGAGACCCGGGCGGCCTGTTGCATCGAGTGAGTGACGATGACGATGGTGTAGTTTTCCCGCAGTTCGTCGATCAGTTCCTCGATCTTGGCGGTGGCGATGGGATCCAGCGCCGAGCACGGCTCGTCCATCAGAATCACCTCGGGATGGACCGCGATCGCCCGGGCGATGCACAGCCGCTGTTGCTGACCGCCCGACAGGCTGGTGCCGGGTTCGTTCAGGCGTTTCTCGACTTCCTTGATCAGTCCGGCCCGTTCCAGGCTGTCGCGCACCAGATCGTCGAGTTCGGCCTTGGTGTTGACCATGCCATGGATGCGCGGTCCGTAGGCCACGTTTTCGTAGATCGACTTGGGGAAAGGATTGGGTTTCTGGAACACCATGCCGACTCGGGCGCGCAGTTGCACCACATCGATGCTCTTGTCGTAGACGTCATCGTCGTCCAGCTTGATCTGGCCGGTGACGCGACAGGTGGTGATGGTGTCGTTCATCCGGTTCAGGCAGCGCAGGAAGGTGGATTTGCCGCAACCGGACGGGCCGATGAAGGCGATGACTTCATTGGCCCCGATATCGAGGCTGACGTTCTTGATGGCCTGCTTCTCGCCGTAGTAGACGTTGACGCCCCGGCAGATCATCTTGGCGTTGTCGACGACGATCTTGCCGACGGTTTGCCGGTTGTCGTAGTCGGTCACTTCGACGCTGGAGACGCTACGGGACGCGGTGGCGGCGGTGGCGGCCGGCTTCAATCCGAGATCGGTTGCGATAGCGGTCGTGCTCATGAGGGTGTGATCCTTGTTGGGGGATGGAGCGGTCGGCGCGCGATTACCAGCGCCGCTCGAACCGCTTGCGCAGGATGATGGCCAGGCCGTTCATCAGGATCATGAACGCCAGCAGCACCATGATCGCTGCCGAGGTCCGTTCCACGAATGCCCGTTCCGGCAGGTCGGACCAGAGATAGATCTGCACCGGCAAGACCGTGGAAGGGTCCAGGAAGCTCTTGGGCACGTCGACGATGAAGGCCACCATGCCGATCATCAGCAGCGGAGCCGATTCGCCCAGGGCGCGGGCCATGCCGATGATGGAGCCGGTCAACATGCCGGGCATGGCCAGCGGCAGCACATGATGTCCCACCATCTGCAGCTTGGATGCGCCCATGCCTAGCGCCGCTTCGCGGATCGACGGCGGCACCGAGGTCAGCGCGGCGCGACCGGCGATGATGATGACCGGCAGCGTCATCAGGCTCAGCACCAGCCCACCGACCAACGGGGCAGAGCGCGGCAGGCCGAAGAAGTTGATGAATACGGCCAATCCCAGCAAACCGAACACGATGGACGGCACCGCCGCCAGGTTGTTGATGTTGACCTCGATCAGATCGGTCCAGCGGTTCTTGGGGGCGAATTCCTCCAGGTACACTGCTGTCGCTACGCCGACGGGAAACGACAGCAGGAAAGTGACCAGCAGAGTATAGAAGGAGCCCATCAGCGCGCCGCGGATGCCGGCCTGTTCCGGTTCGCGCGAATCGCCGCTGGTGAACAGGATGGTGTTGAAGCGTTGCTTGAGCTTGCCGGTGGCTTGCAGCTGGTCGATCCAGCCGATCTGATTGTCCTTGATCGGGCGGTGGTCCTCTTCGGCTTGGCGATCGATGTTGCCCTTGACGAAGGTGTCGACCGTGGCCGAGGCCAGCAGCCAGATCTCCTGTTCGGTCCCGATCAGCGTCGGATGGGCCATGACCTGCTGGCGCAGCTCCAGCGGCGCATCGGAACTGCTCAGCGCATACAGCGCCCGCAGCTCGACGCGACCCTCGACATTGGGGAACAGCGCCCGCAGACCGGTGCGGACCAGCGCGGCGTAGTCGGCGTTCTCGATGGCGTGTGGGTCGCGGTTCCCTTCGGGATCGAGGATGGCGGCATCGAACTTGATCGGCAACTGGATATAGCTTTGCCAGAAGGCGGGATAACCCTTGCCGATGATGTTGCCGAACATCAGCAGCACGAAGATCAGCCCCAGGCTGATGGCGAGCAGACCGTACCAGCGGAAACGCCGCTCGGCGGCATGCCGTCGCTTGAGGGTGGCATTGACGATGGTCTTGATGTCCCGGCTGGCGGTCGGCACGGCGGTAGCGTTGGGTTTACTCATTCATACTGCTCCCGATACTTGCGCACCACGCGCAGGGCGATGATGTTGAGGATCAAGGTGATCGTGAACAACACCAGGCCCAGGGCGAAGGCCGCCAGGGTCTTGGGACTGTCGAATTCCTGGTCGCCGGTCAACAGGGTGACGATCTGCACCGTGACCGTCGTCACCGCCGCCAGTGGATTGCCGGTCAGGTTGGCCGACAGGCCGGCCGCCATGACCACGATCATGGTTTCGCCGATGGCGCGGGAGACCGCCAGCAGGATGCTGCCGACGATGCCGGGCAGGGCGGCGGGCAGCAGCACCCGCTTGATGGTTTCCGACTTGGTCGCGCCCAAGGCGTAGGAGCCGTCGCGCATGGATTGCGGCACGGCGTTGATCACGTCGTCGGACAGCGAGGATACGAACGGGATGATCATCACCCCCATCACCAGCCCGGCGGCCAGCGCACTTTCCGAGGCAACCTGCAAGCCCATGGCCGTGCCTATCTGGCGGATCAGCGGTGCGACGGTCAGGGCGGCGAAGAAGCCATAGACCACGGTCGGAATACCGGCCAGGATTTCCAGCGCCGGCTTGGCGATGGCGCGGAAGCGCGGCGTGGCGTACTCGGACAGATACAGCGCCGACATCAGGCCGATGGGGACCGCCACCAGCATGGCGATGCCTGAGATCAACAGGGTGCCGCTGAACAGCGGTATGGCGCCGAACGCCCCGGAGGAGCCGACCTGGTCGGCGCGCAGTGCGGTTTGCGGACTCCATTGCAGTCCGAACAGGAACTCGGTGATCGGCACGTGCTGAAAGAACAGGATCGACTCGAACAGCACCGACAGCACGATGCCGACCGTGGTGAAAATGGCCAGGGTCGAGCTGAGGATGAGAAACAGAGTGACGATCTGTTCGACCCGGTTGCGGGCGCGCAGCGTCGGCGAAATGGCGTTCCAGCTGTAAGCCAGGCCGGCCAGGGCCAAGCTCACGATCACGACCCACAGCGCGCTATTGCCGATGACGCGCAGGTTGCGGTAGTGATTGGCGGCTTCCAGAATGGCCGGATTCGGCGCGCTCGATACGATGTTGCCGTTGACCAGATTCTTGATGTCGTTGACCACCAGATTCAGCCGGTCGGCGGGCAGGTCGTGTAGTTCGGGCGGCAGGCCGGCGACGACCAGATCGGTGATCAGACTCGGCTGCAGCGCGACCCAGAGCGCGAGCACCAGCAGCGCCGGCAGGCCGCACCATAGCGCCGTGTAGGAGCCGTAGAAGCCGGGCAGGGAATGGAGATTGCGAATGTGACCGTTGGCGACCGCGAAAGCGCGGTTGCGCCCCAGATAGTAGGCGGCGCTGCTCAGCAGCGCCAAAGTCAGCAACAGGTAAGACAGCATGGAGCGATCGCCCGGATGCAAAAACGCCGCTGCGGCCGAAGGTTGCGTCGACCGCAGGCAGCGTGGGTAGAACGATCCCGTTACGGGGCTAGTGTCTTCAGGCTGTTGGCGTCGGCCGCGACTTGCTTGCGCTTGGCCTGCGGTAGCGGGATCAACCCTTTCTGGCTGAGGTAACCTTCATCGCCCATCGCCTTTTCGCTAGTGTACTCGACGATGAACTCCTTGATGCCAGGGATCACGCCGATATGGGCTTTCTTGGCATAGAAGAACAAGGGGCGCGAGATGGGATACTTGCCGTCGGCGATGTTCTCGAAGGTCGGTGCGACCCCGTCGATGGTCTCGCCCTGGATCTTGTCGAGGTTTTCTTCCATGAAGCTGTAGCCGAAGATGCCCAGCGCCTTGGGGTTGGCGACCAGTTTCTGCACGATCAGGTTGTCGTTCTCGCCCGCTTCGATGTAAGCGCCATCTTCGCGGATGGTCTGACACGCCGCCTTGGCCTTCTTGCTGTCGGTCTTTTCCAGCTCCTTGATGGCGTCGACGCTCTCGCAGCCTTTGTCCATGACCAATTCGACGAAGGCGTCGCGAGTGCCGGACGTCGGCGGCGGACCCAGCACCTCGATCCGGTTGGGCGGCAGTTTGGGATTGATGTCCTGCCAGGTCTCGGTGGTGTTGGCCACCAGCTTGCCGGTGGCGGGGTCCGGAATCTCCTTGGCCAGCGCCATGTAGAGATCCTTGATGGTCAGCAGCATGGGCTTGGTCTTCTTGGAAGACGCGACCACGATGCCATCGAAACCGATGTTGATTTCGACGATGTCGGTGACGCCGTTCTTGGCGCAGGTTTCGATTTCGGAAGGCTTGATCTTGCGGGAGGCGTCATTGATGTCCGGGTGCTGGACGCCGACGCCGGCGCAGAACAGCTTGAACCCGCCGCCGGTGCCGGTCGATTCGACCTTGGGCGTCTTGAAGCGGCTGCTCTTGCCGAACTGTTCGGCCACAGCCGTCGTGAATGGATAGACGGTGGACGAACCCACGACGCTGATATAGTCACGGGCGGATTGGGCGCAGACTACGCCAGTCAAAGCAAAAGTCGCCGCTGCGACGAGCGCGAGTTGATGCGAGCGCATGGGAAATCTCCAGAAAAGGGGATAATCGGGGGCCAAACCGGGGGTTATCGACAGGATGCTGAGATCGCGTGAAAACCTTGGACTCGAACTTACAATGACATAGCGACCTTTATATTTCCTTTATGTGTCAATTATATTTCAGTGCTGGAAAATGCGGCGTCCTGGTTTTTCAATGAATTGAAAATAAAAGGTTTTCGACCTCGCCATGCGGTGAGGAATTGACGAGGCGGCGAATGAACGATAGATCGGTATTGATCACCGGGTGTTCCTCGGGCATCGGTGAGCGTGTCGCCCTGGGGTTGAAGGAGCGCGGCTGGCGTGTGTTCGCCACGGCTCGCCAGGCAGTGGATGTGGCGCGACTGCAAGCCGGGGGGTTGGAAAGCCTGCCGCTGGATCTGCGCGATTCGGCGTCCATTCGGTCGGCGGTGGACAGCGTGCTGGAGCGCACTGGCGGTTGTCTGGATGCGCTGTTCAACAACGCCGGCTACGGCCAGCCGGGCGCGGTGGAGGATATCAGCCGGGTGGCCTTGCGGGAACAGTTCGAGACCAATGTGTTTGGTGTCCAGGAACTGACCAACCGGGTGATTCCGGTCATGCGCCAGCAAGGCGCGGGACGGATTCTATACAACAGCTCGGTGCTGGGGCTGGTGGCATTTCCCTATCGCGGAGCTTATGTCGCCAGCAAGTTCGCGCTGGAGGGGCTGGCCGATACCTTGCGGCTGGAACTGGCCGGAACCGGTATTCACGTCTGCCTGATCGAGCCGGGGCCGATTCTCAGCCGGTTTCGCGACAATGCCCATGCCGCCTACGGACGCCATGTCGACGCCGCGACCAGTCTGCACCGGGCGCAATACGAGGCGATGGAAGCGCGCTTGCTGAAAAGAGGGCCGGCCGCTCCCTTCACCCAGCCGCCGGAAGCGGTGTTGCAGCGGGTGATCCACGCTCTGGAAAGCCCCCGTCCGCAGGCGCGCTATCCGGTGACGTTCCCCACCTACCTGTTCGCCGCGCTGCGGCGGTTGTTGCCGACGCGAGCGTTGGACGCCATCCTGCGGCGGGCGGGCGGCGAAGGGCGGCGCTAGACCGCGCAACGCCCGTCGCCTGCTGAAGATCAGGCCCCGTCCGCCGGATCCTGCGCCGGCTGCGCCAGCTTTTCCATCACCGAGCGCAGCTCCAGCCACCACTGGTCCAGCGGTCGCCGGTGGGTGATATCGACCATGTCCGGCAGCTGTTTGAGCGGGAAGGTGGCCAGCTTGCCTTCGTGCAGACCGGCGAAGGCGCCCGCCGCCGAACCACGCGCCAATTCCTCGGTAAGAAAATCGATGCCGTGAGCGGCCAGGCGGGTGGCCAGAATCCGATCGAACGGTGTGGGGTTGCCGCCCTGTTGGATATGGCCCAGCACCGCTTGACGCACGTCGAACAGATCGTTGCCTTCCTCCTCGAACAACCGGGTCAGGAAGTCGGTGGTGTATTGCTCGTTGGCGTATTCGTTGCGGATGGTCAGATAAAACCGCCGCCCGCCCTGGAAGCTGGAGATCATGCGCTCGACGTCGGCTTGCAGATCCTTGAGGGTAATGCCTTCCTCGGGCAGGTAGATCCGTTCGGCGCCGGCGGCCAGACCGCTCATCATGGCCAGATAACCGCAGCGCCGGCCCATGACCTCGACCACGAAACAGCGCCGCGCTGCCATCGCCGACTGCTTGATCCGGTCGAGCGACTCGACGATGACGTTGAGCGCGGTGTCGGCCCCGATGCTGAGATCCGAGCCGGGCAGGTTGTTGTCGATGCTGGCCGGTAGGCAGATCATCGGCATCTTGAAGGCCGGATAGCGCTCCCGCTCTTGATAGAGCTGATAGGCGACGTGATAGGCTTTCCAGCCGCCGATGATCAGCAGGCCGTTGATGCCGTGGGTCTCCAGGGTGCGGGCGATGGCGTAGAGCTGATCGGCGGTAGGCAGTTTCCGACTGGCGCCCAGTTCCGCGCCGGCCAGCTTGGCCCAACCTTCGACGTCGCCCCAGTGCATTTCCTCGATCCGGCCCTTGAGCAGCCCGGAAAAACTGCCGCGGATGCCGAACATGGCATGACCGCGATCCAGCCCGAGCCGAACGGCGGCGCGGACCGCCGTGTTCATACCGGGGGCCAGGCCGCCGACATGGATCACGGCGATCCGATGGGGGCGTTGCGGCGGGGTGACGCTGGGCACCGCCTCGGCCATCGCCTTGAAGATGTTGAACAGGCCGGTGAAGCTACTGCCGCGCAATTCCATGGCCTGGTCGTATTCATGCTCGGCGATCAGTCGCGCCACCGAACGGGTCTTCTGGACGCACTGCATCAGTGGCACGCGGCTGACCCGGTTGTAGCGCACGCCGATCAGCTGCGGCTCGCTGTCCGGGGTGGCCGACAGCAGCTCGTCGACAGCGGCATGGCCGACCAGGGTGCTCATCCAGCGATCGTAGGCGCTGGGGGTGCCGCCGCGCTGGACATGGCCAAGAATGGTGACGCGGGTGTCCTCGCCCAGCCGGTCTTGCAGCACCTTGCACACGTAGTCGCTGGTGATGGGGTTGCCCAGCCGGTCGGCGGCCCCCTCGGCGATCACCACGATACTGTCGCGGCGGCCCGCGGCCCGACCGCGGCGCAACAGGTCGCACATGCGGTCTTCCCAGCCTTCCGGCGGCGGATTTTCCGGGATCAGCACATAGTCGATGCCGCCGGCGATGGCGCTGGTCAGGGCCAGATAGCCGCAATGCCGGCCCATCACCTCGACCACGAAGCTGCGCTGGTGGCTGGAGGCGGTGCTGCCGATGGCGTCGATGGCCTCGGTGATCCGATGCAGGGCCGAATCGGCCCCGATGGTCATGTCGGTGCCGACCATATCGTTGTCGATCGAGCCGACCAGACCAACGATCATCAGCTCCGGATGAGCGACCACGGTGGCCTTGTCGATCTCGCCGCGCTGGTGCAGTTCCTCCAGCAGGCTGGGCCATTCCTGGCGGAACTCGTTGGCGCCGGACAAGCTGCCGTCACCGCCGATCACCACCAGCCGATCGATGCCGCGCTGAAGCAGGTTGCGGGCGGCGGTGAGCCGGCCTTCCCGCTCGCGAAAGGCCGGGCAGCGGGCGGTGCCGATGACGGTCCCGCCCCGATGCAGGATACTGCCGACATCTTCCCACGACAGCGACCGGATGCGATCGCCGCCGTCCACCATACCCTGATAGCCTTCGTAAATGGCGTGAACGGCGACGCCCTGATGGAGTGCGGCGCGCACCACCGCCCGTACCGCCGCGTTCATGCCCTGGGCGTCGCCGCCGCTGGTGAGGACGCCAATGCTTTTCTGCTCAAGACTGGTGGACATGGGCTGGGTTTCTCCCGCTGGATGGAACACTGATCCGAGAATTAAGGGCTATTGGGCAAGTGTGGGTCAACTAGTGTAATTTTGTGGTCTTTCCACGCACCCGCCAGCATAGAGCGATTGATCATGGCCTACGACTCGGACGAACGACCTGCCGCGATCCAGACCCTGGTCGCCGCCTTGCAGAATCATACCGTCGACACCTTGAAACGGCTCGCTGCAGTGCTGAGTGATGAAAAGAACAAACCGGTGCGCAAACCCGATCTGGTCGAACTCGTCCGTAGCCGGGTCATGGGGCCGCCAGACCGGACGCCGCCCATCGACGACGATCCGTTGCGCGCGCTTTGGCGGCGTTTGGATGCTTTGCAGCAGGCGGCAGTGGCCGAGGTCGTCCATGGACCGAATGCCTATTTCGATGCCGAGCGCTTCGAGGCGAAATATGGCCGGACGCCAGACCTCAGTAAACTAGATTACCTAACATATCGCCAGCAGGTTTCGCTGCTGGATCTGGTGCTCTACAGCGGCGTCATGCCGAACGATCTGCGGCAACGCTTCAAAGCCTTCGTCCCCGAACCCGAGCCGGTGCGGCTCTCGCCCCAGGACGAGCTTCCCGCCGAGTGGACCCAGATTTACGAGGAATGGGATGAGCAGACCCGGACCAAGAAGGTGTATCGACGCCAAGTTCCAATCACCCGGCGTCTGACCGAGCGCGCGGCGATCCACGATCTCAGAGCAGTCCTGCGGCTGATCGATCTCGGTAAACTGGCGGTCAGCGACAAGACCCAACAGCCGGGGACAGCCGCCCTGCGGACCCTCGATGCGCTGTTGTTCGGCGGGGATTACTACGACGACAGCGGGTACGGCAAGGATGAGAAGATCGGCCCGATCAGGGCATTTGCCTGGCCGATGCTGGTCCAAGCCGGCGGGCTGGCGTCCCTGGACGGTAAAACGCTGCAACTGACCAAGGCTGGGCAAAAGGCTTTGGGCGAGCCGGCGGAAAAGGCTCTGGCGCGGCTGTGGCAACGCTGGTTGAAAACCACGGCGTTCGATGAACTGCGACGCATCGACTGCATCAAGGGCCAGACCGGCAAGGGCAAGCGCGCCCTGACCGCCGTGGCCGGGCGCCGCGCCGCCATCCAGCAAGCGCTGCACGGCTGCCCGCCGGGGCAATGGATCCTGGTCGACGACCTGTTCCGCCAGATGCGCGCCACCGGCGCCGGATTCGAGGTCACCCGCGATCCCTGGAGTCTGTATATCTGCGAGTCGGGCTACGGCAGCCTGGGATACGAAGGCTTCCACAGCTGGATGCTGCTGCAGGGTCGCTACGCGTTATGCCTGCTGTTCGAATACGCGGCCACGCTGGGCCTGCTCGATGTGGCTTTCATTCCACCGCACGACGCCCGCCCGGATTATTACGGCAACTGGGGAACCGACGATTTTTCCTTCTTCAGCCGCTACGATGGCCTGCTCTATTTCCGGATCAATTCGTTGGGCGCTTATGTGCTCGAATTGACCGACCGTTACCAGCCGTCCGCGCCGGAAATCGCCGCCGCACCCGTGCCGGTGTTGCGGGTGCTGCCCAATCTGGAGATTGCCGCCGTCGGCGCGCCGCTGGAGCCGGTCGACGCCATGCTGCTCGACAGCTACGCCGAGAAAGTATCCGATGCGGTGTGGAAGCTGGAACAGGGCCGTTTGTTGGAAGCGCTGGAAGCGGGCCACGATATCGCCGTGCTGGCCGAATTGCTGGTGGCGTTGAGCGGCCAGCCGTTGCCGGAGACCGTGGCACAGTTTCTGAGCGACATGACCCGGCGCGTTCGTAGCTTGCGCGCCACCGAGACGGCCCTGTTGATCGAGTGCGCCGATGCGGTTCTGGCGACGCTGATCGCCAACGACAGCCGCACCAAACCGCATTGTTTGCTGGCGGGCGATCGTTATCTGGCGGTGCCGCTGGCGTCCGAATCCCGGTTTCGCAGCGCCCTGCGCAAGCTGGGCTATGGCCTGCCCAAATGAGCGCTTACGTTCCGGAAAATCCGCTGATCGTGCAAAGCGATCACACAGTGCTGCTGGAAGTGCATTCGCCCCACGCCGAAGTCGCGCGCGAGGCGATCGTGCCGTTCGCCGAACTGCTCAAGAGCCCCGAGCATATCCACACCTACCGCATCACACCGCTCAGCATCTGGAACGCCCGCGCCGCTGGGTTGGACACCCAGGCCATGATTGCAGTGCTGGATCGCTATGCCAAATATCCGGTGCCGGCGGGGGTGGCGCAGGAAATCGAAGCCCTGGGTCGGCGTTATGGACTGGTGGTGCTCGAACGCGACGACCTGGGACTGGTGATGCGGGTGAGCGATGCGCCACTGGCCGAATTGTTGGCGCGCGACCGTCTGGTAGCGCCCTTGCTGGGCGAACGGCTGGCGGAATTGCGCTTCCGCATCCGGTTGGAGGTGCGGGGCCTGCTCAAACAGGCGCTGGTGACCCTCGGTTATCCCGCCGACGATCTGGCCGGCTACGCCGAAGGCCAGGAATTGCCGCTGCGTCTGCGCCAAACCACGGTCGACGGGGCAGACTTCATGGTCCGCGATTATCAGCATGCGGCGGCAGCAGCCTTTTATCAGGGTGGTGAGGCGCGCGGTGGCAGCGGGGTGATCGTGCTGCCTTGTGGGGCCGGCAAGACCATCGTCGGTATGGCGGCGATGGCCCTGGTGCAGGAGAACACCTTGATCCTGACCACCAGCCAGACTTCGATGGAACAATGGCGGCGGGAGTTGCTGGACAAGACCGATCTGCCGCCGGACGCTATCGCCGAGTACAGCAGCCAGCGCAAGGAAACCGGGCCGGTGACGCTGGCGACCTATCAGATATTGACCTGGCGACCGAGTCGGGAGGATGAGTTCGTCCATTTCGGCTTGTTTCACGCCCGGGCCTGGGGATTGATCATCTACGACGAGGTGCATTTGCTGCCCGCGCCGGTGTTTCGCATCACCGCCGAACTGCAATCGCGCCGCCGCCTGGGCTTGACCGCCACCCTGATTCGGGAGGATGGCCTGGAAGGCGACGTGTTCGCGTTGATCGGTCCCAAGCGCTACGATCTGCCCTGGCGCGAGCTGGAGGGGCAGGGTTGGATCGCCGCGGCTGATTGCACCGAAATCCGGATCGCCCAGACCCCGGAACGAGACATGGAATATGCGCTGACGCCCCGGCGGCAACAGTTCCGGGTGGCGGCCGAGAATCCCCGCAAGCAGGCAGTCGTGGCTGAACTGTTGGAGCGCGAGGCGGGGCATCGCATCCTGATCATCGGTGAGTACATCAGCCAGGTCGAGGCGCTGGCAGCGGGGACCGGTTTTCCAATAGTGACCGGCAAGACGCCGCAGAGCGAGCGGGAGCGGCTGTATCAGGCGTTTCGCGAAGGGACGGTGCCAGGCTTGGTGCTGTCGCGGGTGGGCAACTTCGCCGTGGATTTGCCGGATGCCGACGTGTTGATTCAAGTATCCGGCAAGTACGGCTCGCGCCAGGAGGAGGCGCAGCGTTTGGGGCGGGTGTTGCGGCCCAAGCGGGATGGACGGCGGGCGCGTTTCTATACCCTGGTCAGCCTGCGAACCTGCGAAGAGGATTTCGCGCGCCACCGCCAATTGTTCCTGACCGAGCAAGGTTACAGTTATCGGATCGAGACGCGGGGCTGAGCGTCGGAGTCGGAATGTTCGGTGCGGTTTTGCTCAGTCCTGCGTCGGCGCAGCGGACAGCTCTTGGTGGCGGAAACAGCCGACCAGATGATCGTTGACCAGGCCGACCGCCTGCATGAAGGCGTAGCAGATGGTCGGCCCGACGAAGGTGAAGCCGAGTCGCTTCAGATCCCGGCTCATCGCATCGGCGGTCGGGTCGCGAGCCGGTATCCCGTCCAGCGTGATCCAGGCGTTCTGTCGCGGCTGGCCGTCGACATAGCGCCACAGGAAGGCCGCGAAGCTGTCGTGCTGTTCCCGAATGCGTAGATAGCCCTGGGCATTGCGGATCGCGGCCTGGATCTTGAGGCGATTGCGCACGATACCGGGGTTGGCGAGCAGGCGGGCGGTCTGACTGGCGTCGTAACGGGCGATGCGTTCCGGATCGAAGTGATCGAAGGCGACGCGATAGTGCTCCCGTTTGCGCAGGATGGTGAGCCAGCTGAGGCCGGCTTGCGCCCCTTCGAGAATCAGGAATTCGAACAGGCGACGGTCGTCGTGCAGCGGCACGCCCCACTCGCGATCGTGATAGTCGACATACAGCGGATCGGTTCCGCACCAGGGGCAGCGTTGGCGGTTCATGGGCGCTTTATGCGATCGGGTGGGCGCTGGCGGTTTCCAGCAGCCGGCGGACGATGAACCCCGCCAGCAGGATGCCGAACAGCGCCGGTAGATAGGAGATGGTGCCGTTGATCGCGCGGGGGTGGCCGGGTGTATCGCCGCCGATCGGTTGATGGGGCAGGGGCGGGCGGCGCGGTTCGTCGCTGTAGACCACCGGGTAGTTGAGCGGCGCGGCCAATTCCCGCAGTTGGCGGCGCAGTTCGCGGGCCAGCGGACAGACCTGGGTCTGATTCAACTGCGCCACTCGCACCCGGCTGACGTCCAGGCAATTGCCCGCGCCCAGCGCCGAGATCACCGGCACGCCTTGCCGATGGCAGGCCGCCACCAGCGCTGCTTTGCAGGCGATGCTGTCGATGCAGTCGGCGACGAAATCGTAGCCAGGCCCAGTTTCCGAGCCCGCCGGCAGCGCCGGATGGCGCATCGTCAGCACATCGTCCGCGGCTTCCGGCTGGAGAAAGGCGCGGATCGGCCTCAGCTCGAGGGTTGGATCGATATCGCGCAGGCGTTCCACCATGACCTCGACCTTGGGGCGGCCCAGGGTCGAGTGCAGAGCCAGCAGCTGGCGGTTGAGATTGGACGGGGAGACGATATCGTGATCGAGCAGGGTCAGGCGACCGATGCCGGCTCGACCCAAGGCTTCGGCGGTATAACCGCCGACTCCGCCCAAGCCGGCTACCAGCACATGGGCGGCCTTCAACCGCGCCAGCCCTTCGGTCCCGATCAGGATTTCAGTACGCGCTTGCGGATAGGGCATCGGGCAACCGGAATAAGCGATGGGCGTTTTCAGTGGTGGCAGCGGCGATGGCGGCCGGGTCGCTATTGCGCAACTCAGCGACGCAAGCCAGCACCTCGGCCAAATAGGCCGGTTCGTTGCGCTGGCCGGGATGGGTGCTCAGCGGCTGATCGGGTGCATCGGTTTCCAGCAGGAAGCCGTCCATGGGCAGGACTTTCATCAGACCACGCAGGCGGGTAGCCTTCGGATAGGTCAGCGGACCGCCGAAACTGAGCAGAATCCCCAGATCCAGCAGTCGCCGGGCTTGATCCTCGCTGCCGGAAAAGCTGTGCACCACCCCGCGCACCCCGGCGAAGCGCCGGACCATCTTGATGACCTGATCGACCGCATGGCGGGCATGGATCACCACCGGTAGATCGTGGCGGCGAGCCAGCTGCAACTGGCCGGCGAAATACTCGGCCTGGCGGTCGGGGTCGAGATCCGGCAAATAGTAGTCCAAGCCGCATTCGCCGATTGCCACCGGCCGTTCCCGGGCCAGCCAATCGGACAACTGGTCCAGATGGTCCGGGCGATGCTCGGCCAGAAAGGCCGGATGCAAGCCATAGCAGGGGTACAGGCCCGGATAGTCGGCCGCGACCGCTTTGAGCTTGGGCCATAGCCGGGCGGAGACCGCCGCCAGGATCTGCGCCCCCACCCCGACAGCGCGCGCTCGTCGGTAGGCGGCTGGGCGATCGGCGTCGAAGCTGACGTCGTCGAAATGGTTGTGGCTGTCGATCAGGCTCATCGGCATGCGATCCGGTCTCTCAGGCGATGACGATCCGCACGTTGGCGGCCCGGCCGAAGACCGAGGATGGGGTGATGCCGAACATGTTGCGAAACGCGCGGCTGAAATGCGAGGAATCGGCGAAGCCCGCGCCCAATGCCGCGTCGGTGAGGGTCTGGTCCTTGGCGATCAGGGCCGCCACCACTCGCATGCGATGCCACTGGCGGAACCGGCGGATCGGCACCCCGACCTCTTCCTTGAACAGATGCACCAAGCGGGTCGGCGACAGGTTGACGTATTCGGCCAGTTCGGTCATCGAGTAACTGTGGGTCAGGTCTTCCTTCATCAATCGAATCACCCGCTGGATACGGCCATCCAGCGGGTGGTGGCGTTCCTGCGGGTCCGGCGGCGGAATCAGTGGGTCGAGCAGATCGTGGATCGCCGACGCATCGGGCGGATGCTCCCAGATCTCCCGCAGGGCCGCCAGGACTTCCGGCTCGTGCGCCAGTTCGTAGAGGCACTGCCATTCGCCTTCCAGCATGGCGTTCTGCAGAGCAGGGTAGTCCGGTCCTTCCGGCTCGACGAACAGGATCGCCATGATGGCGCCCCCGACCTGGATGGCGTTGAGACAGCCCGGCGGAACCAGCACGCTGCGGCATTCCTGCCAGACGCTGCTCTCGCTCTCCAGCACCCGGAACGGTTTGTCGATGCCCACGCACAGAGCAGCGGAGCCCAGCCGGTGTTCGGAGATATCCGGTAGGTGGCCGATGAAAAGGCCACGATTTTGCCATAGATACAGCTTGCTCAAGATAGTGCCTTTGGGGTGGGAAACGAGGGTTGTTGTTATGACTCATCGGGGTGGCTGAGCGTGCGTCGGCTGACCCCGACCCGCTTGCGAGCGCCACCTGTCATGGAATTGTAGTGCTCCCATCCACGATTGTCGTGTCGTCTCCCTGCCCTGGCCAGTTTCGGCAAATCGCTGCCACTTTCGACAAGCTCCGCGCCGCCAAAGCCTTTAGTCTCGTCAAATCCGTCACTTCCATCACCAGAACCCGACCAACGATCGTCCGGCCAAGCACCGGGCAAAGGATGGACCGCATGTACGATTACCTCATCGTAGGCGCAGGGTCGGCCGGTTGTGTGCTGGCCAATCGCTTGTCCGCCGATCCGAACCGGCAGGTCTGCCTGCTGGAAGCCGGTCCCGAGGACGCCAGCCCGTGGATTCACATACCGGCGGGCCTCTTCTTCATGATGCGCAGCAAGACGCTGAACTGGCGTTACCGGACCGAGCCGCAGTCGGCATTGTACGATCGCCGCCTGTTCTGGCCGCGCGGCAAGACCCTGGGCGGCAGCAGCTCCAGCAACGCCATGGTGTATACCCGCGGCCATCGGTCGGATTACGATCATTGGGCCGAGCTGGGCAACGCAGGTTGGAGTTACGCCGATCTGTTGCCGCTGTTCAAGCGCTGCCAGCATCAGGAGCGCGGTCCATCCGAGCATCACGGCGTCGGCGGGCCACTCAACGTCGCCGACCCGCGCCAGCGCGGCGAGATCAGCGAAGTGTTCGTCCGCGCCGCCGGTGAGGCGGGTTATCCGCTCAGCGACGACTTCAACGGGGCCGAGCAGGAAGGGGTCGGCTTCTATCAGCTGACTCAAAAGGATGGCCGGCGTTGCAGCAGCGCGCGAGCCTATCTGCATCCGGTGCGCGCCCGCCCGAATCTGACGGTCATCACCGATGCCCTGGTCAGTCGAGTGCTGTTCGAGGGCCATCGGGCCATCGGGGTGCGCTATCTCGATCGGGCCGGGCAGACGTTCGACCTGCAGGCCCGGCGCGAAGTGGTGCTGGCGGGCGGGGCGATCAACTCGCCGCAGCTGCTGTTGTTGTCCGGGGTCGGCCCGCGCGCCGAGCTGGAACGGCACGGTATCGCCCAGGTTCATGAACTGCCGGGGGTCGGCCAGAATCTGCAGGATCATCTGGACGTGATCGTCGCCTGCCGCGAACGTCGCCGCGCCTCCTACGGCTTTGCGCTGTCGTTCCTGCCGCGACTGTTGCAAGGCATCGTCGACTTCCGACGGCATGGTCGCGGGTTCCTGACCAGCAACATGGCCGAGGCCGGCGGCTTCGTCAAAACCGACCCGGCGTTGCCACGACCCAATATTCAATATCACCTGACCGCGACCATTCTCGACGACCATGGTCTGCGCATCTGGTACGGCTACGGCTACTCGCTGCATGTCTGCGATCTGCGGCCCAAGAGCCGCGGCACGCTCACCCTGCGCAGCGCCGATCCCCGCGATCCGCCCTGTCTCCAGCCCCATTACCTGAGCCACCCCGACGACCTGGAGACCCTGCTGGCCGGGGTCAAGACCTGCCGGAAAATCCTGGCCGCGTCGGCGTTCGACCCTTACCGGGGTGAGGAGCTGTTCCCCGGCGCCGCCGTGCAAAGCGACGACGAGCTGCGAGAGTTCATCCGTCGGCGGGCCGAGAGCATCTATCACCCGGTCGGTAGCTGCAAGATGGGCCGCGACGCCCTGGCCGTGGTGGACGAACGCCTGCGGGTGCACGGCCTGCACGGCTTGCGGGTGGTGGACGCCTCGATCATGCCGACCCTGATCGGCGGCAACACCAACGCCCCGACCATGGTCATCGGCGAGAAAGGGGCGGATCTGATCCAGACCGACCACGCCTGATGGCGATCAGTGTGCGCCATTCTCGCCACCGGGGTGGCGATGCCCGCCGCGAAAAGGCGCGCAATCGTCTGGCAGGTCGTTTTGGCGCGCATCGGAAAAGGGTCTAAACTATCCGCCCAGAATGATTCCAACGACAGCGGAAACGGCCCGTCACTCCGCAAAAACCACCAACGAGCGCGACAATGAGCGACCAAAAATACGATGTAATCGTGATTGGCACTGGCCCCGGAGGAGAAGGGGCTGCGATGAAAGCCGCCAAAGAAGGGAAAACGGTGGCTGTGATCGAAAAGCACCATCTGGTCGGCGGCGGCTGCACCCACTGGGGCACCATTCCGTCCAAGGCCCTGCGGCATTCGATCAACCGAATGCTGGAGTTCAACAACAGTCCGGTGTTTCGCAGCGCGCTCGGCGCTGCCCTCAAGCTGTCCTATCCCGACCTGCTGCGTTCGGCCGAGTCGGTCATCGCCCGTCAGACCTCCATGCGGCGGGATTTCTATGAGCGCAATCGGGTTCGGCTCTATCACGGCCACGCCCGCTTCATCGACGCCCATACCCTCGAGGTGCGCTCCAGCAATAGCGTCGAACCGTTGATCCTGAGCGCCGATGCCTTCGTCATCGCCTCCGGTTCGCATCCGTTCCGTCCCAGGGACATCGACTTCAACCACCCGCACATCTTCGACAGCGACACCATTCTCAGCATGTCCACCACGCCTCGCTCCGTGCTGATCTACGGCGCGGGGGTGATCGGCTGCGAATACGCCAGCATCTTCCGCAACATGGGCTGCAAGGTCGATCTGGTCGACACCCGCTCGCAACTGCTGTCCTTCCTCGACGACGAGATTGCCCACGCCCTCAGCTATCACCTGCGCGACCAGGGTGTGATGATCCGCCACAACGAGGAATACGAAGAGGTGGAAGGTCAGCCGGACGGCGCAGTGATGTCGTTCAAATCGGGCAAGAAGATCAAGGCCGATGTCTTGTTGTGGGCCAACGGTCGCACCGGCAACACCGCCAACATGGGGCTGGAGCAACTGGGCATCACCCCCAGCAGCCGCGGCCAGATCAAGGTCGACGAAAATTACCGTACCACTCTGCCGCACATCTACGCGGTGGGCGATGTGATCGGCTATCCCAGCCTGGCCAGCGCTGCCTACGACCAGGGCCGGTTCGCCGCCACCCATCTGGTGAGCGGCAGTTGCGACCATCACTTGGTGGATTACATCCCGACGGGCATCTACACTTCTCCAGAGATCAGTTCGGTCGGACGCACCGAACGCGAACTGACCCAGGCGCGGGTGCCCTACGAAGTCGGCCATGCCTACTTCAAGAGCTTGGCGCGCGCCCAGATCACCGGGCGGACCGTAGGTATCCTCAAGCTGTTGTTCCATCGCGACACCTTGGAAATTCTCGGAATCCATTGCTTCGGTGACCAAGCAGCGGAAATCGTGCACATCGGGCAGGCGATCATGGCCCAGCAGGGTGAAGCGAACAATATTCAGTATTTCGTCAACACCACGTTCAATTATCCAACGATGGCCGAGGCTTACCGAGTGGCCGCTCTGAACGGTTTGAATCGGCTCGCTTGACACGGAGCAATCTCCATGGACATCACACCGTATCTGAAGCTGATGGTCGACAAGAGCGCTTCCGACCTGTTCTTTCATGTCGGCGCGCCCGTCAACATCAAGATCGGCGGCGTGGTTCGCCCGATCGGTAACAAAGTGCTGGGTCCGGGGCAAGTACGCGAGATCGCCTACTCGGTGATGAAGGACGATCAGATCAAGGAATTCGAGCACGAGTGGGAACTCAACTTCGCCATCCCCCTGCACGGCGTCGGGCGATTCCGCTCCAACGTCTTCAAGCAGCGCGGTGAAGTGTCCATGGTGATCCGCTACATCAAGGGCAACATCCCGCAGGTAGAGGAGCTGGGGCTGCCGAGCTTGTTGCGGCAGCTGGTGATGGAGAAGCGGGGCCTGATCCTGCTGGTAGGCGCCACCGGTTCCGGCAAGTCCACCACGCTGGCGGCGATGATCGATCATCGCAATTCCAGCGCGCCGGGCCACATCGTCACTGTGGAAGATCCGATCGAATTCACCCATCAGCACAAGAAATCGGTAATCGCCCAGCGCGAGATCGGCATCGACACCCACAGTTACGAAAACGCCTTGCGCAGCGCTATGCGCGAGGCTCCGGACGTCATTTTGGTCGGCGAGGTGCGCGAGCGCGATGTCATGAAATACGTGCTCACCTTCTCCGAGACCGGCCACCTGGTGTTGTCCACCCTGCACGCCAACAATGCCAACGGTGCGCTGGAACGCATCGTCAACTTCTTCCCCGAGGACGTTCGGCCGCAGTTGCTGATGGATTTGTCGCTCAACCTGCGCGCCGTCATTTCGCAGCGTCTGGTGCGCGCGCTGGATGGCGGGCTGGTGCCGGCGGTGGAAGTGCTGCTGAACAGTCCCTACGTTTCCGATCTGATTCAGAAGGGTAAGATCGATTACATCAAGGATGCCATGGAGCAGTCCACCGAAAGCGGCATGATGACCTTCGATCAATCGCTGTTCAAGCTGTACCGGGACGGCAAGATCTCCAAGGACGAGGCCATCAAGAACGCCGATTCCAAGAACAACGTCGGTCTGCAGATCCGGCTGTCGGAAGGGATGGAGACCGCCGGCAAGTCGTCCTTGACCGATCTGGCCATCAACGACGAGGAAGAAGACAAGGGCCGGATGTTCGGCCTGTAACGCCTTCCGCTCGCAGCCGGCCCGCTTCCGATCCGGAATCGGGCCGGTTCTGCTTTTACTTGGAGTCGATCTGTCGATGCATTCCTCGGCTGCGCCTGCCCGGCGCATGGCGGATATCGCCCCGTTTCACGTCATGGCGTTGCTGGCGCGCGCCGGCGAGCTGGCGGCAGCGGGCCGCTCCATCATCCATATGGAAGTGGGCGAACCGGATTTTCCCACCGCCGAACCGATCGTGGCCGCTGGCCAACGGGCCCTGGCTGCCGGCTGTACCCGTTACACGCCCGCGGCCGGGTTGCCGGCGTTGCGTCAGGCGATCAGCACCCACTATCGGGAATGCTATGGGGTCGAGGTGCCCGCGCGGCGCATTCTGGTGACCCCTGGTGCATCGGGTGCTTTGCAACTGGCGACGGCGATTCTGATCAATCCCGGTGATCGAGTGTTGCTGGCCGATCCAGGCTATCCCTGTAACCGCCATTTCGTGCGGCTGGCGGAAGGCGAGGCGGTCGGCATCCCGGTCGGGCCGGAGACCGGCTATCAGTTGACCGCCGAACAGGTCGAGCGCTATTGGGACGACCGGACTACGGCAGTGTTGCTGGCCTCGCCGGCCAATCCCACCGGCACGGTGGTTCCTCCGGAGGAACTGGCGGCCATCATCGCAGTGGTCGAGGCCCGTGGCGGCCGGGTGATCGTGGACGAGATCTATCACGGCCTGGTGTACGGAGCGCCCATCCAGACCGCGCTGGCCTATTCCGACCGGGTCTGTCTGGTCAACAGCTTTTCCAAGTACTACGGCATGACCGGTTGGCGGCTAGGCTGGCTGGTCGCGCCGGACGACTGCGTCGAGGCGGCGGAAAAACTGGCGCAAAACGTGTTCCTGGCGGCGTCCACGCCGGCGCAATATGCGGCGCTGGCGGCGTTCACGCCGGAGGCGCAGGATATCTTCGAAGCCCGTCGATTGGAATTCCAGGCCCGCCGCGATTTCCTGTTGCCGGCCTTGCGCGAATTGGGTTTTGGGATTCCGCTGCTGCCGGATGGGGCGTTCTACCTCTATGCCGACTGCAGCCGTTTCACCGACGACAGCTATCCGTTTGCCCTTCGTCTGTTGGAGGAAGCCGGCGTGGCCATTACCCCCGGCCTCGATTTCGGCAGCCACCAGCCCAGCCGACATGTCCGTTTCGCCTACACCAACGCCATTCCGCAACTGGCCGAGGGTGTGGAGCGGTTGCGGCGCGCCCTGACCGCCTGAAGTTTCCAACGACGGCGCAGCGGTCCCCGCACTGTCGGGGACTGCGTCGCGGCCTCGACCTCCTCCTGTCCTTTCCCCTCGATATGTCCGCCTGACGGCGTTTTTTGTTCAAACTGGTCGAAACCGGCCACCATCCCTGATGTTGCGCTGCAATGATTTGAAATATTGAGCTATTTTTTAGAATTAGGATGTTTATTCTAATTTTTCCGAGTAGGCTGTCCAGAGTGGTGCGGCTTATCGATATATTATTGATATAAAAAGATAATATGTCGAATGGAAGGCCGCATGTCCAGGGGATGCGCGGGCCGGTGATTTTGTAGGAAATGGTCGAAATACCCGGTCCGCCATGCCCTGATCCCCAGCAGCGGGACCGACCGTTGGCCGGCCTGCAACGTACCACCCCAGCAACTCAGGATGACACTCCATGTCCAGCTATACCGCTCCCGTTCGCGACATCCAGTTCATTTTGCACGAATTGCTCAAGATCGAACGCTATCAGGGGGTACTGGCCGGTTTCGACGAAGCCACCCCGGAAACCATCGCCGCCATTCTGGAAGGCGCGGCCCAGATCAGCGAAGAGATGTTGCTGCCGTTGAACAAGGTCGGCGACCGGGAGGGTTGCCGGTTGGAAAACGGCAAGGTCACCACTCCAACCGGGTTCAAGGACGCCTATGCCGCGTTGACCGAAGGCGGCTGGACTGGCTTGATCGGTGATCCGCAGTACGGCGGCCAGGGCTTGCCCTATGTTCTGGGCTTGTCGATCAACGAAATAATGGCGTCGGCCAACATGGCCTTCACCATGTATCCCGGCCTGACCAGCGGCGCGATCGAAGCCATCGAAATCGGCGGGACCGAGGCGCAGAAAGCGCTCTATCTACCCAAGATGATCGCCGGCCAGTGGACCGGCACCATGAACCTGACGGAGCCGCATTGCGGCACCGATCTGGGGTTGTTGCGGACCAAGGCCGAGCCGCAAGCCGATGGCAGCTATCGCATCACCGGCACCAAGATCTTCATTTCCGCCGGCGAGCATGATCTGACCGAAAACATCGTCCATCTGGTGCTGGCCCGGATTCCGGGCGGACCGGAAGGCGTCAAGGGTATCAGCCTGTTCATCGTGCCCAAGTTCCTGGTCAATCCCGATGGCAGCCTGGGCGATCGCAACGCCGTGAGTTGCGGCTCGCTGGAAGAGAAGATGGGCATCCACGGCAACGCCACCTGCGTGATGAACTACGATGGCGCGATCGGCTACCTGCTGGGCGAAGAGCACAAGGGCCTGCGGACCATGTTCATCATGATGAACGCGGCGCGGCTCGGCGTGGCGGTGCAGGGCGTCAGCCAGGCCGAAGTGGCCTATCAGAATGCGGTCGCCTACTGCAGGGACCGCCTGCAGGGCCGTTCGCTGCGTGGCGCCAAGTTCCCCGACAAGCCGGCCGATCCGCTCATCGTCCATCCGGACATCCGTCGGATGCTGATGACTGCCCGGGTATTCAAGGAAGGGGCGCGGGCGCTGGCCTGTTGGGCTGGGCTGATGGTGGACGTGACCCGCAAGCATCCCGATGCCGACATGCGGCGCAAGGCCGATGATCTACTGGGCCTGCTGACCCCGGTGATGAAGGCTTATTTCACCGACACGGGCTTCACCACGGCCAATTTGTGCCTGCAATGCTTCGGCGGTCACGGCTACATCGCCGAATGGGGCATGGAGCAGTTCGTGCGCGATGCCCGTATCGCCCAGATCTACGAAGGGGCCAACGGCATCCAGGCGCTCGATCTGATCGGCCGCAAGCTGCCGGCCAACAAGGGGCGGGCGATTCAGCTGTTGTTCGCGGTGATCGGCGAGTTCTGCGAGAAGTACGAGGACAATGCTGCGCTGTCGCCCTTCGTCAAACCGCTGACCGAGGCGCTGGAACGGCTGGTCGAAGCCACTCAGTGGCTGATGCAGCACGCCATTTCCAACCCGGACAACGGCGGCGCGGTGTCGATGGATTACCTGTACATGATGGCGCTGGTGACCTTGGGTTATCAGTGGGCGCAAGTGGCGCGCGTCTGCGAGAACCAGCTTTCCAATCCCGATGACGACAGCTTCGATCGCGCTTTCTACCAGCACAAACTGGTATGCGCCGAGTTCTTCATGGAGAAGATATTGCCGGAGAGCATGGCGCATTTGGCCAAGCTGCAGGCCGGTGCCGATTCGCTGATGACCTTGCCTGCCGACGCGTTCTGAGCCGATCGTCGGCCCGACGATATTCTCGCCAGCTTCCCCCTGGCTTTTCCCTCGTCGCCACGACTCTAGCCGGCGACGAGGGTTTTGTCCGTGACGCCCGCTGGTCGGAGGTATGGGTCGTTGAACCCTATCGCTCCGTACCCCGCCGCACTACAATCAGGCGCAGGGTGCAATGCCCCACGTCACAACCTTCCTCAATCTCACTGCGAGAGCGAAATCGTGCGCAAGCTCACCATGATGTTCACCGCCGCCGCCCTGGCGGCCACCCTGGCCGGTTGCGCGACGCCGCAACTGTCCCCGCAGCAGCAGGCCGCGCAGCAGGAGAAGCTGCTTGCCGCCGCCGGCTTCAACGCGGTGCCGGCCAATTCGCCGCAAAAGATGGCCGAGTTACAGAAACTGCCGCCCTATCAGGTGTTGATGCGGTTCCATAACAGCAAGCCGGTCTACGTCTACGCCGATCCCGCGTTCTGTCAGTGCCTGTACACCGGCAACGAACCGGCCTATCAGAACTATCGCCGGCTCGCCATCGAACAGAACATCGCCAACGAACAATATATGGCAGCCCAGATGAACGAGAATGCAGCGATGAACTGGGGCGTGTGGGGGCCGCTCTGGTAGGCAGGCCCAAGGCAGCGCCGCGGCTGGTTGCCGTCGCGACCGGATCGGACGACGGCGTCGATGGTCGGTAACGGTCATGACCCTGGCGCGCTATCACCTCGGCTGTCCGGTCTGGAGCAATCGCGACTGGGTCGGGGAGCTGTTCACCGTCAACGCCAAGCCCGGCGACTTTCTACGCCAGTATTCGGCGGTGTTCGACACGGTCGAGGGCAACAACTGTTTCTACGGCCTGCCCCGGCCGGACACGGTCGTCCGCTGGCGGGATGAAGCCGCACCGGGGTTTCGGTTCTGCTTCAAGTTCCCCCGCCTGATCAGTCACGAGCGGCGACTGCGCGCGGTCGAGGCGGAAACGGCCGAATTCCTGCAGCGCCTGACGCCGCTGGCCGAGGCCGGTCGGCTCGGTCCGAGTTTTCTGCAACTGCCGCCCGGTTTTGGCCCGGATGACCTGCCGGTCCTGCACGCCTATCTGGCCGCGCTGCCCGGCGCATTCCAGTATGCGGTCGAGGTTCGGCATCGCGCCTTCTTCGCCAAGGGCGAGGCGGAACGGCAGTTGAACCGGCTACTGCTGGAGTTCGGGTTTGACCGGGTCATGCTCGATAGCCGCGCCCTATTCGCCGCCGAACCGAGCGAGGCCGACACCCGCCTAGCCCAAAGCCGGAAGCCGCGCCTGCCGGTGCACGCCATCAGCCTGGGGCCGCGGCCGTTCATCCGCTACATCGGCCATCCCGATCCGGACGCGAACCGGCCGTTCCTGGCTCCATGGCTGGACAAGCTGGCGTTGTGGCTGAGCGAAGGCCGGGAGCCCTACGTGTTTATCCACACCCCCAACAACCGACAGGCGCCGCGGCTGGCTCGCCTGTTTCACCAGCTGTTGCAGGCGCGCTGCGCCGAGGTGGGCGCGCTGCCCATCTGGCCGGCGGAACGAGCGGACGGCTGAACCGGTCGGTCGCCCTGCGGATCGAGATCGAATCGACATGAACGGTGAACATCCCCCTTCCAAACCCCGGCGCGACCGGTCGGCGAGCGTCAAACCGACGACAGCGCCCGAACCCTCCTCAACGATTCCGGTGGCGTCCGAAACACCGCCAGCGACGCCCGAGCCGTCGTTGGTGGGCCGCTTGAGCCGGCTGCCTGGTTCGGTGGCTGGCGCTGTCACCGACACCCTGCGCAAAGTGACGCAGACGGCCGAAACACCGTGGCGGGTCGGCAAGGCCCTGCTGTTGAGTCCGGAGCAGACGGCCGCGATGAAGGAAGCGGGCGAGTACGTTCACGATCTGCGGCAGGTGGCCGGCCTGACTCTGGACGACCTCGATGCCGGCCTGGGATTGAAGGATGTGTCCCTGCTGGCGGCGGTGGAGAAGGGCACGGCGGCGCTGTCGTTCGATCTGATCCTGCGGCTGGCGGCAGTACTGGCCCGGCGCGATCCGGTCCCGGTGGTGATGCGGCTGGCCCGCGTCTATCGGCCCGATCTGTGGCGGATTCTGGAGGATTGGGGTATCGGTCGCCTGTCCCTGCACATCGAACGCGAACGCCAGTTCATCAACATCTACCGCCGCCACGACCTGGCTCGCGGCCTGTCGGACGCCGGCTTCGCCGAGGTGCTGAGCTTCACCCAGCACGCCTTCGAAATGGCGCTGCGTCTGACAGCCGCGCAGGAAGGACTCGACGACCGCGTCGAGTCGGGCGACGCCTGAACCGACGACGGTCGGCGTCAGTATTGCGCCTGACGGGGCGGCGGCGCGGCATAGCCGCCCTCATCGTCGTCGGGCGCAGACCGCTGGTAGCGGGAAGGCGTTTCGGCGCTGTGCGGGGTCGTCCAGCGATCGCGCCGTTCGACCCGGCCCCCCTGGTTGCAGCCGTTGGCGGCGGAGCAGGTTCCGGTCCAGGTGCCGATGGTGCGGTCGGCGCTGTCGAGGCCGCGTTGGATTTGCTTGCCGGTGTCGCTGAACCAGTTGCCTACGGCTTCGGCCTGATGACGGATGTCGTTGGCGGCGCGCCCCGCGTCTTCCTTGAACTGGCTGACCGGATCGGTGGCGCGGGCTTGCGGCGCAGCTGGCGGTTCCGGGTTGCGGCGGCGCGAAGCCGGTCTGGCTGATGCGGTCGGCGGTGGGGCGGAGACCGTGACGGGCGCGGGCTCGGAGCGGCTGACCAGATTGATGGGTGGCGCGGATGGTTTGGATGGCGCGGCGGGCGTGGACTGCGATCGCGCCGTCAGTTCGATCGGTGGCAGGTCGGACGGTGCGGATTGCGGACGCGTCCGGGCGGCCGGCCGGGCGTGGGCGACCTCGGGCGGTGTGGAGGTGGAGGTCCGGGGCGCAGGCGCAGCGGGACGCGTCGCCGTGCGAGGCTGGGGCGCTGGTCGTTCGCGGGCCGCAGCGGCCTTGGCGGTCGTTGAGTGGGATGGTTCGGGTGCGGCGGGCGGCGGGGTCGGTTTCGCTACCATCGGCGCGACGGGTGGCGTGGGTGCTGGGCGCGGAGCAGTTGCCGGTTCGGTCGCCGGGGGCGGTGCGGCCTTGGCTGTGTTCTGGCTCTGGGCCGCTTTCCGGGGGGGCGCAGAGCGGACTGGGGCCGGGGCGCGCTCCGGTGGTTTGGCGACGACCGCAGGCGCATCGGATTCGTCTTCGTCTTCACCCTGGTCCGGGGCGGGCGTTTCGACCACGGGCGGCGGTGTTACCTTGGCCGTTCTCCGGTTGGGCGCTTTCCTGACGGGCGCGGGCGGCGTTTCGACCACGGCGGGTGCGGTGCGGGCGGGCGGTTTGGCGGCGACCGTGGGTGTATCGGCTCCATCGTCGTCGCCCGGCGCTGGGGTAGCCCGGTTGGGCGCTTTCCTGACGGGCGCGGGCGGCGTTTCGACCACGGCGGGTGCGGTGCGGGTGGGCGGTTTGGCGACGACCGTGGGTGTATCGGCGCCATCGTCGTCGCCCGGCGCCGGGGTATCGGCGACCGATGCGGGCGCAGGCGGTGTCTCGACCGCAGCCGGGGCGATCGCCGCGTTTGTGGCAGCGGAGGCGGGGTCCTGCGCCGCCGGCTCCGGGGCAACCGGCGTCGGCTGGGTAGCCACCGTCGGCGTGGCGGGCGGTTCCGGAGCCGGGGTCGGGGTGACGGGTGCAGCGATCGGGGCTGACGGCGCGATGACGGCCTGCAGCGAATCGGCCTGATCCTGACGAGGCACGCTGGGTTGCTGGATGATGGCCCAGGCCATGGCCCCCGCCAGACCCAGCACGCTGATCAGTCCGGCGGTGCGGCGGCGCGACCAGGTTCCCCGCGCGGTCGGATCGGCGCGGTGCGCATGGTGATGGCGCGGCGAGATCGGCGGTGGCGGCAGTCCGCTGTCGGCCAGGGTAGCCGGCAGCGGTGGAGTCGGCGCGACCACTGGCAGAATCGGCTGCCCGGCCCGCGCGGCGTCCAGCACTTTGCGAATGGCCGCGCTGTCATGGGGACGCTTGGCCGGATCGCGAGCCAACAGGCCGTCGATCAAATGGGTCAGTTGAGCCGCCGTGCCGCCGTCGGGGGTGATCGACAGGGGGACTGTCCAGAATTCGATGGCCTGGCGTAATAGAACCCGCTCCTCGTCGTCCAGGCCGCCGAGTTGTTCGCGGTGCTGGCTGGCCCCTTCCTGGCCGTGTCGGGTCAGCAGCTGACTGAGCCGACGCTGGGCGGCCGTGGTCGGTCGTCCGGTGAGCAACGTGAACAGCAGCAGGCCCAGCGCGTAGTAATCGGCGTGGTAGTCGACCCGATACTCATAGCCCTCCGCGCCCAAGTGGACCGGCAGGATCTGTTCCGGGGCCATGGTGGCCGGGGTGCCGATGAACGAACGGGTGTTGTCACCGTCTTCACGCTTGATCGAGCCGAAGTCGGCCAACTTGAGCAGCGCGCCGTCCTCGTCGACCAGCAGATTGCTGAACTTGAGGTCGCGATAGACGAAGCCATTTTGATGGATGACGTCCAGACCGCTCAGGATCTGTTCGGCCCAGTCGAGGATCCAGGCCAGATCGGGCAGCGGTGCGCCGTCCCGCCGCCGTTGCGTCAGCCACTGGTCGAGGTTGCCGCTCATGCGTTCCAGGACCAGCACCGGTTGGTTGTTTACCGTGCCGGCCTGGATCAGCTTGACGATGTGGCGGGACTGGTCGGCTTTCAGATCCTGCAGGAATACGACTTCCCGTTCCAGATGCGCGCGCCAATGGCCATGCAGGCTGGGATCGGCCTGCAACATGGCGTCGGTATTGATGAATTTCAGCGCGACCGCCAGGCCGCCAGCGCTGGTGGCGGCCCAAACCTGGCCATAATTACCCGCTCCGGTCGACAGTATGCCTTCGAGCCAGTAGTCCTGACCGTCGATGACGATCCGTTCGCCGATCTGCATGGGGCGTTCTCCAAGACGGGCCGTTATTCGGCCGGCACTCAGGATTCAGTAAACTAACCGGCAACTGCTAGGTCAAGCGTTTCCGTATTTTGTCACTATTTATTGCGCATGGAACCCATATCGAAGCTGAATCAGCGCCCTGCGCCGCGTCGAATCCGCCGCTCGTGGCTGTTGCTGCTGTGCGTCGCCCTGAGCGTGGCCTTGCTATATCGACAGCTGGCGACCCTGTACGCTCGCCCCACCCCAACCGCTGCGCCGATGCGGGCCCGATTACCGGTGGATGGACCGAACGAAGCGGTGATTATTCCCGTTGGACCGGGATTCCAGCGGATCGCGTTGCGACATGGGCTGCTGCTGGCCAGCGGACCCGACCAGCGGCTCATCGGCCAGCAGTCGCTGTCGCTGTGCGAACAGCAGCGCGATCCGGCCGCCGCGACGCTGTTGCCGCTGTATGTCGGCTGGGACTGGGCGCAGCTGCGGGAAGCCGCCATGGCCAATTTGACCGCGCAACCGCCGCGTCCTGCCCATTACGGGTTGAAAAATCCTCTGCTGGACGACGGCCCGGACGGCATCGACATACCTGCGTTCCAGATGACCGCCGCGACCGACGAGACGGCGCTGCGGCCCTATGGCGACGCGGAAGCGCTGCGCCTGACCTTGCGTGATCGGCGACCGGCGTTGTGGCTGGCCGACACCGGCGAAACCACCGCTGGCCCGACGCTGGCGTTCCGTGACGATGCCTGGCTACTGTGGAACGGCGGCGGGCAGGCGGTCGGCGACCGGAGCGATTACGCCGTGCGCGTGCAACGGTTGCCGGATCGCGATTGCCGGTTCGGACGGTTGCAGATCAGCGTGTATGGCCCGCCCGAACCGGGAGCGGTCGGAGCCGACGGCGGGTTGCGCCGGGTGCTGTGGTATGCCGGAGGAGCCATGATGCGGGAGTTTCGGCTGGCCCCCGGTCACTATGCCGCGCCGGCCGCGCCGCCGCCGCGCCGCGAAGACGCCGTACTGTTCGAGCGCGCACTGGCCGCTGGGCTGTTGCGACTGGGCGAGGACGGCCGGATCGCCATCGCACCGGCTGACTTGCCGCTGATGCGGATCCAAGCGCGCGATCATCCCGAAGGGTTGGCCCCGCACGAGACCGGCCCGGACTGGTTGAACGGTCCCTGGGACGAGGCGATCCGCCAGACCCATCGGGCCTTGCATTTCAGCGCCGCCGGCCGCTATGTACGTCAGCAGGTCGAAGCGTTCAACGCCCGGCAACTGTGGGCGGCGGTGCGCTGGAAGGCGGCCGATGCCGACCAGAGCGGCGAATGGCGGGCCGACTGGGCTGGCGCACCGCTGGCGTTGACCGCCAACATGCCGTTGCTGGCCGGCAAGCTGTTTCCCGAACTGCCACAGGGTTGGCAGCCGTGGCGACGGGTGGCGCGTTGGCCGTTGCTGGAGGAGCGGACGCCGGTGCATTTCCACTTGACGCTGACCCGGCCGGCGCAGCGCGGCCAGCGGCTGGAAGTGCTGGTGGCGGGCGGCGCGCCGACCGTGAGTGGGGCGACGGTGGTGGCTAGTCAGCCGCGTTGTCTGGATGCCGCCCCCTGCAGTGCGCGGGCGGCGGTGGCCTATTGGCTGCGGCTGGAATGGCGGGCTGGCGCGACCGCTCTGGATCTGCGCTTCATGCCGTTGCCGGCCAGCGCCTTTCCCGACGGCTATCGTTACGAGTTCAGCTATCTTCGGCTGGAAGACGGCCAGCTGGCGTGGCGCGATCCACCCGCGGGCGGCGCGGGCGATCCGGCCCGCCCCGCGCCGGCCGAGGTGATGGTGCGCGATCGGGCCGGCGCGATGCTGCTGGAGCATGGCCAGCCGACTACTACGGCATGGGCGCTGGGTCTGGCCGCGCTGGTGGGGTTGGACCCGGCCCAGAGCGGAGACGTGGCCAGCGTCCTGGCGCGGTTGAGTCTGCATGGCGCGTCGATCGTGGATGCCCGTCTCAGCGTGGATCCGCGCTTGCAGGCGGCGGCGCGGCGGGCCTTGCTGGCGCGCTTGCCGCAAGTCGCCGCTGCCTTTGGCGAGCGTGATCCCTGGCGGGAGGTCCGGATCGCCAGCCTGGTGGTTATGGACGCCGACCAGGGCGATATCCTGGCGGTGGTCAACAGTCCCGAACCGCCTCCGGGCGCGGTCTGGAGCGATCTGTACAGCTTCGCCGCCGGGCAGCCGCGCCGCAGCCCGTTGCGGATCTGGGCCTGGCAGCACGACGGCGGTGCTTGGCAGGCGGCCGGTTCGACCTTCAAGCTGGTGGATGCCCTGCTGCTGGAGCGGGAGGCTCGGCATCGACCGGAACTGGCGGCGGCGCTGGCGGGCCTGAGTGCGGATGAAATGGCGCAATGGCCGCTGGCGCAGTCCTACGATTTCGGCGCGGACGCCGCCTGTTATCCGGCTCACGCCAGCGGTTGCGCCGCTTGGGCGCGGCAGCCGGGCCAGCGCTACGATCGGCCGGAAAGCGCCGTGGTGCATAATTTCCGCGGTGCGGCGGGCGCGGAAACGCCGCTGGAGCGGATGAGTCGGGCTCGGGATGAACGCTACGGTCTGGCGCAAGCCTTGCGCGATTCGCTCAACACCTGGTTCGCCTGGCTGGTCGAGACCACCGACGCCACGCTGCTGGACGATCCGACCGCGGCAGGCTTGGCCACCGTGCGGGCCTTGACGCCCAACGCCCTGCGCGGCGTGCGGCCCCTGCTCGATTTGGCGGCCGAACTGGGGTTCGGCGCCAGCGAAAATCTGGACGGCGGCCTGCTGCCGGCAGGCTTGATCGAGTCCGGCGATGTGTTGCAGACCACGGCATCGAGTCTGGACCCGATCACCAGCCGGGCGCAGGTACGGTTGGCGGCGTTGGGATTTCGGATGCAAGCGACCCCCTTGCAACTGGCCGAGATCGCGGCGGCGATCGCCAGTGGCCGGCGGGTGACCCCGCGCCTGCTGCTGGAAGTGAACGGCCGGCCGGCCCCGGCGGCGAACGGAACGACGTTGGGGATCGCCACCGAGCGGATCAAGGACGGGATGGCGCGGGTGGCGCTCGACGGTACTGCACAGGCGGCCTTCGCCGGAGCGCGCTTCGACGCCATCCGGCCGCTTCTGCGCGTGAAGACCGGCACTGCCGACTTGGATGAGGCGGGGACGGTGCACAACGCGTGGTTGACGGGTTGGCTGGAGCCAGGGGCGTTGCCGAGCGAGTCGCGCCGTCTGGCCTTCGCCTGTCTGATCAGTCATGCCGCCGGTACTGGAGGCGAGGAGTGCGGTGCGGTGGTCGCGGCCTGGTTGGCGTCGCTGGCGGAGAGCGGACCCGATGGCTGACGGGCGCGAGGCGCGTATCGATCGCCGCTGGCTGTGGCTGGCGTGGCTGCTGCCGGTGTTGGCCGTGGCGTGGACCGTGACCCGCGCGCCGGCCTGGCTGGAGCCGCGGCTTTTGACCGTGTCCCTGGAGCCCGGCCACAGCGTGACGCTGGGTCGCGAGGCGCTGTGGGCGCCGCAGGCCGACAGCGAGCATGTGCAGCTGTCGCGCCAGCCCGACGGCGGCTGGCGTCTGAGCAATTTGTCGACCTCCCGCCAGGTGCTGTGGCGACCGGCCAGGAGCCAGGACGATCGGTCGAGCCGCGAATGGCCGTTGGCGCCGGGAGCCCACTTCACGGTGGGAACGCAGGCGTTCACGGTGCTGGCTGCGGATATGGACCATCTGACCCTGCAAACCGGCCAACAGCGCTGGGACTACGACGGGTTGCGCTTGCGCCGGGAGGGCCAGCCCTTGCCGGAATGCTATCCGGGCTGGCGCGTCCGCCTGCGGGAATGGCTGGGGCGAATGGGCTTGCGCAGCTGGTCCTGGCGACCCTTGCGACTGGGTGGCGGGGTGTATTGCGCCGATCGACTGGGCTTGTCGGGCGTGCCGGTGGATCGGGCGATGATCACACCGATCTCGACCGGATTTGCCCTGCGACCGGGTTGGGCCGGCCGGCCCGATGGCGCGCCGGTGACGCTGGAGCCGGATACGCCGCAGGCCGAATCGCTCTGGCAGCGTTCCATTCCCCTGGCCAGCGGCGACCGTCTGATCATCGGCCGCACCCAGTATCGCGTGGTGAGTACCGCTCCCGATCTGGAATTGGCGGTGCTGGCGCGGGTTCAGCGCTGGCCGGCCGGTTCCGAGCCACCACGAGTCTCGCCGGCAGTAGCGGTGCAATGGGGGTCGACGGCCTGGCTCTGGCCAGCCGGTCCTTTGGGATGGGATAGACTGCTGGGCCTGGCGGCAGTCCTGGGGCTGTGCGGCTGGCTCTGGGCCGGAGGCCGCGATCGGCCGTGGCGACTGGGGCGTTGGCAGGTGGCGGCGGCGCTGGCCTTGGCCGGGGTTTGCCTGGGGGCGTATCTGGGATTGGCGACCGTGCCGCTGTTGTGGCCGTATGGCTTGGTCTGGGCGGCGCTGGGAGTCTGGCTGGCGACGGTGCACTCGCCGTGGAGCGCATGGCTGCTGGCGGTTGTGGCGTTGCTGTTGGGCAGCGGACTGACGGCCTTGTTGCAATTGGGCGTGGGTGTAGCAGAATCAGGCTGGTTGCGTTTTGGCAGCAATGGCGCGGCGCTGGCTGGCGGCTTTGGCTGGCTAAGTTGGGGCGGCTGGCAAGTCCGGCAATGGCGTCAGGCCAGCGCCGGGCCGTTGGATTCCCGCTGGGCACGCTGGTCGTTGCGCCTGCTGTTCGGAGCAGCGCTGCTGGCTTTGGCCTTGCAAGCCCTGTTCGGCGACGAGAGCGGTTGGGCGGGTATGCAGCCCTTCGAGCTGACCAAGCTGACGCTGGTGGCGGCGGCGGCCTACGCGCTGATGTTGCGGGCGCGGTTGTGGGGACGGGACCGCAGTTTCGGCAAACCCTCGCTGTGGCTGCGCTATCTGGGGCCGCTGGCGGCGCTGGCGGCGCTGAGCGGTTTCGCTCTGGTGTTCCTGCGCGACTTCTCGCCGCTGGTGTTGTTGTTGCTGTGGAGCCTGACGCTGGCACTGGTTTACCTGCGGCCGCATCCGCATCCGCTCTGGCGTCGGCTCGGTCAGGGGGCGATCGTGGCGTTGCTGTGGGCGCTGGCGGCCGGGGTGGCCTGGCTACACGATCGGCCGGAGGATTTTCCCTTGAATTTCCAGGCCGACCGTATCCGGGTCTGGGTCGCGCCGGAGCAATATCCGCATGCCGGCTATCAGCTGCGGCGGGCACTGGAAGCGATTCGGGCCGGCGGCTGGCGCGGAACGGTGTGGAGCGAAGGGAGCAACGGCCGGGTCATGACCGTCCCGGCGCTGGAGAACGATTTCATGCCGACGTTTTTTCTGAACCGTTATGGCGGCGTGGCCGGCCTGGGGTTGGTCGGGTTGCAGACGGCGTTGGTGGCCATGCTGCTGATCATCGCCGGTCGCGCCCGCGATCGCACGGGATGCGGCGATTACCGTCGGACGGCGTGGAACTGGTTCGGCTATTTCGGCGTGTCTGGTGGCGCGGCCTTGTTAGGCGCACACTTTCTAGTTTCATGGGGTACCAACCTGGGGTTCCTCCCGGTGATGGGCCAGCCGATGCCTCTGCTGTCGGCGGCGGGCAGTCACCTGGCATTGTTCGTGCTGCCGATCGTAGCCTTGGCCGTCGTGATCGAGGAAGGACATTATGACGACACAACCTGATGCATTGCTGGCTTCCGATTATGTGGTCTGCGCCGCCTTGCGCAAGGTGGCGGACGTGTTCAACGTCGAATTGCTGTGGGAACGGGTGCGCGGCGGCCAGGACGGCGTGTTTTTGATGGATGCGCTCAAACGCCATCCGCGCTCGCCGCGTGCCCGCCAGCGCAAGGAAACCCGCTATAGCCATGTCGTCGTGCGCATTCCGGAGCGCGACTACATCCAGGACGATCGCCTGGAAGACGGCCTGGGCCGACGCACGCTGCTGCAGGAGTTCCACCGCCTGCACGCCCAGGAGTTGGGCCGCTACCTGGCCGACGATGCCGCCATCCGCTATCGGCTGGAGCCCGATCCGGTGCTGCGTCCGGGTGAGGTGCACTTTCTATTCGGTCGGGCTATCCACATCCCGGCCGAAGGCGAGCGGCCACAGTTTCGAATCCAGGCTGCGGCGGTAGACGGCCAGAGCGACTGGCGCGACATCGGTCTGATCTATCCGGGCCAGCGCCTGACTCTGTTGAACGGCGATCGGCGTACCAGCAGCTATACGGTGGTGGGTTGGCCGTTTCCGGGCAGCGAGTCGATCCTGCTGATCCTGCGGCCTGGTAATCCGGCCGTGGTGGATGTCGGGGTAGAGCCTCCGGGGGGGTTGGATCTGAGCGAGGATGGCGAAGGTGGCCATGTGGTGCGCGATCGCCGTGGCCGCGGGCTACGGGTTCGGGTGCTGGACTGTCCGGCCGAAGGGGTTTTGACGGTGATGTCGCCTGGGCACGATCGTGCGATGGCATCCAGCGCCGCGTCGCTGGCGTCGCCGATCACGGCCGAACGGCTGCCTTTTGAGACCGAGATCGCCCAGGACATGCCTCCGGTTGTCCCGGAGCCGGAGCCGCCGATGGACTCTCTAGACGAGACCTATCCGCGGATCGACCATTGGGGGCGACGCGAACCAATGCTGGGTACCGGCCTGGACTTGGATGGCTTGCCGCTGGTCGGTCTGGACGCGTTATCTGGACAACCGCCCGCGCCGGAGCAGGTGACACCGCAGCCGACGGTGCCCGCGCCGTTTCCGCCGTCCCTACCGCCCAATGCTGGGGTTCCGGTCGAAGCCGAACTGCTACCGCCGACCGCGTCGGCCGCGTCGGCCGCGCCCGCTCCGCCTGCCCCGCGTGCGGAGCCTCTGGAACAGGGCACCTGGGTGCCTAGCCGGCCGGCGGCGTATCTGTACGTGATGGGCATTGCCCTGCAGCGTCTGTCCACCTACGCCACGGCGGGAATCAGCGACTGGCGGCTCAGTTTCAACCGCGTCGGCGGGGTGGTGCATGACGGTCATCCCGATGCCGTCGCCTGGTTGCGGGTCGATAACGCCGACCGGGTATTCGGCGAAATCGTCGGTTCCTCGGAGCCGCTGGCGTTGCCAGGGATGTGGCGGCCGGTCGCCGAACTGGAATTGGAGCTGTTCGCTGCGCCGGGGGCGATGGCTGCGCATTATCTCGGCTGGATGCGCTTGCCGACCTCGTTGCGTTTGCCGGTGCCGCGCGAGCGGGCGGTCAGCTTCGGGCGCGGGGCGGAAGCCGACATCGCGCCGCGGTTGCTGGCCGATCCGCGGTCGTTGCGTTGGGACGGCACCCGAGCCAGGTCGATGGGCATCAGCGCCGAATATCTCGGCTTGTCCCGCCGTCACCTGCGCCTGCAAGTGCGCAGCGAAGACTGGTGGGTACAGCTGGAAAGCCAGAACATGCCGGTCTATCGGCTGACCATGACCGGCGAGCTGGTGGACGTGCTCAATCCGGGGGTCAATACCGTAGCGACCGCCAAACCCGGTGAGCTATTGGTGGCAGGGGGCTATGTGCTAGCGCTGGGAGAGGTGGTATAAAACGAGCCCGCTCCTCCCGAGCGGAAGGCAGCCGTCGGAGGGGTACGGCGCGCGACACCCGTCGGCATCGCGCAGCCATCTTGCCATCGGGACGGACAGTGTATCTTTTGAGCACTGTTCTATAGTGGAGGAGACTTTCTGAAGAGACTTTTCGGGGAAGAGACTTTCCGAAAGTTCAGCGGCGGGAGCAACCCTGCCGATTGCATCGGCCCCGGCCATGCTGCCTTGCGCCGAGGTTAAACATAACGACACACCACCTTAGGACCACCCATGACGATCGAGAATTATAGCGACCTCGACCCGCAGGAAACGCAAGAGTGGCTCGATGCCCTCGATGCGGTGATCGAAGCGGAAGGATTGCAACGGGCCTACCATCTACTGGGCCAGTTGCAGAATCAGGCGCGTGCCGCCGGCGTTCACATGCCCTACAGCGCCAACACCCCCTACATCAACACCATCCCGGTCGACCAGGAAGAGTACACGCCCGGCGATCCCGGCATGGAATGGCGCATTCGTTCGCTGATCCGCTGGAACGCGCTGGCCATGGTCATCAAGGCCAACCGCATCACCTCGGAACTGGGCGGCCACATCGCCAGCTTTGCTTCTAGCGCCACCCTGTACGATGTCGGCTTCAACCATTTCTGGCACGCGCCCGGCGACCAGCACGGCGGTGATCTGGTGTTCATCCAGGGCCATTCGGCGCCTGGCATCTACGCCCGCGCCTATCTGGAAGGGCGGCTCAACGAGGAACAGCTGAGCAACTTCCGCCAGGAGGTCGACGGCAACGGCCTGTCCTCCTATCCGCATCCCTGGCTGATGCCCGATTTCTGGCAGTTCCCCACCGTGTCGATGGGGCTGGGCCCGATTCAGGCCATCTATCAGGCCCGCTTCATGAAGTATCTGCACAACCGCGGTCTGGCGGACACCGAAGGCCGCAAGGTGTGGTGCTTCTGCGGCGACGGCGAAATGGACGAACCGGAATCGCTCGGGGCCATCGCCCTGGCCGCCCGCGAGAATCTGGACAATCTGATCTTCGTCATCAACTGCAATCTGCAGCGGCTCGACGGCCCGGTGCGCGGCAATGGCAAGATCATCCAGGAACTGGAAGGCGATTTCCGCGGCGCTGGCTGGAACGTGATCAAGGTGCTGTGGGGGTCCTATTGGGATCCGCTGTTCGCCGCCGACAAGAAGGGGCTGCTGCGCAAGTTGATGGAAGAGTGCGTGGACGGCGAGTACCAGAACTTCAAGGCCAAGGGCGGCGCTTACACTCGCGAGCACTTCTTCGGCAAGTATCCCGAGCTGAAGCAGATGGTCAGCCACCTGTCCGATGAGGATATCTGGCGGCTGAACCGGGGTGGCCACGATCCGCACAAGATCTACGCTGCCTACTCTGCTGCGGTGAAGCACGTCGGCCAGCCGACCGTGATTTTGGCCAAGACGGTCAAGGGCTACGGCATGGGCGTGGCGGGCGAGGGCAAGAACATCACCCACTCGCAGAAGAAGATGGGCGAGCAGGCGCTGAAGGACTTCCGCGACCGCTTCTCCATCCCGATTTCCGACGAGCAACTGTACGCCGCGCCGTTCTTCAAGCCGGCCGACGACAGCCCCGAGATTCAATATCTGCGCGCCCGTCGGGCCGCGCTGGGCGGCTATCTGCCGCAGCGCCGCCGCACTGCCGAGCCGCTGATCGTGCCGCCGCTGTCGGCCTTCGATGCCCTGTTGCAGGACACCGGCGAGCGCGACATGTCCACCACCATGTCCTTCGTCCGGCTGCTGACCCAGTTGGCGCGCGACAAGAGCGTCGGCCGGCACGTGGTGCCGATCGTCGCCGACGAAGCCCGCACCTTCGGCATGGAAGGCATGTTCCGCCAGATCGGTATCTACTCGCCGCGCGGCCAGCTGTATGAGCCGCAGGACGCCGACCAGCTGATGTTCTACAAGGAAGACAAGAAGGGCCAGATCCTGCAGGAAGGCATCAACGAAGCTGGCGCGATGTCGTCGTGGCTCGCTGCGGGCACTGCCTACAGCAACCATGACGTCAACATGGTGCCGTTCTACATCTACTACTCGATGTTCGGCTTCCAACGCATCGGCGATCTGGCCTGGGCCGCTGGCGACCTGCAGGCGCGTGGCTTCCTGATCGGCGGCACTTCCGGCCGCACCACCCTGGCCGGCGAGGGTCTGCAGCACCAGGACGGCCATAGCCAGATCTTCGCCCAGTTCATCCCCAATTGCGTGTCCTACGATCCGACTTTCTCCTACGAGATAGCGGTTATCGTGCAGGATGGTCTGCGGCGGATGTTCCAGGAGCAGGAAAACGTCTTCTACTACATCACCACCCTGAACGAGAACTATGCCCATCCAGCCATGCCAGCCGGCGCGGAGGAAGGCATTCTCAAGGGCATGTACCTGTTCCGCCAGGGCGAAGGCGATGGCCCGCGGGTGCAGCTGCTCGGTTGCGGCTCGATCCTGCGCGAGGTGATCGACGCTGCCGCGCTGCTGCGCGACGACTGGGGCGTGGTGGCCGATATCTGGTCCACCCCTGGCATCAACGGCCTGACCCGGGAAGGGCAGGACACCGCGCGCTGGAATTTGCTCCATCCGACCGAGACCCCGCGCCAGAGCTATGTCGAGACCTGCCTGAGCGGTCATCCGGGACCGGTGGTTGCGGCGACCGATTACATGAAGATGTACGCCGAGCAGTTGCGGCCGTTCATTCCCCGCCGCTATCTGGTGCTGGGGACCGACGGTTTCGGTCGCAGCGACACCCGCGTGCAGTTGCGTCGCCATTTCGAGGTGGACCGCTTCTACGTCACGGTCGCGGCGCTCAAGGCTTTGGCCGAGGAGGGTGCGCTACCGGCAGAAAAAGTGCTGGCGGCGATCCAGAAATACGGCATCGATGCCGACAAGCCCAATCCTGTGACCGTCTGACCGGCCAAGGGGGAGAATCCGCGTGAGCATCATCAAAGAAATTCACGTGCCGGATATCGGCGATTTCAAGGGTGTGGATGTCATCGAAGTGCTGGTCGCCCCCGGCGATACGGTCGAGGTCGACAGCCCGCTGATCATGCTGGAAAGCGACAAGGCCAGCATGGAAGTGCCCTCGCCGGTGCACGGCAAGGTGCGGGATGTCAAGATCAAGGTCGGCGACAAGATTTCCGAAGGCGATCTGATCCTGTATCTGGATGTGGCCGAGAGCGTGGCCGCGCCCGAACCGGCGACATCCGGTGGGGCAGCTTCGGCTGCAGGCGGTGCCGGCGAGACCCGCGAAGTGCGGGTGCCCGACATCGGCGATTTCAAGGGTGTGCCGATCATCGAAGTGATGGTGGCGGTGGGCGATCATGTCGAGATCGATACCCCGCTGGTCACCCTGGAGAGCGACAAGGCCAGCATGGAGGTGCCATCGCCTTTCGCTGGCACGGTGCAGAGCCTGGAGGTCAAGGTCGGCGACAAGGTCTCGCAGGACGATTTGCTCCTGTTGTTGGCCGTCAGCGGTTCCGATACGGCGTCCAAGCCGCAGCTGCCCGATACTCTCAGCGCCGTTACTCTCGGCCCCAAGGCCCGCAAGCCGACTGGCGCACCGCCGGCCCCACCGCCGCCGCCGCCGGTCAAAGCGCCCGCGCCAGCCGACAGCGCGGCGGAGACCAGCTTCGCCAAGGTCCACGCCAGCCCCTCGGTGCGGCGTTTCGCCCGTGAGCTGGGGGTCGATCTGACCCGGCTGGCCAAGGGCTCCGGTCCCAAGGGTCGCATCCTCAAGGAAGACGTGCAGTCCTTCGTCAAGCAGGTCATGACCGGCGCGATCGCTCCGGCGGCGGCTCCGGCAACCGGCGGCGTTGCTGGCGGTGGTGTGCTGAATCTGCTGCCCTGGCCGACGGTCGACTTCGCCAAGTTCGGCCCGATCGAAGTCAAGCCACTGTCGCGCATTAAGAAATTGTCGGGAGCCAACCTGGCGCGCAACTGGGTGATGATCCCGGCAGTGACTTATCACGAGGATGCCGACATCACCGATCTGGAAGCCTTCCGAGTCCAGATCAACAAGGAGAACGAGAAGGGCGGCGGGGCTAAGCTGACCATGCTGGCCTTCCTGATCAAGGCTTGCGTGCGGGCCTTGCAGCGCTTCCCGGATTTCAATACCTCGCTGGATGGCGATAATCTGATCCAAAAACAGTACTACAATATCGCCTTTGCGGCAGATACGCCCAATGGCTTGGTGGTGCCGGTGGTGAAGAACGCCGATCAGAAGGGCATCTTCGACCTCGCCAAGGAATCCGGCGAACTGGCCAAGAAGGCGCGCGACGGCAAACTGGGGCCGGCCGACATGCAGGGCGCCTGCTTCACCATTTCGTCCCTGGGCGGCATCGGCGGGACGTATTTCTCGCCGATCGTCAACGCGCCGGAAGTGGCGATCCTGGGGGTCAACAAGTCGGTGATGAAGCCGGTCTGGGATGGCAAGCAGTTCGTCCCGCGTCTGATCCTGCCGCTGTCGCTCAGCGCGGACCATCGGGTGATCGACGGTGCCCTGGCCACGCGCTTCAATGTCTATCTGGCTCAATTACTGGCGGATTTCCGCCGTGTGCTGCTCTAGATTCGGAGGAAAACAATGATGAGTCTCATGGAAGTCAAAGTACCGGATATCGGCGATTTCAAAGGTGTGAGCGTCATCGAGGTGCTGGTGAAGGCGGGTGACGCCATCGCCGCAGAAGATCCGCTGATCGTGCTGGAAAGCGACAAGGCGTCGATGGAAGTGCCCGCGCCGGCCGCTGGCGTGGTCCAGGACGTCAAGATCAAGGTCGGCGACAAGGTCTCGGAAGGCGATCTGATCCTGATGCTGGAGGCCAGCGCCGCCCAGGCCGCGGCGGCTCCCGCTCCGGCAGCCGCGCCAGCCGCGTCGGCGGCGACGCCGGTGGCTGCGCCAATCGCCGGCTCCTTCGCCGGAGCGGCGGACATCGAATGCGAGATGCTGGTGCTCGGTGCAGGGCCTGGCGGCTATTCGGCCGCGTTCCGTTCTGCCGATCTGGGCATGAAGACCGTGTTGGTGGAGCGCTACGCCACCCTGGGCGGGGTGTGCCTCAACGTGGGCTGCATTCCGTCCAAGGCGTTGCTGCATGTGGCAGCGGTCATGGACGAAGTGGCCCATTTCGCCGCGCTGGGGGTGGAGTTCGGCAAGCCGACGGTCGATGTGGACAAGCTGCGCGCCCACAAAGGCAAGGTGGTCGGCAAGCTGACCGGTGGCCTGGCTGGCATGGCCAAGATGCGTAAAGTGGAAACAGTGCGCGGTTATGGCAGCTTCCTTGATCCGCATCATCTCGAAGTCGAGATGACCGATGGCGACGGCCAGGACAAGACCGGCGACAAGAAGATCATCCGCTTCGACAAGTGCATCATCGCCGCCGGCAGTCAGGCGGTGCATCTGCCCTTCATTCCAGAAGATCCGCGGGTGATCGATTCCACCGGCGCGCTGGAGCTGCGGTTCATTCCCAAGCGCCTGCTGGTGATCGGCGGCGGCATCATCGGCCTGGAAATGGCGACGGTCTATTCGACCCTGGGCGCGCGCATCGAGGTGGTGGAGATGCTCGATGCGATCATGCAGGGGCCGGATCGGGATCTGGTCAAGGTTTGGGAGAAGATGAATGCCAAGCGCTTCGACAAGATCATGCTGAAGACCAAGACGGTCTCGGTCGAAGCCAAGCCGGAAGGTTTGCTGGTGACCTTCGAAGGGGAGGGCGCGCCGGCGGAACCGCAGTTGTACGACATGATCCTGCAGTCGGCGGGCCGTTCGCCCAATGGCAAGAAGATCGCCGCCGACAAGGCCGGCGTGGCGGTCACCGACCGGGGTTTCATTCCAGTCGACAAGCAGATGCGCACCAATGTGCCGCACATCTTCGCCATCGGCGACATCGTCGGCCAGCCGATGCTAGCCCACAAGGCGGTGCACGAAGCCCATGTCGCCGCCGAAGTGGCCGCTGGTCATAAGAGCTTCTTCGACGCCAAGGTGATTCCGGGCGTGGCCTACACCGATCCGGAAGTGGCCTGGGTGGGCCTGACCGAGACGGAAGCGAAGGCGCAGGGCGTCAAGGTCGGCGTGAGCAAGTTCCCGTGGGCGGCGTCGGGCCGCGCCATCGCCAATGGTCGCGACGAGGGCTTCACCAAGCTGATCTTCGACGAGGACAGCCATCAGATCGTCGGCGGCGGTATCGTCGGTACCCATGCTGGCGACATGATCGGCGAAGTGGCGCTGGCCATCGAGATGGGTTGCGATCCGGCCGATATCGGTCTGACCATCCATCCGCATCCGACCTTGGGTGAGTCGATCGGCATGGCGGCGGAAGTGTTCGAGGGCGTTTGCACCGACCTGCCGCCGATGCGGAAGAAGTAAGAAACGCGCTGTTCCCTTCTATCCACCTCTCCTTTGGGAGAGGGAGGAAACTACGGAACCCGCCCATTCATTTTCGATGATGGGCGGGTTTATTTTGGCATTCATTTTATCTGGACTCACCGGTTATCCACCGTTTGAGCCCATGACTATAAACCTTGCTCGAAATTTGTGATCGGTCCCATGAGCAAAACGCTGACCTCCAAATATGACGTAGCCGAACATCTTCGTACTCCCGATGAGATGGCGGCTTACCTAGAGGCTTGCATGGAAGAAGCGGAAGGTGATGCGGCTTTTATTGCAAAGGCTCTTGGCGACATTGCAAGAGCAAAAGGAATGTCCCAGGTTGCACGAGACGCAGGTGTTTCACGGGAAAGTCTCTATAAGGCGCTTTCAGGTGAACGCACCCCTGGCTTCGATACGGTGTTAAAAGTTTTATCGGCCTTGGGCTTGAAATTTCACCCCGAGGTGGTCTTACCTTCTGGTAATACCCAAAAAGGCGCTACGACCGATTCCCCTTCTTCCTCGCGCGGCTAAATTTGAGCATGGAGCAGCGTGAAGCGTCGCACCACCACGCGGATCAACCGGACGTCGTCCGCCCGAAATTTCATGGTTCTATGACATTTCCCGTGGTTACTCCAAGATGTAGATCAGGACGCACCATGACCACTGTAAACGAAATCGCGTCTTTTCTCGCTCAGGAATTCCCCCAGACCAAATGCACCGTCGAAGCAGTTGGCAACCGTGGCGCAACGGTCCGACATGAAGTCGGACTCGCCGAGTTGCGGCCGGGTGGCACCGTCTCAGGTCCGGTTCTCATGGCCATCGCAGATGTAGCGCTGTACGTCGCCATTCTCGGCGAGATCGGAATCGTTCCATTGGCAGTGACAACGAGCCTGAACATCAATTTCTTGCGCAAGCCTTCGGGCGATAAGGACATCATTGGCGTGTGCCGCCTACTCAAGCTCGGCCGATCGCTCGCTGTCGGTGAGGTCAGTTTGTATTCGGAAGGAACGGAAGATCCTGTCGCGCATGTCGTCGGGACCTACTCCATACCGCGCTCAGTATGAGCAAGATGAGCAATTTTCGGAGTGGTCTGGGAACCCAACAGGAAAAAACCCAACCACGGTTTGATCATGCTTGTCGTTGTTCACTGGGAACCGGGTAGAGTGGGGTGCTCGGCAACGGCTTGTGGAAAAGCGCGATGCACGGCAGCGATGAAGGCTGGCGGCGACTTCGGGGTGATGACCAAGGTTCTGGCCGGTGAGATCAGCGCCACCGCTCGGGTAAAATCGGTGGCGAACAGGCGATATCGCCCCAGCGTCCGGTTTTGGTAGAGTCCGGTAAAGGCGAACAGCCCCGAATTGCCGAACAGGCGGAACGAGCCTTTGCAGACCTTGGGATCGACCAAGACCTGCCGCAGGCCGAACAGGGAAAACCGGGTTGACCAGAATAGGCGGTGGATGAGCAGATCGGAACCGTCGAGGGTGTAGCCGGTCACGGTGAACAGCAGGCTGCCGGCCAGTATGGCGGGATTCAGGCCCGCGATGACCAGGCCGAAGCGGTGAGTAAAGCCGGGCAGCGCCGGTGCGGCCTGATAGGCGGCGTAGCCAACCCCGATCAGAAGCACGGTCACCAGCAGGGAAATGAGCCAGAGGCTCAACGGCCAGGGCGCTACGGCAAAACGCTGTTTCATCGTCGCTGCCTCCTCCGGATGTGAGCGATGAGGAATGCTGCCGGAACTGTCCTGTTGATCATAGCGTAGCGGAATTCAGATTTTGCGAGACAGTGTCGACATGCACGACGACGATTTCGACCCGGATTCATTCGAAGAACTGGAAGGTCCCAGTAAAAGCCAGCGCAAGCGCGACGCCACCGCATTGCAGGACTTGGGCGCGCAGTTGGTGAAGCTCACCTCGGCCCAGTTGAACCGCATCCCGCTGCCGGACGATCTGCTGGCGGCGGTGCGGGCGGCGCAGGCTACGCCGCAGCGTGGGGCGCACAAACGACAGTTACAATACATCGGCAAGCTGATGCGCCAGATCGACGATCCAGAACCGATCCGGGCCGCACTGGCGACAGTCCAGAACGTGCGGCGCTGATCCTCTCCGCGCGCGCGTTCATCATCCGGTCTCACCGAGCCGGTAACCGACGCCGCGCACGGTGCGGATCAATGGCGGGGCCAGCTTGCGGCGCAGATTGTGGATGTGGACCTCGATGGTATTGCTTTCCACTTCCTCGCCCCAGCCGTACAGCCGATCCTCCAGCTGTTCGCGCGACAATACCGCACCGGGCATCTCCATCAAGGCGTGAAGCACGGCGAATTCCCTCGCCGACAAGGACACTGGCTGGGCGCGGTATTCGACCGTGTGGGACACCGGATCGAGCCGCAGCGCGCCGTTTTCCAGCCAGTCGCGCGCCCGTCCGCCCTGGCGGCGTAGCAGCGCCCGCATTCGCGCTAGCAGTTCAGTCAGGTCGAACGGCTTGGTCAGATAATCGTCCGCGCCGCTGTCCAGACCCTTGACCCGGTCCGGCACCGCATCGCGGGCGGTGAGAATCAACACCGGCATGGTCAGGCCACGCTGACGCCAACCGTGCAGCACGGCCAGCCCATCCTTTTTCGGCAGACCGAGATCCAGCAGCACCAGGGCGTAATCGGTCGTATCCACCGCCAACTCCGCCCCGCGCCCATCCTGAACCCAGTCGACGGTAAAACTCTCGGCGCGCAGCCCCTTGCGCAGGCTATCGCCGATCATCGGGTCATCTTCCACCAGCAGGATGCGCATGTCGGATACTCCGCAGTACCATAAACTGTCTTGCGTCGATTCTCGTCTGGCGTGGCTTCACGTCCGCCGCCATTCATTTCGGAGTTTACCCCTCTGACTACTCCTCCCCTATCCTGGTTGCTGATCCTGGGCGCTTTGACGGCTTTTGCGCCGATGTCGATCGACATGTATTTGCCCAGCTTGCCAATGATCGCCGGCGAATTCGGCGCGAGCGCCGCTGCGGCTCAATTCACCCTGTCGGCTTTCTTCATCGGCTTGGCGATCGGCCAGACCATCCACGGGCCGTTGGCCGATCGCTACGGCCGTAAACCGCCGCTGTATGCCGGACTGGCGCTGTACGTCGCTGCCTCGGTCGGCTGCGCGTTCGCGCCCGATATCGTCACTTTGACCGGATTGCGTTTCGTGCAGGCGCTCGGTGGTTGCGCGGGGGTGGTGATCGCCCGCGCCGTGGTTCGCGATCGTTTCGACGCCCACACCTCGGCGCGGGTGTACTCGCTGCTGATGCTGGTGATGGGGTTGGCGCCGATCTTGGCGCCGTTCATCGGCGGCTGGGTGCTGCTGTTGGCCGGTTGGCGGGTGATCTTCATCATCTTGGCGTTGTTTGGGCTGGCCTGTCTGTGGGCCATCTGGCGCTATTTGCCGGAAACCCGCCCGGCGGGTCCCGTCCCTGCCACCAGGATCGCCGGGGTCTTGCGGGTCTATGGCGAGTTGTTGCGCGATCGGAGCTTGCTCGGCTACACCTTGAGCGGCGGATTCGCCCAAGCTGGCATGTTCGCCTACATCACCGGCTCGCCCCATGTGTTCATCGAACTGCATGGGGTGTCGGCGCAGAACTACGGCTGGTTGTTCGGGCTGAACGCCCTGGGCCTGATCGCCGGTTCGCAATACAACCGGCGCTTGCTGTCCCGTCATAGCGCCGATGCTATCCTGCGGCGGGCCAATCGCACGACCGTGCTGCTGGGTTTGGCGCTGCTGGTGGTTGCGGTGAGCGGCTGGGGCGGGCTACCGGCGTTGCTGCTGCCCTTGTTTGGTTATCTGGTCACGCTCGGTTTCACCGCGCCGAACGCTATGGCCAATGCGCTGGCTCACCAAGGCGCGCGCGCTGGCAGCGCTTCCGCCCTGATCGGGGCTCTGCAATTCGTATTGGCGACCGGGTCCAGCGCGCTAGTTGGGCTGTTGGGCGGCGATTCGGCCTTGCCCATGGCGGTGGTTATCGCCGGTTGTGGGCTACTGGCCTATGGCGCGCACCGTATCCTGGTCGGCGCGGGCCTGCACTGAAGCTTTTTTCTGGATATCGCCATGTCTCCTCATCATCGTCGCGCCCTGACTCTGAGCATCGGCCTGTCGGCCGTGCTGTATCTAGGCAGCGTGTTGTTCGCCGATCGGGACGCGGTGTTCGCGGCGTTACGGCGGATCGATTGGGCGGTGCTGGCCGCGATTTTCGCCCTGTCGCTGGTCAACTATCTGCTGCGCTTTTGGCGCTGGCAGCGCTATGTTGCGGCATTCGGGCATAGCCTGCCGTGGTGTTTGCATCTGCTGTACTATGTGGCAGGTTTCATCTTGACCGTGACGCCCGGCAAGGCGGGCGAGGCAGTGCGGTCGTTGTATCTGCGCGGCCATGGCGTCAGTTATGCGCAGAGTCTGGCGGCGCTGTTCGTGGAACGGTTGCTGGATGTGCTGGCGATGAGCCTGTTGGCTTTGTTGATCTTGCTGGCTCGGCCTAGCGATTATGGGCAGCTGGTGGCGTTGGCCTGGGTGCTGACCTTGGGCCTGGGTTGGCTGGTGACCCGAACCTGGTTGCCCGAGCGCTTGCGGCAGTGGGGCGATGGCCATCGCTACGGCCGGCAGTTCGAACGGGCAGCGCGTCTGCTCGACGCGGCGGCGGTGCTGTTGCGCCCCGGTTATCTGCTGTTCGGGCTGGGGCTGGGCGTGCTGTCCTGGGGCCTGGAGGGGTTCTCGCTCTATCTGGTTGCCCGCGACGCCGGAGTTGGGCTCAGCGTGGCAACCGGGATCGGTATTTATGCCATTGCGGTGCTGGCCGGAGCCTTGTCGTTCCTGCCCGGTGGGCTGGGCAGCGCCGAGGCGGTGATGGGGATGTTGTTGATGGCGTTCGGCGCCGATGGTCCGTCGGCGGTCGCCATCACCTTGCTGTGCCGGATCGCGACTTTGTGGTTCGCGGTGGCGCTGGGCGGTGTGGCGGTAGGGATATTGAGCATCGGCGGCAGGCAGCTGGATGCGGAGAAGAATCAAGGAAGCTGAAAGGGGTTTTGCGAGTTGCCAGGGTATGAGTACTGGCTGTTTTCCATGAGATCGTGAGTCTACCTCTATCGGGAGCGCCACTATGAACGATGGTCCTGCTCAGTCTGGCAAGGTGTTGCAGCATTTCCCTGGGCGCATTATCGATCTGAAAGCGCAGCCTTCGATTCCGATTCCCAGTGAATTCCTGATCGAAACCGGCAATTTTTGCAATTTGCGCTGCCCATTCTGTCCGACCGGAGTCGGCCGCGCCGGCATGGAGCTTGGCTTGATGTCGCTCGATGCCTTCAAGACGGTCCTGACCAAGATCGAGCCCTATGCCTATTACCTCGAAATGATGAATTGGGGTGAGCCCTTCATCAATCGATGCTTCGTTGAAATGGTCGCGCTTGCGGCGGGCAAGGGAATTCGCACCAACGTCGATTCGAATCTGAGCGCCCGTGAATTCACGGAGGACGAGGCGGAGCGCATCGTCAGATCGGGCCTGTGGCGAATCCGCGGCTCGATCGATGGCGCGACCCAGGAAAGTTACGCGCACTATCGTCGGCGGGGAAAATTCGACCGGGCGCTGCGGAATCTGGCGCTGCTGCGGCGGGTGCGCGAGCAATTGGAATCGTCTACGCCGATCATCGAATGGCAGTTCCTGATCAACGCCAGGAATTATCAGGAGATCGAAATGGCGAAAGCCATGGCGGTCGAGAGAGGCGTCGATCTCTCGTTCAAGCTGATGGATACCTGGGGCGAAGACGATTGGCGTTCGCCATTTCACGAGATGGCGGAGCGGGGCGAATTCAACGAGACGGAGTGGTCGTTCTCGCTTCCGAGATCCGGAACCGATCAGTTCTTTACCCCCAAGCAACGGACTGCGCAGGCCGATACCTTCATGCCGGAACTGCCGGCAGGAGTGCCCAGCGGCTGTGCCCAGCCATTCAATCGGATGGTCATCAACTGGAATGGCAAGGTGCTGCCATGCTGTATGTGCTATGGCGACAATTTCTATGTCGGCGATCTGCTGACGCAGAGTATCGAAGAGGTTTGGTATGGACCGGAATTGTCGAAATCACGCCGGTTCCTGAAGCACTACGGCCCACAGCAACAGACCCGATCGGTGTGCGAAACGGGGGCGTGCGCGCTGTCCTCCAAGTACCTTGGAGAACCCGATGACGATGTGGAGCGACGGAATCGATCGGTAAGAATCTTTCGGGCTACCGCGCAAGGTAAACCCGCTGCAGGATCGGGCGATCAGTCGTCAGCGTGAGGTATGTCGGCGCTCTATCGCTTCGTCTCCTTCGGCATGCTTTCGGTCTTTGTCGCAGGGCTACAGCTTGCCACGAATCGGCCAACCTGCTCGAACGCCTCTCGGGCTTCCGGCAGGATCGGTTCGAACAACTGCCAGACATGCGGCATGTCCGGCCAGGTTTCGAGTTGGGCGGGGGAACCGGCGGCGCGGGCCTTGTCAACATAGCGACGAGCCTCGTCCAGCAGCATTTCCGCTTCGCTGGCCTGTACCAGCGTCGGTGGTAATCCGGCCAGATCGCCGAATAGCGGGGAAATCAGCGGATTCGACGGCCGCATCCGGTTCCAGATCGCTATCATCGGCAGGAAAAGCACCCGAGGTATTTTCAGAAACCGTCGTAGACCCGGACCCAGCATGAGATCGCTGGCCAGATTGCGTTTGAGGCTGGGGCTGGCAAGGGTCATGTCCACGCTGGGCGAAAACGCCATGACGCCGTCCGCTGCCCGCAAACCTTGATCCCGCGCCCAGGCGATCAGCATCAGCGTCAGGTTGCCGCCTGCCGAATCGCCGGCGACGAACAACTGGCGGATCGGCGTCGGACCGGCAGGACCGTGCTCCAGAATCCAGCGATACGCCTGTTGGCAATCGTCGATCATGTCGCGGCGGGAATGCTCCGGCATCAGACGGTAGTCGAGCGCCAGCACCGATGCGGCGGTAACCCGCGCCAGCTGGGTCGAAATCACCCGAAAGCCGTATGGACAGCCGCTGACGAATCCGCCGCCGTGCAGATACAGCAGGCGGCGATGGGGATCGGCGTGCGGCGACAGCACCCATTCCCCGCGCACTTTGCCGACTTGGGCGTCCTGAAAGCGATAAGCCGAGCCGTCCGCTGCCGGGGAGGGCTCGACGAAACCACGCGCCATCACCTGGCGAATGGCCGCCAGACGCTGTTTGCGCGGGGCAGAGCGGATCTCCGCCGTGGCGCGTTCGATCAGGCCAATGACTTCATGGAGGCCGGGATTGGCGTCGTCTCGCGTGGCAGTGCGGTATTCCGCCTGTGGATCGGTCACTGGGGACTCCTTCAGTGCCAGGGTTGTACGGTATGGCCATGGTGGAGCGGACCACAACCTTGACCCAAGTCGGGCGCGGTGCGAATCGCTTCCTGCACGTAGCGCAAAGCCCGCTGGACCGCCGCGCTTAGAGGCATTGCTTGCGCCAATCCGGTCGCAATGGCCGAAGCCAGGGTGCAGCCGGTGCCGTGGGTATTGCGGCTGGAAGTGCGCGGCGCAGTGAATATCTCCATCCCGCCCGGCCAGGCCAGGCAATCGCAGACCATGTCGCCGGCCAAATGGCCGCCCTTGACCAGCACCGCCGCCGGACCCTGCTCCAGCAGTTGCCGGGCCGCCGCTTCCAGATCGTCGGGCTTCCGGATCGTCAGTCCGCTCAGAGCCTCCGCCTCGCGGATATTGGGCGTGATCAGGCTGGCGCGGGGTAACAGACGTTGACTCAGGATGTCGCGCGCGGTCGGATCGAGCAGGCTGTCGCCGCCTTTGGCGTACATCACCGGATCCACGACCAGAGGAATGCCGTCCGCCGCGGTTTCCAGCACTGCAACGACGGTGTCAATGACGGCGGCATTGTGCAGCATGCCGGTCTTGAGGCAATCGGCCCCGATATCCTCCAGCACCAGACGCATCTGCTGAGCGATGAAAGCCGGCTCCACCCCGACGATGCCGAACACGCCCTGGGTGTTCTGCGCGGTGAGCGCTGTAATCGCGGTCGCGGCATAGCCACCCAGCGCCGTGACTGTTTTTAGATCGGCCTGAATTCCCGCGCCGCCACTGGAGTCAGAACCCGCTATAATCAGTACCCGTCCGGTCATTGACCTACCTTCTCTGTCCAGGGTTATAAATCATTGCGCGCCGTGGCAAAAAGGGGTAGCGTACCGCGCTTTCACAAAATAACGATGATGATTTAGCCATGCGGATCGAATCACCTCTATGCCTGTACACTGGCGTGGTACCGCCCGATTGGATCGATTATAACGGCCACATGAACGTGGCGTACTACGTTCTGGCGTTCGATCATGCGACCGATGCTTTCCTCGATGCGTTGGGGATGGGTCAGGATTATCGGGAGCGCCAGAATTGCTCGGCTTTCGTGGTGGAGATGCATGTGAACTACCAGCGTGAGTTGGTGGCGGGTGATCCCATGCGAATTACGACGCAGCTACTCGGTTTCGACAGCAGACGCATTCACTACTTTCATCGTCTGTTTCATGCCGAAAAAGGCTTCCTGTCGGCCACCACCGAATTGATGGTGATCCACGTCGATCTAGCCAAGCGCCATAACGTGCCGATGCCGGTGCCGGTTCTGGATCGGCTGAGCGCGGTGCAGGCGCAGCATATCCAGTTGCCGCGGCCACCCCAGTCCGGCCGAGTGATCGGAGTGCGCGCCAAGCCTGCGGCCGTGCAATTGGAGATATCGCCTTTGCGACGAGCTTCCGGCTGAATGTCGCGGCTGGCGGCCGTGTCAGTATCCGTTCAGTTTCCTCTGCCTAACATGTGATCGTCATCTGATTTGTCGGAGAACGATCATGAGAAGAACGATATCTTGCATGTTGGGCGCAGTTGCATTGAGCTTGCCTGGGGCATTGTGGGCGGGTGAAACGGCGGACGCCATGCTGGGAGGCGCTGTGGGCGGAGCCTTGGGCGCGGCGGTCGGCTCCGAACTGGGCGGTCGCAATGGGGCGATCGTGGGTGGGGCCATCGGCGGCGCGACCGGCACGGCCATCACGACGAAACGCTATCGTCGTTCGTCACCGCAAGTGATTTACGCCGCTCCCTACGACTATGGTCCGCCTCCTTACCAGGGTCCGCCGGGCCGGCGCGTGGGCCATTACAAACATCATCGTTACTACGACGATTGAGGGAGACGGCTGCTCAGCAGGCGAAGCGCACGCGCCATTGTCGGCGCGTGTCAGCGGTCGTCTTGGGCTGCTGCGCGCAGGGCGGCTGCATCCAGGGTATAGGCGCGGGCAAAGCCGCCGACGAAACGGATGCGGGTCGGGGTCAGGCGCAGCAACTGGAAATCGCTGAAATCGAAGCGTGGGATCGAATCGGGCAAGCGGTCCTGGTAGCGCAGGGCGGCCGCCTGATAATCGGCGCTGTCTTTGGCCAAAACCGCCACTCGACCGTGAATCATGACCCGCGCCAGGGTTTGCGGATCGGCATCCGCCTGTTCCGCTTCGCTGATGGCCAGTCCGGCCCGCGGATCGGCCAGTAAATGACGGGTGTGGGCCGCCAGGCTGCTGAGGTGAAGCAGGAAGCCGCTGCAGTCGGCCTCTGGGACGTAGGCCACCCAGGATGCCTCCGGGCCGTCGGGACCCTGGGTGGCCAGAGCCGCCCAACGTTTGGCGCGAATGAGCGCCGTCATCAACTGCTGCTCTTGCCGATTCATCGTCTTGCCCTACGTGCCGTGCGCCATGGCCCGATCTACCGTGCCCTGTGGCGATGTCCACGATTCCCACAACGGCGACAGGCCGCGCAGACGGATCACCGCCGCGCCAACCGCCTCGATGCAGTGGTCGATCTCTGCGGTCGTGGTGAACCGCCCCAAACTGAAGCGCACCGCGCCGCGAGCCCGGTATTCGTCGCAGCCCAGCGCCCGCAGGACATGCGAAGGTTCGCTGCCGGCCGAGGTGCAGGCCGAGCCGGTGGAAAGGGCGATGTCCGGTATGGCCGCCAGCAGCGCCTCGGCTGCGATGCCCTCGAAGCTGACATTCAGAATGCCGGCGAGGTTGTGTTCGGGATGGCCGTTCAGCAGGACCCCGCCCAAGGCGACCAGCGCCCGCCACAGCCGATCGCGCAGGGTCCGGATGTGGGTTTGCTCGCTGCTCATTTGGGCCTGAGCGATATGACAGGCTTCGCCCATAGCGACGATCTGGTGCGTCGGCAGGGTGCCGGCCCGCAGCCCCCATTCCTGCCCACCACCGTAGAGCAGCGGTTCGAGTCGCACGCGCCGGGGATGTTGCCGCACATAAAGCGCACCGATCCCTTTGGGGCCATAGAGCTTGTGGGCGCTGAGGCTGAGCAGGTCGATCGGCAGCTTGCACACATCGATCGGTAGCTTGCCGGCGCTTTGGGCCGCGTCTACGTGCAGCCAGACCTCATGGCGGCGGGTGACGTCGGCCAGGGCTGCGAGATCCTGCGCCACGCCGGTTTCGTTGTTGACGTGCATCAGCGAGACCAGCACCGTATCCGGACGCAGCGCAGCTGCCAATCGCTCAGGTGGAATCAGGCCATCCGGGTCGGGATCGAGCCAAGTGACGGTGCAGCCTTCCCGCTCCATTTGTCGGCAGACGTCGAGAACCGCCTTGTGTTCGGTCTTGGCGGTGATCAGATGTCGGTCCCGGCGGGCGCAGGCGCGCATGACGCCGCGAATGGCGAGATTGTTGGATTCGGTCGCTCCGGAGGTCCAGACGATCTCGCGGGTCGCGGCCCCGAGCAGGGCAGCGACCCGTTCGCGCGCTATGGCGACCGCGCGCGCTGCGTCATGGCCGAACGCATGGGTACTGGAGGAGGGGTTGCCGAACACGCCGTCCTGGGTCAGATACTGGCTCAGGACGCGTGCGACTTGTGGATCGACCGGCGTGGTTGCTGCGTAATCCAGGTAGATGGGCAACCGCATCGGGTCCTCGAAAAAGGGTTACAGCATGACCGACACGGGCATCCGGTCGATCGGGCGGTCGCGCCGACGCGTACCGTTCTGGTGCCGCACCACCTCACAGACCGCAGGGCGTTCGACGAACTGCGCCAGGGTAATGCCCTCGAGGAAAGTGAAGATCTGCCGGCTGAGGTCGGTCCACAGTTCATGGGTCAGGCAGCGCCGCCCTTCGTGGCAGTTCTCGTGGCCGAAACAACGGGTCGCGTCGAGCCGCTCATCGACCGCGCTGATGATATCGGCGACTGTCACCTGCTCCGGCGCACGCGCCAGCCGATAACCGCCGCCGGGGCCGCGAACGCCTTCCACCAGCGAATGCTTGCGCAGTTTGGCGAACAGCTGCTCCAGGTAGGACAGGGAAATTCCCTGGCACTGCGAGATTTCGGCCAGGGTGACGGGACCATAACGGTCGTGGATGGCCAGGTGCATCATGGCCGTGACCGCGTAGCGACCTTTGGTTGAGAGTTTCATGCGCGTTACCCCGCTTTTAGTACTATGCAGGACAATTCCTGACTGTCACGTAAGGAAACTATATTAACCCATTACGTTAGTCAACTAATTTGACGAACTGTCCGACCGGTTTCTGGGATTTTCGGGGTAATAATTCAGCGCGAATAGAGGTGGGGATCACTGAAACGGTGGCCTTGTCGCAGGCAGTAAGTCAGCCATTTATAAAGAAAACGGTTGATTTGCCATCGATGGCGCAGGCGAGCGGGGTTGGTGGAGCAGCCAGCATCGGCCTCGGCGGAAAACGCCACGGCGTAGTGGCGCAATTGCGCGGCCATCACTTCGGCCTGGCGGGCATCGTGATAGATGCGGACGTGCAGATCGGGTTCGTTGAGGATGGTGCCGTTTTGCTCGCGAAACCGATACGTTAGGTTCAGGTCGCTGGTGTAGCGGTTGCGCTCGATGACCCGCAGGTGCAGATCCAACCCGCCAGTCACCTTCGAGACCAGCGCGGTGGCGGGGGGCGGCATGTCCGGAAGCAGGCGGCGCATGTCGATATAGTTACGCTCGTATAAATCCATCAACGCCGCAAAGCTGCCCGGCGCTTCTTGCGACAGGAAGCCGGGCCGGGGGTGGCGGGTCAGGATCATGGCGTCATGTGCCGGTTGGAAGAAGGGGCTCCAGCCGCCAGCCCGCATCGTCGCAACAGAGCGCGTTGGCCCGATCGTCGTCCCAGTCGCTCAGGACGACTCGGGTGGCCGGTTGGTCATCGAGCAGCCATTGGTGAATGGCGGGGCGATGGGTGTGGCCGTGAATCAGCCGCTGAACGCCATGGGCGCGCATGACCCGATCCACTTCGTCCGGATTGACGTCGGTGATGTCGGCGGCCTTTTGCCGGGTGGCCTGCTGGCTGGTTTCCCGCAGTTGACTGGCCAGCGCTCGCCGCTGCGTCAGCGGCAGGGCCAGGATCTGCCCTTGCCAGGCGGGGTTGCGGACCTTGGCCCGGAAGGTTTGGTAGGCGATGTCGTCGATGCAGAGGGTATCGCCGTGCAGTAACAACACCGGTTGGCCCGCGAGTTCGATCACCACGCTTTCCGGCAGCAGGCGGATGCCGCTGGCGGCGGCGAAGCGCTGGCCGAGCAGGAAGTCGCGGTTGCCGTGCAGGAAAGACACCGCTACACCGGCATCGGTGAGCGTCCGCAAGGCGGCGGCAACCGTCTTTCCCAACGCCTGGTCGTCGTCATCGCCGATCCAGGCTTCGAACAGATCGCCCAGAATGTACAGCGCGGCGGCTCGCCGGGCGCGTCGTTCCAGAAAATCCAGGAACGACGCGGTCACAGCGGGCCGGGCCGGATCCAGGTGCAGATCCGAGATGAACAACGCCGGCATTGTGTCGCTCATCAGTCGACGACTTCGGCCTTGGTGATCACCACATCCTCGACGGGCACGTCTTGGTGGCCGCGCCGGCCGGTGGTTTGTACCCGGGCGATGGCTTGGACCACATCCATGCCTTCCACCACGCGCCCGAACACGCAATAGCCCCAACCCTGAGCGGTCGGGCTGCGAAAATCGAGGAAACCATTGTCCTGCAGGTTGATGAAGAATTGCGAACTGGCCGAGTGTGGTTCCGAGGTGCGGGCCATGGCGATGGTGCCCACTTCGTTTTTCAGACCGTTGTCGGCTTCGTTGCGGATGGGGGCACGGGTCGGCTTCTGGCTCATGCCGGGTTCGAGCCCGCCGCCCTGAATCATGAAGTTGGGAATCACCCGATGGAACAGGGTGCCATCGTAGAAGCCGTCCTGCGCGTATTGGAGAAAATTGGCGGCGGTGGCAGGGGCGCGGGCCGAGTCGAGTTCGATGCCGATGATGCCCAATGAGGTATGCAGTTTGATCATGGAAGGAAGCTCACGGTTTGGAGGGTTCGGGAGCGCTGGTCGGCGCTGGGGATGAAGCGGGGAGGATCGTGACCGATTCGATCACCACCGGTGTGGCGGGCACATCGGAGAATTGGCCGCCGGGTCCGCCGCGACCGGTGGGGGTCTGGCGGATCTTGTCGACGATGTCCATGCCGCCGGTGACCTTGCCGAACACCGCATAGCCCCACCCCTGGGGTGTGGACGAACGATAGTCCAGGTTGGGATTGTCGTTGACGTTGATGAAGAACTGAGCGGTGGCGGACTGCGGATCGGAGGTGCGGGCCATGGCGATGGCGCCGCGCTGGTTCTTCAGGCCGTTATCGGCCTCGTTGGCCACCGGGGCATGGGTTGGTTTCTGTTTGAAATCGGCGGTGAAGCCACCGCCCTGGATCATGAAACCGTCGATCACCCGATGAAAGATGGTGCCGTCGTAGAAGCCTTCACGGGCATAGGCGAGGAAGTTGGCGACGGTCTTGGGGGCTTTGTCGTCGGCCAGTTCCAGGGTGATGGGACCGAGATTGGTGTTGATGCGAACCTGGGTTCCGGCCAGGGCGACCGCGCTGGTCAGGCCGAGCAGAATCGCGGCGAAGAACAGGAATGGTTTGCTCATGGATCGTTGTTCGTATCGTGGCTTGCTGGTGGAAAGAATGGGCCATGATAATCGGCGGATACGCAAGCCGCCAGATTTGGCGGCTATCGCTGCTTTCCTTTACCATGACGTCCCTATGACCACTGAAAACGTCAAAACGCGGTTTGCCCCCAGCCCAACTGGCTATCTGCACTTGGGCAATGTACGCACGGCCTTGTTCAACGCCCTGCTGGCCCGGCATGGGCAGGGTCGGTTTCTGCTGCGCATCGAGGATACCGATCGGGAGCGCAGCCGTCCGGAATACACGGCGGCGCTGCTGGAAGATCTGCGCTGGCTGGGCCTGGACTGGGAAGAGGGACCGGAAGTGACAGGAACGCACGGACCCTATGCCCAGTCCGAGCGGACGGCGATTTACGCCGACTATTACCAGCGATTGGAAGACGCGGACCGCGTTTATCCCTGTTTCTGCACTCCCGCCGAACTGGCGCTGAGCCGCAAGGCGCAATTGGCGGCCGGTCGGCCACCGCGCTATGCCGGCGCCTGTAGCCGTTTGAGCGAGGCCGAGCGTCAGGCCCGGTTTGCACGCGGTTTGCCGGCGACCCTGCGCTTCCGGGTGCCGACCGGACGCACGGTGGCGTTCACCGATCTGATCCGCGGTCCTCAGCAGATGGCCAGCGACGACATCGGCGATTTCGTCATTCGCCGGGCCGATGGCAGCCCGCAGTTCTTTTTCGCCAATGCGGTGGACGATGCGCTGATGGCGGTCAGCTATGTGCTGCGGGGCGAGGATCACCTGACCAATACCCCACGCCAGTTGTTATTGCTGGAAGCTTTGGAGCTGCCCGCGCCGCGCTATGGCCATCTGTCCCTGATCGTCGGTAGCGACGGCGGGCCGCTGTCCAAGCGCGAGAGCGCCTTGAGCTTGCGCGAGTTGCGGACCGTCGGCTATTGGCCGGAAGCCCTGCTGAATTATCTGGCCCGGCTCGGGCACAGCTACGAGCGCGATGTGTGGATGACGCCGACCGAGTTGGCCGCTGGATTTAACCTGGAGCGCCTGGGCCGCGCTCCGGCCCGCTACGACGAGGCGCAATTGCTGCACTGGCAGAGCGAGGCGGTGCAACACGCCAGCCAGGAGCGCTTGTGGGACTGGATGGGTCCTGCGACCCATGAATGGGTTCCGGCGGAATACCAGGAGGCGTTTGTCGCCACGGTCCGCCCCAATGTCCGCTTTCCCGCCGATGCCGCCTTCTGGGCCGAACGGCTGTTTGGAGCGGAGATGACCGTCAGCGCCGACAGCCGGGCCGTGATCGAGCAGGCCGGTTCCGGATTCTTCGGCCATGCCCTAGTGGCCTATGCCGCACACGGGACGGACTATCAGGGGCTGATCGACGAACTGAAGCGGCGCACCGGTCTGAAGGGCAAAGCCTTGTTCATGCCGTTGCGAGCGGCTCTGACCGGCGAGACCCATGGCCCGGAACTGGCCCGAATCCTCGCCCTGTTGCCACCCGCCGTCGCTGGCCGCCGTTTGCAGACCGCCGGTTGTTGATGCGCCGGTTTTCCGTCGCGCCTGTCTTGAACACATCCGCCTAGAGAGCCGCCCATGTTGCAGATCTTCAACAGCCTGACCCGTCAAAAAGAGCCGTTTCAGCCCATCGAGCCGGGCAAGGTGCGGATGTACGTCTGCGGCATGACCGTCTACGACTATTGCCATGTTGGCCACGCCCGGGTCATGGTGGTGTTCGATGTGGTGGTGCGCTGGCTGCAGGCCAAAGGCTACCAGGTGAGTTACGTCCGCAATATCACCGACATCGACGACAAGATCATCCGGCGGGCGGAAGAGAACGGCGAGGATTTCCAAACCCTGACCGCCCGTTTCATCGAGGCCATGCACCAGGATCTGGCGGCGCTCGGCAGCTTGCCGCCGACCCAGGAGCCGCGCGCCACCGCGGCGATGGCGGACATGATCGCCATGATCCAGACCCTGATAGACAAGGGTTACGCTTATGTCGGGGCCAGCGGCGACGTGTACTATGACGTGAGCCGATTCGATCACTATGGGCGGCTGGCCAACAAGAAGCTGGAGGATCTGCGTGCCGGCGCGCGGGTCGAAGTCGAGGACGCCAAGGACGATCCGCTCGACTTCGTACTGTGGAAGCCCGCGAAACCCGGCGAACCCAGCTGGCCATCGCCGTGGGGGGCGGGGCGGCCTGGCTGGCATATCGAATGTTCCGCGATGTCGAATCGCTGCCTGGGTGAGCATTTCGACATCCATGGCGGCGGGATGGATCTCAAGTTTCCCCATCACGAGAACGAGATCGCCCAGTCCGAGGCCAGCTGTGGCCATCGTCATGTGAACGTCTGGATGCACAATGGCTTCGTCCAGGTCAACGAGGAGAAGATGTCCAAATCGCTGGGCAACTTCTTCACGGTGCGGGACGTCCTGCAGCGCTATCAGCCGGAGGTGGTGCGGCTGTTCATCCTGTCCAGCCACTATCGCGGACCGTTGAACTACTCCGATGCCAATCTGGAGCACGCCAAGTCGTCTCTGACCCGGCTTTACACCGCCTTGCGGGGGCTGCCAGTGGTCGAAGCGCCGATCGAGGAAGCTTGGCGCATCCGCTTCGAGCAGGCGATGGACGATGATTTCAATACCCCCGAGGCGTTGGCGGTGTTGTTCGATCTGGCGCGCGAAATCAATCGTCTGCGGGCGCACGACGAAGCGGCTGCCGCCAGGCTCGCGAAGACCTTCAGGGCGCTGGGCGCGGACTTGGGAATGCTGCAGAGCGATCCGGAAGCCATTCTGCGCTGGCAGCCGTTGACCGAAGCGAGCGGCGCTGGAGAGATCGGCGGTGTCGCCGCAGCGGCGGGCTATGCCGATGCACAGATTCAGGAGCTGATCGACCAGCGTGCCGCGGCCCGCAAGACCAGGAATTGGGCCGAAGCTGATCGGGTTCGCGCGCTGTTGCAGGAGGCTGGAATCGTGCTGGAAGATACGCCAGGCGGAACGCTATGGCGGCGAGAGTGAAAACTGTCTTGACGTCGCGCGCTATCGAAAATAGAATTCCGCTTCCTGTTAGGAGTGCGGGTTGCCGGTATCGGCTGATAGCGACGGGGTATAGCGCAGTCTGGTAGCGCACCTGCTTTGGGAGCAGGGGGTCGTGGGTTCGAATCCCTCTACCCCGACCATAGCGCCGCTTGGGCGATGGCCTGCTGAGTTGCCGTGACTATGCGCCCGTAGCTCATGCGGATAGAGCATCAGCCTTCTAAGCTGAGGGTAGCAGGTTCGAGTCCTGCCGGGCGCGCCAAATCCCGGTAGGTTTGTGGTTCGATGGTGGACGTAGCTCAGATGGTAGAGCCCCGGATTGTGATTCCGGTCGTCGTGGGTTCGAATCCCATCGTCCACCCCAAATTCAAACTTGCTTTTTAAGGCAGTTTTTGGTTTTATGCGTAGCCGGTTTTGGGCCGTTAGCTCAATTTGGTAGAGCAGTTGACTCTTAATCAATTGGTTGTAGGTTCGAGTCCTACACGGCCCACCATCTCCAGATGCCCGATATTGGTGTCTTTCCTTTCTTACTCGCTGTCAGATTGCCCCACAGGCTCCAGCCGCCCGATTGCTGTTCCGGGGCGTGCGCTGTCCTGTATACTTCGCCAAGCGGTTGTTATTGCGCTCGGGGCGTCTTTTGCATTCGATATGCGAGTCGCGTCCTATCGCGAAAGTGGCGGAACTGGTAGACGCGCTGGATTTAGGTTCCAGTGGGGCAACCCGTGAGAGTTCGAGTCTCTCCTTTCGCACCATCCATGCCGTACGCGCCGGGAAGTCCTTAGCACAGCCCGAGCCCTGGGGGTGTCGGGCAGCGCCGCTGGGTAGTTTGGATACATAACGATGAATAGCTTTGAGGTGCATCAATGCAGGTTTCAGTTGAGACGCTGAGCGATCTGGAACGCCGGGTGACCGTGCAGGTGCCTGCTGCCAAAGTCGAGAAGGAAATCGATGATCGGCTGCAATCCCTGTCGCGACGGGTCAAGGTGGATGGTTTCCGACCTGGCAAGGTGCCGCTCAAACTGGTCAAGAAGATCTACGGAGACCAGGTGCGGTATGAGGCGATCAGCGAATTGGTGCAGCATACCCTGCATGAAGCTCTGGTTCAGGAAAAGCTGAATCCCCTGGGAGGGCCGAAGGTCGAGCCCAAGAATCTGGAAGAGGGCCAGGATCTCGAGTACAGCGCCACCTTCGAAGTCATGCCCGAATTCGAGCCGACGGGCTTCGAGAGCATTCAGGTCGAGCGACCGACGGCGGAAGTGACCGAGCAGGATATCGACGCCATGATCGAAAACCTGCGCCAGCAACGCAAAACCTGGGCTCCGGTGGAACAGCCGGCCGGTGAAGGGCATCGGGTCCGCATCGACTTCGAAGGCAAGATCGACGGCCAGACCATGGCCGGCGGCAAGGGCGAAAACGCCAACCTGGTCCTGGGCGAAGGTTCCATGCTCAAGGATTTCGAGGCTGGGATTGCCGGCTTGACGACAGGCGCGGAGACCGAATTCGACCTGACCTTCCCGGAGGACTACCACGCCCAGGAGATCGCCGGCAAGACTGCACGCTTTTGGGTCAAGATCAATAGTGTGGAGGAAGCGAGCCTGCCGGAGGTGGACGACGCTTTCGCCGCCAGTTTCGACATCCATGAAGAAGGCATCGCCGGTCTGCGTCGGTCGTTGCGCGAGAACATGGAGCGCGAACTGCTTGACGGCATTAAGACAGCGGTCAAGCGCCAGGTGATGCAGGGCTTACTGGAGGCCAACCCGGTCCCGACGCCGCAAGCCTTGGTCGAGCTGGAAATCGAAAGCTTGGCACGTCAGTTGCCTTTCCCAGAGGACGCCAAGGATGAAAAGAGCCAACAGCTGAAAATCCAGCTGTTCGAAGCCGAGGCTCGCCGGCGGGTTGCGCTGGGTATGCTGATTTCCCAGTTGGCGACCAGTCAGGGGATCACGGTGGATGAAGGGCGGATCCGGAACCAATTGGAATCGCTCGCCTCCACCTATCAGGAGCCGGAAGAAGTGATTCGCTGGTACGAGAAGACGCCGCAGGCGCTGGAGAGCGTACGCGCCTCGGTGCTCGAGGACCAGATCGTGGAATGGTTGCTGGAGCGGGCGCAAGTCTCCGAAAAGGCCAGCACCTTTGCCGAGATCATGAGGCCCGCCGCCAAGCAACCGCTGGCAACTGCTGCTTAGTTAGGAGTCTAGCAATGAACGAAACCGGCTCTTCCGCTGTAACCCGGGCGCTCAATCTGGTGCCGATCGTGGTGGAGCAGACTGCGCGCGGCGAGCGGGCCTACGACATCTATTCCCGCCTGCTGAAGGAGCGCGTGATATTCCTGGTCGGGCCGGTCGAGGATTACGGCGCGAACCTGGTGGTTGCTCAGCTGCTATTCCTGGAGGCCGAGAATCCGGACAAGGATATCCACCTGTACATCAACTCGCCGGGTGGCTCGGTGACTGCCGGCTTGGCCATCTACGACACCATGCAGTTCATCAAGCCCGACGTCAGCACGATGTGCGTGGGTCAGGCGGCCAGCATGGGGGCTTTGTTGCTGGCGGGTGGCGCGGCGGGTAAACGGTTTTGTCTCCCGCATTCGCGGGTCATGATCCATCAGCCGTTGGGTGGCTTTCAGGGGCAGGCCAGCGATTTCGACATCCATGCCCGCGAAATTCTGCTGATTCGGGATCGGCTGAACCGGATTCTGGCCAAACATACCGGCCAGCCGGTCGAGAAGATTGCCGTCGATACTGACCGCGACAACTTCATGGGGGGCGCTGAGGCGGTCGAATATGGTCTGATCGACGCGGTGTTGAACCAACGCGCCCCGGCGGCGAACTGATCTCGGCTCATGCAGCGCGGCAAGATAGCGCCGCGCTGGCCGGGTTCCATGACCGCGTGATGATGAGGATGGAGTGATGAGTAGAGACCGCAGTGACAGGAGCGACGACGACAAACTGTTGTACTGTTCCTTTTGTGGCAAGAGTCAGCACGAGGTGCGCAAGCTGATTGCCGGACCGAACGTGTTCATCTGCGATGAATGCGTCGAGCTGTGTAACGACATCATCCGCGAAGAAATGGAGGAGAATGCTCCGGTCGCCACCAGCAAGCTGCCCAAGCCACACGACATCAATCAGGTTCTCGATGAATACGTGATCGGCCAGGAGCGCGCCAAGAAAGTCTTGTCGGTGGCGGTTTATAATCACTACAAGCGCTTGGAACTACAGCGTTCTGGTCACGCCAAGAGCGGCGAAACCGAGGTGGCCAAGAGCAATATCCTGCTCATTGGCCCGACCGGTTCCGGCAAGACCCTGTTGGCGGAGACCTTGGCGCGTCTGCTGAATGTGCCGTTCACCATCGCCGACGCCACGACCCTGACCGAAGCCGGTTATGTCGGCGAGGACGTGGAAAACATCATCCAGAAGTTATTGCAAAAATGCGATTACGATGTCGAGAAGGCGCAGACCGGCATCGTGTACATCGATGAGATCGACAAGATCTCACGCAAGTCCGACAACCCTTCGATCACCCGCGATGTATCGGGCGAGGGGGTGCAGCAGGCTTTGCTGAAGCTGATCGAAGGCACGGTCGCCTCGGTGCCGCCCCAGGGTGGGCGCAAGCACCCACAGCAGGAATTCCTGCAGGTCGACACCACCAATATCCTGTTCATCTGCGGCGGCGCGTTCGCTGGCCTGGACAAGGTGATTCGCAGCCGTTCCGATCGGGGTGGCATCGGCTTCTCGGCCGAGGTCAAGAGCAAGGATATGGACAGGACCGTCGGTGAGGTGCTCATGGAAGTGGAGCCGGAGGATCTGATCAAGTACGGCTTGATTCCGGAGTTCGTCGGTCGCTTGCCGGTGGTGGCGACCTTGACCGAGCTGGATGAAAGCGCCTTGGTGCGCATCCTGACCGAGCCCAAGAACGCTATCACCAAGCAGTTCAGCAAGCTGTTCGAGATGGAAGGCAGCGAGCTGGAGTTCCGGGATGAAGCGCTCAGAGCCGTGGCGCGCAAGGCGATGGAGCGCAAGACCGGCGCGCGCGGGCTGCGAACCATTCTGGAGCATATCCTGCTGGACACCATGTACGATCTACCCAGCCTGTCGAACGTTCGCAAGGTGGTGGTCGACGATTCCGTGGTTTCGGGACAAGCCAAGCCCTATTTCATCTACGAGAATGCCGAACGGCGCGCTGCCGGGCACGATTGAGATCCTGGGGCCGACTGGCGGTCGGTGGGAGAGGGCGCTTACCGGACGGCCATGAGTCGGGAGTTGTCCGTCCCTGCCCGCAGGCGGCAGGGGCAATCGTCAATATGACCCTGCGCCAGGGATTTGCCTTTCAGCCGTCCGATTCAACCGCGGAGAGCCTGCCTTGAAACAGAACGAGTCCAAATTTAACGCCTTGCCCAGCCATGTGCTGATACCGGTGTTGCCGCTTCGTGACGTGGTGGTTTACCCGCACATGGTCATTCCGTTGTTCGTCGGTCGGGAAAAATCGATTCACGCCCTCGACTTGGCGATGCAGAGTAACAAACGCATCGTGTTGGTCGCTCAAAAGAGCGCCGAGGTCGACGATCCGGGCACCGGCGATATCTACAGCATCGGCACCTTGTCGAACGTCCTGCAGTTGCTGCGCTTGCCGGATGGCACGGTCAAGGTGTTGGTGGAGGGCAGCCAGCGGGTTCGCATCCATCATTTCACCGAAACCGAATCCTGTTTCGTCGCCGATGTGTCGATGCTGGAGCAGGCCCAGGACGACGGTGTGACCCAGGAAGTCCAGGCATTGATGCGTTCTCTGCTCAATACCTTCGATCAGTATGTCAAGCTCAACAAGAAGATCCCTGGCGAAGTCCTGACGTCAGTTTCGGGGATCGAAGATCCGAGCCGGCTGGCCGATACCATTGCCGCTCACATGACGCTCAAGCTGGACGAGAAGCAGAAGATTCTCGAAATCAGGGAGTTGCACGAACGCTTGGAGCACCTGCTGGGCTTGGTGGAAGGCGAGATCGACATACTCCAGGTGGAGAAGCGCATCCGCGGCCGCGTCAAACAGCAGATGGAAAAAAGCCAGCGCGAGTACTACCTGAACGAGCAGATGAAGGCGATTCAGAAGGAGCTCGGCGATCTGGAGGACGCGCCCAACGAGATCGAGGAACTGGCCCAGCGGATCGAGAAGGCGGGAATGCCGAAGGACGCCAAGGCCAAGGCGCAGGCGGAACTCAACAAACTCAAGATGATGTCGCCGATGTCGGCTGAGGCGACGGTGGTCCGCAATTACATCGACTGGCTGACTAGCGTGCCCTGGAAAAAACGCACCAAGATCCATCAGGATCTGGTCGCCGCCGAGGAAATTCTGGAAACCGATCACTACGGTCTGGAGAAGGTCAAGGAACGGATTCTCGAATATCTCGCCGTGCAGCAGCGGGCGCGCAAGCTCAAGGGGCCGATTCTGTGCCTGGTTGGACCGCCGGGCGTGGGCAAGACCTCGCTGGGGCGATCCATCGCCCGCGCCACCAACCGCAAGTTCGTGCGGATGTCGTTGGGCGGCGTGCGCGACGAGGCCGAAATCCGTGGCCATCGCCGGACCTATATCGGTTCGTTGCCGGGCAAGATCGTACAGAATCTGGCCAAGGTCGGCGTGCGCAATCCACTGTTTCTGTTCGACGAAATCGACAAGATGTCAATGGATTTCCGCGGCGATCCCTCGTCAGCACTGCTGGAAGTGCTCGATCCCGAGCAGAACAATACTTTCAACGACCACTATCTCGAAGTGGACTTCGATTTGTCGGACGTGATGTTCGTAGGGACTGCCAATACCCTCAACATCCCGCCGCCCCTGCTCGATCGCATGGAAGTGATCCGGATTCCCGGTTATACCGAGGATGAGAAGCTGAATATCGCCATCCGTTACCTGGCGCCCAAGCAGATTGCCAATAACGGTTTGAAAAAAAATGAGCTGAAGATCACCGAAGACGCCATTCGCGATGTCATCCGCTTCTATACTCGGGAAGCGGGTGTGCGCAATCTGGAGCGGGAGATTGCCAAGATCTGCCGCAAGGTGGTCAAGGAGATTACCCTGCACCCGGTAGAGGGCGAAACCGAAGTGACGCCCGACATGCTGGAAAAGTATCTGGGGGTGCGGCGGTTCCGTTATGGGCTGGCCGAGGAGCGAGATCAGGTCGGGCAGGTCACCGGCCTAGCCTGGACCGAGGTAGGCGGCGAATTGCTCAGCATCGAAGCGGCGCTGGTGGCCGGCAAGGGCAAGCTGATCCATACCGGCCAGCTGGGCGAAGTGATGCAGGAATCCATCCAGGCTGCGATGACCGTGGTGCGCAGCCGAGCCGAAGCGCTGGGCATCGATCCTGATTTCCATCAGAAATATGATGTGCATGTCCATGTGCCGGAAGGCGCGACGCCCAAGGATGGTCCGAGCGCGGGCATCGGCATGTGCACGGCGCTGGTGTCGGCGCTGACGCATATTCCGGTCCGGGCCAGCGTCGCCATGACCGGCGAAATCACCCTGCGTGGTGAAGTGTTGCCGATTGGCGGGCTGAAGGAAAAGTTGCTGGCCGCGCATCGGGGTAGCATCGCGACGGTGGTGATCCCGGAAGAGAATCGCAAGGATCTGGCCGAGATCCCCGAGAATATCCTCAACAACCTCAATGTGCGACCGGTGCGCTGGATTGACCAGGTGCTGGAAATTGCCTTGCAATCCCTGCCCGCGCCCAAATCCCGGGAAGCGGTGTCTACACCCGATCCCGCAGCCAAGACCGGCAACGCGCTAGAGGGCGTCCGCGCCCACTAGCGAACGCTTTGCGTGCATTGACACTGCTTCGAACGCCCTGATATAACAGCGAAACAGCTGTTATATCAGGGCGTCAAGCCTCCTCAGCCCCGTGCAGTATCCAATCCTGACATGAATGACATCACAACGTACAAAGGGAAGGGTTTATGAACAAGACAGAATTGGTTGATGACGTTGCTCGGAAAGCCGATCTTTCCAAAGTGAAGGCGAATGAAGCCGTGAACGCCGTTTTGGACGCTATCGGTGAAGCGCTCAAGGAGGGAGATCCCGTGGTCTTGACCGGATTTGGCACGTTTTCCGTGCGGGAGCGTCCGGCCCGGCCCGGTCACAATCCCAAGACCGGCGAAGCGATGGAAATCAAGGCCAGCAAGGCGCCTGTTTTCAAGGCTGGTAAAACGCTTAAAGACATGATAAAGTAACCCTTCTTTAGTGGGGTGCTTAGCTCAGTTGGGAGAGCATCGCCCTTACAAGGCGAGGGGCGGGGGTTCAAGTCCCTCAGCACCCACCACGGATTGGATGCTGGAGCGGTAGTTCAGATGGTTAGAATACCGGCCTGTCACGCCGGGGGTCGCGGGTTCGAGCCCCGTCCGCTCCGCCAAATATCCCATTCGCAGCGTTGTTAGCGGTTTCCGGTTTATCCCGATCCGGAGCGGTAGTTCAGATGGTTAGAATACCGGCCTGTCACGCCGGGGGTCGCGGGTTCGAGCCCCGTCCGCTCCGCCAGATCTCAAGGGGTGTCTTGTTCAGACACCTTTTTTTGTGCGCGCTTGTCGCGCTATCCCGCTCAATTTCCCGTGTCCCGACCTGAAATCAGGTAATTGCCATGCTGTTACAGAAAATTCGCGATCATGCCCAGGGCTGGTTCGCCTACTTGATCATCGGCATGCTCATCATTCCGTTTGCCGTGTGGGGTATCAATTACTATTTCGAGGGTGGCGGCCCCATGGACGCCGCCGTGGTAGGTAACAGCAAGATTTCGTTGCAGGAATTTCAGCGAACCTACCAGCAACAACGCCAGCGGATGCAGGCCATGCTGGGCAATAATGCCGATTCGTCTCTGCTGGATGGGCCGCGCCTGAAGCAGGAGGTGCTGCGCCAGATGGTGAATGAGCGGCTGTTGGATCAGTTTGCCCGCGACCAGGGTTTGCGAATCAGTGACCAGCAACTGCACGATGTGTTGGTCGCACTGCCGGTGTTCCAGCAAAACGGTGGTTTCGACAAGGATCTGTACGAACGGTTGCTGCGCAATCAGGGCTATGTGCTGACGGTGTTCGAGGAGGGGATGCGGAAATCGTTGGCGACCGACCAGTTGCGCAACGGTATCGTGGCTTCGGCCCTGGTGACCCCGGCCGAACTGGACCGTCTGGTGGCCCTGATCAAGGAACAGCGCGAGCTGCAATATGCGACCCTGCCCTTGGCCCATTACATCGCCAAGGCCACCGTGGACGATGCCGACATCCAGAATTATTACGAGAAGAACCAGGATCGCTTCGTCAAGCCCGAGCAGGTGCGGGTGCAATTCATCGAGCTGAAGCTGTCACAGTTCGCCGAGGGTTTGACCGTAACCGAGGACGAGCTGAAAACGGCTTACCAGGATCAGATCGCCAACGCCAAATACGGCCGACCCGAGGAGCGTCAAGCCTCGCATATTCTGGTCAAGCTGCCGGCGAACGCCAGCGAGGCCGAAGTGGAAAAGGCCCGCGTCAAAGCCCAGCAAATGGCCGATGGCATCCATTCCGGCAGCAAGAGTTTTGATCAGACCCTGCAGGAAGCGAAGGCCGATTCGTCGGGTGCGATGGAAGGCGGTGAGCTGGGGACGATCGGTAAGGGCATGTTCAGCGATCCGGCGTTTGAGACAGCCTTGTTCGTCTTGCAGAAACCGGGCGATGTCAGCGAACCGGTGCGGATGCCGACGGGGTTCCATATCATTCGCTTGGATGGGGTGACTCCGGGGCAGGTGAAATCGTTCGAAGAGGTGCGCGACGAGGTGGCCAAGGAACTGCGCCAACAACAGGCCGAAGGGCGGTTTTACGAGGTCACCCAGAATCTCGCCAATCTGAGCTACGAACATCCGGATACCCTGGAGCTGGCGGCGCAGGCGTTGAAAGCGTCGGTGCAGGAGAGCGACTGGTTCAGCCGACAGGGGGGAGCCGGGATTGCCGCCAACCCCAAGGTGATCGAAAGCGCGTTCAGTGAGGATGTCCTCAAGCGTGGGGTGAACAGCGAGCCGATCGAGTTGGAGCCGGGCCATGTGGTGGTGCTCCGGGTCAAGGAGCATCAGGATGTGACGCCGCGCACTTTGGAAGAGGCGCGCGAGGCCATCGTCAAGGCGCTGCGCGAACAGAAAGCGCGCGAGGCCATCGCCAAGGATGCCGAGACGCTCAAGGCTCGCGCGGCCAAGGGCGAAGCCTTGCATGTCCTGGCCAAGGAATACGACGGCGAGTATAAGAACGCCGGGCTGGTGGGACGCGATGCGAAAACGGTGGATTCCACCATACTGACTACCGCGTTTCGCCTGCCGCAGCCCGGACCCGATCAAGCTGCGCTGGGCTCGACCGCTTTGGCGGATGGCGATCAGGTCGTGCTGGAAGTGACGCAGGTGACGCCGGGCAAGTCGGATGCGCTATCCGCCCACGAACGCAAATCCCTGGCGCAGCAACTGGCGCAACAGGACGGCACCAAGCAATTCGACACGCTGCTGGACAGCGTGCGGCTCAAGACCAAGGTCGTCACCCACGGCGATCGGCTGTAGCTGAGCCCTGCGCGCCCCCTTGCTTGGATGGAGGGGGCGCGGGCGATCGGCGCGTTTACGTTTACTCCATCGCGCCCAGCGCGACGGTGTTGAAACCGCCATCGACATAGACGATCTCGCCGGTGATGCCCGAGGCCAGATCCGAGCACAGGAACGCCGCCGTGTTGCCCACCTCTTCGATGGTGACGCACTTGCGCAGAGGCGCGATCTGTTCGAAATTGTCCAGCATCTTGCGGAAGTTCTTGATGCCGGAGGCGGCCAGGGTGCGGATGGGACCGGCGGAGATGGCGTTGACCCGAGTTCCTTCCGGTCCCAGCGTCTGCGCCAGATAGCGGACGTTGGCGTCCAGGCTGGCCTTGGCCAGCCCCATCACGTTGTAGTTGGGTACGGCCCGCACGCCGCCCAGATAGGTCATGGTGATCAGCGCGCCCCGGCGATTCTGCATCAGTGGTCGGGCGGCCTTGGCCAGCGCCGCGAAGCTGTAGGAGCTGATGTCGTGGGCGATGCGGAAGTTTTCCCGGCTGATGCCTTCCAGATAGTCCCCTTCCAGCGCTTCGCGCGGCGCATAGGCGACCGAGTGGACTACGATGTCCAGCCCGTCCCAGTGTTGTTGCAGGCTTTCGAATACGGCGGCGATTTCGGCGTCGCTTTCCACATCGCAAGGCAAGGTCAGGGAGCTGCCCAGCTCGGTGGCCATCTTCTCGACCCGGGGTTTGAGTTTGTCGCCCTGGTAGGTGAAGGCGAGTTCGGCGCCCTCCCGGTGCATGGCTTGGGCGATGCCCCAGGCGATGGATCGGTTGCTGGCGACTCCGACGATCAGAGCGCGTTTGCCGGCGAGAAAGCCCATGATGAAACTCCTATCGGGTTTGGGTATCGTTGTAATGGATCGTTGCGTTGGCAAACTTTAAAGGATACGACATGCGTCGTGCAAAATACCGTATTCCCTTATGGCTGAGCGCCGCCTTGTGGCTATGGGCGGGCTTGCTGGCGATTCCTGCAGTGGCGGCGCCGGCGCATGGCATTGCGCTGCATGGCCAGCCGAAGTATGGGCCGGATTTTCCGCATTTCGACTACGTCAACCCCAACGCCCCGAAAGGCGGCGAGGCACGGTTCGCGGCCATTGGCAGCTTCGACACCTTCAACCCATTCAACATCAAAGGTCAGGCGGTCACCGGCATCGGTCCTCTGTTCGAAACCTTGTTGACCGATAGCAAGGACGAGCCGTTCAGCGAATATGGTCTGATCGCCGAAAGCGTTGACGTGCCGGAGGATCGCAGCTCGGTGACCTTCACCCTGCGGCCCCAGGCCCGCTTTCATGACGGCAGCCCGATCACGCCCGATGACGTGCTGTTTTCCTTCGAAACGCTCAAGGCCAAAGGCAGTCCCTTCTACCGGTTCTATTACACCAATGTTGCCAAGGCCGAGAAGCTGGGCGAGCGGCAGGTGAAATTCACCTTCGCTTCCGGCGAGAACCGCGAACTGCCGTTGATCATGGGCCAGATGCCGGTGTTGTCGAAGAAATACTGGCAGGATCGCGATTTTGCCGCCACTACTCTGGATGTGCCGGTCGGCAGCGGTCCCTATCGCATCGAGCGTTTCGATCCGGGTCGCTTTATCGTCTACAAGCGCGACGACAACTACTGGGGCAAGGATCTGCCGGTCAATCGCGGCTTGAACAATATCGACCGGCTGCGCTACGACTACTATCGCGATGTCACGGTGGCGCTGGAGGCGTTCAAGGCCGGGGCCTACGACCTGCGGGTGGAGAACGTCGCCAAGCAATGGGCGACCGGCTACGACTTTCCGGCCCTGAGCAAGGGTTTGGTGAAGAAAGAGACTTTCCCCAACCAAATGCCGTCCGGGATGCAGGGTTTCGCTTTCAATCTGCGGCGGTCGCTGTTCCAGGATCCGCGGGTGCGCCAGGCGCTGGCATATGCCTTCGACTTCGAATGGAGCAATCGCAATCTGTTCTTCGGGCAGTACACCCGGACCCGCAGCTACTTCGACAACTCCGAACTGGCAGGGCAAGGCTTGCCGACGGTCGAGGAGCTGGCCTTGCTGGAACCGCTGCGCCAGGATCTGCCGGCGGAGGTGTTCACCACCGCCTATCAGCCGCCGGTGGCCAACGATGACGGCCAACTGCGCGCCAATTTGCAACAGGCCATGAAATTATTGCAGGCGGCGGGCTGGGTATTCCGCGATCGCAAACTGGTCAACGGCAAGACCGGCGAACCGTTCCGCTTCGAGCTGTTGATCGACGATCCGACCTGGGAGCGGATCGCCCTGCCGTTCGCCCGCAATCTGGAGCGCTTGGGCATCGAGATGAACGTGCGCTCGGTCGATTCGGCCCAATACGAGAATCGACTGCGCGATTTCGATTTCGACATGGTGGTGTACGTGTGGGGCCAGTCCTTGTCGCCTGGCAACGAGCAGCGCGAGTTCTGGAGTTCCGCCGCCGCCGATCAGTCCGGTAGCCGCAATATCATCGGCCTGAAGAATCCGGCCACCGATCGCTTGGTGGAACAGGTCGTCGCTGCGCCGGACCGGACTAGTCTGGTGACGCGGGTCCGGGCCCTGGATCGGGCGCTGCAATGGAGTTTCCTGGTCATCCCACACTGGCATATTTCCCAGTCCCGCATTGCCTTCTGGGACAAGTTCGGCTATCCGGCCGTGACCCCGTTGCAAGGGGTGCAATTGGATGCCTGGTGGGTCGATCCTGCCAAGGACGCGACATTAGCGACCCGCAAGGCCGGCGATCAACCCAAGAAGAACTAGCCTCCGCCATGTTCGTCTATCTGCTCCGCCGACTGGCGCTGATTCCGCTGACCTTGTTTGGCATCATCGCCGTCAACTTCGTGATCGTGCAGATCGCGCCGGGCGGGCCGGTCGAGCAATTGCTGGCGCAGTTGAAAAATACCGCTGTGTCGGCGACCGCGCGGGTCGGCGGTGGGGAAGGGGCGGAAGCGGGGCGGGGCGCTGCCTCGACGCAGAACGCAGGAAGCACCGGGGCCTATCGCGGCGCGCAGGGCCTCGATCCGGCCTTCATTGCCGAACTCCAGCATCAGTTCGGCTTCGACCAACCGGCCCATGTTCGCTTTGCCCGGATGATCGGCGACTATCTGAGCTTCGATCTCGGCAAGAGCTATTTTCGCGATCGGGCGGTGCTGGATCTGGTGCTCGACAAGCTGCCGGTGTCGATCTCGCTAGGCTTATGGAGCACCCTGCTAATCTATCTAATTTCGATCCCGCTGGGCATCGCCAAGGCGGTGCGCGACGGCTCGCGCTTCGATGTGCTGACCAGCGCGGCGGTCATCGTCGGCTACGCCATTCCCGCTTTCCTGTTCGCCATTCTGCTGATTGTACTGTTCGCCGGCGGGCGCTATCTGGACTGGTTTCCGCTGCGCGGCTTGGTGTCGGACAATTGGAGCGAGCTGAGCTGGCCGGGGCGGATTCTGGACTATTTCTGGCACCTGACCCTGCCGGTGACGGCGATGGTGATCAGCGGTTTCGCTGCGTTGACCATGCTGACCAAGAATTCGTTTCTGGACGAGATCAACAAGCAGTACGTGGTGACGGCCCGCGCCAAGGGGCTCAGCGAACGGCGCGTGCTTTACGGGCATGTGTTCCGCAACGCCATGTTGTTGGTGATCGCCGGCTTTCCCGCGACCCTGGTGGAGATGTTGTTCACCGGCTCGGTGCTGATCGAGGTGATCTTTTCCCTGGATGGGCTGGGTTTGCTGGGTTTCGAGGCGGTGATCAATCGCGATTATCCGGTCATGTTCGGCACGCTCTATATGTTTAGCCTGATTGGCCTGCTGCTGAATCTGCTCAGCGATCTGAGCTATCACTGGGTCGATCCGCGTATCGATTTCACGGCCCGGGTTGGCTGAAGCCACTCGGATCGCGGATCCATCTTTCGCAGGGCACAGGGACAGGAATGCTCACAGCAAGCGTCGGACCGAATAGCGCCGGTCGGCGTTGGTCGTTTCGATCCGGGTGATCGTATTGTGCAGCGCCTGGTCAGCTTGGGTCGGACCCAGGCGTTCGCACAGGGCGATATAGGCCAGATTGATCAGCTGGGTCAGCGCGGTTGCCGGGATCGAGACGGTGATGGATTCCCGCCGGTTGAGCCAGGCGCGCAAAGCCTGCTGGGCTGGTTCCGGCTGATGCAATGTGCTCAGATGGTTGAGCAGGTATTGGCGCAGGAATTGGCCGTCGGTCTTGGACAGACGGTCGGTCAGGGTGTCCACCAGCAACGTAAAGGTGTGCACGGCCGGATCGCCCGTGGATGACGGGGGCTCGGGCCGGACTTGAGGCGTCGGATTGGGGTTGGGACTCGGTGAGGCTGTCGGTGAGACCGTCGGCAGGTCGTTCAAGGCCCGGATCAAACTTTGTTGCAGCAGAACCCGTGCGCGAGGCATCGTGAGGGTGAAGCTGTCGCAGAGTTCGCGGGCGAACTGCTGCAGGGCGAATGCGGGCGTTTCGGCGTAGCGGTCTTCCCAGATTTGCAAGGCCAGAGTCAGGGACTCGCCGCTGAGAAAGGGTTGTAGACCATACTCGATGGCCTTTTTTCTCTGTTCAAATTCCATGATGGCTTCCGAAATAAGGCACGGTGTACCCGACCCGACGATATCGATCGTCCGCCAGGTCGCACCGTTTCGTGATTCCAGAGTGGGATTAATGATGATGTAGTCCTTCCGGGTTGAAGGTCCGCGATTGCTGGAATTCGGGGTAGCCGATTTCCGAGTGCTCGGTGAAATCCAGCCCACGCTGTTCGTGCAGGGGAGTCGAGCGAATGCCGATGGTGAGGGCGATCAACAGGTAGGTGATCCAGGCAGTGCCCAGGCCCCAAATCAGGGCGGAGCCAATGCCGAGGGCTTGTATGGCGATCCGGTTGAGGTTGAACAGGTCGCCGCTGAAGAACAGTCCTGCGGCCAGGGTTCCCCAGACGCCGCAGAAGCCATGGACGGAAACGGCGTCCACAACATCGTCCAGGCGCATCTTGACCAGCAGGCGGGGGCCGAGATTGGTGATGATGCCGGCAATGAAACCGGTGAGAATGGCGAAGCCGGCATCCATGGTGGCGCAACCAGCGGTGACGGCGACCAGTCCGCCGATGCTGGCGTTGACGGTGACGGTCAACAGGGTTGGCCGCCCGAGGAAGGCGTTGAACAGGGCCGAGCCCACGGCGCCGGCACAGGCCGCGAGGTGAGTATTGGCCAGGATCTTGCCGATGGAGGCATCGGCGGTCAGGGTGGAACCACCGTTGAAACCGAACCAGCCAAACCAGAGGACGAAGCCGCCCAGGGCCACCAGGCTGAGATTATGACCCGGTATGGCGCGCGATTCGCCCTCCGGACTGAAGCGGCCCAAGCGCGGTCCCAGAACCATGATGCCGGCCAGCGCGCACCAGCCGCCAATGGAATGCACCACGGTTGAACCGGCGAAATCGATGAACCCCAGCGCCTTGAGCCAGCCGTCGCCCCCGCCATAGCCGCCCCAGGCCCAACTGCCGAAGACGGGATAGATCAGCCCGGAGATGACGCAGGCCCCGATCAGATAGGCGCGGAAATGAATGCGTTCGGCCATGGCGCCGGAGGCGATGGTGGTCGAGGTCGCGGCGAACATCATCTGAAACAGCAGGAACGTCCAGTCCCAGGGTTTGGGACTGTCCAGCGCGAACAGCGTGGTCCCGAACCAGCCGCTGACATTCTGGCCGAACATCAGGCCGAATCCGACCAACCAGAAGATGATTCCCCCCACGCAAGCGTCCATGTAATTTTTCATAAGCACATTGACGGCATTCTTGCTGCGCGCCATGCCGCTTTCGAGCAAGGCAAAGCCCGCCTGCATGAAAAACACCAGCGCGGCGCTGGCGGCCACCCACAGGGTGTCGACGGCCGTGCGCGTTACTTCGTCGGCAGCCAGCGCGATGGGACTGATCGACACCAGCGCCAACATGAACAAGAATCGCCCACGGTGGAAAGGCCATGACGCCATGAGATTCGTCTCCCCAATTGTATAGCTATTATCGAATGGCCCTAATTGAGCAATATTTAAGCCAGGCGATCCATAGCTGAAATATGACTTGTTGGCGATGGGACTGGGAGTGAATCGTCGCGATCGTTGTGACATCAACCCTAGTATGGCGAGGTATGATGCGCACTATTATGGTGCTTTTGGAATGTTATTGCCCCGATATTAGGCAGATAAAAAACCGAAGCCCTGCAGGAGGGCAAACCGCAGGGCTTCGGTCATCAGTGGGGGATGAGGTCGCTGTTTACTTTTTCAGCGCCAGGATGCTCTCATTCAACGCTTCGACCCGTTTGGTCAGCTCCTGAATATCCTCCTGGGTCGGAATGCCCAAGCGGGTCAGGACTTGGGCCACCCGCTCCTGGAACAGCTCTTCCAGCCGGTCGAACTGCTGGTTAGCCTTGCCGCGGAATTCGACCACCTTGCCCTTGGCGTCTTCGAACTGCGCTTCGGCCGCTTTCCGAGCGCGTTGTTCGACCGCTTCGCCTTCCGTGACCAGGGACTGGAACAGTTTTTCGCCTTCTTCCTGCGTTTTGGCGAAAGCGCCCAGGCCGGCCAGCCAGATCCGATTGGCCGATTCGCGGATATTGGCGGCGGCCGGGGTTTCCATGAGGCTCTTCAGCGCATTGGTTGTCATGTGACTCTCCTCGACGCGAGGTCTTGTTTGAGATGCCGGATATCTGCCCGATCGGCAGGATTCCTTACTGTGTCGAGGGCTACTGTAGCAACCAAAATTAGAGTGAACACACTACCCGCCGCTCAGGCGTCCAGCCGCCAGGCCAGGGTTTCTCCAGCCCGCAGCGGAACCAGTTCCTCGTCGCCGAACGGCAAACTGGCGGGCACGACGGTCTCTTGGCGGCGCAAGGTCACGACATCGCTATTGCGCGGCAAGCCGTAGAACGCGGGGCCATGGAAGCTGGCGAACGCCTCCAGCCGATCCAGCGCCCCAGCCGCATCGAAGGCTTCGGCGTACAGCTCCAGCGCGGCATAGGCGGTGTAGCAACCGGCGCAGCCGCAGGCGGCTTCCTTGCCAACTCGGGGGTGCGGCGCGCTATCGCTACCGAGGAAGAAGCGGGGATGTCCGCTGGTGGCAGCCTGCAGCAGCGCTTGGCGATGGTGTTCGCGCTTGAGCACCGGTAGACAGTAATGATGTGGACGCAGGCCGCCCTGAAACAGGGCATTGCGGTTGTAGAGCAGGTGATGGGCGGTGATGGTCGCGGCAATCGTGGGCGGCGCTTCCCACACGAAATCGACCCCATTCTGGGTGGTGATGTGCTCCAGGACGATTTTCAGATCGGGAAAGTCATGGGCGAGCGGAATCAGCACCCACTCGATGAATACCGCCTCGCGGTCGAACAGGTCGATGTTTGGGTCGGTGACCTCACCATGCACCAGCAGCGGCAAGCCCTGCGCCTGCATCGCCTCCAGCACCGGATAGATCTTGTGCACATCGGTGACGCCGGCATCGGAATGGGTGGTCGCGCCGGCCGGATAGAGCTTGCAGGCGACGACGCAGCCGGATGCGCGGGCGCGGGCGATTTCGGCCGGCGAGGTGTGGTCGGTCAGATAGAGCGTCATCAAGGGCTGGAATTGGCAGCCGGCCGGCACGGCTTCCAGGATCCGCGTCCGGTAGGCGAGGGCGTGTTCGGTGGTGACCACCGGCGGGCGCAGATTGGGCATGATGATAGCCCGGGCGAACTGGCGGGCACTGTGCGGCACGACCGCATGCAGCGCCGCGCCGTCACGAACGTGCAAATGCCAGTCGTCGGGGCGGGTGAGAGTCAGGGTATCCATGGACGTTCGGCCTGGCTGGAGCGAAGGTTGGACAAACGCACATTATAAGCCCGCATCGCTTGACGCATGGAGGCAAAGTCTTAAGCTAACGGATCACGCGGCTCGGGCGCAGTGGGCTCGGGCCGTTTTTGATCGATGAATCGATTGGCAACATGGGGAATATTATGTCCGACGTCAAAAAAGTCGTGCTGGCCTACTCGGGCGGCCTGGACACTTCGGTCATCCTGAAGTGGCTGCAGGATGTCTATCAGTGCGAGATCGTGACCTTCACCGCTGACCTGGGGCAGGGCGAGGAACTGGAGCCGGCCCGCGAGAAGGCCCTGTTGATGGGGATTGCGCCGGAAAACATCTTCATCGACGATCTGCGCGAAGAGTTCGTGCGCGATTTCGTGTTCCCCATGTTCCGGGCCAACGCCATCTACGAGGGCGAATACCTGCTCGGCACTTCCATCGCCCGACCCTTGATCGCCAAGCGCCAGATCGAAATCGCCGAGTTGACCGGGGCCGACGCCGTGTCGCATGGCGCGACCGGCAAGGGCAACGATCAGGTTCGTTTCGAACTGGGCGCTTACGCGCTGAAGCCGAACATCAAGATCATCGCCCCGTGGCGGGAATGGGATCTGCTGTCGCGGGAGAAGCTGCTGGCCTATGCCGAAAAGCACAACATCCCGGTCGAGATGAAGCGCGGGACCAAGTCTCCGTATTCGATGGATGCCAACATGCTGCACATTTCCTATGAGGGCGGCGTGCTGGAAGACCCCTGGAACGAGCCGGACGAAGCCATGTGGCGCTGGTCGGTGTCGCCGGAGCGCGCGCCCGATCAGCCGCGCTATCTCGAATTGAGTTACCGCAACGGCGATATCGTGGCCATCGACGGCGAGACCATGACCCCGGCGGCGGTATTGGCCCGCCTGAATCAGCTGGGCGGCGAGCACGGCATCGGTCGCCTGGATCTGGTGGAAAACCGCTATGTCGGCATGAAGTCGCGCGGTTGCTACGAAACTCCCGGCGGCACCATCATGCTCAAGGCCCATCGGGCCATGGAGTCCTTAACCCTGGATCGCGAAGTCGCCCGCATCAAGGACGATCTGATCCCGCGCTACGCCGGCCTGGTTTACAACGGCTACTGGTGGAGTCCGGAGCGCCAGTTGCTGCAGACTCTGATCGACGCCTCGCAGGTCCATGTGAACGGCACAGTGCGGGTCAAGCTGTACAAGGGCAACGTGATCGTCGCCGGGCGGCAGTCGGACGACAGCCTGTTCGATATGAACATCGCCACCTTCGAGGACGACGCCGGCGCCTACGATCAGAAGGACGCCGAGGGCTTCATCAAGCTGAACGCCCTGCGGATGCGCATCGCTGCGCTGAAAGGCCGTAAGTAAGCTGCCGGCTAGACGGGGCGCCGACTATTCGGTGGCCCCGTGGGGTTGCCGACCCCGCGCATCGGGTTCCAGCGCGGGGAAAGGCGCGGGATGCTTCAGCGCGCCAGGTCCGGCGTCAGGTGGGGCGCCATTTCCTGCAGCAGCGCCTTGAAGATCTTGGGGTTGCCGGCGGCGATGTTGCCGGATTTCATGAAGTCGTTGCCGCCGTTGAAATCGCTGACCAGACCACCGGCCTCCTGCACGATCAGCGCACCGGCGGCCATGTCCCATTCCTTCAGGCCGATCTCCCAGAACCCATCCAGCCGCCCGGCTGCCACGTAGGACAGATCCAACGAAGCGGCGCCCGCGCGACGAATCTCCACGCACTTGCCGAAGACACCGTTGAAGAAACTTAGATAGGCGGGTTGATGTTGCGGATGGCGGAAGGGAAAGCCGGTGCCGAGCAAGGCGTTTTCCAGCTGAATGATGCTGCTGACCCGAATGCGTCGATCGTTGACTTGGGCGCCCTGGCCGCGCGAGGCAACGAACATTTCCTGCCGGATCGGATCGTAGACCAGCCCGGCTTCCAGGCGATTCTTGTGGCGCAGGCCGATGGAAATGGCGAAATGCGGAATGCCGTGCAGGAAGTTGGTGGTACCGTCCAGCGGGTCGATGACCCATTGGTAATCGTCCTGACCTGGCTGCTCGCCGGTTTCTTCGGCCAGAATGCCATGGTTGGGATAGGTCTTGCGCAAGATCTGGATGATCTCACGCTCGGCCTGGGTGTCCGCTTCGCTGACGAAGTCGTTGCGGTGCTTGGCCGTGACGGTCAGCCGTTCGAGTTGGTCGAAGTGGCGGAGCAGGATACGACTGGCGCTGAGGGCGGCGCGTTTGGCGATGGTCAGAGCTGGATGCATGGCGAGCCGGGTAGCGTGGAAAACACGAACGGCCGGGATATCCGGCCTGGGCTATGATATCAGAATCGGAGCTTTCCTCGGAACTTTCCAATCTTCTGGCGGGAGATCGACTTTGAGCATCGCGGTGGACTATGTCGAAAAGGCCGACCAGCTGGTCGAGGCCGGGCGATTCTTCTTCGAGCGCGGCTGGGCGCCGGCCACCAGCGGCAACTTGTCGGCGCGGCTGAGCGATGGCAGCGTGGCCATTACGGTATCCGGTCGCCACAAGGGGCGCTTGAACCGATATGACATCATGATCGTCGATGCCAGCGGTCGCCCGCTCACCGGCAATCGCCGCCCATCGGCCGAGACGCTGTTGCATATCGCCCTGTACCGACGCAATCCTGAGCTGGGTGCAGTGCTGCATTCCCATTCCGTCCAGGCGACCGTACTGTCGTTGCTGGAACAATCGGAATTGCTCCTGTGCCATTACGAGCTGCTCAAAGCTTTCCCAGGCATCAATCATCATAACCAGGAAGTCATGGTGCCAATCGTCGCCAACGATCAGGACATGACGCGCTTGGCCGACACGGTGGAGCAGCGCTTGCAGCAACAACCGAGCGCTCAGGGCTATCTGATCGCCGGCCATGGCCTCTATTCCTGGGGCGAGTCGGTCGAGGCCGCCAGCCAACACATCGAAGCCTTCGAATTCCTGTTCGAGTGCGAGCTGTTGATGCGGAGAGTGCGGGGATGATTCGGGCTATCGTCACCGACATCGAGGGTACGACCTCGTCGCTGTCCTTTGTCCAGGATGTACTGTTCCCGTACGCCCATGCGCGGATGGCCGCCTTCGTGCGTGAACACGGCCAGGAACCGGCGGTTGCACGCCTGCTGGCCGAGGCTCGCGCCGTTGCCGGTGGCGAGCTGAGCGAAACCGATCTGGTTGCCCAGTTGCGGCGTTGGATCGAGGACGATCGGAAAGTGACGCCGCTCAAGGCGCTACAGGGCTTGATCTGGGCCGAGGGCTACCGGCGCAGCGATTTCCAGGGCCATGTCTATCCCGACGCTGCGAGTCGGTTGCGGGAATGGCATGCGACGGGAATCGCGCTGTACGTCTATTCCTCCGGTTCGGTGCTGGCCCAGCAGCTGTTATTCGGCCATAGCGAAGCTGGCGATCTCACCGAACTGTTCGCCGGTTACTTCGATACCGCGATCGGCCACAAACGGGAAGCCGCTTCCTATCGCGCGATTGCCGAACGCATCGCGGCTCCACCCGCCGAGATCCTGTTTCTGTCCGATGTGGTCGAGGAACTGGACGCTGCCCGCGCCGCCGGAATGCAAACCGTTTGGCTGGTGCGGGAGGGGACGGTCGATCCCGCTGCGGCTCATCGGCAGACGCGGGATTTCGCCGCAATCCCGCTGACGTTCCCGTCCGACGAGAGTGCTTGACGCGTTGCAGTGCGCGCCGGCGGCCCGAGCAAGGGGCCGTGTCGCCTCGGTCAGACAGTAGAGGCGTATAATGTGTCTTGTCGGATGTTTTCCGCTGCTGGAGTCCCGTCATCATGAGTAAATCCCTCGCTGAGTTACGTCATGACTATGCTCTGGGTGCGTTGTGCGAAGCCGATGTCGATCCCGATCCCATCAAGCAGTTTCAACGTTGGTTGCAGACGGCGGTGGCGGCCCGCTTGCCCGAACCCAATGCCATGACGCTGGCGACGGCCGATCGGACCGGTCGTCCGTCCGCGCGCGTGGTGCTGCTGAAAGAATGCGATGCCGATGGTTTCGTGTTCTTCACCAATTATCGCAGCGCCAAGGGCCGGCAATTGCAGCAGAATCCGCAGGCCGCGCTGGTATTCCTGTGGCTGGAGCTGGAGCGGCAGGTGCGGGTCGAGGGCGTGGTCGAGCAGATTGCCGCCGCCGAATCCGCCGCCTATTTCGAGACCCGACCGCGGGACAGCCGGCTGGGTGCGCTAGCCTCCCATCAAAGCCAGGTCGTGGCCAACCGGGACATCATGGATCAGCGCTATCAGCAATTGGCTGCGCAATACTCCGAGGGCCCTATCCCGATGCCGGAGCAGTGGGGGGGCTATCGGCTGAAGCCCGACCTGCTGGAATTCTGGCAGGGTCGTCACGGTCGCATGCACGACCGGCTGCGCTATCGTGCGCAACCGGACGGCGGCTGGTTACTGCAACGGCTGGAGCCCTGATGCGCCGCGATCCTGAAGTGCGGGGTTGGTTGCCGGGGTGAGGGTGGAATGGGGCGCTGCCGGAGAGTCGCCGGAGGGTTCGTGCATGTAGCGCTGCAGCAGCGGACGTGCCACCAGCTCGGCGTCGAGTTCGGCGGCGAACACGAATACGCCGCCCAGTTTGCGATGGAGAAACAGGAATTCTCTGGGGGGTAGCCGAAACGACAACGACAGGCTGGCCCTGGATGCCGCCAGGGCCACCCGCTGGGGGAGATCGGATGCGCCCCAGCGATATTCGCCCCGTTCGTTGCGCCATGGCAGGCCCGCCCCCGGACTCCTGGGGTCCTCGAACGGTTCGACGATCAGGAAACACATGTCGGCTACGCGGTCCAGGGTGAGGGTCGAGGCCGAGGCCGGCAGGAAACCCAGTGCTACGACTGCCTGCCGCAAGGGTGTCTTGTCATGCCGGAACGCCGCCCGCACCATGGCGTGGTAGGCGTGCAGGAAGGTCGGCGAAAATTGTTGCACCGCACCAAAATCGAGCAGAACCAGACGATCTTGGCCCTGGTTCGGGTCAAGTTGGACTCGGTAGTTGCCGAAGTGTGGATCGGTCTGTACCAGGCCCCATTCAAAAAATTCCCGCAGAAAAAGATCCAGCCCCGCTTTAGCTAGGCGATTGCGGCGCGCCTGGCTCAGCGCCTGGACTTCGGGACCGTCCACCGTCATTCCGGGTTCGTAGGACAGGGTCAACACCCGCTGGGTCGAATATTCGGGAAAGGGTTCGGGGACTCGATAGCGGTCGTCGTCGGCCAACAAGCGCCGGAAGTGCCGAACGGCGTCCAGCTCCTGCCGATAATCCACTTCCCGATGCAGCATTTCGCGGACCTCCGACATCAGCTCGGGCAAACTGATGAAGCTTGTCGGCAGCAGATTCGAGAACAACAGCAGCGCACCGATCGAATTCAGGTCGCTGTCGATCGATTCCGCGACGCCGGGATACTGGATCTTGATGCACAGCTCGCGACCGTCCGAGCGGCGCAAGGCCCGATGAACCTGACCCAGTGAAGCCGCAGCCAGCGGCTCACGGTCTACTTCCAGCTCATTCAGGCGATCCGCGCCCAGCTCGGCGTACAATACGGCTTCCAGCGCCGGCCAGGCCAGCGGCGGGCTGTCGTCCTGCAAGGTGCGCAGGACATCCACCACCTCCGGCGGCAGCAGGAAATAATCGCCGTACAGGGCCAGTATCTGCCCCATCTTCATGACGCTGCCTTTCAGCTGGCCGAGTTCGTCAACCAGGATGCGGGCTTGCTCTGCCAGCATTTGCCGCCGCTGGGCATGGCGTTGCTCGCCGAAGACGAACATGTTTTCCAGGGAGTAGAAGCCAAGGCGCGCGCTCATGCGCATGCCAGCCGAGGTGAGGCCCAATCCGCGCAGCAAAGCGTTGGTCTGGACTTGGTGGAGGGTATTGCGCTGGTTCGATTTCGACATGGCGAGTTGGAGCGGGGCTGATGGGTGACGAAACCGTAAATAAAAAAGACCGGGCAAACAGTACCCGGTCAATAACCACCATAGGACGGTCATGCAATGAGCGGGGAATTTAGCGTCCCACCATGCATATAAATCCTGGAATCTCGGATTAGAGCCATCTCTTGATCCGACGTTCCATTGGATCCTCAGATTGCAAAGAAATCGAGGATCCAACTTCCGGCAGTACTGCTCCTGCCGCTGAACTGCTCATCGTCGACTATTGCACTGATCGAGCGCTGAAACGGTATTGCGATAGCGCCGTTATTCAGTCGATCGTCGACCGATTTTGGGAATTGGGATAGAGGTGCGACAATTCACCTCTACGAATCAGATAAAGATCGAATACGGGGGCCGGGATATTTTTATGCTCCCGGCGACTGCGTTCGTGCTGCCTGAGAATGACCGTGACATGGCTATGACGACATCCGGTTCCAAAGGCTACGGGCCGTGAGATCACGCGGCCGACATCAGCCGTTCGTTCAGATAACGCTCGCACCCAGTCAACGTCGACAATTTCGGATAGTCGAAGTCGAAGATGGTCACGTTCAGTTCCTTTTCCAGGCCCATCATCAATCGCAGGAAATCGATCGAGTCCAATTCGAGCTGGTCGTGAAAACTGATATCGGGTACGATCGATTGGTGTCCGCATTCGGGACAACGTCGCCGAGGACTCGCAGAATCGTGTCGCGAATCTGCTCTTGGTTGGTAGTGTTCATCGTTTATTCCTTCTTCCGGAGTATGGGAAGATCAAATTTTGCCATAAATCTTATGCGGCATGTTGCGCCGCAGCATAATTCTCACATCGATCGATCGAAAAAGCAAGCATTCTCCGTGGACCGTGTTTTGACGACTCTGCGAATAACTTAGCAAGAACGATACCAAGTAAAATTAGAATAAACCTACTAATAAAGCGCATTTATGATTCCGACGGTTTTTCCATCAGGGTCGAGAGGTCGTCCAGCGGTTGACCCAATTCCCTGGCGCGCAACAGGCGGCGCATGATCTTGCCGCTGCGGGTTTTGGGCAGGTCGGCCATGAATTCCAGTTCGCGCGGCGCGACCGCCGGCCCTAGTCGGGTGCGGGCGAAGCCGATCAATTCCTTGCGCAGCGCATCGCTGGCGGCATAGCCTGGCTTGAGCGCCACGAACGCCTTGATGATGTTCCCGGCGAACTCGTCCGGTTTGCCGATCATGCCGGCTTCGGCGACCGCTGGATGTTCCATCAGCACGTTTTCCACTTCGAACGGCCCGATCAGATGGCCGGCGGTCTTGATCACGTCATCGGCGCGACCGACGAACCAGAAATAGCCGTCGTCATCCTGGGTGGCTAGATCGCCGCTCAGATACCAGTCGTCGGCGAAACAGCTTCGGTAGCGTTCCTCATCGTCCAGGTAGCCGCGAAACAGGGAAGGCCACGGTATCCGCAGGGCCAGTTCGCCTTCCTTACCGTTGGCCAGTCGCTCCACCCCGCCCGTCGGTCGGCGTCGGACGATGGCTGCTTCGATACCCGGCAAGGGTCGCCCCATGGAGCCGGGCCGCACCTCCAGACTGCGGTAGTTGGCGATCATGATCGCGCCGGTTTCGGTTTGCCACCAGGTGTCGTGGAACGGTTGGCCCAGGGTTTCCTGGCCCCACAGGACCGCTTCGGGATTGAGCGGCTCGCCGACGCTGGCCATGAAGCGCAGGGTGCTCAGATCGTGACCGTGGAGAGGCGTCGGGCCGGCCTTCATCAACATGCGGATGGCGGTTGGCGCAGTGTACCAGACGCTGACGCGTTCCTGGGCGAGGGTCGCATACCAGCGCCGGGCGTCGAATTCGGCCTCGTCCACCACCAGGGTGACCGCATTGGTCAGCGGGGCGATGATGCCATAGGATACCCCGGTGACCCAGCCGGGATCGGCGGTGCACCAGTAGATGTCGCCTGGCCGCAGATCGAGCGCCCAGCGGCCGGTCAGACGGTGGGCGACCACCGCTTCATGGGCATGGATGGCCCCCTTGGGCGCGCCGGTGGTCCCGCTGGTGAAATGCAGCAGTGCGGCATCTCCAGGGCCGGTGGTCGGCAGGGGGCGATGATCCGCCGCCGCCGCCAGCAGCGAGTGAAAGGACTGGACGCCGGGTTCGTCGCCGCCGTCGCCGTCGGTCAGCAGCACCTGTTCCAGATGAGGCAGTTGGCTGCGCAGAGCGCGGATCTTGCGCTCGTACAGCAGCCGGGTGGTCACCAGCAGCCGGGCTTGGCTGTTGTTCAGCCGCACCCGCACCGGCTCGGGACCGAAGGCCGAAAACAGCGGGCAGAACACCGCGCCGGCTTTCCAGCAACCCAGCGCCGTCAGGTACAATTCGGGAATCCGTCCGGCCAGCACGCAGACCCGGTCGGCGCGCTCAATGCCGAAACCTTCCAGCACGTTGGCGAAACGATTGCTCAGGCGGGCCAGCTCGGCGTAGCTGAATTCCTGGCGCTCGTCGTTCTTACCCAGCCAGCGCAGGGCGATGACATCCCCCCGGCCTTCCTGCACCTGCCGATCGACCGCCTCCCAGGCGATATTCAGCCGATCGCCCGGCGGCGTTCCCAGCTCGGCGCGGGCGTTGGCCCAGGAGAAACTTGTTCGCAGCCGTTCGGCATCGACCAGATTCGGCGCCGGATCGCCAAGTGTTGGCGCGATGCGCATACCCGTCCAAGCCATAGCCGTTCTCCTCGATTTTTTAGCGTCTTAGCGTTGAGTTTTGGACTAAAACCATTACATCATAAGCGAATGGCGGAATTGGAACGTGGTTTGCTACGTCAATGCCAGGATTGGAATTGCGTTAGCATAATGCGCTTCCGACTCGATCGATCGACCAGCCCCATCCCAGCGGCGACCCCGCGTGAGATTGACCATGACCATTCGTAATCTTGAGTACCTGTTCAAACCCCGTTCCATTGCCGTCATCGGCGCTGGCAAGCAAGCCGGCGGCCCCGAAGTGACCCTGGAGTTCAACCTGATCGAAGGTGGATTCAAGGGACCGGTGATGCCGGTCAATCCGGACCATCAATCCATCGCCGGCGTGTTGGCCTACAAGGATATCGACGACCTGCCGGTGACGCCGGATCTGGCTATCCTGACCACCCCGCTCGAAAAGGCACCGGAACTGATCGATCGTCTGGGGGCGCGCGGGACCAGGGCCGCCCTGCTGCTCAGCCGAGAAATCCTGCAGGATCATCTCGGCATCCGGCCGGGGTTGCTCAGCGCGGGTTTGCAGAAGAACCACCCGGACGGCGGGGAGTTGCTCAAGCAACGGGTGCTGGATGCCGCCAAGCCGCATCTGTTGCGGATCATCGGGCCGGATCACCTCGGTTATGCCGTGCCCTCGAACCAGGTCAACGCCAGCCTGAACGACAACCGGCCTTTGCCTGGCCATATCGCCTTGCTGTGCCAGTCCGCGGCGGTGATGCGCAGCGTGATCGATTGGGCGCGCAGCCGCAATATCGGATTTTCGCACGCAATCTCGGTCGGTACGAGCTGGGATGTGGATTTCGGCGATCTGATCGACTATCTGCTGCGGGATAGCGGCACCCGGGCGATCCTGATGTATCTGGAAAACACCCGCAATCGCCGCAAGTTCGTATCCGCCGCCCGGGCCGCTGCCCGGGTCAAGCCAGTCATCGTCCTCAAGCCGCGCGATTTTCGCGCCGGGCCGGTCGAGGATGCGGTATACGATGCGGTGTTCCAGCGGGCCGGCATTCTGCGGGTGAACAACATCGAGCAGCTGTTCAGCGCCGCCGAGACCCTGGCGACGGCCAAACCCGTTTACAGCAATCGGCTGACCATCCTCAGCAACAGTTTCAGCATGGGGTTGATGACCAGCGACAACCTGACTCGACACAATGGCCATCTAGCCGAAATCAGCCCCGCCACCCGCGAGCAACTGGCGCGCGCCTGCCGACCGGGCTATCCCATCGAGAATCCGGTCGACCTGGGCGACACGGCCGGTCCCGAAGAATATGGCAAGGCTCTGGACATGTTGTTGCAGGAGCCGGGCACCGATGCGGTGCTGGTGGTGCATGCGCCTTCCTCGATCAGCCAAGCGGTCGAGTGCGCCAAGGCAGTGGTGGAGCGTGCCAAGAGCCGGCGGATGATCATGACCTGCTGGATCGGCGAATCGTCGGTGGCGGCGGCGCGCGAGTTGTTCAAGAACGCCCATCTGCCGACTTACGAAGCGCCCGGCGAGGCGGTCGAAGCGTTCATGCGCTTGGCGCGCCATCGCCGCAACCAGGAACTGCTGATCGAAACCCCGAAGTCGGTTCCGGAAGAGTTCACCCCCGATATCGAAACCGCCCGCCGCATCATCGACATTGCCTTGACCGCCGGGCGCAGTCGGCTGAACGCCTATGAAACCAGCGAGGTGCTGGGGGCCTACAAGATTGCCACGATCCCGCTGCATTTCGCCTCCACGCCGGAGGCTGCCACCGATCTGGCTCTCAATTTGGGCGTGCCGGTGGCGCTCAAGATCCTGTCGCCCGATATCGTCAAGAAATCCGATGTCGGCGGCGTGGCGTTCAACCTGAAGAATCCGCTGGAAGTGCTGGTGGCGGCGACCGAGATGCTGAAGCGGGTGCGTGAACTGGCCCCGGAAGCGGTGATCGATGGCTTTGCGGTGCAGCCGATGCAGCCGCGCCACGGCGCTTACGAGTTGATGATCGGCGTGCGCACCGGTCGTCGGTTCGGCCCGGTGATCTTCTTCGGCCTGGGTGGAACCGAATCCGATGTCATCGACGATGTCGCCTATGCGCTGCCGCCGCTCAACATGCAGCTGGCGCGCGATCTGATGACGCGCACTCGCCTGTATTCCCGCATCAGCACCAACCGGGGTCGGCCGGTCGATCTGGACGCAGTCGCCCTGACTCTGATCAAGGTGTCGCAGATGGTGGTCGATCTGGCCGAAGTGGTCGAGATGGACATCAATCCGATCTGGGCGGACGAGAATGGCCTGTTGACGTTGGACGCCAATATCCTGATCGAAGCCAGTGCGGCGCCGGCGGCGCAGCGCCTGGCGATTTCGCCCTATCCGAAGGAGCGGGAGCGGGTGTATACCCTGCCGGATGGCCGTTCCTTCCTGCTGCGGCCGATCCTGCCGGAGGACGAGCCGGAGTTGAAGGCGCTGGTCAAGCGGATGCCGGCCGAAGATGTGCGGATGCGGTTCTTCCAGCCGATGCGCGAATTGTCGCACGAGATGGCGGCGCGCTTGACCCAGCTCGACTACGAGCGGGAGATGGCTTTCGTCGTGACCGAGCCGAATACCATCCCCGGCCAGGGCGCGATTCAGGGCGTGGTGCGCTGCAACGCCGATCCCGACATGGAAAAGGCCGAATATTCGATTCTGGTGGATCGCACCATGACCGGCCTGGGTTTGGGACCGATGTTGATGCGCTATATCATCGAATACGCCAAGAGCCGTGGCATGAAGGAGCTGTACGGCGAAGTGCTGCGGGAAAACGAGGCGATGTTGCGGCTCAATCGGGCGCTCGGCTTCAAGATCCACGCCACGCCGGACGATCCGGGCGTCTTGCACGTGTCGCTGCCGCTGGCGTGAGCGACGATGGACGGGGGTGGTCCGATTCCGGTGACCGGTGTCGTCTTGGCAGGCGGCCAAGCCGAGCGAATGGGCGGGCGGGACAAGGGCCTGTTGCCGCTGGCCGGTGAGGCGCTGGTCGCCCATGTGCTTCGGGGGCTGCGCCCACAAGTGACGGAGCTGCTGATCAGCGCCAACCGTAATCTGGCGTCTTATCGGGCATGGGGCTATCCCGTCGTCGCCGATGCCGATGCCGCGCGGTTCCGCGGCCCGCTGGCGGGAATGCTGGCGGCGCTGCGGGCTGCCGTCACGGCCGATGTCCTGACCGCGCCGTGCGATGCGGCGATGTTGCCGCCCGACTACGCCCAGCGGATGTGGGCGGGTCGGGAACGGATGCAAGCGACCGTCAGCGTCGCCGAGTTCGGCGGTCGGTCGCAGCCGGTGTTCGCGCTGCTGCCGGTCGCGCTGGCGGACGATCTGGCCGCTTGGCTGGCCGCTGGCGAGGGTGGGGTCGGGCGGTGGCTGCAGCGGCATCGGCCAGCGATGGTGGCGTTTCCCGACTGGCCGATGCCGTCGGGCCATAGTGGCAATATCAATACCCCGGAGGAACTGGCGCGGCTGGAGGCGCAGTGGCCGGGCAGGGTGCAGGGGCATGGGCGAAACCGAGACTGAAACATCGTCCGGCGGGGGTGCACGCGCAGCCGCTCGCCAGCATACGACGCAGCTGCTGAAGATGCTGCGCGGCTATGGTCCGGTCGCCGAGCTGGAACCGGCGACGACGGCCAAGCCAAATGCGGTAGCTGAAGCTGCGACAGGGTATGTCCTCCGGCGGGAAGCGGCTCCGCATCGGCCACTACTGTCCCCACCGTCTCCACCGTCCTCACCGTCTCTGTCCCCACCGTCTCCACCGTCCCCACCATCTCTGTCCCCACCGTCTCCACCGTCCTCACCGTCTCCGGCAAGCCAGCCTCCGCACGACGCTCCGATTCCGTCGGTAGGCGAGTTATTGTGTCGCCAGCCCAAGGAATTGCAGCAGGGGACCTTGGGGCCGTTGCTGGGGCAGGTTGGGCAGTTCATTCGCCATGGCCAGATCTTTCGCGCCTACCTGCCGCCACACTTGCTCGACCATGCCGTGCTGGTTCGCATGGATCAGGACCATTGGACGGTGCATACCGATTCGGCCAGTTGGGCCACCCGGCTGCGCTATGCTTTGTACAATATCCGGGTGGCGCTGGGCCAGCAGCTCAAGATTCCGCTTCCCAAACCCCATATCCGGGTGATTCCGCCGGATCAGTCGTCGCCACCGCAGTGGCCCCGCCTGACCCTGACCGAGCGCAATGCCCAGCTGCTGGAAGTCACGGCCCGCAACATGCCCGATCCGCGGTTGAGCGCGGCCCTGCGCCGACTGGCGACGCGAGGCGGTCCGCTGCCCGATCCGCCCGAACGCGATTGTTGATCCCTTCCGATTTTTCGACGATGGCGGATGTTTCCTCGTGTTGTACCACTACCAAAGCAATCGACTGGAAGTCCTGAGCGATCGCCTGGCCGAGCTGTTGCGCCAGCCGTTGCGTGCGCCGCTTGGCCAGGATGTCATCGTCACCCAGAGCAACGGCATGGCGCGCTGGCTGGCATTGCGGTGGGCCGATCGCCTGGGAGTCTGCGCCAATCTGAGCGTTCGGTTTCCGTCCACCTTCCTGTGGGAGATGAGCCGGGCTGTTCTGCGACGCCTGCCGTCCACTTCGAGCTTCGACAAGCCGATTCTGAGCTGGCGCTTGATGAAGTTGCTGCGCGAGTTGGAAGAGACAGCGCAGTTCGCCGGATTACGCGCCTATCTGGGAAACGGCGACGACGATTTCCGCCGCTATGAACTGTCCTGCCGCATCGCCGACTGCTTCGATCAATATCTGGTCTACCGGCCGGACTGGATCGAAAAATGGGAGGCGGGCGAGGACGAGGACTGGCAGGCGGAGCTGTGGCGGCGCTTGGTGCGTAATGGCGAAGCGCACCGGGTGCAGGTCCAGCGCCGATTCCGCGCGGCCTTGCAACAGGGCGATGCGGCGCGCGGCCACCTGCCGGAACGGGTCGCCGTTATCGGCGTGGTTGCGTTGCCGCCGCTGTATTTGGATCTGCTGGCGGCTTTGGCCGGCGTGCTGGATGTGCACTTGTTCCTGCTCAATCCCTGCCGGGAGTATTGGGGCGATATTCAAGCCGAGCGCGATCTGGCCCGGTTGGATGAGGATATCGATCCCGACGACGCCTATCTGACGGTCGGTCATCCGCTGCTGGCTTCGCTCGGCAAGCAGGGCCGCGACTTCATCGACCTGGCGCTGACCTATCCGGGTATGGAGTGGGATGGCTTCGTCGAACCGGAGGGCGATGATCTGTTGCATCGCCTGCAGGCCGATATCCTGCATTTGCGCGAGCCGGGCAGTGGCGATGTTCCGCCCTGGCCGCTGCGGCCGGACGACCGCTCGTTGCAGGTGCACGTCTGTCATGGGCCGATGCGCGAGGTCGAGGTGTTGCACGACCAGTTGCTGGCGCTGTTCGAGGTCCACCGCGACCTGCGGCCATCGGATGTGATCGTGATGGCCCCGGATATCGCCATCTATGGGCCGTTGATCGAGGCGGTCTTCGGCTCGGCGCCGCGCGGCCGCTGGATTCCGTTCAGCGTCGCCGATCAGGGCGTTCCCGCCGAGAATCCGCTGATCGAAGTGTTTTTCAACCTGCTGGATTTGGGTGGCGGTCGCTTCGCCGCCGAGCAGGTTCTGGGCGTGCTGGAACCGTCGGCAGTGCGACGCCGGTTTGATCTGACCGAAGACGATCTAGAGCAGATCCGCCGCTGGGTGCGGGAGACCGGCATCCGCTGGGGGATCGACGCCGACAGCAAGCGGACCCTGGATTTACCAGCTACCGCCGAACATACCTGGCGAACCGGGTTGGATCGCCTGTTGCTGGGGTACGCGCTGCCGGGGGAAGGCCGCCGTCTCTATGGCGATCTATTGCCCTACGACGAAATCGAGGGCAGCGCGGCGCAAGCCCTGGGCGGCCTGCAGCATTTCACCGAGGCGTTGTTCGGACTGGAGGCCCTGTTGCGCGAACGGCGACCGTGGGCGGCATGGATCACGGTGCTAGGCACGGTGCTGGAGCAATTCTTCGATCCGCGCGAGCGCGAGGAGAACGAGCTGCAGCTGATCCGCAACGCCCTGGCGACCCTGGACGATCATGCCGCACAGGCGGGTCTGGTCGAACCGGTGTCGCTGGCGGTGGTCGAGTCGGCCCTGCGTCAGCAGTTGAACACGGTCGAAAGCGGAGCAGGGCGCTTTCTGAGTAGCGGGGTGACCTGCTGCGCCATGGTGCCGATGCGCAGCATTCCATTTCCGGTAGTGTGTCTGCTCGGCCTGAATGACGATGCCTATCCGCGTCCGCAGCCGTCGGCCGGTTTCGATCGCATGGCGACCCGCTTCCGCCGCGGCGACCGCTCTCGTCGGCAGGACGACCGCTATCTGTTTCTGGAGACGCTGCTGTCGGCCCGCCGTTGCCTCTACCTCAGCTATGTCGGCCAGAGCATCCGCGACAACGCGCTGTTGCCGCCTTCGGTGCTGGTGGGTGAGTTGCTGGATGTGGTGGATCGCAGTTTTCAGCGGGCCGATGGCGGCCGCGCCAGCGAACAGCTGGTGACCCGCCATCCCCTGCAGGCGTTCAGCCGGCGCTATTTCGCTGGCGATCCGCGCTGGCTCAGTTACGCCCAAGAGTGGGTCGAGGCCAGCCGTCAGGCCGGTCGTGGCGAACGGGAGCCGGAGCCGTTGTTGATGACCGAGCTGCCGGAACCGGAGCCCGCCTGGCGCACGGTGAACCTGGACGGGCTACTGCGGTTTTTCCGTCATCCGGCTCGCTGGTTGCTGCGGGAACGGCTTGGCATCCGTCCGGAGGAGGATGCGGAGGCGCTGGAAAATCGTGAACCGTTCGTGCTGGGTGGCCTGGAGAACCATCAAGTGCTCGGGCGGATGCTGGAATTGCACCGAGAAGGACAGCCGTCGGTGGAAATTGCCCGGATCATGCGGGCGGGCGGCGCGTTGCCACACGGCCAGGTCGGCGAATACGCCTTCGCCAAGGCTCAGGAGCGCGTGACCCGCTTCGCCGGGCGACTGGGTCGGGTGCTGCCGCGCGCCAAGGGTGAAGCGCTGGAGGTGGATTTGACCCTGGGGGATTTCTGGCTGACCGGACAACTGACCGGTCTGACACCGGATGGCTGGGTGAGTTATCGGCTGGCCAGCATGAAGGCCAACGACTATCTGCAGTTGTGGCTGTATCACTTGGCGCTGAACGCTATGGCTCCGGCGGGTATGACGTTGAACAGCCACTGGCTGGCGGAGGACCAGGATGTGCTGCTGGAGCCGGTCGAGGATCCACGCGCCCAGCTGCATGACTTGCTGACCTGGTACTGGCGTGGTAGTCGCCAGCTGTTGCACTTCTTTCCCAAAGCCGCCTTCGCCTATGTCGGGCAGCTGCGCAAGGATCGTAATAACGATGCCGAATCAGCCCTGCGGGCGGCCCGGACGATGTGGGAAGGTAGCCCGTTCCGCCCGGACCGCGCGGAACGGGACGATCCCTATTACCGTCTGGCGTTTCGCGATAGCGATCCGCTGGACGCAGAATTCACGACGGTGGCAGAGGCCGTGTTTGCGCCGTTGCTGGAGCGTCTTTCGACGACCCTTTCACCTGTTTAGCACAGTCAAGTGAAGACGTTGGTGGTTCAAACTGGTATCGAGCGCCTGGAAATTTTGGATCACCGCTTCAATGGATGTGATGTCCACTGGCTCTAAATCAGCCATCTTCAATTCTGTCGGTAACTTGGCGCCAAGCTCCTGTCTAGAAGAGAGACACAATACCTCTGGTGGTTCTCCATCCGTGGTGAATTCAATACTGAACTCGGCATTCTGGCCAGGGATATCGATGCGTTGGCCTGCCTCCAGATAGGCATTGGGCGTATAACGGTTAGGATAAATACGAGCGATTTTGCCACTCTCATCTCGATAGTAGCAATAGAGATAGCCTGCTTCGGAGAGTTGAACAGATAGATTCAGCCGCTCGCCGACATGGTAGACTGGATTAGAGCCACGTGCTGTATCTAGTTGAATAATGATAGGTTTCTGGTTGATTGTGAGTGCTGTGGCAGCAGAAGAAATGTCAGGTTGAATAATGATAGGTTTCTGGTTGATTGTGGGTGCTGTGGCAGCAGAAGAAACGTCAGGAGGTGGAATATCTTTGTCGGGAGATGATTTCGTTGTTGGGTTGGTAAAGTAGAAATATAAAGGGATCCCCAGCAGTGCAGTGATGGATAGCGCTAATATCGAAGCGCCCAAAGCGCCTAAAAACCTGGGTCGGTACTGCTTAACAGAGTTGCCGTCAGTTTGGGAAATCAGAGTCTCCGTTATCATCGAAATGGCAGGGCGGGACGGAAGTATTTGGGTCTGCTCATCGGTTATGGCTTGTGCTAGATCCTGTTGAAACGCCTCGATAGTTGTATACCGTGCTTTCATCTTGACGGCTAGTCCTTTCAGCAGCACGCTTTCGGTTGTCCCCGGCATAGGTACCCCAAGCATCGATGGGGGTTGTAGGCGATCTTCATGTACTCGTGCTGGCGCCTCCGGCGGTAGTTGTCCTGTTATAGCGTAATAGAGCGTTCCCGCCACCGCATACACATCGGTCCAAGGACCTTGATGGCCATGGGTATAATATTGTTCCAGCGGTGCGAATCCTCGCTTGAAGATCACCGATAGACTGTGACTGTGATCGTTCTCCAGCATGGCAAATCGTGCTGCTCCAAAATCGATCAACTTCACTTGTTGGCTGTGCGTCAGGTAGATGTTATCGGGGCTAATATCTCGGTGAATCAATCCGGCAGTATGGATTTCTCGTAATGTATCCATCACAGGTGATAACAGTTGAAATGCTTTCACAAATGGTAATCGACCACTCTGAGTAGCGATATGCTGTTTTAAAGTCATACCATTTAAATAACTCATGACTAGATAGCCAGTGCCATTTGCAGGGAAGAAATCACGTACTGCCACAATTCCAGAATGCTCGCTGAATTGCGCTAAAATTCTGGCCTCATCTAGAAATTTTTCAAGCCCATGAGTGAATATCTGACGTGCCTCGCTTTCTGTATTATGTCCGCAAGCTGATACTGTGACGCCGTCAGATGCACGAGTGGCGAAGCCTCGCGGTAAAAATTCTTTAATTGCCAATTTAGTGGCCAAAATCAGATCATAGGCTAGGTAGGTAACACCAAATCCCCCTTCACCTAAAATTCGCCCAATTAGATACCGATCTTTCAATAATGTGCGTGGTGGTAGATAAAAATCATTGTTAACTGCTGAGCCTTTTTCCTGATAGCCACAAAGCGGACAAACTGAAGCCTCGTCAGTTGTAGTCATACAGCCCATGCATAAATACTGCGAATTCATGTTTCACCTTCGCTATTACTGGGATACTTTATTTGGTTGGTGATCACTTGATAACCAGAGACTGAATCCACTGGTCTGTTGTTTTCTGGAATAGCAACCCGTTGTCCAGCGTTAGGATAGGCATTGGGATAGAATCGATTGGGGAAGACACGAGTGATTTTCCCGATCTTATCGCTGTAGCAACAGTAGAGGTAACTATCATCGGAAATCTGTGCGGTTAAGTCTAGGAGTTCACCTACTCAATCAGTCGAACGTGTGCCCACATCAGCGGAATATCCTAGAGTGCCTTTTTTAGTGTTGGAACTGCTGCTTTTTCTATCACTGTCATCGCTACTACTATGACTATCATCGAGATAACAGCCGATGCTACCATCGATTCTATCTGCTATGATGTCCTTGTCAACCTGGGTAATGACTCCAAGAATGTAGTAGCGAGGCACCTCAAAACCTGCTTGGATATCGATAAGTTGTTGCACTGCTAATACACACGCTTGTCGAGATCAAAATCAACGAAGGTGGATGAATTGCTCTTGGTAGACATTTTGGCGATAGTGGAGATCAGCATTTCCTTGGTGTCTGCTTGCATCTATCCTGTTGTGCCAGGGATACTGGCGCTGATTGCCATGTAATTCTTACTTACTCGTCTGTTTCAAATCTTGGAGTTATTCAGAGCAATAATGAAGTGATGGAAGGCCAGAAATATAGGGATGTAGCGGAAAGAGTTTCTTTGATGCGTCTAAGGTGATTTTTGAACAAATGCCGCAATATGCGGCTATAAAATGCTGGCCATAAGGCAGGCGAATTTTTGTTTGTTTCGAAGCAATTTTATGGCGACTGATGGAGAATATTATGAAACATTTTATAGGTATGTTGGGTATGGTTGTTGCTATTTCTGTTGGTTATGCTGGAGACTATAATGTAGCAGATTTTGGCGGGAGATTGCCAACTAGTAGTGAGTTAGTTAATGCGCTTAAACCGCCGCCGAAAGCTAGAGGTATCATAATGCATGGCAGTAATGATAAACAAAATATAGTTCAAGAAAAACCAAAAGCGATATCTATGCAAATACAATTCGATTATAATTCTTCCGAACTAACCCCTGATTCTAAATCAAAACTGGATGTGGTAGCTACAGCGTTAAGTTCAGCTGCGCTGACGAATTTTAAATTTAAAATTGAAGGTCATACAGATTCTAACGGATCATCAGCTTATAATCTAAAGCTTTCACAGCTTCGTGCGCAATCAGTAGCAAAATATTTGCATTCGCATGGTGAAATAAGCATGGATCGGTTGGAAATTGTTGGTAAAGGGATGACTCAGCCTGCAAATTCTGTTGATCCTAATGCTCCAGAAAATAGAAGGGTAGTGATTGTTAATGTTGGTAATATGTAGCAGCTTAACATAATGGTTCACCGACTTTATCGGGGGCACTGGAACGTGACTGGGCTCAATTGAGATTTCCCGTGGTTGCCACAAGATACAGGGACATGGTAGCAAGAGCCGAATAGTGGGAAGCTGACGGGGTATGTCTGCGGATGGACTGCCGACGATACTAATCACTCTTGCTGTGCCCTTGGATTTGCCCGATGTGCGAGTGTTGTTCCACGGGATACTGGAAGTCGAGGTGGAAGCACCTTGCAGACTACTTGATGCCACCGCTGTGGTCGAGAAATTGACCGGTCTCACGGATTAGAATTAATTACCATTCTGGCGCCATGCAAATCTGGCCACACACTTGAATCTCAGCAATTCCCGGTTTTTTATTTCAATCAGCAGGGTATGGGACAGGTATATCGTCGGCGTAGCTACGCACCGGTCGATTGCTTGGGTATTGACAGTATCAGCTGAATTGTGAGCGGCTAATAAAGCCTTTTAACCAACTCATCGAATGAATTGAATAACTGTACGCCAAACGAACGAAAATCAGTGTTCATGGCATCTTTGTATTTAAGATGCCATGAACACTGAAACGAAGCACTGAGATGATTTCCTGGGCTTTATGGACGCGATCGCTGTGGAAATATCTGTTAACCAGGAACTGCACGTAATTTTGGACCATTATAGCGCGCATAAGAAGTGCGGCGCGTGGCTGACTGCGCACCCGAAGGTCCATTCCACTTTACGCCAACCTCAGCCTGTTGACTCAACCAAGTTGAAATCGAGCGCGCGGTCCAAGGCTTGCCGCTTCGCGATACCTTCGTAATACTATTGTTAATTTACGCAATTGAGCACTAGTTTTCGGCCCTTCAGAAATCGCTGCTTATAGAACTAAACCTGACTTTTGGGTCGCGCGGCTTGAAGTCCTTGCGGCGTTTATGGTTGTGTGGGTTTCTCCAGCTGCCGCCTGAAGGCGGCGTAATACAGCACCGGAATGAAGATCAGGGTCAGCAGGGTGGAGACCAGGATCCCGAAGATCAGCGAAATCGCCAGACCGCGGAAGATCGGATCGTCCAGGATGAACAAGGCACCCAGCATGGCCGCCAGCGCGGTAAGGATGATCGGTTTGGCCCGCACCGCGCTGGAACGAATCACCGCCTCCTGGAACGGCACGCCATTGGCGACCTCCAGGTTGATGAAATCGACCAGCAGGATGGAATTGCGCACGATGATCCCGGCCAGTGCGATCATGCCGATCATCGAAGTGGCGGTGAACTGGGCGTGTAGCAGAGCGTGACCGGGCATCACACCGATGATGGTCAGCGGAATCGGCGCCATGATGATCAGGGGAATGAGGTAAGAGCGAAACTGCGCCACCACCAGCAGATAGATTAGGATCATGCCCACCCCATAGGCAATGCCCATGTCACGGAAGGTCTCGTAGGTGATCTGCCACTCGCCGTCCCATTTCAGGCTGTAGCCGTAGGGGCTGTCCGGCTGGCGGATGAAGAACTGCGCCAGCGGGCCACCGGCGATAGCGGTTTGTTGTAGCTGCGCGAAAATCTCGAACATGCCGTACAGCGGACTGTCGAGCGTGCCGGCCATGTCGCCGAACACGAACACCACCGGCAGCAGATCCTTGTGATAGATGGCGTTTTCGCGTTGGGTCTGCTCGATGTCGACGATTTCCGACAAGGGCACCAGCTGGCCGCTTTGGCCACGGGTTTTCAGCGCCAGCACCGCAGCGGCATCGGCCCGATCGGCGATCGGCAATTCCAGGCGCAGCGGGATCGGATATTTGGCGCTGGTGGAATGGAGATAGCTGACATCCTCGCCGCGCACGGCGGTATTGAGGTCGGCAGCGACACCCTGCTGCGACACACCGAGCAGGGCGGCCTTGGCGCGGTCGACGTGGGCGATCAGCCGCTCGGCCGGGGCTTCCACTGTATCGTCGATGTCGACGATGTCCGGCGTGGCCTGGAAGATGTCTTCCACCCGCTTGGCCACGGCGATCTGGCCGGGATAGTTGAGGCCATAGATCTCGGCCACCAGCGGCGACATCACCGGGGGGCCAGGCGGCACCTCCACCACCTTGACGTTGGCGTGGTAGCGCTTGCCGATGTCCACCAGCGGCCCGCGCACCGCCAGGGCGATATCGTGGCTTTTGCGCTGGCGGTGTTTCTTGTCGACCAGATTGACCTGGATGTCACCGACATTGGCCCCGGAGCGCAGATAATACTGCCGCACCAGGCCGTTGAAATTGATCGGGGCAGCGGTGCCGGAATAGACCTGGTAGTCGGTCACTTCCGGGACGGTGGCCAGATAACGGCCCAGCTCGCCCAAAACCCGCGTGGTCTGCTCCAGCGAGGTGCCTTCCGGCATATCGACGATCACCTGAAACTCCGACTTGTTGTCGAAGGGCAGCATCTTCAAGACCACCAGCTGGAAGTAGGCCAGGCTGACCGAACCGCCGATCAAGAGCAGGACGCCGAGACCCAGCACCCAGCGCAGTGGCCGTCCGCGCCGTCCGCGCAAGAACGGCCCGACCACTCGCCGGAACAGGCGATGGGCGAAATCTTCCTGGCCGGCCGTATGAGGCGCATGGGCGGGTGCATCCGCGGTGTCGGCCGCCGCCGCATGTTTTTCCACCACCCGGTGCAGGACCTTGTAAGTCAGCCACGGCGTGAACACGAAGGCCACCGCCAGCGAGATCAGCATGCCCATGCTGGAGTTGATCGGAATCGGGCTCATGTACGGCCCCATCAACCCGGACACGAAAGCCATCGGCAGCAGGGCGGCGATCACGGTGAAAGTGGCCAGGATGGTCGGACCGCCGACCTCGTCCACCGCCAGCGGAATCGCCTCGACCAGGCGATGCCCGCCCAGATGGATATGGCGGTGGATGTTCTCCACCACCACGATGGCGTCATCCACCAGGATGCCGATGGAGAAGATCAGGGCGAATAGCGACACCCGATTCAGGGTAAAACCCCAGGCCCAGGAGGCGAACAGGGTGATGGTCAGGGTCAGGATCACTGCCGCGCCGACGATGATCGCTTCGCGCCAGCCCAAAGCGAACAACACCAGCACGATCACTAGGCTGGTGGCGAAGATCAGCTTGTGGATCAGGGTCATCGCCTTGTCGTTGGCGGTGACGCCATAGTTGCGAGTCACGGTGACGTTGACGCCCTCGGGGATGAAAGCGCCCTTGAGCTGTTCGACCCGTTCCAGCAGCTGATCGGCGATCTGGACCGCGTTCTCGCCCGGTTTCTTGGCGACGGCCAGCGTCACCGCCGGAAATTCGCCACGGGTCTGGATGCCACTCTCCTGGGCCGCCGGGCCAGTGCCCAGCCAGACGTAATGTTCGGGCGTATCGGGGCCGAAGGTGACCGTGGCGACATCGGCCAGATAGACCGGCGTGCCTTGATGCAAGCCGACCACCAGCTGGCCGACCTCGTCCGGATCGACCAGGAAACTACCAGCCTGGACCAGGATTTCCCGATTGTCGCCGACCAGTGCGCCCGCGTCGGCCGAGGCGTTGGCGGCTTGCAGCGAGCGGCGCAGATCGGCCAGCGACAGTCCGTAACCGGCCAGCTTGACCGGATCGAACTGCACCCGCACCACTTGATCGGGCGCCCCGATGGTATAGATGTCGCGGGTGCCGGCGACCCGCTTCAGCTCGGTTTCCAGGGTATGGGCCACTCGGGCCAGGTCATCGGCACTGCGGTGGGGATCTTCGGTCCACAGGGTCAGGCCGATGATGGGTACGTCATCGATACCCTTGGGTTTGACGATGGGCTGGCCGACCCCGAGGTTGGTCGGCAGCCAGTCGGCGTTGGAGTAGAGCTTGTTGTAGAGCCGGACGATGGCGTCGGTGCGCGGTTGGCCGACCAGGAACTGTACGGTCAATACCGCCATGCCAGGCCGCGAGATGGAATAGATATGTTCGACCCCCTCGATCTCCGACAGCAGTTGTTCGGCCGGACTGCTGACCAGCCGCTCCACTTCCTGCGCGGTCGCGCCTGGAAAGGCGATGAATACGTTGGCGAAGGTGACGTTGATCTGCGGCTCTTCTTCGCGCGGGGTGACCAAGACCGCGAAGATCCCCATCAGCAACCCGACCAGGGCCAGCAGCGGGGTGATTTCACTCAGCAGGAATTTCTTGGCAATGGCCCCGGCCAGACCGAGGCGTGGTTCGCGGGTGTCGTCCATGTCACTGGCTCGCGTTGCGTTGTTGCTGATCCTTGAGGCGGACGCCAGCCTGGATCGGGTCCAATGCGACCTGCTCGCCCGGTTCCAACCCGGCTAGAATTTCCACGACCTCTCCCTCGATCCGACCGGGCCGCACTTGCCGCAGGCTGATCCGGCCGTCTTTGACCACATAGACCGCGCTCACTTCGCCGCGCTGGGCCAGGGCCTGGCGGGGGATGGTCAACTGACGATCGTCGCCGACCCGGAAGGCGGTCTTGACGAACATGCCGGGGTAGAGTCCCCCGGTCTTGGGGGGTAGATAAACGCGGACCTTGAAGACGTTGCTCTGCGGATCGGCGTAGGGAAAGAAAGTCAACCGGGTGGCTGCGATGCCGTTGCCGCCATTCGGCTGCAGCACCTTGGCGTGCTGATGTTGCCGCACCGGCACGATCAGGCGTTGCGGCACGTTCGCCACCACGCGCAATTCATCCAGCGAAAAGCCGGTCATCAGTGGCTTGCCGGGCTGGACCGTTTCACCCAGCTGGACATGGCGTTCCAGCACGATGCCGCTGTAGGGCGCGTTGATGGTGGTGTAGCCGAGCGACTCCTTGGCCTGGGCGACCCCGGCTTGAGCGGCTTCGAGCCGGGCCTTGGCAGCGTCGAGGGTGGCGGTGGCGGCGTCCATCTGGGCCTTGGCGACCAGCTGTTTCTCGAAAACGCCGCGAATGCGGTTGTATTCGGCTTGCGCCTCCAGGAAACGGGCCTGCGCTTCGCGCAGATTGGCCTGGGCCTGGTCGAGACTGGCGCGCTGCTCGATATTGCGCAGGCGCATGATCGGAGCGCCCTGGGCCACGAAGTCGTTGACGTCGACCATGATGTTCTCGACCCGCCCGGCGGTCTGGGCCGATACGGTGCTCTGGTTGACCGCTTCGATCACGCCATCGAGGATGACCTCGTTGGGCAAGGTTTGCCACTGCGCTTCGGCGACTGGCAAGACGGGTTCGGCGGCGACCGGCAGTCCCGGCAGCGCGACCAGTAGACAGAAGAACGACAGGAGACGGGTCGGTATGGCCATGGCGATTGTCCTGAAGCCCGGCAAAATAGGATGGTTTACATATTAGTAAATTCTAATATATTGGAGAGCACCCGAGCAAGGATGAAAATCGAAGTTTTGGCGCGCCTCAGTCGATCAGCAGGGCCGGGACCAGCAGGGCCATGGTTTCGGCCAACTCGCAGGCGGCGCCGAGGGTGTCGCCGGTCAGTCCGCCCAGGCGGGTCATCAACCAGTGGCGCAAGACGATGAACAGCGCGGCCAGCGCGGCCAGCATCACAGCGCCGTGCCATTCCAGCAGGGCGACGGTGGCCGCCGCGACCAGCAGGCTCAGCAGGCCGCAACTCAGGCGCGGCAAGTAGCGGGCGTAAGGCGTGCCCAGGCCATCGGTGCGCACATAGGGGGTGGTCGCCAACAACAGGACGATGAAGGTGCGGCCCAGCACTGGGGTCAGCAGCAGGATGACGCGCGCATCGCCGGCCAGCAGCATTTGCAGCGCGGCGAATTTGTTGAGCAACACCAGGACGATGGCGATGATGGCCAGCGGACCGCTGCGCGGGTCCTTCATGATGGTCAGAGTGCGGTCGCGGTCGCCCTGGCCGCCGATCCAGGCGTCGGCGGTGTCGGCCAGCCCATCCAGATGCAAGCCGCCGGTCAGCAGTACCCAAACCGACAAGACCAGCGCCGCCAGCACGCCGGG
>Ga0116180_1000017_pt1 | contig 153093 bp, 99 predicted proteins | sample AD_UKC073_MetaG_FD_89804 | JGI IMG/M metagenome (GOLD analysis project Ga0116180, IMG submission 89804) | Active sludge microbial communities of municipal wastewater-treating anaerobic digesters from USA - AD_UKC073_MetaG | ecosystem: Engineered > Bioreactor > Anaerobic > Digestate | place: USA... | reverse complement strand
GGACCGCAGCGGCTCGTCGAGGGAGGCTGTGCCATGATCCGAAACGTCTGGCTGGTTGCTGCAATCGTCGCCGTCGCATCCGCGGGCCCGCCGACACTCGGCCAGCACTACATCCAGGGCGGGAATGTCCTCGACGCCAACAACCGGATCGGTTCCGGCGGCTTGAACTACGGCGGTCCGGTTTTTCGGCCCAACTCCACCAACCGGATCGTCACCGGCAACGTGACCGGCGGCCGGGCCTTCCGCGGCTACTCGCCCATTCGTGACCCGAACTCGTTCTACCTCGGCGCCTCGCCCAGCGGCACGGGGCTTTCCGGCACCGGTCTGATCGGCGGCGAAATCGGCTCGCTGCCCTCCGATCGCCTCAGCACCTACCGGCGTGACTCCGTGGACATCAACACATTGCGCCGGCTGAGTGTCGCGCCGACCGCAACCGCACTGCCTTACTATCCCCAGTCGAGCACGGTTCTGGAAACCGGACAGATCCTCCGCGGGCTCAATCGGCCCGGAACATCCGAACTGCTGTCCAGCTACGTGCCGCTGCAAACCAACTTCTACACGCAGCCGGTCAATCCGTTGGATGCGTCGCGCAACCGGCTTGTGGGGGCCCCTCTGAGTGTGGATTCCCGCCTGGTTCGAGTCGAAACCGGTAACGTGCTCACCGGCCCGGTCAACCGCCGGCTGCTGGACAGCTCTCTGTTTGGCTCCGTTCGCCAAGTGCCGCTTTCCCAAATCGCGGGTGAAGCCGGCGTCAATGGAGTGCCGACCGTGAATCCGCGGGCCGGGCTGCCCGACCGAGCCGCGCGTACAGGCGAGCAGCAACGGCTGGACGGAACGGATGGCAGCCTCCAGGATCGCGGACTCACGCCGCGGACCGCCGATCCATGGCGCACGCCCTCGATTCTTGGCGAGCCCGGCACCGGCGATCAGCCGACCGGCCTGCCCTCCGACGGCACCCAGGCCCGGCTCAGCCGCCGCTTGGGCGAGCCTGAAGTCTCCGGCGACACCGCGACCGGAACACTGGCTCGGCCACTGGGCCAGCCGGAAGAGGCCGCAACCGGCCAGAACGCACTGCGGCGAGGTCTCGGTCCGGTGGAAGGCGGACCGCTGCCTCTGTTCACCGGACAGGTGGAAGAACGCACCAAGAAGGAACTTGACGCAGCCAGCGAGTTGCTCGCCAACAAGCAGTACTACGACGCTGCAAGTCGCTTCGAGCGAGCTCACGCCACCGACTTGCGCAACCCCCTACCGTTGCTCGGCCGGGGCATGGCCCTGCTTGCCGCCGGCGATTACACCAGCAGCGTCAACAGTCTGTTCCTGGCCTTCGACATGGCCGGACCGCAGGCGGTCGAGATCGATCTGAAGCCGTTCACGCCCGACCTGGAGATTCTCGATCGGCGGCGGGCCTTCCTCGAGAAGCAGCTCGACATCTATGAAGACTTCCGCCTGCGATTCCTGCTCGGCTGGGCCGAGTACGTCAGCGGCATGCGCGAGCCGGGCATCAAGAACATGCAGGAAGCCGCCAAGGCCGCACCAGCCTCCATGGACAAGCTCCGGCAGTTCGTCGATGCTCTGGCCGCACGCCAGTCGCTCGAGCCGCGGGCCCCGGCCACGCAGCCCGGCTGATCCCGGAACGATCATGTAAATTGACGGAAGACAGGAGGAAACGAGGGCCTCCCCCTCGACTCCACCTGTCTTTCTTTCTGTCCTGCCGGCAGCGCCCCAATCCCGCGCAATTCCTGAATGGCTCTGGGCTTACCGAGCCTTGCCCGCTATGATTGGGACCAGGACCCTGTGTACCAACCTCCAGCCAAGGGCATCGTGCATGACCAATAAGTCGGTCCAAGTTGAGGAAATCAAGCGGGCCAAGGACGGGCTGGATGTCTGGGAGGACATCCACCGCTACGCCGCATTGGGTGACTACAGCGCCATCGAGCCGGATGACTTCGAGCGGTTCAAGTGGTACGGCATCTACCGTCAAAAGCCCAAGGACGGCTACTTCATGTGCCGCATCAAGATTCCGGGCGGCGCCCTCACCGCCCCCCGGCTGCGCGAGATCGGCACCATCTGTAACCTGTACGGCCGCGGCATCGGCGACGTGACCACGCGACAGGACATCCAGCTGCACTGGGTGCGCATCCAGGACGTGCCTGACCTGTTCGACCGCATCTACAACAAGCTGGGCATGTACCAGGAGTTTTCGTGCGGCGATGCCCCCCGCAACACCACTGCCTGCCCACTGGCCGGCGAGATCGCTGACGAGATTGTGGATTGTGGCCCGTTCGCGCAGGCCATCGCCGACATGTACCGCCAGGGCGGCAAGGAATTCAGCAACCTGCCCCGCAAGTTCAAGTCGGCCATCGGCGCCTGCCGGATCCATTGCTACGCCCCGCAGATCAACGACGTGGCTATGTTCGGCGTCGAACGCAAGCGGCCGGACGGCCAGACGGAACGCGGCTTCGGATTGTGCGTCGGGGGCAGCCTGCGCGATACGCCGTTTTTCGCCCAGTCGCTGCGGGTGTTCGTGCCGCCCGATCTCGAACTGATCAAGGACATTTTCCGCAAAGTCGCCCACATTTTCCGTGACCAGAGTTCGCTTCGACAGGGCCGGCTCAAGGCTCGTCTGAAGTTCTATGTGCAGGAAATCGGCTGGGCAGCCTTCCGCGACCAGCTCGAGGACTACCTCGGCTACAAGCTCGAACACGACGACAGCATCGTCGGACCGGACGGAGCGGGCAACGACGACCACGTGGGCGTGGGCCGGCTTCGCAACGGTTTGAACTACGTGGGCATCCCCATCGCCCGCGGCCGGCTCACCGGCGATCAGCTTATTCGCATCGCCGACTTGGCCGAAAAATACGGCCAGGATCCGCGGCGGCAGATCAACACCACCATCAAGCAGAATATCATTCTGCTCAACATCCGGCCCGACCAGACCGCCGACCTGTGCAAGGAACTCGAGGATCTCGAACTCCCCGTGAACGCGCATCCGCTGCGTCAGCAGCTCATCAGTTGCACGGGCACGCAGTTTTGCAATCTCGCCATCGTGGAGACCAAGGACCGGGCCAAACGCATTCTCGAGTACCTCGAGCAGAAGGTGCCCATGACCGAGCCCGTTTTCATCTCGGTCTCGGGCTGCCCGAACAGTTGTGCCCAGTACCAGATCGCCGACATCGGCCTGCAAGGCACGCTCTTCACCTACAAGGGCGTCAAGGGCGTCGAGCATTACCACGTGCTCGTCGGCGGACGCATGGGTGTGCGGCCCGAGTTCGGCCGGTTCATCTGCACCGAGGATACCAAGAAGGTGAAGGTGCCTGCCGAGCTGATCCACCTGGCCATCGAACGGCTCATCCGAGCGTGGCAGGCCGATGAAGCGGAAGCCCGCGGCAGCTCTGCGAACGGTAAGGGTCGTTCCTTCGCCGACTGGGCCAACGCGCAAGACATGTCGCGTCTGGCCGAGTTGGTGACCATTCCCGACGATCTCGCCGCCACTCAATAGAGCCGCTTGGCCTCGAATCGCGCATTTGACGGCGACCGCCGCCTCTGGTGAAAATACGCACTGAAGGCGGCGATTGCGGCCGACCTTCGGGGGCGAGTTTCTCTTGTTTCTGCAGGAAAACGCATTGGAGCATTCCCAGTCCGGTTCGCGTCGTGTTCTGGCCGTCATCTGCGGCCTGTGGTTGCTGTTCGGACTGGCCCTGCTCTGTGCCGGCCCCATCCTCAACAGCCACGAAGCCATCGTCGCCCAGATCGCTCGTCAAACGCTCCAGGACGGCGAATGGATCGTGCCCCACTACCTCGAACTGCCCTTCCTGCTCAAGCCGCCGCTCACGCCCTGGCTCGCGGCGATCGCCGGCTGGATCGGGCCCGCCGACGGCGTCACCGGGTTGCCCGTGAGCACCGCGACCGCTCGGCTCCCCTCACTCCTGGCCACGCTGGCGACCGTGCTGCTGCTGTACTCGCTCGCCTCCTCCATGCACGGCCGGAGCATCGGGTTGTGCACGGCATTCATCTACGCCACCTCCGCCGGCGTCATGGCCTTCGCCCTCAACGCCACCAGCGAAGCCTTGCTCGCGACGTTCTGCGCATGGGCGTATGCCGAGTTCTGGTGGTCACGCGAGGCCGTCGGCCGCCGGAAGACGCTTCATCAGGTGTTGTTCTATGTCGCGTTCGGCCTGGCCATGATGGCCAAAGCCCCCATGCCGCTCGTCGTCGTGGCGCTGCCCCTGGCCGCCTGGTGGTGGACCGAGCGGTCACTCACCCGGTTGGCCGATGGCGGTCTGCGAGCCGCCCCTCGCGCGGCCAAAACGTTGGGCCGCGACATTCTCGGGCAGTTCCGCGCGGGCCTGACGGATCTGGGACTCTGGTGGGGGCTGCCGATTGCGTTCGGCTTCCTGCTTGCGTGGATGTGGGCGGTCTCCCGAGAGGTGCCCTACATCTGGGAGCTTTGGGATGCCGAATACTTGCATCGCCTGGAAGACCGTGAGATCTGGCCTGCCACGCATGGCTTCTGGTATTACCTGCCCATCCTGGTGGGATTGACCGCGCCCTGGCTGCTGTCCATGCCCGAAGCGCTGGCCGGCCCCTTCCTGCGCCGCTACAGCGAGCGTCGCCGGCCCATGCTTTACGCGTGGTACTGGGTGGTCGTGACCACGCTCGTCCTGTCGTGCATGCACTTCAAACAGGATTATTATCTCATTCCCGTTCTGCCCGGATGCGCACTGCTCCTGGGGCCGGTGCTGCACAAGCTGCTCTTCGAGCCGTCCGCGCCGCTGAGCAGAACTATGGTCCGTGCCATCCTCGGCGGCGTCGTGTTCGTGCTCGTGGCCACGCCCATCATCTGCTGGCTGACATTCGGCGACGAAATCGCCAGCAAGAAAGTCAGCACGCTGGCCGTGCTCGGCCTGGGCGTGCCCTTCGGCGGAGGCATCCTGCTGGCCACGGTGCTCTTCCTGCGTGGACGCAAGCCGGCCGCGTTCTACACCGTCGGCATCGCCGGCTTGGCAGTGTTCGCCTGCGTCTGGCTGTCTCCCGGCTCCCACGCCAGGCAACTCCACGAGCAGCTTGCCCTCGTCGAGGGCTTGCGCCGGGCGGGCGTCGGCGAGCATGCGAAGGTGTACTGGGGCAGCAGCGTTCCGGACGGCCGCGTCACCTTCTACGGCAACCGCTGGATCCATCAGTTGGGCGACCCCTACGCCCTGCGGGCCGAGGCGGACACCAGCGAGCCGATGACGCTCCTGCTCGAAATGGCTTCCAAGATTTGCACCATGCTCGAAGGCGAGCGCGTCTATTTCGTTTTCACCCGCGACCGGTTCGGCCTGCTGAAGTGGTTGGCGCGTCCAAAGGCGACCGTCTTGTTCGAAGTGGACCGCGACCCTCCCGGCCGCGATGAAGATGACTGGGTCGTCGTGACCAACGCGAGCGAGCCCGCCTCGCCGCAGACGGCGTCGTCACCCGCTTCGCCTCCAGCTTCGCGCCCCGCGACAAGCTCGCCAGCGAGTCAGCTCGCTCCGTGAGCCGCCGGTCAGAACTCCTCGGCCATCCATTCCCCGCCGTGCTCGGGGTTGCCGACGAGTCGCTGGTTGGACAGGTCACCCCACCAATCCATCAGTTCGAGCGGAATGGCCAAGCAGAGGCAGCCGGTCGGCCGGTGATTCCATCACTTCCGTAATGCAGTCGCGACCCTGCACGTGCAGTTTGGCTACGCCGTAGATCCCCAAGCTAAGCGGGCCCGTGACCGTGCGAGCCTCTTTGGTGCGTTGAAAATGGAGACCCAATTGCTCGATGAGGGGTTTCGGAAGGCAAAGATAGGTCACGCCGGAATCCACCAGGGCCTCGATCCGGGCCCGGCGCACGTGGTCGTTCGTGATCTCGCCTCGCATGACACGCTCGAGATCGCCGTAACTTTCGGTCGAGCTGCTGGCTTCTTGATTGTACCAATGGCACTGATTTATCCCAAACGCTCCAAACGCTTGATATTAGGCCCGCACGAACCGCAAGCCGCCCCTGATCCTAAAGAACTCACAGCCCCGCCCTGGACAGGCGGCCAGTTTTCCTTGCCATCTTGCTCGCGGCGGGTACCATCGACGGAGGGCGGCTACCATTGATGCGGAGACGACCCGCGCGAGGCCTCCAGGGACGGTCGAGACGGTCATGGCTGAATTGAACTTCACACACCTGCACGTGCACTCGGACTACAGCCTGCTCGATGGAGCGGCGCGAGTGGACAAACTCGTCGAACGCGTCAAAGCCCAGGGCGGCAAGGCGGTCGCGGTCACCGACCACGGCAACCTGTTCGCCGCCGTCAACTTCTACCAGACCGCCCGCAAGGCCGGCATCAAGCCCATCATCGGCTGCGAAGTCTACATCGCTCCCGGCGATCGTCGCGAAAAGGACGCCAAGGGCATGAAGGAGGCCAGCCACCACCTCCTCCTGCTCGCCGAAAACCTCACCGGCTACAAGAACCTCCTGCGGCTCACGTCGCGGGCCTATCGCGAAGGTTTCTACTACAAGCCCCGCGTTGACCGCGAACTGCTCCTCGAACACCATGAGGGCCTCATCTGCACCAGCACCTGCCTGGGCGGCGAGATCCCTCAGGCTCTGCTCCGCGAGCGTCGCAAGGACGCCGAAGAAATCGCCGAGTTCTACCTCAAACTCTTCGGCGAGGAGCGGTTCTTCATCGAACTGCAGGATCACGGCCTGGAGGAGCAGCGGCTCATCAACCCCGAGCTGGCCGATCTGGCCCGCAAGCTCGGCGTCGGAACCGTCGTCACCAACGACGTGCACTACCTCGAACACGAAGATCGCGAAGCCCACGAGGTGCTCTGCTGCATCAGCACCGGCAGCAAGCTTGACGACCCCGACCGCTTCCGATTCGAGACCGACCAGTTCTACCTCAAGACGCCGCAGGAAATGTACGACCTGTTCCGCGCCTATCCGGAGGCCCTGGCCAACACCAACCGGATCGCGGACATGTGCAACGTGGAACTGCCCCTGGGCGAGCGTCATGCCCCGGTCTACCAGGTGCCCGGCGGCAAATCCGCCGACGAGTATCTGCGCGAACTGGTTTACGAACGCGCGGTCAAGAAGTACCCGGAACTCACGGACGAAATTCGCGAGCGCATCGACTACGAGTTGAGCGTCATCGCGTCCAAAGGCTTTTCCAGCTACTTCCTCATCGTGTGGGATTTCGTCAACTATGCCCGCTCGCGCGGCATCCCCTGCGGCGGCAGAGGCAGCGCCTGTTCGACGGTGGTGGGCTATTGCCTCGATCTGTCCGCCCCCGACCCGCTGCGCTACGAGCTGTACTTCGAGCGGTTCATGGATCCCGACCGCGACGAGATGCCCGATATCGACATGGACATCTGCCAGAACGGTCGCGAGGAAGTCATCGAATACGTCCGGCAGAAATACGGCCACGTCGCCCAGATCATCACCTTCGGAACGCTCAAGGCCCGAGCGGTGGTCAAGGACGTCGGCCGCGTGCTCGGCCTGGGCTTTGACGACACCAACGCCATCACGAAGCTCATCCCCGAAGAGCTCAAGATGACCATCGACAAGGCGATGGCCCAGGAACCCGAGCTCAAGCGGCTATACAACGAGAACGAACAGATCCGTCGCGTCATCGACATCAGCCGCCGGCTCGAAGGCCTCGCCCGCCACACCGGCATCCACGCCGCCGCCGTGGTCATTTGCGACGAGCCGCTCGACAACTTTGTCCCGCTCTACCAGCCCGGCAAGTCCAAGGAACTGCTCACCCAGTTCGACGGACCGGGCGTGGAAGCATGCGGCCTGCTGAAGATGGACTTCCTGGGCCTGCGCACGCTCACCGTCATCGAGCGGGCCCGCCAGCTCGCCGAGCGCAACTACGGCATCAAGCTCGACCTCGAAAAGATCCCGTTGGACGACCACGCAGTCTACGAACTGTTCATCCGCGGGGACACCAAGGGCATCTTCCAGTTCGAATCCGGCGGCATGCGCGATGTGCTCATGAAGATGCGGCCCAACCGCATCGAGGATCTCATCGCCGCCAACGCCCTTTATCGCCCCGGGCCGATGAAGTACATCGACCAGTACATCGCCCGCAAGCACGGCGAAAAGTGGACCACGCCCCACCCGATCATGACCGAGGTGCTCAACGAGACCTACGGCATCATGGTCTACCAGGAACAGGTGTCCCGCCTGGTGAACCGGCTCGGCGGCATCGAGCTGAAGAAAGCGTTCCGGCTCGCCAAGGCCATCAGCAAGAAGAAGACCAACATCATCGAGTCCATGCGGGGCGATTTCCTCGACGGCTGCGTGGCCAAGGGTGTCGCCCGCGAAACGGCGGAGCAGATCTTCGAGGACATCCTCGAATTCGGCAGCTACGCCTTCAACAAGGCCCACTCGACGGGTTATGCGATCGTCGCCTACAAGACGGCCTACCTCAAGCACTACTACCCGACCGAGTACATGGCTGCCCTGCTCACGTTCGAAATGGGCTCGACGGAGAAGGTCTCCGAGTACATCGAAGAGTGCCGTAAGATGGGCATTCGCATCGCCCCGCCGGACATCAACGTCTCGGAGAACGACTTCACCGTCGTGGGCCAGGGCGAGAAGCTCATCCGCTTCGGTCTGGGCGCGATCAAGGGCGTGGGCGAGAAGGCCGTCGGCGCCATCATGGCCGCCCGCGCCGAGGGCGGGCCGTTCAAGTCGATCTTCGACTTCTGCGAACGCGTGGACCTGGGAGTGGTCAACCGAGCAGTCATCGAAGCACTCATCAAGTGCGGCGCCTTCGATTCCACCGGGGCCATGCGCAAGGGGCTGATGGCCGTGCTCGACGACGCCATCAGGCACGGACAGATATCGGCGGCCGACCGCAAAGCCGGCCAAATGTCGCTGTTCGGCGGCCCGGGCGAGGCCTCCGGCAAGGCGGACATCAAGGTGCCGCCGCTCCAGTGGACCGAAGCCGAAATGCTTGCCCACGAGAAGGCCACGTTGGGCTTCTACGTCACCAGCCATCCCCTCTCGTCGCACGAGAAGATTCTGCGTAAGTACAGCACCGCCCGCACCACGGATCTGCGCAAGTACGTGGACGGTGCCGACGTGACGATCGGCGGACTCATCAGCAAGTTCCGCACCGTCATCACCAAGCAGGGACGAAACGCCGGCTCCAAGATGGGCATCGTCACTGTCGAGGATCTCGCCGGCCAGGTCGAGGTCGTCCTGTTCCCCAAAGATCTGCAGACCTACCAGTCCATGATCGCCCTGGACACCGTTGCCTTCTTCAAGGGCCAGGTCGATCGTCGGCGCGAGGAACCTTCCGTCCGCGTCTCCGAAGTCATTCCGCTCGATCAAGCCGACGAGAAGCTCGGCCGCATGGTGCTCATCTGTCTCCGCCCGCCCGGGGCCACGCCGCAAACGCTGCACCAGCTCCAGGCTGTGCTCGACCGGTTCCCCGGCGACCAACCCGTCTTCCTCGAACTGCACACGAGCAACGCCCTGAAGGTGACCATGCGAGTGAACGGGCGCCGCGGCGTCAGGCCCTCGGCGGAGTTCATGGCCGCGCTCGATGAACTCCTCGGCCCCGGCCACGCGGTCGTGCTCGGCCCCACGCTGATGGCGCCCCCGCCCGAGCCCCACGAGCCGCACGAGGCCGAGGACACCGAAGACGTCGAAGACGGCGTCCTCGTGTTGGACTGAACCTCCATACGGTACGCCTGCGCTGGCCAGCATTCACTACAACCCTGCGACGGTCCTTGGCTCCCGCCGCCAGACTGGTGTCGCCTGCCTGCTGCGCAAGCACGGCCCCGGCACCACAGGATCGACATAATCTCTTGATAAGCCGACACTTACAGCCATGTGCCACTTCGCCGCTTGCTTCAACGGCTAATTTGCCCAATAATACACCATTAGCGTTGCTGATTATGTTGCTGCCATTGCAACGGATATCCTTATGAATCTCGAGCTGGAAGTCTTGCGGGAAATCAGCCAGCTTATGAGCAGTTCGCTGGAGCTCAAGTGGGTCTTCGACCGGGTCATGCGCGTCCTGGCCGGCCGGCTGGGCATCGAAAAGGGCCGGCTGGTCATTCTCGACGACGTGACCGCCCAGTTACGGATCGAGGCGTCTTACGGCCTGACGCCCGAGATGCAGCGCCGCGGCGTCTACAACATCGGCGAGGGCATCACCGGCCGCGTCTTCGAGCGGGGCGAAGTCCAGGTAGTCCCCGACGTGCGGCAGGAGCCCACCTACCTCGACCGCACCGGCACGCTCAAGACCCGCGACGTGCCTTACAGCTTCATCTGTCTGCCCATCACCAGCGAGAGCAAGACCGTCGGCGTGCTCAGCGTGGACAAGCCCTTCACGGACACGGAGACGCTCGACCGCGACGTGCGCATCCTGACAATCGTCACCGCCATGATCTCGCAAACCGTCCGCATCAACTGGATGGTCTCCCGCGAGAAAGAGGAACTCGTCGCCGAGATGGCCGGCCGCGATCCCGGCCCGAGCGAGCGGTACAGCTTCTCCAACATCGTCGGCTCGAGCCCGGCCATCATGGAGATCTTCAAGACCGTCGAGCAGATCGCCAAAACCAAGGCCACCGCCCTGCTCGTCGGGGAGACGGGCACCGGCAAGGAGATGGTCGCCAAGGCCATTCACTATAACAGCGACCGCAAGGACAAGCCCTTCATCCGCGTGAATTGCGGCGCGCTGACGGGCACGCTTCTGGAAAGCGAGCTGTTCGGTCACGTCAAGGGCGCGTTCACCGGGGCCATCCGCGACAAGATCGGCCGATTCCAGGCGGCCCACGGCGGGACGCTGTTCCTCGACGAAATCAGTACCCTCGAACAGCCGCTCCAGGTGAAGCTGCTCCGTGTCCTGCAGGAACGGGAGTTCGAACGCGTCGGCGATCACCACACCATCAGCACCGACGTGCGGATCATCGCCGCTGCCAACGTCGATCTCGAAGAGGAGGTCAAAGCCAGGCGGTTCCGCGACGACCTGTACTATCGGTTGAACGTCGTGGCCATCCGCCTGCCGCCGTTGCGCGAGCGGCGAAGTGACATTCCCGCGCTCATCGACCATTTCCTGGACAAGTACAACGCGGAAAACGGCCGCAATCTGCGCAAGATCTCCCGCGAGGTGCTGCACCTGCTCCTGCGATATCCTTGGCCGGGCAACGTGCGGGAGCTGGAAAACGCCGTCGAACGGGCGGTGGTGCTCTCTCGCGATGAGAACTTCACGGAAGATCTTCTGCCCCAGGCCATCAAGGCTTACGCCGCGAGCGAGCGAGGCGCGACTCGGCCGGGCGACCCGCAGGATCTGACCCGCCAACTGGTCCTGCAGGCCATGAACGATCTCGACGGCACGGCCGAAGGCAGCCTGTGGGACCACGTGACCAACCGCGTGGAACGGGCGCTCATCGAAGCCGCTCTGGACCGCTGCGGTCACGTCAAGCTCAAGGCCGCCGAGTACCTGGGCATCAATCGCAACACGCTTAACAAGAAGTACAACGACCTGGGACTGGATGCGGCCGGCGTCAACGGGGACTGACACCCGGAGGGCGGGCGTCCCGCCTGCCTCGTATGAAACAAGAGTCCTGTTGTGGTGCACGCTTCCAGCGTGCAAGTGCAGGCAGGATGCCTGCACGACAAGAAAAGGCGGGCAAGATGCCCGCCCCCCACGAAAACGTGGCTCACTTCTTCCCGTACATCTCGAACCACATTCGATGAACCTGCGCGGGTGTCTTGCGGCCGGTCACGAGCAGTTCATCAACGTCCGCGGCGGCCTGCGTGGTGGGCGATCCGCGTCCGGCGGCCACTGGCGGATTCAACTCGGCTGCGCTGGCCACCCGCCGGTCGTCCGCGCCGTCCCTCAAGCCTGCGAAGCCCTTCCACACGGGGCCGGCGAACCCGACGAACGTGTTCCCCCGAGCCTGCAGGTTCACGCCTGGTCCGCGAGCTTCGTTCACGATCGGAACCTGCGAGAAGTCGACCACCGTGTTCCCGGTGAAAACCACCTCCGCCGGGCCCGTCGCCGTCGTCTCGAAGCGCACCGCCTGTCGGGCGACTCCCCATCCGTCGAAATAATTGTCCTGCATCGAGAAGCCGGCTGTCTGCTCAACTGAAACCGACACATAGGCCGGCCCGAGCAGCAGATTATCCGAGATAACCGCGCCGGGACTGATATTGGTCATCAAGGCGTGCGTCATGGCAGAAATCGCCGGCAGCCGCTTCCCGTCCTTGTCCACCCCCAGCTCCGCTTCCAGGTGCCCCGCGCCGATCACCACGTTACGCTGCGCCGTCCGGGGCGTCGTCTCGATCACATACGTCCCGCCCGCCAGCACGTTGTCCATGAGTCGCGCGTCTGGCGCCTCGCATTTCGCAGCATAGCGTCCGATGTCCTTATCCGTCTTGCAATGCACGTAGTTTCCGGCGACGGTGACGGCTGCCCCCGCCTGCTTGCGCACCACGATGGAGGCCATTTCGCCGACCAGCACGTTCCCGCCGATGACCGTCTGCGGGCAAGCCACCTCGATCGCGGCGTCGGCCACGTTGCCCTGCACAACCTTGATCCCAGTCCCCAGCCCCATCAGCCGAATCGCGACCGGGCCCCGCGTACGCGCGAACGTGCAACGGACGATTTCGCAGCCCGCGTCCGCACCGACGAACTCCGCCCGAACGGATCCGCAGTCCTCGAATCGGCAGTCGGTGAGCCACAAATCGTCTTCCGGCGCAATTGGATGGACCGAAAGCGCCGGCTCGACGGTGTGTTCGCCCATCTGCGGGCCCAGCCGGCGGAAGATCACATGGCGGGCGTTCACGACCGTGGTCGTGCCCGGTGCTGCCACGATCGCGCCCGGCGTCGCGGCCTCGGCGGACTCCACCACGATGGGCCGATCGGGCGTGCCGTTCAGCACCAGTCGTGAAGGCCGCGACCGCTCGCTTCCCGCGAACAGCGAGCTGCTGAGTCGAAGCACCGGCCCCTTGGCTCCGCGTCCGCCCGAGAACCGGATCGTCGTGCCCGGCTCGACGCGAACCTCCGCCGAGAGGATCTCCACGTCGTGCTCGATCACCACCGTCCCGCTCCACACCGCATCGGCATGGATGAACCGCGGCGGCCGCATCTGAGCGTCAGCTTTCTGGCATAACGAAACAACAACGATGGGCGCAAGGGAAAGAACAACCGCGTGCTGGATCGAGTACGTTCTCACGTTCCCATATCCCCGCTATGACCGCTCGTCGTGGAGGGCGGGCGTCTCGCCCGCCTTTTCGTTGTGGTGCAAGCATCCCGCGTGCAACAAGTGCACGCTGGAAGCGTGCACCACAACAGCGTGCCCCACAACATGCGTGCCGGGTACTTGCTCCGCATGAGGCGGGTAAGACACCGGCCCTCCGGCCTCAACCGCTCACGCCCGCAGCGTCAAGCCGTGCCCGGTCAGATGCGCGATGAAGCTCGTTCGGAAGTCCTGAACGTCCTGCTCGGTGAGCGTGCGTTCGGCGTGGCCGAGCGTCGCCCGGAACGTGAAGCTCCGCTGGCCCACGGGCACCGAGCCGCCTTCGTACGAGTCGATGAAGAACAACCGCCGCAACAGCGGGTGATCGTACCGGGCCAGATCCTTCTCGATCTCCGCGTACGGTCGATCCGCCTGTGCCAGCACCGAGAAGTCCACGTCCACTCGCGGATACACCGGGATCGGCGCTAGCTTTTTGGCCTCCCGGCTGCGATCGATGTGCCCCAATACCGCGGACAGGTCGATCTCGGCCAGAGCAATCGACCAGGCCATCAGATGCTCGTCGATGCGCCGCTTGCAAGAGGCCGGCACCACCGTAAGCCGCCCCACGGCCTTGCCTTCCACGAGTACGGCTGCCGTCTTGACCGCGTGCTCCCACGGCGCCGCCGACTGTCGTGCCTCATATCGGACACTCGCATCCAGCACCTGTCGAGCCCACGTCTCGACGTCGGTCTTGAGCCGGGCGAACAACGCATCCTCTTGCGCGGGCTTGCGCCCCGGGGCGACCAGCACCATGCCCAGGTGACGCCGCTCGGCCTGGTCGGCCTTGACGCTCCCGTCGAAGACGCTACCCACCTCCACCAGGTCGAAGCTGCTGAATGAATGACGATTCAGGTCCACCGCCGCCAGCAATCCCGGCACCAGCGTGGTCCGCAGCCGTTCCATCCCCGCGGCCGCCGGATTGCGCAACACGACCGTCGGCCCCGGCTCGTAGCCGAGCACCGAGAGCCAGCCGGCGTCGAACCAGATGTAGCGATGCACCTCGGCGTAGCTCATCCCGCCACACAGCAGGCCCAGCGTCCGCCGCTCGAGCTGCCCGATCGCATCGGGCTCGGCATAGCGGACGGTCACTTCGGGCAAGACCGGCTCGATCGAGCCATACCCGACGAACCGCGCGACCTCTTCAATGATGTCCGCCTCGATGCTGATGTCCTTGGTCGCCCGGAAGCTCGGCACGCGCACGTGTAACTTGCCGTCCACCCGATCGACGCCGAACTCTATCGCCTTGAGAATGCGCGTGATCTCCTCGGCCGTGATCGCCCGCCCGAGATAGCGTCCGACAAACGCCGGATCGACCGTGATGGTCTTGGGCTGAGGCGGATTCGGGAAGCAATCGCTCAGTCGACTGGTCAGCTTCATGTCCGGCAGCTCGGGCCGTGCCAGGTGCACGAACCGCTGGATGGCCAGCACGGTGTTGAGCGGATCCTGCGACTTCTCGAAGCGAGCGCTGGCGTCTGTGCGATGCCCCAGCGCCGAGGCGCACTTGCGGATGGTGGCCGCCTCGAAGTTGGCGCTCTCCAGCAACAGGTTCGTGGTCTTTTCAGTGATTTCCGTGTCGAGACCGCCCATGATGCCGGCCAGCGCCACCGAGCGGCGGTTACTCTGGATCATGAGCGCGCCGGGCGGCATGGTTCGTTCAACACCGTCGAGCGTCGTGAACTTCTCGCCCTCGGCCGCAAGGGCCACCTCGATGCGATCGATATTCGCCCCGTCGAACGCGTGCATGGGCTGGCCCAACTCGCACATGATGTAGTTGGTCAGGTCCACCAGCACGTCGATAGGTCGCAGGCCGACGTGGGCCAGCCGCACCTGCATCCACAGCGGTGCCGGTTGCGGCCGCACGCCCGTGAATCGCAGGGCGCTATACCGCGGCGACTTGACCGGATCATCGATGACGATCGGGATCTCGGGCAGGCTCGGATCGTCCAGCTCCTTCACCGGCACGACCGGATACGGCTTGAGCGACCGGCCATAGATCGCCGCCAGCTCCCGTGCGATGCCGTAATGGCCCCACAGGTCCGGCCGGTGCGTAATGGACTTGTTGTCCACCTCGATGACCCAATCGTCGAACTCGCGCAGATCGATGGGCGATCCCGCCGCCACACTCGGCGGCAACCATACGGCTCGCTGCCCCACCGTGGACAGTCCGAGCGCATCACCGGGCACGATCATGCCTTCGCTCGTGCGTCCGGCCGCCTGCCTCTTCGTGACCGTACCGACCTGCGGCAGCACGGCCCCCACCGGCGCGAAGATCACGCGATCGCCGGCCTTCAGCCCTTCCGCGATGGTAACGGTATCCACTTCGCCGGCCGCCCCCAGGCTTGCCCGCACGGCATACATCCGCTCCGTGCCCGGAATCGGTGCCACCGACAGAATCTCCGCGGCCACCAGCCCCGCGGCCTCGCACTGGATGTGCTCGATCCCCTCAACCTCGGCGGTCACGATGGTAAATTGCTCCGCCAGTTCCCGAGGGTCCACGTCCGCAGGCAGATCAACAAAATCCCGTACCCAGTTCAGTGAGATGAACATTTCATTTCCCAACCAGCGACGGGGTTTAACCCCCGCCGTTGTCTTCACGTCTTCATTGCCCCCGCAATCAGCAGTCGCCCCCAGCCGCGTTTTCCGCCCGACTCACTCCTTCTCCACGATCGCCGCCCCGAGGCGTTTCTCCGGCCGCACGATGGGCCGCAGGTCGCCGCTGTTGAGCACGCGGATGTCACGAATGCCGTACTTCATCATGGCCAATCGCGTCAGCCCCATACCGAACGCGAAACCCGTGTACGCCTGCGGATCGATCCCGCCGAACCGCAGCACGTTCGGATGCACCATGCCGCAAGGCAGGATCTCCACCCAACCGCTGCGCTTGCACGTCGGGCAGCCCACGCCGCCGCAGATGTTGCACTGCATGTCCAGTTCGAAACCGGGCTCGACGAACGGGAAGTAGCCCGGCCGCAGCCGCACTTTCACCTCGCGATGAAACACTTCGCTCAAAATGAGTTTCATCACCGCGATGAGATTGGCGATCGAGATGTTGCGGTCGATCATCAGTCCTTCGAGCTGATGAAACGTATTGCCGTGCGATGCGTCTTCGGTTTCGTAACGGAAGACTCGCCCCGGCGCGATGATCCGCAGCGGCGCCCCCAGCCGTTCCATCGCCCGCACCTGGCACGGCGACGTGTGCGTGCGCAGCAGCCAGTTGTTCGCCAGCCAGAACGTGTCCTGCATGTCGCGGGCCGGATGCATGGCCGGGATGTTCAGCGCCTCGAAGTTGTAATACTCCGTCTCCATCTCCGGCCCGCCGACCACCACGAATCCCAGGCGCGAGAGGATTTCCTCCACCTCCCACTGCACGGCGGTCACCGGATGCACACTCCCCCGCGGCACGACCGGGCCTGGCAGCGTCGAATCGAACGTCTGCACGCCGGTTGCCGCCTGCTGGTCTCCCGCTTGCTCGAGCGCGGCCCGCGCTGCCGCGAACTGCTCGACGATCTTCTTCTTGGCCGCATTCACCGCCGCCCCGAACGGCCCCCGCTCTTCCTTGGGCAACTTGCCGATCTGGCCCAGCAGCTTGCCGAGTGGACCTTCCTTGCCGGTGATGCGGCTCTCGCCCGCCCGGAGCTCATCCACCGTCCGGGCAGACGCGATCAACTGAGCCGCCTCCCGCGAAATCTGCTCGAGATCCTGTTGCAGTTGTGCTTGCATGCAAAACCATCCGCGACGCTGCGACGCGTCCATGCCCCAGCCGTCCTCGACTGGGGCCGCCACCGTATCACGAAAACAAACCGCTCAGATTAGGTCTTCGTCAGGGGCATTTCAAGCCAGCCGCGAAGCAGCCGGCTGGCAAGACGCTTCGGTTCACGGCTCGCGAGACTCCGGGCCGGGGCGGCGGGGAAAGATGAACTCCGGTAGCTTGCGAAACCGTGAGGCGGAGAAGATGGGCCCGGATACGACTTCGCGCACCAATTCGAATCGGTGCAACGCCTCCGGGTCGGTCCATTGAACGTTCTTCCGCAATTCCGCCGCCTCCCGGGCCAGCGAGGGGTCGCCGGCTTTAACCCGCCCGATCCAGTCGGGCAGCAGGTCGACTGCCCCTTTGAACTCGAGATAACTGCGGGGAATCTCAAACTCAGGGTGACCGATCCGCGAGTATGGCGGTGCGTACCCTCGAGCGACGAAGGCGTCGACCAGTCCGTGAGCGTCGATCACGCGAACGCCGGGGCCGGTTTTGTACGAGGAGATGCCGATCGCGCCCAGCGTGATGGTGATCGGACCATGTACTTGGGCGTATTCTCGGCAGGCAGTAATCTCACCGGGGCTGGACCAGAACGGGTCGGGCGGCTCGGCGAACGGGTTCGAGAAGGGCTCGGGCGCGTACCAGCCCCACTCATCAGCCACACCACCGTCCACTTGCTTGATCAATCTTCGCTTGGTGAGATCGCAGAGCGAGCCGACGGCTGCGAACGCCGTCGCCGCAACAATGGCCGCCGTCAGCGCGCCCCTACGCGACCCGAACTGCACGCTGCCCAGCAACACGCTGACAGCAAGCGATCCGAGCAGCAGTCCCACGCTGAACGTCAGGCGATATCGCAGCACAACGCCGGAAGCGACCATGCCGGCCACCAACACGAGCACAACCAGTCCGCCCCAGCGTCTGCGATTATACCGCCAGTTCTGGACACTCGACGCGACGATCACCGCCAGCAACGCTGCCAGAGCCGCCAGCGATACCCCGAGAAGTACTCCTGTGTCCAAGCCGGTGATCATTACGACCACCGACATAATCACCACTACCCAGTTCGCCCGCACCGCGGCGAAGACGATCGCCGCCACCCCGGTCAGGGCGGCCACGCGTCGGGTGGCAGCCAGTCCGGCCCACGAGTGGCCAACCAGATGGACCGTCAACACGGCGACCCCAACAATCACCGGCAGATACACGCGGCCGCGCATGAAATCGCCGCCGATCCTGCAAAGGTACGCCAGGTGTGCAATCGCCCCCATCACCAGGCAAAACAGGAGCAGCCCCCGCACGTTCGGCTGACGCATCCGCCGGATCGACTGCACCAGTCCGAACACCATGGCGCCAACCAGCAGGAGGCCATGAACTGGCTCGTCCCGAACGTATATCCGGGCATACGTCCACGCCTTCTTCAACGCCACCGGCAGCGGTAGCGCGGTCTTGGCATACGCCGTGTTAGGCAACGGCGTGCCGTAGTAGATGGTGGCAAATCCATACCAGCCGACCATCAGGACCACGATACCCAGCACGCCCAGCCACTCTCTGCGCACGACCGCCCGCGGCAGCGCCGCCCGCAGCGAACGGGTGCTAAACCATCGCCAGGCCACACCAAGAGCAATCGGCGCGCACAAAATGGCGTAGTCGGGACGGTTCAGAACAAGCAGTCCGCACAACCAGGCCGCCCCCGCCAGCGAGACCGGCTCGCCCGCCAGTTCACGCGAGGCGATCCAACCGTACGACACGGCCACCAGCAGGATGGTCAGCGACGTCTCCAGCCCCGACGTCGAATACTCCACAAATGTCAGCGACCCGAACAGAAAGGCAAACGCCACGACGAGACACCCGATCCGTCCGACGTATCGTCGAAAGAACCAGGCCAAGACAAGCACGGTCGTGAATGTGAGTGCCAAGCCGTAAACCACCGCCACCACGTGCGGCTTCAGCAGCCAGCTGCCCGCCACCAGAAGCAGAAACCACAGCGGATGACTGAAGGCTTGCACCCGTTCGCCCGGATTGAAGACCGGCCCGTGCCCCAGATGAACGTTGACGACATGGCGAAGCGTGATAAACGCGTCGTCCGCCACCCACGCACGGTACAACACGAATGTCGTGCCGATGCAGGCCAGCACGAACGCGGTCATCCAATAGTCACGCGAGGCCGTCGGACATGAGCGATCTTCCGATAAGGCGGGCAGATCGTTGCCGTGCGGTGATTGAGGTGTCGGGCTCTGGATGCACATGCGCGTCTGCACCTCAGCAGAATAGAAAAACCGCACGTCCCCCGCAAGCAAGGGGCAGGTTCAGCGCGGGCTCGGAGACAGGCGAGACGGTCCGAGTCTGACATGAAAAACGCGGCGGGTGGGCCGATCCTGCGACTCACACGCCAAGTCGACCCACCCGCCGGTTTTAGAATCCGCAATCCGGTCTCATTCCCGCGGTTCAGCCGGTCCGATCGGATCAGGAGACGGCCTGCTCCAGCGGCTTTTCGGCCGGCTCCTGCTGCTCAGCCGCCGGCCCGTACGCCACCGGCTTGGGCTGCAGGCCCGCCGAGGCCAGCACGTAGTACACCAGGAAGCCCACAATGAACGAGTAGACGCTCGTGGGTTGCCAGCCCGCGAATAAGGCTCGTTCGCCCAGCGCCGGATTATTGCTAATGCCGACCAGGAAGCCGACGATCCACGCGCCGTAGCCGGCCACGTTCACGCCCTCGCGCGGCCCCGCCCAACGCCGCCCGCTGAGAACGTAGTCCGCCACAATCGCACCGCAGATCGGTCCGAACGACGCGCCGATCAGACCGAAGAACGACTCGAGATGCCCGGCCGCGCCCGTCGCGGCAATCAGGATGCCGATCGTCGCCCCACCCAATGTCAGCGGAACGCGAGGCAGCGACGGGATCATGGTCGAGAGACTGTTGCCGATGATGCTCGAGCAGAAGCACGCGGGTGCCATCGAGCCCACGGCCAAGAGCAGCAACATCACCCCGCCCAGCCGGGGGCTTGCAATCGTGAGCGTGGACATGATGTTGTAGCCCACCGGTTCGGAGGCGGGAGACGCCGCGTCGCTGACGACTTCGGGCTCACCGGCCGAAACGGCCAGGCCCGCCTCCGCCGGCACCGTGGCGGCAGTCTCCGCTTGAGCGGTTTGAGTCGCTTCCCGGGCCAGTTTGCCGTGCGCGCCCGCGACGATGAGAATGGCCAGCCCGCCGGCCACGATGGACGCCAGCGAGATGCCCACCAGGCCGCCCTTGTTCACGTCGTCCGCATGTCGGCTGTTCGTGCCGAAGTCCGCCCCGGCCGCGCCGGCAGTCGCGAAGAACCCGATCACCATCTGGATGACCAGGCACGCCGCGGCCAGACCGCCGACCTGGGTCGCGGTCGGCGTGCGGAAGTCGCCGATATATGGAGCCGCGCCGACAAAGGCGATCAGCAGCATGGCCAATGCGATCCACGGAAGGTAACTCGAGATCTTGGCCACGTACTTGATCCCGAACGCGCCGAACGTCGCGAAAATGTAGCCCCAGGCAATGGCGACGATCACGAACAGAGCACTGAAGCCCTGTTGCGAAGGCTCGGGATCCAACACCGTGGTGGCCGCTATCTTGATTCCCAGCAGTTCGCCGAATCCGCCCAACATGAGCTTCGTCGCGTAGAACGTGCCCACGCTATACCAGCCGATTTGCAGCAGACCCATGAAGATGCCGGGGAACAGGTAGCCGCCCTTCGTACCGAAGGTCGAACTGCCCACGACATACAGCGGCAGCCCCGTCCGCATGCCGAGCAGACCGAACACGTAATGGAAGAGGAAATGGCTGAGCAAGCCGGCGGCGATCAAGCCGACCAGCGCGGCTCCCAGTCCGCCCAACTGCAGCGACGTGCCGAGTTTGTCGTAAAACGCGATCCACATGAAGATGCCGAAATAGGCCGGTGCGGTGTTCGTGTACCATGGCCCCCGGTTGCTGAGAGGGTTCGGTTTGGCCAAGGCGAGATATGCCGGTAGTGGTTCGGTTGCCATGCTCACATCTCCTTCACATGTTGTTGATCACGAACGACGGGCAATTGCGCTGCGCCGCGGCAGCCCTACGGCCAATCCCTCCGGAAATCGCCGCACATGGTATTCCCTGCCGGTCCAAAGTGGAAGAGGCGGAAAGGAAAATCGAGATTCGATGGTGGAGAATCGACACGCCGGCCGAATCCTCTGACGGCCAAACAACCTGCTCAGCGTTCCGCCATGGCCCGTCTTCCGCGGCAAACGCCGTCAGGTGACGACGATTTTGCGGATCGCCGCCGTCCGCTCGGCCGGGCTCATCTGCTCCAGCGGCAGGCTCACCAGCCGTTCGATCCACCCCCGGGCCTGCAGCGCCACCCCCGCCGCCATGGCCAGCCGGTCCTCCTGCGTACCCGGCGCGAACGACGGATCCGGTAGTCCCCAATGCGCCGTTGCCGGCTGCCCGGGCCAGCGCGGGCAGACTCGCCCGGCCGCGTTGTCGCACACCGTGATAATCACATCCATCGGCCGGTCGGCGAACTCCTCCCAACTCTTGGAGTACTGCCCTTGCATGGAGATGCCCATGCGTCGCATGGTCTCGATCGCCAGCGGATGTACGTAACCGGCCGGGGACGATCCCGCACTGAACGCCTGGAACCGCTGTCCTCCCACGTGCCGCAGCAGCGCTTCGGCCATCTGCGAACGGCAACAGTTCCCAGTACAGATGAACAGCACCTTGATGGGCGCGGACATCGACAACCCCCTCGAAAGATTCAAACGAATCTCGTCACTCAAGTGTACCGCGCCGAGACGCTGGCGAGCCACCGCTTTCCGCGCCACCGAACCTCTCGCACCGCGCAAAAACTGCACGTCTCACCGCAAACCAGCCGATGCTACTATGCGGTCCGGCACGCGTAACCAAGCGGGCGACACCATTGTGCCCTGCCCGGACCGGTCCGGAGTGGAGTCGCTTTGCCGAGCCCCTGCCACCTGCTGCTGGTGACCAACACACTCGCTCGCGGCGGAGCGGAAGCCATGCTCGTGCGGCTTGCTACCGCCCTGGACCCCACCCGCGTCCGCCCCGTGGTCATCTGCTTTCGCGAGCCCGGCGTATGGGCCGAGCCTCTGCTCGAACGAAAAATCCCCGTACACCAGGGGCTCTTGCGGCATAAGTACGACGCCTTCGTCATCCGCCGGCTGAGTCGGCTGGTCCGCCAATACCCCCACGCCTGCCTGATGGCCGTCGGCAGCGGTGGCGACCGCATGTTCTGGTCCACGCTCGCCGCCCGGGTCACCGGCGTGCCCATGATCGTGTGGTCGCACTTGTTTCCCGTACCCGGCGAACCCGAGTTCGAATGGATCAACCGTCGGCTGTACCCATGGGTCCACGCCGTCGTCGCTCTGGGTCGCCGCCATGCCGACGCCCTGGTGGACGCCGCCGAGGCCCGACGCGGACGGGTTCGCGTCATCCGCAACGGGATCGACGTGGACGCCTTCGACCACGCCAAGCTTCGTGATGCCGCCCGCGAGCAGCTCGGGCTTCAGCCCCACGAGACCGCCGTGGGTATGGTCGCGAACCTGCGCCCCATCAAGCGGGTCGGTCTGTTCCTCGACGCCGCCGCTCACGTCTTGGCCGCCCGGCCGCAGACACGGTTCTTCGTGATCGGCGACGGGCCCCAACGCGACGAGTTGCAGGCCCGCATCGACGGCTCGCCCTCTCTGCGTGCTACCATTCATTTTCTGGGCGCCCGCGAGGATGTACCGACGCTCATGCAGGCGTTCGATATCGTCTGCCTGACCAGTCTGCGGGAATGCCTGAGCGTGGCCATGCTCGAGGCCATGGCCGCCGGCAAGGCTTTCGTCGCCCCGCGCGTCGGCTCGCTCGACGAAGCGCTCATCGACGGTCAGACCGGCCGCTTCTTCGAGCCCGAAACCGCCGACGCGCTGGCCGGCGTGTTGATCGAGCTCATCGACGACCCTGCCCAGCGGACTCGACTGGGCAACGCCGCTCGCGCCAAGGTACGATCGGAGTTTCGGCTCGAGCGTATGGCGCGGGAATTCGAGGATCTGGTGACCGAACTGTGCGCGACGACTGTGAGGTGCGACTGATGGACGTGGACCTGTTTCGCAAGGCCGGCCAGCGCGTGGCAGGTTGGCGCCGAATCATGATCCTCTCGCACGACCGGCCCGACGGTGATGCCCTCGGCGCCATGGCCAGCATGCAGCGCGTCCTGCAGGGCCTCGGTCACCAGGCCGTCGCGTTCACCTACGATACCGTGCCGCCCCGCTACACGTTCATTGACGAGATCGCCGGTTTTCATCGCTGGTCGAACGACGCCCCCGCGGACATCGACGCACGGTTCGACGGCCTCCTCATCGTGGACACCTGCAGTTGGAGCCAGTTGGAGCCCGCGGCCGAGTATCTCAAAGCCAGCAGGCTGCCGAAAGTCGTGCTCGATCACCACGCCACCCGCGATCTGCTCACCGTCAACCACACAGACGATATCTATGCCATCGACGCGACGTCCGCATCCGCCTGCGGCCTGGCGTATGAATGGTGCGAACTCATGGGCTGGCCGGTGGATTGCAAGGGCGGCGAAGCCCTGTTCGCCGGCATGGCCGCCGACACGGGCTGGTTTCGCTTCTCGAATACCGACGGCCGCACGATGCGAGCCGCCGCTGCTCTCCTTGAACGATGCAACCTGCGCGCCGACATTCTGTACACGAGGCTCAACGCGTCGTATTCGCCCGCACGCTTGCGGCTCATGCGTCACATGCTCGACACGCTGGAGTTCCACGCCGACGGCAAGGTCGCGACCATCGAGCTGACGCGCGAGATGTTCGAAAAGGCCGGAGCCACGCCCACCGATGCGGAAGAACTGGTGAATGAGCCCATGGCCGCACGCAGTGTGATGGCCACCGTGCTCATGACCGACATGGGCGACGGCGTTGTGCGTTTGAACTTCCGCAGCAAATCGCCCGAGCTCATCGGCCGCGAGATCGACGTGGCAGCCATCGCCCACGCCTTCGGCGGCGGCGGCCACCACCGCGCTGCCGGCGCCCGCGTGCCCGGCACACTCGCCACCGTCCGCCCCGCCGTCCTCGCCGCCGTCCTCGCCGCGGTGACCTGACTCGTCAATGGTTGTGAGCATTGAGTCAGACATCCGACTGATAGCGGACACCTTTGCTAAAGTTGTGGCCCAATCTCACGCGGCAACCTCGCTTCGGCGCTGCGTTGTATCTATCGCCCCTGTCGGGGCTTTCCAAAGAAGAAAGAACGAGACGAGTGGACCGCTATCGTCAACCGGGGGCTTACGCCGCCCGGCGACTGACTGCTGCCCCTTGCGGGGCAGAAGAGCCGGAGCCCCTTGCTTTCCTGGACAAGCATCAGACGACTGGATCGAGTGGTGAGCCATAAACGTGTCGCAGCCGCCGCGGTCGTATGGGACGCGCAAGGGGAGGCGAGGATTCTCAGCGAACTCCTCGCGACCGACTACGGCCTGGACCTGCAGGGAATGAATCTCGAGTCCGCCGTGGGTATCTCGGAGGATGGCTCGACGATCGTAGGATACACTTGGGTCGGGGCCACCATCCACGGATGGGTCGTCACGATTCCGGAGCCCAGCAGCCTGCTCCTCCTGCTCTGCGGGTGTGCCTCACTGTGTCGATTCAACAGAGCCAGTCGCGAAAGAACGTGACAACAAAAAGCCAGCTGTCAGCTAGCAGCTCTCGGCTGTCAGCCGTCTGTCCGGCTCGTAGCTCACAGCTCATAGCCCATAGCTCTTCACTATGACAGCTTTTCGCCACCCGGTCACAATCGACTGGACCGCGCGTCTATGGTAGAAATGGGCGTTCAAGTACCCGGCGTGCCGGTCGCAGCCCGCTGCCCCCGGCTACAGTCTGCCCAGACCACACGTTTAGAGGACCCAAGCCATGACCAAGCGCCTGCTGCTCGGTGCGATCGCCACGACGTTTCTGCTGGTCCCCTTGAGTGCGTTGGCCGCCCTGCCGGAGAAGTTCCCGAGCAATACGCTTGTCTATGTGGCCTGGCCGGGAGCCAGCTCGCTCAAGGACGCTTTCCGCTACACCGCCGCCGCGCGGATCATGGCCGAGCCCGAAATGCAGCGGCTGCAGGAAAAGATCTGGCCCGCCATCGACGCCCTCGTGAAGCAGAACGGCTTGGAGGACGATGAACAGAAGACGTACGAGCAGGTGAGACAGCTGCTGCAAGCCATCTATCAGTACCCCACCGCGCTGGCCCTGATCAACGTAGACGCCAACTCGATCATCCCGCTGGTGGACGCGGCCGCCGTGGTGGAAGCGGGCAAAGACTCGGCCACGCTGGCCGCCAGCTTGGAGGGCATCTTCGCAACGGCGGGCATGCCGACGGAGAGCATCAAGACCGTCAAGGTCGGCCAGTGGAAAATGCGCGAACTGGCCCTCATGGGGCCGGCCATGTCGCTGCGCTGGGGTGTGATCGACGACAACTTCGTGGTGTCGTTCGGTCAGAAAGCGCTCAAGCATCTCGTGCCGGGCTATCTAGCCGCTCCGCCCGCTCCCGCGGAAGACGTGTCCGACGCGAGCGATGAGGACGCGGACACCGATGCCCCTGCGGCCGCGCCACAACCCGCCGCAGCCGATGAGGCCAAGAGCCTGACCGACAATCCGCTGTTCAAGAAAGCCATGGAGGTCACCGGCGGCTCGCCCAAGCTGCCCGTGATCTTTGTCAACCTCGACCAGTCCCTGCACACGCTCGAAGCGTTCCAGCCCATGCTGGCCGCCTTGGGCATCCCCGTGCTGGGCGAGGAAGGCGGCGTCCGCAAAGCCGTGGGTGAGCTCGGGCTGGGCGAGCTTCGTTCGTTCACCGTGGTCTGGACACCGGACGCCGGCGGCCTCCAGGTCAACATGTTCGTCCACGCGCCGGGCATGAAGGCCGAACATCCGCCGCTGACCGACGCGGATCTGAAGGTCATCCCGGCCACCGCCTCCTGGGCCAGCGCTGCTCAGTCCGATCTGAAGCGCACGTACGATGCGATTCTGCGTATCGTCGAGGCTGCCTCGCCTGAAGTGCACGGCCAAGTGATGGAGGTCATGGCCGACATCGAACAACGTATGGGCATGAAGCTCGGCGACGACCTGCTCGGCTCGCTCGGCGACACCTGGGTGCTGTTCGACGATCCCCAGAACGGCAGCCTCTTGTTCACCGGGACGACACTGGTGGTGGACGTCAAGCCGGACAACCGCATCGACGAAGCCCTTCGCAAGCTCGTCACGATCCTCGGCGAGGAGACCGGCAGCGAAGAAGCGATCACCGTCCGCGACGAGGAGTATCGCGGCCAGAAGATCAGCTACATGAACTTCTCGGGTATACCGGTCCCGTTCGCTCCCGCGTGGACCATCTACGAAGGCCGCTGCATAGCCGCTCTCTACCCCCAGATGGTGCGAGCGACGCTCAACCGCATGATGGATCCGCAGGCCAAGACCATTCTGGACAACGAGGACTTCCAGCGCGGCCGCAAGCTCATGCCCGCCCAAGCCACGTCGCTGGGCTACATGGATACTGCCCGCGGCGTGCGACACCTCTACTCCATCGGCCTGCCCGTCGCCCAGGCCCTCATCGCCATGGGACAAGAGCAAGGCCTCGACCTGGACGGGTCGTTGCTGCCCTCGCTGGAAACCATCAACAAGCATGTGTTCGCCACCGTCAGCGGCGGAGGACATACCGAGGATGGCTACGTGTTCAAGTCGCACGGAGCGATTCCGGCATCGATCGCCTCGCTCGGCCAGACGTCCTACCTGGCCCCCATCGTCGTCTCGACCGGAGTGCCCGCACTGACCGAGGCTCGTCGCGCCGCCAAGCGCGCGGTCAGCACGAACAACCTCCACCAGATCGGCCTGGCCGTTCAGATGTACGCGGCCCAAAACGACGGCAAGCTGCCGCCTGATCTCGCGACGCTCCAGAAAACCGGGATCCTTCCCGAGAGTGTCCTTAAGTCGCCACTGGCTCCCGATGATGAAGAGGCCTACATCTACGTGGGCGATGGACTCACCACCGATGCAGGCCCGCACCTCCCGATCGCTTACGAGGATCCGGACCTGCACGGCGGCTATATGACCAACGTGCTGTTCCTCGACGGGCACGTGGAGTTTACCACCCGCGATCGCCTCGACGAGCTACTCGAGAGAGTCAATGAAGCCAAGGGGGAATCCGACGAAGACGCAGAGGAAGACGCCGACGATCCCGGCGCCCAATTGAAAGAGCAACAGGAAGAGGAAGAGCGCGAAGAACGCGGCGAGTCACGGCAGCGCGGCAGACCTGCGCCCGGCGCGGCGAACCGCTGAGCTTCCGCGTCGTAAGCAGTTGAAGCCACCAGGTTGTCGGGAAGCGGGCATCTTGCGCGCCTTTGAGCGGGTGGGACGCCCGCCGCTGGAAAGGCGCCCTCGATCGTGGTTATTCTCTTCACCGACAACTGACGCCGGACGGCTTGACTCCCGCCGGCGCCTGTACGTGTTGTGGTGCACGCATCCAGCGTGCATCTGCAGGCAGGATGCCTGCACCACAAGGCCATCGCCGCAGGGGGAATCTCCGTGAGAACCGCACTGCTGTTGATCCTTTCTCACCTTCTCACGTTCTCACTTTCCCACGCCTCCAGCCCCCAATCCGCCCCGGCCGCCGCGTTCCCTCCGCTGGAAGCATCCATCCCCGCCGATGCCATGGCCGCGTACTTCGGCCGCCCCACGCCCGACATGTTCAACGCTCCGCCCGGCGGAACGGCGGAACAGCTCGCCTCCTGGCTGATCACGCTCAAGGGCATGGGCGTGATTCCCAAGGACGGCCGGGTGGCCGCCGACGTCATCGGCACACTGCCCATCCTGTGGCGGCGCCCGCACGTGGCCGTGCTTCTGGACATCACCACGCAGGACCTCGGCCAGGGCAGCTATCGTCTCGATCGCATGCAGGCGGCACTGGTCATCGCCCACCAGGGCATCGAGCTGGCCGTCGAGCGTCGCATCCGCGACTTGCTGGCCACATACACCGACGAGGAGAACGGCACGATCACGCCACAAACCGACGGCGGCATCAAACGCCATCGGCTCGTGGACCGGCGCTTGCCCGACTGGGCCGTCACGGAATGGGGGCAGGTCGGCGACGTGTTCCTCATCACTTTCGGCGAGGGAGCGTTCGAACGGATGGTCGCGGTGATGCAGGGTCGCGAACCGTCGCTCGCAGACGATGCCTGGTTCCGGCTGGCCCACGCCCAGGCTCGCGGGTCGAGCTGCGGCATCGAAGTCTACGCCGATTTGGTCCGGATCCGCCGGCGGCTCGAGGAAGACGCCAAAGACGTGCCCGCCGCCGTGTTGCGAGCGCTGCACCTGGAAGAGGCGGAAAAGCTCGTGTGGACCACGGGCCACGACGAGCGGGCCATCCGCAGCGTAGTCTTCGGTCGAGACCGCCAGGGCCAGGATCACTTCATCATCCTGGCCGGCCGCGAAAATGCCGCGCCCGAGGTGGCGGCCCGGATTCCCACCGCTGCCGACAGCTATCTCGTGCTGCGTATGCCGCTCGGCCCGGTGTTCGGCGAGTGCCGCAAGGCGTATTTCGAAAGTCAGTCGCCGGGGCAGCAACGTGCAGTGCATGAATTATGGCACTCTTTGCAGACCGGGTACGCGTTCGACTCGCAGGCCGACCTGCTCGACCAGCTCGGCGACCACCTGATCGTGCATACGTTCCCCGCCCACCCTTTGCGTCTGCCCATGCTCTGCACCATCTGGGTGCAGATCGCGGGCGATCACACCAAGGTCGCCCGCACGGTCGATCGTATGATGACGGCGTGGAAAGACGCGCTCAACCGCGTGGATCCGATCACCACCATGCCCACCTATCGCCCGCCGAAATTTCGCCTCTCGCCTCAGGTCCGCCGCGAGCCCGACGGCCTATGGAGCCTGCAACTGGGCTTCATCAACCCGGCGGTGGCCGTCACCGAAGGTTGGATGATCGTCAGTTGGTCGCCCGCCGCCGTCCGCGCCAACCTCGAATACCTGGGCACTGCCCCCACATCGCTGCCCGCCGAGTGATTGCAACCGGGCACGAATATCGGAAGCATCTTGCCCGCCTGAGCCGGCCGGGACACCCGCCCCCCAAGACGCCTTGGCAAGTCCGCCGCGGTGCTCTAGACTGGCCCCCGCGCACACGGAAGACAGCATGGAGGTCCGCCGATGGCAGGGATGCTGGTGCTGACGCGGGAGCGGGAGCAGTCCGTCCGGATCGGCTCCGACGTGCTCGTCAAAGTGGTCGCCGTGAGCGGCGAGCGGGTCCGGCTGGGATTTCAAGCCCCGCCGGATGTGCCGATCGACCGCGAGGAAATCTTTCAGGCGAAGGCAACGGGTGCGGGCCGGGCGCAAGCGTCTGCTCCACCGCAGCCGTCAGGAGTACATACCAAAATGTCATTGCTCGTGACCGGCAGTATCGCAATTGACAACGTGAAGACGCCGCACGGCGAGGCCAAAGGGGTGTACGGCGGGTCGGCCGTGTACTTTTCGCTGGCTGCCCAGTTGTTCACGCCCGTGCGATTCGTGGGCGTGGTCGGCGAGGACTTCCCCGCCGACTTTCGGGCGTATCTCGAAAAGCAGAAGATCGACCTGGCCGGCCTGGAGGTCCGCAAGGGCTCCAAGACCTTCCGCTGGTCGGGTTCGTATGCGGGCGTGAACGCCGACGCCGAGACGACGGCCATCGAGCTGAACGTGCTGGCCGAGGCCGGGCCCAAGATTCCGCCGCAATTCGCCGACACGCAATACGTGTTTCTGGCCGCCACGCATCCCGCCCTGCAAAAGGACCTCGTCACACAACTGAAGAGCCCGCGGTTCATCATGGCCGACACGCGCGACCTGTGGATCAAGACCGAGCGGGCGCCGCTCATCGAGGTGTTCAAGGTCGTGCACGGCGTGATCATGAACGACTTCGAGGCCCGGCTGCTGACCGAGGAGGTGAACCTCGTCCTGGCCGGCCGCAAGATCCTGGACATGGGCCCGCAGTACGTGGTCATCAAGAAAGGCGAGCATGGCAGCATGCTGGTCAGCCGCGACGCGGTGGCCGTCCTGCCCGCGTATCCGACCACGCAGGTGGTGGACCCGACCGGAGCGGGCGACAGCTTCGCCGGCGGGATGATGGGTTATCTCGCCACGTGCGGCGAACTGACGTTCACCACCATCAAGCAAGCGCTGGCTCGCGGCACGGTGACCGCGTCGTTCGCGATCGAGGATTTCAGCATGCGACGCATCGAAAAAGTCACTGCCGCCGATCTCGATCAGCGTCTCGGCGAATACAGCGCGATGCTGAAACTCTAGCACCTGTGTTCGCTTGTCTTCGTATGTATTCGCATGGCTCATAGCTCACAGCCAGCTCATAGCTTGTTTAGCAGAAAGGCAGGTATCCGATGTCCGACACCCCGAACTCCCGACGCGAATTCCTGAGCCACTCGGCCAAGCTGGCGACCGCTGCGGGGCTGGCTTCGATGGCGATGGCGCAGACTGCCAACGCCGCCCCGTTCGATCGCGGCCCCAAGATCAACGTGACCGCCGGCCCCAAGCCCCGCAAGATCGGCCCCAACGACACCATCGGCCTGGGCCTCATCGGCATGGGCGGTCAGGGTCGCTACGACCTCGAGCGGCTACTCAAGAACAACCCCAATATCAGCGTGAAGGCCGTCGCCGACCCCGATCCCAACAACGCCCGCCTGGCCGCCGAGTTGGTCAAGAGCATCACCGGCGAAACCATCGACATCTATCCCGATTTCGACGACTACAAGAACAAACTGCTGGCCCGCACGGACATCGATGCCGTGCTGACGGCGACCCCCTGCTACATGCACGGCCCGATTCATCTGGCCTGCTTCGAGGCCGGCAAGCACTTCTATGGCGAAAAGCCGCTGTGCACCGAGGCGAGCGAGCCTGACGCTCTGGTCGAAGCCCAGCGCAAGAACCCGGAGGTGGTCGGGCAGATCGGCTTCCAGCGTCGCGGCAGCCGGCTGTATGCCGAAGGCATCAAGCGCATCCGCGACGGCGTCATCGGCGACCCGATGGACGGCCGCGGCGCCTGGAACAACGCCTGGGGTCCGATCGGTCTGCCGCACGAGAAAGCCGAGAAGTGGCCGGGCCGCATCTGGCTGGCCCGCCGAAAGTGGTCCGGCGACTGGATGCTCGAGCAGGCCTGCCACACCTGGGACGTGTTCTGCTGGGTCACCGGTGAGCCGCCCATCGCGGCCTCGGGCGTCGGCCGGCAGGATGTGTTCGCCGACATGGACCCCGACCGCGACGTGACCGACTTCTACTTCGCCCACCTGGAGTTCCCCGGCAAGTTCTTCGTCGATTTCGAGCACAGCTGGATCTGCCCGAAGAAGGACCCCAACGGCCGATTCAGCGGCGTGTTCGAGCGGGTGGCCGGCAAGAAAGGCGGCATCCTGCTGAACGAAGGCATCGTGCTGCCTCGCGACGACAAGGGCGAAATCGAGAAGTACGCTCCCGACGAAGGCGATCATTACGTCCTGTCGCTCAAGGCGTTCATCAACTCCATCCGCACCGGTGCCCCGGTGGTCTGCGGCGTGGAGAGCTCGCGCCTGTCCACGTATGCCGGCTTGCTGGTCCGCGAGGCCGTCTATCGAGGCCGCCGCGTCGAGTTGAAGGAGCTGGGCTACAAGCGCATGTAATCCGCGGATGACAATGCAGCCCGTCCACGATAGATTGTGAGGTCCGGGGGGCGGACATCCTCGCCCGTCTCAGGCGGGCGGGACGTCCGCCCCCCGAAACCAGACACCCAAGGCCCACGGCTCCTCAAGTCCGTGGGTTTTCTTCATTCAACCAGGAGATCGATATGACACCCAGCCCCAAAGCCTCGCGTCGTGAATTTCTCGCCACGTCCGCCGCGGCCATCGGCGCCGCTTCGACCTTCGCCTCCGCCGCCCGTCTGGAGCCCAAGGCCGGCCCGGCCCCGGCGCGGTTCAAGGCCGACCAGACCATTCGCGTCGGGCTCATCGGCGTGGGCGGGCGCTGCCGCGATCTGGTCCATGCCACGTTCGCCAACCCGGCCAACAATGTGAAGGTCGTGGCCATGGCCGACCCGGATCAGAACAACGTGACCAAGATGCTCGAGCAGTTGGCCAAGTCCAACGCGGGCAAGCCTGACGTCTACACAGGCGAGAAGGACTGGCGCGACAAGCTCCTGGCACGCACGGACGTTGATGCCGTGCTCATCGCCGTGCCGTGCGACCTCCATGCCGAGATGTACGTCGCGACGTTCGCGGCAGGCAAACACTTCTACGGCGAGAAGCCCATGTGCATCGAGCTCGACGAGGTGAACGCCATCGTCGCCGCCCAGGAACGCAACCCGGACGTGAAATGTCAGATCGGCTTCCAGCGCCGGGCCAGCAGTTGGTATCAGCACGCGATCAAGCAGATTCACGAGGGCATGATCGGCGACGTGTTCGAAGCGTTGGGGGCCTGGCGGCTCAGCGGTGGCCCGCTCGGACTGCCCGACAGCGGCACGCAGATTTGGTTCGGCCGGCGCCAGCGCAGCGGCGACTGGATGCTCGAGCAGGCCTGCCACACGTGGGACGTCATGTGCTGGGTCGCGCAGGACATGCCCGTGGCCGCGTACGGCGTGGGCAAGCGTGGACTGTTCAAGCACATCGACCCCGAGCGCGACGTCACCGATTTCTACACGGCGACGCTCGAGTTCCCCAACGGTATGGTTCTGGACTTCGAGCACAACTGGATGTGCCCGCAGTTCGACGAAGAGTGGAAGTTCCGCGGCATCTTCGAACGGTTTACCGGACCCAAGGGCGGCATCTCGCTGGGCGAGTATCCGACCGACGCCACGTTCTATCCGCGTGACGGGAAGGACAAGGTCATCAAGCTCGCCGAGTCGTTCCCCAACACCACGCAGGAATCAGTGAACGCGTTCTACAAGGCGCTGCGCGACGGCACGCAACCGCCCAGCAACGTGAAGAACGGGCGCATGGCCACGCTCACCGGCCTGCTGGTCCGCAAAGCGGTGTACGAGAACCGCCGCGTGGAGATGAAGGAGATCCTGGGCGTCTGATCGCCCCGCCGGCGAACTGACGCACTTACGGATAGCTCACAGCTTACTTCACCAACTGACGTACCAAAGAGACGGCGGGGTCAAGCCCCGCCGCTCGCTTTGTACTATCGTGTTGCATCGTGCTGGCCCGGCGCGTTGTTGCTCGGCACCAGTCCCCGGCCCCCGATCCCCAGCCCCCTCAAAAAGTGAAGGCTTCCTCCCAGCCCGCCGGCGGGAACCGGCGGTCCAGAGGAAGCCTTACACAAGAGAACCAGCTTTTCAAGATATTCACCGCCGCCGACAGGTCAGATGAGCTCTGCGGAGCGAAAGGCTACGGCCTTGCGTGCGCACCCCGCCGGCGGTGTTCGGCTACCGGCGATTCCGGACCCGATCGAGCCTGCGGGTCACCACATGCTTGGCTCGATCCGCGGCCAAACTGATCGCCGCATACAGATCATCCTCCACATCTTCGACTACGACCGTATCCCCGGGCCTCAGGTGAATGGTGGCCTGACATCGCATGTCCACGCCGCCCTTCGGGCCGTTGACGTCCTCCAGGCGGATCATCACGTCCTCGACCTGCCGTTCGTGCTTGTCGAGGGCGGCCCGGAACCGCGTCTCCACGTGGGATGTGATGGCATCAGTCACTTCGATGTTCGCACCATGCACCCTCATTTCCATACGAGTCTCCTTGTACCTGGGATTCGGCTCGCGAAATGAGCAGTCGCTGCCGGAAGGGATGGGTAACTGCGCCGAATCAGGTCTGATCTGATGCACCGGCAGCCTCCACTAGATGATACGATAGCTCACGGCGAAAAGTTGCGATTCCGTCGCCGGCGAGAAAATAAACCCTGGGGCCCCCTCCGATCCCGCCGCTGGTAGGGTCATCGACAGGCGAACGGGGAGGCATCTCCCCCATTTGATCTTTATCGCCCAACGTCCTACAGTGAAACTGATCGCTAGGGGTGGCCGGCGCGCGGCTGGCCTGAGATGACGCGGTACGAACGACCGTCACACCCTTGGAACCTGATCAGCGTAACGCCCTTTCCGGACGTTCTTTCCGGGAACTGCGAACGCGTGTCACGGCTGCCGTCGGCGGCGGACACGGCGTGCATGGGTTCCCTGTCGGGAAACGGGCGGGAGCTGCGGAGGGAAAGCGACTCATCTTCTCCCGCGCGTTCGCGCCGGCCGGTGAACTCTTTCCCCCCGCACATGACGTTTGGCCTTTACACAGGGACGGAACATGATTCGGGACGTGAAATTGCAGAACGGCGGCCAGTCGCCGCGCGTGGTCCGCGACGAAGTGATTACCCGTGGCCCCATTCCCGGCTCCAGGAAGATCTACGTGGCCGGCGAGCGTTTCCCGGACGTGCGGGTGCCCATGCGGGAGATAACGCTGACGCCGACGCTGGCCCGCCGCGCGGGCGGACCGGGTGAGGAGAACCCGCCGGTAATCGTGTACGACACGTCGGGCCCGTACACCGACCCCGACGCCCACCTGGACGTGCGCAAGGGCCTGCCCCCGCTGAGGTTGAACTGGATTCTCGCCCGGCAGGACACCGAGCAACTGGCAGGTCCCTCATCTCGCTATGGCCGGGAACGGATGCATGACGCCCGGCTCGACGGCATCCGCTTCGCTGCGGTTCCCAAGCCCCGGCGGGCGATACCGGGCCGTCGCGTCACGCAGATGCACTACGCCCGCCGCGGCATCATCACGCCGGAGATGGAGTTCGTGGCCATCCGCGAGAATCAGCGACGCGAGCGGATCGCGGAGATCGCCCCCCAGCATCCCGGGCAATCGTTCGGAGCGAGCATCCCGACGACGATCACGCCCGAGTTCGTCCGCGACGAGGTGGCCCGCGGCCGGGCGATCATCCCCTGCAACATCAACCACCCGGAACTCGAGCCCATGATCATCGGGCGCAACTTCCTGGTGAAGATCAACGCCAACCTCGGCAACTCGGCCGTGACCTCCTCGATCGAGGAAGAGGTCGAGAAGATGGTCTGGGCCATTCGCTGGGGCGCTGACACGGTGATGGACCTGTCCACCGGCCCGAACATCCACGAGACCCGCGAATGGATCTTGCGCAACTCGCCCGTGCCTATCGGCACGGTGCCGATCTACCAGGCTCTCGAGAAGGTGGACGGCAAGGTCGAGGAGCTGACCTGGGAAATCTTCCGCGACACGCTCATTGAGCAGGCCGAACAGGGCGTCGATTACTTCACCATCCACGCCGGCGTGCTCCTGCGGTACATCCCGCTGACCGCCAAACGCGTGACCGGCATCGTGAGCCGCGGCGGGTCGATCCACGCCAAGTGGTGCCTGGCCCACCACCGCGAGAACTTCGCCTACGAACATTGGGACGAGATCTGCGAGATCATGGCGGCGTATGACGTGGCGTTTTCGATCGGCGACGGCCTGCGTCCCGGCTCGATCGCCGACGCCAACGACGAGGCTCAGTTCGCCGAGCTCAAGACGCAGGGCGAACTGACTCGGCGGGCGTGGGAGCACGACGTGCAGGTGATGAATGAAGGCCCCGGCCACATCCCCATGCAGTTGATCCACGAGAACATGACCAAGCAGCTCGAGTGGTGCCACGAAGCGCCCTTCTACACGCTCGGCCCGCTCACCACCGACATCGCCCCCGGCTACGACCACCTCACCAGTGCGATCGGCGCGGCCATGATTGGCTGGTACGGCTGCGCGCTGCTGTGCTACGTGACGCCGAAGGAGCACTTGGGACTGCCCAACAAGCAGGACGTCCGCGAAGGCGTGATCGCGTATAAGATCGCCGCCCACGCCGCCGACCTGGCCAAAGGCCATCCGGGCGCGCAGCACCGCGACAACGCCATGAGCAAGGCCCGTTTCGAATTCCGCTGGGTGGATCAGTTCCACTTGTCGCTGGACCCGGAGAAGGCCCTGGCCTTCCACGACGAGACGCTGCCGCAGGAGCCGGCCAAGACCGCCCACTTCTGCAGCATGTGCGGGCCGAAGTTCTGCAGCATGGAGATCACGCAGCAGGTACGCGAGTATGCCCAGGCTCACGGCATGGACGCCGCCGAGGCCATCCGCGAAGGCCTGGACCAAAAGAGCGAGGAGTTCCGCCAGGCCGGCCTGGAGATCTACCAGGCGCGGTGAGGCGTCGCTCCCAGACGCGGCCCCCAGCGAGTGGCGAGGCTTGCCCCCGCCGTCTCATGCGTCATGCGTCGGCAGCGCGACGTCCGCCGCTGTTGTGGTCAACCGTCCGTCGCCCCCGCACGGACCGGCAGAGGGTTTGAAAACCGCCCGCTCTCCAGCTAAACTGTAGCCGCATTGGTGACGCGGGCTCGGGAGCCCCGGCTTGGCCGGCGATTTTCCGTCCCCACGTCGCTGACAGCGTGGTGAGTGTAGCTCAGTTGGTTAGAGCACAAGGTTGTGGTCCTTGGGGTCGGGGGTTCGAGTCCCCTCACTCACCCTTGAGCACGAACGGTCCGGACAGTCACGGCACCACCGAACGGCCCCGGCGACGTGGCCCGAGAGCCGTCCTGGCCGGTGGTTTGACCGTCCTCGGTCTATACCTCCTGGTCGCTTACCTGATTCTGCCCTGGACTTGGCGAAGGTATGAGCGACGCCACCCCGCACTAGCGAACGCCCCGACGCTCACGCACACGGCCGACGGCATCCCCGGCGATCCGCTGAACCTCGCCCTCATCGGCACCGAGGAATCGCTTCATCGGGCGATCCTGGCTGCGGGCTGGTATCCCGCCGACCCCATCACGCTCAAGACCTCCCTCCGCATCGCCGCCGACGTGGTCTTCAAGCGTCCGTTCGACCAGGCCCCCGTCAGCTCGCTCTTCCTGTTTGGCCGCAAAGAGGATCTCGCGTTCGAAAAGCCGGTCGGAACCAACCCCCGCGAGCGTCACCATGTTCGCTTCTGGCGATCGAGCGAAGTCGATGACGCCGGACGGCCGCTGTGGTTCGGGGCCGCCACCTTCGACACGCACGTGGGGTTCAGTCATACCACCGGCCAGATCACACACCATATCGCCCCCGATGTGGACGCCGATCGCGATCTGCTGATCGACGATCTGGCGCACAAGGGGATGCTGGCGGACGTGGAATGGATCGAAGATTTCCACACCGTTCGGCAGGGAAAGAACGGCGGCGGCGATCCCTGGCACACCGACGGCCGACTGGCGGTTGGCATCATCGCCGCGAAAGCAGAGTCCCCGCTTACCACGAGCGCGGCAGAGTAAAGCGGGCTTCGGCGCTGGCCGGGACAAGAGCACCACCTGACATTTATAAGACACCATGGGTAAGAGCGGTGTCCGCCGGCCGTGGACGGGGTCCGCGAGTTCCGATTCGTTAACCAAGTGCCCTATATGTGCCCCAATGCCTTGTGCCCTTCCGATCCGGATTGAGGTGGGCTAGACGCTTGCCCCTCGACTCTGCCCCCGGCGAGCGGCACTTGCACAGGGCGCCACGACACCGAGACACAGCCCACTCTCGCGCCCGCCAATGTCTCGATTGTGCGACACACATCTGCCGTACATCAGGGCCTTTCGCACGGCATTGTCTTGGATGCAGAACACATTGGGGACCGGATTGGTTCTCTTCACGATCAAGTGGTCAGAATATTCAAAAAAGACGTTGGCGCAAGCCCCGGACCTGTTGTAGATTACGTCCCGAGCCGAAAAGACAACACCTCGACTTCGAGGTTTCTTTTTATTGGGAGGATGTCATGAAGGAACGACGGGCTGTGGCGATCAGGTCGATGGGAGCGATGTTCTGCATGCTCCTCCTGATCTGCGTGGGTGTGATGGGTCAGGGATGTCCGGGCGTGGAGCCGCCACCGGTGAACAACGGCGACGATGGTGGCGATGACGGCGGCGCCCCCGCTCCCACCACGGGTAACAGCAAGGTGACCGGACAATACGTGTCAGCCCACGCCCGCGTGGTGGTTGATCCCGACACGAACGACGTGCGGGTCGGTTGCGCGTTCTGCCATCCGGCGGTGCACGAGGAATGGGCGGGCACCAAGCACGCCGTGGCCCTCGAGTCGCTCGAAGCCATCGGCCAGGGCAGCAATCCCCGATGCCTGCCGTGCCACACGGTCGGCTACGGCGAGCCCGGCGGCTTCGTCGATCGCGCCACCACCAACGCTCTGGCCGGTGTGCAGTGCGAAAGCTGCCACGGCCCCGGCGGTCCGCACGTCAGCAACATCATGGATCCCGCGCTGCGTCCGCCGACCAGCGTGGCCATGCTCGATGCGAGCATCTGCGGGAAGTGCCACCAGGACGTGCATCACCCGATCAGCGAGGAGTGGTCTTCGTCGGCTCACGCCGGCGGCCACTTCTGGGAAGCCGACGCGCCTGACTTCGTCGGCGATCCGCCCAGCCGCGTGGCCAGCTGCGGCGAGTGCCATTCAGGAGACGCTCGCCATCTGAAGGTGGTTGAAGGCAAGACGCTCACCGACACCAGCCTGGTTGATGCCGGCAAGACGCTCGAGACGCTGAACCCCATCGTCTGCGCGACCTGCCACGACCCGCACAAGGCCACCGGCCTGGGCGCCAAGCTGGAAGGCCACCAGGATACCCAGCTCCGGCATGCCCTCGTGGTCAACTCGCCGCCGTCCAACGTCGAGGCTGATACCACCAACCCGGATCGATTCGGGCTCTGCGGCCAGTGCCACCACACCCGCAGCGGCGATCACTGGAAGAAGACCTCCCGGCCGCCGCACCATAGCCATCAGGCCAACCTGCTGAACGGCGAGATGACCATGCCGGCGGGCACCACGCCGCTGGTAGCCAGCCGCCAGCACGCCCATAGCTTCACTGAGCGAGGCTGTGCGACCTGCCACATGTACCGCGAGGAAGCGGCCGATCCGTCCGAGGAAACGCCGAACATCGCCGGTCACACGTTTGAGGTCAACTACGGCGGCTGCGCGGGTTGCCACCCGGCCAGCCAGAACATCGTCGCTCGCACGCAGTCCATGCAGGCCAGTACGCAGGCGCGTCTGGACGCGATCAAGGCTCGCCTCGATCAGGTCTATGGCGTGACCAACGGCGTGGGCAACTGGGACTTCGCCCACGTCAACCAGGCCGTCGATCAGAGCAAGATCCCCGACGAGGCCAAGCAGGTCCGGTTCATCTGGTACTACGTGGACTATGACGGCAGCCTCGGCATCCACAACCCGTCGTATGTCGATCGGTTGCTGACCTTTGCCGAGTTCCAGAACCTGCCGCCGCTGAACCAGTAACCGGCGTCCTGTCCGGTTCCACACGAAGCAGAACTGAAAGGCCAAGCCGGCCCGCTCGTGGATCACGAGCGGGCCGGTTCCTTTTTGCCCCCCGCCCGACACATACCGGTCACCGGCGAGTTCTCTCCTTAAGTCGCCGCCCTGCCCACTTCATGGGGTTGTCCCCGTTTTTCCGGCATTGCCCCACCGACACGATGCGCTTGTCCTGCCCTGGCGAGCATAATCGGATACACCAGGGCGAGGGCTTCACGGATTGACAGCGACGATTCGCGGAGGATCAACCCGACGGGCACGGCTGCACAGGCTACGACCACCCCACGAAAGGGAGGACGCCATGCACGAGCGATTCGGCTTGAGACTCGGATCCACCAAGATACGGCTGTGCGTGCTGGCTCTGCTGTGGGCCGGCGTGACAGGCTGCCCACCGGTTTCCGACTCCGACGGTGACGGCATCCCCGACACGGAGGACAACTGCCCTGACGTCGCCAACCCCGACCAGGCGGACAGCGACGACGATGGGGTCGGCGATGTCTGCGAGTCGCCGGTCGCCGGCGGAAACAGCGGGGTGACCGGCCAGTACGTCTCCGCTCAGGCTCAGGTCGTCGTAGATCCAGAGACCAACGACGTACGCGTCGGTTGTGCGTTCTGCCATCCCTCCGCCCACGCCGAGTGGGAAGAAACCGGGCACGCTCGGGCATTCCAGGCACTGCTCGACGTCGGGCAAGCCGACAACACCGCCTGTCTGCCCTGCCATACCACCGGCTTCGGACAACCCGGCGGATATCAGAATCTGGAGACCACGGCGGCGTTGGCCGGCGTGCAGTGCGAGAGTTGTCACGGCCCCGGTGGCCCGCACGTGAGCAACATCATGGACCCCGCGTTGCGGCCGCCCGCCGGCGTCGAAATGGTGTCCGCCGCCATCTGCGGCACCTGCCATCAGCAGGTTCACCACTCGCTGTACGAGGAGTGGCAGGCGTCCGCCCACGCCTTGGTGACGCCGACGGTAGCCGAGGGTATGGTTGCCGGCGAGGTGGCCCGCGTGACCAACTGCGGCCAATGCCACTCAGGCGAAATCAACTTCCTCACCCGCATCCAGGGCGAACCGGTGACCGATGCCTTCTTTGTGGACCGGGGCACGACCGTCGAACAGCTCAATGCCATCGGTTGCGTGAACTGCCATGATCCGCACGCGGTCACCAACAACGGCACCAGCCTGGCCGGCCACATCGACACGCAACTACGTTTCCCACTGGTGGTGAACCCGCCTCCGGCCGATGCCATCACGCAGGCCAGCGACCCCGATCGCTTTGGCCTATGCGGCAAGTGCCATCTCGTGCGCGACGACGATGTGTGGACCAAGACGGCCCGTCCACCGCATCACAGTATGCAGTCGAACATGCTCAACGGCGAGATGCCGGTCCCGGACGGTACCGCCCAACTCGTCATCAATCGCCAGCACGCGCACACATTCACCGAGCGAGGCTGCGCGACCTGCCACATGTACCGCGAGGAAGCGGCCCCCGCCTCCGCCGAGGCTCCCAACACCAGCGGGCACAACATGGAGATGAACCTGCAGAGCTGCTTGCCCTGCCATCCGCCGACGCAGAACATCCAGGCTCGTCTCAGCGCGCTGCAGGACAGCGTCACGGCTCGGCTGAACAATATTCGCAGCCGGCTTGACGGAGCCGTGGGCGCCAACGCCTGGGAATACACCTCCAACGGCGGGCCTAACGCCACTGGCCAAGCCGCTCTGAGCGACAACGTCAAGCAGGTCCGGTTCGTGTACTACTACATCCTCTACGACGGCAGCCTGGGTACGCACAACCCGGCCTACACCGATCGGCTGCTCACGTTCGCCGAGTTCCTCCCGCTGCCCTGACCCGGCGCGGGAAATCGCGCGCCGCACATGCGTCGGCAGCGAACCCGACCGGCCCACTCGCCGTCAATTTGGGAGTGGGCCGTTTTCTTCTTCTCCGAGTACGTTATCGCCGCAAGACATCGGTGGCTGTGCCGAAAACGGGCGCCTGATGCCGTCATGAGCGTTCCATCCGGCACCCGGCCTTTGACTCGGAGCGAAAACCCGTATCTGATAGGTGGCTATGAAGTTCAATGAGCTGCTTCGCATCGTCGGTTCGCTCCGGTTCGCCGCCGTCATCCTGGTGATGCTCTGCATCGCCATGGCCTGCGCCACCGTCTACGAGGTCACGCACGGCACGCCCGCCGCGCTGAGCGTCTTCTACAAGTCGTGGTGGTTCGAGCTGCTCCTCGGTCTGCTCGGCCTCAACGTGTTGGCGTCCATGCTGGCCCGCTATCCCTGGTCGCGCCGTCATGCCGGATTCCTGGTCACGCACGCTTCCATTCTGGGCATCCTCGGCGGAGCCTGGGTGACCGAGCACTGGGGCATCAACGGGCAAGTGGCGATCGTCGAAGGGCAATCGGCTCGCGAGTTCACTTCGCAGCAGGACGTGCTCACGCTTCGCGGACCGGACGCTGCGACGGCTGGCTCGGTAGAACTCTTTGGAGGTATCGGCGGTCCCGAGCCGGTGACGCGCCCCGCCACCGCCCCGCTGCAGGTGGGCGACGTCCGCGTCACCGTCCAGGCGTATCTGCCGAATGCGGTTTGGACGGACCAGGTTGTCGACGATAATCCCCACCCCCGTGTGGGCCTGGAGATTACGCTCGCGGGAGACGGCCGCGAATCGAAGACCTGGGTGCTGGCCGACGAGTCCACGGGCATGATTGCGGTTCGGGCCGCCGCCAGTGACGCCGAGTTCGAAGCCGCCTTGGCCCCGCCGGCCAGCCAACCCGCCGGCACGAAGACGGTCAAGCTCGAAATCAACGGCACCACCCACGAGTTTTCGCTGGAGCAGTGCCTGGCTGGCCCGGTGGCCGTCGGTGAGACCGGTTACAGCGTGCGTGTGCTCCGCTATCTGCCGCATGCTCTGGTGGAGAACAAGCAACTCATCAGCGCCTCGGATCAACCGGTCAATCCCGCCATCGAAGCCGAGATCACCGGGCCCGAGGGAACGGCCAAACGTTTTGCGTTCGCACGCTTCCCCGAGTTCGGCTCCATGCACGGCACGGAAGACCCCTCCGCCGGTGTGAAGCTCACGTTCATCGCGCCGGTGGACGAGCGTCCCCGGACGCCTGTCGAAGTGATCGCCGGACCGCAGGGCCGGCTCGTCGCGCGCTTCCAGCCCGAGTCCGGCAGTCCCGTCGTCCGCGAAGTCAAGGTGGGCGAAATTGTCCAGACGCCCTGGGCGGGTCTGACGTTCTCGGTGGCTCGTCGATTCGACAATGCCCGTCGCCAGCGCATCGCCGAACCGGCCGGGACCCGGCAGGAGAATCCCATCCCTGCCGTCTCCGTACAACTGGAGACCGGAGCAAGCGTACGGCAGGTTTGGCTTCGCAAGTACGAGCCCATGACCGTGGAACTCGGCGGCCGAAAGTTCGAACTGGCGTACGAAAACCAACGGCTGCCGCTCGGATTCGAGATCAAGCTCAACAGGTTTCACATCGGGACCTACCCGGGCACCGGTCAGCCGCGAACGTTCGAGAGCCACGTCACGCTCGTCGATGCCATGGGCAATGAAGAGAACCGGATCATCAGCATGAACAAGCCGGCGAAGTTCGGATCCTATTCGCTCTTCCAATCGAGCTATCAGCAGAGCCGTTCGGGCCCCTCCACCAGTGTCCTCAGCGTCTCGTGGGACCCCGGGCTGCCGGTAGTGTTCACCTCCTACGTGACGTTGATCGTCGGCATGATCTACGTTTTGGTAACGCGCATGCGGGGTCGCCGGCGACAGAGCTCGGATGCATCGACGCAGGAGAAAGCAACCCCGACTTCTGCCCCGGCCAGCGCCTCGCCGCGCAAAAACGTCACGGCAACGCAAGCCGTGCTCGCCGTCATGATCCTGCTGGTGCCGGCGTTTCAGAACGCACCGGTCTTCGCCGCCGACGCCGTCGCTGCTCTGCCGAAGAATCTGGACATGAGCGTCGTACGAGCGATCCCCGTTCAGCACGACGGCCGCTGGATGCCGCTGGATACCGTCGCCCGCGATACCGTGAACGCGGTGACGGGCGACGTCTTTTTCCGCGGAACGGATCCGGTCGCCCTGTTGTTGGCCTGGACGTTCAATCCGCAAGCGTGGTTTGACACGCCGCTCATCCGCATCGGCTCGGCGGAGCTTCGCCGCGAATTGCAGCTGGCCGTCGATCGAGACCGCTTCTCGTTCCGCGAACTGGTACAGCATCAGCCGTTGCGCGACCAGATCGACCATCTGGCTCACCGCTCGGGCGGCAAGATGAATCCGCTCGAAACCAAGGTCAGCGAGATCAATCGAAAGCTCCACGATCTGCAGGAAGTGTTCGAAAACCAGGTGATCAGGCCGATTCCGGATGCCAAGTCCGCCCAGGCGGCCTGGCAGCCGATTCCGATCGCCCCACCGACGACTGCCCCGGCCGGCGGAGTTGATGCCGTCCAAGCCGCATGGACCGATCTGCAGCGAGCCTTCTTTGCCGACGACGCGAGTGCTTTCAGCAAAGCCGCTCAAACGCTGTCGGCCGAACTAGCCAAGTTGCCGGCCGCGCATCGGCTCGCGCCGGCGAAGATCGCCACCGAGTTGAAGTACAACCGTTTGCAGCCCTACACACTGGCGTGGAAATTGATGGTTGTCGGTGCCCTGCTGGCTACGGCCGCGCTGTTCGTGCGGCGACGCTGGTTCGATTTCATCGTGGTCGCCGGCTTGCTCGCCGGCTTCGGGGCGCTGACCTACGGCTTGGGCCTGCGCTGGCAGATCGCCGGCCGCATCCCCGCCGCCAATATGTTCGAGTCGCTCCTGTTCCTGAGTTGGGGCGCCGGCGCGTTCGCCATCGTAGCCATCGTCTTCCTCAAGGATCGCACGGTGCCGCTGACGGCCTCGACCATCGGGGCGCTGGCCCTCTTCCTGGCCGACACGCTGCCCATTGACAGCTTCATCCGGCCCATCGCCCCCGTGCTCCTCGACACGGTTTGGATGTCCATCCACGTGCCCGGCATCATGATCTCGTATGCCGTGCTGGCGCTGGCTGCGTTGATCGCCCACGTGCAGATGTTCACCATGGCTCTGGCGCCGAAAAACCGAGCCCTCATCGACCGTATCGACGCCATGCATTATTGGTACATGCACGTCGGGGTCATCCTGCTCGGGGCGGGGATTATCACTGGCAGCATGTGGGCCGCCTTCTCGTGGGGCCGCTATTGGGGCTGGGATCCCAAGGAAGTCTGGTCGCTCATCGCCTTCCTGGCCTATCTGGTGATCATGCACGTCCGCGTGGACCGCGAGCGAATGCCCGCGTGGAGCTACGCCGTCGCCGCCGTCCTGGGCGCGGGATTGTTCGTGATCATCCTGCCCAAGCTCGTCCCCATCGGCATGCTGGAAGGGTTGGCGCTGCTCGCCGCGGCGATCGTGGCCGTGCTCTTCATCACCGTCCGTGGCCAGTTCGCTAACGCCTTCAAGAGCGCTGTGGCCTTCTGGTTCATCATCATGACGTACATCGGCGTGAATTACGTGCTGGGCATCGGCCTGCACAGCTACGGCTTCGGCACGGGCGCCGTCGTGCACTACATGATGCTGACCGGCAGTATCGACCTACTGATCGTCGGCCTGCTCACCATCATCTACCTGGCCAGGACGCGATCCGAGACTGTTGCCGCCGTCCCGGCGACGACCCACTGAACGCACGCGCTTCAGCCCACGCCGGTGCACGGCCATCGCCGCGGCAAACGTGCCGGAAAGCTGTCTCTTTTCCGGGCGCTTGTGGCGCAAGGCGATGCCCCGGCGTTAGTTGACAATCCTACCTGATCCTCACAAAATGCGACCGTTCGGGCGAGCGGCTCGGACGACCGCCACCGTGGTCGCCGCATCAACTCGCCGGCCACGCAAACGATTGGGTCACACACATGACGCGCGTGAGTTTGGGATGCGCCTGGATCGTTCTGGCGGCCGCCGGCCTGATCACCGGTTGTCCGGACAGCGACGATCTGCCGTTCGGGATCGTGCCCCCCGACGAGGAGTTCTACGTCGGAGCACAGGCCTGCGGTTCCTGCCACGCCAATATTGCGGCACTCCATGTTCGCACCGGTCACGCCCAGGCTCTCAAACCCGTGCTCAGTGAGCCGCCGCAATTTCCGGCTTCGGCTCCCGGCGTTCCCGCCCCGCCGTCTGGCCTGGATTGGTCTGACATCGCGTACCTGATCGGCGGCCATGACCTGCCCGCTCGATTCGTGAACACACAAGGATTCGTGGTCACCGGTCCAACTGCTCAATACAACCTCGCTGTACCGTCCATCCGGTTGGATGCGGGCTACGTTCCGTTCCAAGCCGGCGCCACCGAGCCCACGCCGTTCGCTTTCGAAGACTTCCGCCGGCTGACGACCGGCCCGCTGCCGCTCGACGCAAGCGGCGGTGAGCGTCAGGACAATCGCCCGGGCGTCGAGGGTGTGTGGGCTGAAGCCGGCGTGCAGTGCGAGGCCTGCCACGGCCCCGGCAGTCTGCACGTGCCCAACCCGCAGGCGGGCAACATCAATCTCAACGCCGGCCCTGCGGCGTGCTCGCAGTGCCACGCTAATGAAGCGAATCCGCAGCGCATCGCCGCGGCGGGCGGTCTCATCACCGGCTTCCAGCAGTGGACGGAATTGCAGGCCAGTCCGCACGCTGGCTTTTCGTGCAGTATTTGCCACAACCCGCACGCTTCGACCGAGTTCGACCGGTCCGCCGCCATCCGCAACGACTGCCGGGCCTGTCATCCCAACGTGGACATGGCTTTGCATCAAGGCTTCGTCTACGTCGAAGGCGATTACGTCGAGCCGGTCACGTGCGAGAGCTGTCACATGCCGTTCGCCGTCTCGACGCGGACGAGCAACGTGATTGAACTTACCAACGGAACAACCGCTTTGTTCGGGGACACACGCAGCCACATCTTCCGGCTCGACCCGAGCAGAGACAGCCTGACCACGATGTTCGGCGAGGGCGGCACGGTCGTGGCCCGCGATGCGGCCGGTCAGGCCAGCGTCTCGACGTGCTATGTCTGCCAACGGTGTCACAACGGGTTGGGCAACGCGTTCGCCTTCCCGGCGGACCAGGGGTGCGCGTTCGGTACCGACATTCACTCCCGCGGCGATTGACGGGGGATCAATGCGTGCCTGCATTCAGGCACGGAGGGGTCCACAAACGGGCCCGAGCGGCAGGTTTGAGCTTTTTGCTTTGGCGCGGTCGGCTCATTGAAGATGCGGTGGAATGCCCGATTGACGGTGTTGTGTCTCCTCGCGCACGCAGGCTGGTTGCTTGCGGCCGAAGCGCCTTCGACACAGCCGGCTGAAGAAGCGCCGCCCATCGCCCCCGCTCCCGAACGCTTCCGCCTCGACTTCACCGATCTTTACGTTGGATTCGAAACCGAGTTCCAACATCGGCGCGTGGAATCGACCGTTCCCGGCAAGCGGGACACGCTGCACATCAATCACGATCTGCAGTTCATCGAGCGCGCGGGCGTGACGCTCGGCGGCTTCGCGTACGATCCCGGCTTGCTGGAGTACCGGGCGTTTCTGGAGTTCGGCCTCACGCAGTCCCGCTACCGCGAGGATTCCTATTTGGGCGATTGGGCGGACAGCGAAAGCGGCTTCCTCACTCGCTACGACATCAACCTCGACATCCTCAAGGTCAAGCCGATTTCGCTGAACGCCTACGCGCGGCGCATCGACGCCCGCGTGCCCCGCCGGTTCCTCTCGTCGCTTCGCGAAGAGCGGACCGAGACGGGCATCTCCGCGCTGGCGGTAGGCGAGAAGTTCACGACCGAAGTGGGCTTCTCCTTGCGCGACGTCGAGCGGTTCGGAAACCGCTGGGATGAGAACGACGAGGAGCTGGAGTCCACCCGGTTCTATGTCGATCACCGATTCAAGTTCTCGGAGACCCACAAGCTCCGCTTGCTGTACGACCACGAGCACGACGAGTCCAGTTACCAAGGCACGAAATACACGTACAACACGCAGCGCGACGAAGTCCGTGCCGAGCACGAACTGCTCTTCGGGCCGGACAACAAGCACCGTCTGGACACCTACGTCCGCTACAACGCGGAAAAGGGTGACCTGGCCCGCGACGTGCTCGAATTCGTCCCCCGCATCAGCCTGCAGCATACCGATCGCCTGCGGACCATTCACCGCTACGGCCTGTACCAGTACGACCAGGGCGGCATCAAGGTCACGCAGAACAAGTTCGACACCGATGCCATCTGGCAGGCCACCGACAAGCTCCGGCTGACCGCCAACGCCTACGGGCTGCACGAGAACGTCGAGCAAGACATCGACATCAACCAGCTCGGCGGGTCCATCGACGCCTACTACGCTCAGCCGACCTCGCTGGGTGAGCTGGCCGCCAACCTCAACTTCGGTGTCGATCACGCTCGCACCTCGGGCGACGCGGGCCGCCGATTCGTGCGCGGTGAAGCGCACGCCCTGGGCGGATCGCGCCCCGTGTTCCTCCGGCAGCGCGGCGTGATCCCCGGCACCGTGTTCGCCTACAACCAGGACCGCACCGTCCTGTTCGTGCAGGGCGTGGATTACGTGGTCACGGTCATTGCCGGCCGGGCCACCGTCGCACGAACCTGGACCGGCCGCATCGCCGAGAACGAAATCGTCTACTTCGATTACGCCTACGTCGTGCCCGCTCACGGCGAGGTGATGTCGTATCGCACCGACCTGCTCATCGAGCATCGTTTCCACTTCGGCCTGACGCCCTACTACGCTCTCGAAGCTCGCTGCCAGGAGACCGAGTACTCCGTCGCCACCCCCTGGTATCGCGACAATCAGCAGCGTCACCGCCTCGGCGCCCGCTACGAGCAAGACCGCTGGCAGGTGGGAGGCGAATTCGAAGTCTTTGACGACAGCGTCCTGCCCTACAACGCCGTCCATCTCAACGGCCGAGGCACGCTGCTCAGCGGCCCGGTTCACACCATCGATGCCGCGGCCGTGCTATCCAAGTATTGCTTCGACGAGGAATACCAGGATCGCGACGTCTGGTGGTTTGAGACGAACGTCACCGGGCGTTCCCGGCTGCTCGATTGGCTGTGGGCCAAGGCCGAAACGACGTATCACTACGAAAACGATAGCGTGGACGGCGACACGCACGGCGTGGACATCGAGGCCGGCTTCGAGCTGCGGCGCGGCTACCTCATCGTCGAGCTGGTGGTCGAGTATGATATGCTCAACCTGCCGCGCGGCGACGACCAGGCGGTGGGCATCTTCCTGAACGTGCGGCGCGACTTGTCGCACCTGCTACCGGCGAGGAAGAACGTCCGATGATGGCGAGAACCACGATCGTCGGGTTTGCGCTCCTGCTGGCCGCCGGCTGCAGTCCCAAGGCGATGACGTTCCTGCAGCCGCCCGAGCCGCCGATCGTCTGGCCATTGCCTCCCGACGCGCCGCGCGTGCGCTACGTGGGCGAACTGACCGGCGAAGCCGATCTGGGGCGGGCCAAGTCGTTCGGGCAAGTGTGGGACGAGATTCTGTACGGCCCCACGCCGCCGGCCCGAATCGTGACGCCGCACGCCGTGGCCGTCGATGCCGCGGGCGAGAAGGTTGCCGTCGCCGACGTCAACGGCAAGTGCGTGCACGTGTTCGACCTGGCGGCGCGGAAGTACGAAAGGCTCGTTCAAGTGGGCCCATCGGCCGGCGCGCAGGGTGCTCCGGCGTCGCCTTCCGCCGCGTCCGAGCCGCCTGCATCGGCGCCGGCGGACGAGCTTCGGTTCGATCGCACCATGCTGGAGAGTCCGGTTGCCGTCTGTTGGGCGGGCGACCGTTTGTGGGTGGCCGACTCGCGGCAAGGTGCCGTGGCGGTTTTCGAGCCCGGCGGTACTGCCCGGTGGATCACCTGTGATCGCCTGAAACGGCCGGCCGGCTTGGCGTATTGCCCGGCCAACCAGTTGTGCTACGTCAGCGACGCAGCCAACCACCGGTTGCTGGCTTTCGATACACGAGGCTCGCTGGTCGTCGAGTTCGGTACTCGCGGCGGCGGACCGGGACAGTTCAACGCTCCTACGCACATCGCCTGCGGGCCCGACGGCATGCTGGCGGTGTCGGACTCGTTGAACTTTCGCGTGCAGACGCTGCGGCTCGACGGCTCGCCCATCGGCGCCTTCGGGCGCAAAGGCGACGCCGCCGGAGACCTGGCACTGCCCAAGGGCGTCGCCTTCGATGCCGCGGGCAGAATCTGGGTCGTGGACGCCCAGTTCGAAAACGTGCAGGCCTTCACACCGGAAGGCCAGCTGTTGATGTCGTTCGGGAAGGAAGGGCACAAGCCGGGCGAGTTCTGGCTTCCTGCCGGCCTCTGCATCGATGCGAAATCGCGCATGTGGGTAGCCGATCGGGAGAACGGACGCGTCCAGGTGTTCCTGTTACTGCCATGAAAACGTACGGAAGGACAGCACCGATGTGTACTCGACGCTTCGGAGAACGGGCTTCTGGCTCGTCTTCGATTCACGGCGGCATGCGCCGGCGCGGCTGGTCCGGGCTCATCATGGCCGTAATCTGCGCGTCGGCCGGCGGCGTTGCGCTCGCACAAAACACCATCGTCGGCACGCCGCACGACCTGAGCGTCTCCGGTCCCGGTCCCATCCATGCCGTGGAAGAAGAGCAGGTCTGCATCTTCTGCCACGCTCCCCACAACAACACCGGCCAGACGCCGCTGTGGAACCGGTACATGCCGGAAACGCACTACAAGATCTACTCCAGTTCCACGACCGACGCCCGCATCGATCAGCCCAGCGGGCCGTCCAAGATGTGCCTGAGCTGCCACGACGGATCGCTCGCCATCGGTCTGGTCGCCAGCCGTCCGCCGAACAACCCCATCGTCATGACGCAGCGGACCATTCCACCCGGTCCCAGCGACCTGACGCATGATCTGTCCGACGATCACCCGATCGGTTTTCGCTACGACCGTGCGCTGGCCTTCCAGGATCTGCAGCTGCGCGTGCCCGATCTGCTGACCGACACGCTTCCGCTCGGAAAACACGGCGAAGTGCACTGCACGACCTGCCACGATCCGCATGACAATCACCTGGGCGACTTCCTGCGTGAGCCCAAGTACCGCTCGACCATCTGCCTGTCCTGTCACGATCTGCGCGGCTGGGACACCAGCTCGCACGCCCGCAGCAACGCCCTCATTACCGGCAGAGCCGTCGATCCGCGGGAGAAGCTGCCCTACAACACCGTCGCGGAAAACGCGTGTGCGAACTGCCACAAAGTACACGGCGCCGAGGGGCACGAGCGACTCCTTCGCTTCCGCATCGAGGAGCACAACTGCCTCAACTGTCACAACGGCAGCGTCGCCGCCGGCAACGTGCTGACGCAGATCCGCAAGCGCAGCCGTCACCCGGTCGAAAGATACGTCGGCGTGCACGATCCCGCGGAGGACGCCCGTGTGATGCGCCGCCACGCCGAATGCACTGACTGCCACAACCCGCATGCGGTGATGGGCGGCGGCCCCACCGTCCCCGGCTATCCGTCGCTGGGCGAAATCGACAACAGTCTGCGTTTCGTCTCGGGTATCGACCGGTCCGGACTACCCGTCGAGAACTCGCGTTTCGAATACGAGATCTGCTTCAAATGTCATGCCGACTCGTTCATGGTCAGCAGGGCGCAGGTCTCACGCCAGGTGCACCAGACCAACACGCGGCTGGAGTTCCAGCCGGTGAATCCGTCGTTCCACCCGGTCATCGCGCCGCGCAACAACAATGATGTGGTCAGCCTGTTGCCGCCCTGGCGCGTGGGCTCGATGATGAAGTGCACGGATTGTCACAACGCCGACGATGCCGACAATCCGTTCGCCGTCAAAGGCCCGCACGGTTCGATTTACGAGCCCATCCTCATCGACAACTATGAGACCGGCGACTTCGTGACCGAAAGTCCGCAGGCGTACGCCCTGTGCTATCGCTGCCACAGTCGCGCCAGCATCCTGGCCGACGAAAGCTTCCCGCTGCACAGCCAGCACATCGTGCGTGGCCGTGCGTCCTGTGCGGCCTGCCACGACGCCCACGGCATCAGCCGCCTGCAGGCGGGCGGACGATCGGATCATACCAATCTGATCAACTTCGATCTGTCGGTGGTTCAGCCCGCATCGGGTGGACTCGGCAATCGCATCGAGTACAAGGACTTGGGACCCCGCCGCGGCAGTTGCACGCTCACCTGCCACGGTGTGGTGCATGTGAATTTCCAGTACGGGTTCTGAACGCAGTCAGAGGCGAACCATGAATAAGCTCGGTATCGCGTTACTCGTCGGCATGACCGCCGTGGCGTCGCTCGGCGTGGACGGCATCCCCCCGCCGCTGCCCGGCGGATTCACGGTGGACGGCCGAGGCTTCGAAGGCGTCATCGGCGGCCCGCACGACTTCAGCCATTTCGGCGGCAGCGCCTGCGACGCCTGCCACGTTCCGCACGTGCAGGCGATTCGACCCGTGGCCACGCCGACCACGCAACCGGCGACACAACCTGCGGTCGAATTGTTCCGCATCCCCGGCCAGGCGCCGGTGTTCGTACCCGGCCAGTTCACGCCCGGTCCCACCAGTCTGCTCTGCCTGGGATGTCACGACGGAACCATCGGCACGTCCACGCTCGGCTCGGCTCACGCCATGCTGGCCGGCGTGCGCGAAGGCTTCGGCGTGCCGGACGAGCTTCTGTGGCGCGATCACCCGATCGGGATTCCGTATCCCGTCGATCCAAACAACTATCGGCCGGCGAGCTTCGTGGAAAAGCAGGGTATTCGACTCCCGCAGGGACGCGTCGAGTGCATCTCCTGCCACGATCCGCACAATCAGGCGGGCGTGCGCGGGATGTTGTGGATGCCGAATCGTAGAAGCGCGTTATGCTTGACCTGCCATCTGAAATAGGAGCCGGCCCGCGCGAGCCAGACATGAGAAGGAACAACGGTCCAATCGTGCTCGTCCTGACTGCCGTGACGCTGCCCTTCCTGGGCGCCTGCACCGGCAGCGGCAGCCTCGCGCCCGAGTGGCAGGAACTGGCGACGTTCGAGGCGTCCGCCGATCAGCCGCGCATTGTCGTCTACGGCAGCCTGTCGCCCCACTTGCCGCGCTTCCAGCCCACGACCGGCCTGGACGAATTCCTCTACGGGCCGGCGCCCGTGCCGAACGATTTGCTTCGCAATCCGCAGGGCCTGACCCGGCTCGGCAACCGGCTGCTCGTCTGCGATCAGGGTCATTTCGCGGTGATCGGCGTCAATCTCGCCACCGGCATCATTGCCGAATGGCAGGACCGTGATCGCCCGCCGCGTTGCCCCGTGGCCATCGCCGTCGGCGACGATGGATCAGTCTACGTGGCCGACACCACGTTTCGAGCCGTGCTTGTCTACAACGCTGCCGGCGGGTTTGTGGAACGTTTGGCTCCCAGTGGCCGGGGTTCTTACCCGCCTGTCTCGAGCGAAACGCCCGGAGCTCCGGAAACCGCCCCAGCCTCCGACGAAGATCTCGACCCCACGTTCCGGCCCGCGTCGCTGCTCGTCCACGACGGCGTGCTGTTCGTCGGCAACATCGGCGGCCGCCGTGTGGATCGCTGGGACATCGCCCAGCGTCAATGGCTTGCGACGCTGGTTCCTCCGGGCGAGACGAACGGGTTCGTCGCCCCCACGGGCCTGGCCATGACCGCCGACGGCGTGCTGCTCATTGTGGACTCGGTCCGTGGCCGCGTGTTCCGCGTCACCGCCGACGGGCAGTGGCTCCGCCCCATCGGCCGGCCGGGCCGTCAGCGAGGCGAGTTCGTCCGCCCCAAGCACGTGACCACCACGCCATCGGGCCTGATATTTGTCACCGACGCCGGCCGGCAATCCGTGCTCGCGTTCACCACCCAGGGGGACTATCTGACCGAGATTCGCGAGCAGCCGGACAACTGGCGCGGCTTCACGCAGCCCGCCGGTCTGTTGAGCCTGCCCGCCGACGGCCTCGACGCCATGCTGATCGAGAATCGGCCGGCGCCCGAACCGCGTCCCGACGAATGGGTTATCGTCTCGGATACGCTGAGCGGAGCGTCACTGCACGTGCTCGGCATCTTCTTGCCCCAGCGGACGGAGGCCGTGCCGAATGCGGAATGACGCACGATTCGCAGCACGAGCTTTTCGGCGGACGCTGCCGGTCACGGCGACGCTGACCACGTTGGTGTTTACCACCGTTGGTCTCTACGCTCAGCAACGTCCGGCTGCACCCGCCACGCGTCCGGCGGCTCCGGCCAGTCGGCCCGCCGATCGGCCGGTCACGCCGGCTCCCAATCCGCACTGGTCGCGCGAGGATTGCTTCGTCTGTCACCAAAAAGGCGATGACGGCCGCGTCCTGCCCATCCCGCTCACGCAGGTGAACGCGTTGTGCTGGACCTGCCACGACGGCAAACGCGCTCACCAGGAAGTGCATCCGGTGGCCCGCACGTTCGCCTCGGAAGACGTGGTCCAACCGTCGGGCTGGCCCGCCCCCGACGGCCTGCTCAGTTGCGTGACATGCCATAATTTCGGCCCTGGACATGCCCGTGGCGGCCCGCGGCCCGAACAGAACGCCTGGATGCTCCGCGAGTACACCGGCGGATCGCTCACCGAGTGGTGCGCCAAGTGCCACGTCGCATCGCCGGCCCACAAGCCGTTCAACCCCCATGTCATGCTTACCGAAACTGGCGAGGTGAACACGCGCAACTGCGTGCTCTGCCATCGGGTCTCCGAGGGCTTCGACCGGCAGGTCCGTCTGGGCAAGCCCGATCTGGTTGCCGACGAGATTTCGCTCTGCGCGCGATGCCATACCCGCCACGTGGACTGGTTCACGCCCGGACACATCGGGAAGGCCGTCCCGCCCGAAGTCCGCGCCTACATGCTGGCTCGCGAAGACGCGGGCATCGAGGGCACGCTGACGCGCGAGCAGGTGGAGGCTTATCTCGACGATCCGCGCCAGCCGCGCCGGCTGCCCTTGGGCATCGGCGACCGCGTGGTCTGTTCGACGTGCCACAATCCCCACCAGGCCGGCCTGTTTCCGCCGGAAACCGACCTGGGCATGGGAGGCATGAAGCCACGAAAAGGACAAGGAGCCCGGTCGCTCGAGATGCGCGGCTTGGGCAGGGGAATTTGCCGTGGATGTCATAATCAATAGATCGAGTCTGTTGCGAGGATTCGCCCGGCCGTGGGCAACGACGTGGTTCGTCGGCGCGATGGTCCTGGCCAGTGCAGGCAGCGTCCGAGCCGCTGATCCCGAGAACTGCCTCCTGTGCCACCGCTACCGCGGCCTGGCCCGCGTCGTGCCGGAAAGCGGGCAGATCAAATCGTTCTACGTCAATCCCGGCTACTACGACCACGCCCTCGGTCCGCATGCTCGTCTCAGGTGTACCGACTGCCATCGTCGTGAGGAAGTTGCCTCCATCCCGCATCAGCCGGTCAGCCCGGTCAACTGCACACAGACCTGCCACCTGCTCAACTCGTCGGGACTGGAAGTCACCTTCGCCCACGACGCCATCGATCTGGCTTTGCAACAGTCCGTGCACAACCGCGACACGCTCGACAAAGCCAACGAACTGCTGGGCTCGCCGCTGGCCGAAAACCAGTCGCGATGCCTGCTCTGTCACGACGAGCCGGTCTTCCGTTGGTCCGAGCACAACTGGGCCGAGCAGCAAGCCCGCATCGACCGTTGCGACGTCTGTCACACCGAACGGCTGCCGCTCGACACCCGCTACTACTATTGGCACGTGCACGCCCGCAGCCGGCAGGCCCGCAGCAGCCGCGATCTGGTCCGCGTGTGCGCGAACTGCCACAGCAACCCGGCCATCCTCCAGCACTTTGATAACCCCGATACCGTGGCCAGCTACATCGCCAGCTTCCACGGCAAGGCCATGCTCCTGGGCAGCGAGGAAACGGCCAACTGCCTCGATTGCCACGTCGCGGAACTGGCCAACGTGCACCTGATGAAGCCGCACGACGATCCGACCGCGCCGACCAGCACGGGCCATCTGCCCGACACCTGCCGCAGCACCGAATGCCATCCCACCGCGGGCCAGGCTATCGGCACGGCGGCGATTCATCTCGATCTGGGCACCAGCCGCGGCATCGAGTTCTTCATCGGGGCGATCTTCTTCCTCATGATTCTCTCGACGTTCGGGCCGTCGCTCGTGCTCGTGACGCTCGAACTCCTGCAGATCGTGGTCGGCCGGCACGATCCCGCGCACCACCGCCACCTGTCGCTCGCCGAACGACTCATGGGCGACCCGCGCGGCCGCGAGAAACTCAAGCGCTTCACGCCCCACCAGCGCGTTCAGCACTGGATTCTCTTCGGAGCCTTCGCCACGCTGGTCATCACCGGATTCCCGATCAAGTTCGCCGACCGTGCCTGGGCGGCCTGGCTCGTCGATCAGATCGGCAGCCTCGGCCGAGTTCGGCTCCTGCACCGCTGGGCCGGCGTCGTGCTGATCGTCGGCTTCGCGTATCACATCGGGTACGTGACGCTGCACACCATCTGGGCTTCGCGACGCAGCGGCAAGGGTTTCGTTCGCACATTCCTCGATCTGCCCATGGTCATGAACCTCAGCGACCTCAAGCAGATGAAGGAACTGTTGCTCTTCCTGGTTTTCCGGCGCAAGTCCCGCCCGCCCGCCGGCCGGTTCACGCTCGAAGAGAAATTCGAGTATTTCGGTGTGTTCTGGGGTTCGGTGCTCCTCGGCGTGACCGGCATCCTCATGTGGGCCAACGCCTGGACGTCCGAAGTCCTCACCGGCCGCGTGCTCACCATCGCCAACCTCGTGCACTCGTTCGAGGCGTATCTGGCCTTGCTCCATGTGGGCGTCCTGCACATGGTGACGGTCATCTTCTCGCCGATCGTCTTCCCGATCTCGCCGGCCATGGTCACGGGCGACACGCCGCCGGAAAAGATGGCCGAAGCCCACTCCGGGATGCTGGAACAAGTGGCGGGCGAACTGAACATCACGCCGGGCAAGGAGGCGAACCATGGCTGATCCCCGCATCATCCTGAAGAACGTCCTCGTCCGGGGCTACACGCTTGGCATCCTGCTCGTTGTGGTGTTCACGGGCTACACGGCGGTCAGCTATCTGTACCGGTCCATCTTCAAGCCTGGCAAACCGCCGACCGAGATTCTCGCCTGGAAAGGCGAGACTGCCGCCGAGCGTTTGCGAACGCCGGGTGCGCTGGGCATCACCGAGCCGGCGGGCCGCGCGCCTCTCGCTCACTATCACGCCGTCGATCGCTGGTATCAGCCCGATCTGCGCAACGGCTGCATCACCAGCGGTTGCCACGATCCCATCCCGCACAGTCAGAGCAAGGAGCTGCGGGCGTTCGCCAACCTGCACTCCACGTTCATGAGTTGCGAAGTGTGCCATCGGCAGGCGTCGGCAACACCCATCTCCGCCGTCTGGGTGAGCACAAAGACAGGCAAGCCCCAGCCGGCGCCGGCGATTCTCCAGCTGCTTGCGCGGTTCAGCGCCGCCACGCAGCCGGCCGATCTGGCCGATCAAAGCGAATCCGTTCTTCAGCTCCTACGGCAAGCCATCGACGTGAGCGGCGGCGATCCCGTACTGAACTTCCTGGCTCTGCAATTGGAAACGTCGCAACCAGGCAGCCCGGTGTGGCGCCAGGCAATCCAGCAACTGGCCGAGGAATTGCCGAACCACGCGCGGGGTGAATACGGAGCGAAGATCGCCATGGCGGACGGCCCGGGCATCCGGCCGACCAGCCGCGAGTTCGCCAAGCTGACGGAGGAATACTTTTCGCGAAAGGCGGATCAGGCCGATCGGACGCGAATTCTTGGTCGGATCCATGAAGGCATCATCCAGCGGCCGCAAGCCTGCGTGCCCTGCCATCGAACCGAGAACCCCATGCTCGACTTCAAGGCCCTGGGCTATTCGCCCTCGCGGATCGACGCGCTGACCAGCACGCCCATCGTCGGTATGATCCAGCAGATCCGCGAAGGTCAACCCTTCAATCTGCCGTTGGGACCGTGATGAGGTGAACAATATGTGTCAGTCGTCCCAGTCCCAATCCCAGTAGAGGTCGTCGTCATCCCAGCCGCTCCAGTCCCGCTCGTAGTAGTAGAAACGGCTGCGCGGCTCGTAACGGTATCTCTCGCGATACCGCGGCACTTCTCCGTAACCGTAATAGTACAGATCATCCCGGTAGACGGGATAGGGTGGGCTGCCCCGATACTCGTCGTACGAGTCTTGATCCCGGTACGAATAGCTCCGGTCCCAATCATCGCGTAGGCTGCGGTCGCTCCGCATGCCGCGATCGTACCGCCAATCGTCAGCGGGCGGCACCGACGCCACGCGACCGCTGGCTGCATCGATATCCACCTCGACCCGGTGTCCGTCCGGCGTCTCGACATCAAACTCCCAAACCGCCCTGCCGCGTTCCTGATCGAGGTCCACCTTCTTGACGAAACCGCCGCCGGTTTGGGCTCGCGCTTCGCTCATGGCCGCTTCAAAAGGAAGCGTCGCCTCGTCCAGGCGCCGCTGTTTGCTGCGAGAGATTCTCCCCTTGCGTTCGATCTCCAACACCGCCCCGCTGTTGGCATCGACCAGGATCTCATGCTCCCGCCCGTCCACTGCCAGCTCCACTTCCCAAACGGGTCTGCCATCCTTGGATTCCCAGGTGATCTCAGTAACGCGGCCGCCGCCCACCTCCCGCTTGGCAATATCGGCCGCCTGTTCCATGCCCACCCGGCCGTACTGGGCCGACGCCTGTCCCGTCGCGACGACCAACGCCGCCGCGACCACCCATGCTGAGACCTTCATGATTGTCTCTCCGTCAAGAGCAGTCTGAACACCTTCCGCAGCAGCACATCGCTCACATAACGACGAATGTGTGCATGCATTGCGACCGCATCGTGCATTACCCCGCATCTCCGCCGCATGTAAAAAAGATAACCCGCCACCGGCCCGAGACCGCCGGTGGAAAGCTGCAAAATGGCTACGACTTGCCTGGAAAGATGCTCCCTGTCCGAACGAGCAGGGAATCCCCGGTGCCCCTGCAAGTGATCACCCGGAACAATCAACGCGCCAGCGCGTCATCCATCTTTTTCGCCGCGTCACCGCGTCACCGCGTCGTCTTTTCTTCCCCGACCGGCTGGTTCAGGATCTCCATCGCTTCCCGCAAATATTCATCGCCGAGATCCAGGAGGCGAACGGCGTAGTTCTTGTTGTGGATGCCGTTGCCCGCCTGCACCAGCTCCAGATTCTGGGCGGCCATCCCGACCAGTTCTTCGACGCGCGGCGGAATCGCCTGCCCCTGGGCACGGCGCTCGTCGATGCGTTTTCGCACCAACTCCATGGCCTTCTCCGACTCGGTCAGATATGCCGAGAGCTCGCCGAGCCACTGCGTCATCAGCTCGCCGTACTTCTCCTCGTGACAGGCCACGCACGTGGTTGCCGTCGCCTCGATGAGCGGCGCGCCTTTGAAGTCCGTGCCAGATTCGACGTGGCAGGCTCGGCAGTTCACGCGCGAGCCGAACATGGCGTTGGGCATGGCCTGCTCGACGCCCACGCCGCCGACGCCCATCAGCAGTTCGACCTGCTCGCGGTGATGGTTCGGGTGGCAGTGCTGGCACTCATCCAGAATCGGCTGGACGAACCCCGCACTGGTGGTGACCAGCGTCGGCTCGATAAGTTCGTGCCGCACCGAGTGGTGGCAGTCCGGGCAGCGGGCCCGCTGGGCGGCCACGTGCACGCGATGGTATTCCTGGACCTTTTCGATATCACGCGTCTCGAATCCTTCGAGATAGCGAGCCTGATCGTGGCAGCGTTCGCAATCCCGTGCGTTCACGTCGGAACGGCCCTGCACCACGTCCAGGTGGCAGCTCGCGCAATCGATGTTGCGTTCGAGAATGTCGCGATGGTCCATGATCGACGTGGACTCGCCCGCCGTGGTCGGCGTGCCGTGGACCAGGATCTGTCGCGTGGGCGGAGCATGGCACTTGAGGCACTGGCCGGTCCCGGCATTGAACGCCTGATTCGTGAAATGGCACGTGTAGCACGTGTTCATGTCGATGGTGAAGTGGTTTTTTCCGGTAGCATCGTAGCCGTGGCATGACGCACAGGTGAGGCCGGCCAGTTGCGTCAGGCGAGCTCGCATGTCATGCAGCCGGACCAGCTCCATGGCGTCATCCAGCAGCCCCGTCAGTTCGCGGGCTTTCAGTTCCGCTTGGATAGCCTCCGCCTGCTCGGCCACGGGGCGCACGGACCTGGCGATATGCTCGATCCGAGCGAACACGTCCACGGGCGTCTGGCTCCGCAACCGCGCCGTCACCGCTTCCAGTTGCTGCTCGTTGGTCTTCAGTTTCTCGTCCGTGTCCAGGTGGGTCTTGTGCAAGAACGTCACCGTAGGCGTGCGCTGCACTTTCGTGACGGTATCACCGATGACGCGGTCTTCGGTTCGGACCTCGCCGATGGGCAGCGGCTTGTTGACGTACTTCTCATCGCCATGACATTCCGACACCAGGCAGCTCGCGTCGGCGACATGAGCCCGAGGCCGTGCTGTGCCCGCCCGGCCGCTGAAGTAGCTCGTCACCTGCGACAGGCCCTTGAATTTGGCCTTCACCGTGAAGCGCTCGCCGGGCGCATAGTGACAATCCACGCAACGGACCCCCAGCTTGGCCCCGTGCATGTCGTGGCTCCACGATTGCCAATAGGGCTCCATGATATGGCACGACCGACAGAAGCTGGGTTGGGCCGTGTAAATCTCCGCGCCCCCCATCGTGACCGCGCCGATGATGAACAGGATACCGGCGCCCCACATCAGCTTGCGGCTCCACGGGCGCGGCGGTTTCGCGACACTTTCATCACCCGCCTTCAGTCGTTCGCGTTGACCGCCCGCGGTCGGCTCTTCGCGCTGATTGCCCGGATTCTCCATGGTCTCGCCCTGCCAAAAAGAACCTTCAGATCATTTGCACTGGTTCGAGCCGGCCGAATGCCACCTGACGCGCACGCCGCGTGGCGATATAATAGTAAACGAGATGTTGAGCGATTTCTCCGGCCGACCAAACGGTAACCAATATATCGCTCAGCCCGTGTTTGAACAATCACCTGCACGATCGGAAATGCCGATGTTCACACGTTTCTCGTTCCCGCGGCTGCACCGGTTCAGTGTCTTGTTGTGCCTGGCCCCGCTCGCGCCCGCGTTCGCAACAGATTCGGTCACGTATACCGGCTCAGTCGTGCGCGATTATCAGTACGCGCAGGCGCCCGCCATGCAGATGCCCACCTCCGTGGCCGTCAGTACTGACGGCACGGTCGCGGTTGCCGATGGTGTCAACCATCGCATTCTGCTGTTTCCGTCCGCGGGAGGATCGGCTCAGATAATCGACACGATCGGCGAAGAACGGCTGACCGATCCGCTCAATATGCGCTTCGACTCCGCGGGCCGCCTCTGGATTGCCGATACAGGTCAGAAGCGCGTCGTGGTCCGTGCCGTTGATGGCAGCCTCGATCGCATCATCACACTCGATGCACCGGCCGACGGACATCCTTTCAACCCCACCGGTGTCATACCGATCGGCGACGGCCAGCAAGCGTGGATTGTCGATAACGATTCCCACCGCATCCTCCGGTGGGATGCCCGGACTCAACCCGCCGACTTCATCACACTGGGCAAACAGGGATCAGCGCTCGGCCAGTTCTACTATCCGTTCATGGCCGCCCTCGACTCTGAGGGTCGATTATACGTCACCGATGCGCTGAACGGCCGCGTGCAGAGTATCAGCAGCGCCGGCCGAGCCGTCGGCATCATCAGCAGCTACGGCGTGGAGCCGGGCCAGCTCTATCGGCCCAAAGGCGTGGCCGTGGACGCCGATGGCCACATCTGGGTCAGCGACAGCGTGACCGGCGTCGTGCAGGTGTTTGAGCGAACCGGGGCGTTTCTGGGCGTATTGCGCGATGCCGCCGATCGGCCCATGAAGTTCGCCGCCCCCATGGGTCTCGCCTTCGGCCCTGACGGGAATCTCTTCGTAACCGAATCGCTGGCCGACCGGGTCCGCGAAGTCAAGATCGCAACGCAGCCGCGGCCTCGCGAGCTGCCGCGGCCCGGCCGAGCTCGTGTGGTGCCGGGCGCCGGTCAGGCCCCCGCCTGCACCATTTGCCACATCGAGTGGCTTCCCGCGCTGGCCGACAACGCCAGCACGCCGATCATGTCGTTGCCCGAGCATGGCCCCGACCATCCCGTGGTCAGCCAAAGTGACATGTGTTATTCATGCCACGACGGCTCTGTGGTCGATTCGCGGCGGCGAGTTTGGCGCGAACACGGCCACCGCACCGGCATCGTACCGCCGGCTGGCATGACCGTGCCGAAGGCGCTGCCGCTCGTGGACGGCAAGATCGCCTGCCGTACGTGCCACTCGGCCCACGCGGGCGGCCAGCAGAACCAGAGCCTCGCCGACGTCGTCTTCGTGCGCGTCGAACGCGGAGCGGGAGAACTGTGCATCAGTTGCCACGGCGACAAGGCCATGGGCCCGGCGGCCGGCGCTCACCCCGTGGGAGGCATGCCCTGGCCCGTACCCGAGGAACTCATCAAAGAAGGCGCCAAGGTCGGTACCAATCCGCGCGAGCTGACCTGCTACGTCTGCCACATGCCGCACGGTTCCCAAGAACACCATTTGCTCGTCATGGGCACCGAGAGCAGCCAGCTCTGCCTGACCTGCCATGCCAAGCTGCGTCCGGGACTCTGGCGACCCGATCTGCCCCGCGAGCATCCGCAGAACCCGCCACTGCAGACGCCCGCTCAAAAGGAAGCCATTCGGGATATGGGCACGAGCGTGGGCGCGAACGACACGCTCATCTGTCTGTCCTGTCACAAGATTCACCACGGCGTGAGCGACCGCTATCTGCTCGCCGACACACTGCAGGACAGCCGGTTGTGCATTCGCTGTCACCCCGAGCGTGCGGAGATGAAGGGCACCCCGCACGACCTGCGAGTCAGCGCCCCCGATTGCCGCAACCGCATCGGTCAGACCGCCGAACAGAGCGGGCCATGCGGAGCATGTCACACGTTCCACCGCTATGCTCGCATGCCGGACCCGAAGCCGCACGATCCCACCGGCCTGTGCACGACCTGCCATCAGGCCGACTCATGCGCGAGCAAAGTGGATTTCACGGCTCCCGGCCATCCGTACAACGTCAGCGCGGATCAGCTGCCCGACAACGTATCGCTGCACGTGTTCCCGCGACCGGACGGCCAGGGCAAAGTCATCGCCTGCCTCACCTGTCACAACCCGCACCAGGCCACCAACCGGTTCTTCCTCAACAAGCCGCAACCCCAGCTCTGCGCTGAGTGCCATACCGGCATGGCCACCTCCATGAGCGGCGGACACGAGTTGATCGGCCTCGATGCCCGCAACATCGATGGCCGCACGCCCGCCGAGGCCGGCAAGTGCGGCTTCTGCCACACCATGCACGAGGCCAAGGGGCCCGCGCTGTGGGCCGCCACCGCCGATCCGCCGCAGACCGCCGACGGTCTGTGCACGAACTGCCATCGCCAGGACGGCCTGGCCGCCCGACTGCCCGAGAGCAAGCTCCGCCACCCCACCGGACCCGAGACAGTCGAAGCCGCGGCCCGGCTGACCACGGACTTGCCACTGAAGGACGGGCAGGTGTCCTGCAGTTCCTGCCACGATCCGCACGGCGACGCCAAGGCGGCGCCCGCGCTCCTGCGCGACGGCCCCAAGACCGCCAATCTGTGTGTGGATTGTCATCGCGAGCCGGCCGGCCTCGCCCATGGCTACCACGACATCACCCGCCGTCCGGACGCCTGGCCCGCACCGTCGCGCGATCAGGCCGACGTCTGTATGAGCTGCCACCAGGTCCACAGCAACGATGAGGCCCGCGGATTGTGGACGATGACGCCCGCCAAGGACTACGCGCAATCGGACGGCGTCTGCCTGAGTTGCCACACGCACGTGGAGTGGAGCGGTCACGGCGTGCGACCCGCCGAACCGGGCCCACAGACGCAACCCGCCGAGCGGACGCAAGAACCGAGCATTCACGGACTGCCGCTGGTGCCGACCGCCCCCGGCCGCCGTTCGGGCACCATCGGCTGCAAGACCTGCCACGATCCGCACGGCGCGCCGGGCGAGCCGCACTTGTTGCGAGCCACCGCCACGCACGACCCCGGCGCCATGTGCCTCGCCTGCCATCAGGATTTGCAGTACATCGGATTGAGCATGCACGGCCACGAGATGATGAAGGAGTTCACGCAGGGCACGCAGGCCCCGCAAACTCGCATGTTGCAGTGCGGTCCGTGCCATTCGGTGCACACGCCTGAGCCGGCCGCCACGCAGCCGCTCCCCGGCGTGCTGGGCCAGTTGCCGCAGGACGTGCAGCGATGCGTGAGTTGCCATCGGCCCGGCGGCGGCGCGACGCCGGTGAAGATCATCGAGCACTTCGGGCCGTTACAGAACGTGAGCGAGCCGGGTACGCCGGGCTTCATGCCGCTGGTCAACGACGCCGGCCAGATCGGTCGCGAAGGGCGCATCGGCTGCATCACCTGTCATGCGCCGCACGGCCGGCCGCCGGGCCCCGCTTTCCCCGCCGTCGATCCGAAACAGATCACGCGCGAGCAGCTCCAGGCCATGATGCCCATGGTCTCGCCGTACAACCCGCCCAACCTGTGCAGCAGTTGTCACGGGTTCGACGGCCTCATGCGATACCTCTATTGGCATCAACCCGAACGCCGCGGTGGAGCGGAGCGATGAAAACGGCAGAAGCCCCGTTTCAAAAATGAAGCGACGCGGCGCCCCGGTCTCTTCATCACCGTGTCGCCGCGTCATCTACTTTCTTCGCCGCGTCGCCGCGTCGTAGTCTTATTCGTGCCGCCCCGCCGCGGCCCGCGCTCGCTCTGCCTGCGGGCTGTCCGGAGCCGCCTCGGAGATCCGGTGATACATCGCCCGTGCCCGATCGATCAGGCCCAGGTTTTCCAATGCCAAGGCCAGGTTCTCGCGCCATTCCAGATTTGACGGGTTCCCCGCCACCGCCCGTTCGAAGTGCTCGACCGCCAGTTCGAACTGCAGCCGATCCGCGAACAGCACGCCCAGCCGGTAGTGCAAATCCACGTAGTTCGGGTGCAAATCCAACGCGCGTTGCAGGGCATGGATGGCCTCGTCTGTTCGGCCTGCCTCATGGAGTGCCAGTCCGAGTTTCACCAACGCCTTGGTGTACGTCGGATTGATCCGCACGGCGTGGAAGAAGTGCTCGATGGCTTCGTCGAGCAGCCCCCGCTGTCGCAGCAACAGGCCGAGCCGATAGTGAGCATCCGGATGATTGGGCCGCTCGCGCACGAACTCACGATGCCGTTCAATCTGGACCTCGATCAGATCATCGGCCAGATCGCTCGGCGGCGCGGCCACGTCCGAACCCGGACCCGTCAGTTCGAGATACTTCTCCGCTTCCCGCTGCACGGCGCTCTTGAGCTGCAGCCGGGCCATCTCGGAGTACAAGAGCGTGCTGTTCGGCTCGATGCTGGCCGCCAAATCGAGGCTCGATAGCGCCTCGGCCTCCCGGCCCGCCTCATGCTGGGCCACGCTCAACCCCGCGTACGCCGTCAGCAGCCGATCGTTGATCTCGATCGCCCGACTGAACCACGACGCCGCGTCGGCGTATTTGCCCGCCCGCAGGAACTGCGTCCCGATCTTCACGTTCGCTTCGAGGAAGTTCGGGTGGATCTCCACCGCCTGCAGATAGGCCCGCAGGGCGGACTCGTCGCGGCCCATCTTGACGTACAGGTCGCCCAGCCGAACGTGACTGTCGGGGAACTCCGGCTGCTGCTCGGTCATGCGGCGAAGCTGCTCGACGGCCTCGTTCAGCAGACCGGCCTGTTCCAGCGTGTCCACCAGATCGTTGCGGGCCTGCCAATTGTCCGGCTCGATCACCAGCGCCCGCTCGTATTCGGCAATCGCCTCCAGGCAATCGCCATTGCGCACCAGCAGGTTGGCCAGCGTGAGGTGCACGTCCATGTCGTCCGGCGCTTCGATCAGGATTTCCTGATACTGCTCGATGGCGTCGTCAAGCCGGCCGTGCACGAGATGGATGGCGGCCAGCCGCTCGCGCGCACTGCGCAGCTCAGGACAGATCCGTATGGCCTGCCCGTAGTGAACGACCGCATCATCCGGACGCCCCTGCCGCTCGCGACAATACGCCAACGCATACTGGATGGCTGCATCCGCGGGCTCCAGGTCGGCCGCGACGATCAACTGATCGACCGCTTCGTTCAGGAGTCCCAATTGTTCGAGGGAACACGCTGCCGCCAGCCGGGCCACCAAGTTTGCCGGCTCCAACTCTATCACACGAAGAAACAGATCCCGGGCCCGCGATACCTGCCCCGCCTGCAGATGACAGAACGCCAGGTCCATCAGGGCATCGACGCAACAAGGATCCTGCTCCACGCGGACAATGAGCGCTTCCCGTGATGACGCGACCCGGCGGTCCAGCCGGTCGCGCAACGCGTCCGACAGTCGCCCCACCAAGCCGCGTCCCAGTACTTCCAGAAGATAAGACATATTTCCCCGCCTGTACCTTCCCGTGTCCCGTCGAGTACCCCCCCGTTGCGTCGAGCACGGGCTGACCACCTCAATCGCAGCCGGCCGCCTGGACCAACGGGCGAGTGCCCTTGCCCAAAAGCCGGATGTCCTCCAACGCCTGTCTGGCCGGCTCAAACTCGCGGTTCAACGCCAACGCACGCTCGAAGGCCTCGCGCGCCCGCTCCGGCTGCCCTGACCGATGCAGTAGTCGCCCCAGCAGGTAATGCACGTCGGGATAATCCCCTCCCTGCCGAATCGCTTCCTCCAAACGCTGGACGCTGTCTGCCCACCGCTCGGTCTGGCCGTACAATTCGCCCAACAATATCAGCGCGTTTACGAATCTCGGGTTCATGCGGACGGCCTGCTCGGCATGTTCGATGGCCGCCACGTTGCGCCCCAGGCGTCGGTATACCGCCCCGCAGTGATAATGCAGGTCGGCGTACTCCGGGTGCCGTTCTAACGCCCGCTCGAGCGTGGCCGCCAGTACTGAAAACACTTCCTGATCCACGTCGCTGGCCGGCAGCGACAGGAACGCGCTCACGAAATCCGGCTCCTCGACGATGATTTCGCCCAGCCGATCGATAGCCGCCTGATCGAGCGTCCCCGCGGATCGACCGGCGTCCTCGAGCGTCGGCAGCCTCGCACCCGGCGTCATTCTGGCCAGCACGCTCAGTTGAAACGCAATGCGTGAGTTGGCCGGATCCATCGCGTGCGCCCGCTGAAGCAAGTCCAACGCTCGGGCAGGGTTGCCCTGCACGCCGTACACCTGGGCCAGCCGCTCGTGCGCATCCACGCGATTGCTGTCCAGCTCGATCGCTTTCTCCAGGCACGCCGCCGCATCGGCGTACTCTTCCCTCGCGGCATGCATCACGCCCAACTGGTAATACAGTTCGCCGGACTGCGAACACCGCTGCACGCCTTCTTGCAGCAACGCGATCGCTTCGTCCTTCTGGGCGTTTCGCCATAACGCCAACGCCAGCCGCACCCGCGTCTCCACGTCGTCGCCGTGCTGTGCCAAGGCTGACCGCAGCGTGTCGATGGCCAGATCGATCCGTCCCGTCCGCACATGGCATGCGACAAGGAAGCGCTCCATACCGCCGCCATGCGGATTCCAGCGAGCCGCCGCCTCAAAATGACCTGCCGCCTCCCGGAATCGCAGCCGTCGAAAATGTTCCAGGGCCGCAGCGTGATGCGCTCGCCCCAAATAAAACCTGCTCAACAGCCCTGTCAGCCCCGGTTCGGTGGCCAAGGGTCCGAGCCGCTCGATGGCCTGGCCATACCGGCCGGCGTTGTAGGCCGCCATGCCTTGCCGATAAGCTTCAGTTCTGTTCATGCTGGTGCACCTGAACACGTCTCGGTTCTCGGGCACAGCGCATGCCCGTAGAGCTTCCGTGCTCCACAGTCGGTATCGGTCAGTCCCGCCGCCGCCATAAGATGCCCGTCGGCCGGGTTTTCAGTCCTGCGAGAGAGTTTGCTTCGGTTAACCCAGGCCCGATAATGACGTGCATGAGACTTGAAAGAACGCTGTTGCCGATCGCGTGCATGATTCCGTTGCTGCCCCTCGCCTTTGCCGGTTGTCGCGACCAAGCGAACCCTTCAACCGCGAGCCTGCGGCCAAGCGATTCCAAACACGGCTTTATCGCGTTTATCGGAGCCGGCCCGAACGATCCGTTGTGGCCCGTGCTCCAGGCCTCCGCGAGCCGGCAGATGCCGCCGGCTGATATCGCCCCGTCCGTGCGGTTCCTCGTCCCCGCGAACGATTCGCCCAAGGCCCAGGCCGATCTGCTCCGAAGCGTGATCGAGCCCGACCTGCGCGGAGTCTGCATTCACATCAACGAGTTGCCAGCCGTCGCGCCCGTGCTGCAACAGATCAACACCCGCGGACTGCCCATCGTGTCCATGGTCGAGCCTGTCCCGCCGGAGATCCGGGCGGCCCACGTCGGCGTTGACGAGTCGGCCGTCGGACGCGAACTCGCCCGCTGCACGCTGGAGGAGCTCGGAACCGAGGGCGGGACCATCATGGTCCTGCACGCCGGCCACGACCATCCGTTCTATGGTGTCAGATATATGGCGTTCCAGGATGAGATGAAGTTCGGCCGATCGGTCGAGGTGCTAGGCGAGTACGACTGCAAGGCCGATCCCTACCTGGCTCGCAAGATCATCCGCGAGCGATCAGCCCGCTATCCGCGGCTGAGCGCGTGGGTCTCCATCGTGGATTGGCCCCGGCGCGGCGGCCAGGCGGTGGACGATCTCCTGCCACCCCAGACCCGTTACATCACGGTTGGCGGCCTGCCCGGCCATTGGCCGCTCCTCCGCGAAGGCCGCTCTTGCATCATCGCGGCCGATTACGGCCTCATCGGTGGCCAGGCCCTGAACGCCTGCCTGTCCGCCATCCGCGACCCCACCCAGAACCGGCGTCTCATTGGTGTCCCTCTTGTCCGCCTCACCCCCGTTACCGTGGACGACTACGAGAAGCGCTGGACCGAATGGCTCGCCACCCCCGCCACACAGCCGAACGGCGGCTGACCACCTCCTGCCGGTCCTTTGACCTTGGCACGCAACAGCCGCGATCAGCATGAGGACGCCTTCCTCAAGTTGAAGTACGCCGCTCGCTGAGGACCGCGTCGTTCAACTCGGGATGGGTGCGGTCGGTTGCTCAGCCCCACAGCCGGCGGCCGGTGCCGGTCTTGAGGCGATCGTGCGCGTCGAACAGCAGTCGCGGGATTTCCAGCCGCTCCGGACAGCGCGGAAGGCATTCGCCGCATTCCGTGCAGCGGTCGCCGGGATGGCCGTGGAACCAGTCGTCGCTGCCGTTGAGCAAGTTATAGCGAAAGCTCGCGTACTCGTTCATGTCGAACGCCACCGCCGCGTTGCGCAGCCGCAGAATTTCGGGGATATCGATGAACTGAGGACAAGGCAGGCACTGTTGACATTGCGTGCAGAATTCACGGCCCAGCGTCTCGCGGTGCGTTCGGGCCCAGCGATCCAGCGCCGCTCGCTCTTCCTCGCTGAGCGGGCCGACCGAATCAGCCACCACCATGTGTTGATCGAGGTCCTCGGGGACGGCTGGCCCCAGGCTCAGCGTGTGCACGCGAGGGTCGCTCAGGAGCCAACGCTGGTTGAGGTTCATGGGATGCATCGGAGCCGACAACGCACGGAGTTTTTCGGTGGGCTTGAACAGCATGCCGCCCTTCTCGTTCGGGCTGATGATGAACACGCCCATGTCCAGCTCGGTGGCCCGGGCCACCGCCGGCTCGTTGACCTGGTAGAACCAGTAATAGTGCAGGTTCACCGATTCGAACATGCCGGTGTCGAGCGTCTGGAGAATGGTCGCGAGCTTGCCGTGCGTGGAGAAACCGACGTGCCGAACCGCTCCCGAGTCCAGAAGTTTTCGAACAGCCCGCCACGTTCCCTTCTCGTCGACGGCCAAACGGAATGAGCGCACGTTGTTGATGCCGTGAATATCCAGATTGTCGAGCACGTCGATGCCGATGTTCTTCATCGACGTCTCGAACGCCTGCATGAACTCGTCGTAGTCCTTCTTCGGCGCGATCTTCGTGGTGATGTACACCCGGCTGCGATCGATCCCTCGCAACGCCCGGCCCAGAACCTCCTCGCTCGTACCGTATCCTCGAGCCGTCTCCAGGTGATTGATCCCCAGTTCCACCGCCCGCTGGACGATCCGGTCAGCGTTGGCCTGGTCGCGCTCCATATACCGCATCAGACCAAGCGAGAACACCGACAGGTTCATCCCCGTCTTACCGAAACGACGATACTGCATCCTGCTTTCCCGTCTTTTGATTGAAGAATAACCCCGTGGGCAACTGTAATGCGTGCCGTGGAGTGGATCAAGCCGGCTGCGGATAGCTCCCAGCTCACAGCTCAGAACAGTGGGCATCACGCCGGATGTGGCGCAGGGAATACCGAGGGAGCGGGACCGGCGATCGTCGCCGGAGCGCTGACCGGCTCATCCGCCTTGGAAGGTTCGGGCACCGAGGGCGTGTACTCGGGGACGATCGCCTTCAACGCCTCGCGGATCTCCTCGGGCGAGCCCGTGTCCGCAAGCGTCAGCAGATGCTCGATGCCCGCGCACACCCGGTCGAAGTCTTCCGGACGTTTCTTGACGATGCCGATCTTCGGGTGCCGCGTGGGGGCAACGTCTTCACCGGTGATGGACAGTTCCTCGAACAGTTTTTCACCGGGCCGGATGCCGGAGAACTTAATCTCGATATCCTCGTGCGGGCGCAGGCCGCTCAGCGTGATGAGATCCATGGCCAGTTGCACGATCTTCACCGGCTCGCCCATGTCGAGCAGGAACACCTCACCACCGTGGCCCATCGCGCCGGCCTGCAGCACCAGTTGTGCCGCCTCCGGAATGGTCATGAAGTAGCGGGTCATGGCCGGATGCGTCACCGTCACCGGCCCGCCCCGAGCGATCTGCTCTTTGAAGATCGGGACCACGCTGCCGCTGGAGCCAAGCACGTTGCCGAAGCGAACGGTCACGAACTCGGTCTTGCCCGGCCGATGGTCTCGCAACTGCTGCACGTACATCTCGGCCACCCGCTTCGAGCAGCCCATGACACTCGTGGGGTTGACCGCCTTGTCCGTCGAGATCATGACGAACTTGGCCACCTCCGCTTCCAGGGCGGCGTCGGCCAGACACTTGGTGCCCAGGATGTTGTTCTTGATGGCCTCGCCCGGGTTCCATTCCATCATGGGCACATGCTTATGAGCCGCCGCGTGGAACACCGCCGTGGGCCGGGCCGAGTTCAGGATGTGCCGGATGCGGCCCGCGTCGGCGATGTCCGCCACCAACGGCACGCGGTGCAGATCGGGAAACGCCCGCTCCAGTTCACGATTGATTTCGAACAGGGCGTTTTCCATCCGCTCGACGAGCAGGAGCTTGCGCGGCTTGAAACGGGCGATTTGCCGGCACATCTCCGAGCCGATCGACCCGCCCGCCCCCGTGACCATGATCACTTTGTCGCGCAGGTACTCGCCGATGGCGTCGCTGTCCAGCGTGACCGGTTCGCGGCCCAGCAGGTCTTCGATGTCCACCGCGCGAATTTGGCTGACCTGCACTCTGCCTTCGATGAGGTCGCTGACCGCCGGGACGGTTCGGAACCGCAGGTTCATGCCGGCACACAGGCCGATCAGATGGCGGATCTTGCGCTGTGGCGAGGAAGGCAGGGCGATGAGCACTTCCTCCACGTCGTACTGCTCGCAGATCTTGCGAATATCCTGCGTGCTTCCGAGCACTTCGAAGCCGCGAATGCGGGCTCCATGCTTGGACACATCGTCGTCCAGGAAACCCACCACGCGGTACCGGTCTTCCGACGTCCGGATGATCTCGCGAAGAATGGAGTCCGCGGTGTCACCCGCGCCCACGATCAGCAGCCGCACCTGAGCCACAGCGTTCAGCGGCCGCAACTCCTCGTAGTAGAACCGATAACCGATCCGGGCCGCGGAGACGGTCGCGATGGTAAACACCCAGTCCAGCAGGAAGACCGAATTGGGAACCCAGTACCCGCGATCGCCGTCTTCCGGCGGATACAGGCCCGTCCAAGCAGCCACGTAGACGCCGACCAGGCAAAGGAAGATGCTGATGTGAGAAGCCTTGGTGATCGCGAACAGGTCGCGCAGACCCACGTACCGCCACGAATCACGGTACAGGCCGAGAAACCCGAAAACGCTGATCTTGACGGCCAGCGTCAGGGGCAGATACGTCAGATACTCTTCCGTGAACCACGGTGTACGAGTACGAAAATCGTAGCGGAGGCAGAACGAGATCAGCAGCGCCAGCGCGAAGAGCAGCGTGTGGGCCAGCACCGATACCTGCGTCCGATACCGGGCTCGCCATGTCAGGCCTGTTTCCTGGAGGTCATCCACCATCAACTTACCCGCCCCAACGGCCGGCGCACTCCGCGGAGAGGCTGCCTTTGCCTATACATCGTCCTTTCCACCAGCTGCATCAAGAACGGACACCGGACGCAGGACCACTCATGGGTTCGGCTGGGTCGCGGGAGCCGGCAACGCGATGAGGTCCGTGGCGAGCGTAGCTGCAGGCTCAGCCACAACCGCCCGGCCCTGATACATCGCCTCGGCCTGCTTGAGAATGTCCGCTAACCGCGCGAACTTGCCAGCATCCTCTCCGGTGATGCGCTCAGCCGCAAAGATCGCATTGGCACGCCTTCCGCGGCCCCACTCCGCCACGGCGTACAACGCCTTGGTCCGAGGTTCATCTTCGGACTTGAACGCGCTGACGCCCTGCTCGAGTTCACCTGCATACATGTCTGTGATGGTCGGAAGCCGCCCATCTACGCCCGCGCTGCCCGCATTGGGCAGGAACGGTCGCATCTCCTCGAACAGGCGATTAAACGCCTCAGGATGCCCCTCCTGCCCAGGCCGAGAAGTATCCGTCAACAACCACTCGATGAAGTAGCCCGCCTGGGCAGACTGTCCGGCTGCGATCGCCGCGTAGGCCATGGCCAGTTTGATCGTGGCCTGCTCTTCAGGCTGACTCACGGTCGCATTCTCGGCCAGAGAGAACAGACGTAGGGCGCCTTGGAAATCACCGGCCTGAAACGCCGACCACGCCCGCTCCACGTACGAACGCCGCCGGGCTGTAACGTGGTTACTCACCAACTCGGCCAGGGACTGCTCCGTCGAAGGAACAGGCTCGGGATCCGCTGCCGCCGTCACCGCCGGCCCGTCGGAACCGAAGCCGAGATCATCGAAACTGTCGGTCTCACCTGCTGCCAAGTGCAGATACCGCATCGACACCAGCGAGTCCCCGCGAGCAACTCGGGCCGACGCTAGGTTGTGGAACAGCACATTCTGGTCGTACGCCCGGGCCAAGGCGCCCGGCACCGGCCGCGGATGCATGAGTTGAAACTGAGAGCCGAGGAATAGGCCGCCTCGCCCTGGAGGAATGAGCGGACTCGACTGAACCGAGACTTGTCCGTAACCCAGGTCCATCCCCGACTGCCCCAGGCCGGGCCGTCGCATGAACCGCGGATCCCGACGCTGGCGAAGGGGGTTGGACAACTCGGCAGAAGCCGCCACCGGCCTCCGTACGGAGGTCACGCCCGACATGCTTCCCAAGTAGCCGCCTACACGCCCGAAGTTCCGCTGCAATTCTGTACTCGGGCCCGATCTCGAGGGTCGGACGGCACTGCGACGCGACTGGGCCGCGCACGGCTGAGCCGTCGCTCCGATCAGCGCCACGCACATCAATACGATAAGGCTGAACGGTCCCAAGAAGCGGCCGCAGCCTGTTGTGGCAGAGGGCGCCGCGCGAGGCATGGGGTTCCTTTCAATAACCGAAGAGTGTGCCGGTTCCACTCCCACAGACCAGGACAACAGCTTACGGAATGAGTTCTACTGCTTCAAGTTATCGACAGTTCGCCGCACAGACTCGCCGATTTTCATAACCATTTTCGCATGGCCCACTTACATCTGAGAGAGAATGAGTCGGACGGGCGGCCGGCGAACAAATCTCGACGCTCCCCGCTGCGCAACGTTCCCACACGGCAAGCCTGGGCTGCTCATTTTTATCGGACGGTCGATACCGCCTCTCCCCCGCCTAGCCCCACCTCCAGCAGCAACGGCCGATGGTCCGAGTACCACGACCAGCCATACTCACACCGGCAGACCTGAACCGGAGGGCTGACCCAGGCGTGATCCAGGTCGAGAACCGGACAGACGTGCGGCCAAGTCAGGTAGTATCCGCGGCCGGAGCATTCAAAGGCATTCCGCAGAACGGCTCGCCAGTCGTCGAACCACGCCGAACTCGCGGGGGTGTTGAAGTCGCCGCGTCCATCTCACGATGCGCCCAAGATGTCGCTCGCGATGGGTACGATCTCGATCCTCCACCGGACCCGTCGGACGAGGTCCTGGCGCCCTCGGTATAAAGACCGGGGGCATCTCTGTCGGTCAGAGCTGCCCCCGAGATACCTGCCAAGTGTGTTCTGTTGTTTCTGGCCGAACTACGCGGGCACCGCCGCGGCAGCCGGAGCCGGAGCATGCGGCGGGACACGACGAACGGGGCGTGCGGCCTGCCGAACTTCCTCAGCCTCGAGGTCCTCGCCGAAGCGCACCAGCCGGGCCGAGTTGAAGATCACCACCGCGCTGGCGACCATATGCAAGAAGGCCGCCATCATCGCCGGCAGGTAACCCAACGCGCCGAGGATGAGCAGAACCACGATAAATGCCACGCCGAACAGCAGGTTTTGCCAGATCACGCGAGCGGTCGCACGCGACAGCTTGATCAGGAACGGAATACGACGCAGATCGTTGTTCATCAGCGCGATGCTGGCCGAGTGGATGGCCACGTCGCTGCCCGCCGCCCCCATGGCCACGCCGAAATCGCCCGCCGCCAACGCCGGAGCATCGTTGACGCCGTCGCCGATCACCGCCACGCGATGCCCGCGTGCCTTGAGCTCGTCCACGATCTCCAGCTTGCGAGCCGGCAACACCTCCGCGTGAACGTCGGTGCAACCCATCTCGCCGGCCACGCGTTTGGCCACGGACCACTTGTCACCGGTGACCATGATGACGGTTCGCACGCCCAGTTGTCGCAGAGCATCGATGGCTGTCCGAGCCTCCTCGCGGGTGCGGTCTTCCATGCCCACCCAGCCGATCAACCGGCCGCCGCGGGCCACGCACAGCACGCTGATGCCGTCCGGCTCGCGGAACTCCGGCTGATCCAGCAGGCTCATGTCGACACCGCGTTCGGCCAACCAGCTGCGCCTCCCGACCAGGATTTCCTGGCCGTCGATCACGCCGCTCACACCGCGCCCGGACACTTCTTCGAACTTCTCCACGTTCTGCAGCCGCAACCGGGCGCGGCGGGCTACTGCCAACAAGGCCTTGGCCGTGGGGTGACGCGAGAATTCTTCCACCGACGCCGCCGCTCGCAGAAGGTCCGTCGGATCCACGCCCGGTGCCGGCTTCATCTGCGTGACGCTCAACTCGCCGGTGGTCAGCGTACCGGTCTTGTCGAACATGACCGCGGTCAGGTTGCGCACCGCCTCGAGCGTCACCACGTTCTTGACCAGAATCCCGAGTCGTGCCGCACATGACAGTGCCGCCACCATGGCCGTCGGCGTCGCCAGCACCAGCGCACACGGGCAGGCCACCACCAGCATGCTGATGCCACGCTCCATACCTTCCCGACCGCCCTTGAAGAACAGCACCAGGCCCGCCAACATCAGAATCGTCGGTGTGTACCAGGCGGCATACTGGTCGATCAGCCGCATCAGCGGAATTCGCGTCCGCTCGGCCTGCAGAATGAGCGATTGCACGCGGCCGAGCGTCGTCTCCGAGCCGGCCTTGGTCACCCGAATATCCATCGTACCGCTGAGGTTGACGGTGCCGTTGAAGACCTCCGCCCCCTCACTCTTGTCCACCGGAAACGACTCACCCGTGATATTCGCCTGATTGACCGTGGACTCGCCCGCCACCACCACGCCGTCGGCGGCGATGTTGTCGCCTGGCCGCACCCGGATGATCTGTCCCGGCCGCAGCGACGCGGCTTCCACCTCGACCTCCCGGCCGTCCGGCTCAACCACGTGCGCCCGCGTCGGCGTCAGCTTGATCAGCGACTGAATCGACGCCCGGGCGCCGAGGGCGGTTCGAGTCTCCACCAGCGTCGAGATGATCATGAAGAAGGCGATCACCCCCGCTTCCTGGTAGTCGCCGATCGCGATGGCCGCCAGGACGGCGATGGCTACCAACTCGTCCATGTGCAGGTGTCCGCCCAGGAGGTGCTTGAGGGCATGCACCACCAGCGGGGCTCCCAGCAACACGGCTCCCAACAAGGCGAAGGCGGCAGAGTATTCCTCCTCCTTGAAGACGTACTCCGCCACGAACGAGTTGAACACGAGCAGACCGCCCATGAGCGTCGCGATCAGCAGAACGCTGGACCGCCCTGTCTGGGCCTCAATGGATTGCTTCAGGTGGTCGTGAGCCATAGTCGATCGAGTCCGTTTCGCTGTAAATGAAAAACGAAAGTCTCCACCCTGCCGATCCGTGTCGCTGGCTTCCGCCGCACCACCCGGGGCTGACGGCGACACCGCAGGGGCGAACATCTTACTTGATACGACCGCGGTTGTCTCCCAGTTTGCCGGCGCGGCCTCGCCAGCTTCGGCCATGCCGTGCCGCGGCATCTCCGACGACCCCGATTACACTGTAACTTCAAACGAACCCCTAAACCAGCCCCGTCCACAGATCCAGCCGCCGCCACCCCTGCGGAACACTCCCATCCGCCGTGCCGGGTACATGGCGAGCAGATCCGAATGCCCCCCACGTTCGGGCGAAGGCTGACCGGGACCGGCCCCGAGCGATAATCGTCGCCCGTTACGATAGCTGCGGCGAGACTGGTCATCGGCCGCGGAGCCGATATGCTGGTACACTCCAGAGTCTGGTCTGCCCATTCGCAGCGTCAGGGGATCGGGAGTCGTGCGCATGAGAGCCATCAGCAACGGATCGGCGGCCGCGCGGCATGGGACCGCCGCCAAGTGTCAGTTCGCGAGCGACAATTATGCGGGTATCTGCCCGGAAGCCCTCCAGGCCGTGATCGAGGCCAACCAGGGCTACACCTACTCCTACGGCGACGACGACTGGACGCGCCGGGCCTGCGAGATGCTGCGTGAGCGGTTCGAAACCGACTGTGAGGTCTTCTTCGTGTTCAACGGCACCGCCGCCAACGCATTGGCCGTCGCCACCTTGTGCAAGCCGTTTCACAGCGTCATCTGCCACGAATCCGCCCACTTGGAAACCGACGAGTGCGGTGCGCCGGAGTTCTTTTCCAGCGGCAGCAAGGTGCTGCTCGTGCCCGGCCCCAACGGCAAGGTGGACCTGGGCGCGGTGGAACGGCTCGTCCGCCAACGCAGCGACATCCACTATCCCAAGCCGCACGCCCTGAGCATCACGCAAGCCACCGAACTGGGCACGGTGTACTCGGTCGAGGAGATTCGCGAAATCGGCCTGCTCGCCAAAGCCCTGCACCTGCGAGTGCACATGGACGGCTCGCGCCTGGCCAACGCCATGGCCACGCTGAAAGTGCCCCTCAAGGACATCACCTGGAAAGCCGGTGTGGACGTGGTCTGTCTCGGCGGGGCCAAGAACGGCGGGGCCTTGGGCGAGGCGGTCGTGTTCTTCGACCGCGAACTGGCCGAGGAGTTCGACTACCGCTGCAAGCAGGCCGGCCAACTGGCCTCGAAAATGCGGTTCCTGTCGGCCCAGTGGATCGGCATGCTCGAAAATGACGTTTGGCTGCGCAACGCCCGGCAGGCCAACCACTGCGCCCAGCTCCTGGAAGAGCGGCTGCGGAACGTTCCCGGCATCTCCATCATGTTCCCCCGCCAGGCCAACTCGGTGTTCGTGGACATGCCGGCGCGGCTGGCTCAGGCCGTGCGTGAGCGCGGTTGGCACTTCTACACGTTCATCGGCGGCGGCGCCCGATTCATGTGCTCGTGGAACAGCAGCGAGGCCGACGTCGAGGCGCTGGCGGCAGACATTCGCGAGTGTGCGGAGTTGATCAACGGCAACGGCTCGCCACCTGCCGCCTGATCCTCGTCGGCGGGCGGGCATCTTGCCCGCCTCGGGTTGGGCAAGCGTCCCCCACCCTTTGATACGAGACACAAAACGGTGGAAGCCTGTCATCCAGAGGATATATTGCTTGGCCCAATCGGCGAGGCAGTAATCCGGGCTCAAGCGTCTGCCTGGACCGGGCCTCGCCTTGCAGTTGTGATCTTCGCGTTTCTGTGTGATGGAGGTTGAGGGGCGGGGATGATGGGTGCGATTGCGGCGAGACGGATCGGAAAGCGAAGCGTCGGTTACCTGGGACTGATTTTACTGGCGGCAGCGATGAACGGGTGCCCTTCCGGGCTGCCGCCGGTGAATGACCCGGCTTATGCATCTCTCGATTCCATCCGCGATAGCGGCGAATCTGTGGCCCGCGTGTATGCGACACCGATCCCTGGGCTGCCCGCCCGGCACACCTGGTTCGTGATCAAGCGGGCGGACTGGGATGAGTTCAGGCGGTGGGAAGTCTTCATCTACAACGGCGGGATCTACGGCTATGTCTTTCGAGACCTGTTCCCGCCCGAGGCCGACCTGGGCGCGGGCGGCACGCAAGTGATTGCGGAAGTGCGCGGGCCCGAAGCCGAGCCGCTGATCGACTGCATCGACCGTGTGGCCGCCGAGTATCCCTGCCGCGACTACTACGTGTTCTATCCCGGCCCCAATAGCGACAGCTACACGCAATGGGTCCTCAACCAATGCGGCTGGGATGTCGAACTGCCCGATGACGTCATCGGCAAGGATGTCACCTGCCCATTCAGCAACTGACACCGCGCCTTTCAGTCTCGGCCCCGAATGCCTGTGACATAGACGGCGTCCGTGTTTCTGTTCTTATGTGAGCCATGGATGCCATGTCTTGTCTGCCGCCCCTGTCGGGGCTCAATCCAAGGAAACGAGATCGGTGGCGCGGTCGTCAACCGGGGGCTTACGCCGCCCGGCTATTCACCGCTGCCCCTTGCGGGGCAGGAGAGTACGGCGAGGTTTCCCTCACAGACGGGCAAGATACGAGTCACTCGCAGGCGACAAATGTCGATCCCTCCGCAAGCGGTCCGTGATCAAGAAACAGACTGTGTGTGACTAACCCGAGACTTCTTGGTTTCTTTGACAAGCTGAGGTCACTCTATAGGCGTGCGAGCCATGGGCTGGGAGACTTCCGGCCGACAGCTGAGAACTGACAGCTGAAACCTGACCTCATCCGTGTCCGACCGGTCATCCGTGGTCTCGCTACGCGTAGCGACCGAACTCGTGGGCCGTTTCGTACATCACGCGGGCGTTCGCCAGGCAGCGTTCGTCGAGCGGGACCATGAACGGTGCAGCCGTGGGCAGGAGCACGAAACCGCCGCCGGGAGCGCCGACTTCGATCGCCTCGCGCATGTGCTCGCGCATCTGCTCGGGCGTATCCCGCTCGAGCCAGAGCGACTGCACGGCTCCCATCACGCACATGCGGCCGGCGAGCTTGGCCTTGACCTCGGCCAGCGTAACGTCGGCTGTGCTCATGGGCAGCGTCTCGACAGGCTCCAGCGCGTCGGCCCCGATCTCGAGAATCATGTCCAGCAATGCCCGCAGCCGCCCGTGACAATGGATCACGCTGAAGTTGCCGCTCTCGTGGATGGCCTGCGTGACCTGCTTGTCCTGCTCCACGACGTAACGGGGGAAGTAAACGGCCGGGTTCATCAGCGGGGCTCCGGCGTACTCTGGCCCCCACAGACGAATGCAGGCATTTTTCACGACCGCGCCATACGCCCGCACCGCCCGCATGACCTGTTCCTGAGCCTTGTCGAGCAACGCCCGGATCGGCCCGTCATCGCTGCAGGCCCGCAAGACGAAGTCCTCGAAGTCGAAGAGCCCCACCACGTGCCCGAGAGCGTCGCCCACGCTGAACACCAGAACGCCGTCCTCGCCCACGCGAGCTTCGAGTTCGCGAAGCCGCGGCTCGTTCACGCAACACGGCGGGTCGGGCATGCTCAGCACGCGCTCGATGTCCGCGTCCGTCTTGATCAACGGCTCGACCTGCCAGTTGGTCATCAAGCCGGGATCGCGGCGGGAAACGGCTCGCAACCGTCCCTTGGGCGTGTCGATCTCCGTCGTCTGGACCAGTGTGCCATCTGCATGACGGGCCTGCGATCCGTGGACGTTGTTGGGATCGCCCAGCAGGACGGGACAATCATCGATCGGGGCCCGCACGAAATGATCGCCCCACTCGCGTTCCAGCTCGATCAGCGGACCGTACGACGGCTCCTGATGAAACCACTCGTCCGTGTTCTGTGGAGCAAACTCGTAAATGCTCACCGGCACCCGGTCCGGCGTGCCGCAGCCAAGGACGGTCAGGAGACGCTGTCGTCGTGTCATGATCCTTACCCCCTGGACGATACCGTGCACTCGTGCCAGAGTGTAAAAGCAAGAAAGTGAAAGAGCAACGGCCGCCGCGGCGATGGGGCCGGCGGGTTGCTCTTTCACTTTCTCACATTACCGCGTTTGCACGCTTGCGCGTGTTACTGGCCGCGCTTGCCCAGGTGATGATCGATCATCAGCAGCAGATGGGGCTTGCCGTCGCAGGCCTCGATCTGGGCGAGGATATCCTCGACGGTCTTTTCTTCCTCGACCTGCTCCTTGATGAACCACTGCAGCTCGATCTGGGCGGGATAATCCTTCTCGGCCAGGGCCGTTTCGTACAGCTTGTTGATCAGCCCGGTGACCTTCTGCTCGTGAGCCAGCACAGCCTGAAAGACTTCCTTCAGACTGCCGAACTCGACCGGAGGCTTCTCGATGGCTTCCAGGACCACGCGCCCGCTCCGGTCGGTCACGTGCTTGAAGAGTTTGGCCGCGTGATCGAGCTCTTCCTTGTACTGCTCGCGCATCCAGTGTGCCGCCCCGCCGAAGTTCTGCGACTCGAGGTACGCAGACATGGCCAGATAGAGGTACCCGGAGGCAATTTCGTTACGGATCTGCTCGTTGAAGGCCGCCTGCATCTTCTGACTCAACATGTGTCGTTCTCCCTTACGGCTTTGCCGTTCTTCGTTGTGGTACTCCGGTCCAGCCCGGAGAGTCATGAGACGCTCCGCCGCGTCAGAACAACCCGGTTGTTCCTCCGCGGCAAGCCGTCCTCGTCACACCCGACTTCGGTCGTTCCCCCCCGCGGTTCACACCGAAGCCGTATCCTACCCCTCCCGCCATGCCTGAACAAACCACCCGACACTCGCTGCCCATCATGACATAGGGCAATCTCCCCAGGCAAGCAGGGGCGGATAGCAGCCCCGCGTGTGCGGAGGCCGCGTCCTTGGCGTCCGAGGGACGATAGTTCGACCTTCGGACCCGGGCAAGCTGGTTTGCCCATTCAAGTCAGCCCAGCCAGGGGAACGGCGACGGGATACCGCGCATCAGGCAGACGTAGTGAGCGGCGATCATGCCACCCAACACGGTGACGACCAGCCCGCTGAGCGTGGGGACAACCTGCAGGAGCAGACGGCGGCCGAGCCCGGTCAAGTCATGCTCGTGGGCGGCATCGGCCAGGATTTTGGCCGCGTAACGGCGGCTGGCCAGGGCGAGCGAGCCGATCAGCATCAATGTCAACGCCAGCCCCAGGCTGAAAACGGCGATGGCGTACAACGCACCGCCGACCACGTTGGCTCCGATCCCCATGAACATGATGATCGTCGCCGCCGGACAGGGCACGATGCCGCCGGTAATGCCCAGCATGAGCAGCATGCGGAAGGTCAACCGGTCGCTCCGGCCGTGAACGGACGCCGCCGCATCATTATGCGCGGACGACCGCCGCTGAGAGGTGGCCGCGAGAGAGCCGTCCGCCGGCGCGTAAGCGTGCTCGTGGTGATGATGTCCGTGCCCGTGGTCATGGTCGTGATGGGAGTGGGAATGACCATGCCTGTGACCATGCTCAGCGTCGTGCGAGTGAGCATGCGAATGCTCGTGTGCATGGGAGTGAGCATGCGAATGACCGTGCGAGTGATCGTGGGCATGATCGTGCGCGTGCGAATGCGGGTGATCGTGTCCCACGCCGGGCACGTGCGGGTGTGAGTGCGTGAACAGCTTGCGCCACCAGGATCGCGTGTCGACCTCGCCATGATGGTGATGGTGGTGATCGTGGTCATGATGGTGGGCCAGCCGCCCCGTCAATCCGCGCCAAGCCAGGGCGAGGCCCATACCGGCCACAAGCAGGCCGGCCACCAAGCCCAGCCACAATTGCAGTGTCGGGGCCAGCCGCGGATTGGATTCCTGGTAGACCCAGATCACCACTCCCATGATCACGACCAGCGCCGTGTGCGTCACGGTCACGATGATCGCCAGCGCCGCCGCGTGCCAGTACGTGCCGTGCTGGCTGATGAGATAGGCGGCCACGACGGTCTTGGCGTGCCCGGGCATGAGGGCATGCGCGGCTCCCCAGAAGAACGCCGTGCCGGTGACCAGCAGGAACAGCACCACGCCCCAGCGTCCCTGGAGCAGGCTGATCATCTTGCGAGCCTGCCGTTCGTAGTCGCCCACCTGGAGCGGGTTGTAGGTCGGATCGAGGAATGTCGTGGCGTAAACCGACAGTCCGGCCGTTTCCGCCCGGCCACGCGACGCATCCGTGGTCGCACCATCCGCGGACGCAGGACTCGTCGAAGCGGAGGGCGCCGTCGCCGGGCTGCCCGGCTCGCCGGCGAGACCGGCCGCAGCCTCGCTCACGACCGTGAACCGCACGGTCGCCTGCCGCACATCGGGAAGATTCACCGGGTCGTATTGCTCGTACCGGAAAACCGCAGTGTCCTCTGAGACGAACGGTGGATGCGGCTCGAGGAACCGGCAGTACGGCAATGCGTAGACGTCGGCATCGTCACCCGCCGCCACCAGATCGAGCAGCGCGGTACCGTCCCTCAGACGCCATCGCGGCTGCCCCGCCGCCGTCGCTTCGGCCGGCACGATTCGAGCGGCAGCCGCATCGGTCAGTGCGACGCCTTCATTCGAGAACGCATCGACCACCGCCTCGGGCACCGGGCCCGCCGCCAGCGAATCCGCACCAATGCCATATAACCGGCACAGAACGGGCGGCGGTTCAAGCAGGATCAGCTTGAGCCCCACGTGCTGCGGGTAAGTCTTGTCCTCGTACGTCAGGATGTGCTCGCCGGGACCGAGCTGAGGGTACTCGGCCACGTAGCGAACCACCAGCCGGTACGTCATGCCCATCGGCCCGAGCATGGGCACGATTACTTTACTCGTGGTCAGTTGCCGCCCCGTCATCGGATCGATCCGCTCGGGAACCAGCGAAAGCGACAACTCTTTGTCATCGATGCGGACGGTGAGAAGTGCGGGGTATTCGCGAGCCTTCAACCCGAGCCACGCCTCCTGCTCTTCGCGAGAGACCTGGCCGTCCCGGTTGGTGTCCATTTCGCTCGATTCGAGGAACGCGGCGGGATTCTCGGCAAAATCCAGCATGAAGTCCACCTCGAGCCGGTCGGGCAGGACGTACAGCACGTTGAAGTGCGTGATGCTGTCGTTGCCGAGAGGATGGGCGACCGCGAGGCCCGCACCGATGAACCAAGCCACCGCGAACGCGCAGATGCATGAACGCAGTGTCCTGCGGCGCCGGAACGCCGGGTCAACGCGGCGGCATGTGAGAGGGCGAGAGAACATTACCGCGAAGCCTGCTCGCCGGACTCTTTCAGCTTCTCCATAATTCGCCGGTACGCCGCATACTCCGGCCGTTGCTCGCGGCCCTGAATGGCCCGGGCGTACGTCTGGCGAGCGAGCGTCAGGTGATCTTCAGTATCGCCCTCCAGGCGGGGCAGGTCGGCGAGCAGGTTGTGAACGGCGGCGATGTTCGCGTGCATCGCCCACAGGTCCTTCATCTGGCCGGCCGCCTCTTGGTAGTGTTCCAACGCCTGCTTGCCTGCTTCGGCCGCCTTCTGCTTCGCCTCAGTTACCGCTTTGCCGGCGGCATCGGCGCTGGTGGCTGCCGCGGGCACCGCGTCGGCGGCCACGCCCTCAGGCAACTGTTCCGGAGCCAGCTTGACCGCCACTCCCATCTCGGCCAGCGCCTGCAGCATTTGCTGATGCAGCTCCAGATCGGCCGCCTGCTGGACCCACGTGCGGGCCACCAGGTAGCTCAGATCGCCCTGCAAAGCGACGGCACTGGCGACCGAAGACTGATCCGACGCCATCTCGCTCAGCTTGCGATCCGGAGCGTCGGCGGGATTCTCACGACGAATGAAATCGGCCAACTTCCGCTGGTAGTCGCCGGCCGCCGATCGCGCCTGCTGAGCCGCTCGCTGCCCCTCGTTCTCGGCAAGGTCGATGGCCTGCTGTTCGAGAGCATCGGCCTGCACGACATACCGCACCGCGGCCTCTGCGTGCTGGGCCAGTTCAGCGGTAACCTGCTGTCGAAGTTTCTCCAACCCGCTTACCTGGGCCTCGATCGCTGCCCGGCGCTCACCCATACCGGCGATCTGCCGATCAATCTCGGCCAGCAGTTCCCTGTTGGCCGCGAGCACTTTCTCCGCCACCTGACGGTCGTACTCGATGGCCGTAATCCCCCGCAACGGCTCCATGGGCTTGTTGCCATCGATGGGCACGAGCGGCGACGCCATGATCTCGTCCGGATCGGCACTGGCCGACCTGCTGTTCTGAACGGCCCCATCCTTCAACGCGGCCGCTTGACGCGCGGCTTCGCGATGCGCCTGGGACAACTTGCGATACTCGTTGAGCTGCTTTTGGACCGCTTCCGGATCCGAGGCTTCGGCGGCTTTGCGCTCCGCCTCGAACATCTGGAGCTCGGCCTCGCGAGCGGCCTTGTCGGCGGCTGCCTGCCGAGCCTTCAAATCGGCGAGCTGCCGATCGAGCTCCGCGACGTGCGCCTCACCCTGGCTGATCCGGGCGGCGACTTCGTTACGACGCTTCTGCAACTCGGCCATGCGCTCGGGCAGCGACGGCACGACTTCGGCGGGCCCTTGCTGTGCCTCGGGCTCAGGCTGTGCCTCGGGCTCAGGCTGTGCCTCGGCTACCGCCGGGGCCGGCTCAGGAGCGGCCTCTTCTGCCGGCGATGGTGACACCACGGGAGGAGGTGCGTCTGCCGGGGCGGCCTTGGCGTCCTTTTTGAGGGCACCGACGCGGTCGCGCACGCCCCCGAAGATCCACCATTTGCTGGAGGAACTCTCGGCCTGAGTCTTCTGTGCGTTCGCCTCCGGCGCAGGCGTTTCGACCTTGGGCAACGGGGGCAACTCGACGGCCCGCACCGACTTGCCCGGCGCAGTGCCGCCGGCCAGCAACAACCGCTGGGCGGCGATCCCGTCCTGGATGTGGCGCGAGATCAGCGTCATCCGCTCGACCTGCTTGCGCTCGTGATTGGCCTTGGCCCGGACCAGCGCCGCCTCGCGCCGGTGCAGATCGGCTTTGTGCCGCAGCAGGATGGCCTCCAGACGCGTGGCGCTCGGATTGTTCCGCCCGCTGACCTCCGAATCCCCCACTCCTTCCTGCAGATTCATTGCCTCGCGAACCGTGGCGAGCGCCTGGTCGAGCAGTGTGTGCCCGGCCTTCACTTCTTCGAGGACCGTGCGATACGCCTCTTCCGGCCCGCCGGGTGAAACCTCCGTGATCTGTCCGCCCAGATTCTGGACGCGTTGCGTAAGCTGCTGAAGTTCAAACTCACGGCTGGACAACGCCTCCTGGGCGAAAGCGAAGGGCGTTCCTTCAGCCAGCTCCACGTAAGCATGCCACTTGTCGGTGTTGACCTCGCCGGCAGGTCGAGTGGCGGCTGCTTCGAAAGCCTTCTCCAATCGCGGCGTGGCCGCGTTGTATTCGTTCAGCATGCGTTGGGCCAGCTCGAGCTTCACGTCCAGCTCTCGGGCCAGCTTGGACTCGGGCGACTCGACGACAGGGGCGAGGAAATAGCCGCCGACAAACACGAGCACCAGGATCACGAGGGGGATCAGAGTGTAAAGCTTCACGACAGACTCCGCAGAGAAACCTGCTTGGTCAACGCTCGGGAATTCATCGTCACGCGCCGCCGCAGCCCGGCGGCAAGTGCCCGGAGGACAAGTGCCCTAACCATCGGCGGGACCCATGTTTGGGGGGCACTTACTCCCACAGAAGGTGTACCACGATCCCCCCGCCTCGTCAAACCACAAGAGCGCAAAAACATCCTCACCGGCCTTGAGCCTGGTCGGGGAGCGAGCATCTTGCCCGCCTCGCATCGGCCACACCCGGCCTCCATGCCCGCCAGCCTGCGGGACGGCCACCTCCGCCCGGGTAAGCGCCCGTCCCTCTACTACGGCCGCCCGCCCGCCTTTGTGCGTTCGTGACTCCCCCCTCGCGTCCGTCGCCGGCCCACCGTATAAGTTTTTTCCCGAAATGCGCGGACCCGGTTAACAGAAGGCAAGCCCCTCTGTTCTCTCTGTTGCCTGCCGTCAGAGCTTGTGGCGTTGCGTCGGAGCCCGTCCCTGCCCAGAACGAACCCGCCGGTCCTTCATCGTTAGAGCCAGATGCCTGAAAAGAGGAGCATCAGGCCGGCGATGGTTGCCACGAACAGCCCCCACCAGAGGACGACGCTCTTGTACCAGGGGCTGCCCAGTTGGCTGAAGATGTTCAGCCGGCGCCAGTCGATGGTCAGTTCGCTGGTCACCTGCGCAGGGTGCGGCGGCGGAGTGGCCAGGCTCACGGCCGTGCAGACCGCGACGGAGAACAACCACACCACCATGGCCTGCGTCATGAACGGCTCGAGCCACAAGGCATGGCCGGGCACCAGGGCCACGTACAGTTTCAGGCCGATGCTGAACAGAAATCCGAGCACCACCGCCGCGGTTGCACCGACGGCGTTCACCCGCCGAAACAGGATGCCCAGCAGAAAGACCGCCCCGAACGGCGGGGCGAAAAAGGCGTAAAGGTTCTGGATGTACTCGAACAGACTGGTCCCCAGGAGCGGAATCAGGCGGGCCAGCGTGATGGCAACCATCAGCACGACCAGCGTGGTGATCCGCCCGACAGCCACGAGGTGCCGTTCCGTGGCGCTAGGGCGCAACAGTCGCTGATACACGTCCATGGTGAACACCGTCGCCGTCGAGTTGAGCACCGCCTGCACGGTCGATTGGATAGCCCCGAACAATGCCGCGAGGAACAGGCCGCGCAGCCCCATCGGGATCACCGTCTGGAGCATGTGGACGTAGCCCTTGTCGGCTTCGGGCTTGATCTCGGCCCAGGGCAGCTTCATGATCTCGGGGTGCATGGCGAACAGGATCAGGCCGGGCACGACCACAATGACGGGAAGGATCACCTTCAGGAAGCCGGCCAGCACGATCCCCATGCGGGCGTGGTACATGTCCTTGGCTCCCAACACCCGCTGGATCATGAACTGATTAATGACGTTGTACCAGATGCTCACGGTGAACACGACGAAGATCAGGCCGGTCCACGGCACGATGGCGTGGGTGGCCGGCTGGATGACCGACAAGCGGTTGTACGTATCGGTATGGGCGATGTGTGGCGCATTCTGCCGTACCACCTCCGCGTAAACGCCGCTTTGAGCCTGGTTGCGTTCGACCATGATGCGAACGCCGTCGACGACGGAACCGCTATCGCCGGCCAGTGCCGAGAGGCCCAGGATCGTGACCAACAATCCGCCAACGACCATGATGATCACGGTCAGGACGTCCATCCACGCGACCGAGCTGAGTCCCCCGTAGATCGCCCAGACGCCCGAGGCGATCCCCACGAAAGCGATGGCCAGCCACAAATCCCAGCCGAAGAGTTTCTCGAGCGCCAGCCCGCCGCCGTACAGGACGGCGGCCAGAAACGCCACGACGTTCACGATCACCGTCACGACGGCAAAGAACTGACGCAAGGCGAGGTTGAACCGCTTCTCCATGAACTCCGGCGTGGTGAAGACCCGCGAGCTGAGCAGGAAGGGGATAAAGAACCAAATGAGGATGCTGAACGTCAGCACGTTGCCCCACTCGAACATCGCCACGGAGATGCCGAAGATGAAGGCCGCGCCGATCATCCCGATGAAGTGCTCGCTGGAGATGTTGCTGGCGATGAACGAGCAGCCCACCACGTACCAGGGCAGGGATCGGCCGGCCAGGAAGTAGTCGTCCGACTGAGCCTTGCGGCGCCGACCGGCCCAAAAGCCGATGAGCGACAGCAGCGCGAAATAGCCGAGGAACGCCGCGATATCCCAGGCGGAGATTTGAAACGACTCCATCCCCTTCATGAATCACCTCGAGCGTCAGCGCCCGGCATGCCTGCCGGAGCGCGGGTTGTACGAGCGTTTTTTCGGGGGGGCGTTTTTCGGGGGGCGAGCATCTTGCCCGCCTGAGTGTGCACGCCCCAGCGTGCCGCCAGCCCCTAGCCCCCAGTCCCCAGCCCCCAAAGATTAGTGTTACTCAACGTGCATTCTGCTTCGCACGGCGAGTCATCTCGCGCATGCGATCGACGCAGGTTCTGATCAGTTCGTCCAACGCCGTGCGATCGAACGGGCTCTGCCACACCTGGTAGATGTCCAGATCGTGAAGTTCCGGCGGTGAGAGGTAGCCCACGCATCCGTTGACCAGATTCATGACCACCACGGCGTGATCGGCAAAATGCTCGCGCAGGACGATCTGGAAGTTCGAGTACGCTTCGTTGGGCTGGCCCACGATGAGCGCATCACCGACCCGCCAGATCCAAGCCGGCATGTCGCAGGTCGCCCCTGTGCCCACGGACCGGCGGACCCGAAGCTTGCGGCGCAGACGCTCGGCCATGACGCGGTCGGTGCAGGCGGCGATCTCCTGCTCGATCTGATCGTCCGGCGGCAGCGACTTGAGCGGCAGGCGCACCTGCAGGCACTCGGCGGCAATCGTCGTGGGGAGTTCAACCTCCGTCCGCCTCCACGTGGCCAGCGGCGCGCCCGATTCCACCACGCCCGTGTACTCCAGTGCGATGCGCGGCGGCAGCAGCGATTCCAGCGTCGCCAGCACGGCGAAGCCCAATCGCCGGCCGTTCTGATCGGCGATCGCGGTCTCGCCCACGTACTGTTCGCGCGGGGCCAGTTCGCCGGAAGCACCCTGCAGGAACGCGCACGGCGCCCCGCCCGTGTTGGCTTCCACCACTTCGCGCATGGCCCCCACGTAGTCGGGCGAGATGAGCTGGTTTTCCCAGGCAAGCGTGGTCGGATGACACGCGTAGTTGACAATCGTGCCCATGATCGCCCCACTTGCGTCATCGGTGATGCGTCCGACGAGCAACGTGTCATCGGCAGCGTTGTCAGGGTTGTAACCGCAGACATGGCGGTTGCCCTGCGGGTCGGGCAGGTCGCGGTTGGCGGCCAGGTTGCACTTGCCGTACGCCCAACTCAGCGTGGCCGGACGAGCCGCGGCCAGAGCCTCGCCAACCGCGTCAACCACCGCATCGCGAACGCTTGCGAGGTAGGCGGCGATCATCCCTCCGCCCGGCTTGTCTGCATCGCCGCGACAGATCGACGGACCCGCATGCGTGTGCGTGAAGGCGATCATCAACCGGGCGGCATCGAGTCCGAAGCGATCCAGCACCGCCCCACGCACGAACCACTCATCCTCGGGCAGTTGCCACCATCCGGCATCGACGGTCACCAACACCAAAGGCGCGCCATCATGTGGAGCCGCGTTCGACAAATCCGCCGGTGTGGCGTCGTGCACCCGATCGGCGGGAACGATCGCGATGGCGGTAGCCGTCAACGGACGATGGATTCCCGCAGCCGTATCGTGTGCCGCCGCCCCCCAGGCACGGTTGTAAATGCCCACCGGCGGCGTGATATCCCGCCGTGCCACTCCGATCCGAGCGGATGCGCTGAAGTCCCGTACCGTTCGTCTGAACAAATGAGCCTCCCTGCCCTGCTTTCGGCAGAGCTGTCCCACTGTTGTGGTGCACGCTTCCAGCGTGCACAGTGCAGGCAAGATGCCTGCACCACAATCTCCAGGACGCGTCGAGCGTGGGCTCAACTGCTCTGCGGCCCCGGTGTTCCTTCTTTGACCAGGCGAGCGTACGTCCAGGACAGCACGGCGTTGACCACCCCCAGAGCCCAAATCGCCAAGCCGGCTGCTTCGATGCTGCGAGCGATCCGGGCGTGACGGGCATACCGGGCCGCCAGTTCAGGGGTGGGATCCTGGTACGGAATGCCCGCGAACAACACGTCATACACAAACCCGCCGATCAGGATGGCGAGCCCGACGGCCAGCAGGGCCAGGCACGTTCGCCAACGCATGAATCCAGACTACCTCCAAAAAGATCGACGCGGCGACACGGAGACGCGGCGACGGTGAAGGGATGCCGATACCGCATGCCCCCCGTCATATCCCCGTCTGCAGGTTCCTCTTTCCGCCGCGTCGCCACATCCTTCTTTTGTTTGCCGCGCCCTTCTTCTCTCCTCGCCGCGTCTCCGCGTCACCGCGTCGCCGCGTCATCTTTTATTCCTTCCACCCTCCCGAGCCAAACAGACTCAGGCCGCCGTCCATCACCAATGTGGCTCCGACGTAATGGCGGGCTTCCGGTTCGCAGAGGTACGCGACCTGACGAGCCACTTCGTCGGGATCGATAAGTTGCTGATTGGGCACGCGGGCCCGCGACTGTCGCTTCAGTTCGGGGTCGGCCTTGAAGAATCGTCCGCTGAGCCCGGCATCCACGTACCCCGGAGCCAGTTCGTTGACGCAGATGCCGTGCGGCGCGAGCTCGGCCGCCAGGCACTGACAGAGCATGCGCAGGCCGGCCTTCGACACGCAATACGTGGGAATGTGCTTGTGCACAGCATGGCCCGCCCAACTGCCGATGAACACGACGCGACCGGGCTTCTTCTTTTTCAACAGGCGCTGCGTCGCCGCCTGGGCTAGATAAAAGGCACCGTCGAGGTTCACCGACAGTTCATCCCGCCAGACTTCAGGCGTCAGTTCGCGCACATTGGTGAGGTGTACCACCGCTGCGTTGGGCACGATCAACGTGGGCAGGCCCAGATCGGCCTCAACGTCGCGCACCCAACGGTAGACGGCATCGGCGTCGCGGACGTCCACCCGATCGTAACGGCAGTTGCGGCGCAGCGTCTTGATCCGCCGCAGCGTGGGCCGAGCGTCCTTCTCGTCGAGCACGTCGCCGATAGCCACGTCCGCCCCGCGGCGGGCAAACTCCAACGCCACGGCTCGCCCGATGTCGCCCAGGCCGCCGCTGATGATCCCCACTTGCCCTTTCAACGATTCAGGCATGTTCACACTCCGCTCGATCCGGCCGCCGCGTAACAGCCGCAGATATGCGTCATGATTCCATGACACACGGCATCCGTCCACGAATCACAGACGTCCGTTGACGATCCATGAGCCGCAGGCATCGGCCGGAGCGGTCATTCTACTGCGGAGCGCTGGCGGTTCCAGCGGCGGGCGAGGTGGCGGCGGGTTGCGTGACCGCCGGTGATGTGGCCGGCGGGGCCGCCGGAGCGGGTACCGGCGCCGTCGCCGGCACCGCTTGCGTGGCGGCGGGCTGTGTCGGGGGCACCTTGGGTTGTGTGGCGGCGGGACGACTCGTTGCCGGCTGGCTGGCCGCCGGCTGGCTGGCGATCGGCGCAGGTCGAAGCGCGGCCGCGTACCGCAAGTCCACGCGAACGTCCACAACGTCGGGCCGCGGCTGCCACAGCACATAACTAATCGCGTCAAATAAACGGCACGCAGCCGCGAAGCGGCTCAGCAGTTCCACCGGCGAGCGCAGCGCGCCGTCGCCCCCCGCCCGCGGCATGGGCAGTTCGATCTCGTGCTGCTGATCGCCCCGGCGGACCAGGAACGTCACTTTGTCGGGTTGTCCGCGTTCGGCCACGGCGTCCCGCAGCGACTGCAGCGGCCGGGCCGAGTCGATCTTCACACCATCGACGGCCAGGACGCGATCGCCGGGCAGGAGCCTGCCGCGAGCCGGCCCCTCGGGCAGCGTGTCCACCACTTCCACCGTCCCGCCACTGGCCCGGGCCAGAATCCCGATCTGCTTGCCGGTCGCCCGCTGCCGCTGCAACAGCCGCTCCCACCACTGGGCCTGCAGCAATTCGGGATGGTGCGCGGAGATGTGCTCGATCCAGGTGGCGATCATGGTCGCCCCGGCCTGAGGCTGGGCGAACAGAACGCGTCGAGGCTGGCCCCCGCGTAACACGACGTGCTCGACCACTTGATCCAGACCGGTGATCGGCAACAGCGCATGATTACCCCGTCGAGCCTCCACGAGCCGCCGCACCGTCTGCGAGTGCGTGGCCACGATGAGCCAGCGATCGGCCACGGTCCAACTCAGTTCGAGAGCAGCCAGGAGATCGCAGCGGGTCTTGCCGGTCTGTCGCACGCCGATGGGCAGTGAGTAGATGACCGGCCCACCCGGGCCCAACGCTTCCTGCCGGATGGCGATCGCCTGCTCGGGCCCCGCCTGCGAGTTGAACAGGCGTACCAGGTTACCCGCCACCTGCGGCAGCGCTGCCGCCACGGCGTCGGGATCATCGGTCTCCACCAGGATCGCCCCCACCGGCAGGATGATCTTCTCCCGCGAATCCTTGGCCTCGGCGGTCTGGATCGTCACCTGGTCCACGAGCAGCACGGTGTCGCCCACGAGATGGCCCAGGATTCGCTTCTCGATCGTGCCGGGCTCGAGCCCCACTTCCAGCGAGTCGAAGGAGAAGCCCTCGGGCTCCATCGCCAGCCGGCCCCGCAGCCGACGATAGTCGCCGAGATAATCCACGGCATGCGTCCAGGCGGCGACCACGGAAAGGGGAAGTCGGCGCAGGATCTGGATGGGCGGTTCGCCGCGGGTCAGTTGCCGGCCTTCAGGATCCAGCCGTGCACTCAGTTTCAGGTGAGCCTGCTCGGTTCCCCAAGCCAGGCCGACTGCGATGGTCTTGATCTGCGGCCAGTCGTCAGGCCACCAGGCAGTCAGCGGATTGTACCCCTCCACGCCGCCGGCCCGGGCCTTGCCCACATACGCGATGAGCTGGGCACCGGCCGCAACGGACGCCGTCCGGTCACGGAACTCGGGCGTATCGGCGAGCGTCTCGCCACCGCGCGTCAGCACGTCCAGCGTGCGGGCGTAAATGCTGGTTTTCTTCATTCGCCCAATGACGGCGGTCTTCCCGTCGCAGGCCAGTTCGTGGCCGTTGCCCAAACGGTAGCGACGCACGGGCGCGGATGCCGTCTCGGCGATTCGCTGCGCTGCCAGCGCAGCTTCGAGAGCGGCCGGATTCGCCGGCCACGCCAGAAGCACGGCATCGCTCAGACCGCTCCAACCGTCCGCGGAGAATGCCACCGGGCCGGAAAACAGCATCCCGAGCGCCGCCGAAGCCGGCTCGAGCCCGACTGCGGTGGCGAATAAATGTCGCATGCCGCCTTCGGTGGCCGCCGCTGCAGGGCTTTTCGCTACCGCCTGAGCCGAGTCAGCCGGGCTCGTCGTCGCGGCCGATTGCACGACGGAGATGATGGTCGAGGCCACGCCCGCGCCTGCGCGGTTACCCAGGATGTGGCTGAGTCCGCGAATCTCGACGTAAATGGCCGCATCGGCCGGCAGACGACTCGCCAGCGTGGCAGCCGGCCCGCTCGCCGGAACCGACGCCGGCGCCGAGCCGGCCGGTTGCCCGTGTACGGGAGCCGCCGCCAGCATCAACGCGGAAACACCCACCGCGGCCAGCCCCGCGGCCATGCGAGCGATCCGGACAACAAATCGGGACTGGAGGCTGGCCATCATCTCCCCACCGTGGGCGGACACGACAAACGAGTTCTTAGGACTGCGTCAACTCGCCGATGCCGGAACCGCCGCGAACTGACGGAGTCCCCCAACTGCTGCGGTCCACAGGACAGGGATTCCCCGGGACCGCTTGAAGGCGGCCTGTATCCTCTTATACGTTCGAACTGCCTGGGGAGCTTACAGCGCTTCGATCGTGTCGTCGAACTCGTCGAAAGGCAGGTCCGAATCGATCGCAGCTTCCTGCGGAAGCGAGGGGGCGAACAGGTCCGGCCCGCTGATCTTGGGCGACGAGCTGCCGCTGGGGCTCTTGCGGTCCGACTGCAGATCACGCCAACCGGCGGCCAGCGTGTCGTTGGCGCCGGCGAAACCCAGCCCGATCAGCGACTCGAGCTGCTCGAGGCTGCGTTTCGTGCCGTCCAGCGTCGAGCGGGTCTGCTTGACGATCGGGTCGAGAATCACGTCCACGAAGCCGGCCGGCATCTGTTCCATACGAGCAGCCTTGACTTCGTTACGGCCTTTTCCGGAAGCGCCCACGATTTCGATGGTCGGGTCCGATACCTGGGCGATCTGTCCGGCAAGAAGTCCCTGCGGTCGCTCGCTGGCGGTCGGAGCGATCAGGAAGACAGCCAGCGCGATGCTGGCGGCAGCGGCCAGCGGCGACGCGATGCTGATCAGCATACGCGACCAGTTCCGCCTGGGAGCCACCACCTGCTGAGCGCGGTAGGCCAGAAGAACCCGGTCGGTGAAAGAGGCACTGAGGGTCGGCTCGCAACGATCGTAAGCGATGACGTCCCCATAAGCCTCAGCCAAGGCCAGCTCGGCCTGGCAATCACTGCAGTTGAGTTGATGGGCGTGAAGTTCGGCCTGCAGCGAAGAGGGGAGTTCGCCGTCGAGGTATCGGTCGAAGAGGTGTCTTGCGTGTTGGCAGGTGATCATGACGCCGTCTCTCTAAATGGCCGGACGCTGGTCCAGTCGTTCACCAAGCCGCTTAAGAGATCTCGCAATCGCCCGCGGGCCCGATGGAGGTGGCTCTTGGCCGTGGCCATCGGTATGCCCAACGTCTGGGCGATGGTTTCGCAACTCATCCCCTCGCGGTAGAACAGCATGATCGCCGCCCGTTGCGGAGCCGACAGCTCATCCACCGCGCGCCAGATCTGGTTCTTCAACCGCCGGGCCGCTTCGCTCTCGGCCACCCGGTCCACCGTGTCCGGCTCGTCGCTGGAGATGCCGGTAAAGTCGACCTCTCCCGTCAGCGACTTGCGCCGACGAATCTGATTCAGGCACAGCCGGTACCCGATGGTAAACAGCCACGTGCTGAATCGATACTCGGCCGAGAACGAATCCAGCGAACTGAACGCTCGTAGAAAGGCTTCCTGGCAGACTTCCTCGGACTCGTGATGGTCCCGGAGGATCCGCCACACGAACGCGAACAGCCGGTCCTTGTGAGCGTCCACGAGTATGCGCGCAGCTTCCTGGTCCCCATTACGGGCCTGTGCAACCAACCGCTTTTCCATGCGGCGGGTCAGTCGCGGCGTCGCGCTTTCCACTCGTCTGGTGATCATGCTCGTTCAATTATACCTGAGAAGGCCGACCGGGTTGCAGAAACTCTGGCACCTTGACACCCCGGCCAGTACAATCCCTCGGTCCGAGCGGCCACACGCCGGCCGCCGGCGTTCCAGCAAGTATGTATCGGCTACAAGGGCAGATAATATAATCACTTATGGCAAAGAAGCCAAGCCCTAGCAACGAGCGCCGGATCCTCAACAAGAAGGCCCGGCACAACTACCACATCCTCCAGACGGTGGAGGCTGGAATCGTTTTAACGGGGAGCGAAGTCAAGAGCCTGCGAGCCGGTTCCGCCCAGCTCACGGACGCCTTTGTTCGCATAAATGAAACAGAGGCAACGATTTACAACTTTCAGATCGACCGCTACCCCCCCGCTACCGACCGCAACCATGAGCCTCTGCGACCGCGCCGGCTCCTCCTGCACCGTCGCGAACTGGCCAAGCTGCGTCCACAGGCGGAGCAAAAGGGCGTGACGCTGATCCCGCTGAGCGTCTACTTCAATTCCCGCGGGCTGGCGAAGGTCGAACTGGCGCTGGCCACCGGCAAGAAGGAGTACGACAAGCGGGAGGACCTCCGCAAACGTGCCCACCAGCGTGAGATGGATCGGGCCATGACTCGCCGCCACCGCTGACGGGAGGCGGGCATCCTGCCCGCCTCTTGAGTGGGTCAGGCCCTTGTCTTCCAAGAAAACATCCTGCCCCGTCGGCGGCGGGCGAGACGCCCGCCTCCCAAGGAACTCCGACAGTTCGTCCACTCCTCCGCTTGTCCGCCCCATCGAGACGACAAAACGTCCCATGCTTTCCGTGATCGCCGCCTCCGGGAACCCCTGAATTGCCGGCGCCCCCCCGCCAGTACGATCGCCCGCCGGTCCTTCGGCCGCCCACGGCACGGCGAGTGCTTGCCGTAGGTCGTGCGGTTTCCGTTTCGCGCATTTTCAGGGGGCGAGCATCTTGCCCGCCTCTTCCCCGGACTACGGTCTGCGTTTCGGGGGATAGGCATCGTGTCCGCCTCTGATCGGACGACGCGTCCGGCTTTCGGGAGATGGGCACTTGACCCGGTCAGCGGCGGACAGGATGCCCCTGGAAGCAGGGTGAGGCGGGCGGGACGCCCGCCCGCCGTGGAGATCCGACGTGCAGTCATTAATTCGACCCATCCTGTGCCTTTTGTCGGTCACTTGGGTGACCACTGCTGCGCTGGGCCAGATTCTCGGACCTGTGACCGATCCCTTTCAGCAGCCGGGGCAGACGACGGGCGTGTTTCCCACGCAACCCACAACCCCCACAACCATCGGCGGGACACCATCCACACCCATCGGCGGTACGCAACCCGATCAGGTCTCGCCCTCAACTGGCGTCGTGGCCGGCTTCGGACCGCCGTTCGCGGGCTCGCAGCCCAGTAGCATCGTCCAGACCCGCGAACCGTCGCTCCTGACCACAGCGGTGACCTCGGCTTGCGGAACGGGTTCGGCTCTGGCGCTCGCGTTCAGTGCCGCCGGCATAGCGGCGTTCCGGGGCTGGCGGCATGGTGGGATCGATCCGTCAGTCCCCCGTAGGGCGTCCGGCAGGCGTCGCCCCCGATGGGGCGTTGGTCAACAGCGGGCGGCGTAGAACGCATACATGCTAGAACAGTGCACAATAATAGTCACTACATGCATCGACATTACACGTGAGAGGTGATGACATGTATCCACGTTTGTGCAAGTGGGCGTTGTGTGGCGGCCTCGTTGCCTCGTCCGCGGCGCTGGGCCAGGCGGTGCGAGGCCAAAACGTATTCGTTGACATTGTCCCGCTGGGCGGCACGATCGTGAACCCGGGGCCTCAGCCAACCGTGCTGGTCCAGCCCGGTGCGGCCATTCCATACGAGATCGTGCTCCTCGTGGAGGCCGACCCGACGTTCGCCGAAACCGGCGGCTTGGCCAGCTTCGATCTGAACGTGCTGACCAACGTCGGCGTGGTCCAGAATGACGCGTTCAATTTCAGCCCCGGCATCTCGCCGCTGTTCTCCACCGGCCTGAGCCCGGGCACCGTGCTGACCGACGACATCATCGGTATCGCCGCCGCCCAGAACGTCACCAACGCCACCGGCGAGATCGTCACCGGATTCGGCCTCAACCAGGCGCAGCAGATCGGCGTGGGCCAGATCCTCACGCCCACGTTCGAAGGCGATTTTCAGGTAGGCCTGACCGGCACCGCCGATCTGTTCAGCCTGGGCGGCACGAGAGTGACCACCGTGCCGGGCGTTCTGGCGAACACGCCGGGATTCATCATTCAGACCCGATTCCAGGAAGCCACGGAACCGGACGTGGTCGAGCCCGATCCCACGCCGGTGCCCCCCACTCCCCTCCCGCCGCTAACGGGCGGCTCGTCGGGGCCAGTCAATCCTCTACCCGGCGAACAGGTGGCCTCCGAGGATCCCGGCCCTACGGTCGCCGGCGTGCTGACGCCCGGCGTCTGCGGCTTCGGCGCATTTTCAGCCCTGGCCGCCACTCTATGCGGCCTGGCGATCATGAAGAAAAGGATCTGAAGCTTCGGAGAGTCAGTGGTCCGTGGCCAGTGGTCAGTTGTCGGGTCAATCGTCCGTTGGCCCGTTGTTGATCGGGCCCGCCCGGGGGGCGGGCGCCTCGCCCGCCTTAGATTGTGCGTGCCAATATTAATGCACGCTGTTATGGTGTCTATTCCAATGCGAGAGTCTCGCTCGCCCCTGAGAGGCGTCGGTTAGAAAACCGTGTTAAACCTCTGCCCTTCTGGGCTCACGTCCACGGCTGCTGACTTTTCGCCCTTTGAGGGCGAAACAAGAATGCGGCAAGAGCCCACCCCCGATCTTCACCAGCCTCAGGCCCCCCGGCCCCCGGCCCAACAACTACTGGCCGCTCGCCGGCGCCTCGCCGTCCAGGTGCACGTGCCAACCGCGAGTCTGCGTTTCGATGGCATACAGGCCGGTACGAGCGGTGATGAAGAGCGTGCGATAATCCTTGCCGCCGAACGTGCAGTTGGAGGGTGGCTCGGCCGAAGCGATCACGCCGATCCACTTGCCGTCAGGCTCGAGCACGAGCGTCCCCTCGATGCCGGTGACATAAAGGCGTCCCTTCTCGTCGACGGACATACCGTCGGGCCCCGGGGTATAGGCGATACGCTCGCCCTTGCCGAGCTTGCCCGGGCCGAGGACGGGATAGCGATACAGCAAGCTGGTTCCGTTGTCCACCACGTAGAGCGTCTTGCCGTCGGGCGACAGCGCGATACCGTTGGGCCGAACGAGGTCGTCGATGATGCGCGAGATTTGCCCGTCGGCGGTGACGTAGTAGACCGCTTCCTCCTTCATCTCCATGTTGTCGCGGTTGCCGTAGCGCGGATCGGTGAAGTAGATCCCGCCCGCGGTGTCGATCCACAGATCGTTGGGGCTGTTGAGCCGCTTGCCCTGGTAGCGGTCCACGATGGTCTGGCCGGGCTGCCCCGGCGTGGCCGCTCGCGACACCCGCCGCCCCGCGTGTTCGCAAGCGATCAACGCGCCGGGCTTGTCGAACATGAGGCCGTTTGACTCGCCGCTCTGATCGTTGACGACGCGGGTTTGTCCGTCCTGGTAGCGCACGATGTCAGCATTGGGAATGTCGGAGAAGTACAGCGAGCTGTCCTTGAAGTTCCAGGCCGGGCCCTCGGTGAACTTGAAGCCGCCGGCGATCTTCTTTGCGACCGGCTCACCTTGCGTGATGCCGGGCAATTTCGAGGCGGGCAGGAGACGCACGTTGTCGATCCGCGTGACCACGTCCTGGAAATCGTCGTTGGTGGAGTACTCCCAGCCGATGATGTAACTGTTTGGCACAGGCTGGCCGGTCTTGGGATCGACGGTCGGATAGATCATCGCCTTGTAGGGCTGGTCCTTGAGCCGTGCGTTCGTCGCCGCCACCAGGCGAGGATCGGTGAATACACGTTCATCCTTGAACGCGTCGTTGCTCACCCACAGACCGAACGGCTCATCGCCCGGCTCGATCTCCACGCGGCCGAGATCGAGCTTGGGCGGCGTGAACTGGCCCGACTTCATCTCGGCCTCGGGCTGCTTGTACGCATAGCGCCACGCCTCGTGGATCTCGGGCTTGCCGTCGCGCATGCGGTACCAGCCGCCGTTGGTCTTCTCTTCAAGGCCCAAGGCAATGATGGGCGTGAACGTCACTTTGCCTCTGCCCGCCCGCACGAACAGGTGGGCCGGCACCGCCCCGTCATGCAGCGGGTTGCGCAGGTCGCGCTCCATGTCCAGGTTCCACTGCTGAGCGAGAATGTCCGACCAGTCCGGCTCGTTCGGACCGGGACTGACTTTGGGTTGTGCCGCTTGCGCCGTCGCAGCGAGACAGAGACCGGTCAGTACTGTCCACGTCGTTCGTATGTGTGCCATGTTGTTCTCCTGCGAGCGAGATGTTCGCCGGGCGGCATTATAGCGGCCACCGGTGCTTGCATCATAGCGGCTTCCATTATAATGCACCCGCGTGCCGGATATCCGCCCACGATCGACGCAAAGGAGCCTCCTCATGGCGGTCACGATTCTGCTTTTTCTCGCCACGGCCTGGGCCGCCGAGGCCCCACCCGAGATGACGCGTGACATCGCCTCCACGCAACCGGCCACGGTGCCGCCCGCCACGCCCGGAGTCGCGATGGATTCCGCCACATCCGCCGAGGACGTCGAACCCGGCGACGAAGTATCGGAAGCTGAAGCTCCCGCCGCTGCGCCAGCCAAGCCGCTACCCGGCCCCAAGTACGCCCCGCTGCGATTCAATGATGACTTCAGCTATCTCGCGGGTCCGGAGGGCTCGTACCGCAAGGACTTCTTCGACCCCATCAAGTACATTCGCCTGGGCGACGACGTGACTGCACGGCTGGGCGGCGACATCCGCGGCCGTCTCGAAGCGGTGACACATAAGCGGTACGGGGCCGAGCACCCCACGGAGGACACGTTCTTCCTCCATCGCTACTACGCTCACGTCAACGTCGAGTATCGCAAGCTCGTTCGCGTGTACTTCGAAGGCGTGACCGCGTGGGCCGAGGACGTGGACAACACGCCCATTCCCAACCCGACGGACCGTTGGGACATTCATCAGATGTTCTTCGACGTGCGGTTCCTCGGTGAAGACATCCCGCTGGCGCTGCGGATCGGCCGGCAGGAACTGCTCTACGGAGCGCAACGTCTGGTCTCGCCGCTGGGCTGGGCCAACGTGCAGCGGACCTGGGACGGGGCCAAGCTCTTCTGGACGAGCAAGGAGTGGGACATCGACGGCTTTTACACGCGGCCGGTGATCATCGAGCCCAAGGGCATGAACCGCTGCGACGAAGATCAGGACTTCTACGGCGTGTACGCCACGTACAAAGGCATCGCCAATCACGGCATCGACCTGTACTACCTGGGCCTGCGGAATCGGGGCAACTTCGTGAACTCCAACGAGCCGGACGAGGACAACGTGGGCGATCTGTCGCTCAACACGCACGGCGTTCGTTTCTTCGGCAAGACACCGGTGGGCCCGCACGTGTGGGACTACGACACCGAACTGGCCGGCCAGTGGGGCCGGGCAGCCGGCGACGTGATTCAGGCGTGGATGTGGTCGGTGGAAACCGGCTACACGTTCGCCGACGTGCCGTGGACCCCGCGGATCGGCCTGGGCTTCGATTACGCCAGCGGCGACCACGACCCCTTTGACGGTTTCCATGGTACGTTCAACCAGCTCTTCCCGCTGGGCCACGCCTTCTTCGGCTACCTCGACCAGGTCGGCCGCCAGAACATCTGGGCCCAGAACGTCCAGCTCTCGGCCAAGCCGCTCGACAACCTGACGACCGCATTGGCGTGGCACACATTCTGGCTCGACAAGACGGAAGATGCTCTGTACAACGCGGCGGGTACCGCCGTTCGACGCAGCCTCACCGGCGACGTCGGCGCGGAGGTCGGTCACGAGCTCGACCTGACGCTCAACTGGCAGATCGATCCCCACCTGTCCATCCTCTTCGGCTACTCGCATATGTGGGTGAGCCACTTCATCCAGGACACCGGCCCGGCCAAGGACCCGGATCTGTTCTATATCATGTACAACTACCGGTTCTGACAAGGAATAGCTCTGAGCTGTGAGCTGTGGGCCGGAGTCGGGGGGCGTCATGCCCGCGCTATGGTCGGACAAACAGAAGATGGGTATGACGCGAAGGCGGCGTTCCATTGAACAATAAACGGCACTACCATTGGGCGGCGCATTGGCAAATAACCTGAGGGACATGAAACATGGATTGGCACATTCGATTCGGACTGTTCCTGGCATTCTTCATCCCGGCTGTGGCAACGGGCCGGGCGACGCGGCCGGCCGACGAAGCGCCATCGGCCAAAGCCGGCGAATCTACGCCTGCCCAGGACCAGATGTCGGGCTCGATCGAGAAAGCGGCGGTCACGTTTCATACGCTGGAACTCCCGGACGGCATCCTGCCTTATCGGGCGACCGCAGCCAACATGCTCCTGAAGGATGAGGACGGCAAACGCAAGGGCAGCATGTTTTTCGTCGCGTACGACCGGCTGTCCCGGCCGATCAAACCCCACATTCCTGAGGCCGGCGAATCGTCGAAGGTGTCCGCGTCGGCTCCCGCCATCGCCGAGGATTCGCCCGCGGCGCGGCCCATCACGTTCGTGTTCAACGGCGGGCCAGGAGCGGCTGCGGTCTGGCTCCACCTGGGGACGGCCGGCCCCAAACGTATCGACCTGCCGGAAAACGGATTCGCCCCTCCGCCGCCCTTCCGGCTGACCGACAACCACGAGACTTGGCTCACATACACCGATCTGGTGTTCGTCGATCCGGTGGGTACCGGATTCAGCCGCCCCGCCGAAGGCGAGAAAGCCGAGCAGTTTTACGGCGTGACGCAGGACATTCGGTGGGTGTCGGAGTTCATTCGCCTGTACCTGACCATCTACCGCCGCTGGAGTTCGCCCGTGTTCCTGGCCGGCGAGAGCTACGGCACGACGCGGGCGGCCGGGCTGAGCGACTTCCTGGTGGAGCGGCACGGCATCGCACTGAACGGCATCATCCTCATCTCGTCGGTACTGAGCTTTCAGACGCTGCGATTCGGCGACGGCAACGACTTGCCCTATGTGTTGTACGTCCCGACCTATGCGGCCATTGCCCACTACCACGGGCAACTTGGCGATAACCCGCCCCCACTGGACCAACTCCTGCCGGAGGTCGAGAACTGGGCCATCCGCGAGTATGCCGTGGCACTGGCTCGCGGCGATTCGTTGCCGCCCGCCGATCGCGAACATATCGCCCGCACGCTGTCGCGGTACACCGGCCTCGACGCGGAGCTCATCCTCCGTAACAACCTCCGGATTTCCGCGGGCACGTTCCAGAAGCACCTGCTGAGCAGGCGGCGACGGATCGTCGGCCGCTTCGACGGGCGGATGACCGGCTTCGAGCTGAATCCGGGAGCAGGCTGGCCCGAGTACGATCCCAGCCTCTCGCAGTTCCTGCCGATTTACACCTCGACGTTCAACGACTACGTCCGGCGGGAACTGAACTACGACAGTGTGCTGACCTACGAAGTGTTGTCCGACAAGGTTCGGCCGTGGAAGTATGGTGAGGAAGGCACGGGCTACCTCACGGTCGTGGACGAATTGCGACAGGCCATGGCCAAGAATCCCGCCCTCAAGGTGATGTTCGCCAGCGCCTACCACGACCTGGCGACGCCGTTCTTCGCGACGTGGTACACCGTCAATCACCTCGACATCGGCCCGCTGCGTGACAACATTGTCGAGAGGATCTATCCCGGCGGGCACATGATGTATCACGCCGCTTCGAGCCGCATCCGACTGCAGCAGGACGTGGCCCAATTCATCCGCTGGGCCACGATTCGCGACGGCACGGAAGCGGAGACGCCGAGGGAGTAGACCTGAGGCTTGAGACTTGAGGCAAGTCCGAAACGGCTCGCCGATTGTGCTTTCCTGGCCAGTGCCCTTTAAGTGTCATCCTCAAAAGCGAACCAAAGATGACACCAGTGCCACGGACGGGAAGGGGAAGCCTTCCGCTCTGGAAATCTGCGCCAAATGGCGTCAATCTGCGGACAGTTTTTCCTCTATTGCCTCTGTTCTCCTGTTCACAATTCCTTTCGGCACACCGGTCTTGACGTCCGCAGCGTGCGCAGGGCAGGGCATGAAAAACCCTGGCCGAGCAACACCGGCTCGGCCAGGGAAACCCATACCACCTTATTCGTTCTTGCTTCGCTCGTCGCCTCGTCTTACGGTATCGAGTCAATTGGAGACATATACTTGACGCCCTGATTGCCATTGGGCAACCTGTCGACGTACTTCACGCCGAAGCGCCGCAGCCAGAGGCCGTAAGCCTCGGTAGCCTGCATCTGCGGAGACAGATCGGGACGCTTGGGGGCCGCTTGCAGTCCTCCGGCGTGCCCGTCCATGAAGCCCGCATTCGAGAAACGGTCGAGATGCATATTGAGAGCGGCTCGCCGGCGTTTGGCGGCCGGAGAGTTGGGATTGATCGTATTCACTTCCGGCAAATGGGCGCCAAGCCACACATCGATCGTGTCCAACCCCAAATTGTTCGGGTTGTTGTACACGCTCGGATCATCCCAGTTCAGCGTGTAGTAATTCGAGTATGCAGACAGGACGTCCTGATCCTCCATCCTGTCCATGCGTTCGGCGTCAATGATAAGGACCACTTCCGATGGACGCTTGTAGTCGCTCTGGCGCCCCCACTCCAACTCCTTCCAGCCGGACATCGCGTATCGGTCAGGATGGAGAGCGTTGATCACGTAGTCGGCAAAAGGTTTGGGCTGATATCGTTCGCGCTCCGGACAATGATAGATAGGTCGCTTGTCGACCCTGAGCTGGTTCGGGTTGGTGTAGTTGGTCTTGTCGCCCAGCATCCGAGCCACCAACATCGTCCAGTGCGGCCTGCCGGGTCCCGCACCGCGAGGAACAACCCCTTTCCAACTGGCGGCATAGTTCTCGAAAGCCAAGTTGAATTGATGGAGGTTGGTCAGGCACTGCGTGTTGCGGGCCGAGGCCCGGGCCGCCGACAGCGAGGGCATGAGGATCGCGATCAGCAAGGCGATGATCGCCACCACGACCAGAACTTCGATCAATGTGAAGCCGTAACGCCGCGAACGTCCGGAACGACTGGATGAACCGGCGACCATCGACCGGCTGCGAAGTGTGGGGGGAGCCAGCAGCATGGGTCAGTCTCCTTTCAAGCGGTTACGAAATGAACGCCGCTCTCTTTATCATATCGTTTTAGCGCCCAAATAAAAGCCATTAGTCACGTCAAAACGGCGTTTTTTGCAGACCTTCCCAACCGTCAACTGTTGCAGGCGGTGTCGGCCGGCTTGCCAGGCCCGCTCAGGCAACGCGTGAAGAAGATCTCGAAATCCGCCTGATCGACGTCGTTGTCCGCGTCCAGGCGAGCTCCCGCACACTCCGGGAGGTTCTGGGGGATGCCCTCCCCCGTGTAGCAGGCCTGGAAACGGCCGAAGTCCTCCTGATCCACGTCGTGATCCTGGTCGAAATCGACCGGTGCGAACGGGGGCGGCGTCACGGTTACCCGCACCTGCACCACCTGGGGAGAGTTGGCGGCGAAGGGATCCACTACCGTCAGGTTACTGGTGTACGTGCCGGGTGCCAGCCCGGCGACGTCATAATTGATGGCGACGTTCTGTCCCGCCCCGGGCTCCAGCCGGCCGTTGGCCGTGTTGCAATTCAGCCATGCCGCACCGGTGGAGTTCGTGAAATTAAGGGGTGCCCCGCCGTCATTCGTGATCCGCACCGTATCCGGCGTCAGGGCTTGGCGGAACATCACCTCCCGTTCGATCGTCTGCGGCGACAGGGAGATGACGGCCGGATTGACCGGCGGGATGTCGTAGCCGACGCCGACCACAATGGCCAACAGATCGCGTCCGGGCACCGGCGTCGGGCCGTTGTACAGCATGCCGCCGGCGTAGTTGTCTGCATTGGTGGCGTACGCGGTGAATCCGGTCGGAGTCGTCGACTCAGCACAGATGGGCGCGTTGAGGATCGGCTCCAGCCGCAGGGCGTACGTCTGCCCCGGCGTGACCGGGACCGCGTTGATCGGCCAGTTCACCTGAACGGGGAAGAACTCGATCGCCACCACGCAACGGCTGATGGCCGCCGGGCCGACCGCCGGACCATCCGGACCGCCGGCCCGAATAGTCGCCCGGTACTGGAAGTGAGTGTTCAACTCACGCATCACGTAAGCCTGGGCGCTGACGATCCGGTTGATGCCCGGCGGGACGACGAACGTCTGGGCCTGGTAGTCCGCCCAAGTGGACAAGCTCCACGAGTCGCTGGACGCACCGGGCGGCTCGACGAGCTGAGGGCTGTTGATGCCGCTCACGCGGTCGTAGTGATACACGGGCGTTTGCGGGTAGGTGTAGACGCGGGCGTCGTCAGAGACGTACATCCAGTGCGTCACGAACGAGTAGAACTTGTTCTGGGCCGGGTTATGCCAGTAGAAGTTGGGCGTGTGATCGGTGGCGGTGCCCGGCCGGTAGATCATCAGGTCGTAATACAACGTTCCGACGAGCGTGTCGACTCGATTCCACCCGTCGGCGTTGGTATACCCGAAGATGGCGGTGTGAGGGTTGGACAGATTGGTCAGGCCGACGTTGGCGGCCTTGGTCCCGTCCTCGCGGAACACGTGATTCTCGATGGTGTGATTGCCGGCGTTGACGTGGTTGCCGGTCTGGCGGTAGTACACCAGCATCCACCGCGGATTGCCTGCCATGGCCGTCGAGGCCAGGAGAGACAGCACCAACGGCGGCAGCAGCCAACCGACCGCTCCGCCCGTTTGCCGTGTGCCGTTTATTCGCATCATAGGCTCTCCCCGGAACCGGCCAGGCGGCCCCCCGCCCGGGACCAACGCCCGGGCGGGGACCGTCGGCTTGCTGGAGCTCGATGTCATCGCGCCGTTACGCCGGCACGAATCACGGCGTGCACAACGGTGCCGCCTCGGCCGACCACGGGATCGCCGGACCGGTCGCGCACTTGATGAACTCGACCACGTCCGCGTCGTTGATCTGCTCGTTATAGTCCCGATCGAAGCAGACGCAGTTCTCCGGCAGCGTCTGGCCTTGACCGAGACCGCCACTCGTCAGGCAGGCCTGCAGATCGGCAAAATCGAGCATGTCCACCGCGGTATCGCCGTTGTTGTCGGCCCAGATATGACGGCCGGAGCAGAACGGAGGCACGTAGCCGCCGGTTCGCACGTTGTCGATCCAGAAGCCGTAGTAGCCTGCACCCGTCACGCCAGCGCCGCTCGTGGTGAACTCGAACATGATCGTCAGGATGGGCGGATCGGTGAAAAACTGCGTGCCGACGGGCAACACCACGTTGTAGTCAGGACTGCTGATCAGGCCGTTGTTGTTGAAGCTGCCGGTGAACACCGTCTCGGCGATCACGGCGGCGATGTCGGACTCGGTGCCGTCCAACAGTCGCATCTTGACCGTCACCGGCTCGGCCTCCGTTCCGCCGTTGGCGGCCACCTCGGCGCGAATGTTATACGGCTGCGTGGTCACGCCCTGGGCGTTCACGTTGGGGGCGGCGATGGTCTGGAACAGCTTCCAGGTGCTCACCGTGTTGGTGATGAAGTCCGATCCGCCGTAATGGTTGCCGGTGATGTTCTGGACGCGGCCGTTCACGCACTCGGGGCCGAAGAAGTGCCCGTCGCGCTTGTGCCCACCGCCGTACTGCGGTCCTTCGGTCAAATCGTCCCAGTGCTTGGCCTTGGGATTGTCCGGCGGCCCCATGGGGCACAGCTCGGTCTTATCGTCCGGTGTCTTGTAACCTTCCTCAAAGCTGCCATTGGTGAGTTCCGGCATGTAGACGAGGAACGCCTTGTTGTAGGCATTCGGCGTCAATGTGGCGCAGGAATCATTGTCGATCCGGAACACCACGTCCCAACGGCCGCCCTCGGCGTTGCTCAGATCGAACGTGGCTTCCAGCTGGTCGCCCACCATCTGAAGATTGGTGGCGTTGATGTTGGACACGCCGTCGCGGAAGTTCGACTTGCGGAGTCGAACGACCGTGAGGTAGTTCAGATTTTGGCCGGTCAACCGGATCTTGTGCGCGGGATTACCGTGCATGCCCCGATCATTCACGATGGTGGCCACCGTGACATTCGGGAAGGAGCAGGCGGTGGTCAGCGCAGCGGTCTTGATGACATCGTCACACCCGGCGTTGTTGTCGCTCTCGCTGCGGTCCACCAAAAGATCGTATGTGCCGAACGGCGTGCCGGTCAGGTCGAACGTGGCCGTGATCTGCGTCTCGGTCTGTGCGGTGATGGTGCCACCCACGACGGCCGGGCCGACGAGTTGCAGCGACTCCACGGCAGCGAGGTTGGTGCCGTCAATCGTCAGCGTCGTGACGCCCAGATCGGGCGGAACGGTGATCGAGCTGGGCGTGACTGACGTGATCGTCGTCGGATCAGGGCAACAGCCCTCGGAACCATCAAGGCAGGTGTACAGCCTGATATCGTCATAATGCGAGGCGAAGTAGATTGCACCATAGGGCCCCGTGCCGTTTTCGCTGTTGCCTTTGATGGTGTGCAACCGCACTTCGATCTCGCTCGTGACGTTGTGCGCCCCCTTGTATTGGTGCAGGAGCCAGGTATTGCGGGTGGGAGCGGTGTTGCTGGAGACTCCGTCGAAGACTTTCACCCCGTCCACCCACAGTTCGATGTGAGCCTCCTGGACGAACTTGAAGTCCTCGCCGCTCCACCACCATGCGTAGGCCTTGGCCCAACCGGAAAGCGAAATGTGGTTCAAGCCGGCCTGGATCTGCCCGGAAGCGACGGTGAATCGCTGGTAGTAGTAAGAGTCGCCTTTCGCACTCATGCCACTGCCTTCTGCTCCGCCGACCATCCAGTCGCCGCCGTCATCCGGCACGGCAGGCCGATCGTTCCCCACCGTGGCATCCGTGAACTGGCCGGTGCCGCTGACCAGCACCTTCATCCACGCAACGTCCGGATCCCCTGGGGCGATGGTTAGGCCGCCATTCCGGACGTTTGGGTTATGGCCGATCAGCAGTTCTGCATTGGCCGGAACCGCGACCAGTCCCACCGCCACCAACACGAGACACAAACGCATCGTCGAACCCTCCTCGGTACATCGGATCCGAGCCCCCCCGGGCGAAACTGATCTGCCGCTGCTCCAAGCGGCGGCAGGACCGACCGTCCAACCGGACGCATCGAACGGTCGTGTTCAGTTCCAGCGGGTAATGCCCTTCCGAAACTCCTACCGGCCCGGGCCGATCCCGGACACAGTTGACTAAAAGCTTTTTATCGCATCTTCTGGCGGGCCCCGCCTCTCAACGTGACGAGGGCCATTGTATGGGGGCCCATATGGGGTGTCAACGGAAAATCATGGCTGCAACTTCAGTTAAAGGCTTTTACTTCAGGGATTATGGCACGTCCCTCCGGGGACGATGAAACCCAAGTGGCGAAAATTGCGCAAGTTAGGGTTTTGCGGATCAGACAGGGGTCGGGTCCGAAAACTCCGGATGGACACTGCGTTATCGGCGTGCTCCGCAGCGCATCGGTGAAAGACGCCCCGTGCCGTCCCTGGTACAATCCGCCGCCCGAGGAGGAATGTGCATGAAACCGGTAAGCATCTCGCTGTATGTCCTGACGTCGATCGTGTTGCCTGCAGCGGCGGCCGTCCCGCCGGGCACGCACGCCCGATTTCTGTCGTTGACGTGCAAGCCCCGCACCGCGCCGCCGTTCGCCGTGGTGGATGTGACCTACGGTCCGAACGAGGCGATCGACGGCCAGGTGGGCGTTTGGTGGCAATTGGAAGCCCGAACAGATCCGGATGCCGAGCCGCTGTTTCAACTGCAAGCGCTGACCAATCGCGATCCGTTGCGCGGCACGGCCGAGCCGCTGAGCTTCCACCGGTACATTCTGCACCTTCCCGCGACCAACGAGACGCTCGAGTACCGCAACGTTCACACCGGCCGGGCACTGTTGCCCGGCTGGACCGATTTCAGCCGGCATTTCGTGCCGGTCGCGGCCAAGGGGGCCCGCTCTCCGGACGGCGTTCCGCAAACGTGCGGCTATCTCGGGCATGTACTCACGCTCAAGCACATCGGCCGAGACGTTCCCTGGAAACCGCTGGACTCCGCCAAAGTGCTCGAGCTCAACCCCGAACTGCTGGTTGGTACGTCGCGGAACTTCCGGGACGCCGAGTGCCGCCGGCTGCCGCAGAAGCCCGAACGCCAGAACTACTCGTACGTGCCCTTCGTGAAGGATGAGTATCCGGTCATGATCGAGGCGGGCATCAACTTGTTCATCGTGTCGCCCGAACAGGAGCTGTTCGTCCGCGGCGAGCCGGTCTTCTACGTCCGCCCCATGGGCGGCAAGAAGCCCATGAAGTGGCCGGCTGACTTCTACCGCAGCAACTACTTCGGCTCGCATCTTTATCTCGATGAACCGTCCGTGATCACCGTCGGCGACAAGCTGATCCACAACACGCTGTGGTATTTCTCGGACGCCGCCGCCCTGTTCGAACGCCGTACCCGCGAGCGCTACGACCCCGCATATCCGACCCGGGAGCTGCGGAATCTGGACGTCAATCTCGGCGATCTGGAGCTCCGTCACGAATACTTCAGTTGGGAGACGTACTACGATACCGCGTTCTACCAGATGGCGGCCGGCCCGCTGGGCATCGTCCACGAAGGTCGCTATCAGCTTGAAGACTTCGACCAGAAAGTGGGTAAGTGGCTCTCGACGCCGCGCAAGCACACTGCCGAGCAGTTGCTCCGCTATCACTACGCCTTCCTCCGCGGCGGAACCCGTCCGTTTGGCAAGTACTGGGGAACGGCCATCTACGGACAGTGCGACCCGAAGATCGCCCCGCTGGCCATGACGCTGGCCTACGACATGGGAGCCCGTTGCGTGTGGTTCTGGACGTCCGATCACGACCACCACGTGCCGTGGCCTGAGCAGTTGGAGCTCGCTCGCACGCTCAAAGCGCACGCCGCCGCTCATCCGCGTCCTTCCATCTTCGCTCCCCCGCCCGAGCGCGACCTGGTCATCACCATTCCGTACGGATATTTCCTCTCCCTCGAACATCTGTGGTGGGTTCGCGAGCTGGATGAGGAGGGCAAGAACGAATCGTCGCGGCGTTTCCGCCGCCTCATGGAACGGGCTCACCGCGAGATTGAGGAAGCCCTCGCCCGCGGCGACGACTTCGACATCACCATCGACGACGGCCGCGAGATCACCGGCTATCGCCGCATCATCCGCATCACCGACGCGGAGTGACCGGCCGACGGCCCGCACGAGCGCTCCGCCTTCGTGGCGGAGTTTTCATCGGCTGGCAAAGGGCGCGATCATGACGGGAAAAGAGCGAGCCTTGGCCGCGTTGCGCGGTGAGTCATCCGACCGGCCGGCGGTGATCCCCATCGTGGGGCAGGCGGCGGCGCGCCTGTGCGGCGTCGGCGTCCGGGAGCATGCCCATGATCCCGAACTGCTGGCCCGCTGCCAGGTGCAGTGCGCCCGGCGGTTCGGCTACGACGGCGTGTACATCGCAGCCGACACCTGGATCAACGCGGAAGCCATCGGCTTCCCGCGCGTCGAGCACCCACCCCACGAACCCGCCCGCGGCCACGGCACGTGGATCGAGTCGGTCGACCAGATTCGCGAACTGCCGATGCCCGACCCGAACCGCTCCGGGCGCTGGCCGCTGATGATCGACGCCGTGCGTCACGCCGTGCGGATGGCCGGTAACGACTCGCTGATCATCGCGAACTTTGATCAATCGCCCTTCTCGCTGGCTTGTCAGTTACGCGGGATCGATCGGTTCATGCTCGACCTGGTGGATGATCCGCCGTTCGCCCACGAGTTGCTGGCGTATTGCGCCAGGGCAATCGCTCGCTATGCCGTGGCGCTTGGCCGAGCCGGCGCGCACGTGCTCAACACGGGCGACTCGGCAGCGGGCGGCAGCCTGATCGGGACCCGGTACTACGAGGAGTTCGCTTTCCCGTACGAGAGACAAGTATTCGACACCATCCGCCGCGAGATCGACACCCCTGTCACGCTACACATTTGCGGCGACGCGGGCATGTGCTTGGATCGCATGGTCGAAACAGGGGCGGCCGGCATCGAGGTCGATCACCGCATGGACTTGCGCGACGTGCGGAGGCGTTGCGGCGAGCGCGTGACAGTAATCGGCAACGTCGGTCCGGTCGGTCCGCTCCTGCGTGGAACGCCGGAGGCGGTCCGGGCCGCCTGCCGTGCCTGCCTCGACGCGTTCGCAGGCTCGAACCGGTTCATTCTTTCGACGGGCTGCGCGATCTCACCGCTCACGCCGCCGGAGAATCTGCGGGCCATGGTGGAAGCGGCGGAGGACAAAACGACGCGGTGACGCGGCGATAGGTGAATCGAACAGAAGACCAAGATTACGACTTCCGCTGATGATTGGAGGAGAACAATGCAGCGTTTTGTGACACTGTTGGTTGTGGCAAGCACCGGTCTGGCTTTGACGGCCGGCATCGCACAGGCCGCGGACATTCAACTCGACGGCACGCCGCTGTACAGCCCGACGCTCAAGAGCCGGGCCATCACGGCGGAAAACCAGACCGGCGCCCCCGGCGCGGGCGGCAAGAAGTTGGGCGGACGCAAGGGCCTGCCCTGTCTGTGGAACCTCACGAAGGACCAGGTCTACACCTTCGCCGACATTCAAGGTCCCGGTGCCATCCGCCACATCTGGATCACCGTCCCCAACAGCGGCCCCAAGAAGATGCGCAACCTGATTCTGCGATTCTATTGGGACAACCAGGAGACGCCCTCGGTCGAGGCTCCGCTGACCGACTTCTTCGGCGTGTGTCACGGCAGGACGGCCTCGTTCGAGTCGGCCTTGTTCAGCATGCCCGAGGGCAAGGGCTTCAACAGCTTTTTCCTCATGCCCTTCGGCAAGCGGGCCAAGTTGACCATCTGCAACGAGACCGGCGAGGACGCGGGCATGTTCTTCTACCAGGTCGATTACACGCTGGGCGATCCGGTCACCGATGAGACGCCGCGTTTCCACGCCCAGTTCCGCCGCGTGGCCAACACGAAATTGACCGAAGACTACGTGATTCTCGACGGCGTCAAAGGCAAGGGTCGTTTTCTCGGAGCGAACGTCGGATTGATCGATCGCTTCGCCGGCATGGGCGTGTGGTGGGGCGAAGGCGAAGTGAAGATGTACATCGACGGCGACGAGCAGTGGCCGACCATCTGCGGCACGGGCAGCGAGGATTACGTCGGCTCGGGCTGGGGCCTCGGCAAGTTCAGCCATCAATATATGGGCTCGCCACTCAACGAGGGCAAGTGGATCAGCTACTACCGCCTGCACGTGAAAGATCCGGTGTACTTCTCCGAACGGATCAAGGTCACCGTCCAGCAGATTGGTAACGACGGCAGCTACGAGCCGGCAGACCCCAACGGCAAGCTGGCCGAATTCATCAAGCGCGGCGAGTACCGCAAGGACCACCGCGGCGGCAACTTCGAACGCGTGGACGACATGTGCTCGACCGCATATTGGTACCAGACGCTGCCCACACAGCCGTTCCCCCCATTCCCCGACCGCGAGCTGCGCTCGCTGGGGCTGGAGGGTGAATGAAGAATGACGAAGGGGTTGCGTCCAGGGGGGCGGGCGTCTCGCCCACCCTTCTACAGGTACCGGCTGGTACGTGTTTGACATACCTGCCATAACATTGTGGTACAGGCTTCCTGCCTGCGTTGTGCATGCTGGAAGCGTGCACCACAAGATCGCCTGAATCACAGAAACGGGGCTCTTGCCCCACCCGAGGCGGGCGAGACGCCGGCCCGCCAAAATGATGCGAGGGCCAAGCTTTCGCGGGAGTGCGCGCGAGTTGGGCGCTTCGCAAGGAGACGGCGAATGGGTTTCCTGACGACGATCGTGGAATACGAAGGGGCGTTGGTGAACGTGCGGCCGCGGTACTGGGCGGCGCACAAGGAAGCGGTGACCGCGGTGGGCTTTCGCGGGCCGACCGAGGACGAGTTCTGGCGGCTGCTGCGAACGGGCGCATCCGACGGGCAGATGGTGCCCTACGCCAAGACGCCCAAGGTGCTCGAGTACGCCGCCCTTCGTAACCAGCGGCTCCACAGCTCCGACTTGATGGAACTCGACGAGAGCTGGCCCGGCGCGAGCGCAAACCTACAAGTGCTCAAGAACATGGGCACGTGTCATATCGCCTCGCTGTGTCCGAACCGCGACGGTTTGAACGCCGCGCTCAATCGTCTGGACCTGTGGATGTACTTCGATAAAAAGCAGGTCTTGCCAGCTGACTCCGACCGGCGGGTGGAAGTATTGCGGGAGATGACCGGGGGCACCCGCACGCTGGCGGTGGCTGGCACGATTCCGTTCGCCTATGCCGCCAACGAGGCCGGCTGCCGGGTGGTAGGCATGAAGACCGGCCTGGCTTTCCCCAAGCAGTTCCGCCAAGTCGGCGTGGACGTGTGCTTCGACTCGCTCGACGAACTGACCGACGCCTTGGCCCGGCACGATCCCGAGTTGCAGCGCATCGGGGTACTGTGACCGGCACCCGCCGGTAGGATCCGGCACCCGCCGGTAGGATCCGGCACCCGCCGGTAGGATCCGGCACCCGCCGGTGGGATCACCGGGGCAGGTGCCGCGAGACGCCCGCCTCTCGAAAGCAGCCGGCGCCGCTTTGCGGTCCCCGCGCCCTGTAGAAGCATCGCTTATTTACATCCACTTCTTCCATCTGCATCGTTAATGCGCATCGAACCGACTTCTGCTCGCGATCTGGGCAGCAAATCCGGACGGTTCGCCCGTTTATCGAACGTTCATGCCCGTTTTTGAGGCTGTCGGGGCCACTCTGCGGTTCGGCACGAGGCTTGCAGATCCTTCGACGGTGAGGATCCGGCCTCGAGGCGGTCTGAATCCAGCCGAAACTGATGCTCGCCTGCACGACGGCCCACCGCCGTGGCTGAACGGCGGCGCGTGACCCGCGGGGATGCGGGAACGAGCGCGGAGGAGGCGTCAGACGTTGTCGCCCGGCGATGGCTCGCCGCGACAGGGACGCGCTCGAGTCGAATCCGTTTGAGAGGTGGAGGTTTATGAAACGTAAATGGTTCAGTCAAGGGGGCGTGGCCATCGGCGGGTTACTATGGGCAGGCGCATCATCCGCGCTGGGGGCCGACGCGCAGGCGCCGGCGCTGGACACGGGGGACACGGCGTGGGTGCTCACCAGCGCGGCGCTGGTGCTGATGATGACCATACCCGGCCTGGCTTTGTTTTACGGCGGGCTTGTCCGCTCCAAGAACATCCTGTCCACGCTGATGCACAGCCTGTTCTGCGCGGCTTTGATCAGCGTGACCTGGGTGCTCTACGGCTACTCGCTGGCATTCTCGGGTGAGAGTTCCTGGATTGGGAACCTCAGCCTGTTCGGACTAGGCTTCCCGGCCGGCAAGAGCATTCTAGGGACGTCGCACGAACTGGCTCCCACCATCCCGCAGATCCTGTTCGTCATGTTCCAGGGAACGTTCGCCATCATTACACCGGCCCTGATCTCAGGCGCGTTCGCGGAACGCATGCGGTTTCCGGCGTTCGCTCTGTTCATGCTGCTGTGGTCCACGTTGATCTACGCCCCGCTGTGCCACTGGGTGTGGGGCGGCGGCTGGATCGGTGCCATGGGCGCGCTGGACTTCGCGGGCGGCACGGTGGTGCACATTTCCAGCGGTATCTCTGCCTTGGTCACCGCCATCTATCTCGGCAAGCGGTTCGGCTACGGACATGAGCCGATGGCCCCGCACAATCTGCCGCTGACCGTCATCGGCGCAGCCTTGCTGTGGGTCGGCTGGTTCGGGTTCAACGCGGGCAGCGCCCTCGGTTCGGGCGAACTGGCGGCCACCGCCTTCCTGAACACCAACACGGCAGCGGCGGCCGCGGCATTGGGATGGTTGCTGGCAGAATGGTTGAAAGCGGGTAAGCCCACCATCCTCGGTGCCGCCTCCGGTGCGGTGGCCGGCCTGGTCGCGATCACACCGGCGGCCGGATTCGTGACTCCGACTGCATCTATCCTCATCGGTGCGGTTGGTGGTGTCGTGTGCTACGCGGCGGTTTCGCTCAAGCCGCGGCTGGGCTATGACGACGCCCTCGACGTCGTCGGCGTGCACTTCGTCGGCGGAACCGTCGGTGCCTTGCTCACGGGTCTGTTGGCCACCAAGGCGGTCAACAGCAGCATCGACCTGGAAGGTGGAGCCGCCCTGTTCATCAAGCAGCTCATCGCCATCCTGGCCACGTACGCCTTCTGCGGCGTCGGCACGCTGATTCTGCTGGTCATCATTAACGCCATCACCCGCGTGCGAGCCGATCAGCAGGAAGAAATCGTGGGCATGGACCTCTCGCAGCACAGCGAGCGGGCCTACGTGCTCGGCGCGGGCGACAACGTCGCGTTCATTGGCGAGCCCAAGCCGGCCAGCCGGCCTCCCAAGGCTCCGGGCAAGCGCTTCACGCTGGTGCTCAACGGGATCGAGCCCGATGCGATGGTCAAGCACTGGCGGGCGCTGTGCCAGAACGGCACGACGCCGCATCCGCCCGAGTTCAAGACCGTTTACGCCCAGGTCTCGACCATTCGCGGCAACCAGTTCCGCTTCCGCGGCGGCGATCCGAAGGAAGCGCAGCGAAACCTCGAGGAGTTGTTCAAACCGGTCGCACCGACCGTCAAGGCCGAACTGGACGGCGCGGCTGAAGAAAACTTGGCACTGGTCAGCACAGGAGCACGAATATGAAATACATCGTGGCGATCATTCGGCCGGAAAAGCTGGAAGCGGTTCAGCAGGCCCTGGCCGACGTGGATGTGTACCTCATGACGGTCAGCGACGTTCGCGGCTGCGGCCGCCAGCGGGGATTCACCGAAGTCTACCGGGCCCAGGAACACGTGGTTCGGCTGGTGCCCAAGCTCAAGCTGGAAATTGCGGTGAACGAGCCCTTTGTGGAAGCGGCGGTGGACGCCATCGTCCGGGCGGGCCGCAGTGGCGACTACGGGCAGGTCGGCGATGGAAAGATCTTCGTGCTCGATCTCGAGGATTGCATCCAGATCCGAACCGGTGAAACGGGGATGGTCGCGATCGGCCCGTGAAAATCGAGACAGCCGTCTCGTCCAGCTCGAGAACACGTTCGATTCCGCCAGAAACACGCAAGCCCACGGATTTCATTCCGTGGGCTTTTTTCATGTCACGAGCATGCTGCTTGTGGTGCACGCCTTGTGGTGCACGCTTCCAGCACATGCAGGCAGGATGCCTGCACCACAATACCCAGAAACGGCGTCCGCCCAGCCGCGGGTACTATGCGACGGCAACGCGCTCGATGCGCCGCACAATGTCGTCGATCTGCTCGCGACTCGAGAAACCGATGGTGAAGCCGCTCACGAACGGTTTGCTGAGCACGAATTGAAGCGATCGGTCGATCTGCTCACCCTTGAACGCGCCTTCGCCGAGGATCTTCATGCCGTAGATGGCCTTGCCCCGGCGATACATGGTCTCGAGGACCTCGATGACCCTGGGCACGTCCTCGGCCTTGTTCACGTCCATGATCTTGCCGAACGGATTGATCCGGGCCAAGTCCACTTCGACCCACGGTTCGTCGGCGGCAGCCTGCAGAGCTTCGAACGTATGACACGAGCAGCCGACCGCCCGCACGTGCTGCTTCTCCTTGGCCTCGCTCAGCGCGTCCATGGCTCCGCGCATCTTCTCGGGCCACTTGCCGTCGGTCATGCAGTGCAGCAGGACGATGTCGATGTAGTCGCTGTCCAGCTCCTTGCGGAAGCGCTCGATATCCGCCCGCACGCCCGCGGCATCCTTGGCGCTGGTCTTGGAGGTGATCACCACACGATCGCGGCGAATCTCCTTGAGCGCCGCCCGCAGGTGCGGATGCGTCTTGTACATGTCAGCCGCATCCCACCAGCAGATGCCCTGGTCGAGCCCGTAGTGCAGCAGCTTGACGAACCCGTCGACGCCCAGGGCCCGCTGTTCGCTGCCGGACCGCGTGCCCGTGCCCATGCTCAACCGCGAAGGCCGAATCCCGGTCTTGCCCAGGACCACTGTGTCATGCGCACGCGGCCGTCTCGCGACTGAGCTTTCCGCTTCCTGCGGACTCGGCCGAGTGGCCACCGCTCCCGCGGACTCGGCCCGGGCCAGGGCTGCGGGCAACCCCGACGCAGCGCCCAGCGCCGCCACCGACCTGCCGATGAATGCTCGCCTGCTGAGTGGATCCATGCGCCGTCTCCTGTGTGGGACTGAGACTGTGTGGGACCGTACAAGATTAGGCCTTCCGCGGAAGCGGAGCAATGTCGCCTTGCAATCGGCCCGATTCGCCGGTATTCCTGGTGTCCGGCAGTGCCGCCTCGCCACCGTTGAGTTTTCCGTAGCGGTAGACAGATTGTGAAGTCTCGTTGCCGGCAACGCCCCGCTACACCCTAACGGCACAGGCCGTAGTTTATCCGGAGGTCAACCGATGCTGAAGTTCATTGCCCCCCTGCTCGTGACCGTCGCTGTCAGCAGCGCACAGGCCGCGGACACCTGCTGCAGCAAGAAGAACCCCACGCCCCGGCCCACGTCGCCCAATGTGGCTCCGGCCGGATTCACCGCGTTGTTCAACGGCAAGGATCTGACCAACTGGCGGGGCCAGGGCCGTGACCTCAACCCCTACGAGATCGCCAAGTGGTCCGAGCAGGAGCGCAAAGAGAAGCAGGCCTCCTTCGATGAGGATATGCGCCAGCACTGGCGGGTCGAGAACGGCGAGATCATCAATGACGGGCACGGCGTCTACCTGACCACCGCCAAGGACTACCGCGACTTCGAGTTCGTCGTGGACTGGAAAATGACGCCCGGCACCGACAGCGGCATCTACCTCCGCGGCTCGCCCCAGGTGCAGATTTGGGATTCGCTCAATAAGGTCAACCCGGCGCTCGGGATCGAAAAGGGATCGGGCGCGTTGTGGAACAACAAAGGTCCCGGCAAGTGGCCGCTGGTCCGTGCCGACAAGCCCGTGGGCGAATGGAACACGTTCTTCATCCGGATGATCGGTGAGCGGGTGACCGTCTGGTTCAACGATCAGCTTACCGTGGACAATGCCCCGCTGGAGAACTACTGGGACCGCAGCAAGCCCATGCTCCCCACCGGGCCGATTCAGTTGCAGACGCACGGCGGCGAGATGCGCTTCCGCAACATCTTCGTCCGCGAAATCGACGCTGAGGAGGCCAACAAGATCCTCCAGGGCTGCGGCGACGAAGGCTTCAAGAGCATCTTCAACGGCAAGGATCTCGACGGCTGGATCGGCGCGACCGATCAGTACAGCGTCAAGGACGGGGCCATCACGTTTACGGGCAAAGGCGGCGGTAACCTCTACTACAAGGAGCCGCTGGCCGACTTCGCCATTCGCTTCGAGTTCAAACTGCCGCCGGCCGGCAACAACGGGCTCATCGTTCGCGCGCCGCTCGAGGGCAACCCGGCGTTCGAAGGGTTGGAAATCCAGATCCTCGATGACGGCCACGAGAAGTACAAGGACCTGAAGGACTGGCAGGTGCACGGCTCGATTTACGGCGTGGCCCCGGCTCACCGCGGCTATCTCCGACCGGTCGGCGAATGGAACTTCGAGGAAGTCATCGTCAAGGGGTCCAAGGTGACCGTGTACCTCAACGGCACCAAGATCAACGAGGCCGACCTGAGCAACGCTAAGCCGGTGGACGACCGCGAACACCCCGGTCTCAAGCGTACGGAAGGCTACATCGGCTTCATGGGCCATGGCGATCCCGTCGCCTTCCGCAACATCCGGATCAAGCCACTGTGATCGGAATAGCTTTGAGCTGTGAGCTCTGAGCTTTGAGCCATGAAACCACCAGCGAGCGGCGGGGCTTGACCCCGCCGCTTCTTTTTTCCGTCCGCAGATTCTGCCGAGAAGGCACCAAAGCTAGCCGTCCCCCCCGAATAGGACGAATAGGTGGTATGACATCGCGAGCTTCTGGTTCGCCCCGAAGGGGCGCCGATCTCTTGCACGCTAAACAGGCGCACGGAACGAAAGCAGACGGGCCGCGGCGCGTTGGCTGGTCTACGAATAGTGGAGATAATGGCTGACGAACACGGAGCGGGCAGACGTTGACCGCCGACCGCGCAGCACAGGGGGACAGAATCCATGCGGCGATACCGAAGCGTGATGGGGTGGGCACCATTCGGGTTGATTCTGCTGACGGCGTGTCTGCCCCAACTACCCGATAACACAACCGCGCCGCCTCCCGAGCGATCTGTAGTTTCGCAAGCCGAGGGCGTCACGTTCTGGAGTGAGCCCGGCATGAGCGATGCGCTGTGGGCCGAGATCGCCCGCCCCGACGGCACCGGTAGCGTCGGTGGCTACTTGTCCACTACGCCCGCGTCGCGGAACTCGCTCATCATCCTGCTACATGGGGCCAGCACGTTCGACGTCGATGGCCGCACCGGAGCGGCGCGACGTTTTCACGACAATCCCGGACGATTCTACCGTGAGGCCGGCTTCGTGACGTTCTCGCTCGACTTTCGCGAATGCGGCACACCATACGGGCAAGGGGACCTCGAAGATCTCGTGCAGGTGATCGATTGGCTGGACGCGGGCGGCAAGCAGGTGCTCGGCGTCGAGCGAGTCTACACGCTGGGCTACTCCGTCGGCGGGACGTCAGTCATCCTGGCCAACCGCCAGCGGCGCGTGACCGCGGCCGCTTCCATCGGCGGCGTGACCCATTCCGCCGAATACCAGAACTCGTGGCTCGCTTTCTCGCTGGCCGGCCTGCTCTATCCCGACAACCAAGGCCTTTGCCAGTTGCGCGAGACCATGGCCGCCTACGGTCCGCCGGGCTCGCCGGGCTGGAGTCTCTTCGACACCGTGGCGCAGATTCACGAACTCACGAGCCCGATGATCGTCGTTCAGGGAACCGAGGATCAGATCTACAGCATCCGCAATGCCCAACTCTTGCAAGCGGCCTATCAAGAGGCCATATCGTCCGGCGCAACGCTACCGCCGCTCGAATTCCTGCTCTTGCCCGGCCAGGATCACTTCGCCCCCATCGCGTCACCAAAGGTTGTCCAAGCGATTATCGCCTTTTTTGATCGCTTTGGCGGCTGAAAAAAGCTTGCCTCGAGCCCTTCTGCGCGGGTACAATCGGTTTGTCACATCAGGGTTCGGCCAGACGTTGAATGCTTGTCCGGTACAATAATGGCTTTTGCTGCCGTCGCAGCCGCCACCCCCCGTATCGAACCGGACGTAGCACGACGACATTTCTCCAGCGACGTCGGCGGACCAAGGGATGCACTGCCCATGACGGCCAATCAACTCGCCGACACGGCGCCCCTGCCGGAATCCACCGCAGAATTGGACGATCACAACGGGCATGACAACGCCCCGCGATCGCCGGGAGGCTCGAGCGCGGCCATGACTGCGGGTCCGCCGGCCGAAAGCCATGCCTCAGGAAAGACACACACGCCGGCCGCAGCCCCCCGCCACCAGGAAGCCCCCGTTGCCAACCTGGTCATCACGCCCGAGACGGCCCGCTCCATCATGGAGCGTCTGCTCCGCGAGATGGCGGCCGGCGTAACGAACCGCACCCGAGCCACCGACTTGCACATCAACGCAGGCCGGCCGCCCGATTATCGCATCGAAAAGCTTATCCGCAGCGCTCGCACGAACCGGCTCACCGAGCAAGACGTGGTCATGCTGTCCAACGGGATCATGACTGACGTCCAGCGCGCCCGCTTCGAGAAGAATCACTGCGTGGATTTCTCCTATCACGTGGATCGTACGCGGTTCCGTGTCAACATCGTGCAGTCGTTCATCGGCCGAAGCATCTCCATCCGCCGCTTCGAGGAGATCAAGGACTTCGAGGCGTACCATCTGCCCGAACGCTACTTGCGCATCGCCGAGGGTCATCGCGGGTTCGTGATCATGTCGGGCTCGACAGGCAGCGGCAAGACCACGTCGATTGCGGCCATGCTCGACTACGTCAATCGGAATTATCATCGCAAAATTGTCACCATCGAGGATCCGATCGAGTACGTCTACGAGCCCAAGAAATCCATCATCGTGCAAATCGAGATCGGCGAGGACGGCGTGCCCAACGAAGAGGTGGCGCTACGCAATCTCGTGCGCATGGATCCCGACGTGGGTCTGGCCGGCGAGATGCGCGACCGGGCCTCGCTCGAAGCGGCGCTCAAGACCGCCCAGGCCGGCCACCTCATCTTCGGCACGCTGCATTGCGAAGGCGTCGGCCAGGCGTTCGACCGTATCCTGGCCTACTACGACAACATCGAGCAGCAGCGCATCCTCGGCACGCTGGCCGACAACCTCGCCGCGATCATCAATCAGCGTCTGTTGCCCTGCATCAAGCCAGGCACCGACGTGGTGCCCGCGTACGAGATCTTCATCCCCAATCCGCTGACCCGGCGTTACATCCGCGAGCGGCGCTATCAGGACGCGGTGGCCGAGATGGAAAAGCCGGCCATGAAAGAGCTCGGCTGCGTCACGTATATCGACTCGCTGTACAGACTGGTGACCGAGGAATGGATCGACTACCACACGGCCCTCGAACATGCCGGAGACAAGGCCGAGAAGCTTAAAGGGCGCATGATCGGGATCGAGATCAAGTGAACGGGGTCAAGAGGTCGGGAGCAAGTGATCCCAATCGGGAGCCGGCCGGTCCGGACGGGGCCGGTCGCGGGAGGCGAACGGGTTGTCTCTTTTGGGAGGTGTCGCATGGACAGCTGTGATTTGATCGACCACGTGGAGTGCATTCTCCGGGAGGCCGAAGAAGCCATCGTGGAATGCGAGGAGGTCAGTTCAGCCACAGTCTGCCGAACCATGCTCGCCTGCACGCGGGCCATCTGCCACGAGATCGCGGCCCTGCGACGGGTGGTGAATTCCATCGATGCCGACGTGACCAACATCGACTGCAAGATACCCGAGCAGGACTGAGCCGCACCGGCAAGCACTTGCCATCCAACGACTTGCGCGCAACCACAAGGGTCGCGCGGACCGTCGACATCGCCCACAGCCGCCGGCGGCAAGTGCGTCATTCTGTTCGAGGGGGAAATGGAGACGATGGGATTCGAACCCACGACCTACGCATTGCGAACGCGTCGCTCTCCCAACTGAGCTACGTCCCCAGTGTCTCCTAGTTTATCGGCTCGCGGCCGCCCGGGCAAGAGCCCTGACGGGGCCGCAAACGGCGAAATCCGGTTTATCGGTCCCGAGGACGCCTGCGAACCGCCGGGCTTTGCCCCGGCGGTCTCTTTACCCATCAGGTGTCCGTGCGATCCCGGGAGGCGTCCCTGATCGCGCGCACGGGCGACGGCTCCCGTTCGGACAGAGACGGCGGGGTCAAGCCCCGCCGCTCGCTGGATCCCCCATGAGCGGAAGCCATCAGGCCCGGATCGTGCGGAACATGCACTCCTGGGCGATGGCCGTCACCGGTACGGACGGGAAGACCTCGCGGAGACGGGCGGCCAGCTTGCGCATGCCGGGCTCTTCCGAGCTGGCGTGGTTGACCACGATCACCGGGTAGCCCATGTCGATGGCCATGGTGGCGTCGGACCAGAAGGTGAACCCGTCGTCGGTACAGATGGCCAGGTCGGCCTCCAACCGACCCGCCATCTCACGGAAGGGTGTGATCGCGCCGGTGCCGATGCCGATGCGACGAACCCTCTTGTCGGCCGGGCCGATCAACTGCACGGTCTCATGCCCGAACGCCTGGAGCTTGCCCGCCACCGACCGGGCCAACTCGCCCGACGTGGTCTCGGGAATCTCGTACACGTGGCAGAACGTGCTGCGGTTGACCAGCTTGCTGAAGCCCAGGAACTCGCCCCACGCGCCGGGGATGCCGATGCCCTCGACGCGATCCCACACGTCGTGGCAGCGATAGATCACCAGCCCGCTCGATTCGATCAACTGCTTCTTGCGACGTGTGACCTCAAACAGGAAGACGGCGTCGTCCTTGTCGGTGTGGTTGTAGTAGACCGGCTCGTGGCAGACGAGCAGGTTGCATCCCTCGTCGAGGGCGCGTTGAATCGTCCACAGGTAAGGCATCCAGGCCACCGCGATCTTTTTGACCACGGTTTGCGGATCGCCGGCCTTGAACGTGTCCACGGTGTCGTTCGGGTTCACCCACGGACCGAGCTTCAGGAGGTAGTCGCGCACGTCGGCTGCGCGCACCACCGGTGTCTCCTTGCGATCGGCTTGGCCGGTCGCCTTTATCGCCAAGCCCAATCCCGCTGATGCCGCCACGCTCCCGATGAACTGCCGTCGTCGCATGTCACGCCTCCCGCGAATGGTCTGGAAAGTTCGAACCTGTGTATGGTACGCCGCCGGGCCGAGCGAGTACAATCCGGTCTTTCCACGTTTTTCGCTTACCGCCGACGAGGAGGACCGGCGCATGAGGACTCGACGTGGCATGTTCTTCGCCTGCACAACGGCTTGTCTGACGCTGCTGGCCTGGACCTTGCCGGGACACGGCGAGGTCAGCACCGAGTCGCTCCTGGACGAGTTGACGGACCTGGACCGGCTCACCCGCCTCCCGCAACCGGCCTACGTCACGCGGCAGTTTTCGAGCTACAACCGCAATTCGAAGACGCCCGCGGACGCCGAGGGCTGGTTCGCCAATCGCGACATGGGCTATTACCTGCGGACCGAACAGCATGCAGGCCGGCAGGAATACGTGATGATGGACGTTGCGGGTCCTGGCGCGATCGTTCGCATCTGGTCGGCCAACAACAAAGCCATGCTCCGGATCTACATCGACGGCAGCAACACGCCGGCCATCGAAGGCACCATCCCCGAACTGCTCGGCGGGAAGTACGCCGGAATTCCCGAGCCGTTGGCTGGCTGCCGCGCGCGAGGCTGGAACCTGTACTTCCCCATCGCCTACGCTCGCCACTGCAAGGTGACCAGCGAACTCGAACCCATCCACTACCACGTGAACTACCGCACGTATGCGGCAGGAACGCCCGTGCGCAGCTTCGAGCCCGCCGATCTGACGCGATGGGCGCACCGCATCGAGCAGATCGCCCAGCGGCTGAAGACGCCGCGCACGGCGGTCGAACTGCCGGCCGCTCGCAAGACGCTGGAGTACGACGTCGACATCGCCCCCGACGCCCGCGTGCAACTTGCCGAAGTGACCGGTCCGGCGGCAGTGTGCGAGTTCGTCGTGATTCCACACGTAGCCGGGCCGGATCTGGAGGCGGCGTTGCGGGCATGTGTGCTGGAGATCCGCTTCGACGACGCGCGCACCGTCGAGTGCCCGCTCGGCGACTTCTTCGGCACGGCCCCCGGCGCGACGCCGTACGAATCGTTGCCCATGGGGATCACGGACGGCCCCGAGCCGCAGATGTGGTCCCATTGGCGCATGCCCTTCCAGCGCGTCGCGAACGTGCAGGTGCGCAACCTGGGCACGACCGCGGTCAGGCTGAGCGGGCGCGTGGCCGTCGTGCCGCGTGAGTTCGACGCGGCGACGTGCTATTTCCATGCCGGCTGGCGCATCGAGCGCGACATCCCCACCCGCCCCTTCTCTGATTGGACTCACCTCGACTGCACGGGCACCGGCCGGTTCGTGGGCAGCGCTCTGAACCTCATGAACCCGGTCCAGACATGGTGGGGAGAAGGCGACGAGAAGATCTGGGTGGACGGCGAGGCTTTCCCGAGCCACTTCGGGACGGGCTCCGAAGACTACTATGGCTACGCGTGGTGCAGTCCCGAGCGGTTCGTACACGCGTTTCACAATCAGCCACGGTGTGACGGGCCACGCAACTACGGCCACACGTCCGTGAATCGCTTCCACATCATTGATGACATCCCCTTCACACGCTCGTTCCGTTTCGACATGGAGAATTGGCACCACAACGCCATCACGCGAACCACGCGAGCCGCGGTGAGCTACTGGTACGCTCGGCCGGGAGGCACGGCCAAGTTTGCCGCCATCGACCGCGAGCAGGTTGCGCCCGTTCGCGTCCCGCCGTTCGAGTTACCCCGCGTCGCCGGCGTCACCGAGGCGGAGGCATTCACCGTCGTCATGGCAGGCGCGACGGCGGGTATCGCCGGCCCCGACGAACGCTTCAGCGGCGGCCACTATCTCCTATGGCAGGAGGCAGCGCCCGGCGATCGAATCGATATCATTTTTCCGGCGGAAGACGGCGATCGGCAGTTACGAGCCCGGCTCATGCTGAACCGCCGCGGCCCGCAGGTGCGGCTTTATGTGAATGGTCAACCTGGCGGCGACGTTGTGGATCTCTCGCACGATCGTAACACACCGACCGAGAGCGAGATTGATCTGGGACGCCATACGCTCCGCGCCGGCGAGAACATACTCACGTTGGAAGTCGTCGGGCCGGGCAAGAAAACCGGACCGAATGTCACGACGTTCATCGTCGGACTCGATTACCTGCGGATCGAGTAATTGCGGGGCGGGCATCCTCCCCGCCTGATTCCGGTAGGTAGGTATTGAGCGCACGGCAGGCATTGTGGTGCAGGCATCCTGCGTGCACTGTGCACGCTGGAAGCGTGCACCACAATGCGTGCATCGCAAATGAAGCGGGCGAGACGCCCGCCCCCCCGAAAGCGGCATCACGGCATGTGCGGCATGAGACGAACGGGACCGAACAAACCCGAGGGCCGGCGGATCTGCTCGTCGTAGCGGTTGACCAGCGAGTTGGTCACGTCCACTGTCAGCTCGTTTTCACCGTCCGTGAGCTGATCGGTCACGTCCCACGCGAACGGAGCCCAGAAGCGGACCGGTAACTCGCTGCCATTAACGCGAACGACGGCGTAATCGCCGACGCCGCCGAGATCCAGCGTGTAGCGTGCGCCGGCTGCCTTCGCTAGTCTCACGCGGGTGCGGTAGGTGAGCGTGCCGGCGTACCGTTCCATGCCGGGCCATTCGAGCCAGTTGCCCAGCGCATTACCGACCGACTTGCCACCGGAATCGGACACCGACCAGGGCCCGTCGACGACGATGGGATCCGCCGGACGAAGCCGAGCTGCCGGCTCGACTGACACATTGGCGGATGAGGCCGGATCGACGCACAGCACGAGACTCTCACGACGCGGGAGATCGAGTTGCACCGTCGTAGTCTGCTCGCCCTGCCGCACCACACGAACGGCCCGAAACTCGCCCGTCCAGGCGTCGAACCATTCGGCCGCGCCACGATAGCGCACAGTCAGCTCGGTGGCAACGGCGCCTTCGCCTTCGTTTACCAGCAAATAGAAGTGAATCCCATCCCGGACCAGATGCACGTACCGCAGCGCATCCGCGGCCGGACTCGCTGTCACGTCCCGCTCGATTCCGCGGATCAGTTCGGAGCCGGGAGTCTCACCGCAATCGCGGACCACCGCTCCGCCTGCCTCCAGCCGGCGCAATGCCTCGGCCACCGGACCGGTCGCCGGCCGATTCCCATCCACGATCAGCACCGCGTAGGTCATCGGACCGACCTGAATTTTGCCGTCGACGACGCGAGCCTGCTCGACCAGCCGCCAATCCTCGACGTAATTGAAATCCACCTGGTTCTGATAGAGCCACTTGGCCGCCCGCCAGGGAAGATGGTGGTTACCGCCCAGCACGGCCACGTCGCACACCTGCCTGCTGTCGGTGAGCAACCCGCACAGCCGGGCGGTGTAATCGGCGAACACTCGGTAATGAGGCCACCACAGATTGTTCGGCCCCACGTCCGGCGGTCGCTCGTGCACGCGGTAGTCGCGGATGGAGTAATAAAACGCATGCGGGAAGAGCAAGTTGACGCCGCGGACCATGAGCCAATCGGCCAGCCACTTCATCTCTTCCATGGTGAGCTGCCAGCCGTACGCTCCATACACTTCGTTGGCGTTGAACCGCCGGCCGTCGTGGCGGGCCACGCTGCTCGAACACTTGCCGATCGCACTGTTGTGGCCTTCCAGAGCCCGGTTGCCGTCCGGGACCACGCCCCGCCAGACGATGTCCTGGCCGGGGATCTGGAAGTAACGCAACGGATGGATTTCGGTCGCCCCCGCCGGATGCCCCGTCAGTGCAATGCCGTTTTTATGGCACCATTCCGAGAGCGGGCGGTAGTATGACTCGTCCAGCCGTTCGGCCAACGTGAGCCGGTAATCAGCCCGGATCGCAGCCGTCCGCTCGCCGGCCTCGAAGAACAACGCCGGCAGCAGAGGCAGCAGCGAGTAGCCGCGCTTGCTTTCGAAGAACTCTGCGAAGCCCTGCGTCCAGGGCTGCAGCCCCCGCCGTCCCCCGCGACCCAGCATGCTCGGCTCGTCCGTGAACATGCCGATCACCGTCTTGCCGAAGTGCTCACCCACGGTCCGGCGGTACGGCTCGTACGCCAGCTCGAGGAACCGCTGCATGGCTTGCGGATTGAGGAGATCCGCAGCGGCCGGAGCTCCCGGCTGGCGATCTTCTTCGCCTTCGTGCACGCCGCGGATGCGGCCGCCGGACGGCACGCAGCCGAACGACATGACCCGCCACTCACCGGCGGGCACCTGAACCGTGGTCGCACCGGCCTCGATCACACGGGCCGTGCTCAAGTCGATTCCCTTCTCGCCTCGCCTGGCCGCCACGACGGTGGCGACGTGGCGGCCCTCGGCCGGTGGACACGGCACCTCAGCCGGACCGGTGGCATCCCGAAGCGACACGGCCAGCCCTTGGGCGGCAAACGCCGGGTTGGACTTGACCACTTCGCCGTGCGCGGAGCCCGACGGGTACATGCCTTCGTCGTACAGGCACACCCGCATGTTCGTGCGAGCCGCCTCCTCCACCGCGAACTTCACCAGTTCGAGCCAACGCGGCCCCATGTAGGCAATGTCTGTCGGCAGGCCCATGCGGGCGTGAATCACGAAGCCGTACACGCCGTGCTCGCGCCAGTCCGCCAACTGCCGGCGAATCTCGGCCTCGTCCAGCCGATCGTTCCAGAACCAGAACGGCATCTGGCTGAACTCCGGCGAGGGTCGGCTCAATCGCTCCCGCCAGTCGCCGGAGTCTGCAGCAGCGTCGCCCGTACCGGCGAAAAGCCCCGCCCCGATGACCCACAACAACAATGACACCGCACCCCGGCCTGCCTGCCGCGCGTCACATCCCATGGCTCACTCCGTGCCCTTATTCCCGCGGATTCCACCACCGATCCAGAAGCTGCGTCAACTCGGCAACGCGATCGGGGTGTTCCTTGGCGAGGTTGCGTTCTTCGGTTGGATCCTCGGTGATGTGATAGAGCTCGGCCGGCTTGGAGGTATCGTAAGGCAGAATCAGCTTCCATTCGCCCTGCCGCACCACCCGGTGCACGAGGCTCTTGGCGGGCTCACCGACGGCCACTTCCGTATGCACGTAGACCTCGCCAAATACGGGCCGGTTGCGAATGTCGTGCTTGCCTGCGATGACCTGCAGCAGATCCACGCCGGTCATCTCCGGCGGCGGCTCCACGCCGCACGCGCGGAGAATGGTCGGGGCCAAGTCGATCGACGAAACCAGCTCTTCGCGCTTCTGCGGCGCAACGCGGCCCGGCCACCGGATGATCACCGGCGTGCGCAGCCCGCCGTCATAGGGGCTGAGTTTGCTCTTGGGCGTGAACCAGCCGACTGACTGCCGAACCGGGCCGGTCTCCTGGATCCAGCCGTTGTCCACGATGAACACCACCAGCGTGTTCTCGGCCAGGCCGCGCCGTTCCAGGTAACCCAGCAGCTCACCGCAAGTCTCGTCGAGCCATTCACACATAGCCCAATACGCCGCCAGCCGCGGGCTGCGCCCCTCGGCGGTGTACTTCTTGAGCAGCCGCTCGGGCGGATTGTGCGGCGCGTGAGGCATGAAAGGCGCATACCAGACAAGCCAGGGCGTATCACCGGACTCCTCGATGAAGTCATAGATGGGCTGCAGGCCGTCACGGCCGATCTGCAGCCCCTTTCGGCTGCCGTGCCGATCGCCTTCGCCGGTCATGCCGTGCGTGAAGCCGGCGTTCTCGTGCTTGCCCTCCCAGAATTTGCCGGTCTGAAAGCTCCGGTAGCCGGCCTTGCCCAGCAGCCGCGGCAACGTGGGCACCTGCTGGATCAAGTGGTGCGTTTTGGTGCGCGGCACGCCGTCGGGAGGATTGTTGCAGTAGATCCCCGTGCGGAATCCGTACTGGCCGGTCATGATCGAGGCCAGACTGGGCCGGCACAACGGCACCGTGACGTACCCGTTGGGAAACACCACGCTCTGCGAGGCCAGCCGATCGAGGTGCGGCGTCTGAACCACCGGGTGCCCCATGAAGCCGAAGTCGGTCCAGCCCTGATCATCGGAGATGATGAGCAGAACGTTTGGCGGTTTGGCAGCTCTCGCCGCGGCGGGGCAGACGACCAGCGCGGCCGCGATGAGCATCCTCACGACAGCCATGACGGGACCTCCTTATCCTCGTTTTGCTTTCCTGACAATCTCCGGCGACTGTACAGGGCTACGAGCTATGAACCAAACATTTAGCTGACCGTCTGATAGCTGATAGCTGACAACTACGTCTCAGTTCGGACAATCCTCCGTCGGCGTCCAAAGGAGGTTCGGACCGGACGCACACTTGATGAAGTAGTTAATGTCGAACTCGTCGATCACGTTCCGCGGCGGCACGTTATCGAAGCACTCGCATCCCGGCATGAGCGGCCCGATCGACGTGGTTAGCCCGTTGAGGCACCGTTGCATGGCTGCGAAATCGTTCATGTCGACAAAGCCGTCGCCCTCGGCGTCCACCGCGGGGTAATGGCAGTTTCGTCCGACCACCAGGCTGCGCCCGAGCACCGCTAGTTCCTCGCCCGGCGCGAACGCCCCGGCGTTGGTCATGGTAACCCAGTCGAAAGCGATGTCGTACGTTCCCGCCGTGCTGCCGGCTCCGAACCCCATGCCGTCGCGTCCTTCAAAACCGCCCACCTGAGCTGCCTCCGGAATGGTGAGCACGGCCACCGGCGAAACATCCTCGTCAAAGTAAAACCGGATGATTCGGTTGCAATTCGCATCGCCGATGGCTGTCATACGGAGGATGTGATAGTTCTGATCGAACCCGCCGGGAAGAATGACGGTGTTCCCGCGATGCATCTCCGTGATCACACCGTCCGAACCGTTGGGGCCCCAGTGGTATTCGGCACTGATATGGGCGTCCCACAGGATCAGAGCCCCACCGCGTGGATCACTGTGATTGCGCACCCGGACCCGTCCCACGACGGTCGCACCGCTGCGGGGGAAGATTTCCGGGTCGGGCAAGGGGGCCAGCCGTGCGGCCCTAAACTTGGTCTTGGTCCCGCCGGTATCGATGATCCGCCACGCCTTGCCGTCCACCGCGTCGGGATCATCCTCCACGCTTCCCTGGTGCGTGCCCTCCGACACGACGAAGTTGTACCCGCTGCCTTCCGGCCCCGCGGAATCAGGCGCGGTCGGATCCACATTGCCGTTGTATTCGTGCACGCTGGTCGCGTCAGGGCCGAGCACATTGATCCGGATGCGTCGGACGATGGGCCCCAGATCGCAGTTCCCTTCGGAAAAGGACAGTGCCGCCGCATTATCGTTCGCGCCCGTAGCGCTGGCCGGGAAGGCTAACTGGGTCGGGTCGAACACGACCGTAACGATGACACTCCCCTGCGGCGGGATGGTGCCCGTCGGGTTGACCACGTTCAGCCAGGGACGATCCAGGGGCGTGAGGTCCGTCGCGTTGGTCACTTCCGTGACCGTGTAGTCGATGGGCGTGGCCCCGAGGTTGACCAGCGTGAACTGGGCGGGCTGAATGACCGCGTTGGGGTACGCCATCGGGTAGCTGCGCTGCACGGTGAAGGGGCCGGTCCGCCGCGTCGTTCCGCAGTTCTCCAGAACTTCCAGTTGGCAGGATCCGAGCGGCAGCACCGTGATGGTTACTTCATCGAACACCTCGTTCAGCGTGTCGGTAGCGGTCAGCCGCAGGACGTACTCGCCGTCCGTGGAGAAGGTGGCCGTCGTCACCACCGCCGACGCGTCCGCGAACTCGACGGTTCCCGGGCCGCTGACCTTCGACCACGCGACGCTCAGCGGGGCGGGCTGGCCGTCGGGATCGATCGCGACGCCCGCGAGATTCGCCGCCGCGGGCAGGACGATGGTCTGATCGGCACCCGCGTCCACATAGGGAACGCCGCCGGCCGGCCCCACATACGTGAAGAGCATCCGATTGAAGGTGATCGAACTGCCCCCCGTGTCGTTCACGCGGATGTAACTGCCCTCGCCCAGATCGAATTCGCCGAGGTCGAAGTTGGGGCAGGAGTTTGTCGCACCGTCCAATTGGCTCTTGTACACAACGTGAGTTCCATCGAGTGCGTGGATGATGTACTCGGCCGGGTACGGGGCTCGGGAAGCCGTGTTTCGATACTCGGCGTTCAAGCGATATCGGCCGGGCGGCAACTGGTTCGAACCCGTGCCGAACGGCGGCGCGTAGTCCACGTACTGCGGACCGTTCGGATCAGGCTCGCCGGGCTCCTGGTAGCTGGAGGTGTACCAGTAGCGTCCCGAACAGCCGCCCACGTGCGCGCGAGCCACGTTGGTCCGGCGGAAATACGGATTGTCGCCGCTCTGACCGTCGTTCGCATCCGTCTTGGGCTCAGTCGTTGCCTCGTCACCGGTGGCCGAATCCGGATTGAGCTGATAGGTGTCGTTGATGGCCAGTTGCCGCGGCGTCGTGTACGTGGCCGCCATTGTGCAGGCCGGCAACCCCACCGCGGCCCCGATCAAAACCGTCCAGATCATCGCTCGCGAACTCATGTCCCATCCTCCCGTTCCCGGTCGCTGATCGCGAATCGCAACGCGGCATCACCGGGTTCCAGAAATTGTCAACCTGCGCACGACGGATCGCCCGGGCGATCGGGCCCGCTCACAATCAGGCAGGCGAGGAAGCGCTCCAGATCCATTTGGTCCACGTCGCCGTCCTTCTCCAGATCGGCCAGCTGGCACGCGTTGCTCACCGGTTCACCCGATCCGGTCAGACAGAGCTGAAAGACCGCGAAATCCTCCATGTCCACGTCGCCATCGTCGTCCAGATCCGCGGGGATGTTGCTCTTGACCACGATGGTGACGTCGTCGCTCGCGCTGAGTTCGCCGTCGCTGGCGGTCAGGCGGAGCAGATAGGTGCCCATGACGGTGAAGCTGGCCGTGGTGACCGCCGATGCCGGATTCAGAAACGTCACCTCGTCCGGACCGCTCACCTTGGACCAGTTGATGGTCACTTCGGACGGCGGACTGGGCAGGCCGTCATCAGTCACCACGCCGTTGAGCTCGGCTACTTCTCCGAGCCTGATGGTCTGATCAGGCCCCGCGTCGACGCTCGGCGCGGTATTGGTGGCCGGGCCGATCAGGCGGACCAGAACCGCCACGTCCTTGGCAATGCCGGTATTAATGGTGCGCACGCCGCCGCCGGCGATGACGCCCAGATTCGCGGTGGCACCGGTGTTGATGTCCAGCCGGGTCGTTTCGAAATTGCCGCTCACGCCGGTGAGATTCAGCGTGAGCGTGCCGCCGCCCTGCTTGAAAATGGCGTAATCGTTGCCGAACTTCCCGCAATGGCCGGCGCTGACCAGATTATTAGCCGGTGTGAACGCTTTGAAATTCAGGTCTTTGTAGAAATCATGGAAGAAGCCCATGCGAATGGCGCCGGGATCGTTCGCGGCCTGGCTGACGTCGGGCGGCGGATTCTGGTTGAAGTGCTGCCGCAGCAGACTGCCCATGGTCGGAAACGCCATGGCGGCGACGAAGTTGCGGTGCGTGTTGCGGATGCCCAGGACGTACTCGTTGTCGGCCGAGACGCACTCGTACCAATACTCCTCGAACCACACCGGCTTGCCGTAAATGCGATAGCTCAGTGCGGTCTGCCACTGCGTCTCGGTTCGCTCGCCCGGCTGATCGATCTGCACTTCGATGTAATCGATGTTCGGGTTGTTCGCGCTGCTGGTGTCGATCGTGTTGGTGTGGCTGCCGATCGGATGGTCGTAAGGATCCTCGTCCTTGACGAGTTGGGCCTTGTGAGCGACCTCCTGCTGCCACGTGAGCCCCCACGGCGTGTTTCGTTCATTCACCTCGCCGTACAGGCACCACCGGACGTTGTACGCGGTGTATCGGGCCACACAGTAGCGGAACCAGCGGTCGTCGCGGGCCTGCGAGCCCATCTTGCTCCACCAGTTGCTGTTGTCGGGGAAGCCGCCGATGGTCAGTCCCATCATGATGCCGCGATCGTTGGCGTACTGTACCATCTGATCCAGGTGCTGGAAGAACTCCATGTTGGGCGTGTCGGTCTGCGGGTTTTTGTTGGGAAAGGCCTGCGGCACGCCGCTGCGCGAATAGATAGCCAGCCAGATGCAGCCCAGGAACGTGTTGAAACGCTGAGCCTGGCGGGCGTCCATCCAGGTCTTCCATTCGGCCAGCGTGAACTCTTCCGAGAACGACCACTGCGTATCGCCCACCGGCAGGAAAGGCGTCCCGTCGCTGAGCTTCCAGGCGTAGCCGTCTCGCTCGAGGAATCCATGGTAGAGCGGATTGGCGGCGAGTTCGGCCGGTGTGGGCGAGACCGCCAGGACCGTACCGCTAATGCCGTTCATGCCCGCGTCGCTCGAGGCCGTCACCCAGGACCACTCGCCGGCGGCGGTGGGCGCGAAGCGGATCCGCCAGGTGTTGCCGCCGTCCCAGAAGCCCTTCATGACGAGCGTCTTGCCCGCAGCCGCTCCCGATGTGCCCGTGAAGGTAGCCGTGACCGTCGGGCCGTCGACATACGGCTTGGTTCCCGGCTGATCAGCCGATAAGGCCAGTTCGTACACGCGGAAGGTCTTGACGCTGGCCGGCGGCTGCTCGATCAGGCCCGCCCGAGCCATCGAAATCTGGCCCAGGAGAACACAACCGAGTGCCAGACCGCAACTCCACAAGCCACACCGCGGACGCAACAGGCGCATTACTACCACGCACCACCCCCCAGGCAGATGTAAAGACCGGATCTCGACTCTGGATGCTCCATGACGACCGACTTCGACGGTCGCTCAGGAGGCCGATTCATCGTTCAGCGGAACCGCCGACGCACTAACGCCAGCGAAGCGAGCCCCAGGCACAGCAGGCTCGACGGCTCGGGAACGTAGCTGATGTACGGACCATTGGCGGGATCACCCGTGCGGGATCCTTCGCGATCCTCGATCGTGCCCCCCCTTTGGCCATCGTTGTCGGTATTCTTCAGGAACAGCGTTACCGTGGTCCCCTTGTTGGCATTGAAGAAGTCGGTCATGTCCACGGTTCGCCACTGGGGAGGCACCACGTCCTGGCCGGAGTTCCCGCCCACCATGGTCAGTGGATCGCCGATGAGCGTTACGCCGACGGTGCTCTGGAGCGTCGAATTGTTCCACGTGATGGCGGTCTCGTCGAACTCGGCCTGCTTGCCACTGACCTGTAGCTTCCAACTGAGGTTCGACCAGCTCCTCACATGGAGCAAATTCAGCGTGGCCGACTCAACCGTCACGTCAGGCAGCGTGAACTCGATGATCCCGATGCGCTGCTGGCCGCTCTGCCCTTTGATCAAGATCCCGCCGTTGTCCCGGACGGTGCCCCCGCTGGTTTGATCCAGGAATGTGTCGTCGTTCGGCAAAAGGATGAACGACGCCGTCACCGGATTGACCAAGGCGAAGGTCACTAACAGCAGACTACCCATGATTAGACATGACTTGCGCATTGCTCTCTCTCCTCCCTTCAGGCTAGATGTGAATACTTACTGTGTCAGTATACCCACATTCCGCCTTCGATCAAGATATTTCGACCAGAACTGACACATAATTCAGCTACTCGTACACACTTTCAGGCAACACGTATACTCGTGTCGTCGGGGGCTCAGCAATTCGGCTCTCGGTCGGGGCCCCCCATGCACTCGAGGAACTGAGCCACGTCATGGCCATCCACGTCGGTATCCCCGTCGAGGTCCGCGGCCGCGCAGTCCGGCTCATGCACGCCGCCCTCGCCCGACAGACAACGCTGGAGGTAACCGAAGTCCGTCTGGTCCACGTCGTCGTCCTGGTCGAAGTCCGCGGGCGAGCCCGCTGTCGTAAACTGCCATACATCCCCCGTCGTTTTCTCCGTCCCGCTCCACGTATCGATTCGCCAGTAGTACGTGGTCTTGCGGGCCAACGTGCCGGGGTTATAGGTCGTGGTCGTCTGGCTCGAGACCAGGACGCCGGGGCTCTCCGTTCCGAAATACACGTCGTATGAGGTGGCACAGGTAACCGGCGCCCAGCTCAGGCCGGCCGGCGACAATCGAACATCCACCGCCAGGTGAGGCGGGTTGGCCCCCTGCACCTTGGCCGGCACGAATGGCGGCGCGGGATGAGCGGCAATGAAGTTCTGGTAGGCCGTGAACGCCGCCTTGCGAGCATACGCTGGCTCGGGCCCCAGAATTCCGAACGAATACTGGGAGAACGCCTGCGTGTCGTTCAACTCGTAGAAAAAGACTTTGTGGATCCAGGATCGAGCGGGTTGCCCCGTGAACCAGTTGTTCAACAAGCCGGTGTAGTAGTTCGCCTGGTTCGCCTCGCCGACCTCATCGCTCTCCCACCCTACCTCGGTGAGCCAGAACGGCCTCCCGAACCATCCGGTATTCTGCAGCACCTGCTTTACCGACGGCGGATCCCACGGCCAAGTGGGCGACTTTTCGAGGCGATCGGTCACGACCGTGTGGTTGTTGCCGTACACGTGGTGCGTCACGATATCAAGCCGGCTGCCGGCTTGCGTGATGCAGTCCGTGAGCCAGACGTCCCAACTGCCGCTGTTCAGATGAGCCAACTCGGGGCCGCAGACTTTCGCTTCCGGAGAGGCGGCATGGATCGCATCCGCCCCGTTGTTGAGGATCAGATTGATGTACTGAGCCCGTGAACCCGACCAGAATTGGCTGAGGTTCGGCTCGTTCCACATTCCCCAGTGCCGGATCGAATCACGATAGCGTGTCGCCGCACGGTAGCACACGTCGTAGTAATCGGCGGCGTTGGTGGGGACGCCCGTCCCTGCAGGCCCGGTGGTGGCCCAGGCCGGGGTCTGGCTGATGGTGGCGAAAATGTGCAGCCCTCGGGCTCGGGCAGCTCCCACGATGCTATCGTAGATGCTCCACGAAAAGGTGTCCTGGCTGGGTTCGACCCAAGCCCACACCATGTCGATCCTGATCCAGCCCATGCCGCACGACTGGACCTCGTCCATCAACCGGACCAGACTCGACCCCTGAGGTGCGTGGACGTTGATGCCGTAAGGCGATGCCTCCGAGATGCATTGCGCACGAACCGCGGCGACGTCGCCGGCCGTGATCACCAGCGCGCCTGTCAACGCCAGCACCAGGCGGTATGTGCGTACCCGGATGTGCGACGGTCGGTGCATTACCCCCTCCGGTTCGTTTCGGCCGCGTCCTTCTGCGTGTGCTGTTGGGCGGCCCTACCGTGAATAGTGCCAGGGCCATTGAGACTTGAGCCACACCTTGTCGATCGGCGCGTTGGGGCTCTTGAACGTCTTGGGCGGCTCGGCCCTTCGGTCCACCACCTCGCCCCTGGTCTTGGGCACCATTTGTGAGTGCCCATCGGCGAACAACATGTTCATGCCTTCCGAGCCGTGATTATCCCACGGCTGCGGGCAGTTGTTCCCGATGCTGTACGGATATTTGTCCGAATCCAGGCTTCCCTCGCACCCCACGAATCCGTTAGCGAAATTGGGGTCACGGTTGTCGTTATCGTGCACGAGCATCATGTCGTGGAAGGCCATCTTGAAGTGGGTCGTCTTCTTGTGGCGACCGGCCATGGGATGCCGCTGCGCGGCGGGCAGGTTCTCCTCCGGATCATAGAGCGCGTTGTACTCGTAGCTGTGCCCCCCACTGGAATCGTCGCGCTCCTTGGCCGTGACATCGATGTCCGATTGCCCCACCGGAATGGGCCGTCCGTTCTCCTGCGAGGAGACCATCTTCGGCGGAGCCTGGAGCGTGTGCGGCCGAATGACGTTCCGGCTGGCCGGACAGATCAGCACCTTCACATCCGGCAGCAAGCGAGCCTTGTACAACGACCAGAAGCTGTCGGACGTGTTGTTCGGCGTCACCGGGAAATAACCCTTGTACGTCTCAGTGTAGACGGTGAACGCCGTACCCAAATCATGCATGTGAGCCCGGCAGGCAACCACGCGAGTCTGCCAGCGAGCCCGGGCCAGCGACGGCAGGAGAATGGCGACCAACAATGCGATGATCGCCACCACGACCAGGATCTCGATAAGCGTGAACCCTGCGCTTCGCGGATGAACCGCCCGATACGTCATGCGGGCCTGCCTGTGCATGAACCTCTCTCCGCCGTGAACTGCCAAGGGCCGCGGAGGGATCGGCGAACCGAACCCATCCTGAGATGCTGGTAACAATTGTACCGCGAAACTGGAGGCCGAAGCAATAGGTGTAGCCAAAATATCTGCATGTATATACAAGATGTACTGCAGATCGACCTTTCGATCTGCAGTTTCTTACCCTGCAATGGCTTGCGACATGAACTATGCAGCGGGAGGTGCGGTGGAGCCACGCTTCACCAGGCTGCCCTGCAGTAAAAGTGTGACAGGATTGGCGCCCGGACTGGAGATCCGCTGGAGAAGCAGACGGGCGGCTTGCTGGCCGATCCGCCGTTTGGGCTGGGCGTAGGTGGTGAGCCAGGGCTCGTGTTCCGCGGTCGGCACGATGTCATCGAAGCCGGCGATGGAGAGCTGGTCGGGGACACGAATGTGGCGACTGCGAGCCACCATCCCCACGGTCATACCGATAATGTCGTTCGCGCAGAAAATTGCGGTCGGACAGCGGTCCGCCGGCAGGTCGAGCAGGAGATTTGCGGCTCGCCGCCCGGAGTCCTCACCGGCCATCTGATCCGCCTGCAGCCAGGCTTCATCGATGGTCAACCCCGCGCGACGCATGGCCAGCCGATAGCCCCGCAGCCGGTCGTCCACGCTGGCCAGGCCGCCCGATCCGATGAACGCAATCCGCCGATGGCCCAGTTCGATGAGGTACTGAACGACTTCCTCGGCCCCCAGCTCGTTCGCCGTCATCACAACGTCGGCCGGATGCCCCGGAAGTGGACGATCCACCAAAACCAGCGGAACCTTGCGAGCGATTAATTGCTCGAGCGGCCGATGATCGTCGGCCGGGTTGCTGGAGGGAGCAACGATGAACCCGTCCAGCGTCTTCTGGACGAGGGCCTCGACGCCTTTGGCTTCGGCTCCGACGTCAAAGCCGCCGTCCTCGAAGACGGCGTGGTATCGCCACTCGGCCAGTTCCTCGCGAATGCCATCCACCATCGGGCTGAACAGCGGCCCCGACGGCCAGTTGAACCACACGCCGACGAGCATCGTCCGCTGGCTCTTCGCCGGTTCCCGCCGATTGCCCGCGACATGAAACGTTCCCAATCCCTGCCGTCGTTCCACCCAGCCGGAAACGCTCAGTTCGGCCAGCACCTGCCGAACGCTCGACCGGCTGAGCGAGAACTTCTGCATCAACTCAGTCTCCGACGGCAGCCGGCTCCCTAGCGGGATCCGCTGCTCAGCCATCGCCTGAAGTAGGTGATCTCTTAGAGATGCGGTTCGACTTGCCTTGGCCATAATGCCAATTGTACTTATTTAGACAACGCAGGCAATGGGATATACAAGCTTTGACAAGCGAATCAAAGCTATCGGCCCCGCACAACTCGCACTCACCGCCGCTGAGATCCCGCGCCAGGTTGAACCTACGGTTCGAGCAGCCGCCGGCGCGCGTCGGCCAGCGCCGCCGTAATCTCTTCCAGATAGGCCGGTGCGGCCTGATTTCGGGCAAATGTCTCGAAAGCGTCCAGCATCCGGCTTGCTTCCGCCACTGCTGCCGGCACCCGTACCCCCCTGCCGTCCACCGTCACGTATACGGGGCTCGTGTGTGCGAACCGCAGACGGCATGGCCGGCAGGGTAACCGCCCGCCGTAGGCGTGCCCGGCGGCCAGTTCGCTGTCGGACAGCCAATCATCACGCTCGGTGCATCGGGCGGCAATCCAGCAGGGCTCGCTCACCCACCATCGCGTCACCACCTCCGCACGATCGCCCTTGATATCGTCCGCCCGGGCGACCACGCTTCCGTTAATCACGATTTCGAGCGAGGTCAGCGGCTGTTCCGATAATGCCTGGGCGCGAATGGTCAGCTCGACGGGAGAACCGGCTAGGGCAATCTCGTCACCCGGCTGGCGTCCGTCCACCTGCAGAAAGAGCATGGGACCGTTGGTCACGAAGTTTCGGCCCGCCCGCCAGGCCGCCCAGAACGCCGGCAAATCCGGATTCTCGCCCGCCCGAACGTATGCCCGGTTGTAGCCTGCCGGCGTATTTTTGGCACCCTTGGCCGAGCCCGCCCCGGCAGCCAACCGCAAGCCGCAGTTCAGCAGCCGATAGTACGTGTCGGTGTTCATCTGCATCATGCCCTCGGGCGTGTCGGGATACGTGGGCAGACCCGGAACATTCAGCAGATTCGAGTAATTCGACCGCGGCTGGAACTGATGCCGGTGAAAATTGTTGTTGCAGACGTTGACCACATCGACGAGTCCGAGTAAAGCGTCGAGGAGCACTTCGCGCGACCAGCCGCCCTGATAGCAGATGAGCGCACTCGCAGCGCGGGCCTGTCGTAGCAGCGGCAGGTTCGGACGCCGCGCGTCCGAGGGTGCGTCCAGCGGTTGGGGCAAGCCCAACACGTAGGCCGCTCCCCAGTCGTGCTCGAGCTCGTAATCGTAAATGCTGATCGGCACCCGCCGACCGGCAGATTCGACGCTCTGCACGCACGGCGCTGCAGCCTGGACCTCGTACTTGGGCCCGTTCCACCATTGCAGCGAAGTGCCGAAGTCCAGTCCCTCGGCCAGCAGTTGCGGCGCCAACTCCTCCGCCGAGGCATGGAGGTGGTTCTCGCCGCAGACGTAGCCGTGCTGCCGCATGTTGATCCAGCGTTGCAGCCGAACCACGTGTTCCGTGCGTTCCCCCGCCGGTTCGAGCCGCTGCCGATACGGGCGGTACTCGGTGCCACGCTCGACGCGCACATCGAGCGTTCTGGCGTCGGTCCCAACCGGGAGCTCGATTGAGCAACGCCCGGAACAGACAAACCACCGGTCGCGAGCACCGATGTTCACGACCGTGGCGTCGGCCGGCACGATATCGCAACCGCGCGTATCGCGCAAACGCACGCGCGCGTGCACGGGCTCGCCGCTGTCGGCATCGACGACCGTCAGATCAAGTCGGGATGGATTCGCAGGTTGCGACTCGGCCCTCACCGGGCCGGACCACGACATTACAAATGCCGCTGCAAGTACTATCGCTCTGATGAGCATGGGGACAGGCTAACCGAACCCGTGCGATCGTGCCAAGCTCTGCCCCTGAAGAGTCGGCTATTCCGCCATCAGAGGCGGGCGAGACGCCCGCTCCCCGAAAGTGCGTGCCCTACACTTTGATCAGCCGCATCATTTTGCCGATGCTCCGGAGCGTTTGACCGAGACTCGGCCACGGCGGATCGGCACCGTTGTGCTGCAGGAGGAGCAGCGTCATGTCGTCCTCCGGCGGTGCGTGGCCGCGATATTCGTCCAGCGCATTCAACAACGCCTCGCGGAACGCGAGCGGATTCGCAGGATCAAGCCCCGAAACGATCTTCAAGAGCCCTTCCTCACCGAGCAGTTGTCCATCCGGCGAGCGGGCCTCAATGAACGAATCCGTGTAAATGAGCACCACGTCGCCCTTGGCCAGCCGCACCGCGAACTGTTCATACGACGTGGGAGCGATCACGCCGAGCGGCAGGTTGGCCAGCCGGTGCGTGCATTCGGGCAGTTGCGGGCACAGCACCTGCCACTTGTTGGTCTCGACCCGATACCACAGCGGCGCCGGATGCCCGGCATTGACCACCACCAGGTGATCCAGTGGGGCGAAATACGTCGCCAGCACGGCGGTGGCAAACATCCCGTCGTCGGCGGCTCGCGAGAACTCCTGGTTCAAGCGCTGTACAAACTTCGCCTGGTCCAGCGTGTTGATGTACCGCCGCATGAGCGACCGCAGGAACCGGGCCAGCTCCGACGCCTGCTCGCCGTGACCGCTCACGTCGGCGACGACGAAACGCGTGATTCGGCCTGTTCCGCACATGGATACATAGTGGATATCCCCGCCGCTGCGATGGCCCGGCTGCGGCTGGCTGTGTACCCACGCATCGATGCCGGGCACCGACAGAGCCGTATCCCGGGCCTCGTTGCCGCCCCAGATCTCCATGCACTGCATCTTCACTTCCGGCGGCGTCACCGGCCGGTCCGTCGTCTGCGGCTGCGCCACAACGTTTCCTCCTGAACTAGAGCCCAAGCGTGCGTGGTTATTATACGAACCGCCGTCCGCAAGTCGTGCCGACCGCTCCGTGGTCGCCCGTGATTCGGGCGATCACCCATCTCCGGAAAATATGGGGATTGGCGACGCCCCAGCGGGCGGTTAGGATGTCCGGCGTCTCGGAAGAACCGTGTCCTGACAACGCGAGGGCTCGTGCGATGGCAAACATCCAGATCGGCATCAACATGGAGTTCGTGCGGCACCACGACATGTCGTTCGCCGCCGGCGTGGAGAAAGCAGCAGCGTTGGGCTACCAGTTCATCGAGCCGATGGTTCACTGGGGCCGCGAACTGCTCAGCGAGGCCGGCTACTTCCACAGCATCTCCATGTTCGATGACCCTCGCGAAACGCGGGAACTCTGCGAAAAGCACAACGTCCGCTGCTCGGGCTTGAGCGCACACACGCCGCTGTGCCGGCCTGACGTGAGCGTGAACTACCTGCGAATGGCCATTCTCTGGGCAGCCGAACTCAACGCCCCCGTGGTCAACACCGACGAAGGCCCCAAGCCGCCCTTCACCAGCACTGAGGAAGACCACGTGCTCATGAAGTACACGTTGACGCACGCGGCCCGGGCCGCCGAGAAACGCGGCATCTGCATCGGCCTCGAGCCGCATCAGCAGTACAGCAAGAGTCCCGACGGGCTCGACCGCATCTGCAATTTGGTGCCATCGCCGGCCATCGGCATCAACTTCGACACCGGCAACTCGTACCTGGCCGGCGAGGATCCCTACGTGTGGCTGGCTCGCTGCCGCGATCGGCTCGTCCACCTGCACGCCAAAGACATCACCGTCCAGCACAGCGAAGCCGAACGCGGGAAAGTGACCGGCACGCCCGTCGGCTGCGCTTGCGGCGCCGGCGTGATCGATTGGAAAGAAGTGATCAAGATCCTCAAGCCGCTCGACCGGACCATCTGCTTCAGCGTCGAGTGCGGGACCATCGACCAGGCGGCTGCCAGCCTGGATCATTTGAAATCATTGCTGTAACGCGACGGCCCGCTTGGACACTCTATGAGCATTCAGATCCGAGGCCCGCTGTTCGGAGTCGCGTCGCGCTGTGAGCCTGTACTCGCCGCGCTGCCGGACTGGTTCGGCAATGACTCGTCGGTGCAGGCTTACGTCCGGACGATCGACGCCCTGCCCACGTTCATCGCCGAGTACGACGGGCAGTGCGCCGGCTTCCTGGCCATTAAACAGCAGAACCCCTACGCCGCCGAAATATACGTCACCGCCGTTCGCTGCGAGTTGCACCGGCGAGGCATCGGCCGGCGACTTCTCACCGCCGCCGAAGACTGGATGCGCTCGACCGGAATCGAGTACGCCTATCTCAAGACGCTCGGCCCCTCCCGCGAGTACGAGCCTTGCGAGCGGACTCGTCGCTTCTACTTCGCGCTGGGCTACCGCCCGCTCGAAGAGCTCAAGCGATTATGGGCCAACGACCCCTGTTTGATCATGGTGAAGAGACTCGCGGACGGCACGGCGCCGGCAAGAATGACGAATGACGAAGCTCGAATGTCGAATGAATGACGAAGCCCGGATGGCGACGACGGTGTGTGTTCCTCATTCGTCATTCTGATTTCGTCATTCGCCATTGCCTCGCCGCGTCGCCGCGTCGTTCTTTTCACGCCAGCCCCAGAATGCTGTCGGCCAATTGCCGCGGCACGATCTCGTAATGGCTGGGTTCCATGCTCCAGCTCCCGCGGCCGGCGGTCAGGCTGCGCAATTCGGTGGCGTAGCCGAACATCTCGCGCAGCGGCACCTGGGCGTCGATGACTCGCCGGTCGCCCCGCATGGTCGAGTCGGTCACCACCGCCCGGCGGCGGGACAAGTCGCCGCTGACGCTCCCGAAGTTGCTCTCCGGCGTGACCACCTGCACCTTCATGATGGGCTCCATGAGCGCGGGCGACGCGGCTGCCGCCACCTTGTCGAACGCGATGCGGGCGGCGGCCTCGAATGCCAGGTCCGAACTGTTGGCTTCGTGAACCTGGGCGTCCAGGAGCGTGATTTTCAGATTCATCATGGGATAGCCCGCCAGCACGCCGGTGTGCGCGGCCTCGAGCACGGCCGTCTCAACCGCCTTCACGTATACCTGCGCGGGCGACTCGACGGGGATGTTGCTGACGAACGCCACGTGCGGCTTGCCGGGCGGCGGCGTGTACGGCTCGATCCGCAGCTTGACCTTGGCGTAGGCCTCCTTGCCCGAGATCGGCCGATTGAACTCCTCCTCGTGCTCGGCCACCGCTGAGACCGTCTCGCGATACGAGACCCGTGGCTTGCCCACCTTGGCGTCCACGTGCATGTCCCGCTTCAACCGGTTCACCAGCACCTCGAGGTGCAGCTCGCCCATGCCGCTGATGATGGTCTGGCCCGTCTCCGAGTTCACCGAGTACTTGAACGTGGGGTTTTCACGAGCCAGCATGGCCAGTGCTTCTTCGAGCTTGTCCTTGTCCGCCGACGACTTGGGCTCGATGGACATGCTGATCACGGTCTCCGGGAACTCGATGGCCTCGAGCAGTACGGGCCGTTTGGCGTCGCAAAGCGTGTCGCCGGTGAGCGTGTCACGCAGACCCAGCACAGCCACAATGTCGCCGGCCCCGGCGCTTTCGATCTGCTCGCGGCGCTTGGCGAAAACGCGGAACATCCGGCTGATATTCTCTTTCTTATCGCGGGCCGGGTTGTAAACGCGCGAGCCGCTCTTGAGCGTACCCGAGTAGATCCGCACGAAGTACAGGTCCATGGGCTTGTCGGCGACGATCTTGAACGCGTACGCCACCAATGGAGCTGTCGGGTCGGTCGGACACGTGATCTGCTTGTCGGGCTTCTCGGGGTCGTGTCCGACGATGGCCGGTATGTCCAGCGGGCTGGGCAGGTAATCGATCACGCCGTCGAGCAGGCGCTGGACGCCCACGTACGCCAGAGCCGAGCCGCAGAACACCGGCTGGAGGCGGTTTGAGATGGTCCCCGCTCGCAGACCGGCCTTGAGCAGTTCGTTGGGCACGGGCTCATCGTTGATGAAGTGCTCCATCACCGTTTCGCAGATGTCGGCCACCTGCTCTTCCAACGTGTGGCGGGCCCGGCGAGCCGTCTCCTCCAGCTCAGGGGGAATAGGTCGCTCTTCGGGCTTGGTGTCCATCTGCTTGGCCTGGTAGTAGAAGGCCTTCATTTCGACCAGGTCGATGAGCCCTTCGAAGTAGTTGTCGGCGCCGATGGGAATCTGCACCGCCACCGGATTGGCCTGCAGCTTCTCGCGAATGGATCGAAAGCTGGCCGCGAAGTCCGCCCCCACCTTGTCCATCTTGTTGATGAAGCAGATGCGAGGAACGTTGTACTTGTTCGCCTGACGCCAGACGGTTTCCGACTGGGCCTCCACTCCTTCCTTGGCGTCGAAGACGACGACGGCCCCGTCGAGCACGCGCAGCGAACGCTCGACCTCGGCAGTGAAGTCGACGTGGCCCGGGGTGTCGATCAGGTTGATGGTGTGATCGCGCCAGGGACAACTGACGGCCGCGGAGTAGATGGTGATCCCCCGCTGCTGCTCCTCCTGGTCGAAGTCGGTGATCGTGGTCCCCTCGTCCACCTCGCCCATGCGATGCGTCTTGCCCGTGTAGTACAGGATTCGCTCGGTGGTCGTGGTCTTGCCCGCGTCGATGTGGGCGGCTATTCCAATGTTTCGCACGCGGCGAAGGTCAACTGACACGGCAAACTCCCTCTCACTCTCAGTGCAGTAAGGCACGCAGTTCGCAACCGCTGGTGTGGCCCGGGCGCTTCGCCGGTGGATGCCGGGCGTCCTGCCCGGCATGGGGCCACGAGCATGATCCATCCCAGGACTTCGGCGGGACCTGCCGCCGAGCGACCATCACGTGTTGGGGGTCGGCTCGCCCGGTATGGGGACCACTTCCGGCGATGCTTCCATGGCGGCCACCTCTTCGGCCCGCGGCCGGGAACGCAGCACGATCAGCCCGCCAGGCAGCGCCCAAACCAATTGGATGAACCGGCCGAACAACGAGAGCGACAACGCCGCCTCCAGCGTTCCGAAGCCGGCCGCTCCGTGAAGCAACTGCTGGAAGCCACCCTCCATCACGCCGATGGGCAAAGCGCCGGCCAAATAACAGATGGGCACGTACGCCAGATAGACCGGCAAGGAAGCCCACGGCGAGGTCTGAGGATCGATCACCCCCAGCGACCAGCCGGCTAGAAACAGCGATACGATGCTGTTCACCTGCAGGATGTTCGTCAGCACCAGACAGAGCAACACCCGCCCGGGACGATTGCGGAACTCGAACACCGCCCGGTCGATCCGCTGCAGGTGACTGCCCAGCGGAAGCCGGGCCAGCAGTTGATCCAGATGCAGCAGCTTGCGCGTCCAGTTCGAGAAGTACAAGCCCCCGCCGACCACCACCAGGAGCACGAGCACACCGATCGGCCGGCCCCAACTGCGAAACGCCGGGTTATGCCAGTCCAGCAGGAGCACGATGCCGGACATGAGGACCAGGCCCAACACGCCGATCACTCGGTCGAAGAACACCACCGTGACCGCCTCATGTTTGAACGGCGTGTCGCGAGCGATGTAGAAGGCCTTCACCGAGTCGCCGCCCGTCGTCCCCAGCGGCAGCGCGTTGATGATGAAGTTGCCCGCGAACGTGACCTTCACGGCCTGCCAGACCGACAGGCGGACCTGATGCACGTCCAGCAGGAGCTTGAGCCGGATCGCGATCAAGACCGGCGCCGGGGCAAAGACGGCCACGCTCAGCAGGAGCAGTGTCGGATCCGCCTGCCGCCAGGCCCGGATCAGTTCGCTCCATTCCGTATTCCAGGCGATCCAGGAGAGGGCCGCCGCGCATACCGCATAACGAACCAGGGCGGAAGCGTGTTGTCGAATTGCCAAACCCATCCCGGACCATCCTTTGGGACAAGTCGTGTATTGTACTGGAAACCGCAGCCGAGACGAAACGGCCCGGCACATTCGTCAACGACGCTCCGACGCTCGTCCAATAGCGCCCCGTCGCAGGACGGTCGTTGCATGGCGTCGTCCATTAGTTTCGCCCGAGGTTCGCAAGCGGCAACGATTGCTTCGCTCAATACGCGCGAGTCAGGCGTGAGCCGGGGTAGTAGTATCGCAGGATGGCCGGACTACTCCAGCCGGCTCGGGCGAGGGCATCCGCGCCGTACTGGCACATGCCCATGCCGTGCCCCATGCCCCGGCCATCGGTGAAGACGATGGCATCCGGCTCGACGGTCACGGTGAACAGCGTGCTCTGCAAAACGCGTCCGGTGGGATCGACGGCCAGCCGGAAGTTCTCGCCGTCCAGTTCCACCGTGCGGCCCTCGGCGTCGCTGACCGCCACCCGCAACGCCCGGCCGTCCGCCGCGCTCTCGATCACTTCGACCTGCTCGACGCGGCCGAGCCTCTCGAAGCGGGAATAACGGCCGGCCAAACGCTCGGTCATCTGCCATTTGCTGATGCGAGGCTCCTGCGGCCAACGGTAGGCATCGGGCCGACGGCAGTGCGGACACACCACGCCGCCGGCCAGCGGTGGGATCGGGGGCGTGCCGTCCGGGCTGAACGCCGGAGCAGTCAGTCCGCCGCAACGCGATCCGAAGTACGTGCAGAAAATCTTCTCGCCAGCGGGCGACGACCAGGTGCAGACGATCCCCCGTGTGTCGCGGACGGCCTCGACCGCCTGCGGCGCCAACCGCTGCCGATCCAGGCCGGCGTACACCTGCGATTTTTCGGTCGCCCAGACATCCCAGTCACGGCGAAGCCCCGTGGTCTGCCTGGCATACCAGGCGTAGGTACGGGCAGCGATCGCCTGAGCCCGGAACGTCTCCCGATGGAAGCTCCCCGGCAATTCCGCCGAGACCACACTCACGAGATAGTCCTCGATGTCCACCAAGTTGATGACCGCACCGCCATCCCGCCGCGGGAGCATCCGGACGGATCCGGGAAAGTCTTTCCACTGGCTGGCCAGTTTGATCCGCGTGGGCTGTTCGCCCGTGGGCACGACGTCCACGCCGCCCGACTCCAGGTAGACGTCGAGTTCGGGAACATCGATACCGCGGCCGGTGAACGTGAAGGACAACTCCTGCGGGTCTTGGTCGGCAAGGAGGATTTGGCCGGTCTGACAATCCACGAGGTTGAACCGGTCGCGCACCACGATGCTCGCCGATTGGAGTCCGTCGAGCAGGAGAATGCGGATCTGGCGGTCGATGACCGGCTCGTCGGCGGGTGCGGATTGCGTCGCGGCGGCGGGCGGCCCGGCCGTGGGCGAAGGCGCGGAATCACAGGCCTGGAGAAACACACCCAGAAGGACACAACCCAGAAACATGGGGAAGACGGTCCCGCCTCGGCGCAGCCCGCGGCAGCGAAGGAAACAGGGTGAATGCGGTCCGGCCCGGATCCGGTTGCCGCACGGGCAACGAAGTCCAGGCCTGGTTTCGACCGCCTCTGGCATCAGTCCGCTTTGCGAAGCGTCAAGCCCATTTCGGCCAGCTTCGCCTTGATTTCGTTGAGCGAGGTCTGCCCGAAGTTCTTGGTCGCCAGCAGTTCGGCCTCGCTACGGCTCACCAGGTCGCCGACGGTGACCAGATTCAGCCGCTGGAGGCACTTGCGCGACCGGCTGGACAGCTCGATCTCCGACAAATACTTGTTGAGCACCTCGGGCGAACCTTCGGGCCCGCCCGCCCGACGCAGAATGGTGCGCGGCCGGGCCGTCCGCGCCTCTTCCTCCTTCAGTTGGCCGAGCCGAAGCCCCTTCTGCTTGAGCATGGCCTTGATCTCGTTGAGCGAGGTCTCGCCGAAGTTCTTGTAGCCCAGCAGTTCGACCTCGGTGATCTTGAGCAGGTCACCCAGCGTGTGAATGTTCATCTTCTTGAGGCAGTTGCGGCTGCGCACGCTGAGTTCGAAGTCGGTGATCGGCGTGTCGAGGATGGCGCTGCGTTTCTCGCGGCTGCGCTCCTGCGTCTCGTCGTAATGCATGCTCATCGAGCTCTCGACGTCCTTGAGGAACATCTGAGCCCGAGTGTGATTGGGGTAGTCGGCGAGCACGCGCTCGAGGCAGACGTAGGCTTCCTGGTACTGCCCGCGGTCCTCGTAGATCACGGCCAGGTTCATCAGGGCATTGACGTGAGCGGGCTTACGAGCGGCCAGATCCTCGTAGAGCTCGACGGCCCGATCCTCGTCGCCGTAAAGATCGTGCAGGAACGCCAGCCGGAACACCGCATCGGAGTTGCTGGCGTCGAGGCGGACGGCACTCTCGTACTCGTCGATCGCCTCGCCCGGACGGCCCTGGGCTTCCAGGAGCATGCCCCGCTCATAGTGCCACGTGGGGTTGGTTCCCACCTCGCCCTGCCGCTGGCTGAGCGTGGCTTCCGCGTCCGCAATCTTCCCGTCACGAATCAAGTTCGCAATCGTATCCATGTCGTGTGTCTTTGTTCCCGGGTTTCAGTGACTGTACAGGTCGGACCGCGCTTCTTTCCCCTGACTCAGTCGAACCTCATAGTGTATTCGACCTGCCGCGTAATGCAAGGCCCGTGCCAAAGCACGATTTTTCGGGCGGGGCCGCCTTCCGGCAGGCCCGCCGACGGGCCGCGGCGATCACCTGCAACCTGCTGTCACCGCTTCACTTACGTTGACCACGAATATTCAGAACGTCCTTCTTGTAGATCTTGGTGTCCAGGCCGCGGACATACTCCGTCCAGTCGCTCGCGGGGTCGGGATCGGATTTGATCCGGTGCAGGTACATCTGCAGCTTGGCGTCCAGGTTGTCCAGATAGTGAATGGCGACCGCTTCGGGCATCGCCGGCAGTTTCGGGCTGCCGAACTCGTACGTGCCATGATGCGACAGCACCAAATGCTGCAGCGCATCCCGGATCTCCGGCGGGAACGGCTGGCCCATCTCGGCCTCGACCAGCTTGATCTTCTCTTCGATCCAGATCGCGCACTGGACGATGTGCCCGACGAGCTGGCCACGGTTGGAATACTGGAAGCTCGTGTCGTACGTCAATTCCGCCGTCTTGCCCAGATCGTGCAGGAACAGGCCGGCCAGCACGAGATCCAGGCTCACGTCGGGGTAACGCGGGACCACCAGCAGGGCCAGTTCCAGCACGTTGCGGGTGTGCTCGAGCAGCCCGCCGATGAAGGCGTGGTGCATCTGGACGGCTGCTGGGGCCTTCTTGAAGCCGGCCATAAGCTTCTCGTCGCAGACGAATTGCTTGATCAACTGCAATACGTAGGGGTTCTTGATGGACCGTAGGGCGTGCTTGACCTGCTCGAACATCACATCGATGTCTTCCTCAGTCTGCGGCATGAAGTCGCACAGGTCGATGCTGCCGGCCTCGCACGGCCGCATGGCGTCGATGATGAACTGCAGCGCGCCCTTGTAGTTCTCGACCCGGCCCTTGAACCGCATGAAGCCGCCTTCGGGCATCTGGTCGAACATGGGCTGCGTGGCCTGCCAGACACGAGCCAGGATCTGACCGGTCTTGTCGCGGAGCACGCAGTGGATGTACAGCGACCCGTTGGTGGTGGTCCTCAAGTCCTTGGCATCGATCAGGAAGACTTGATCCTCAACCACTTCGCCGGCCTGAAGCTGGTTGACGAATCGACGCGGTCGTGCGTTGGCGTTCTTTTCCATCCCGCCATGATACCCCAGCAGCGCCAGGCGGGCCAGCAACGCATCCTCCGTCCAGCCCAGGTACGGCTGGCTTGGACGTAGATCGATTGCTGGCCATCCTGGGCCGCTGCGTCGTTCTCGCGGCTACTCGAGGTATCCCAGATCGGACAACCGCCGGCTGAGGGCTTCCTTTTCCTCTTCGGAGAAGACCTCGGCGTGCTCGCCGACCTCGATCTTCTGCGGCGGCTCGTACTCCACGCCGAGCTTGGTACTGAACAGATCCGTGAGCACCTGCCCTTCCATGTCGGCGGGCACGCGGAGCCCGATGCAGGCCAGGAGCGTCGGGGCGATGTCCGCGATTTGTGCGCGAATGGTGCCCCCCTGCTTCACGTTGGGGCCGTTCACCACGAGGATGCCTTCCACGCGATGCGTGCCTTCCATTCGCCGCTGCGACGACCAACGAACAGCATCGCGTCCGCGAATCCGCCGGACGACGGCCAGTCCCGCGTAGGGCACGAGCAGCAGGTCGGGCAACCAGGGCTGTTCCTCACGCGAGCAGTTGTAAAGCTCTTCGGTCTTGTGCACTTCGGGGAAGACCTGAATCCACTCGCCGTCGGGCTTGCGGGCTTTCACCTCGAGGAACCGCCGGCGCAGATCGTCGCGGATCTTCTCGTAATCCGCCGGCTCGATGATCCCGCCGGGCTGGCGGCCCTTGAGGCTCAGATACAGGAACCCGTACATGCCCGCATGGACGACGCAAGCCTTGGTCTGCGTCCAATCCAGGTCAATCTCGTGCTCGACTCCGATGTTGGCATCAAAGCGCTTCAAGGTCCGGCCGAACATCCGAGCCACCACGCGTTCGATCCGCCGGCGAGCCTGCCCCACCTGGCTGCGGAGCTTGAGATAGCCCCACTGCTCGAGCAAGGCGTTAGGCTGGGCCTTGCCGTCGAGGCTGCCGTGGCCGTGATCGGACATGATGATGAGCGTGGCGTCGTGCTCGCGGGCATAGCGGGCCAGGTCGCCCAGCGTCTTGTCGAGTTCCTCGAAGCAGTGAGCCGCCATCTCCGCCCGGACCGGGTACTTGTGCGACGTCTTGGGATCCAGGTACTTCCAGGCCTTGTGCTGGATGTTGTCCACCAGCTTGAAGAGCACCATGAGGACGTCCCACCCGAAACGCTCGCCGCAGTACGTCGTCAACTCGTAGCCCTGCGTGAAGCTTCGCTCGATGTGACGAACGTTGCGCTGGAACAGCTCGTCGCCGCCGAAAATCTTGCGTTGCCAGTCCGAGCGATAGTTGTAATCGGGCCAGCGACGCAGAATGTCATGCTTGAGCTCGGGCGGCCAGGTGAACTCGGTGTCCACGCTGGGCGTCTCAAAGCCGGAGATCATGAAGCCGTTGACCTTCCGTGGCGGATAGGTCATGGGCACGTTGATGGAGCCGACGCGAAAGCCCTTCTCGCTGAGGATCTCCCAGATGGTCTTCTCGCGAATCTCGTACGTGCTGTTGAACGTCAGTTGGTTGGTACGGACGTCGTACTTCTCGAAATCGACGATGCCATGGCGGCCCGGCCCCTTACCGGTCATGAACGTGGTCCAGGCGGCCGGCGTGATGGGCGGCTTGGTGGAATCGAGGATGCCCGACGTGCCGGTCTCGATCAGCCGCTTGAGGTTGGGCATCCGACCTTGTTCCATAAGCGGGCGCAGGATATCGAACGTGGCGCCGTCGAGGCCGACGACCAGGACGCGCTTGGCCAGCGGCTCGGTCTCGCGGGTCGGTCCAGTGGTTCCGGCCGGTGCCGGCCCGGTTTGCGCCGGCCGGGGAAACGAGGTGGGCGAGGCTTGGCCACTCGAAGAAGCTTGGCCATTCGATGAACTTTCGCTGGTTTTCATGGTTATTCCTGCTGCGCGGACACTCCGAGGCAAACCCTTGCCGGGCCTGCGGGATCTACCCGTCTACGTCTGCCTCGGGGCAAGAGGACGACCACTATAGCCGATCGAGGCGGATCGTACGAACGAGCCTGTAGTTTGGCGCCATGATGAGCCCCCGGTCAAGAGTCGCAAGCGGATTACGACGCCGAACGGACAGAAAAGCCGTGCAGCACTGTTTGTCGCGGCGTCAGCGTGGCGGCCGCGGCGTCCCAATCGAATTCGACCAGATTGGCGGGCTGACCGGCCGCGCACGACCAAGGATCGTCCGGTCCAGGAACCAGGACAGCGGGCTGCAGTGTCCCGAGCCGCACGGCCTCCACCAGATCCAGACCACCGTTGGCGACCGCCCGCGCGATCACCAGCGGCATCTCGGCCGCCGATCCGGCCAGGTACGGCGTGCCGGGCAGGCAGACCCGGCCTTCCTCCGTCTTGACCACCTCGGATTTGCCCAACGGGTATCGGCCGGGCGGCATGCCCGCGGCGGCCATGGCGTCGGTGATCAGCACGGAGCGTTGCGGCGTCTTGGCTCGGAGCACGGCCCGAATCGTCGCGCCGCGCAGATGATGCCCGTCGGTGACGAAACTCGCCCAAAGCCGATCCTCGCCTAGTTGCCACCAGATGTAGTTGTCGTTCCGAGGCAGTTGGGCGTCGGCCCCATTGCCCAGGTGCGTGCACATCTTCGCCCCGGCGGCGATGGCGGCTTCGATGGCCGCCTCATCCGCCCGGTGATGGCCGAGCGAAACGACGACGCCGTCACGGGCCGCCGCCTCTATGACTTCCAGCGCCCCGGGCTGTTCGGGAGCGAGCGTGAGGATCTTCACGCGGCCACCGCTCGCCTCCTGGAAGCGCCGATAGTCGGCCAGATTGGGCTGCCGTACGTGCTCGCGCGGGTGCGCGCCCCGCGGTCCGTCCTCGGGATGGATGAACGGCCCTTCCACGTGCACGCCCGGGCACATGGCCGCGACTAGCGGGTCAGCCTCAATGGCCTGGCGAATGGTCGCCAGCCGCCCGCACATCTCCTCGATGTCGCCGGTGATGATGGTCGGCAGAAACCGCGTGCAGCCCGTGCGTAGCACCGCCTCACACACCCGCCGCACCTCGGCCACGCCCACCCGCGGATCGCCCAGGTCGATTCCGGCAAAGCCGTTGACCTGCAGATCGTAGAAGCCGGGCCCGACCCACCGCTGCACGCCGGCCGGCTCGTCAAAGCCCGCCGCCGGTTGAATGCTTTGAATCTTGCCGTCAGCCACCTCGATCCGAATCGGCTGCCCATCGGGAAACCGTCGACCGGATAGCACCACACTCGATAGTCTGTCGATGTTGCTCATGTCCCCATGTTCACCGTAACGGGCCACTTTCGTCAACAAGAACCCGATCAGCCGCCCCTCACCCCACAGCCGTCCGCACAGCAGGGAAAGGATTACCGGACATCCACCCCGTACCCGAACAGTTGCAG